>JGI24511J20085_101022_pt1 | contig 1054 bp, 2 predicted proteins | sample LinPmetageLP31_FD_20085 | JGI IMG/M metagenome (IMG submission 20085) | reverse complement strand
TATCCAGTACGCCGTGGCTTCTCGATTCAATCACAGCCGCCTCGGAAATACTGGATCGCCCGGTTGAAGCCGGGCGATGACAGTGTGCCCTTAAAAATTCACCCGGTTCGAGATCGCCCCATCCACGATCAGATTGGCGCCGGTCGTGAACGACGAGGCCGGGCTGGCCAGAAACACCGCGGCGTTGGCGATCTCCTGTGGCGTCGCCATGCGTCCCGTCGGATTGCGCTTCATCGCGTCGTTGTAGCGCTCGGGCATGTTCTTCTCGATCATGTTCCAGACGCCGCCCTTGAAATAGACGGTGCCGGGCGACACGACATTCACGCGGATCTTCTTCTTTGCGTATTGCCGCGCCAGTCCCTTTGCCATGTGGATCAGCGCTGCCTTGATCGGGCCATAGGAGCTGGCGATATCGGCCTGCGCCGCCGAGATCGAGGAGATGATGACGAAGGCGGCATCGCCGCTCTTTTCGCCGCTGGCTTCCAGGAACGGCCGCGCCGCGTCGAACGCATGCACGGCGCCGAGCACGTCGAGCCGGAAATTCTGCTCCCATGATGCGGGATCGTGGCCTTGCGCCATGGCGCCGGCATTGGCGAACAGCAGGTCGATGCCGCCGAGCTCCTTGGCCGCGCCCTCGACCCACGCCTTCAGCGCCGCGCCGTCGGTGATGTCGACCGTGCCGCCGGTGGCGCTGACACCGCTCGCTTTCAGTTCGGCCACGGTGGCTGCGACCTGTTCCGCGTTGCGTGCGCACACGCGACGTTGCTGCCTTCGCCGGCCAGCGTTCCCGCAATCGCCCGCCCAATGCCGCGCGTACCGCCGAGCACGACGGCGTTCTTTCCCTTGAGACCGAGATCCATTGTTCGGTTTTCCTTTTTGATGTCGTCATTTTTGTTGGTCGTAACGAGTGTAGCCGTGGAGGCGGAGAAAGTCCTCCCCTCACTCCGGCGCAGCTCCCACCGGCGGGCCGCCGGGCGGGCGGTGCAGGAAGGTCAGCGATGCATAGGCGCCGGCCCAGGAGCCCATCGCGGCGAATGCGACATAGAAGGCGTTT
>JGI24511J20085_100806_pt1 | contig 1451 bp, 1 predicted proteins | sample LinPmetageLP31_FD_20085 | JGI IMG/M metagenome (IMG submission 20085) | reverse complement strand
TGTCGACGTAGCGAAGGAAATTTCAAAATAGCGAAGTAGCCTGCAAAATATCGAAGCTGGAGATTGCGTGTTTCCCATGAAATCCCCTTAGTAAGGCCATTCCTCGCGTTCATTCCAGACCCACAAATAATGCGTCGCACAATTCTCCATACGGCACACGTGCACGCCGAAGCCGCTTAGCCATCACTTTCGCCACGCCTCGTTACTTCACCGGATAGCCCTAACCGAGCCGGTGTTGTATGGTCGAACAACGTAGCAATACGAACCCATCACACCTCCCAAATCTCCATGGCTGCCGCAGACATTCAGCGTCACCAATCGACCCATGCGGTCGGTTCGGGCATCCATCTCGCCAAAGAGACGCTTGACCTGCGAGTACTTTTCATAGACCGGAGCCGTCGGCTTGTACGGCGCCATCAGACTATCCATGATCCGGCTGTAGAAGTCGGACAGATCAGGCTTGGGCGGCGCATCGACCATCACCACCGGGCACCGCGTAACCTCCTGCTCAGGATCCAAATCGGGAAGGTGTTGATCGCGAAAACGCTCAAGAATGGAAGTCTTTCCGCTGTATGAAGGACCTACGATGAGATAGCTCGGCATCCGCGTTACCTTTGGGTAGTCGAGCAAGTCCTCCAACTTCTGAAGCGTCGTCTTTGCATGATCGAGTGGGAGCCACGTGCCAGCCTGGATCAGGCGAATCCGATCCTTGTCTGGTAGGGTCAGCTGTTCCTGCGCCTTCGGGCTGAGGTGACTGTACTCGGCTGTCGTGCTAGTCATCGTCGCTCAGCGGTTGGATTTCGTCAGGGTCATACCCTCGTATCGCCGGTGCAAGTCTGGTCGGCTCAAGCTTCGAAACTTGCGGCAAGTCTTGAGGCTTTTGCGCCCGAGCTTTGGCCTGCTGCTTACGCTGCTGCTCGGCACGACGCGCCGCCTTCGTCTTGGTAGCAGCAGACGCTTCAATCTCACGCTGTCGCGCGATCAGCGCGAAAAGGTCACGCTCGCGGTACTTCTCCATGCCCGTATCTCGTGCCATCTTCTTGGCCGCGCGAATCTCCCAAATACTCGCCGCTGGGAGACTCATGTCTCGATAGGGAATCGGGAAATAACGTTTGAGGTCGGGATCGAAAAAGTACAGGACGCTCATATCGCTCGGATCGTAGCGAAATCGGAACTGTCTCGTCTGCCTTGAATTCTTTGTGTCGCGAGCGTTCACCCACGGGCGCAAGATGTCATGGAAGTAGTGAATTCCATCAATGGCGACCCCGTAGTCTTGGATCGTCCGGTCCACGTACGGCATGAAATCGATGCGGACTTTCTCTGCATCGGTGCGTATCGGTGGCAATCCGCGGCCGATCTTTTCCCGTGTTCCAAGAATGCCTTCACGCCACTTGGTCAATGGTGTTGTGCCGATACCCGAGTGCACGGCGCGGTGGTACCGCGCGAACATG
>JGI24511J20085_100782_pt1 | contig 1583 bp, 5 predicted proteins | sample LinPmetageLP31_FD_20085 | JGI IMG/M metagenome (IMG submission 20085) | reverse complement strand
AAAGACCTTTTTATAAAGGCGTAGACTTCAAAAAATTCACTAACAAAGATGGATATGCAAAAGGTGGGGTAGATTATACTGTATCTGAAAAAATCCCTGTAGTAGATCAAGTTGGTGGACAAAGAAGAATGTTAAAAGATAAGAAGTCAAAAGTTAAGTGGTTCTAGTATGTGGTTCAGTGCTATTAAACTAGCGCTCAACGCTGGAACTCACATTTACAAAAAGCGTCAAGAGACAAAGATGGCTATGGCTGATGCTCAGCACATGGCGGCTACTAAGATGGCCCGTGGGGAGACAGAATACCAGGGCAAGCTTTTAGAATCCCGAGACAAAGATTATAAGGACGAGGTTGTACTTGCGATATTAACTTTGCCCATAATAATTTTGGCCTGGGGGGTCTGGTCGGACGATCCGGCGGCTATGGAGAAGATAAATCTTTTCTTTGAGCATTTCAAAGCGCTCCCGTCATGGTTTACAAATTTATGGATACTTGTATGTGCGAGTATTTTTGGTATAAAGGGAACACAAATATTTAGAAATGGTAAAAATAAAAAATAGGAGAAAACTATGAGAAATGACTATGGAAATAAACCTAGAAAAAAACTTGCTGGTGGTAAAAGAGTTGGCAAGCAATTTGGCGGTGGATTACCTATTCAACCACCTGTAGCTGCTAGTCCAATGGGTGTAGCTGCTCCAGCTGTTAGTCCAATGGGTGTAGCTGCTCCAGGACGAAGATTTGGTGTGAAGCATGGTGGTCGAAGTAAAAAATAAAATAAATAAAAAAGAAATAGGAGAAACAAAGGTAAATTTTGTATTTCCTAAAAAAGAAAAATATATTGGATCACACATTAAAAGTGATCTAGCAGGTGTACCTGTTTCAAATGAAAGCTACGAAAAATACTATAAAGATTTAATTTAATGGATTTAGAAAACGTAATCTATAAACTTCAAAGAAATTTAGATAAAAGAATACACCAATTAGCAATCTCGGTAACGTCCGGAGGGGTTGACAGTATGGAAACATACAAGTATATAATAGGACAAATAAATGCCTTAGAGGCAACTAAACAGGAAATCTCTAACCTGCTTAATGAGAAGGAGCAAAATGAAGGAACAGTCGTCGACATCAACACAAAAAATCCAGTTACCAAATAAGGATTTAGTCGGTTTAAAGAGATCAGAAGAACAAAAAGAAGTCACAAAAGAAAAAACAAAATTACCCAAACCTACTGGTTGGAGAATGCTAGTTTTACCATTTAGAATGGATGAAAAAACTAAAGGCGGAATCTTACTAGGAGGTGAAACTATAGACCGACAACAAGTTGCATCGCAATGCGGAAGTGTACTTGCGATGGGAGATGCTTGTTATAGGGATAAAGAGAGATATCCAAACGGTCCATGGTGCGCGGTTGGTGATTGGGTGGTCTTTGCACGTTATGCAGGATCACGTATAGAAATTGAAGGTGGAGAGGTTCGTCTTTTAAATGAAGATGAAATTTTAGCAACTGTACAGGATCCAACAGATATCCTGCACAAATATTAACCATAGGAAGGAAACTATGCCAGAGGAAAATAAAATAAAA
>JGI24511J20085_100755_pt1 | contig 1701 bp, 2 predicted proteins | sample LinPmetageLP31_FD_20085 | JGI IMG/M metagenome (IMG submission 20085) | reverse complement strand
ACCGTCGACGGCCCGCTTCAAGGGCAAGTCGCAGTCGATCGTCGCCCGCCGTCTCGTCATGGCCAGGCCGCGTCCTGCGCAGGGCCTGCGGCCCCGCTTGTCCGCACCCCGACCATGCTCGCCTTGACGGTCCACGCCCCTTGAAGCGGTCCGCTTGCGCCGGTTCTTGGCGACCGCACCCGAGGGGGCGCCGGCACGGGCCGATCGCCTCTCCCGGCGAAACCGAGAAAGGACCTCACCATGTCAAAGACCGCCCGTTCTCCTCGCTCATCTGCTGCCGTCGTTCCGCTCCGCCGCGGCACCACGCTCGAGATGGTCCGGCTCGCCTGTCCCGACGCCGCGCAGGCCAACCGCATCTCCGAGAGCTTCGGCCTTGCTACGCTCGACAGCGACGGCATCTGTGACCTCCACGAACGGCTCATCATTGAGACCGCCCAAGCGCTGAAAGACGGCTTGAGCGAGCGCGCCATGCAAATCCACCTGCAGCGCATCGTCGGCGCCTATGTCGGATCGGCCCACGGCGCCGGCCAGTTCTACTCCCGCGCAGTGACCGAAGCGCGTGACGCGACCGCCAAGCTTGCCAACGACAGCCGCGACGAAGATCTCGACGGTCCCGTTGGTTTTGACAGCGCGCGCAGCGCAAACGAGAATTCGCGGCCGACATGGCCCTCCAGGCCCACGCGCTCCGCATGGCGGCCGAGGGCGCCGTCACCGCCTACGAGCAGATCGTTGGCGAAACCTGGAAGCCGTTCGAACGGCAGATCGAGCACGCCGGCGAGACCGTCGGTCGCAAGGCCGCCAAACTTCAGATGGAGTCTTTCGGCTAGCCATTCGGGCGGGGCATGGCCCCGCCCTTTTCACTCCCGACGAAAAGGCCGGTCCTCGCGGGCCGGCCTTTTCGCATGTCACGCGCGGCGGCGGCGCTGCAATCTGAAAACCAATAGAAAAGAGAAGACCAGCCGACACCCATCGCGGCCCCGTCCCGGGTGATGGTCCTGCTTCGGCTGGTTTGTCCCCGCAACGGCTCCGCCGTCCTCCACTGCGTTGCGGCCCTCCCAACAAAATCCTGGTTCTGCGATCCGCACCGATCCGGGTGCGCGGACCTCCCAGTCCTGCGCGGGCGGACCCCGTGACGGGGCCGCGATGGGCGCGGCCTCCAACGGAGGTCATGATCATGAGCCGAAAAGAGGAAAAATCTCGCGCGGACATCTACGCGCGCATCACCGATCGCATTGTCGCCGATCTCGAGCGCGGCGTTCGTCCATGGACGCAGCCCTGGACGGTCGCCGATACCGCTGGCCGCATCACTCGGCCGCTCCGCTACAACGGCCAACCCTATAGCGGTGTGAACGTCATCCTGTTGTGGTCCGAGGCGGTCGCGCGCGGCTTCACCTCGCCGACATGGATGACCTTCAAACAGGCGGCCGAACTGGGCGGCCACGTCCGCAAAGGCGAGACGGGCAGCGTTGTGGTTTACGCCAGTCGGTTCACAAAGACCGAGACGGACGGCAATGGCGATGAGGTCGAGCGCGATGTCCCGTTCCTCAAGGCCTATACCGTCTTCTGCGTCGATCAGATCGATGGCCTGCCTGAGCACTATTACGGTCGGCCGGCGACGGTCTCGACGCCGATCGAGCGCAACGCGCACGCCGACGCGTTCTTCGCTAACACCGGCGCTGTCGTCCGACATGGCGGCATAAT
>JGI24511J20085_100691_pt1 | contig 2250 bp, 2 predicted proteins | sample LinPmetageLP31_FD_20085 | JGI IMG/M metagenome (IMG submission 20085) | reverse complement strand
GCCAGCGTGATCTGCGGCTCGATTGCCTACGACACCATCATGACGTTCGACGGACACTTCCGCGAACACATCCTGCCCGACAAGATCCACATCCTGAACGTGTCCTTCCTGGTGCCGACCATGCGCCGGGAGTTCGGCGGCTGCGCGGGCAACATCGCCTACACGCTCAAGCTGCTGGGCGGCGAGCCCATCATCATGGGGACCGTCGGCCAGGATGCCGGGCCGTATCTGGCGTACCTGAAGACGCTCGGCATCTCCACGCAGCACATCACGGAGATCCCCGACACGTTCACGGCCCAGGCCATGATCACGACCGATCGCGACAACAACCAGATCACCGCGTTCCACCCGGGCGCGATGAGCCAGTCGAGCGTCAATTCGGTCAAGGATGCGCTGCCGGCACGGCTCGGCCTGGTGGGCCCGGACAGCCGCGACGGCATGCTGCACCACGCCACACAATTTGCCGAAGCCGGCGTGCCGTTCATCTTCGACCTGGGCCAGGCGATGCCGCTGTTCGACGGCGCCGACCTACGCCGCTTCGTTGAACTCGCCAGCTACGTGGTGGTCAATGACTACGAAGCGCAGGTCATGCTGTCACGCACGGGCTACAGTGCGACGGAGCTTGCGCAGCGCGTCGAGGCCTTCATCGTCACGCGCGGGGAAGAAGGGGCGGAGATTCACGCCGGCGGCAAGCAGTACACTATTCCGGTCGTACCGGCCGAGCGTGTGGTCGACCCGACCGGTTGCGGCGACGCCTTCCGCGGTGGCCTGCTCTATGGCATCGAGAACGGCCTGGACTGGGAAACCACCGGCCGCCTCGCCAGCCTGATGGGCTCGCTCAAGATCGCGGTCCAAGGCCCGCAGAACCACGGCCTGCCCGTTGACGAGATTGCCCGGCGCTTCGAATCCGCATTCGGGTACCGGTATCAATAAGGAATCAACATGAACACCACCCTTCGCATCGGCGCCGCCGCGTTGTTGGCTGCAGCACTCGGCCTGCAAGGTTGCGCCATGGGCACCAACTCCAACAGCGCCTACACCTCGGGCCAGGCGCAGCGCGAGCAGACCGTGCGCTTTGGCACGGTGGACTCGGTCCGCAACGTCGTGATCGATCGTGAACAGACCGGCGTCGGTGCGCTGGCGGGTGGTGCCATCGGCGGCATCGGTTCGGCAGCGGCCATCGGGCGCGGCAATGGCTCGGTGGCGGCGGGCGTGCTGGGCGCCATCCTGGGCGGCGTCGCAGGTAGCGCGATCGAAGGCCAGGCGAACAAGCGCCCCGGCCTGGAGATCACCGTCAAGCTGGATAACGGCGAGTACCGCGCCATCACGCAGGACGCCGACGAGGCCTTCCGCCCGGGCGAGCGTGTGCGACTGTTGTCGTCGGGTGGCGTGACCCGTGTCACACACTGATCGACACACCGGCCTGACGCGCCCCTGACGGGGAGCGTTGACGCATCAAGAAAGCCGCATCGGCATCAAGCCGTTGCGGCTTTTTCGTGTCTGCGCGAAATCGACAGACAAGAAAAAGCCCGCCGGGGCGTGAGCCGATCGGCGGGCGGTGCAAGACACCAGGTCTTGCGGACCGGATACGCAGTATCCGATCAGGTGGGCGCGGGGTACGAAACCAGCGCGCCGCTGTGGTCCCGGAGGATCACCGTCACAAGAATGGCTTACGGACGGTTGCCGGTCGGGAACGGCCATGCCGCGGCCGGGTTCAGCGCGGTCTTGGCAGCGGGAGCAGCAGCAGCAGCCGGTGCAACGGCCGGAGCAGCAGCGGGCTTGGCGACAGCCTTCTTGGCCGGGGCCTTCTTGGCAGCGGGCTTGGCAGCAGCCTTCTTCGCAGCCGGGGCCTTCTTAACAGCCGGTGCCTTCTTGGCAGCCGGAGCCTTCTTCGCAGCGGGCTTGGCAGCAGCCTTCTTCGCAGCCGGAGCCTTCTTGGCCGCAACCTTCTTCACTGCGGCCTTCTTGGCTGCCGGTGCCTTCTTGGCCGCAACCTTCTTCACTGCGGCCTTCTTGGCTGCCGGTGCCTTCTTGGCTGCAACCTTCTTCACTGCGGCCTTCTTGGCTGCCGGTGCCTTCTTGGCTGCNACCTTCTTAGCGGCCGGAGCGGCCTTCTTTGCGACGGCCTTCTTTGCGGCCGGAGCCTTCTTTACAGCGGCCTTCTTGGCCGGGGCCTTGGCGGCCGGTTTCTTCTTAGCAGCAGTTGCCATGGGAAACTCCTTCAAGATTGGGTATCGAACTATCGAGATT
>JGI24511J20085_100661_pt1 | contig 2694 bp, 4 predicted proteins | sample LinPmetageLP31_FD_20085 | JGI IMG/M metagenome (IMG submission 20085) | reverse complement strand
AACCCTTCCCCGCGCCGGGCCCGGCTTTGGCGGGAGTCGAGGCGGTCGCAGGCTTCGCCCCGCCGTCGCTGACGCAGCCCGCGAGCAGCGCCGTGATGGCCGCGGCACCCAGCAGCGCCCGCAGCCGTGCGGGCAGAATTCGATCCGCCATGAAAGTCCCCCTTGCGCCGCGATCGGCTTGGTTTTGCGCAACATTCCGGGATTGGCAGGGGCTGTCAACCGCGCGCGGTGCGGGGTGCCGCTCGGGGAGAAACGCGAGAACGCTGAAAGAAAAACTTGGGGGTACTAAAGATCAACGCAATTGAATGCACATCGTTTTAGTAGAGATTGATGCGGTGCCTGGGGGGCAGTGGTGCGGATGCCGCTGGCTGGGCCAAGATTTCAAGGAGATTCGACGATGAAGAAGGTTTTGGCCCTGACGCTGACGGCCGCGATGGCGCTTTCGCTGGCGGCGTGCGGCGGCGGTGGCAGCAACACCAGCGCGGTGGCGAACGAGGATCTCTCGCTCAACGACACGCTCGGCAATGACGCGTTCGGCAACGACACCATCGGCAATGACACCGTGATCGACACCAACGCAGCCGACACCAATGCCGCTGCCGCGACGGGCAACGCGCTCTGACCTGATTTTCGTCCTATAGTGGATTCAGACACGCCAGGTTTGCTCCCTAGGCGCAACCTCAGGCCCGGCGGCACCACCGCCGGGCTTTTTGTTTTTGGCGGGGTGGGGGCGTTCCTGTTGGGGAGACGATGACCACCTGCCCGCCTAGAAAATGAACCGGCAGGTTAGAGAGATGCAAAATCGGGTGTTAAAGCGGTGCTGCGCTCAGATGCTTATATCCGGCTTAGGCTAGGCGGGAAGCAGGCTAGCGACACTTGCTACGAAAGTCGGCAAAGTGGCCGTTCTGAACGGGGACGAGTAGGCGGAGGGTTGATCCGCCAAAATGGCAACGCGAACGCTTGCTAAAGCTTATTGATAATGCGCACTTTCCAATTCTAACGAATCGGCGCGCGCGCGTGGGCTTAGCATATGAAAACCTTGACGCCGCAACGCGGCGGTTCGTGGTCGAAGAAATCGAAATGGATGTAAATAATGGATCGATTTACATCAGCAACTATCTAAATTCGCAAGGTTGCGAGATTTGGCCGCGTTTGCTCAAAGAGGCGGCCGAAAACGGAAATGACGATACATTAGCGGCTTCTATTGTTCGATGTCGATGTCTGAAAGCTCACGTCGAGAGAAGAACGTCAAAGGGCGGATATACCACCGCAGCCGTTCCCTACACCGCCCACGAAACAATGGGGGAGGGCGAATTTAATCGGTACTTCACACGCGGGCTTTGCCGGTATGCGATCGACGAACGTATCGCTTATTTGGAAGTCTATCGAGCGAAGGCGGTTATGGCACCAAGGCAGGCTTCCCAGGCCAAAATCGGCGCTATGGTCGATCCGCAAGCGATCCTCGATGACCTTCGTATGTCGCCGGGGCTTGAGCCTGCCTTAGGACTCCCGCCCGGGCCAAATTCCGGCCTGACGCTAAGAATCCCTTGGAATGTAGGCTGATCTGCCCTTGCGATGTTGATGACCAGTCTGCGATGGTGCCGTCTTCCTCCGTGCAGGGAGCAAATGCCTGCTAGGGGCTTCCAGTGGGGCAACGAGGAGCGAAAATTTATTTTCTGCCTCTCGCGCTGCCGAGCGACGGCTGCCGCTTGTGGGCGCTTGTGAACGCCCTGAAGGGCAAGCGCAAAAATTGACTGTCAAGCGTCAATTTGACAAAACGATGTAGGTTTACGAAATGAGCTTCTGATTTCGACACGCGATTTTTCGCGCGCCGGATTTTTTGTTGTGAAGCAACGCTGTTCAAAGGAGGGCACCGCAATGACTGCATTCGCACCTCTAGCAGTCGCTAACGCCGTACTCGATGAAGCTCGAGATCAGGGTAAGTCGCTAACGATCATGCAGCTTTTGAAGCTGGTTTATATCGCGCACGGTTGGTCGCTCGCGTTGCTTAACGTTCCGCTGGTGAATGAAGAGCCGGAAGCGTGGCAGCATGGCCCCGTTTTTCCGTCGATTTATCGCGAGTTTCGACGCTTCGGTTCGCAGCCAATCCAAGGCAGCGCAATGGGCCCGTTTGGAGCGCCCCAAGTCGCGAATCTGTCTGACGCGCAACGATCGGTCGTTCATTCGGTCGTACAGAATTACGGCGATATGCATGCTTTTTCGTTGTCCCGGATAACGCACGAAACCGACACGCCATGGTCGAAAACATATCGAGGCGGCTTGGGTAGTTCGGAAGATATTCCGAATGCAATAATCGCAGAACACTATAAAAAGCTGGCGCATGAGCGACGCGCCACGTCTTAACGATTCGATTGAAAGCATAATTGGCGATGCCGCTGCCGGTGAGGCATCCGCGGCGGCCCTAACTCCTGACGATCTTAAGGCTTTAGCCGATCGCGTTGATTTGCTCACAGCGGACTTTGGGCGTTGGGAATCTTACAAGGCCGCATCCGCCGAATATATCGCGGCTTTCAAAACCGAAGTCGACTGGCATTGGCGGATTCGCCTCGCTGTATCGATTGCTTGCGGCCTGTTATACCAACCTGCATTGATCACGACCCACGCGCCCATTTGCGGCGTCCGATTGTCATGATGCGCCATGGCTGATCAACCAGCCTGTTCCAAGCCTCGCAG
>JGI24511J20085_100636_pt1 | contig 3223 bp, 4 predicted proteins | sample LinPmetageLP31_FD_20085 | JGI IMG/M metagenome (IMG submission 20085) | reverse complement strand
TCTTCCCCCAGCCGACGTGGTGAAATTGGTAGACACGCTATCTTGAGGGGGTAGTGGCGAAAGCTGTGCGAGTTCGAGTCTCGCCGTCGGCACCAATCAAAAGTTCGGGGTCTGCTTGGGAGTGGGTTTGTCCTGTGCAGGTCCCATCCGCAATACGGCGGGATGTTATTGCGCCGTGAGGCTGCGGACCCGGCGCCTTTGGTGGGGCGACAAGGCGCCGCCTGCGGGCAGTGCTGTTGCAACCATTCAAAAGGCGAGTGTCCCTTGAACCTCGAAGCCTACTTCCCCGTTCTGCTGTTCATCATCATCGGTGTTGGCCTCGGCCTCGCACTGATGACCATTGGCCGAGTTCTCGGGCCAAACAATCCTGATCCAGACAAGCTCTCGCCGTACGAGTGCGGCTTCGAGGCGTTCGAAGATGCGCGCATGAAGTTCGATGTGCGCTACTACCTCATCGCCATTCTGTTCATTCTGTTCGATCTCGAGACCGCGTTCCTCTTTCCGTGGGGCGTGGCGCTGCGTGAGATCGGCTGGCCGGGGTTCTTTTCCATGGGCGTGTTTCTTCTCGAATTTCTCGTGGGCTTCGTCTACATCTGGAAAAAAGGCGCGCTCGATTGGGAGTGATGTGAAATGGCGATCGAAGGCGTACTCAACGAAGGCTTTGTCACGACCACCGCTGACAAGCTGATCAACTGGACCCGTACCGGGTCGCTGTGGCCGATGACGTTCGGCCTGGCCTGCTGTGCCGTGGAGATGATGCACGCCGGTGCATCGCGTTATGACCTGGACCGCTTCGGCGTGGTGTTCCGCCCGTCGCCGCGTCAGTCCGACGTGATGATCGTGGCCGGCACGCTCTGCAACAAGATGGCACCCGCTCTGCGCAAGGTGTACGACCAGATGGCCGAGCCGCGCTGGGTCATCTCGATGGGCTCGTGCGCCAACGGCGGCGGCTACTACCACTATTCGTACTCCGTCGTGCGTGGCTGCGACCGTATCGTGCCGGTCGACGTGTACGTGCCGGGCTGCCCGCCGACGGCGGAAGCGCTGATCTACGGCATCATCCAGCTCCAGGCCAAGATCCGCCGCACCAACACCATCGCGCGCAAGGGCTGACATGACCGACAAGCTTGCCACCCTGAAGGCCGCGCTGGAGAAGGCACTCGGCGATCGTATTCAAAGCCTGACCGAGGCTGTTGGCGAACTCACCCTCGTGGTGAAGGCCGCCGATTCCCTCAGCGTCATGCGCACGCTGCGTGATGATGCATCGCTCAAGTTCGAGCAGTTGATGGACCTCTGCGGCGTCGACTATGCCGACTACGGCGACGGCGCCTGGAACGGCCCGCGCTTTGCCGCCGTGTCGCACCTGCTGTCGGTGTCGCATAACTGGCGCGTGCGCGTGCGCGTGTTCGCACCGGAAGACGACCTCCCGGTGGTGTCGTCCGTCACCACCATCTGGAATTCCGCCGACTGGTTCGAGCGCGAGGCGTTCGACCTGTACGGCCTGGTGTTCGAAGGCCACCCGGACCTGCGCCGCATCCTGACCGACTACGGCTTCATCGGCCACCCGTTCCGCAAGGACTTCCCGGTGTCGGGCTACGTTGAAATGCGTTACGACCCGGTGCAGCGTCGCGTGGTCTACCAGCCGGTGACCATCGAGCCGCGCGAGATTACGCCGCGTGTGATCCGCGAGGATCAATACGGCGGTCTGAAGCACTGAAGGGCGCCCGACGATCATGGCAGACATCAAGAACTACACCCTGAACTTCGGCCCGCAGCACCCGGCCGCGCACGGCGTGCTGCGCCTCGTGCTCGAGCTGGACGGCGAAGTCATCCAACGCGCTGACCCGCACATCGGCCTGCTGCACCGCGCGACCGAGAAGCTCGCCGAGCAGAAGACCTGGATCCAGAGCGTGCCGTACATGGACCGCCTCGACTACGTGTCGATGATGGTCAACGAACACGCCTACGTGATGGCCATCGAGCGCCTGCTGGGCCTCGAAGTGCCGTTGCGCGCGCAGTACATCCGCGTCATGTTCGACGAGATCACGCGGATCATGAACCACCTGATGTGGATCGGTTCGCACGCGCTGGACGTGGGCGCCATGGCGGTGTTCCTGTACGCCTTCCGCGAGCGCGAAGACCTGTTCGACATGTACGAGGCGGTGTCGGGCGCGCGCATGCACGCGGCCTACTACCGTCCGGGCGGCGTCTACCGCGACCTGCCTGACACGATGCCGCAATACAAGGCGTCGAAGGTGCGCAATGAGAAGGCCCTGGCCGCCCTGAACGAAACGCGTTCGGGTTCGCTGCTGGACTTCATCGAAGACTTCACCAACCGTTTCCCGAAGTACGTCGACGAGTACGAAACGCTGCTGACCGACAATCGGATCTGGAAACAGCGTCTGGTCGGCATCGGCGTGGTGAGCCCGGAACGTGCACTGCAGAAGGGCTTTACCGGCGCGATGCTGCGTGGTTCGGGCATCGAGTGGGACGTGCGCAAGAAGCAGCCGTACGAAGTGTATGACCGCGTCGATTTCGACATCCCGGTCGGCGTGAACGGCGATTGCTACGACCGTTACCTGGTGCGCGTGGAAGAGATGCGCCAGAGCAACCGCATCATCCGTCAGTGCATCGAGTGGCTGCGCAAGAACCAAGGTCCGGTGATCACCGATAACCACAAGGTGGCACCGCCGTCGCGCGTCGACATGAAGACCAACATGGAAGAGCTGATTCACCACTTCAAGCTCTTCACCGAAGGCATGCACGTGCCCGAAGGCGAAGCGTATGCCGCCGTCGAGCACCCGAAGGGCGAGTTCGGCATCTACGTGATCTCGGACGGCGCCAACAAGCCGTACCGCCTGAAGATCCGTGCGCCGGGCTTCGCGCATCTGGCGGCGCTCGACGAGATGGCTCGCGGCCACATGATCGCCGACGCCGTCACGATCATCGGTACGCAAGACATCGTGTTCGGCGAGATCGACCGCTGAACGCGCAGGAAACAACGGTTTGACGCGCTGGCAAGCGCGGCTGTGAAACGAGGACGCACGCCGGGGTGACCAGCCCCGCGTCCCGCACCAATCGCAACGAAAATGCTATCAGCAGAAGCTCTCAAGGAAATCGACCGGGCGGTCGCGAAATATCCCGCCGACCAGAAGCAGTCCGCCGTGATGGCGGCGCTGGCGGTCGCGCAGAGCGAGAAAGGCTGGGTCTCGCCCGAAGTCAT
>JGI24511J20085_100626_pt1 | contig 3405 bp, 2 predicted proteins | sample LinPmetageLP31_FD_20085 | JGI IMG/M metagenome (IMG submission 20085) | reverse complement strand
TTGCGTCTGCTGCTCGAAGTCGTGGCCCGCGCCTGCAAGGCGATCTCGCACAGCGTCAACAAGGGGGCCCTTGCCGGCGTGCTCGGCTCGGCCGGCACCGGCAACGTGCAAGGCGAAACCCAGCAGAAGCTGGATGTGATCGCCAACGAAGTCCTGCTCGAAGCCAACGAGTACGGCGGCAACCTGGCCGCCATGGCCTCGGAAGAGATGGAATCGTTCTATGAGATTCCGCATCGCTACCCGAAGGGCGAATACCTGCTGCTGTTCGATCCGCTCGACGGCTCGTCCAACATCGACGTGAATGTGTCGATCGGCACCATCTTCTCGGTGCTGCACATGCCCAAGGCCGGCGAAGCCGTGACGGAAGCCGATTTCATGCAGCCCGGCTCCAAGCAGGTCGCCGCCGGCTATGCCGTGTACGGCCCGCAGACCACGCTGGTGCTGACCGTCGGCAACGGCGTGCACATGTTCACGCTCGACCGTGAAGTCGGCAGCTTCGTGCTGACCCACCGCGACGTGAAGATTCCGGTCGACACGAAGGAATTCGCCATCAACATGTCGAACATGCGCCACTGGGCCCCGCCCGTGCGCCGCTACATCGACGAGTGCCTGGCCGGCACCGAAGGCCCGCGCGGTAAGGACTTCAACATGCGCTGGATCGCCTCGATGGTGGCCGACGTGCATCGCATCCTCACGCGCGGCGGCATCTTCATGTACCCCTGGGACAAGCGCGAGCCGGGCAAGGCCGGCAAGCTGCGCCTGATGTACGAAGCCAATCCGATGGCCTTCCTGGTGGAACAGGCCGGCGGCGCGGCTACCAACGGCGAACAACGCATTCTGGATATCCAGCCCGAAAAGCTGCACCAGCGCGTGGCGGTGGTCCTGGGATCGAAAAACGAGGTGGATCGTGTCACGCAATATCACCTCGAGGCCAAGCAAACGCCGTAACAACGTCATATAAGGCCGTGGTTCCAGCGGTTCTTGCAGAGCGACAAAAAGTTCTGTTAGAATCGCTGTTTCCGACGCCGCTGTAGCTCAGTCGGTAGAGCAGCGCATTCGTAATGCGAAGGTCACCAGTTCGATTCCGGTCAGCGGCACCAGGAATTCCTTAAAAACCGGCCACTTAGGCCGGTTTTTTCTTTGGTCTATTGGGGTCAATTTGGGACGTTTTTGGTTCCGGACTGTCCCAAATTTGTCCCGTGCACTGGGACGACGAAAGTCGCGCCAGCTTGACTGGCATGGCTAGACCATACAGAATCCAAACATCCAGTACCCATGAGCCTTTACCCAGATCGGGAGATTTGGGGTTCGTTCGGACAAGCACCGTCCGCTCGGATTAACGACATGCAAGCCGACTAGTACGAACGGAGTCGGAGCGAAGCGAAACAGAGCCCGCATGCATGGCGAGGAACCCACTGAGGGCCACCCGGCCCGCCACGGACACAACGCTACTCCAGCGTCTAGGTCTTCGGCTGGTGCGCACGTTCGGTAGCTTGCACGTATTGACGTGTGGGCCGCCGGAGTTCGCCCATGTCTTCCCAGCATCAAGTCGAACTGCTGACGCTTAGTCAGCTATGTCCGCTACTCCACCGCAAACCTGCCACCGTCTACTCAGACATCGCATCAGGCCGATTCGATCGTCTGCCTCCAATCCTCCGTTTGCCGGGTCAACGCAAGCTGTTGTGGCGGAAGCAGGATGTTCTTGATTGGATCGAACGACATGTCCAGCCAGCTAGGGCTATCGCCGACGCTCAAACGGGCAGCACGAAGCGCCCTCAGGGCCTAGCGGTAGCAACTTCGCAAGCCAGGCAAGTTGGCCGGCCAACAAAGCGACAGCAGCTTGAGCGTCGCTTGGCAGGTGCAGAGGGGGCTGGCAAGTGAACCATCCCAAAGAAACTGCGGTCGCTTTGCCCCGCGCAGAGCGCTCCCCTCGCCAGAGCCGCTCGGAAGCTCTCATCGATGCCGGTGCTGCAATCGACAGGGCCCCACCAAAGGGCGATGACATCGCTTTCACCCACTCAATTTTCTGCCAGGTCGGCCTACCTCGCCGCCAAACCGAGGGAGCCTCCTTCAAGCGCCAGTTTGGTAACGCGTGGATTTGCGTAAGCGCCGGCTATCTTGATGAAGGACAGGGCCCAGTCCTGCAGCCCGTGCCATATGGGCCTGCACCGCGACACTTGATGGCGTACATGAATACCTACGCTATCAGGCATAGAACTCGGGAAATACCGATCGGCGAGGACATCACCGACCTTCTGCGGCTCATTGGGCAAGAAAACCAAGGTGGGAACCGGTATAAAACCGCCAGGCTCCATTTACACGCGCTCGCAGCGAGCAGGGTGCAACTCGGCTACCGGGGCCGCACCTTCAATGATCAACCCATCGAACAGTTCGATGCATGGTCGAGTGATGGCAGTACTCGAAACCGCCGCTGGCCGGGGGTACTCCTCCTCTCGAAGAGCTACTACGAGTCACTCAAAGGCGCGGGCGTACCGATTGATCGCCGAGCTTTGCGAGCGATTGGCGGTGCCGCATTGGATATCGACGTTTACACGTGGCTTGCGCACAGACTGACCCAAATCGATCAGCCACAGACCATTTCGTGGAGGGCGCTCCAAGATCAGTTTGGCGACGAATACAAGGACAGCAGCAATTTTCGTAGAGAGATGAACAGGGCTCTGAAGGTCGCCCTTGCCGTCTACCCCGAGGCTCGCCAAGCGATTGAGCCCGTCAGAGGCGGACTTCGTCTCAGGCACGCATCTCCCCCTGTTCCACCGAAGCGCGCCTCATGAAAAAGCCGGCTCAAGAACGGGATTTCATGAGCACGCGCGGCCAAAGGCCGGCTGTGGAGAAGCCTGTGGCATGCCTAAGAGATGGACTCGTGATCGAGATTACGGGTGCGAAGTGCAGCAACGCCAAGCAACCAGAACGCGGCCAACCGAAGAGGCGTTATGTATTCAAGACGCCAGTCACGGGGAAACCGCACCCAGCTCTCGCGGTCCTACTGTCGATGGCGGCCACAGATGTAGCGTCCAACGGAATCGGCCATGCTGCGGTCAGCCACGATGCAGACTACCTTTACAACTCAATCGTCGCCTTGGGCAAAGCCACGTTCCCAAAGATTCGGACTCGGATCAGCCCGTATTGCTTCCGCCACCAAGCCGCATCGGATCTCAAGGCCGATCCAACCTTGTCGCTGGAAGAGGCCGCACAGTTCATGGGACACCTATCGGATTACAGCATCGGGCGATACGGTCGCGCCGTCCATGGCAAGAGAGGAAGCGAGCGCGCCAAGCCAGTCATGGTCAAAACGTCGCGCTCAGTCAAGCATTCACCCAAGGTGGACAAACTTGCTCGCTTCAAGATCGCCAGCGCAAACCGGCGGAACAAACTGAAGCAAGGCTA
>JGI24511J20085_100597_pt1 | contig 4244 bp, 4 predicted proteins | sample LinPmetageLP31_FD_20085 | JGI IMG/M metagenome (IMG submission 20085) | reverse complement strand
AGGCGCAGCATGGCGGTGAAGTTCTCGCGCGGCAGGTCCGGCGCCGACTTCATGGCGATGTAGGCGTTGGTGTTGGCCGGGTTGCCGACCACCAGCACCTTCACGTTGCGCGAGGCAACGGCGTTGAGTGCCCTGCCTTGCGCCGTGAAGATCTGGGCGTTGGCCGACAGCAGGTCCGCACGCTCCATGCCCGGGCCGCGGGGGCGGGCGCCCACCAGCAGGGCCACGTCGACGTCCTTGAACGCGGTCATCGGGTCGGAATGCGCTTCCATGCCAGCCAGCAGCGGGAAGGCGCAGTCTTCGATCTCCATCATCACACCCTTGAGCGCCTTCTGGGCCTTCTCATCGGGGATTTCCAGCAGTTGCAGGATGACGGGCTGATCCTTGCCCAGCATTTCGCCGGCGGCGATGCGGAACAGTAGGGCGTAACCGATCTGTCCAGCAGCGCCGGTCACTGCGACGCGCATGGGTGCTTTTGCCATGAGAACTCTCCAAACGGTAGTGAAAGCGGATCGCACTGCGTGCGGCGGGCATCCGGGCGGGATGTCCGTGCAGCTTCGCAGGCATTGCCGGCAACGGTCGGCGCCTCGTGGGCGGTCGGCTCAGAATCGGCAAGAGCCTCGCAGTTTACTGCGTCCGCATGACGATGTGGAAACACACGTGCGATTGACCTTGGCGTCGTCGTGGCGTGTGTGTGGGCCGTCGCCCGGAACAGGCGCGAGTGTAGGTCGGGCCTTGCTAGAAAGTCAATGAATCTTCTGTCTTATATAAGACATAAGACATTCTATAAACGGGCTGGACGCCTTTGTCGCTTTTGTGGTGAAATCGGCGGTTATGTCGAGCACGCCAAGCCCTCTATCCGCTGCGATGCCGCCTTCAGGCGGCGAAGGCGGCGCATCGCCCGCTTCTGCGGGCGGCGCAGGCGGCTCTCCCACGTTCAGCCCGCTGTATCAGCAGATCAAGACGCTGATCCTGCAAAGCTTGCAGGCCGGCGAGTGGAAGCCCGGCGAGATGATCCCCAGTGAGATGGAGTTGGCGGCCCGCTACAAGGTCAGCCAGGGGACCGTGCGCAAGGCGATCGACGAATTGGCGGCAGAAAACCTGGTCGCGCGGCGCCAGGGCAAGGGCACCTTCGTTACCACGCATTACGAAGAAGGGGTGCAGTTCCGTTTCTTGCGTCTGATGCCGGAGCAGGGCGAGCAGCACTATCCCAGCAGCCGTGTGCTGGAGTGCAAGCGCATGCGCGCCCCGGCTGAGATCGCCCGTCTGCTCGAGCTCAAGGCCGGTGACAGCGTCGTGCAGATCCGCCGCATCCTGTTCTTTTCGGGTGAGCCGACCGTGCTCGAGGAAATCTGGTTGCCGGGGGCGAGCTTCAAAGGGCTGACGGCTGAAAAGCTGACCGAGTGGAAGGGTCCGATGTACGCATTTTTCGAGGCGGAGTTTGGCGTGCGCATGTTGCGTGCCACCGAGCGCATCCGTGCGGTGGCCGCTGACCCGACCACGGCGGAGTTGCTGTCGGTGGCCGCTGAATCGCCGCTGCTGTCAGTGGAGCGCGTGTCGCATACGTTCGGCGACAAACCGGTGGAGATACGCCGTGGCCTGTACGTCACGACGCGGCACTACTACCAGAACGAATTGAATTAATGACGCGTCGCCGGGCCCGATTCATGCGGGCCGTCGCCGCTTCGGCTGCGTCTTGATTTGTGCGGCGCGCAACAGCGTATTGCGCGTCATGAAGGCGGTGTAGAGAGGACAATCGGCCCCCGTATTACGCCACTGGCTGGCGAGGGCAGGAAGCACAAAAGTGGAGCGCATCGCATGGAATTTATGGTGCGCTGCGCAACAAAAGCGCGCTAAAATCTCGTGGATTTGTGCAAAGCTGTTTTGTTTGTTGATTAGCCAATTGGGGTCTGACCATGGCAGAAGCCATCAAGAAAGCCAGGCCGGTATACAGGAACATCGGTTTGGGCGACATCGCCCGCTACCGCTTGCCCTGGGCCGGTAAGGTGTCCATCCTGCACCGTGCCAGCGGTGCGCTGATGTTCCTTCTTCTTCCGTTCGTGCTGTACTTGTTCGAACAAAGTCTCACGTCGGAAATCAGTTTCGCCAAGTTCTCGGCGCTTCTGTCCAACGGTTTTGCCAAGGTCGTCGTCCTCGCGCTCATCTGGGCTTATCTGCACCATTTCTGCGCTGGCGTCCGTTACCTGATCCTCGATCTGCATATTGGCATCGACAAGGCTTCGGCCTCCAAGTCGGCTGTGAGCGTGCTGATCGTCAGCCTGCTGCTGACCGTCGTGTTCGGCGCCAAGCTGTTCGGCCTGTTCTGAGGAGTCTCTGATGGCAAATAACAATATTGGTCCCAAGCGCCTCGTTGTCGGCGCGCACTACGGCCTGAAGGACTTCCTCGCGCAGCGCGTCACCGCCGTGATCATGGCGGTCTACACCGTCGTGCTGCTGGCGGCGTTCCTGCTCTCGAAAGACACGTCGTACCAAAGCTGGGCGGGGCTGTTCTCCAACCAGTGGATGAAGATGCTGACGTTCCTGGCGTTCGTGTCGCTCACGTATCACGCCTGGATCGGTGTGCGTGACATCTGGATGGACTACGTGAAGCCCGTGGCAGTGCGTTTGACGCTGCAAGTGTTGACGATTCTGTGGCTCGTCGGTTGTGCGGGCTACGCAGCTCAGATTCTCTGGAGGGTTTAAGACATGGTCGCAGTCAAGACTGGGCTGCCGCGCCGCAAATTCGACGTCGTGATCGTCGGTGCGGGCGGTTCGGGCATGCGCGCATCGCTGCAGCTGGCAGAAGCCGGCCTCTCCGTGGCCGTGCTGTCCAAGGTGTTCCCCACCCGCTCGCACACCGTTGCGGCGCAGGGTGGTATCGGTGCTTCGCTGGGCAACATGAGCGAAGACAATTGGCACTATCACTTCTACGACACCGTCAAGGGTTCCGACTGGCTCGGCGACCAGGACGCGATCGAATTCATGTGCCGCCAGGCGCCGAACGTGGTCTATGAACTGGAACACTTCGGCATGCCGTTTGACCGCAACGCCGACGGCACCATCTACCAGCGTCCGTTTGGCGGCCATACGTCGAACTACGGCGAGAAGCCGGTGCAACGCGCTTGCGCCGCCGCCGACCGTACCGGTCACGCGTTGCTGCACACGCTGTATCAGCGCAACGTCAAGGCCAAGACCCACTTCTTCGTCGAATGGATGGCGCTGGATCTGATCCGCGATCAGGACGGCGACGTGCTGGGCGTGACCGCGCTGGAGATGGAAACCGGCGAGGTCTACATCCTCGAAGCCAAGACGACGCTGTTCGCCACGGGCGGTGCAGGCCGGATCTACGCGGCTTCCACCAACGCCTTCATCAACACGGGTGATGGTCTGGGCATGGCCGCGCGCGCAGGCGTGCCGCTGGAAGACATGGAGTTCTGGCAGTTCCACCCGACCGGCGTGGCCGGCGCGGGCGTGCTGATCACGGAAGGCGTGCGCGGCGAAGGCGGCATCCTGCGTAACAAGGATGGCGAGCGTTTCATGGAGCGCTATGCCCCGACGCTGAAGGATCTGGCGCCGCGTGACTTCGTGTCGCGCTCGATGGACCAGGAAATCAAGGAAGGCCGCGGCTGCGGTCCGAACGGCGACTACGTGCTGCTCGACCTGACGCACGTCGGCGCCGAGACCATCATGAAGCGTCTGCCGTCGATTCGCGAGATCGGCCTGAAGTTCGCCAACGTCGACGCCATCAAGGAACCGATTCCCGTGGTGCCGACCATCCACTACCAGATGGGTGGCATTCCGACGAACTATCACGGTCAGGTCGTGGTGCCGAAGAACGGCAACCCGAACGAGGTCATCAACGGTTTCTACGCGATCGGCGAATGCTCGTGCGTGTCGGTGCACGGCGCCAACCGCCTGGGCACGAACTCGCTGCTCGACCTGGTGGTGTTCGGCCGTTCGGCGGGCAACCACATCATTGCGCAGAACCTGAAGAACCGCGAGCACAAGCCGCTGCCGGCCGACGCTGCCGACCGCGCGCTGTCGCGCCTGGCCAAGCTCGATTCGTCGAGCTCGGGCGAATACGCGCAGGACGTCGCCAACGACATCCGCCGCAACATGCAGTCGCACGCTGGCGTGTTCCGTACGCGGGGTAATCGTACTTCTCGTGCAAAATCTGGCGGTTTCCCGGCAAAGCCTTTTTTCATAAGGCTTTCCAGGTGATTCCGACTATTGTCTGCTGCCTT
>JGI24511J20085_100583_pt1 | contig 4749 bp, 1 predicted proteins | sample LinPmetageLP31_FD_20085 | JGI IMG/M metagenome (IMG submission 20085) | reverse complement strand
GAGCGTGACATGCTGATACAGCCGCACCCGCGCGCCGATGATCGCCGTCTCGCCGATCACGACGCCGGTGCCGTGATCGATGAAGAAGCGCGGGCCGATCTGCGCACCAGGGTGGATATCGATGCCGGTGCGTTCGTTGGCGATTTCCGAAATGAGCCGCGCAACGATGGGGGCACCCAGATTGTTCAGTTCGTGTGCGATGCGGTGGTGCAGGCTGGCGATCGCGCCGGGATAGCAGACCAGGATCTCGTCCACGCTGCGCGCTGCCGGATCGCCGAGAAACGCCGCCTCGACATCGCTGTCGATCAAGCGCCGGATGTCGCCGAGCGTGGCCGTGAACAGCCGCACGATGGTGGTGGCATGGTCGGCCTCGAAGGCCCCGGCCTCGCACTGCCAATAGCCGAGTTCATGGCCGATCTCACGCTCGAGATCGGTTATCGCGGCCAGCAGCTTGGCGACAACGAAAGTGTCCTCCTCCGCTACGGGGCCGCGGAAATGGCCGAGGCGACGCGGATACAACGCTGCGGCAAGCAGGGACAGCACCCGCTCCAGCGCCGCGCGCGACGGGAAACTTTCCACATCGCGTGCCTCGTCCTGCCGTGACCGCCATTCCTCGCGCGCCTCGCGCAGATCGGCGATTGCGTCGCCAACGGTGCGCGGGGGAATCGGTGCGATATCGTTGTCGGTGCGTAAATCGGTCACGGGGCCTCCTTTGTGGAGGATATCCTATCGATCCAGTCGGAAATAATAGAAATGCTTCTGGCCGCGCAAGCGCGGGTTTGCGCGCGACATTGCCGTCCGTGTTGAGATTGTACAATCCGCCGATGACTAACCGTATTACGCCATATATCCAGCGCGACCTTCGCCTCCCCAGGGACGGAGCCGCGCTCGACTTTATTGCATGGCCGAAAGGCCATGCCGATCAGATGCATGCGAGTCTCCTTTCTGAACGGTATTGGATTGATATGACCTCAGCCGATCCCTGGAGCCCGTCCAGCTTTACGCCGCCAAACCGCGATATTGCGGAGCCCGCCAGTGACGGTCCGTCGGATACCACGTTCACACGCCGTTTGTTCGGCCGTATCGCCGAGAGCGCTGCCCTCGCAGACGCGCTGGCGCGGGTTTGCGGCAGCGGCACAGCAGAAGGGATTTTGCTTTCGGGGGTGTCCGGCGTCGGAAAGTCGGCGTTGGTACGCCGCTTCCGGATGCTCATGGCGGCATCGCCACATCGTTTCACCACCGGAAAATGCGACCAGTTACATCACAACGCGCCGTTTGCGCCCATTGCCCAGGCTTTGCATGGCCTGACGCATGCGTTGCTCGGCGAAAGCGACGCGACGTTGCAGAACCTACGCGCGCGCCTCCTTCCGCAATTGGGGAACGACACGCGATTGGTGGTCGATCTTGTTCCGGATATGGAGATCGTTCTCGGGACGGCGGGTGCGAGAACAGATATGTCGCCCGCGCTTGCGAAAATTCGGCTGCATCAGGCGCTGCTGGCAACCATCGGTGCGCTCGCCACGCGAGAGGCACCGTTGATTCTGTTCCTGGACGATATTCAGTGGGCGGACCCGTTCTCGCTGGAAATGTTGGTCAGCCTCGCCAGGACGCCACCGCAAAACACCCTCGTCATTCTAGCCTATCGCGAAGACGAAGCGCATTTGCATCTGAAGCCGTCCGGGTTTCTGGACGCCATCAAATCGCATGCGCTCCCGGTTACTGAAATCGCGTTGGCACCGCTGCACGCCGCAGCCATCGTGGAAATGCTCGAATCCACCTTTGGCGGAACCACGCGCGATGTCGACGCGCTCGGGCGCGCCGTCCATGCGCGAACCGGAGGCAATCCGTTCTTCGTCCAGCAAGTGTTAAGTGCCCTGCGCGATGCGGGCGTCATCCGATACGATGCTGCCCGGCGCTGTTGGACCTGGACGGGGGAAGGCCTCGAATCCTCGGTGCAGACAGGCAATGTCGTCGACTTTACCGGAAGCCGCGTCGAGCGCTTGCCCGAGGAACAGCGCGCGGTGCTCCAGGCGCTTGCTTTGATCGGCACTCGCGCCGATGGCAGCTTGCTTGCCGCGTTTCTCCGCGTGGATCTTGACCGCCTTACGCACCGGGCGCAGCCGCTCGTCGAAGGCGGTTTTCTCCATCGGGATGCGACACGATATGCGTTCGCGCATGACCGCATCATGGAGGTCGCGATTGCGTTGACGCCAGAAGCCGAGCGACCGGTACGTCATGTCGAGCTCGCCCGGCTGCTGCTGCGTTTGCGTGGCACCGCCTCAGTCAGCGACTTTGACATTGCCGACCATGTGGTTGCGGCGATGGCAAGCGAGATTCCGTCCACCGACAGACCGCTCTTCGCGCGGACCCTGCTCGACGCGGCGGCGCGCGCTCTCCAAACGGCAGCCGTGGACCAGGTCACACGGTATATTGAAGGGGCAAATGCCCTGTTTTCCGAAGCGTGGTGGGAAAGCCATTATCGGTTGGCGTTCGAAATCAACTTTCGCAGAGCCGAGAACCTTTTGCAGATTGGTGCTGTAGAGCGGGCCGAGCACGGGATCGACGCGTTACTGATCCATGCGGCAGAACCTATCGACAGGGCCCAGGCCTACCGCCTGAAGGCCGTTACCCGGACGCTGCATTCCGATTATGACGGTGCGATCGCAGCGGGGCTGGCAGGGCTCGCTCTGCTCGGCGTCGATCTCCATCGTTTTCCCTCACGCGAGGAATGCGACGCCGCCTATGAGCGAGTCCGCGCGGCTTTGGGCGATACCCCGATCGCGAGCCTGGCGGATCTGCCCAAAACCGATGACCCCGCGATCGAGGCGATCATGGGGCTGTTGTCGACGATGGTGGCGGCAATTTTTTCAGATGACGGCCTGCGCTTCATCCACCTTGCCAAGATTGCCGAACTGACGCTGGCGCATGGTGCGACTGCGGGATCGTCCTATGGACTCGCCTGGTTCGGGGTGTTCGTTTGCGATTTCTACGGGCAATATGCCGATGGCCTGGAATATGCCCTGGCCGCGCTCGCGCTGGTCGATCGGCATGGCTTCGAGACGCAGCGGACGGGTACTCTCGTCGCGCTGGATCAGCTCAGCCCGTGGACGCAGCCCTTCTCTTGCGCGATCCTCCGCATTCGCGAAGCGATTGCGGCTGGGTATGCCGCGGGCGATCTTGGCATGACATGTTACGCGCGCAACCACCTTGTGTCGGACCTGTTGATGATGGGGGCACCGCTTTCCCTGGTCGACGAGGAGGCGGAGCGCGGCCTGGATTTGACTCGCCGTATCGCATTTCGCGACATCGAGCTGCTGATCGGCGCGCAACAGGGGCTGGTGCGTGAGCTTAGCAACGGTCACGCGATGGTACCTTTCGAATCCGCGGGCGAGATCACTTCGGCGTCGACTCGCTTCTGGGTTCGCCTGTACGCCGGTATCGCCGCCTATCTTTTCGAAGATTACGCGCGTGCCGAATGGGTGCTCAAGGACGCAGAGCCGCTGGCTTGGGCGCTGCCGGCCAATATCGACCTGACCTATTTCGCGTTATTCTCGGCCCTGAGCATCGCACAGCGCGCCGAAGATGGAGCCGAAGATGGAGATGCGTTGGGTCAGATGGCGATCCACCGCGCCAAGCTGGAGACATGGGCCCGGCTCAACCCGCAGAATTTCGAGAACAAGCTCCTCATGGTCGACGCGGAGATGGCGCGATTGCGCGGCGAGGATCTTCAGGCGCTGCAGCTTTATGATCGCGCGGTCAAAGCGAGCGATGGCTTTGGTCATGAAAGAGCGATGGCGCATGAACTGGCGGCGCGACACTGTACGGCGATCGGGCTTGGCGTGACCGCTGCGTATCATGGCCGGGCGGCACGCACCGGCTATCTCGATTGGGGCGCTACCGCGAAAGCGGCACGCCTCGAAACCGATCACCCGGAATGGTTTGATCGGCAGCGGGTCGATCAGGATCGCGATCTGGATACGATCCTGGATCTCGCCGAGGCCTTTGCCCAGGAGCTTGCTTCCGATCGATTGAACGCGATGGTCACGCGGACAATGATGGAACGCGCAGGCGCGCAGCGCGGCCTGCTGATGATCCTGCGGGATGGCGAACCCGTCATTGAATCGATGGGCGTTGCCACGCGCAATGGCATCGAGCTTGGCAGCGCCGTCGCGATTCCGACTGCCGAGCGCGTGGATCCGACCGTCCTGCAGGCCGTGATGCGCACGCAAAAGCCCGCGATGACGGGGGATCGGGAAAAGGGGTATATTCTGTCGATCCCGTTGCTACAGCGCAATCGGCTCTTGGGAATCGTGCATTTAGAGACATGCGCGGCGGAGATCTGCGCGCCGTCGGGCGTCGCGCTGATCGAGCGCATCGGCGCGGTGGCCAGTATTGCGCTCGACACCGCACACCGGCACGCGGAACTGATGGAGGAGGATGCGCGCCGATCGCAGACCGAAAATGCGTTGCGGGCCGCGCGGGCCGAATTGGCGCAGACATCGCATCTTTCGCTGATGGGTGGGCTTGCCGCATCGATTGCTCATGAGATTGGCCAACCGCTTGCTTCGATCGTTTCGCATGCGGGCGCGAGCATCCGATGGTTGCGGCGGCCGGAGCCCAATATTCCGGAAGCGGTATCCGGGCTGGAGCAGATCAAGGACGGCGGGCTGCGCGCGGCCGACATCGTTCGCGGGCTTCGCGCGCTCGCCAAACAGGAGCCGGCTTCGCGCGAACCTGTAATCCTGAACG
>JGI24511J20085_100515_pt1 | contig 7032 bp, 7 predicted proteins | sample LinPmetageLP31_FD_20085 | JGI IMG/M metagenome (IMG submission 20085) | reverse complement strand
AGGCTGCAAGCAGCAACGTCCACAAGAGTGGGATTCTGGCCTTCACTCGCATCGACGTTGTGGCGGTGGTTGAGTACGGGCGTGCCCGCGTTCAGCTTGCGCCGCCCGGGGTCGTGGCGGCCGGTGCGGATGCGGGCGCGGTTGCCGGTGCCGGTGCAGCGGGTGTCGGTTCGACAGGCGTCTTAGGCGTTGCGGCCGGCGCTGACGCGGGTGTCGGTGCTGGCGTTGGTGCGGGTGCCGGCGCAGGTGCGGGCGTCGGAGCCGGCACAGGTGCCGCAGTGGGTGCCACCACCGGCACGGGCGGGGCGGGCGGCGTCGGCACCACGGGCGTCGTCATCTTCATCGGCTCGCCCTGCGGCGTGGGGGCGGGCTCGGGCAGCGGCGCCACGTGTTCCTTCTCTGCCGCCTTGACCGTTGCGCGGTCGCGCCGCACCGGGTCCACCTTCAGGAAGTGCTCGACCAGCTTGAAGTAGCGCTCGTAGAACACGCCGGCCGGAATCGTCTCGCTGGCCACTTTCACCATCGAGTCGCTGCCCGAGCCGATCGGCAGCGACAGCGAGCCGAGCACGCTCAGGCCCACGCTGGCCGACGTGCTGGTCTTCTTGAGCGCGTAGCGGTCTTGCACCGCGTTCACATAGGCGGTGCTCGACGTGCCTTCGGTGTTGGCGTCTGCGCAGACCACGTGAAAGGCGATCACCACGTGCGTGTCGTTGCTCGGCTGGAAATTCTTGCTGCCGTCGATCGTGTCGGGGCGCGGCGAGCTCGACACGTAACCCTGGCTCAGCAGCGCGCGGCGCGCGGCCTCGCACGTCGCCTCGGGTTTCGCCTGGAACGTGCGCGCGTAGGGGCTCGTCGCCACGTCAAACTCCTCCTGCTGATAGAGCGGCGCGGGCGTCGAGCCCAAACCGCATGCCGACAGGAGGGCGGCGACTGCGCACGAAACGGAGAGCTGGCGGAAGCGGTGGGGCATGGTGGTGGTTAGAGGGGCTCGGCCGGGGGATGCTGCTGCATGTGCGGCGCGAGTTTCATGCGCGCCGGTCGCTTGTGGCGACGCGGTCTCGCATGGCCGGGCGTCATTATAAGTTTGTCCGGTGACTGGGGCACCCGGCCCATGCGCGCAGACATTTGCGTGATGGAGGCCGCAACCATACCCTCGGCGCTGGCGGATTCGCTAGGGGGCGCGTCATCACGTGCGAGGTGTGGGGTGGGGCGATTGTGCCAGAGGTGTTTGCGTCTGTTCGGCGTAGCATATGCAATGCCGGAGGACTTAATCGCTTTGGATGCCTTTGCTGTACTGACTATATTGATCGTTATTTTTCGTTGGCCTAATTGACCATAGGAATGAATTTCCCGAGCCGTTCAGGAGATGTTGGCGAAGTTTTTTTTCCGCTTCAGCATGGTAAACATAGTGCCCTTCTTTGCTGCGCTCCCTTTGCTGGTTAAACCAGGGAAGCATCCCGTATTTCTCCGCGAACCATTTGATCATATCGGCTTCGATGTATTGATATAGAGATTGATGGTTCTTGCGTGCTACTTCTGCAATGTGTACGTTAACCGAAAGGTTCGGCACGCTGACTAGCAATGAGGCAAGCCAGGCGGCATGATTGTAGAGTCTGTCGTACGCGTTTCCTTCTCCAATGTATATGACAGGGGAGTGCTTGTCGGCATAAGAAACAGCGACGTTACCGCTTAGTCTTATGATGTAGACGCATTGTTTTCGGCGTCGAATGATCGGCCAATTTGCCTGAATTATTTGACGAATAATGGGGGTGGTTTGGAGTATGGATAACCCTGTGAACCCAAATTTTATCGAGATGGAGTCGGACCACGATATTTCACTCCCCTTTATCGGTGCTGCCATTTCTTGCTCCAATGTTGTTTTGTCTGCGCGAGCTAAAGCCGGGCCCTGCCGAGCATGCCTATGTTGGCCGCGTCAACCTTCGTTTGTCTACGCTAACTCAATGTCGGCCGGCGCTTTCACGGATGTGGTCTATCTAGCGGCAAGGAGCTCCTTCACAACCCGTTTCGCCAGCTCATCTACCGCCGCATCCAGCCCATCCAGCGACACGTTCAGATCGTTGAACACACCATCCGACAGGGCAAACGCGTACTTGTCATCTTCAATGCGTGCCGATGCCGTGTGCAGGATGTGTCGTTCGCCCTTCGGAATCACCGGATCTCGGGACGATTCGATAAAGGTGAAGGCATACGGGGTGTAGCGGTGCGCGATGGTCTTTGCCTGATAGTACGCATTGAACCCCTTTAGCAGGATCATCTGCTGGTTGCTCGCTAGCGCCGAGATGTCGAGGTCTTGACCGTCTTGCAGCGCGAGACCTGCCGACTTGGCCTCAGCGATCACGCGGTCACGAAAGCGCTGCTGGAGCGTTTGAGTGCGTGGATCATCCTTGACGAGCGCGTAGAAGCGCTGAGATTGCGACAACGTTGAGCTATTTGCAGTCTGGGCGGCAACACCACCGACGGCGATCGTCGTCATCGTAATCCCCACTGGCTGTGGTGCTGGGATGACCTTGACGTAAGTGGTGTCCGCAGGCGAAATCTTGAGCACCGGCGCAGGCAGCGTCGAAGCGCATCCACCCAAAAACAGCCCCACAAAGCCGATGCCCAAGCCCGCACGCATGTAGGCGGTCCAATTCTTCATCCGAAATTCCCCCTGTTCGTATTTGTCGTTGGTTTCTTAATATCACTGCGTCAGCCCCATCGGGATTCCGGGCGATCGTCCGGTGCAAGGTGCTGGCGCGAGATGCTACCGTAGCTGCGTGGCGCCTGTCAGTGCAGCTGCATGATTTCTTGGTTGGCGCGAAAACCTCGAAACCCCCTACCACCGAGGGCTACGATTCGCCAACGCGTGGGTTATGCTGTTCCTCAACAAAATCCAGGTGTGATTACCTTATCTGGATTATAAAAAAGCGCCTAATCCAAAATATCTAAACGGTCACGTGCAGGGGGATTCCTCGCCCGAATAATGGCGAGGCGCACCACGACAGCCGGCGCGGTACTGAAAAAAAACAACCTTCAAGGGTTTCAGCAAATGGGGCGTAGGAGAAAACAACCATCCACGGGCGACCTGCTTCTGGCGTTGCCGTGGTGGGTGCTGGCGATTGGCTCGGTGGCCAGCTACCTCATCTTCCACAACATCCTCCCATCGGCGTTTGCAGCCAATCCATTTCTGGTCGGGATCGCGATGGTGATGCGCGGGCTCGCCTGGATGCCTGCGCTGCTGCTCGCCTTCATCGCCGTGCTGTCGTACCTGCGGCAGCACAGGCAGCAAGCCGATGCCCGGCTCGATTCGACGGGTAAGGAACCGCGCATCGTCGCCAAGCGGTCCCGACCGGCCAAGGCACCGCCCCAACCCGTGCGCGGTGCGGCAGGCAGCGAGACGCCCACTCCAACGCGCGACACCGCCGCGCAAACGCCCACGCCAGCACAATCCGCCGCCGTCCAGAGCTGGAGCTTGGACGCCATCAAGGCGCTTGAGTGGAAGCGGTTCGAGCTGCTGTGCGTCCTGTACTACGAGCAGATGGGGTTCACGGTCAAGACGGTGCCGCACGGCCCGGATGGCGGGATCGACGCCACGCTGTACAAGGCCGGCCAGGACGCGCCCGTGGCGGTGGTCCAGTGCAAGGCTTGGAGCGCGCCCGTCAAGGTGGAGACGGTGCGGGCGCTGGGCGGCTCGATGCTGGCGCACAAGGTCAAGCGGGGCGTGTTCTGGTCTTTGTCTGGCTATGTCGGCATGCCGGTGCAGGCGTTTTCGGAGAGCGCCGGTATACAGCTATTGGACGGGCCGGCGATTCTTGAGCGCATCCGCGCGCTCGACCAGGACAAGCAAGCTGCGCTGCTGGCGAAGGTGTTCGAGGGGGATTACCAGACGCCTTCGTGTCCGGCTTGTGGGGTGAAGCTGGTGGCGCGGAACGGGAAGAGTGGGGCGTTTTGGGGGTGTACTAATTTTCGGACGGGGTGTCGGTATACGTTGCAGATGGGGCGGGCGTCGTAGGGTGGTTCGGTAGCCCATACGTGTTGTTAACGGACAGAGGGCTACAGGCAAATCAGCCATGCTCGGGCCAATCCTTGACCTAGTTCGACAAAATCGCCACAACCATGCAAGAGAGGGATTTGATAGGTCGTTGTACTGATGTATCCTCCTGTGACGCGTGGGCGTACCGCCCATTTGCCGCGGTCGACAGCTAAGTTGTTTGGATTAGTCTGGAAACAGACGTCAATCTAATGCTCTATTGGATGACTTGTGGGGAGGAGCGGCCACCGTCCGTCTCTTCGCCCCGAAGAGAGTTAGTCGCAGGGTTTGGCCATGAAAGGCATGGCAGCTTCCAACGACTTGTCGATTAAAGCATCATGCCTTTCTGCGCCCTGTTGAATGGGCTGGCCAAACCACTTTGATAACGCTTTTCTATACGGGATCATGGTGGGGACTCCTAAACTTAATCCAATCAAGGAGGCCCCTGGTTCCATATCCAGTATCGCCGGTCTTTGTGAAGCGCTTGATATTAGTCAGGTCGAATTGAATGAAGCGCTGGCGCTTCCCGCAGAAGAAAGATACAGGAGGCGGGAAGTTCCAAAGAAGGACGGCTCGATCCGTGTCGTTCACAATCCCCACTACTTGGTGCGAAAGATACAGCGACGCATCAATAAACGCATCTTCTCCGATTCGAATATTATAAGTTGGCCGGATCATATCTTTGGATCCATTCCCAACGATGAACTCTCTGAGTCGGCAGCCGCTGATAAGGACTACGTAAACTGCGCGCGGCAACATTGCGGGGCAAAGAGTGTTCTAACTCTAGATATTCGAGATTTCTTCGATAACATTCACCGCGAGCAGGTTTTTGGAATTTTTTCCAAATTCCTAAAATATTCGAAGACTGTTTCAGACGTTCTCGCTGATATCTGTTGTAAGGACGGTGCGATTGTCCAAGGGGCTCTCACCTCAAGTTATATTGCAACGCTCTGTCTTTATGAAAGTGAGGGCAATCTCGTCCGGCGGCTAAGGTACAAAAATCTCGTATACACAAGATTTGTGGATGATATAACTATCTCCTCAAAGGTTGCCAACTATGATTTCAATTATGCTCTTAGCTTGGCGGAGGATATGCTTAACGGTGCGGGATTACCAATAAACAGTCAAAAAACAAAGATTCAGTATGTCTCGATGAGGCCGTTGATTGTGCACGGACTTCGCGTCGATTTTGATCAGCCGAGATTGCCTCCAGATGAGCCGAGGAGAATTCGGGCGGCGGTGAAGAATCTGGAGTTGCTAGCGGCAGGTCCTGGTTATCGGGCATCACACGCCTACCGGAAAGACTTTAATCGATGCATGGGGAGAGTGAACAAGTTGGGTAGGGTTGGTCATAGTCAGCATTTTGTTTTGCTCAATAGGCTTCGAAAGATTCTTCCGCTGCCATCGCATATGGATATAGAGCGTGTAGAGAAGATAATTGCAAGACTGAAGAAGGATATGGGTAGGCCGAATTACTCCGAGACTTATTGGTTTAAGAAGAGATATTACGCTGCCAGCGAGCGATTGGGGATTTTGAAGCGTTCCTTCCCTAAGAAGGCGGACGAACTTCGCAAGGAGTTGAAAGAAATTCGGCCAAGTTTGCAATATGAATAAGCTTCGAAAATTTTGCAAGGAACAGCCGAGTGTGGCGTCATTGGCCACATTGATACTGTTCGTTCTGATTCTTGGCTCATTTTTGTCAATTGTAGTGCTGGTCGTTACTACATGGCGCTCCGGGATTTATTTGTCACCGCTTTGTTTTTCTAATGGGTGTGTGAAAGACTATTTTTCAAAGATAGATCAGAGTCTTGCTATATTTAAGGCTGTGATGGATCTGGGGGTCTCGATTGCTACGATTGGTGGAATATTTGTGGCGCTGCTCAGCTACTTTAGTACTTCTAGCAACGCAGCTCTCGCTAATCACATAGAGCATATGAAGGTATTTTGTGAGTACTTGGAGTCCGAAGTTAAGAAGCGAGATAGATTGTCGTCGCAGCACATTGATGCCTTGTTGCTGTACGGAAAGATTTTCAATCAATCCCGTAGCGGGAAAACAACTGTTTCTGATGATTACAGGGTTTTCATTGAGAGGCTGAATTCAATAATCGATGAATCCAACAGTCGGTCGGTCGTTGGTGCGCCGGGTGGGTTTAGTTATAAGGAGCACCAGCGGCAAGTAAAAGAACATTTAATGGGCGCTGGAATAGTTGTGTACATGGCTCCAAGGAATGATTACTTTGAGATGGAGGAGCAGCTGTTCTCTCTTCTTCATAGAATTGGGCAATCATTTTGTCCGCCCGGGGTTTTGCCCGATCTGGTTGAGCGAAATTATCGATAGATGTTTTGATGGGAATTGGTTCATGTCGGTGATTTTTTGGATGTCGAACTGATTTTCCCTTGGAAGAGTGCCAGCAATGAGCCACTTTTGCGGAAAAGGGGCCAGGGATTCGATTGATTTCCCTATGCGATTCCCTGTCTTGCGCTGCTCACCACCCACCCGCTAAACTCCCCCCGTTGCGCCAACAAGCGCAGCCGAGACTGCAATCTCGCACCAAAGAGCCCGGAAGAAACCCTCAAGTTTCTACCGCTGTCGTCGTTCGCCTATATGGGCGGGCCCGACAGGGAGGGCTTCGGCCCTGCCGTCTTGGCTTTTTGGTCGGTATTGCAGACCTTGTCGTGTGCCCGCCCACCTCCCCGGTGGGTGGCTCCCTACTCAACCAAGAAGAGGGCAAGACAATGGATCAACCGACCCAAGCTGTACCCATCCCACGCGGGCATCGCCCCGCACGCCACCGCACCCGCATCGCCCTTCACCGCCCGGCTGGAGGTGCCCGATGAGCCTGCAACACGATCGCGACTATCTGAAAGGCGCCCTGTACGCGCGAGATTTCCTGCGCCGTACGCAAGCGGGCATGAAGCTGCATCGGCACTTCGAGCCCCGGACGCTGCGCTGGGAATACCAGATCCACATCCGCGACAAATCCGGCGAATACCAGGCCGGG
>JGI24511J20085_100502_pt1 | contig 7489 bp, 4 predicted proteins | sample LinPmetageLP31_FD_20085 | JGI IMG/M metagenome (IMG submission 20085) | reverse complement strand
GAGGCAGGGGTGCCCGATGACGCGGCCCGCCCTCGGGCGTAACAGGGCCGGGGTGGCGGAGGCCGGACGGACGGACGCGCAGCGCCCGCCCGCCCGCCCGGAGCATCCCCCGGCAGAGGGTGCCAGGGGAGGGGCCGGAACGGCCCCTATTGCTTGATACATGTAGATATCTAGCGGGAGCTAGTACTGGCGCGGCTTTGCGGGGTGCTGTAAGCTCCACCAACCAACAAAAAAGGGGTCTGGATGCGTCCAGAAAAAGAAAACCCCCTGATCGACGAGAGCTTGGCGGCAGAGTCGAAACAGGGGGGGGATGATGCTGCGGGCTTGCCCAGTCGGTTGACCCGCTACTCTCGGGCGCATCATCGTGCGGTCGAGATGGCCGATTATCTCAGCGAAGCGGGCGAAGTCAAGCTCGGGCGCAATCTCGCGCTGTGCGGGCACTACCTGCTGTTCCGGGACTACTACACCGTGGGCAAGGTCCGGTTGCACGCCGCCAAGTTCTGCCACAAACATCTGCTGTGTCCGCTTTGCGCGATTCGGCGGGGTGCACGCATGGTCAAGGCGTACATGGATCGTCTGGCCGTCATCAAGGCCGAGAACCCACGCCTCAAGGCCTACCTGGTCACCTTCACCGTCAAGGATGGTCCTGACCTGTCCGAGCGGTTCGCCCATCTGCATAGCAGCCTGACACGTCTACACAAGACCCGGCACGGCAAGGGCCAGTGGTCCGAGGCGCGCAAGGCTGCTGGCGCGGTCTGGTCTTACGAGTTCAAGCGAGGTCAGGGCAGCGGGGCATGGCATCCGCACGTACATGCGGTCTGGCTTTGCGAGGATGCGCCGGACATGTACAAGTTGCGCGCCGAGTGGGAGGCGATCACCGGCGACTCGTTCATGGTCGATGTGCGTCCCTTCCACGACCAGGACGACGTGCTGAACGGCTTCCTTGAAGTCTTCAAGTACGCGGTCAAGTTCGCGGACCTGTCGCTTGATGACGCATGGCACGGCTACCAGACGCTGTCTGGTCGGCGGCTGATTGCCTCGTTCGGCGCGTTCCGCGGCGTCGATGTCCCCGAGGATCTGACCGATGAAGGCCTCGATGACCTGCCCTACGTCGAGTTGCTCTATCGCTTCGTGCGGGGCGCGGGCTACAGCTTCAGCGAGGATGGGCCAGCCCATGAGCGAAGCATGCCGCCTGATCCGGTTAGGCGGGCCTCCAAGCGCGTTTTGCCCTCACCCCGTAGGGATGCCTTACCCGACCCGAAAAAACCGCACTGGCGGCCTCCTATCGATCCTGAGCGGTATGCGCGGGCGAAGGGCGACGGCTGAGTCGCCCTCATCTGAAAATCGTTACGTAACGGAAAACGGAGGCCTGCATGGTCGTTGAGCTGGAACTGTCCGAGGATGAAGCCTGGGCGCTGGCGGAGTTCGTCAAGCGCGTGACCTGGTCGGAGATGCGGGCCTGCGCGGTCGATGATGACGAGGCGTACATGATCCGCTCTGCCGTGCTGGCCGTGGGCGAGGCGTTGGCCTCGCAAGGGATCGCGCCCCGCTAGTTCGCTCACGCTGATAACGCGATAAGCCAGCGACTGGGGACCCGCCCGCAGGGTGGGGTGCGAGCTGGCGTGTAGGGCGCGGCGCCGCGCCCGGTACCGCAGGGTTAAGCCCTCGCAAACCAAAGCCGCCTAGCGCGGCTTTTTTGTTACGCATAACGAAAACGCCCCCCCGCGCCCTGCAAGCCATAGTGCATTTCCATTTTCGACGATGTATGCTCCATTCGTCGGAGCTAGTGCTCCAAAACATGGAGAAATGGAAAATGCGTACCCCTTTGGATTCCCTCGTCACCGAACACGCGCTGCGCTTGGTCAACCAGTCCGGCAATGCTGATTTCACGGATGCGATCTTGGATGGCCGCATCCCGATGGTGAGCGGCGAATTGCCGGTCAAGAACGTCTGCGCCAAGGTTCATCCGTGGCTGTCGGATGAGATCGACAAGGTCGTGGATCTGCTCGGCATCAGCAAGCGTCGATTCCTCGAAGCGGCCTTCATCGAGGCCGTGAACAAGGCGAACGCGATCATCGAAGCAGAAGGCGTGCATGAGCGCTTTGCTGCTATGGCTGAAGCTGAAGCGCATGCGGCGGCTGAATCCGTGGAGGGCTGACCGATGGCCATGCTCACGCTTAACGGCATCGTGCAGAACGTGTTCGACACGCCGGAAAGTACGGATCGCAAGACCGGGGAAGTCCGGGCCGCCGCCTCACGCATTCAGGTGCTGGCCGAAAACATCCTGCAGAACGGTCAGAAGCGCATGGAACTGGTGACGCTCAAGGTGCGCGACGCCAAGCCCTATACAGCGTTGATCGGCAGGGCTGTACGGGTGCCGGTCGGCGCGTTCGTGTCAGGTAGCGCGGTGCAGTTCTATGCGCTGAACGAGGCAGGGGTGCCCGATGACGCGGCCCGCCCTCGGGCGTAACAGGGCCGGGGTGGCGGAGGCCGGACGGACGGACGCGCAGCGCCCGCCCGCCCGCCCGGAGCATCCCCCGGCAGAGGGTGCCAGGGGAGGGGCCGGAACGGCCCCTATTGCTTGATACATGTAGATATCTAGCGGGAGCTAGTACTGGCGCGGCTTTGCGGGGTGCTGTAAGCTCCACCAACCAACAAAAAAGGGGTCTGGATGCGTCCAGAAAAAGAAAACCCCCTGATCGACGAGAGCTTGGCGGCAGAGTCGAAACAGGGGGGGGATGATGCTGCGGGCTTGCCCAGTCGGTTGACCCGCTACTCTCGGGCGCATCATCGTGCGGTCGAGATGGCCGATTATCTCAGCGAAGCGGGCGAAGTCAAGCTCGGGCGCAATCTCGCGCTGTGCGGGCACTACCTGCTGTTCCGGGACTACTACACCGTGGGCAAGGTCCGGTTGCACGCCGCCAAGTTCTGCCACAAACATCTGCTGTGTCCGCTTTGCGCGATTCGGCGGGGTGCACGCATGGTCAAGGCGTACATGGATCGTCTGGCCGTCATCAAGGCCGAGAACCCACGCCTCAAGGCCTACCTGGTCACCTTCACCGTCAAGGATGGTCCTGACCTGTCCGAGCGGTTCGCCCATCTGCATAGCAGCCTGACACGTCTACACAAGACCCGGCACGGCAAGGGCCAGTGGTCCGAGGCGCGCAAGGCTGCTGGCGCGGTCTGGTCTTACGAGTTCAAGCGAGGTCAGGGCAGCGGGGCATGGCATCCGCACGTACATGCGGTCTGGCTTTGCGAGGATGCGCCGGACATGTACAAGTTGCGCGCCGAGTGGGAGGCGATCACCGGCGACTCGTTCATGGTCGATGTGCGTCCCTTCCACGACCAGGACGACGTGCTGAACGGCTTCCTTGAAGTCTTCAAGTACGCGGTCAAGTTCGCGGACCTGTCGCTTGATGACGCATGGCACGGCTACCAGACGCTGTCTGGTCGGCGGCTGATTGCCTCGTTCGGCGCGTTCCGCGGCGTCGATGTCCCCGAGGATCTGACCGATGAAGGCCTCGATGACCTGCCCTACGTCGAGTTGCTCTATCGCTTCGTGCGGGGCGCGGGCTACAGCTTCAGCGAGGATGGGCCAGCCCATGAGCGAAGCATGCCGCCTGATCCGGTTAGGCGGGCCTCCAAGCGCGTTTTGCCCTCACCCCGTAGGGATGCCTTACCCGACCCGAAAAAACCGCACTGGCGGCCTCCTATCGATCCTGAGCGGTATGCGCGGGCGAAGGGCGACGGCTGAGTCGCCCTCATCTGAAAATCGTTACGTAACGGAAAACGGAGGCCTGCATGGTCGTTGAGCTGGAACTGTCCGAGGATGAAGCCTGGGCGCTGGCGGAGTTCGTCAAGCGCGTGACCTGGTCGGAGATGCGGGCCTGCGCGGTCGATGATGACGAGGCGTACATGATCCGCTCTGCCGTGCTGGCCGTGGGCGAGGCGTTGGCCTCGCAAGGGATCGCGCCCCGCTAGTTCGCTCACGCTGATAACGCGATAAGCCAGCGACTGGGGACCCGCCCGCAGGGTGGGGTGCGAGCTGGCGTGTAGGGCGCGGCGCCGCGCCCGGTACCGCAGGGTTAAGCCCTCGCAAACCAAAGCCGCCTAGCGCGGCTTTTTTGTTACGCATAACGAAAACGCCCCCCCGCGCCCTGCAAGCCATAGTGCATTTCCATTTTCGACGATGTATGCTCCATTCGTCGGAGCTAGTGCTCCAAAACATGGAGAAATGGAAAATGCGTACCCCTTTGGATTCCCTCGTCACCGAACACGCGCTGCGCTTGGTCAACCAGTCCGGCAATGCTGATTTCACGGATGCGATCTTGGATGGCCGCATCCCGATGGTGAGCGGCGAATTGCCGGTCAAGAACGTCTGCGCCAAGGTTCATCCGTGGCTGTCGGATGAGATCGACAAGGTCGTGGATCTGCTCGGCATCAGCAAGCGTCGATTCCTCGAAGCGGCCTTCATCGAGGCCGTGAACAAGGCGAACGCGATCATCGAAGCAGAAGGCGTGCATGAGCGCTTTGCTGCTATGGCTGAAGCTGAAGCGCATGCGGCGGCTGAATCCGTGGAGGGCTGACCGATGGCCATGCTCACGCTTAACGGCATCGTGCAGAACGTGTTCGACACGCCGGAAAGTACGGATCGCAAGACCGGGGAAGTCCGGGCCGCCGCCTCACGCATTCAGGTGCTGGCCGAAAACATCCTGCAGAACGGTCAGAAGCGCATGGAACTGGTGACGCTCAAGGTGCGCGACGCCAAGCCCTATACAGCGTTGATCGGCAGGGCTGTACGGGTGCCGGTCGGCGCGTTCGTGTCAGGTAGCGCGGTGCAGTTCTATGCGCTGAACGAGGCAGGGGTGCCCGATGACGCGGCCCGCCCTCGGGCGTAACAGGGCCGGGGTGGCGGAGGCCGGACGGACGGACGCGCAGCGCCCGCCCGCCCGCCCGGAGCATCCCCCGGCAGAGGGTGCCAGGGGAGGGGCCGGAACGGCCCCTATTGCTTGATACATGTAGATATCTAGCGGGAGCTAGTACTGGCGCGGCTTTGCGGGGTGCTGTAAGCTCCACCAACCAACAAAAAAGGGGTCTGGATGCGTCCAGAAAAAGAAAACCCCCTGATCGACGAGAGCTTGGCGGCAGAGTCGAAACAGGGGGGGGATGATGCTGCGGGCTTGCCCAGTCGGTTGACCCGCTACTCTCGGGCGCATCATCGTGCGGTCGAGATGGCCGATTATCTCAGCGAAGCGGGCGAAGTCAAGCTCGGGCGCAATCTCGCGCTGTGCGGGCACTACCTGCTGTTCCGGGACTACTACACCGTGGGCAAGGTCCGGTTGCACGCCGCCAAGTTCTGCCACAAACATCTGCTGTGTCCGCTTTGCGCGATTCGGCGGGGTGCACGCATGGTCAAGGCGTACATGGATCGTCTGGCCGTCATCAAGGCCGAGAACCCACGCCTCAAGGCCTACCTGGTCACCTTCACCGTCAAGGATGGTCCTGACCTGTCCGAGCGGTTCGCCCATCTGCATAGCAGCCTGACACGTCTACACAAGACCCGGCACGGCAAGGGCCAGTGGTCCGAGGCGCGCAAGGCTGCTGGCGCGGTCTGGTCTTACGAGTTCAAGCGAGGTCAGGGCAGCGGGGCATGGCATCCGCACGTACATGCGGTCTGGCTTTGCGAGGATGCGCCGGACATGTACAAGTTGCGCGCCGAGTGGGAGGCGATCACCGGCGACTCGTTCATGGTCGATGTGCGTCCCTTCCACGACCAGGACGACGTGCTGAACGGCTTCCTTGAAGTCTTCAAGTACGCGGTCAAGTTCGCGGACCTGTCGCTTGATGACGCATGGCACGGCTACCAGACGCTGTCTGGTCGGCGGCTGATTGCCTCGTTCGGCGCGTTCCGCGGCGTCGATGTCCCCGAGGATCTGACCGATGAAGGCCTCGATGACCTGCCCTACGTCGAGTTGCTCTATCGCTTCGTGCGGGGCGCGGGCTACAGCTTCAGCGAGGATGGGCCAGCCCATGAGCGAAGCATGCCGCCTGATCCGGTTAGGCGGGCCTCCAAGCGCGTTTTGCCCTCACCCCGTAGGGATGCCTTACCCGACCCGAAAAAACCGCACTGGCGGCCTCCTATCGATCCTGAGCGGTATGCGCGGGCGAAGGGCGACGGCTGAGTCGCCCTCATCTGAAAATCGTTACGTAACGGAAAACGGAGGCCTGCATGGTCGTTGAGCTGGAACTGTCCGAGGATGAAGCCTGGGCGCTGGCGGAGTTCGTCAAGCGCGTGACCTGGTCGGAGATGCGGGCCTGCGCGGTCGATGATGACGAGGCGTACATGATCCGCTCTGCCGTGCTGGCCGTGGGCGAGGCGTTGGCCTCGCAAGGGATCGCGCCCCGCTAGTTCGCTCACGCTGATAACGCGATAAGCCAGCGACTGGGGACCCGCCCGCAGGGTGGGGTGCGAGCTGGCGTGTAGGGCGCGGCGCCGCGCCCGGTACCGCAGGGTTAAGCCCTCGCAAACCAAAGCCGCCTAGCGCGGCTTTTTTGTTACGCATAACGAAAACGCCCCCCCGCGCCCTGCAAGCCATAGTGCATTTCCATTTTCGACGATGTATGCTCCATTCGTCGGAGCTAGTGCTCCAAAACATGGAGAAATGGAAAATGCGTACCCCTTTGGATTCCCTCGTCACCGAACACGCGCTGCGCTTGGTCAACCAGTCCGGCAATGCTGATTTCACGGATGCGATCTTGGATGGCCGCATCCCGATGGTGAGCGGCGAATTGCCGGTCAAGAACGTCTGCGCCAAGGTTCATCCGTGGCTGTCGGATGAGATCGACAAGGTCGTGGATCTGCTCGGCATCAGCAAGCGTCGATTCCTCGAAGCGGCCTTCATCGAGGCCGTGAACAAGGCGAACGCGATCATCGAAGCAGAAGGCGTGCATGAGCGCTTTGCTGCTATGGCTGAAGCTGAAGCGCATGCGGCGGCTGAATCCGTGGAGGGCTGACCGATGGCCATGCTCACGCTTAACGGCATCGTGCAGAACGTGTTCGACACGCCGGAAAGTACGGATCGCAAGACCGGGGAAGTCCGGGCCGCCGCCTCACGCATTCAGGTGCTGGCCGAAAACATCCTGCAGAACGGTCAGAAGCGCATGGAACTGGTGACGCTCAAGGTGCGCGACGCCAAGCCCTATACAGCGTTGATCGGCAGGGCTGTACGGGTGCCGGTCGGCGCGTTCGTGTCAGGTAGCGCGGTGCAGTTCTATGCGCTGAACGAGGCAGGGGTGCCCGATGACGCGGCCCGCCCTCGGGCGTAACAGGGCCGGGGTGGCGGAGGCCGGACGGACGGACGCGCAGCGCCCGCCCGCCCGCCCGGAGCATCCCCCGGCAGAGGGTGCCAGGGGAGGGGCCGGAACGGCCCCTATTGCTTGATACATGTAGATATCTAGCGGGAGCTAGTACTGGCGCGGCTTTGCGGGG
>JGI24511J20085_100399_pt1 | contig 12460 bp, 8 predicted proteins | sample LinPmetageLP31_FD_20085 | JGI IMG/M metagenome (IMG submission 20085) | reverse complement strand
GCCGGTTTCTTCTTAGCAGCAGTTGCCATGGGAAACTCCTTCAAGATTGGGTATCGAACTATCGAGATTGAGCAACCCGACCGGCCCGATCCCACGATGCATTGGCACCGCCAGACCAACCGAGCGAGCGATTCATCGGCGCGCCACCAGACAGCAGTCGCACGCTAATGAATTCGGTAGGAAGATCTGCGACTTGCGCGGCGGACACACGCAGCAAGTTGCACGCCCCGGTCGCGCGCACGAGCGCAACCGTAGTCGGCCAAACAGGACACATCCGGCGAGTCTTCATCAATTGAGAGGACCGGGGCATCGTGGCCACACCGGTCGAAATTTGATCTTGCGCGAATCGCTGCGTGGACCACAAAGCCGCTTGCAGCGTGACTTTGCGGACAGCGAAAAACTGGAGAGCGCGCGTTTTCTTCTGGGGGTAGTACGCCCATCCCGACGGGGGGATCGCAGAGACGGCACCGAGTTCAAACAGCCCTGTCGGCGTGGCGTGCATCAAAGTGGTTACGCTCCTCGACTACCTTTCACTTGCCGCTTGGAACTTCATCGTCGTTGATCGCGCGAAGGTTCCTTGCATCGAAGTCAACGTCTTGTCAAGGCGAATCATAATTCGTTTGTGCGGTGATGTTAAGAGATTTATGCAAAAAGCGCGGTGAGTTTTGGTGAAGGATTGCGCTGCGTCTGTGCGTCGCTGCGATTCGCATCGCGCATGCGTGCAGATCGCTCTCGCGAACGCGCATTTTCTTGCGTCGTGACACCACGTTACGGCGTTGCTCCACGTTGACACATGCATCCCGCAAACCCAGTGGTCATGCCGGTTTACAGCAACACGCCATGTCGTATGCATGTACATCGTGAACACGTGCATGCACCTCGCGCGCGTTCGGTATCGTCGCGTGCGTCGACGTGCGCGCTGCGCGATGCGTGTCGAAAAAACCGATGCGTAGATGCGACAACGCGCGCGAATTTTTCGCGCTCGACACGTCGATACGCATGCAATCGAAGCGATCGACGCGCGCTTATCGACGTGTTGAGCGTGTCGACAACGCCGCTGACACGCATCTCGACCACCGTCGATGCGCGCTGCGCGACGTCGATGCGATTGCGATGGTCACCAGCGTGCATGCAGGTGCCGCAAATCGCGTGCCGCGCATCCGATGGGCGAGGTGGCGACGATATGGCCAACGCATCGATGCATGCGTGAGCGCGAATCGCATCGACGCGTCCGATACAGATATCGATGCGTGCGACACCGGCGCCCAGGCGTGATGATGGCGAACTGCGGGCGAGCACGACCGCGCAACCGCGACATGCGCTGTGTGAAAACCGATCGCCGATCGCGGGAAAACCCTGCTCAGCAACCGCTGAAAAGTTCACGCAACAGCGTTTGAAACGACGCTGTTTTACGACGATAGAAGGATTGTTCTACGGCAATCCGCAGGCCATTTTTGCTGCGATCTTATCGCCCGAAGAATGGCTTGCAGTCAAGTTTCATTCTGAATTGAGTTCCTAAATTGCTGCAACTGCATATTTGGGTGTCAGGTTGCCGCTGATTGTCACGCCATTCGGTTTCACTTCACGATCCGCTCACCACATCAGCACGGCGTCGATCGCGCGATGTGGCACGGGCCTGCGCGTGGCACGTGAGAAGACAGGGAGGTCGTCGCCAACCCCACACGCCTGGCGACGACAAACCCGATGAGCAAAGAGCGCAAGACAGAAGGGGTCCAACACAAGCGTTCTGTTCTGAGTCGTGGAGGCACAAGATGCGCGATCGAGCGTTCTTGTCAAAATCGAATCCGCCGAAGCGCGGAGTGTTCCTGCAGTGCGTGCTGGCGACGGCATCGCTCGCCATGTTGGCCGGTTGCGCGAATTCGGGCAGCGGCGACATGGGTACGTCGCTTGGCGGCGGCAGCGATTCGCAGTCCAAGCCGGCGATCGCGGCATCGACGTCGCCGACGTGGTCGAACGGCAACAGCAGCAATGCAACGGGTAGCACCGGATCGACCGGCAGCACGCCCATCGCGACGCTGACCGGCCCGGTCGAGCAGGTGACGACCACCACCATCACCGCCATCGTGCCGCTCACGAGCACGCTGACTTCCACCACGCAAACGCTGGGTGCGGCCACCGGCCTTGGTGCGCCGGTGAGCAACGTGTTGTCGACGTTGGGCAGTGCGCTCGGCAGCGAGGGCAGCACGATCAAGACGGCCGGCAAGGGCGATGCGCTGGTGTCGACGCTGGGCAATACGGTCAGCGCGCTTGGCTCGCTCACCAGCGGGTTGTCGACGATGGTCGCACCGGCGGCGCCGTCTGCATCGGGCGGTGCGTTGGGTGGTGCGTTGCCCGGTGCGCTCGGCGGTGCGCTGGCGCCCGTTACGACGGCAGTCGGTTCGCTGACAGCGGGGTTGCCAGGCATCAGTGCGCTTGGCTCGGTTGGCACAGCCGGCGGTGGCGGCACGGCCGCGACGGGTCCGCTGGGCGGATTGGGCAGCGTCGGCACAACGGTGGGCGGATTGGTTGGCGGTGTGCTGTCGGGTGTGACATCCGGCGCGCATCACTGATCACTGCTCTGTAAAACTTTCTTTGCATTCGACGGCAAACGCAGGCGGATGCTACCCGCTGGACGCCAGATGCGCGTTCTTCTGACCCGGCGGTGACACGCGGTACGGGCCGCGCTTACAAGGAGACTCACCATGAAAATTCAGAACCCGCTCCACACTTCTTCTTCCACTTCGTTGTCCGCCGCTTCGGCGTCGCGCACGCTGCTGGCAGCGGCTGCAGTGGCCGTGCTGACGCTGGCCGGTTGTGCTTCGGGCGGCAACCCGAACGGCGATACGACGCCGTCATCGTCAGCCAACAACAATCCGGGCGCGGTGCCGGTCGGCAACGTTGCCAGCGGCGGCGGCAACGTCGTCACGCAGACGGGCAAGACCGTCAGCGACCTTGGCACGACGATCGGCACGGCGTCGGTACCCGTCATCGGCGGCACGGCAGCGCAGAAGGATCTGGGAGCGACGGTCACCTCCGCCGGCAACACGGTCCAGACGTTGGGCGCCGGTATCAGCAACGGGCTGGGCAAGATCGGCTCGACGCCCGACCCGGTCGGTACCACGGTGCAGAGTTCGGGTGATGTGATCCGCTCCGCCGGCGTGACGGTCGGCAACGCGGGGCAGACCGTCTCGGATCTGGGTGCCGCCGGCAGCCCGCTGGCGCCGCTGAATCCGGTGACGTCGCCGGTGGGCAGCGGTGTGTCTGCGCTGGGTCAGGTGATGCAGGGTGCCGGCGGGCTCGTCACGATTGGCACGTCGAGCGGCCCGGTGCAGCAGATCACGCAGCAGACCAGCAACGCGATCGTGCCGTTGTCGTCGCAGGTCGCGCAGGGCACGCAGGCGGTCGGCAGCACGACGATGCTCGGCGGGCCGCTGGCCGGTGCGCTAAACACGGTTGGCGGTGGCCTTCAGAGCGCTGGCGCGCAAGTCGGCGCGGCCGGCGGCAACCCGCTCACGCGTGACCTGGGCGGTGTGGTCGGCGCCGCTGGCGGCACGGTGGCCAGCGCCGGCGGACTGATCAACGGCGGCAGCGGCGGCTCGGCGAATCCGTTGGCACCGATCACGGGCGCGCTCGGTGGCGGCCTCGGCGGTGGCAGCAACCCGCTCGCCCCGGTGACGGGCGCGCTGTCGGGCGGCGGCAGCAATCCGCTGGCTCCGGTAACGAGCGCACTGACCGGCGCTGGCGGCAGCAGCAACCCGCTCGCCCCAATCACGAATGCGCTGGGTGGCGTCACGAACGCCGCCGGCGGCTCCGGCAGCAATCCGCTGTCACCCCTGACCGGTGCGTTGAGCGCGCATTGATCCCTGCGCCGACATCATCGATCAGCCCTCACCGATTTTTTTCGACCGACAACAAGGAGACTCCACGATGCAACATACCCCCTACGCTCTCGCGCGCCTGGCTGGCGCACTGGCCCTCGCTCTGGCAGCCGGCAGCGCCTTCGCGCAAGCCAGCCCCGCCGGCACCTGGAAGACCATCGACGACAACACGGGCAAACAGAAAGGCGAAGTGACGATCGTCGATAACGGCGGCACGTTCACGGGCAAGGTCAGCAAGATCCTGGTGCCCGGCGACGAGAACAAGACCTGCACCAAGTGCACGGACGACCGCAAGGACCAGCCGATCAAGGGCCTGACGATCCTGACGGGTCTGAAGCCGAACGGCAACAACAACTGGGATGGCGGCCAGATCCTGGACCCGGAAAACGGCAAGGTCTACAGCGCCAAGATGTCGCTGTCGGAAGACGGTCAGAAACTGAATGTGCGCGGCTTTCTGGGCATCAGCCTGCTGGGCCGTACGCAGACCTGGGTTCGCGAGCAATGATCGCCCGCCGATAACGACACCTCCCAACGCGCGGCGGTGCCCCCTCCTTGCGGGTGGGGCGCCGTCTCTTCAGGCGCCGGTGCAAGCCGGCGCCTTCTTTTTGCGGAAATCCGCACACTGCGCGCACGCCATCTCCACTAAAGAAGGCCACTCCATCGCCGTTACACCGATGCGGAGTCGTCAAACAATAAGTGGAGAAAACACGACATGCGACAGTGGACACTCAAAGCAAAGCTGCGCCTCGCGCTGGCCCTGATGTGGCTGGGGCTGATCGGCGTCGGGATCTGGAGCGCGATGGAGACCCGCGCGACCATGCTCGACGAACGCAAGGCCGGCCTGCAGAACCTCGTAGATGCCGCCGAGGGCATCGCCAAGCTGTATCACGGCCGCGCGCAATCGGGCGCCATGACCGAAGCTGATGCCAAGAAAGCCGCGCTGTCGACGCTCGCCTCGATGCGCTTCGGCACCACGGGCTATCTGTTCGTGGTCGATTCACAGTTCATCCTGCTGATGCACCCGACGCTGGCGGACATGGTCGGCAAGAGCACCGCGGGCTTCAAGGACCCGACCGGCAAACCGGTCTATCCGACCATCGTCAACGCCGCCAAAGACAAGGGCTTCGGCTTTGCCGAATACCAGGGTCGCCTGCCCGGCAGCGAGACCGCATTGCCGAAGATCGGCTACGTGAAGCACTTTGCGCCATGGGACTGGAATCTCTCCAGCGCGGTCTTTCTGCAGGAAGTGGATGCGGCGTATCGCCATTCACTCGTCGCGAACCTGATCGTCATTCTGCTGGTGGGCGGCGCGGTGTCGCTGGCCATGTCGCTCATCATCCGCAACGTGCAGCGCGGACTGGGCGGCGAGCCGGGCTACGCCACGGAGGTCGCACGGCGCATTGCCGGCGGTGATCTGGCCGTGCAGGTCCAAACCCGCTCCGGCGACCGCGACAGCATGCTGGTCGCCATGGCGCAGATGCAGCAGCAACTGACCGGCACCATCGGCCATATCAAGACATCGGCGGACTCGATCGCGAGTGCCACCAAGCAGATCGCCGCCGGCAACGCCGATCTGTCGCAACGCACGGAAGAGCAGGCTTCGTCGCTGGAAGAAACCGCGTCGAGCATGGAAGAGCTGACGAGCATCGTGCGTCAGAACGCCGACAACGCGCGCCAGGCCAGCACGCTGGCCGTCAACGCGTCGGACATCGCAGCCAAGGGCGGCGAGGTGGTCGGCCGCGTGATCGACACCATGGCCGGCATCAACGAAAGCAGCAAGAAGATCGCGGACATCATCGGCGTGATTGAAGGCATTGCCTTTCAGACGAACATCCTGGCGCTGAACGCGGCGGTCGAGGCCGCGCGCGCCGGCGAACAGGGCCGCGGCTTTGCCGTTGTGGCCGGCGAGGTGCGCAACCTGGCGCAGCGCTCGGCCGGGGCGGCCAAGGAGATCAAGGAACTCATCGGCGATTCGGTCGGCCGCGTGGAAAACGGCACCACGTTGGTGGCCGAAGCGGGCAACGTGATTGACGAGGTGGTGGTCGCGGTCAAACGCGTGACGGACATCATGGGCGAGATCAGCTCGGCCTCCGAAGAACAAAGCGCCGGCATCGAGCAGGTCAACCAGGCCGTGAACCAGATGGACGAGGTGACGCAGCAGAACGCCGCACTGGTCGAGCAAGCGGCCGCCGCTGCGCTGTCGCTGGAAGAACAGGCGCAGGTGCTGCGCGACGCGGTGGCGTCGTTCCGCACCGCCTGATCGCCGAGATTTCATGCGCTATTCCCCAACGATGGGAGGGGCGCCGCGCCGTTCTCTGGTGTGTCGCATGGTGCTATGCTGCGCGCCAGAGAGTTGACAAAACAAAGTTGGAATAGCCATGCCCGAGCGCAACCGGCCGCCATTGAGGGGCCTTTTTGGCGCGATTGCCGGGTCGACCACCAGCGCCTATGCCGCAGCAGGAGACACTGCCGGCGACGCCCATGAGCCGATGTCCGGCGGCCGCCCCAGTGCGGTGCGCGATGTCGCCGCACAAGATCTGGCCAGCGACACCGCGCTGTGGCGCTTTGCGCTGGCCGCAGAGCACGGTGGCCGAGCGCCCCACCCCGACGCCACCTTGCGCGACGATCTGTCCGTCCTGCGCATCCTGCGCCACGCTGATGGCCTGCGCCTGCTCAGGCAAGGATTGCGCAGTGCGTTCCCGGGTTCGGCCCTGCGCCTGACCACCTTCTGGCCCGAAGAACAGCCGCACGCGTACCCGGCTCGCACGGAAGCCCGCCCAGCGGAATTCGGCGATCTGCTCGTGCTGCTGCGCCTGCGCGGCGCGGTGCCCACGCTCGATTGCCGCGCGCTGTTTCTCACCAGCCGCCGCATCGACCAGCCCGACGATGCGCTCGACAAGCACCATGCGCTGCCGCAGATCAACCTGTACGAAGGCTGGCCCGACTTCAACGTCTATGCGCGTTCGCCGATCAAGTCGCGCAACGCAACCTTCCTGGGCAAGTTCGACCTATCGGCTGAGCTGGACCCGCTGCGCCGCGTTGGCCGCGACCAGCGACAGTGGCGCTACCTGACGCCCTGCACGGGCCTGCAGCAGTACGCGCAATGGCCCGGCGCCCGACCGGCCTCGCCGCTGCAATGGCGCTGGCCTTCCGGCCCGCACGCCAGCGGCGCACAGGCCAGCTCCGGATCGTTCACCGGCCTGCTGCGCCAGCTCGCCGGCCCGGAAGGCCCCGGCGAGGACTGCTCCGCCGGCACCGACGTGCCGACGTGGGGCCGCCTCATCAACAAACTGCTCGACCACAGCTGGGAAGTCGCCCCGAGCCACGCGCTCAAGAGCGGCAATATCAGCTCGCTGGCGTTCTGGACGCGGCTGCGCGGCTTCCTGACAGCGGAATACCTGCTCGGCTCGCACTCGTTGCAGAAGGGCTTTGGCGCGTCGTTGCAGTTCGAGATGGCCAACGGCCTGCAGGACATCGCCCGCGACGACTGGACGGCCACCACCGGCTTCGACCCCGAAGACCTCGACGTGTCTGGCGTGCGCGGCACGCTGCAGCGCATCGCGGCGTCCAGACTGGCCGTCTTCGGCATGAGCGCCGAAGACCCGGCACCGCTCGCCGCCCCGCGCCCGCAGCGCGGCGTGACCCCGCGCCCCGACGGCGAACGCGAAGGCCAGCGCGTGTTGCTGATCGACGTGATCCGCCCCAGCGCAGCCGCCCTGTAAGCCCGCCAATTCGATAAAAAGCGACGCCCGCGCCGCCGAGAACGCAACGATTTCTCGATGGCGCGCGGCTATGCTGTGGCGTTCCCCTGCCGCGCCTCCTGCCGCCCCTGCGCTGTTGCCCATGTCTTCCGCTGCTCCCGCCTCCGCCGCTTCCACCACGATCACCTCACCCTGGATGCCCATCCTTGCGCTGATGGGCTCGATGGCCTCCGTGTGCCTCGGTAACTCGTTTGCCAAGACGCTGTTTCCGGTGCTGGGTGCCGCGGGCACGGTCACGTATCGCGTGACCATTGGCGCGGTGATCCTGCTGGCGTTCTGGCGGCCGTGGCGCCTGCACCTGAGCCGCGCGGATGCCGGCCGCATCGCGCTGTACGGCGTCACGCTGGCGAGCATGAACCTGCTGTTCTACCTGTCGCTGCAGCGGTTGCCGATCGGCATCGCGATCGCCATCGAGTTCACGGGGCCGTTGGTGCTGGCCGTGCTGCTGTCGCGCCGCGCGCTGGATTTCGTGTGGATCGGGCTGGCGGTGGTTGGCTTGCTCATGCTGACGGTGGCCGACAGGTCGGTCGGTCAGGTCGACCACCTGGGCGCGGCGTATGCGCTGGCCGCCGGTGTGTGCTGGGCGCTCTACATCCTGACCGGCAAGAACCTCGGCGGTCTGCATGCGGGCCAGGCCACGTCGATCGGCATGCTGGTCGGTGCGCTGTTTGCGATCCCGTTTGGGGTGGCGCAGGCAGGGTCGGCGCTGCTCGCTCCATCGCTCATTCTGGCGGGACTGGGCATCGGGCTGCTGTCGAGCGCGATCCCGTATTCGTTGGAGATGGTGGCGCTCAAGCATCTGCCGGGCAAGACGTTTTCCGTGCTGCTGAGCCTGGAGCCCGCCATTGGCGCGCTGGCGGGGGCAATCGTGCTGCACGAGCAACTGACCGGGCGCCAGTGGGTGGCGATCCTGGCCATCATCGCTGCGTCGGCAGGATGTGCACTGACGGTGCGGGCGCCCAAGCCTTCTCCGGATCCTGCCGGCGTCGCCTGACGCCTAGCCGGAAAACCGCGCCAGCGCTTGCAGAACCGCCATGCGTGTCTGCGCGTAGACCATTCCCTTCCATTCGGGCACATCGCAATAAAACGCATCACGCAACGCCTGGCGGATGCCGGCCCGCTGCGCGGCGCCCTGCTCCGGGTGGCGATACAGCCAATGGTCGGCACGCAGCGCCTGCAGCACCGCCAGCGGCGCGAGCGTGCCGAACTCCAGCGTGACGCAGGTCTTCTCGACGCCGGGCAGCAGTTCGTAGGCGATGCCCACCAGATCGCCCTTGACGACTGACGAGACCGAACCCGCTGCCGCAATCGGCCGAACATCGGCGCCCCAGGTGCGCATGGCGCGCTCCAGTTCGGCAGGATCTGGACTGTTGAAGATCTTCTCGCCGTGACCGTAGTGGCCGAGTCCGGTATGCAGGTCGATCCATACCAAGTGCGACATGCCGGCCGCATGTCGGGACACGATTCCGCGCATCTGCAGCGTGCTCCAGCATGGCGCGCTGCCGCCGTAGAACATGCCGTCCGGCACGCGGTATTGGCCGCTCGTCGCGGCGTCTTGCAGGGCTTTCTCGCCGCGGGTGACCATGTAGTGCTGCAGCGCTGCCTGGTCAGCCTGACTGGGCGGCCATGTGTGCGGCAGCAGGAGCCGATCGACTTCAAGATAGGCCGGATTCGCCGAAGCGGTCTCCGTAAAGTCGACGCTGTTGCGGTTCAGGTCAACGTTGTCTTCATTCACGCGCCGCAGGTGCGCAAACCCGTACGGATTGACCGCGTGCACCAGCAGCAGCGCGACCTTTGCAGCCGCCAGCCGTGCGAAGAGTTCGTCGTCTTGCAGCAAGCCCGTCTGGCAACCGGAGCCGCAGAACCCCTCCACGCCATGGACGCCGGAGGTGACGATCAGCAGCGCTTGGGCCTGCGCCGGCGCAAGCAGCGCGGTGTCGATGGAAAGCTGCTCGCCGGACGGCCCGACCACATCCGGATGCAGATGGCGCTCGATGCGGAGCCTGCGGGTCTGAGCGGCGGCGAGGAACTTGCCGCGCGCTTCATCGTAGGTCTGCGAGAAGAAAGCTTCGACCGTCATGGCGGGGATCCGGGGGCAGTGGTAGCCGCAGCGTGCCATGCCCGACAGGCGCGGCGCAACCGCACAAACGTGAATCGACCACCCCAAAATGCAAACAGGCGACGCATGGTGCGTCGCCTGTCTACATTGATGCCGGGGGTCGAGCCGAGTGTCGAGCCGGTGGCTCAGATCACTCCCAGGACAGCGCGCCGCCGGTCTGGTACTCGATCACGCGCGTCTCGAAGAAGTTGCGCTCCTTCTTCAGGTCGATCATCTCGCTCATCCACGGGAACGGGTTTTCCTCGTTCGGGAACAGCGCGTCCAGGCCGATCTGCTGGCAGCGACGGTTGCAGATGAAGCGCAGGTAGCCCTTGAACATCGGTGCGTTCAGGCCCAGCACGCCACGCGGCATGGTGTCTTCTGCGTAGCGATATTCCAGGTCGACGGCCTTCTTGAACAGCTCCGTGATCTCGGCCTTGAACTCGGCTGTCCACAGGTGCGGGTTCTCCAGCTTGATCTGGTTGATCAGGTCGATACCGAAATTGCAGTGCAGCGACTCGTCGCGCAGGATGTACTGGTACTGCTCCGCAGCGCCGGTCATCTTGTTCTGACGGCCCATCGCCAGGATCTGCGTGAAGCCGACGTAGAAGAACAGGCCTTCCATGATGCAGGCGAAGACGATGAGCGACTTCAGCAGCTTCTGGTCGTTCTCGGGCGTGCCGGTCTTGAAGGACGGATCGGTCAGCGTGTCGATGAACGGGATCAGGAACTCGTCCTTGTCGCGGATCGACTGCACTTCGTGGTACGCGTTGAAGATCTCGGCCTCGTTCAGGCCCAGCGATTCAACGATGTACTGATACGCGTGCGTGTGGATCGCCTCTTCAAACGCCTGGCGCAGCAGGTACTGGCGGCATTCCGGCGCGGTGATCTGGCGGTACGTGCCCAGCACGATGTTGTTGGCGGCCAGCGAGTCGGCCGTCACGAAAAAGCCCAGGTTGCGCTTGATGATGCGGCGCTCGTCCTCGGTCAGACCGTTCGGGTCCTTCCACAGGGCGATGTCGCGCGACATGTTGATTTCCTGCGGCATCCAGTGGTTCGCGCAGCCGGCCAGGTACTTTTCCCAGGCCCACTTGTACTTGAACGGCACCAGCTGGTTGACGTCGGTGGCGCCGTTGATGACGCGCTTGTCGGCGGCGTTCACGCGGCGGTTGCTCTGTGCGGCAGCGGCGTTCGGATTGTTGCCAAGGATGCCCGTGCCGGCGGCCTGCGTGGCCGACGGGGGCAGCACGCCGCCCTGGTCGGCGGTGGCCGTTTGCAGCTGCGGCTGCGGTTGGTACGCGGGCTGCGGCGCAGCTTGCGGTTGTGCGGCAGGTTTGACGTCGTCGTCCCAGCTCAGCATATGTGTTTCTCCTAATTCTTTGCTCGTCGCTCCCGCTCTTTCGGAGCGCGAGTCCAGTGTCGTGCAGGTCACGGCGCCCCCGCTTGCGCGGGAGCAACCTCAGACACTGTTTTGACTTATTGGCAGGCTTCGCATTCCTCGAAACCGGGGTCGCCTGGGCGCATCGTGCACACGGCGCCTTCAGCTTCCGGCATCGCCTGGGCGGTGGCAGCAGCGGCATCCAGCGCGCTGGCCGGCGCGGCCGAAGTCACTCCGGATGCACCTGCCGCCGACACACCACCGATATCGCTACCCGACGACACCGCATTGAGCGTGCCGCGCGACACGGTCGACTTCTCTACGTGCGTGGCGCCGATCGTGCGCAGGTAGTACGTGGTCTTCAGGCCACGCAGCCACGCCAGCTTGTACGTGTCGTCCAGCTTCTTGCCCGACGCGCCGGCCATGTAGATGTTCAGCGACTGCGCTTGGTCGATCCACTTCTGGCGGCGCGATGCTGCTTCCACCAGCCACAGCGGCTCCACTTCGAAAGCCGTTGCGTACAGGTCGCGCAGGTCTTGCGGGATGCGGTCGATGCGGGCCAGCGAGCCGTCGAAGTACTTCAGGTCGGCGACCATCACCTCGTCCCACAGGCCGCGTGCCTTCAGGTCGCGCACCAGGTAGTCGTTGACCACCGTGAACTCACCCGACAGGTTCGACTTGACGTACAGGTTCTGGTACGTCGGCTCAATGCAAGCCGACACGCCGATGATGTTGGAGATCGTTGCCGTCGGAGCGATCGCCACGCAGTTCGAGTTGCGCATGCCGTACTGCTTGATGCGGCCGCGCAGGCTGTCCCAGTCCATGGTCGACGACATGTCGGCTTCGAGGTAGCCGCCGCGCTCTTCGGCCAGCAGCTTGAGCGAGTCTTGCGGCAGGATGCCGCGATCCCACAGCGAGCCCTTGTAGCTGCTGTAGCGGCCGCGCTCTTCAGCCAGCTCGGTCGACGCCCAGTAGGCGTAGTAGCACACGGCTTCCATCGAGGTGTCGGCAAACTGCACCGCTGCGTCGCTGGCGTATGGCACACGCAGCACGTGCAGCGCGTCCTGGAAGCCCATGATGCCCATGCCGACCGGACGGTGGCGCAGGTTCGAATCACGCGCCTTCTTGACCGCGTAGTAGTTGATGTCGATCACGTTGTCGAGCATGCGCATGGCGGTGCGCACGGTCTTCTTCAGCTTCTCGTGATCGAGCACGACGCTGCCGTCAGCCTGCTTGACCAGGTGAGCGACCAGGTTGACCGAACCCAGGTTGCACACGGCGATTTCGCTGTCGTTGGTGTTCAGCGTGATTTCCGTGCACAGGTTGGAGCTGTGCACCACGCCCA
>JGI24511J20085_100347_pt1 | contig 14939 bp, 9 predicted proteins | sample LinPmetageLP31_FD_20085 | JGI IMG/M metagenome (IMG submission 20085) | reverse complement strand
CATGCGGTCCAGCGAGCCGCGCACGGCGTCTTCGCTGACGATTTCTTCGGAGTTGGCCCAGAGTTCGCGGGCCTGTTCTGCGCTCAGCATCGTGTCAGTCTAGTAAACGGTTGGGAAGGCAGGGGTTTGATCGGGCGCTTATAGCTGGCTCAGGGATCCGTCGCGACTGGCTCGAAGCCGGCCTGAGAAGCGCAACCGTACTCGTGTACGGCCAGCATCGCAAGGCCAAGATCGGGCCAGGCAGCGGGGCCGTGAGTCGGTCAGCGGCCGAGCAAGCCTTTCATGCCGCCTTTCATGCCGCCCATGGCGCGCATCATCTTCATCATGCCGCCGCCTTTAAGCTTCTTCATCATGGATTGCATCTGCTCGAATTGGTTGAGCAGACGGTTGACTTCCTGCACCTGTACGCCCGCGCCTGCGGCAATGCGGCGTTTGCGGCTCGCCTTGATGAGTTCGGGCTTGGCACGCTCGGCGGCAGTCATGCTGTTGATGATGCCTTCCATGCGGCGGACCTGCTTTTCGGCCTGATCCATGTTGGCGCCCTGGGCCTGTTGTGCGAACTGCGCAGGCAGTTTGTCCATCAGGCCGCCCAGACCGCCCATCTTCTTCATCTGGCCGATCTGCGCCTTGAAGTCTTCGAGGTCGAAGCCGCCGGTCTTTTTGATCTTGGCCGCAAGCTTCTGCGCCTCTTCCATGTCGACACCGCGCTGGGCTTCTTCCACCAGCGCGAGAATGTCGCCCATGCCCAGAATCCGCTGGGCCATGCGGTCGGGGTAGAACGGCTCCAGCCCGTCGAGCTTTTCGGCCACACCGACGAACTTGATCGGCTTGCCTGTGATGTGACGCACCGACAGCGCCGCGCCACCGCGCGCATCGCCGTCGAGCTTGGTCAGCACCACGCCGGTCAGCGGCAGGGTGTCGTTGAAGGCCTTGGCGGTGTTGACGGCATCCTGGCCGAGCATCGCGTCGACCACGAACAGCGTTTCGGCTGGCTTGAGCCTGGCGTGCAGCGCTGCGATCTCCTGCATCATCGCCTCGTCGATACCGAGGCGGCCGGCCGTATCGACGATCAGCACATCGTGGTAGTGCTTCTTGGCCCAGTCCAGTGCGGCGGCGGCAATGTCCACCGGCTTCTGGTCGGGCTGCGAGGGAAAGAAGTCCGCGCCAACCTGCTCGGAAACGGTCTTCAACTGCGCGATGGCGGCAGGGCGATACACGTCGCACGACACCGTCAGCACTTTCTTTTTCTTGTTCTCTTTGAGCCACTTGGCGAGCTTGCCGACCGTGGTGGTCTTGCCCGCGCCTTGCAGGCCAGCCATCAGGATGATCGCGGGCGGCGTGACGTTGAGGTTCAGCTCGGCGGCGCGGCCGCCCATGATGTTGCTGCCGACGCCTTCCAGCGCTTCCTGGCCGCCGATGATGGCCGTCAGCTCGCGCTGCACGATGCCGACGAGCGCCTGGCCCGGCGAAAGGCTTGTGATGACGTCTTCGCCGAGCGCCTTTTCCTTGACGCGGGCAATGAATTCGCGCACGACCGGCAGCGCCACGTCGGCTTCGAGCAGCGCCATGCGAACTTCGCGCAGCATCTCGGCGGTGTTGGCTTCGGTCAGGCGCGCTTCGCCGCGCATGGTCTTGACCACGCGCGCGAGCCGTTGGGTCAGGTTATCCAGCATGACAGTGACAGGAATCCGGAATTGGGGACGGGATGAAGAGGCGGCCGGGGCGCGTTTGGTTCGCACCGGCTGGGAATGTGTTCAATGCGCGCATGTTGCGTTGCCGCCCAACGAGGCTTTCGGCGGGGGGCGGGCCCCAGCCAAAACTGGGGTGCGCTGCGGTAAACTGTGCAAATGGCAATTGTACTGTATGCGCTGACGGCGCTTCTCTACGGCATCCTCGCTTCGGTAGCGTGGGCGCGACGCGGTGGACTGGGTGCCCGGGCGCCGGCGGGAGCCATGGCGGCAGGCGGTGAGTCGCCGGGTGCCACGGTGCTCGTTCCGCCGCCTCCGGGGGCTGCTGACACTGTCCCGGGCTGGTGGCGCTGGGGTCTGCTGGCCGCCTTGATCGCGCACGGGTTCCTGCTGCACGAGACGATCTTCCCGGCCAGCGCCATGATATTTGGCTTTGCCTATGCGCTGTCGGCCATGCTGTGGCTGGGCGTGGGCATTTTCTGGATCGAAAGCCTCTTCTTCTCGCTGGCCGGCCTCGGCTTGCTCGTGATGCCAGTGGCGCTGGTCGGAAGTCTGCTGCCATTGGCCTTTCCGGGCACGCAAATTCTCGGCTATGCGGCCAGCTCCCTATTCAAGCTGCACTTCGCTATTGCCAACGTCGCCTACGGGCTGTTCACGCTAGCGGCATTCCACGCGATCCTCATGCTGGCTGCAGAGCGCCGCCTGCACACCATCAACCGCCCGGAGGCAAGCGGGTTCGGCCGTTGGCTGGATCTGCTGCCGCCGCTGCTCACGCTCGAAAAACTGCTGTTCCGGCTGATCGGGGCGGGCTTCGTTCTGCTGACGCTGACGATCGCCTCGGGCGTGCTGTTCTCCGAGCAGCTGTTTCACAGCGCTTTCCATTTCGATCACAAGAATATCTTTGCCGTGCTGTCGTGGGTGATGTTCGGCGGCATTCTGATCGGTCGGCGTTTTCGCGGCTGGCGCGGACGCGTGGCGCTGCGCTGGGTGATGGCGGCCTTCGCGATCCTGATGCTGGCGTACGTGGGCAGCCGCTTCGTGCTCGAAGTCATCCTGCATCGCGCCTAGTGCGTTCCTGGCGCCTGCGCCGTTACTTGTCCTTGTCAGTTCCCCATGTCCCGTCCCGTCCTGCTGATCCTGATGCTGCTCGCCGGCTGGTGGTGGTTGAGCCGCCTGGGGACGCGTTCGTCCCGTTCCTCGGGGCAGCGCCAGACAGCCTCGGGCGGACAGGGCTCAGCCAAGCGCACGCCTGAGCCCGAGGCCTCTCAGCCCATCGAGCAATGTGCCGTGTGCGGCGTGCACGCGCCGCGCACCGGCATGATCGCGCTGCCGGGCGGCCGCTATCGCTGCCCCGAGCATGCTGACCGGGGCAACACATGACGCCCGACGCGTCGGGTGACGCGCGGGCAACACCGTCCACCGCCCGCAGGCTGCTCTCGCGCCTGAACGCCTGGCGCGCACTCCGATCAGTCTGGCTGGAGCCTGATCCGCCTGAGTTCCAGTGGCGCCTGCTGCGCTATTTCGCCTTCAGCCGCGCCGCCGTGGCGCTGGTGCTGTTGCTGTTCGTGATGGTGCCGCGCGAGCACAACGAAGCAGCCGGCCTGCCCAATAGCGAAGCGCTGCTCAGCCTGACGCTGCCGTATCTGGCGATGGCCCTGCTCATCCTTGCCGCAGCCGGCTGGTGGCGCACGCGATTCCAATTCCGCGTCCGGCTGGATGTGGTGCTCGATCTGCTCTTTCTGGGGCTGGCATACGCCACGCTCTCGCGGCTGTCGGCGAGCGTGGCAATGGTACTGCTGGTGCCGGTGCTGGCCGCCGGTGCGCTCACGAGCCTGCTCTTCGCGCTGTTCACGGCGGCAGTGGCGTCGATCGTGGTGCTGACCGATCCGTTCCTGCAGATGATGCGCGAGGGCGTGATTGCGCCGGGGTTGGCATCCGCCGGGCTGTACGGCCTGGTCTACATGATGGCCGCGTCGATGATGTACGGCCTGTCGCACCGTCAGGTTGCGCAGGAACGGTTGACGATGGCCCGCGAGCGCGAGTTGCGCCTGCAACAGCTCGTCAACCGCCTGATGGTCTACGACATGCAGGACGGCGTGATGCTGGTGCGTGCCGACGGCCGCGTCGTTGCCGCCAACCCGGCCGCAGCCATGCTGCTGGGCGTGCCGCAGAGCGCGTTTGTCGGCAGCGGTGCGATGTTGTTCGACCTGAAGGACGTGCCGCACCTGCGTCCGCTGCTCGAAACGCTGCGTCAGTGGCTGCGCCGCAAGAGCCGCCCCGCCGATGGCACCGGTGACGACGATGCACCGCGCATTCTCGACCTGCTGCCCATCGCCTCGGGCGGCCGGGGTGGCCGCGCCATGTTGAGCGCCCGGCTGCGCTTGCGCTTCATCCTGCCGAGCCTGGCCAACCTGCGCAGCGTCTATATGGATAGCCTTGTCAGCTCGATCGGCCTGGGCCTGCCGGGCGAGGGCGGCGAGATGCGTCCTCGCATTCCATCGGCCGAGGCGATCACGCAGGGCTGGTCGGTGGATGACGAAGCGTTTCTGCGCCACGAGTTGCATGACACCGTGCTGGTCCACGTGGAAAGCTGGGAGCGTGTGGCGGAGCAGGCGCAGCAGGAAAAGCTGGCCTCGATGGGGCGGCTGGTGGCCAGCGTCGCGCACCAGATCCGCAACCCGTTGGCTGCGATCAGCCAGGCCGCCGAACTGCTGGACGACCCGGGCGACGGCCATGATGGCGGTACACATGTCCGCCTGGAAAGCTCGGGCGTGGAGACGCGCCTGCTGCGCATCATCCGCGACAACGTGCGCCGGCTCGACCAGGTGGTCGCCGACGTGCTGATGCTCTCGCGCCGCCCGCGTGGCGAACGCGTGCGCGTGCAACTGGCGCAGGTGTTACCGGAAGTGGTCGAGCGCTGGCGTGCCGAAGCCCTGCGCCGCGCAGGCGAAGCGACCGAGATCAACCCGAACCTCGTGCGCGTGGCGGTCGACCTGGACAAGCCCGTGCTCTTCGACCCGGCGCAGTTGCAGCAGGTGGTGGGCAACATGCTCGACAACGCGCTGCGCTATTGCCGCCGTGTGCCAGGTTCGATCCAGCTGGCAGCCTACGCGCTGGACGAGACCCACGCCGAACTCGTGATCTGGAACGACGGCCCGGAAGTGCCCACCGAGCAGCAGCGCAGCCTGTTCGAGCCGTTCTTCACGAATGACGCCCAAGGCACTGGCCTGGGCCTCTACATGGCGCGCGAGTTGTGCAGCGCCAACGATGCGCAGATCCGTTATGGCGCCATCGCACTGGAATCCTTGCTCGATCGCACCGGAGCGTTGACCATGGAGGCGCGCGACACGTTGCCGCGACGGGCCTTCGTCATCACCCTGATGTTTGACCAACCTGCCCTGGCCGTAGCGGAATGATCCGCCGGCTGCGAATTTCCGCCGATCTTCTGCTGATTCATGTCCAAAGCCGCCATCGTTCGCGAACCCATTCTCGTCGTCGATGACGAAGCCGACCTGCGCGAGCTGCTGGAGATTTCCCTGCGCCGCATGGGGCACGACGTCGTGCTCGCCAGCGGGCTGGCCGAGGCGCGCGAGGCGCTCTCTCGCCAGCGCTTCGCACTCGTGCTGACCGACATGCGCCTGGGCGATGGCCTGGGCATCGAACTCGTGCGCCAGCTTTCTGCCACGGCCGACCGCACGCCGGTGGCCGTCATTACCGCCTATGGCAGCGCCGAGAACGCGGTGGAAGCGCTCAAGGCCGGCGCGTTCGACTACATCGCCAAGCCGCTCTCGCTTGATCAGTTGCGCAGCCTCGTGCTCAACGCGCTGGGCCGCCAGCAGCGCGATCCCGACCCGGGCAACGCCGATCTGGCCGAGCGCACCAACGACCTGCTGCCCGGGCGTTCCGCTGCGATGCAGGAAGTGCGCCGCTCGCTGATGCGCCTGGCACGCAGCATGGCGCCGGTGGTGATCAGCGGCGAATCCGGCAGCGGCAAGGAGCGTGCGGCGCGCGCCGTGCATGCGCTGTCTGCGCGTGCATCGCGGCCGTTCGTGGCGGTCAACTGCGGCGCGATTCCCGAGAACCTGATGGAGGCCGAGTTTTTCGGCTACGTGAAGGGCGCTTTTACCGGCGCCGACACTGATCGCCAGGGCTTCTTCCAGGCCGCCAACGGCGGCACGCTCATGCTCGATGAAGTGGCCGACCTGCCGCTCACCATGCAGGTGAAATTGCTGCGTGCGTTGCAGGAGCGTCGCGTACGCAAGATCGGCGAAAGCCGTGAAGACCCTGTCGATGTGCGCGTCGTGTGCGCGAGCCACCAGAATCTGGCCCGTCTGGTGGCCGCTGGCCGTTTCCGCGAAGACTTGTTCTACCGCCTGAACGTGCTGGAACTGCGCATGCCCACGCTGCGCGAGCGTGCCGAAGACGTGCCCGTGCTGGCCGGCGTGCTGCTCGAACAGCTCGCCAGCCGCTACGGCGATCCGCGCCCCAAGCGCCTGACGCGACCGGCGCTGCAGCAACTGTGCGCGTATCCGTTCCCGGGCAACGTGCGCGAGCTGGAGAACCTGCTGGAGCGCGCTTACGCCTTTGCGGAAGGCGAGTCGATCGACGTGGACGACCTTGGCGCGCTGGGAGCCGAGATCGAACGCTCGCCGCTGTTCCACCGCACGCGCGAGGCGCAGGCTGCCGCAGCGGCCCATCACCCGATGTCGCCGGCGCCGATGACGAGTTGGCCTGATGCCGTCTACATGCCGGCGCCGGTGCCAAGCCCCTTGGGGATGCCGCAACCGGTCGCACAGCCCGAGCCGGCACCCGTTGCGCAGCCGGCGGAGCCGGCCCTGCCGAGCGTTTCGCTGCCGATCGATCTGCCGGCCTACCTGGAGTCGGTCGAGCGCAACGTGATCCTGGCCGCGCTGGACCAGACCGGCTTCAACCGTACGGCGGCCGCCAAGCTGCTTGGGCTGTCATTCCGCCAGTTGCGCTATCGCATGCAGCAGCTTGGCATTCGTGATCCGCGGGACGTTGAAGCGTCGCCGGGCAGCGTCGGTGAACCGGCCGGAAATGGGCTGAACGGCGATGCCTGAACGGTTGCACGTCGGCGCTGACGGATGGGTGGATGGCGCGCGCCGCCATCCCTCGCCGAATATCGACGCACGGCCCGAAGGCATGCCCATCGACCTGATCGTGCTGCACAACATCAGCCTGCCGCCTGCGCAATCCGCGGCCGACTTCGGCACCTGCCACGTGCTCGACTTCTTCACCAACACGCTTGACTGCGACGCGCATCCGTACTTCGATCAGTTGCGCGGCGTGCGCGTGTCGGCGCATTTCTTCGTCCGCCGCACGGGCGAATGCGTGCAATTTGCTTCGTGCGACGCGCGTGCCTGGCATGCCGGTGCGTCGGACTTCTTCGGCCGCACGCGCTGCAACGATTTCTCGATCGGCATCGAAATCGAGGGCACCGATGATCTGCCCTTCACGCCTGAGCAGTACGTCGCTACGGCGTCGCTTGTGCGGGCGATCTGCGCGGCGTATCCGATCGCAGCAATCGCCGGTCACTCGGACATTGCGCCGAGCCGCAAGACGGACCCGGGACCGCATTTCGACTGGGTGCATCTGCGCGCGCTCGGCGGGTTCAACGCGGCGTTGTTTCCGTATCAGCACGCGCTCTGACGCGACAACCCCCGTTCGCTCGCCAAGGTAGAAAGGCGGCGCACCTCGGCGCGGCGCCGGCACACGGCGGTAAGGCGCCGACGCCTTACGGTCTGCGGCTCACGTGCGAGGGTAAAACCGTGGAGTGTCACCCTCCAAAGCTCAGGCACGAGGGTGAGACTGTGGAACGTCAATGTCCAGGCGTCGCACGCGAGCCTAAAACCGTGGAACGCCACAGTCCGAGGTTCGCGCACGAGGGTAAAACTGTGGATGTCTCCAGTCTTTGAGGCTCACGCATGACAGTAAAACCGTGGAGCGTCACGGTCCGAGGCTCGCGTGCGAGTGTGAAACCCTGAAGCGCGACCCTCCAAGGCTCACTTCGTCCATCATTCCGTGAGCGATTCCAGGGGCTGAGGCTCGCGCACGACAGTTGAACCCCGAACACGACGGTGTGAGCCCCCCGCGAGGGGATAAATGTCTCGAACGTCATGATGAGAGGCCCAAGCGTCGGGGCGAAACCGTGGCCTTCGACCCTCCGAGGCCGACACGCCGCAGGCCGAGCGCGGCCCGCGCAGTCCACCGCTCGCTGCGCGGACGCCGAAACGCAAGCGGGCAGCCTCCTTTCGAAGGCTGCCCGCGTTTTCCCCTGCTGATCCTTCTACTTCACTGCCAGCCTCAGGTGCCCATCGCGGGGTCGGACACGCTGTCCTTGCCCGTTTCCATGCGACCGGCAAAGCGCCGCGTGAAGCCGCCTTGCGGCACCGTCACCGTGAAGTCGTACCAGTTGCCCTGGCGCGCGATCGGCCAGTGCTGGTCGAGCTGCTTGCCGGCCGGGATGTCGTACGTCCACGGGCCGTCGTTGCGGTACGCATTCGGCTTGACGGTGAAGGTGCAGCCGGCGGTGCCGGTGTTCATCATCGTCACGTAGACCTCGGCGTTGGCCAGGTCGTAGCACACGCGGATTTCCGGTGCGCTCGAACCCGCAGCCGACACGGCGCTCACATCGCCCGAGAACGCGCGGTGGAAGCCGTTGGGGCCCAGCACCCACAGGTCGTACTTGCCCTTGTCTGCGGTGAACACGTCCCACGTGTCGTCGAGCATCTTGCCGGGCTCCACCGCATAGCGGCGCGGCACGCGGTCCAGATGCAGGCGGTCGTACACGTGGAAGACAGCCGCGGCCGTGCCGGTGTTGCTGAAGATCAGGCGCAGCGTGCGGTTGGTGGCGTCTTCGCGGGCGCTGACGTGCAGCTCGTACGGCAGGGCCCGCGAGGGACGGGTGCCGGTGGCTTGTGTAGGCATCTGCTGCGCCGTGACGGAGGGCAGCGGCACCTGCGGCTGCAGCCCTTGCGCGGTGCGGATGGCGTCGGCGGTTGCCTTGTCGCGGCTTGGCAGCGTCGGCAGCGTTTCGGTGTTCGGGTTGACGAAGTTGAAAGCGCTGGTCAGGTCGCCCAGCACGGCGCGGCGGTACGCGCTGATGTTCGTCTCCTTGACGTTGAAGCGCAGTTCCAGGAAGCGCAGCACCGAGGTGTGGTCGAACGTCTGCGAGTTGACCCAGCCGCCACGGCTCCACGGCGAGACGATGTACATCGGCACACGCGGGCCGGGGCCGTAGGGGTGTTGGTCCGTGTGGTATTCGCCGGCCGTGCTGATGGTCGATTTGCCGGCCAGCACGCCGTTTTCGTAGGCAGGGGCCGCGGGCGGGGGCACGTGGTCGAAGAAGCCGTCGTTCTCATCGAAGTTGATGAACAGCACGGTCTTGCTCCACACGGCCGGGTTGGCGGTGAGTGCGTTGAGCACTTCCTGCGTGTACCACGCGCCCTGCACGGGGCTCGACGGGCCGGGGTGTTCGGAATACGTGGCCGGCGCGACGATCCACGACACCTGCGGCAGAAGGCCTGCGGCAATGTCGTCCTTCAAGGCTTGCAGGAAGCCGCCGTCGGGCATGGTGTTGCCGATGCCCTTGATGAGCGGGCTGACGGTTTCGTCGGCCGGCGTGTACGGCGGGAACGGCGTGCCGTCGGCAAGGTTGCCGCGCGCGGCGTTGGCATCGCGGTAGGCCTTGAACCCCGCGAGCGGGTTGTCGGTGAAGTTGTCCGGCATGTTCTGGTAGACCTTCCACGACACACCGGCCGCTTGCAGGCGCTCGGGGTAGGTCGTCCAGTTGTACGTGACGCTGGCATCGAGGTGGTCGCCGCTGTTGTCGATGACGGGGCCGCCCGCGGCGCCGGTCGGATCGTTCGTGCCTGTCCAGTGGAACAGCCGGTTGGTGTTGGTGCCGCCGTGGAACGAGCAGTGGTACGCATCGCACAGCGTGAAGGCATTGGCCAGCGCGAACTGGAAGTCCAGCTCGGCCTGCTTGTAGTAGCCCATCGACTGCGTCTGCTTGTAGGTCGGCCACTTGCTCATGCGGCCGAGGTCCCATGCGTTCTGCGCATCAGGGTAGCTGTGTGGCGTGCTGGAGACGCGCTGCGCGTTGCCGGCGCTGCTGTCCAGGTAGTACGGCAGCACGACGCGGCTCGGCCCGCTGCTTGGCACATAGGTCTGCTGCCAGACGTTCAGCCCGCCGGCCAGCGGGATGGGGAAGCGGTCGCCAAAGCCGCGCACACCTTTCAGCGTGCCGAAGTAGTTGTCGAACGAGCGGTTCTCCTGCATCAGGATCACCACGTGTTCTACGTCGCGCATCGTGCCGGTGGCGTTGTTGGCGGGAATCGCCAGCGCACGGCGGATCGAGGGCGGGAAGGCCGCGAGTGCAGCAGCGGAAATCGCGCCCGTGCTGGCCATCTTGAGGAAGTTGCGGCGGCTGCCGTTGTTTGTGTCGGAAGTCATGTCGGTCTCAAACGCAAGTCGATGGAAAGCCGCGCATTACGGAGCGCAGTGCAGGGTCGGCTTGTTGGCCGGCGGCTGGCCGGGTTGATCCGGCTGGGCGGCGCCGGGGCCCGTACCGGTGCCTGGCGTGCCGTCGTTCGAATCGCCGCCGCAGGCCGACAGCGACAAGGTGGCGGCGCACAGCAGCACGGCGGCCAGCCGGTGCGGCCGTGCGAGAGGGTGGATGCAAGGCTTCATGAGCGGTCTCGTTCGGGTTGGGGGAGGGGGTCAGGGGTTCAGCGACGACAGTGGCTGGTGCGAGCCGTTGATCGTCTTGAGTTCGCCCAGCGTCAGCCGGCGCGTCCACATGGCGAGGTCGTCGTAGGCCATCACGCCCTTGAGCGAGCCCGGGTTGTTGGGCACGTAGTTGTGCGTGGCGTCGTCGTTCATGCCCCAGACCTTGGTGGTCAGGCCGTTGAGCTTGGTGACGTCGGTATTGGCGATGGCCTTGTCTTCCACCTTCTGCACGCCGAGCACCGGGTCGAGGATGTACGCGCTGAAGCGCTTGGCCTGCGCGTCGACCGACAGGGCGAGATAGGCCCACTGGTTGGCGCTGAACTTCATGCCCTGGATGTCGTCGCGCTTGCCGCCGCTGCCGAGGTTGAAGCGCACTTCGCAGCCGCCCCACAATCCGATGGCGATGCCGGCATTGGAGCCGGAGGTGTAGTCCTTGTTGGCGAGGATCGGCTCGCCGGTGCCGTTGCCCTGCGTGCAATCCGACCTGAACCAGAAACCGATGGTGAATTGCGGGCTCAGTGCGATGTCTGCGCCGTTCTGCGTGAGCTTGTAGGCGTCGATGCGCGAATCGACCGACAGGGCCATGCTGCCAAACGGGTCGGCCGCAGCAGAGCCGCCGTCGGTGCCGGCCACCCACGGGCCGATCGTCGAATTGGCTTTACGGTCGGTCGGCGGCAGAGTGTCGAAGCTGTAATACGCGGCCAGGCCGTTGGTGAGCGACGTCGCCAGCGGCGTTGGCGCAACGTAGGCGATCTGCGCAAGCATCGACACCGGCACGTTGTTGCGCACCAGCGTGTAGTTGATGCGGTAGATGCCGCTTGCAGCCGCGATGTTGCTGTCGATGTACTGGGTGGCCGTGGCGGGCAACGTGGCGACCGGCTTGCCGTCGCGCAGCACGGTGATGGGGCCGCTCGCCGCTGTCGGGTTCTGCCAGTTCAGTACCAGCGAGGCGTTGTACGCGCCCACCGTGCTCTGGACGTTGCGCACGCCGACGGCGCTGGCCGTGAGCGCTGCACCGTCCAGCTTGTGGGCGGTGGCCGGCACGGCGGCGTTCAATTGCGCCAGCACGGTCGGCACGATGTCAGCCTCGCTCGGCAGGGCCGCCAGCGTAGCTTCCGACGTGGGCGCCGCCATGCCGGTCTTGCCGAGCACGGCGTTGACCGGCTTGTTCAGGGCGATGAAGGCGGTGCGGTTTTCCAGCGTCGGCGCCGACGTGGTGGCCCCCGTGGCGTCCAGGCCGTGGCTGGTGGTGACGACGACGAGCCAGTCTTCGTTCGGGTTGGCAGCGCGGCGCTGGGCGATGGCCGCCTGCAGCGTGCCGAGCGCCTGGTCGACGTTGGCCAGCGCAGCGGTGTACGCATCGCTTTGCAGGCCCGAAGCCAGCGCGGCGGCGGCCGGCGCGGTGTATTGCGCGAAGACGATGTCGTAGCCGGACTGCACGAGCTTCACGCTGTTCTGCGTCACGCAGGTGTCCACCTGGGCGCAGTCGACGAGCGTGTCAAGGTTGCCGGCTTGCTGATCTGCCTTGAGCAGCGCGGGCAGCGCGGCCGAGCTGACAGCGGCGCCCAGCCGTTGCGTGGTGCCCGCGGCCTTGGCGGCGCTGCGCGCGTAGCTGAACACGCTTGGGGCGGCCAGGGTGGTGATCGTGTCGTCCGTCACGCCATGGCGGTTTTGCCAGGCGCCGGTCAGCACGGTGGCCCAGCTGGGCGTGTCCAGCGGCGGCTGGGCGGTGATGGTGCCAAGCGTCCCGCCGGTCGAAGCCGGCATCACCGCCAGCGCACCCAGGTTCGGCAGGCTGCGCTGCAAGAGCGCGCTCTGCACCTGCGCATAGGTGGCGCCGTCTACGCCGACCACGAGCACCTTCTTGCTGGCGCCGGTGGAGGGCGCGTCCGTGCTGCCCTGGTTGGCGATGGGGCCGCTGTCGCCACCGCCGCATGCGGTCAATGTAGTCGCCAGCGTCGCTGCCACGGTCGTGCTCAGCGCGGCCGTCAGCAGGCGCCGGGCGGGGTGATTCCAAGCCATGTCGATTTCCTCGGTCGTTGTGCGCGGCGCTCGGTGTCCCGCCGCTGTGATTGCGCTCCCTGCAATGCGACCGAAGCGTAGGGTGGGGGGCTGTCGCTCAAGTGACAGCCGCGGCAAGAATGCTGATGCGGCTATTCGGATTTCTTGAGCGGGGAATGTCGGGAAATGCCCCGGTGCGCGGCACGCGTGCACCGGTGCAGTGCGCCGCACACATACCCCTACCGTAGATGAGGTGACGTCTATTGAACTTGCGACGTCGATAGAAAGAATTATTCTGAAGAAACGGTCATTGCGACGCCGCACGCCAGTCCCGCCGACCCTTTGTGCAGACTGGCGTCGCGGGTTTGCGGCACTGCATTGGCGGGTGAAAAATAGCCCTCCGCCCCCACCTGTCAAGTCTAGGCAAATTCGATTGGGCCACTATACTTAGCGTCAATCCCGGAGTTGAACACTAGATGTAGTGGTCGCTTTCCGGGATTCTTATTTCAGCGCCACGCGGGGGCGGGCGTACGGCAGGTCGAGCCGGCGCTTGGGGGCTGAGGAAAGGCAGGGGTCTTTTCCGTCTCATTTCTCCGCGTAGCGCAAGGATTCGCCCAGGGTGTTTCACCATCGGCGAGCCAATAAAACGAACGGTTCAACAGGAGTCCACATGCAGACGGCCCAATCCGAAATCCACTCCGGCACCGCCAATCCTTCGCAATTTGCGCAAAGCGCTGGCGGCACGGCCGTGGCCCCCGGCACCGCTTCCGGCGTCAATCTTGCCGACTACAAGATCATTCGCCGCAACGGCGCCGTGGTCAGCTTCGAGCCTTCGAAGATCGCCGTGGCCATGACCAAGGCTTTCCTCGCCGTGAATGGCGGGCAGGGTGCTGCTTCCGCGCGTGTGCGCGAGCTGGTCGACCAACAAACGCAGAACGTCGTGCGCGCATTGCTGCGCAGCCGCCCGAACGGCGGCACGTTCCATATCGAAGACGTGCAGGACCAGGTGGAACTGGCCCTGATGCGCTCGGGCGAGCACGACGTGGCCCGCGCCTACGTGCTGTACCGCGAGCGCCGCGCCCAGGAGCGCGCGCAAGCCGGCGAAACCCAGCAGCAACCGGCCTTCATCGGCCTGAACGTGACCGACGGCGGCATCACCCGCCCGTTGGACATGGCGGCGCTGCGCAACGTGATCGTCTCGGCCTGCGAAGGTCTGGGCGAAGCGGTGGACCCGGAGCCGATCCTCAAGGAAACGGTCAAGAACCTGTATGAAGGCGTGCCGATGACGCAGGTGTACGACTCGGCCATCCTGGCCTCGCGTACCCTGATCGAAAAGGACCCGGCGTACAGCCAGGTCACGGCGCGCATCCTGCTGCACACGATCCGCCGCGAAATCCTCGGCGAAGAAGTCACGCAAGCGGAAATGAGCACGCGCTACGTCGACTACTTCCCGCAGTTCATCAAGCGCGGCATCAACGCCGAACTGCTCGACGACAAGCTGGCCCAGTTCGACCTGGCCCGCCTGGGCGCAGCGCTGGACGCCTCGCGCGACTTCCAGTTCAACTACCTGGGCCTGCAGACGCTGTACGACCGCTACTTCCTGCATATCAGCGAAACCCGCATCGAGATGCCGCAGGCGTTCTTCATGCGTGTGGCGATGGGCCTGGCGCTGAACGAAATCGACCGCGAAGCCCGTGCCATCGAGTTCTACCAGCTGCTGTCGTCGTTCGACTTCATGTCGAGCACGCCGACGCTGTTCAACTCGGGCACGCGCCGCTCGCAGCTGTCGTCGTGCTACCTGACCACCGTGTCGGACGATCTGGACGGCATTTACGAAGCGCTGAAGGAAAACGCGCTGCTGTCGAAGTTTGCCGGCGGCCTGGGCAACGACTGGACCAACGTGCGCGCACTCGGCTCGCACATCAAGGGCACCAACGGCAAGAGCCAAGGCGTGGTGCCGTTCCTGAAGGTGGTCAACGACACGGCCGTGGCCGTGAACCAGGGCGGCAAGCGCAAGGGCGCTGTCTGTGCGTACCTGGAAACGTGGCACCTGGACATCGAAGAATTCCTGGAACTGCGCAAGAACACCGGCGACGACCGCCGCCGCACCCACGACATGAACACGGCGAACTGGATTCCCGACCTGTTCATGAAGCGCGTGATGGAAGGTGGCGAGTGGACGCTGTTCTCGCCGTCCACCTGCCCGGACCTGCATGACAAGGTTGGCAAGGCATTCGAGCAGGCCTACCTGGCCTACGAAGACAAGGTCGCGCGCGGCGAGATCAAGCTCTTCAAGAAGATGCCGGCGCTGCAACTGTGGCGCAAGATGCTGGGCATGCTGTTCGAAACCGGCCACCCGTGGATCACGTTCAAGGATCCGTGCAACATCCGCAGCCCACAGCAGCACGTGGGCGTGGTGCACAGCTCCAACCTGTGCACGGAAATCACGCTGAACACCAACGACAGCGAAATCGCCGTGTGCAACCTGGGTTCGGTCAA
>JGI24511J20085_100311_pt1 | contig 17141 bp, 12 predicted proteins | sample LinPmetageLP31_FD_20085 | JGI IMG/M metagenome (IMG submission 20085) | reverse complement strand
CGACTGCCGACCCACAAGGCGGCCGACATCGCCGAACTGCTCCCGCATCGCTGGACGCCCAGCGCCACCTAGCTGGCAAGACGGGTTCACCGGGTGCTTACAGACGATGCCCGCAGCACGATGCTGCAAGCCGTAGCCGGCTCACCGCAGCATGCACGCGAGCACGCTGCAGCCGACTACGCGGAGCACTCAATTGCCTTTCTGGAACACCAGATGTGCGGGCGAGGACCCAACGGTCGAGTTGGTCCGTTGGCGCGTATTCGAGACCGAAACAGGCGAGCGACATCTCGTTGGCCTGCGCCCTTACCACGGCAGCGGCCGCGTCAGTTCAGCCGTCGTGAATTTTGACCTCGGCTCTCGCATCGCCCTCACCACGTCCGGCAGAAGATACGTACTTCTAGGCCCCCCTGGCTTCGATTCCGACGCCGACTATACGTGGGTTCTGTGGTCAATCATCAACAGCGTTACAAGTTGGCGAGACATCACGGCGGAGTGGCTAGCGGAAGCGCAGACAAACCAGCCAGCCCCGCCTGCACCTAGCGAACACTAGGCCCGATTCGACAATGCTAAACCTACGCGACTATCTCGAAATGCCACTGGAAATTCCGTCAGGCAAGCCTGCGGATTTAGCTGCGCTGAGGCGAGTACTAGACGAGCACCCGTTCCTGCTCGTGGACAGCGAGGGCGCGGCGTTCGCTGTCATGCTGCCAATGGATGTATTTCAGCGCCTGTGTCACACACCAGCGCGTGTTACCGTACATTAGCGCTGTTGGCACTACAAGCGCTGCGAGGAGCTCCCTGCTAAGCGAGCGCCTCGCAGCCCAATCTATAGGCGCTTAATCTCGGACTGCACCTCAGTTGTCGCCGCAGGAAGATTTTCTCGCACGAGCAGTTCGTTGACTGAGACAACCGACATCCCCAATTCATCCGCCACTCGATTTGCAGTTGCTTCTTCGTCAACGGTATCTTCCGTGAGCGGTGCCGATATGAAAATGGCTAGCGCTCGCCCATTCGCCGCTCTGCAAAGGATTGGGATTGACACTTCGTCACCACTCGCGAGTGTTACCTTAACGTCACGCTCAAATTGAATGCCGTCCGAGTACTGACGCTGCAGGTCCGTCATGAGTAGGTGAGCTGAAGCCGCTACCCGCTCAGCATTGAACTCGGGAATTTTTCCTGACAACAGATATTCGACAAGCTCGGAGCCGACGTGTCTGTCCAGAAGATGATGTTCTATCTTGTTCTTGAAACTGCGCAGACAGCGATAGCAAGAGGAATCACACTGTTCAGGACACCCCTTCAGAAGCTCCGAGGCACGTTTAAACAAAGCAACACCAAGCCGAGCTGCCTGGGTAGAAAAGCCGGCACCACCGGGAAGCGTGTCATAAAGGAAGATTTCAGCTTGCAGACCATCTCGACCTGCGGAGTCCTTCGTCAACGCAGGGCGATACTCGGCCATAATTTCGCCTGGCTCGATATCAAGAAGCTGGCACGCTGCCTTTGCAAGCGCCTCGCTCACCGTCCTCAATGCCACCGAGGTTGGGTATGTGCCGGGTCGCAGAATCAAAGGATATTCCACTCGCAGCGAGAACAACGCTACATCTGAAATGAAGTCGGTGCCAAGCACAAGGTGCTTGCGAGCATTGTCGCCTGGGCACGTTGAGTCGTCATCCGGATACGGTTTGGCATGCGGCATGAACAACTTCGGCTCTGGCGTAACGTCGGCCTCAATACTGCCGCATGCAACACAATGTGTGTAACCCAGCTTTTTGGGACCAGTATTCGAAACTAGAAGATGCTGACGGGAGGTCATGACGCGCAGTCGAGGACTGATGTGGTCCCAACCTGCAGTTTCTGCAGGTGTCACCATCGTCAGCTTGGCCCGTGTTGCGTAGCTCGTCTGTGGCATGTCGTCTGGCGACGTTACCTCCTGCTCGAAGACCGGATGAGCGAACCCCGGCGGTCGAAGCCATTGCCGCGCAGGGCCAAAGGTATCGGAACCACCGCATGCCGGACAGTCATATACGGCATTTAGCTCTACACCGACACCAAACGGCTTTGTGTCCGCGAAGCCGCATCGTTCACACTCACGATATAGCCGGCGTTTCTTGAATGCCTCGAAACGCTCAGAGCGTATGGGTGAGTAGATGGCCCCAGAGGTGTAGCACTTGCCTGAAATCCAAACCTGCTTATCCGAGCATATCTCTTGCAAGCGTACCATCGTGACCGGATTCGCGAATTTGATGTCGACAGTCCGTCGAACCTCTTCTCGGTACTGGGAACTGTCGCCGCCTTCCGTTCCAGCGGTGGACGACTCAATCGAGGAGACTTTCACGCTTGGCTGCAAGAAAACGAACCGGTTTTGCGAGCACGCGTGGAGCAATGGCTTCCAACCGAGCTTCCTCCTTCAGATTCGCAACAGCTCCTTGATGAGATGGTTGAAGACTGTCTCGACGCCGTAGACAGTGCAATTAACATCGACAGTGACACAGTCAAGGCATCGGAGGAGGCTCGCGCGTCGGACGATGAAGAAGAATCGGATGCAGCCCCTGAGACGGAGGATGAGTCGCCTGCGCAAATCGATGCCACGGACAAGCTACTAGACCGACTGCTTTATTGCGGCGTATTGCCGCGATATGCGTTTCCTACAGATGTGGCAACCTTTTCGGTTTTCGATAGGGAGAAATCAACTGGCTTCAAGCACGTCATGAAGTTTGCGCCGTCGCAGAGTCTACCTGTTGCGTTGACTCAGTATGCGCCGGGTACCCGGTCCCGGTAATAGCCTTTACGCGCCTTAAAGACGATGTCACTGTCTGGCTGTAGATCTATGATGTCCTTGCTTCCACAGTCGAGGCAGTGCTTGAGTGTAGACACAGGTCGATGAACAGACTTGCAAGCGTTGCATCGCACCCAGTCTCCATTTAGCCTAAGGGTTAGACTCTTGCCTTCTAAGCGCCTTACTCCTCCACTTTGGTCGGAAGTGAACTCGGTTAGCAATGAAGGTACCCACTTGGTGTCGAAGAGCTTTCGCGAGTTTGCGTCGACTAAGACCCTATCCATTGCCTTGAACTTCGACTTTTGCCCTTGAATACTGGTCCCGCTCGAACGGCCGCGATTCCACCACGCATCCGGCATCGAATTCAGCCAGAACCCTCGTCGATGCCAACAACGGAGCCAGGCCTCAACCAACATTACCTTGTCTTCTGCACACTCGGCCACGCCAGGAATCGAAGGTAGTGCGCCGACAATCGCTCGTTTATCTTCACGGACGGCGATTGAAGCCAAGGCGAGCGCCTCTAGCCCCAGGTGCCTATCCGTAACGGTCTTATAGATATCGTCAAGTAGTGCGGCCGGTGGCCGTTCGCCTTTTAGGTCGAACAACAATGACTGCATTGCTGCCGCGTCATGCAGGACGTTTTGGTCGCGGATGGCAGCATCTACGGTGAACCTTGCTGCCATAGACTCCCCCGATGACATTTCGGGTCTGAGTCTCACATCCATGACGTTAGCAGCCAGAAGTACCGATAGATACAGGTCGTCGAGACTGAGTTTCGGTCTAATGGGTGCAAAAGACCGAAGTTTTTCAAACCCCCACATCACTAACGGCCGCAGAGAGTCGCGAGTCGAATACATCTGCAGGTTCGGCGCAAGTCTCGCGGCCACCTGGCGAGAATCCGAAAAGACAAGCACTTTCCGACCTCTTAGCGGAGCAAAGGCGGTTGCTGGCTTCGAGTTGGGAGGTTGAATCTGGATCTGCTTTGCAACAAGTGACTGAAACGGCTGGTCGCCTTTGGTTTGATGGTCCTGGACACTTGTGCGAGCGAATGCTGCAGTCGTGCCACATACACCGCAAGGAATGAATAGCCCTCGGGCTTCGAGCCGGTCGTCCCGTTCACCGTCATCGTTCGCCACGCCTTGCAAGCGGTCCTTTCTTATGAACACTTGTCGGACGCGGTCAGACAGAACCGGAGCGTTCACGCGGCCGGTATCCATGTCGTATGAGACAGGCTCTACCTTGTCGAGTTGTCGAGGTTCTTCAAGCAGGAGGTCCAGCGGATTCATGGCGGACACGTCGCCGCTCTCCATCCGTAGCTGTTTCCCTGGCTCGTTCCATAGTGCCTGCGGCTCCTCCACGTTATCCGCGTAGGCTCGGCCGTATGCGGCTCCGCAATTGCGGCATGTGAACAGCTCCAGCACTTGTGACCCACATCCACAACGCTGTCGCGGTTGACTGTAGAGGCGTCCGCAAACCTGACTCCGGTGACTCGGGTCGACTATCTCGCTGCAGTCAGGATTAGTGCATGCCCACAGCCCCGGTAGTCGCGTGGACTTTCCTTCTTCGGTAGCTTTAGCCACACATCGATTGACTGCTCTCGAAAACCGGCATCGAGCAGCATGGTGCGAGTGTCCTCGCCCGGCTCCGCTTCAAGCAATCGATTAGCTCCCACTTGCCGAAGACGCGTCCGCAACGCCGACGGTAGAGGCGTAGGGTCCTCTGTGCCCATACCAAAGATATGAAATACACCTTCCGCACGAGAGACGAACGAGGGGGGAGCAGCGAACACCCAAGTACCCGGAGTCATATCGTCCGCCACCGCAACTTGCGATAGCTCCAACAAGTCGCCTGCGACATACGTGGCCTCGATGGCGCGGTCTATAGTCGCCAAGAGTGCCGCCTCATCGGATACCAACACGCTCGTGCATTCCAACAGCACAGTACGAAGCGTGGACGCCGAACACGGGCAATGAAATCCCGCAACCCTTCGGAGACAAGCGGCGAGAAACTCTTCGTCTACATGCGTTGTTTCCTCCTGAGAAGAAGGCAGCCCCGCGTTGGCTCTTGCTACCCGAACAACATCATTCTTTCCCAGTTGAACAATCATGATGTCCACCGCTCGATGTTCGCCCTGCCATTGTCCCCCGACAGAATCACAAGCAACCGCGATGCTCGTACCATTTCCGGCATCGCCTTTACTGCGCCCAATCTATCGGTCAGGTCTGGACCGAACGACCGAACGATGTCAGCCGGTTGCGCAGCCAAGTGCAAGGCGGTTGCGGTTATTTCCGCGTCAGAGCAAACCTGAAATCGCTCGGCACACTTGTGGAAACGCTGGCTGGTTTCCGAGAACGAATCAGTCATGATTTCGCGCCAACCATTGGACAGCGCAATCCCGAAGGAAAGTTTCTTGTGAACAGCCTCTTCCTCCAAGGACTTGCGGAGTTCCGCAGTCAGCCCTAAGTTTTGTACTTGTCTCTCAAGCGCGGCCCAACGCCGACCGCATAAACGCTCAAAGAGATGGTTCCGTAAATCGGATACGACTATGTCTCTTCGTTGATTTGCGAGAGGACCAAAGGCCCTTGCCCCATACCAATCCCTGAGGTTATTGAGAAGCCGCTCCAACGCACTTGGCTCCGCCAGGTCGGTACTGAAGCTAGGGTGAATAGCGAGTCCGTCAAGTCCTGCCTTCCTCCATACGCTCGCTACTATGCCGGCCCGCAGTTCTCCACACGAGGCGACATACAAACCACCATTACCCTCGGGGTGTAACCCGCTTTCGGTTTGGCCAGCCGTAATGTTGGTTGGCGAGTTGGCTCGTTCAAAGGGATAGAAAGTGATTTCTGTTGGGAGCTCATTGTCGCCGTCATTGACCAGTCTGAGCTCAAGCATCTTTCCTTTCTTGATACACCACCGCAATGGGAGCGCCGCGTGCTTTAGTCCCTGACGAAACACCCCCAAGTCGCCGCCATCAAATACCAGCCGGCTTTGGCTAGCCGTCGAGTAGTGGATCGGGTCCTCTATGCCCTTAAGATGTCCTTGCAAACGAGCATCAAAATCAGTGCGTTTCGCGGGCAAGCAGACCGTCCCAATCGGTTCGCTGGACAACACCGAACCCGACGAATCCATCAGTTCAAGACTGCAATTGACTTCACGCCCTCGAGGCCCCGCAATCGATACTGACAGGCGGCCTGCCAAAAGGGCGTCGAGCGTTGGCTCAACCTGGTCGCAAGAAACTATGAATCCACGGTGAGAGATATCACCCGGCACCCACTCCTGCGGCGCCCGGATAAGAATGCTAAGAGCGGCGTTGCTGGTTAAAACTTGTTGGCCGCCGTCGGAATACTGCGCACTGTATCTTGCGGTGACGCTGAGGATATGGCTACCAATCGACAGGTCTTGGAGGCCAAAGAATATTGGTTGTTTAGCAGCGATGGGACCCACGGTTACAGGAGGCTGACCGGCAAGCGTCATCGTAAGAGACTGACAGTCCGCGTCATGACACAGTGCAAGCGTCGGCGTCTCGCCACGTAGCCACACGGCGTTGCCGTCTGCCGACCAGCGCCTCGGCGGTGTACCTACAGGCCAGATTCGGAGATGCCTTTCTACTTTGAGGTGACGCGTCGACAGAAATCGGAGCGCGTCAGCGGGCGTTTCGGATGTGACCTTGACTGCAAGTGCCGAAATCCCATCGCACTCAACATGTATGGAAGGGAAGGGAGATTCGGCGCTGTCAGTAGCGTGGTAGAGGAGAATGTACTGGGTGTCAGAATGAATCGTGCGACTAGGAGCCTCCGCAGCGCTTCCATCTGGCCGAACTCGGAATAGCCAACATTGAGCAGCCTCAATTCGACACTCGGAGCGCAGCAAATACTCCAAAGCTTTGTCCGTGTGTTCAAGTTGCACCAGAGACGTATTGAGCGATGGCCACTTAGCAAGCTTCTTCTTGTGCGGGCCGTAAAGCAGCCAGCCTGGCGCACTCCATCCTGCCGTGGTTCCCTGCACCTTAGCTCTACTTGAGCGCAGTAGTGTCGCGAAGCGCGGATTCATTCCGGCAATCGCTCTGAACGAGGGAATCTCTACAACTGGTGTCCACCTGTCATCTTCCTCCCTAAGAAGGAGAAGCTGCGGTGTAACGCTCTTGAGAGCGACCTTCTCCTCGTTTGCCGGACTGGCCTCTACCGTGGCCCTCGGCGCCGTCGGCACGCGAGCCGGCGACGCTAGCTTTATCTTCGCCGACTGTACCGTGGACCTCGCCGCTCGCAACCAGGCCTTCGCATGACTGTGGCGCTCGAGATCTATCAAGATTCTCTGAATCGTCTCCGGCTGTAACCAATAATTTGTCGACTGCCCCGCAGCGCCAAGCAATCCCAGAACAATTCGACCGGCCAACACGGGCTGCTCTAGGAAATTTCGCAGTCTCGCCGAGGCCTCGTAGGCCGATGCGGCAACTAGTTTTCCGACCTCTTCCGGCTGAGCATCAATGAACTCAGCTATCAAATATCGTTCATCGTAAATCAGCCTGGCCAACTGGACCTGCAGGTCCTTAGGAAGGATTGCGTGTGTTATGGGCCATGAGATTATTGAGAACTGGGTTGCCCAAGGCCCTGTTGGAATTGCGCCACGGAACGATTTGCGGAACTTGTGAAACCACTGCCTCAACATTCCTCGCCGGTCGATTCGCCAGTTCCATTGAGGCGTACGTTGCTCAAAGGAAGGCCAATATTCTTCACCATCGTAGTCATAGCCAAGCTCAGTCGCGTAGACCACCCAGAGCAACCAATGAGATGACAAACGACCGTCGACTGTTAGGCTACGCTTTAGGCCTATAGCGACCTTTGAGAGCGTTTCGGCATCAAGCCCATGCTCGAGCGCATACACAGGCAGCCCCTCAGCCGCTCGCGCATCAGAGAGAGCTTTGAAGTGAATTTCAAGTGAGTGCTGGTAACTATCAAGGAGTTCGTCGACCACGGCCCGTCACTAACGTCGTGCCCTTATTCTAGTTATCACAGGTTGCACATCGTCTCGGCGAGTCGCCCCGTGGATAAGGTCAGGCAAATTATCGCGCTGCCATTGCCTAAATTCGGGCATACGTTCGGCCCGTCCGACCATCCAACGCTCGACAGCCGCTTGCCCGACCTCCTCAGCCGTCAGAAGTGTCGCCAAATTCGGACGCTTTTCCCTTCCTGCGAGTATCCGCAAGCTATTTTTTGCAGTTTCACACAAGAAGACCTCTCGTTGTATCCCGTGCTTCAACATGTCTTGCTTAAAGCCCAATGCATCGAGTGCCGCTCTAATCGTGCGCAACCTCCAATTTGGCCCTTCTCCAAATGCGTGAAAGTCTGCGTAATTGTGCTGCATGCCTCGCAGATAGTCGCGCATTTCAGAAAACAAATCATCTGGGATATGAAAGTGCCCCCAACCACCCGTGTAGCCTATCGAGCGAAAGTATTCTGTACCGTTGAGCTTCAGCCGATTGTAAATTGAGGAGCGCCCCATTGACGAAGAAGTAGTAATAGCCAATAGACGAGCCTTCTTGTCCTTTCCCGATATGATACCTGTCGTACCACCATAGGCACTTGCAAAATCGTTATACACGTCGCGCGTTCGCAGCAGCGACGCCACAAGCTTTCCGCCAAGCAACGCGTTGTATGGGGGAACCGCCCCTAATACATATGCATCCATGACGCATACGAGCCTTTCCGCTCTATCCGCTACCGACCACCCGATTAGATTATCGCGGACGGCCAGGTTGTATACAGGGTCACCAATTGCCACAATACCAATTAGCTTCCCATGAAATTCGTCCCAAACCAAGTAGCGTATGCGGCGACCAAAACCCGCAGAGACTGGAACAGACCAGGTCAGCGAGGCGAGCCTGAACAGGTTCGCTTCCCAAGTGCCAGCGCTTACCCTCTGCAAGACAGGTTTAATTTTTTCTACAGCAATTTCGTCACCGGAGGCAAAATTCCCCAGCAAAGAACGCATATGGGACTCGATAAAACCTGCATTCTGAGAGAGAACTTCAAGACGCTGCTGGCGATGCAGAGTTCTGACCGTATCCTTCCCGGTGTCCGGAAGTACCAGCGCCCCATTCTCCGCTCGTTGGAAACCCAAATCAGATAGGTGTGCTCGCAGGCGGCGCTTGATACGGCCCTCCACTGAAAACGCTTTGCTCGCCGGCTTTATGCTCATTTATTCAATGCCTCCGCTGAGAGGCTCAATTTTATGCGTTGGAAGGCCGCCCCACGGCTTACCCCCCCTTAGCTGGGTAGTTGGTCACCCAAATAACCCTGTTACGGCGGATGATATAACCTGGGCCACCATCAATGAGTGTGGCATCGTAGCACTAGCCAATCGCCCCCCCGAACTCGGGCATGAGGGAGAATGAGGTGTTGGACACCCGCGCGGGCTTTAACAAACCTTGCTAAACCCTGGGCGGCTCATTGGCGCCGTCATGATGGACTTGCACCCGATAGCCGGGCCTGGGTTGTTTGCGGGGCGCATCGGTAGCAGTTGGGCGGCTCTACCGACCTGTTCGTCCTTTAACAAGAACGCCATAGCGACAGCTTCCGTGCCGGCTTCCTGCAGACGCTGCTGGCCTCCATCCAGTTGACGCTCAAAGGCTGTGCCGTTGATCCCGCCTCCTGGGCTGCCAACGCCTATCTGGCGCAAAGCCCGCCGCCCTAACGCCACCGGCCAGAGCCCCCTTAGCTGGCTTCCCCGGCCGCTGAAAACGTCACGATTGTTCACAGACAGCCCCCAGACGGGGGCGCTAATTTGCTGTAGCCGATCACGCGTGTTGATCGAAACGCGCTCTCTGCTCCAATCCGGCCTCTGAGCGCGTCGATGTCGCCGTCGTTTGGCTTTCCCGCTCCCCCAGGCCGTCCGCCCGGAGGGCTGGGCATTTTTGAGTGGTCAACGCTGGCGACCGCCAGCATCTGCTGGGGGGCACACACAAGGTGTTCTTACGCGATGTTCATGCGATTGAGCACGCGAAGCGGGATGTTTACGTGGCGGGCCTGAGCGTCGAGACCCGGAGCCGCACGCTAATGGCCCAAGCGTTCAAGCTCGCTGCAACTGAGGAAGGGCAAAGGCAGGCGTTGGATGCGTTGAGCGCCCTCGGTAACGAGGCGCTGGGCATCTATGGAGTCATCCGGCACTGACAGCAAGCTCACACGGCAAGAAATGGACTTCTTCGCCGCGTATTGCCACGATTCGTACGCGGATTTCACTCCACTGGACAAACCCGGCGTGGGAATCATGTTCCGCAATGCGCCCTAGGAGAGCGTCGGCTACCTCCATTACCGCACCCGGTTTGCTGGAGCAGAGATGCGGCTGGCCATGGAGCAGATCACGAGCGCGAACGACGCACAGGCATAACCGAAGGGCACTGCGAATGATGGCCGATAGACGCAGTGTCCCACCACCGCCGCGAGCAAGGCGGTTTAGCAAGACTCTCAGGCGAGAGGACGACGAGACATTTGAGCGTGGCGAATGGCATTACGGCGACCCGAATACTGGAGTGGCGCCAATCTGAAATAGCAGTGCGCACTTCTTCAGCAAAGGAAGCGCCACGCATTGTCTAATAGAGAATGACGTTGTCTATTAGACAGCGCACGAAAAAGTGCCCTATGCAGCACGCAGGGTCGGCTTTTCGTTATGGGATTCCGCGCTGCCCGGAAACTAGTGTGGTCTTGCACACGTGGTGGGTTTTCTGCATGGGCTACAGGTTCACAACGCAGCAGTCGCCGATGACGCTACGAACGCGCGTGATCGATGCAACTTTGCGGGCAACCGGACGCTGCCCTATATCAGAAAGCTTCCGCTGCGCAGATGCGACTGTCTCCGCGCGGATATTGCGCGAAGACAGTCAAAAAGCGCTGTCCTCGTCGATTGCGATCGGGCGCAGGCCATTGCAAGGCTTGCGGACAGACTGCTCATTGTGGGCGGTCACGCTGGTCTGTTGTCAGGTCGGCTTTGCGAAGCGCTGATAAGGCTCGAGTAATCGGTCCAATATGGCGGCGTACTCGAACAGTTCGATTCGGCCGGGCGCACAGCTAACGATACCCTGAGACGCCAGATTGAGTCGCCCCGATGCTAGACGCCATCCAAGTCGAGGAAGAGCACGTACCTCGTCATAGTCCCTCGCGAGCACCGGTTCCACCGGCATGCCCAGACATTGCAGCACTACGTGCACGGCCTCGCAACAGGCGCGAAGATGAGCGGCGCAAAAAACACTTTCCGGGGAGAGCGCTTGCGACGGTCTCGACGGTTTCTTGCGGCCACGCTCTCTGCCGCATAACCCAAGGAAGGAGGTGCGCTACTTATGCCGACAGACTGCTCGTCCGCAATTGCCCAAAAATCCTACTAACGCCGAAGTGGCAGGCAATTTCCGGGAAGTTCGGTATACGCCTTATGGAACAAGCCCGCCGGCGTGGGAAAGCATCCCGTATACGGAACTTTGAAGGCTTCGTATACGGAATTATTGAGTAGTGGCATCTGTTTCCGCGCCTGCCGAAACTTATTCGACAGTCACCGATTTCGCCAGGTTGCGCGGCTTGTCGACGTCAGTGCCGCGCGCCAGTGCCGTGTGATACGCCAGCAACTGCAGCGGCACCACGTGCAGGATCGGCGAGAGCTGGCCGTAGTGCTCGGGCATGCGGATCACCTGGATGCCGTCGCTCGACTGGATGTGCGTATCGGCGTCGGCAAACACGTACAGCTTGCCGCCGCGCGCGCGCACTTCCTGGATGTTCGACTTGAGCTTTTCAAGCAGCGCGTCGTTCGGGGCGACGGTCACGACCGGCATCTGCTCGGTCACCAGCGCCAGCGGACCGTGCTTGAGTTCGCCGGCCGGGTAGGCCTCGGCGTGGATGTACGAAATTTCCTTGAGCTTGAGCGCGCCTTCCAGGGCAATCGGGTAATGCAGACCGCGACCGAGAAACAGCGCGTTTTCACGGCGGGCAAACTCTTCCGACCACGCGATGATCTGCGGCTCCAGGGCCAGCACTGCGTTCAGCGCCGACGGCAGGTGACGCAGATGACGCAGCGCATCTTCTTCCTGTTCGGCGTTCAGATGGCCGCGCAGCTTGGCGAACGTGAGCGCCAGCATGTAAAGCGCGGCCAGCTGCGTGGTGAATGCCTTGGTGGACGCCACGCCGATCTCGGTGCCGGCGCGCGTGAGGAACTTGAGCTGCGTCTCGCGCACCATGGCGCTGGTCGCCACGTTGCAGATGGCGAGCGTATGCGTGTGGCCGAGTTCGCGTGCGTGGCGCAGTGCGGCCAGCGTGTCGGCGGTTTCGCCCGATTGCGAGATCACGACGACCAGCGCGTTCGGGTTGGGCACCGTCTCGCGGTAGCGGTATTCGCTGGCGACTTCCACCTGCGTCGGGATCTTGGCGATCGATTCAAGCCAGTACTTGGCCGTGCAGCCCGAGTAGTAGCTCGTGCCGCAGGCCAGGATCAGCACGCTGTCGACCTTGGGCAGCACCTGGGCCGCCTCGGGACCGAACAGATCGGGGCCAAACCCTTGCACGCCTTCAAGCGTGTCGCCCAAGGCGCGCGGCTGCTCGAAGATTTCCTTCTGCATGAAGTGGCGGAACGGGCCCAGTTCCACGGCGGCGGCGTAGGTGCCGACTTCCTTCACTTCACGGGCGACGATCTTGTCGTTGGCATCTGCCACGGTGAAGCCTTCGCGGGTGAGTTCCACCACGTCGCCTTCTTCCAGGTAGGCCATGCGGCTGGCGGTACCGGCCACGGCCAGCGCGTCGGATGCGAGGAACGATTCGTTCTCGCCAATCGCCACCACCAGCGGGGAGCCGGCGCGCGCACCCACCACCACGTCGGGGTTGTCGCGTGCAAACACGGCGATCGCATAAGCGCCGTGCAGGCGCTTGACCGACGCACGCACCGAGGCGAACAGGTCGCCGCGCGTCTTGCTGCTCGGGTACGTGTAGGCCTGGTGGATCAGGTGCGCGACAACTTCGGTATCCGTCTGCGATTCAAAGCCGTAGCCGACGGCCTTGAGTTCTTCGCGCAGCGCTTCGTAGTTTTCGATGATGCCGTTGTGCACCAGGGCGATGGTGTCGCCCGAGAAGTGCGGGTGCGCGTTGACGGTATCCGGCCGGCCGTGCGTGGCCCAGCGCGTGTGGGCGATGCCGATGGCGCCGTCCAGGTGGCTCGTCTGTGCCTGGGCATCCAGATCGGCCACGCGCGATACGGTGCGCGCGCGCTCGAGCTGGCCATCGCGCTGAATGGCGACGCCACAGGAGTCATAGCCGCGGTATTCCAGGCGGCGCAGGCCTTCGATCAGGACGGGAACGATATTGCGCGTGGAAACCGCGCCAACGATACCGCACATGTTGATTTCTCCAGTTTGGGGTGTGGCCGCACGTTCAATGTGCGCCGCACTCGGTAATTCAGTATCGATGCTCGTGTGCCGAAGCGGCATCCGCTGTTCGGCGCAGGAGAAAACCTGTCAGCCTTCCTTCTTCTGCTTGACCGGGCGCTGCCAGCTGTCGATGGTGACCTGCCGCGCCCGCGAGACCGTCAGCTTGCCCTCGGGCGCATCCTTGGTCAGCGTGGTGCCGGCACCCAGCGTCGCGCCCTTGCCAACGCGCACCGGCGCCACGAGCTGCGTGTCGGAACCGATGAAGGCGTCGTCTTCGATGACGGTGCGGAATTTGTTCGCGCCGTCGTAGTTGCACGTGATGGTGCCCGCGCCGATGTTGACGCGCGAGCCGACCGTGGCGTCGCCCACATAGGCCAGGTGGTTGGCCTTGCTGTGCGCCGCGATCTGGCTGTTCTTGACCTCGACAAAGTTACCGATGTGCACGTCTTCGGCCAGCTCGGTGCCCGGGCGCAGGCGCGCGTACGGGCCGATGCGGGAGTCGGCGCCAACCTTGGCACGCTCGATATGGCAGAACGGCAGAATCTCGGCGCCGGCTTCGATCGCCGCATCGCGGATCACCGCATTAGCGCCGATGCGCACACCGTCAGCCAGCGTGACGCTGCCCTCGAAGATGCAGTTGACGTCGATCACCACGTCGCGGCCGCACGTGAGCTTGCCGCGCACGTCGATGCGCGCCGGGTCGATCAACGTCACACCGTCTTCCAGCAGTTGCTGCGCGAGGTTGCGTTGGTGAATGCGCTCCAGCTCCGCCAGTTGCACCTTGCTGTTCACACCCAGCGTTTCCCACTCGGCCAGCGGATGCGCGGACGTAATGGGCACGCCTTCGCTGGCGGCGCGCTCGATCACGTCGGTCAGGTAATACTCGCCCTGCGCGTTGTCATTCGACAGCGTCGCCAGCCAGTTCTTGAGCTTGGCGGTCGGGCACACCAGGATGCCGGTGTTCACTTCGTGAATGGCAAGCTGCGTTTCGTTGGCGTCTTTCTGCTCGACGATGCGCGTGATGCGGCCGGCGGCGTCGCGCACGATGCGGCCGTAGCCAGTCGGGTCACCCAGATGCACGGTCAGCACGCCCAGGTGGTCGTTGCCGGCGGCGCCTACGAGCGCGCTCAGCGTTTCGGCGCGGGTGAGCGGCACATCGCCGTAGAGCACCAGGGTGGGCACGCTCTCGTCGAGCTGGTCGACGGCCTGCATGACGGCGTGGCCCGTGCCAAGCTGCTTGTCTTGCGTGGCGAAGGCGATGTCGGGCGCGCCAACCATCTCGCGCACCCGATCACCGCCATGTCCGACCACCACCACCAGGCGCGTCGGCGACATGGTGCGCGCGGTTTCAATGACGTGCGCCAGCAGCGGTTTGCCGGCCAGGGGGTGCAGCACTTTCGGCAGGGCGGAGCGCATGCGTTTGCCCATGCCTGCAGCCAGGATGACGATATTCACAAGGAGGTTCCTAGAGTGACTCGAAGCGATAGCTGCGACGGGTTCCCGGCACCGGGAATGGCTGCCTGAAACCCACCGCCCGCCACCTCCCCTCAGGATGGCCGGACCGCCTGCAAACCCTTCTGCGGGGCGCTTTTGCGGCGTATAAGACACAGATGGAAAAATTCTAGCATGGGGCCCACCCTCCCCCTGAACCGGTCAAACGGTGGAATTGTTGCAATCGCGCCATGACCGAGACGGGTAGCCCGCTGGCCGGTCGGACGGATGGTGGACGCCCGGCATGGCGCGCTGCGCGCATGTGTGCGCCGTGTGCCACCCCGTGTGGAGCGGGCCCCGCTCAGTTTGCCGCCGCCTCCCCAGGCACGGCTTGCTCGGCGGACTTGTCGCCCGGCTTGCGCTCAAATCGCACGAACTCAATGCGGTCGTCGTGCGAGCCGGCAAACACCAGCGGGGCCTGGTCGTAGGCAGTCTGGCCGAACAGCGCGTCTTCGCCGATCTTCGCCAGGCCCGTGGTGAGGCCGTTGAAGTCGAACAGATCGGTATCGGCCAGGTGCGACGGCACGACGTTCTGCAGCGAAGCGAAGATGTTGTCGATGCGGCCCGGCGTCTGGCGCTCCCACTCCAGCAGCATCTCCTTGACCTTCTTGCGCTGCAGGTTTTCCTGCGAGCCGCAGAGGTTGCACGGGATGATCGGGAACTCCATCGCGCGGGCGTACGAAGCGATGTCCTTTTCCGCGCAATAGGCGAGCGGCCGGATGACGATGTGGTCGCCGTTGTCGGTGGCCAGCTTGGGCGGCATCGACTTCATCTTGCCGCCGAAGAACATGTTCAGGAAGAACGTGTTGACGATGTCGTCGCGGTGGTGGCCCAGCGCGATCTTGTTGGCGCCCAGCTCCTTGGCCGTGCGGTAGATCACGCCGCGGCGCAGGCGCGAGCACAGCGAGCACGTCGTCTTGCCCTCGGGCACCTTCTCCTTGACGATCGAATACGTGTCCGCCTCGACGATCACATACTCCACGCCCAGCTTCTTCAGGTAGTTGGGCAGCACCTCTTCCGGAAAGCCCGGCTGCTTCTGATCGAGGTTCATCGCGATCAGTTTGAAATCGACCGGCGCGCGCTTCTGCAGCGCCATCAGCACCGACAGCATCGTGTACGAATCCTTGCCGCCGGACAGGCACACGAGGATGGCGTCGCCGTCTTCAATCATGTTGAAGTCGCCGATGGCGCGGCCAACCTGCGACTGCAGTCGGGTTTCGAGGCGGTGGAAATTATTGGAAAACGTCATGGCATCTCGACCCCGCCAGCGCTGAATAATGGCCGAACAGGCGTCAAATTGTGAGGAAAATCAGCATTTTAGCGCGCACGGGGCGCCGTCTGCAGGGTCACGCGAACAGGCCTAGAATCGTTTGCCTATCTTCTGCTCGATGGAAACGAACCCAATGACGACAGCAATGCGGATTCTGGTGCTTGGCGCCGGTGGCACCGGCGGTTATTTTGGCGGGCGGCTCGCCCAGGCCGGCGCGGACGTGACGTTCCTGGTGCGCCCTGCCCGCGCGGCGCGGTTGCGCCAACACGGTCTCGTGATCCGCAGCCCGCACGGCGATGCGCAATTGCCCGTGCAGACCATCACCGCGGACCAGGCCACGGCTTGGGGCCGCGCCGACCTGGTGCTGCTGAGCTGCAAGGCCTACGACCTGGAAGACGCCATCACCGCGATCCGCCCCGTGGTCGGCGAGCGCACGGTGGTGCTGCCGGTGCTCAATGGGCTGGCGCATCTGGAACGGCTGGATGCGGCGTTTGGTGAATCGCGCGTGCTGGGTGGGCTGTGCCACATCAGTGCGACGAGTGCGCCGGACGGTGCCGTGCTGCATCTGAGCAACGGCCAGGGCCCCGCCGTGCACTCGATCACCTTTGGCGAGCGCACACCGCATGCGCCGCGCGAGCGCACCGAGGCGATTCGCGACGTGTTTGCCACGGCCAACTTTGATTCCGTGCTGGCCGAGAACGTCATGCAGGACATGTGGGAGAAATTCACGTTCCTCACTTCGCTGGCGGCAATGACGTGCCTGATGCGGGCGACGGTGGGCGAAATCGTCGCCACGGACGAGGGCGCGGCGCTGAACGAGGCGATGTTCAACGCGTGCGAGCGTGTGGCTGCGGCGTCGGGGTATCCGAATCGGCAGGCTGCGCGCGAACGGGGGCTCAATGTGCTGACGCAGGCTGGGTCGCCGCTGACGGCATCGATGCTGCGGGATCTGGAGAATGGCGCGCGGGTGGAGGCGGATCACATCGTGGGGGACATGCTGCGCCGTGGGCGGGCGTTGGGGACGGATGTTTCGCTACTGCGGGTGGCGTTTGCGCATTTGCAGGCTTATCAGCAGCGGTTGTTGCGGGCGGCTGTTTGATTGTTTTGTGTTTGTGGTTCATCCCTGGTTTCATCCCCTGCCGGGGCTGACTCACTTTCTTTGTCTTGCCAAAGAAAGTAAGCAAAGAAAGGCGCGCCCGAGATGGCGACCC
>JGI24511J20085_100237_pt1 | contig 23450 bp, 23 predicted proteins | sample LinPmetageLP31_FD_20085 | JGI IMG/M metagenome (IMG submission 20085) | reverse complement strand
CGCCGCCGATGAAGGGCTCCAGCGTCATCACCGACTTCAAAGGTGTGGCCACAATCATTTGGAACCCGAAGGTTTTGAATATGTTCATAGCCATCGCGGTGAACTCGGCGTCTGCCTTGTCGAAGGCTTCGTCGAGCACAACGGTGGAGTAGCTTGGAAGTACGCGGTCTTGGCCGCCCAGCTGATAGCGAAGAGCTGCTGCCAGGCAGGTGGCCGCGAGTTTCTGGCGCTGCCCGCCTGACTTGCCGGCTCCGCTGCGATAAACCTCGACTTCTATGTCATCCTCATCGAGCTCACGGGCCACGAATTCGACATGCTGCCTGACATCAAGCACAAGGTTGCGCCAGTTCTTGTCCGCAGTCTCCTGACTCGCGAGGCGCTTGACGAGCGCGGCCAGCGCGTTGAAACGCTCCTCGGCCAGGTCGCGGTCGTTCGAGAACGAGTGGCTGAGTGACTCCCTCAAGCTCGTGCGAAAGAGCCGGACGTCTTCGAGCGATTTATCGGTCGTGTCGATGACCAGATGCGTGCCCGGGTTGAAGGGCGCTGTCCGCAGGCTCTCGTTGACAAGCTCCATCCGAGCCCGAATGGCCGACCGCTCCTCGTCAAGCTTGGTCGCCAGCAGCATGAGGTTCTGATCACTCTGCTCGCGAAGCAATGCGAAGAACCTGTCCTCGTACGCAGGGAGGTTGTCGTCCTCCAGACGCTTGAGCTTCGCCAGATAGTCCGCGGCGCTGGCGAGCGTGGCATCCAGCCCACCAGCGACTGCAGGCCACAGCCGATTGAAATCAGCAAAGCGCTGCTCGATGGAGCTCTTCAGCTCAGTCAGTCGGGTGTCGAGCGCACGCAGCTCCGTATTGAGCGCGCGCTCGACTATGCTGGTCACCTGGTCGAGGTTTTCAAGGGTGACTTCCTTACCCGTAGCGACATACCGGGAGTAAATGTTCTCTGCGAACGCCGGTGGCCGGTCACAACCGGGCCATAGGCGCGCGAGTTCGGCGAGCTTGCCGTTCAACTGATCGATTTCCTTGGCGATGCCTCGACCTGTGGCGTCTTCGTCGTTCTTCTTGCTGACAGCCGACGAGTGGACACCTTCCTGCGTCTTGATGCGGTCGTTTAGGACAGCAAGGTCGGGCCGCGCCTCCCGCTCCGCCTTCAGCCGTGCCTTCAAGTCGTCAATGCGAGTCAACAGGGAAGCAACGTCGATATCGTTCCAGGTCAGATTCGACAGGTTCTGGCAGTGCAAGAGCTGTTCCTGCTGGAAGTCTTCTTCGTCCCCAATCTTGTCCAGCGCCACCTGCAGTTCGGAGATGCGTCCGCCGATCTCCGCCGCCTTGCCCTTGTAGAGGGCCAACTTTTCCTTGTTGTCGAAGCCCAGCACCCACTGACTGCGATCGTTGACGGAGTGACGGTCGTTCTTCTCATGTCGCATCGTGTTGTGTTTGACCGAGCCCTCTCGAGTGACAGCACGAGGGGCGTTGCGAAACGCCTGCAACGTGTCAGCGCACTCGAAGTCGAATGAATGCTTCAGTTCCTCTCTCACCCAGTCGCCAAAGCTTCCACTCGCCAGGTTCAGCTTGCGGACCAGCGAGTTCGGCCCCGGCGTGCGTCCCGAGGCCTGTTGGATGGTTCGGAAGTACACCAGACGCTCGCCGATATTCCGCTCGTTCAGGTACTCCGAAACCGCCGGGTAGTGTTTATCGTCAACCAGGATGGAGCGCGCGAACCCACCCAGAACACGCTCGATGGCTCCGCGCCATTCGGCGGCGTCCGACCGTACTTCGATCAACTCACCGACAAACGGAAGCTTCTCCTCCGGGATTGAAAGGTCGCGCGCCATGCGCTCCCTCAGGTCCACAAGCCGTGCCGGCAAGTTCGACTTCTGGCGTTCGAGGGCTTTGACTTCGGCCACTGTCTTGGTGAACTCTTCGCTGGCCAGCCTATGGCCGGTCTTGAGCTGGTCCTTGCGGTCCTCGACCTCCTTCTTCAAGTCACGCGCCTTCAGCATGCGTTGCTTGGCCGCGTCCACACGCTGTACAAACCACACGACGCTGTCGGGCACCGCCCACCCCATGATCTTGCACGCGGCTGCGGCCTGGTCGCGCTTGGCCATCCGAACCGGCTTCTCTGCTTCCGCTGTCTTGATTTCGTCATCAAGCCGGTCGAGAACATCCGCACCTAGGTTGAGCTTCTGACGCTGCAGGTCCGTCAGCTTGACAAACTCATCTTCCGCAATCTGTGCCAGGCGCAAGGCTTCCTGCCTTGAGCCTTCCTTGTCCACCGCCAACTCTGCAATCCGTTCATCGACAAGCAACTTGCGCCGATGCTCGCGGTACTGGTCGATGGCAGTCTGGATGGCCTGTAGCCCATTGCGTTCGTTGTTGTTGCGGTCCAGCTCCATATGCTCATCGCGCGCGGGTTTGAGCGTCTGAATCTGCTTGCGAGCAGCCACCACCTCTTGGTGTGCCTCGTTGAGCTCGCCGAACTCGTTGACGAGGCTAGTAGCGATGCCGAAAACTTCGGGTTCGTCGAGCATGAAGTCGCGCAAGAACACGTTGAGGTCACCCAGGTTCTTCGCCGACTGCGTTTTATGCAGCAAACGAAGCGCGCGTTCGTTGTCGATGCCCAGAAGACGACGAAACCGTTCCTGGTAGGCGCTGAACTCTGTGTGAACCTTCGCATCCAGCAAGTCGTGCTTGAAGCGACGCGCGTCGAACTCGTTTTTCGCGAAGAACTCCAGTTCCTGGACATCGAACTCACGCTCGAGCGTGAGGAATACCCGCTTCGCATCTGCTGGCGCGGTCGAATTCCCTTTGACCCACAGAACCTGCGCGAGGACGACGACGCGCCCCTGCTCGTTGCGGTACGTCTCTGCGATGGCTGACCAGGTGGTGCCGCTGCGCAGGTACTGCGAAACGTACTCGCCACCGTCGCCGGTCTGCTGAGCCCAAGCGCCGCGCAGGTACGTCATGATGTTGCGGTCGCGGCCATGCCGCTCCGCTTCCCGTGCGGCGACGTTGAAGTCCACCCACTTCGGTGGCGTCATCAAGGCCGCATGCGCGTCCAGTACCGTCGACTTGCCCGACCCAGAGGGGCCGACAAAGAGGTAGCCTTGCGCCGGGATGGGGAAGTCGAAGACGTTGGAGAACGTCCCCCAGTTGAAGGTCTGGATTCGTGTCAGACGGAACTGGTCGTTCGCGCCATCAAGCGGCAATGTCAGTTCAGCGGTATTCACAGACCCTCCTCGTCTTCATCCGCACTATCGCCAGCCACGTCGACCGCATCCGAGTCTTCCGGCTCGCCTGTTGGCTGGGGCACCTGTGCCAGCCGTCCATAGGTTCGGGAGAGCTGCTGAATCTCCTCGGCCGAGAACAACAGCTTCAGCGTCGGTGCGACTTCGTAGCGTTCGTCTGAGCTGCGGATGCGCTGAAGCAGGCTCAGCTTCTTCGCCTTGTCTACCGCGTTGACTACCTGGCGGCCGAACTTGGCGTGGTCCGGGTTGTTGTCCCGCTCGAACACACCCAGGTGCTCCTGCATGTCCGACAGTGACACCACTGCGCGCTCCCCTTCGGCATCGGCCTGCGTCAACCGCTGACGCAGGAAAAGAAGCAGAGCCGTTTCTAGGAAGGTCAATGAGGCCTTGCGCAGAAGGATGGGAACTTCGAGTTCCTCCGACGTCACCTGGCGGGTGAAGGCTACCTGCTGCTCGTGATCGATGACCACCTCAAGGAACAGCTCGTGCATCCGCGAGCGGATGACCGTTTCATCGCGCAGCAGCACCGGCCACAGTTTCGTTTGGCGCCGTGCGTCTACCGAGGGGCCGAGCAGCAGCTGCACCAAGACCCGGCGCGTGTCGATAGGTAGCGAGCCTGTATCGCCAAGGAAGATTGCCTCTTCTTTATGTTCCTCAACGACAGCGGCGGCGTGGCTAGAAGTAGCGCCGTTCTCAGCCACATCGGTCTCATCAGTCCACGAGTTCAAGATAGCGCTCCCTCATGAAATAGATGGCAGGTACCTTGGCGCGGCGCCGCTCGGCGTCCTTGCCCTGCCATTCGACAACTTCGGAACCTTCGGTGACTTCGCCGTGCTTGGCGCCCAATGCGACGTAGCCAACGACGCTGCCAAGTCCTTGTTCGGCGGGGAACTCCGCCAACACCTGCCCGATGGTCGCTTGGGACTGGCGCTCGAGAACGGAGCGCACATGCTGCTTTAAAGTGCGGAAGTCGATTTCCGATTGTCGAACGAGTTCGCTGACGGTATCGAGGTCAAGCTCAGAAGGCTCTGCGTCCAGCATTGAAGAGTCGGTGACCCGCTGCGCCGGGTCATACAGCACCCACTGCGACACCGAACGAATGCGGCTGCTAGACTGCATCAGCTCAAAATTCACCTGCTCGTTCGGGCGAACCATGTTCTTGGCTCCTAGCGCCGCCTGTGTTGCCTCCTTGAGCAAGCCATGCAGGCGTCGGTGCTCGAGGAATTCCCTGCTCTGCACGAAACTCTTTAGGCTGCGCGCGAAATGCTGGAGCACGTCATGCACGCCTCGCCCTTCGTTCAAAAGAGCTCCCGTCAAGCCCAGCAGGAACTTGCGCTCGTACGACTCTAACTCGCGCGCAAATGGCCGGCTGGTCACGTCGTCCAGAGACTCGCGCAGGGTGGCTGCCTGCTCGCTATCCGTGAGCAGGCGCCAGAAGGCGTTGAACGTACGTCCAGCATCGCTCTCGCCGATGAGGTCGACACCGGCGAACAACTGCTCAAGAACGTCTCCACGGCTGCCCTCGTTCTCCATGAGGCTCTGACGCAGTCCACGGTTGAGCCGCTCGAATTCGTCGCGCACGCTCCTGAAGTCAGACGCAAGTTCTTGCGCCAGCGCGATGACTTCTCGGGCACGCTCGATCGCGCGGTCGTTGGGCAGCGTCTTCACCCCACCCCGCTGCACCTCCGCAATCGCCCTGTCGATTCGGTCGCGCTCCGCGTGCAGCGCGGCCAAGCGCGCCGACGGGCTGCTGTTCGTCTCGTCTGCAAGTCGCGACAGTTGATGGATGACAACCGACAGCCGACTCTCGGTGGCGGTAGTTCGAGGCTTAAGCAGTCCCGTGACGAAGCGAAGCGCAGTCAGCGTGTCAGCTGAGAGCTCGTACTCTTCCTCCGGAGCACCAACGGGGAATCTACGTGTGAGCCAGCCTTGATTCAGCCATTCGGCGACATAGGCCTGTGGCGTCTGCGGAAGGTCTTCTCCTGATGAGCGCAGCGAGTCAAGGTCGCGGGCCAGCCTCTCATGCAGGACCGAGCTCGGCAGTGCCTTCTCGGTCTCTGCAAACAGGGACTGCAGCATGGCAATCACCGCCGGCGCCTTCGTAGCAGCCAGCAAGCGCCACAACGGCTGCTCGCGCAGGTTGCGGAGGGCGGCTGCACCGCGCAGCGCTTTCATTGCGCCCTCACTAATGCCTGTCTGCCACTGACACGCCACATACGGACCTCTTTGGACCGATTATTGTTGGCATCAAGTGTACGTCTACTTTTTATACTGGTCTAGTTTTTATATTAATGGGACAATCAATCAATGACGGAACGCCAGAGCCTCCTACCCATCGCCCCACAGCAGCGCTTGGGCCGCTCGTCCGGTCGCTGGAGCCAAGACCGTCGCCTTGAGTTCATCGACTTCCGGCTCCGATGGGACGGCCGCCTCAACCGAGGTGACCTCACTGCATTCTTTGGCATTTCTGTGCCCCAGGCGTCCTTGGACATTGCCAGGTACTCGGAGCTAGCTCCAGGCAATCTAGAGTACGACCGAAGCTCTAGAGTCTACGTCGCTCCTCAGTCGTTCACGCCACTCTTCCCAGCAAGCGACGCTGGGCGCTATCTGAACGAATTGTTGGCAAAGTGCTCTGAGCTGGACGCCGAGCAGAGCAGCTTCCTCGCGTGGGCGCCCCCTGTGGCAACCGTTCCGAGCCCTGGCAGAACATTTCGAGTGGAAGTTTTGGTTGCCCTCCTCCGGGCGATACGGGAGGGTAGGGCCATCCGAGTGCTGTACCAGTCGATGACAAGCCCTCAGCCCTCGGCCCGCGTGTTGACTCCTCATGCCCTGGCCCACGACGGGTTTCGCTGGCACGCTCGAGCGTATTGCCATACTCGCAAAGAGTTCCGCGACTTCGTGATTGCACGCATGCTCGAAGTTCACGGATTCGACATAGCTGCGGTCAAGTCGGATGCTGACAAAGAGTGGCACACCATCGTGCCCGTCGTACTGATCCCGCATCCGAAGCTATCCGACTCGCACAAGCGCGCTATCGAACTCGACTTTGGCATGGAGAATGGACAGGTCGAATTCCAATGCCGTCAGGCCTTCCTCTTTTACGCTCTGCGGCATCTCCGACTGGACCTGGATGGCTCAGCCAAACCTGAGGCGCAGCAAATTGCATTGAAGAACCAAGCCGCTATCAAGACCTTCATGGTTAAGATCTCCTGAGTAGCGCGCTATTGCTCCAGGGAGACAACATCACGAATTGACTCGAACTCTGGCACTAGGTCGGGTTGATGCTGGCGCAAGTACGTCAGAACTGGTTCGCACTCCAGGAGCTTCACGAGGTATCCCTTGGCCAGAACGAGATTCAGCACATCTTGGCCGTAGGTCTGCTCAACGATCTTGTACTGTTCTTGCAGGTTGCTCATCTCCCGTTCCATCTTAGCCATCTGCTCATGCGTCACCCCAGTTAGCTTGGCCGGCTTCTTTCCGTCGACGAGGCGCGCCGTTGGCGTAGCAACCAGAAGCGCTTCCGCATAGGCGACGGTGACGTTGTTCGCGGCAATCATCAACTCCACGCACTCAACTTGGCGTGTCGGTTTCATTTTTCGAAGCGCTCGCACTAGTTCTGTTGAAAACTGCCTGTCGCGCAGTAGATCCACCGCCTCAGGGCAGAAGCCCTCCAGAAGGTTCATCTTCTTCACGATCTGACTGGTATCGACGGAAAGGGCCTTGGCGAGACGCTCCAGCGAGACGCCACGCTCAATGGCACGTCGAATCATGAAATGCTCTTGAATGGTCGATAGCCGGTTGATGCGATTGTTGTAGGTGTATGCCTCGTCATCAGTGGCAACCAAGCAGGAAGCGTTGTCGTGGCCCAAATTGCGTAGCGCGAGAAGTCGGATGTGTCCGTCCAATAGAATGTGATTACCCGACTGCTGGTCCACCGACGTTACGGTCAACGGCTCAATCAAGCCCACTTCGCTGATGGACAACAGAATCTGTTTGAACTTTCGAGTGCTGGTCAGGCCTGCCGGAGTCCTGCGGGAGGGAAGAATGCGCGGCAAGGGAACGGCAAGCGGCTCTGGCACAAAGCCCAGAGTGACGCTTGTCATGGTGAGCTCCCGGTAGGCCAGACACGTTCGGCAAGGTATTTCGGTAGTGTTGTCAGCGATTCCGCTCGCAATAGATTCACGAAGTTCTCGTCAGCGAACAGCTGTTGGAGAGCACCAACAACAAACAGAAGGCGTTGCTGGGTGAATTCCGCCTTGCGGACCATCGCTTTCTGTCGCTCCACCTCGCTTTCATACGTCCGGACGAGACTTGAGGTGGTCACGTCGTCTCGTCTGCCAATCATGTAGCGCGATGCGGATCTGCCCAGCGTTTGGCGTCGCTCGATAACACGTCGCGCGTTCATCAGTTGCTTGCCGCGCAGCTTTCCCGATTCGTATGCCTCCTGCAGGGCTGCTTGGATTGCCTTGTCGTCGTCACCGGCCCCAACGATGGCGAGCGCAGCTGTAAGAGGAATCGTTCCCTTCTCAACGGCAATCAGCAGGCGCTCTTCCCCATGCTGAAGTAACGTCAGGACTCCCTGCACATAGGCTGTTGTTAAGCCTGTCTTCTCCGCAATCTTTTTGGGTGTGTAGTCGTGGATGTGCTCCGCGTTCACAGGTCGAGCCTAAGAGCCCAAGATGACAATGTCTAGGGCTCCGTGGCGCACTTCCGCCGAAGACTAGCGCCATATGTGCTTCTCGGATTGATGGGTAATGGGCTCGGGAATGCCTATGCTGAGCGTGCGTTGCACACTTTCAACCGGCTCGATGCTTGCCGGGAGGGGCCTGGGCGTCATGGATTTGAAGGCAGCCGCGCGCGGCAGGGTAGCGGCTCTTGTTTCCGCACGATGGTTTGAATGTCAAGACGCGGGCCATCGGTCGTATGGATAGTGGAATCGCCAGGATGGCCCGGCCGATACTGATGGCGGGGGCTTTCTCGTCCCCCAAACACGATTCATCACCCACTAGCCTGTCCGTCGTGCTAGTAGGGTGATTTTTTTTGAGCGAATGCATTTCGGCGGCTCCGGCCCAATCCGGCTAAACATTCATCACTTGGAGCATGCGCTTTCACGCCGCCACGCTTGTGTGTATGGTCAGAGCCTGACCGGCCGCTTCGCTGCGACGCGTTTGCGACCACCCGGACGGTATCGGGAGCCGATGCTCCCCCGAGCGCCAAGCTCGCAGGAGCGTTGCGTTCTTACTGCAGATGCTGTCCGCCATTAATGGCGATGTTGGCCCCGGTCAGGAAGGCCGCCTCATTCGAGCACAGATACGCAATCAACGCCGCCACTTCCTCTGGCTGGCCCAGGCGCCCCACCGGAATATTCGGAATAATCTTGCTGTCCAGAATCTCCTGAGGCACCGCTGTCACCATCTTGGTGGCGATGAAGCCAGGTGAGACGGTGTTGACCGTCACACCGTTCTTGGCCACCTCAAGCGCCAGCGATTTCGTGAAGCCATGCATTCCCGCCTTGGCTGCCGCGTAGTTGGTCTGGCCGAAGCCTCCCTTGGAGCCGATGATGGAGGATATGTTGACGATGCGTCCCCAGCCTCGCTTCGTCATGTCCTCACAGACTGGCTTTGTCATGTTGAACAGCGAGTCGAGGTTGGTGCGGATGACCGCGTCCCAGTTGACCTGGTCCAACTTCTTGAAGCTCGCGTCACGCGTAATTCCAGCGTTGTTAATCAGAATGTCGACCGAGCCCAACTCCTCGCGAATCCTGGCCACGCTTTGCTGACACGATTCATAGTGGGCGACGTCCACGGGATAGACGTGGAATTTTCGGCCCTGCGCCTCCATCCGTCCCAGCCAACTGGCGACACCGCCGTTACCGGGTGAATGGGTGACAGCCACCGTACAACCAGCATGCTGAAGCCGGATGCTGATGGCCTCACCCAGGCCACCCATTCCACCCGTAACTACGGCGAGTCTTTTGGTCATGTCTCCAATCCTCCGTGCATTGGCCAACGATATGACTGACGTGGGCGCCAGCTCTGCTGGCCGATAGCTGTCCCGGAAAGTGGTTCCCCCTCGGTGCCATCAACGGACCAATGGGGAGCCAAAGGCGAACTACCTTGCAGCGGCTGGGAGCGTCTGAGCTGTACGACGTCGCATGTCTTTCGCGGTCGCCTCCGCGGCAGTATTGAAATTGCTCTCGGCCACTTGCACAGCCTGCTTTACCGTCGACTGCATCGACTCACAGAACGCTGTGGCCGTACTGACGACGCCCTGCCAGGCAGCCAGCGGCGGGGCCGAGCTCGGCGGCGCGTTGCTCACTACGCCTTGAACAAGGCCCTCGAGATAGGCTTTGCTCGTTGCGTATTGGCCTTCAACGACCTTCTCGAACTCCACCCGCGTAGCAGCCAGGATGTCACGCAGTTGGCCTCGATACATCAATGCGATGTCGGCTGCTGGTTGAGCTTGTTCGATTTGCAAATTGACGAGCTCCTGAGGACTCTGGGCTGACAGGGCCTTCATAACGCTCTCCTGCGTCTGCGCCAGGGTCGTCATCATTGTTTGGAGGTTCAATGTCACCACCTTCTCGAAGCCCTCCAAGGCCTTGCTAGTTAGCCCCACCATGGCTTCAAGACCTGCCAACTGTGCCTTCGTGCATTGCTCTGCTGTCCACTGCGCCATGTTGCATCTCCTAAGTGCGGCCCGCCGCCCTGTGCTGTCCGTTTGCAGCACAGTAGGGCTGGCATCGAGTGAATGACGATTGCAGCGTCGCGACCCTTGTGGCGGACGCCGAAACTAAAGCTCAAGGACGCGTCGATGCTAGCGAGTCTCGATGAGACAGAGCGATGCGCTCATCGAGAGGCCGGGCGGGCATGGCAGCCCTTTGCTCGAACACGGCCAAGGGCTTTGAGATAAACGTAGCCTTGGATTGTGACGTGAGGTTGACTCTGGTTCGGACCGAGCCGCTCAAGCGTGACCAGTTGATGCGCGAGCAACGCCTCCATATCAGCGCTGTCCAACTCCGCCGGCTCAGACCTGTCGTGGACCAGTACCGAAGTCGCGAACTCATGATGGCTCAGCACAGTCGTCTCCTAAGCTATAAGTCTGTTCTTGCTATGGGACATCACTACCGTCCGTGACAGCGGGCTTGGCTTGCGCAAGCCGCTTCTGTTATCTCGGACGCGAGGTCAGGCTGGCGAGCGCTTTCTGCGCCCAGATAGAGCATCCTAGCTACTCGTTCACCGTATTTCAATGCGATTACGATGAATGTCTGTCGTAATCCCCAGTTCCATTTGGCACTCCCTTTTTTCGCCTGGATGCACCTGTGCGCGGACGACATACGTTTGCGAAATAGCGTGACGCCAGCGGGCAACGATTGCGCAACTCTCGGGCTCCGAGCCATAGCCATTTGACATCCACCCTGAGCATTGGGACGCGTATGCTTGGCATCGTCCATGGTTCATCGGGAAAATAAATGGCGAAGGCGCGTGCTGGAACCAGGGGGGAAGCTCTGCAGCTTCTAGAGGCAGGCGGTGTCACAGAAGTTGAACTGGACTACGAATCCGGCTGGCAGGACGCAATCGAACTCGGACGGCTCGGCCAAGCGGTTGGCGTTCGCGTGAAATTCCGCGGCCACGAGAGCATTGCAGTCAAATCACCGGCGGCGCTCATTGCTGGACTTGCGCGTGCGAAAGCCACGTTCCGGCAGCGAAACCTCTACTGCCAGTTCGACCTGGACCAATTGCTTGCAGACGAACTGGCGAGGTTGGAGGCAAAAGCCGAAAAGCTTGGGGACTATATTCTTGCGGGCCACTTGCTGCGCGAGGTCGACGCGGTCTGGTCCGAGTAGCGCAATCGCCGGTCCTGCACGTGACGCGCTGGCGGCACCAGCGTCCAATGCTAAGTGGGCATGCAGCGAAAGCAAGTGACTCGCAATTTTGCCGCAGTGACTCCAGTTGAACTGAGAAGGCGTACGGCAGCGCCCGCTCCTGAGCGGAACGGGCGGGAGTCATGTTAGCTCTCCATCGGCAGGCTATTGATCGGTCTCACCCTCGGACCATACCGCCCCGGCTTCACCAGCATATTCGAACACCTTTCGCATGCGGGCATACCATTCGTAGAACGCGTCGTCGCCGAGTGACCGGGCGCGTTCGTCCCACTCGATAAAGTCGGCGACGAGCTTTGCCGACGCCACCGGCCCGATGATTTCGCCCAACCCGCCGTAGAGAATAAGCCCGCGAAACGGACCAGGCTCGTGCTCATCGGGCGCTTCTTCGAAGCCGACCAAATCGACGAGCTCTTCGAGCCAGGCCGAATACTCGCGCAAGTTGTTGCAGACACTGAACCCATTTTCCTGCTCGAACTCGTAGGCCGCCCCGACTTCCAATCCCGCCGCGTTCTGCGGGCAGTCCGGGTTGACGAAGTCAACCAGAATGGAACCGCTGTCCCGCAGTCCCCGCGCCGGGCAAAGGAAACACGCATTCGCCGGCGTCATCCTGCTTCTTCAAGTCCTTACAACCGACAAAGTAGAAAGCCATACCTGCGTGAATCCATGGTGGACATCGACCCCAGTTCACACCAACCGCTATCAGGCTATGACAGAGGAAGAGCGGTCGCACCTCCGGTGAACTGCTCTAACACCTTGTTCCACAAGGCGTTCGGGTTGTCGACGCCATTGATGCAGTGCCATCCAGAGTGGCACCTGTGCGGTTGCCGATCTGCCGAGGTCGGGCCACTGAAAGAGCTCCGTGGCGGTGCGATAGACGTCTTGAGGCGTTGGTGGTTTCTACGTAAAAACCTTATCTTAGAGGTATGCACCAAACTCCGAGGATGACATGCGTGAATACCAACCCCGCACCGTCCACGAGCTGGCCGCGTGTACCTGTGACCGATGCCGGCGGCGCCTGACCCCTGATGAGCCAGGCGAGTGGCAGGAACGCCTGTCATTTGACCAAAGCTGTGGCTTCGATTCGGTGTTTGGCGACGGCAATACGATCAGCCTCGATCTGTGCCAGCACTGCGTGCGGGAAGTACTGGGCCAGTGGTTGCGAATTGAGCCGCCGGTGGATGCGGGTGGACCTGCCGCGTTCACACAAGCGCTGATGCGAATGCCAAATGTCGGAAAAGACGCCGATTTCGCGCGGCATCCGGGCTTGGAGAGGTCCGCCGAATTCGGGTCGGAAAGCCGTGACGAGCACGAGCAAGCTGCACGATCAGGCGAAAAGCCACTCAAAGGCATCATTCGCAAGCCGGTGAAACCAGTGTCGGTCGAGGGAATGAACGCGGCAACTGCCGAGCAGGCTGGGCGTGCTGGGGATGCTCAGCTCCAACGTAAGCGAAAGAAGCCGCAGCAGCGAAAATGACCCACGCAGGACTGCAGTTTCCCACCCCGACGCGACGTCAGCGGTGGCCGCGACGACTTCCGCGACCAACAGCGTCCGTAGCGAGGCGCTTCGGCTCGTCACCACCGCGCGGTCCCGCATCATGGTGAGCAGCTTCGGTTGGGACGTCGAGCACGAAGTCGTACGTCGCCTGTGCGCTCGGGCGCGCGAAGGTGTCGACGTCAAAGTGCTCGCGCGTGTGAGACCGCCGTCAATGCCCGCGCTCCTCGCGCTCGCTGAGCGCCGGTGCAAAAGTCGTGGGGTTCAAATGGCTGTGCGCGAAGGCCATCTGCATCGACTCCGAGCAGGCCCTTGTGATGTCGGCGAACCTACAAGCCGATGGGCTCGATCATGGTTTCGAGCTTGGTGTCAGGCCGACGGGGAGCCGCGCCAGCGAGGTGATCTGCCGCCCACTCGGCGGGTCAACTGTGCCGAGTGGCATCTTGTCGTCGCGCCGGATTTGGGAGACGCGATTGGGAGGGTGTTGCTGTGGCAGCGTGACCAACTCACCGATGTTGAGGTCAGGCCGAGCATGGACGTCGACCTCGGCACCGTCACCGCGACCTCTGCGCACGACCTCGTGGCGCAGCGCCCCTTACTGCCGAGCGTGGGCCAACGTCCGCGGCTGGCCCACGAGCAGCGCTGCGCGTGGACCGTTTGTGCCACCTCGCCTCGCAGTGGATGCGAAAGAGGTGCTCCGCGCGAACGTTTTGCCGGCAGTATGCTTGGCAGCGGATGCCAGGCGTTCTCAACGCCGCCGCAACATCCCAGACCTAGGGCGGGACGTCGGACACAGACGTTGCGACGCATCCGCTCCTGTCCGCGGATTCAACCGATCGACACTCCATCAACCAGAGGGGGGCGGCCGCCGACAGCCATGGTCCTCACCGCGTTGGCGACGACGACCGCGTCTAGATGCGACTTGCCGCTAGAACTCTGGAAGATTGTCTAGATTGTCTACAAGCTTGTTGTCCGCAATCGTCTTGAGGTACTCGTTACCGGAAATCGGCACGATGTACACCTGCTTGCCTTTGTCCCAGTTACCGCTCGCGTTTCTATAGATCGTAACGAACGTAGTCCCGTTTTTTATCGCGGAGACGATCGTCTGACGATCATGCTCACTCGTCGCGCCCAGGGTATCGCCGCTATCAGCTGCTATTCGTACCTGATCAATGTGCGTCCGTTTAGCGTTGAAGCGGACTGCGAAAATGAGGTAGTCGGCCCACTTTGCCATGTGCTCCTCCGAGAGCTGTTTGTTTTGCGCGCACTGGCGGGACCAGGAAGCCCCCAAAACGGGTGGCCCATTTGCTGTGCTGACAACGGCGTCTGAGTTCAAGGGAAAATGGTAGGTACGCCCGCCGGTGTATACCGTCCACCCGACTGCCGAGCCGCTACCACCACGGTTATTACTTCTTCTTAATAGCGTCGCGGATATCCTTCTCGCTGGTTTTGCCCGTGTCCTTCCTCATCTTCTCGAGCGGGACGTTCGGCCCATATCCAGGAATAGGATCGGGGAGGTTCTTGTTCAATGTGTCGCTTCGCTTCTGTTGAATTTGACCATCTTTGTTGCGATGTCGACCGTCCAGACCAGGCTCTTTCATCTTCTTCCCCTTTGAGGAATGTGTGCTGACGAACGGTCAGCTCGTGGAAACGTTGCTTCTTATTCTTCGTGGCGCGATGCCAGACTTCTTTCGTGTAGAAGTGACTTGCATCATCGTGCGCCAGCAGTCGCTGTGGCTCCCGCACCTTGGAGATTTGCACGGCTCGACTTCGTCTTGGCCCATGTCTGTGCTGAGGCGGTTAGTTCGCGTTTCAGCGTTGGAGATGCATCGTCCAAGGTCGAAATAATCTCAGCAAGACGAAGCCAATCAATATCCTGGCGGGTGCAGCGATCGCAACCACTGACAGGACGGCATACACTCAAGGACTGAAGGTAATGCTGCAACTCGTCGGATGTGAAGACCACTTGAGCCAGTTCGGTGGCTAGCGAATTGATGAACGCCTCTCGCAAGGAGCTCTCGAACTGCCCCGGTAACCGAGCGGAGCCAATAATGTCTATGACGCCGGGTAGCTCAACGTTATCCTGCGATCTCTGTGTGAGTGGTAGCGGCGTGGCGCCAACCTGCCCTGTATTCACTAGGGCGGGCCTAGCGTTGCCGTCCTTAGCGTACGTCCAGGCTAGCGCATTGTTGGCCTTCAAGATGCCTCGGCCATAGTGTTCGATCGTATAGTCGGCGAAGCACCGATCGACGCTATTGGACAGCGCTTGGTAGACAGCCTCGCTCTTCTGCCAGCCTCGCCATTCCGCTCCAAACCTACCGCGGTTCTGTTCTAGCCAGAGTGATGCCGCGGCCGAAACCTGAGGGGTTGCGTGCGATGTGCCTGCACCATTGCTGCCAATGATGTTGTTCAGACTTGGTTCGGCGGATGAGCGTGTGATGTTCGGTGCGAAGGCGGACACGATATTTCCGTTGTTCATGACGGCGGTCGGTCCGAAGCTTCCTCTTAGCATCCACGATCCTATTCTTCCATAGTAGCCTGGGCCGAACGTGAACCACCAAGCCAAGCTCGGATTTTCGCCGTAGCTGCGTTGATTCTTCGTGACGCCAGCAACGCCCATGACCTGGTTGTAGCGAGCCGGGTAGACGACGTGCTGGAACGTCCTTCCGAAAAGCAATGGTAGATCAAAGAAATCGCCGGTCGCCGCAAAGATTGGTGTGCCGGAGGTGTATGCGTAGTTCACTGCGGATGCCAGCTCAAGCGATGGCAGTCCGCCGTGACTCAATGTGATGAGATCCGCGCCGTCCTTGACGGCGGCGACGATGCCAGCCGCCATCCGACGACTATCCAGGTGGACGACCGAGTCATGTATGTTGATCGAATATATGTGCGCGCTGGGATTACCCCCCAGCATGACCGGTCCTTTGCCGTCGGCGCCTATGTACGGACGGCCGGCGAAATTTGATAGCGTGGCTGTACCGTGGCCGGGACTAACCAACGCGCCGTGCGCATTCCAGTGGGCGGTCCCATCTTCGCCACATGCCGACGCGTAGCATGTCTTGCTCAAGCCTCGGTCAAAATGCAACGGAATCACCGGATCCGAAGGGAAATAGCCTGTGTCCAGATGAGCTACAAGTACTTCGCCTCTCTTTTCCGGTCCTTGTGGGAACACTGTGCGATAAGCGCTGCCGAGCTGCGTATGGTCGTCGTCAAGGTGCCAGCCGGGCTCGCCACTGGGCCAGACCGGCGAGGCGGCGACGAACTGAGTTGCAGCGTCAGTCGTTGAGGTTGACTGGGTGGAGAGCGAGACAGGTCTCGCGCTGTCAGGTGAGACCGTCGAGTTTTTTGACAAGAAGTCTTCCTTGTTGGCGCGCTCAACATTCACAAGATCGAGGACCGGCTCAATACCGTACAGCTTTGCACCGGGCGCGCTATCGAGGAATTGGTTTAGGAACGGCTGGCCAACGTTGTCCTGCTTGGAGGAAAGGGTCCTCAGGCAGCCATAAGCAACCTCCCAAGCCGCCGCACGGGATACCAAGGTGGCGTCCTTTTGTGGGGCACAGAATGGAGCGGTTGTCAGGAAGCTCTCCGGCGTATCTCGCGCGTCGATCCTGCTCCATTGAATTTCCGCTTGGTTGGAGGTTGTGCCGAGCAATTGAGCTTGCTGCTCCGCTATCTTGTGGTTGACCAGTTTTGGAAGCGTGCTGACTAGGTCAGAGCGGACCAATTCCATCGGTTTGTCGCCGCTCGTGGTCACCACGCCAAGGTTCAACCGCAACGGATCGCCGGAGACATCCCACGAGGCTGAAATTGCTTCCGATGCCGCCAATAGGCATACGGGCGCCAGCATCCACGTTTTGCCGTGCATTCTCCGATCCCCCGGGGATTAGTGAGATATTCGGGTCTACCCAATCCGACCTCGTTTGGGGCAGCATAGACCATCTGCTTCGTTTGCCTACCCTTCAATCGAGTTAATCCGACGCGACATAAGTGATACCCCAAAGTTCGTCTATGCTGGACCCGCGCTTTACGAACGCAACGTCGAATTCGTTGTGTATCGTTCATGCGCGGAGGCACACCGACTCACGAGAAGGGTAACTCATGGAAATTGGCCAAACCGCTCAGATGACAATTTTCGCCAACGCCCCTTGGAACGACACGGGGGTGGATTTGGAGCAAGGGGCTCTCTATCAGTTGACGGCTGAGGGGGAGTGGTTTGATGCCTTGATAAAGTCGGACGCCGACGGTTATGACAGCAACATCTGGCTTCAACAACGCTTCGAGTCGGCGCTTCGCTTACCTACTGCCCGCTGGTTTTGCCTAGTGGGGGCGATTGGCCGCGAACTCGATGCGGCTTTCCAAATTGGTTGTAGCAGAGTGGTGGCTGCACCGAGCAGCGGCAGGCTCTTCTGCTTCGCTAACGATGTGCCCGGCTTCTATTTCAACAATTTCGGATCCCTACAGCTGGCTATTCGGCGGGAAAGCTGACGATCGGCGCTGAGCTACCACCAGGAAGTAAATATCTCGATGATGAGATATAAAAATTCGTCAGTGCTTCCCCTATGTGAGCGCTCGGATCGGCGATGGCTGAATCACTGAGTCCTGGAGCCGCTTCGGGGCGCTGGGTAGTCCAAGCCTAAAATCCAGTCGCCATATCCACGGGTTGTTTTCCCATGGATCAGTAGGATGCTCCTTGTCCCACTCTCGCTTGAACCTGTCCAACGCGGACAGCTCCGCCGTTGCAAAGAAGCCATGGACTGTCGCGTCTGCCTCCGTCAACTCGTGAAGGCGATGAACCTGACGCTTTTGCACGGTAAGAACAATGCGCGCGGCCCAACGGGGCATCGTCTGCCGCCTCATCCACTTGATGCCGGTATCTACCTCGCGAGTGCGGCCGCCCGCCAGGTAGTGCCATACCCGGCCATCTTCCGGGCCCTGCGCCCAGCGCTCACGCACCCAAATGACGTCGCCCGGGTCACCATAGGGGCAACGGACAATGCGTCCGCGCTTCTCATTCTCGTAGTGGCTAACAAGGAAAGTGCCGTCAGGTTTGCCCTCCAAGTCTGCGCACGGAAACACGAGCTTTGGAGCGCCTAAAATGGGAAACGACAACGCGGTAATTCTGCCTGCGGCTAAACCTAGCGTCAGCCAGTCATCGGGAGTGATCGATTTCTCGTTGTATTCGCCCAGTTCTCTGTTTGGCAGTTTCTTCTTGGAATAGAACATAGGGCGGTTCAGAACTTCCCGTCAATCCGGATGCTGCTGGCGATTTCCTTTGCCAATTGATGTCCGGCCTCCACAGGTCGGTCAAAGACTGAAACGCTGAGGAGGTACATGCCACTCATCGTTGGGATATAGAACAGGTCTTGAGCTCCCGGGCGGTTTCGCAGATGGACAGTAGAGAACGTATGCAACGTCTGTCGCCCCGCGATATCCACTGTCTCATGAGGCGCCCAGTCGATTGCGACGCCGCGCTTTGCTGACAGCCCTGGAGAGCGCTCGACGGACTCTTGCAACTGACGAGCAAGCCGGTCTTTCGCTTGGCCCGGCATGGCGGCAAACGTATCTGGTTTGAAGCCCTCTTGGACGACGAACGACAGCGACGCAACAGCGCTGTCGTTACCTGGCCCCGAGACGGCCAACAGCGTGCGGCTTCGCTGGGTGTGGGCAGCATCTGCCAGTGCCTTGTCCTTTTCGTATTCAGCCGTGTCTACCCGCCAGGCTGCAGGGACGGAGAGTGACACGCCGTCAACGCGCCGCTCTAACATCTCGTCAGCGACAGCGTGAGCGGCGAATGCAATATTCGCGAAAGCTACCGCAAGAAGAGCAAAAACGCGCATGGGGTGGCCTGGATGTTGAATCGAGCGAAAGCATAGCGTAATGCGTTCGAGCTCTTGATGGTCGGCTGACCGTGGCGACAACATCGGATGGTTGCTCTTGCAGAGGTGGGCGAACAGTACGCAACTGGTCCATGCCAGTTCTTGCCTAGCTCCAGACGACCCGCGAGTAGCCTGCCCCCCCTGGGTATCAGCGCCTGTATGCTCGGCCGGCTCAGGACGTATTCACCTTCTCGCCAGACCTGTTGCTCATGTGGCCAGCGTACACGAGCAACATAATTTGTTGTCCCGTTGTTGCGGGTTGGATTTCGGCAAGAGTCAGACGTTCACCATGGAGCGCAGCTTAGACTTCATTGGTCACGGCTTCGGAGTTGACATCGTGTCGATGGCTTCTAAGGTGTCCTCGTCGTCAGCACCCACTACTGTTCGAGCGAAACAACGTCGCGAATCGATTCGAACTCACGCACGAGATCAGGCTGGTGTTGGCGTAGATAGGATTGCACTGGCTCACATTCCAGAAGCCTCACGAGGTACCCTTTGGCGAGCACGAGATTGAGTACGTCTTGGCCGTAGGTCTGTTCCACGATCTTGTACTGCTCCTGCAGATTGCTCATCTCGCGCTCCATCTTCGCCATCTGCTCGTGCGTCACGCCTGTTAGCTTGGCCGGCTTCTTTCCATCAACAAGACGAGAGGCCGGCGTGGCAACGAGCAACGCTTCTGCATAGGCGACGGTGACATTGTTCGCGGCGATCATCAATTCCACACACTCGACCTGTCGCGTTGGTCGCATCTTGCGAATCGCTCGAGCTACCTCCGGCGAAAACTGCCGGTCTCTCAGCAGGTCAACGGCCTCAGGGCAAATACCTTCCAACAGGTTCATTTTTTTCACGATCTGGGAGATGTCTACGGACAGCGCCTTGGCGAGACGTTCCGGTGAAACGCCACGCTCGACGGCACGCCGAATCATGAAGTGCTCCTGGACGCTCGACAGACGGTTGATGCGGTTGTTGTAGGTATATGCCTCGTCGTCAGTAGCGACAAGACAGGCGGCCTCTTCATGCCCAAGGTCGTGCAGCACCAGCAGCCGTATATGCCCATCCAGCAACGTGTGGTTTCCCGACTGCTGATCTACCGCAGTCACGGAAAGCGGTTCGATCAGGCCCACCTCTTCGATTGAGGAGCGGATCTGCTTGAACTTTCTGGTGCCCGTGATGCCGGAGGGAGTCCTTCGAGAGGGGAGAATGCACGTCAGCGGAACAGCAAGCGGCTCAGGCACAAAGCCCAGAGTAACGCCTGTCATGGCGAACTCCCGGTGGACCAAACACGCTCGGCCAGATATTTGGGAAGTGTCGCCAAAGATTCCGCCCGCAGAAGGTTCACGAAATTCTCGTCGGCAAATAGCTGCTGCAACGCTCCGACGACGAATAACAACCGCTGCTGGGTGAACTCCGCCTTGCGAACCATGGCCTTCTGGCGCTCCACCTCTCCCTCATACGTACGCACCAAGCTTGACGTGGTCACGTCTGCGCGCCTCCCGGTCATATAGCGGGAGGCAGATCTCCCTAAGGTATGTCGCCGCTCAATAAGCCGTCTCGCGCTTATCAGCTGCTTACCGCGCAGCTTCCCCGACTCATATGCTTCTTGGAGCGCGGCTTGGATGGCCTTGTCGTCATCACCAGCCCCAACGATCGCGAGCGCCGCCGTTAACGGAATCGTGCCCTTCTCAACAGCAATCAGCAGACGTTCCTCCCCATGTTGGAGCAAAGTCAAAACACCCTGGACATAGGCAGCGGTCAAGCCCGTCTTTTCTGCGATGCTCTTGGGCGTATACCCGCTATCACGCAACTGACGGATGCCGGCTAACAACTCCAGAGGACGGCATTGCCGACGCGCGATGTTCTCGGCAAGGCTCATGATGAACGCATCCTCGTCGCTGACGTGAACCACGATCGCCGGTATCGTGGTCTCGCCCAGCGAGCGGAATGCCTTGAGCCGTCCTTCGCCGCAGACGAGAAGAAACTTCTCACTGCCATCCGCCGCGGCCCTCGGCGTGACGGTGATCGGCTTCTTGAGGCCAATGGTCTTGATGTTTCCAACGATCTCGTCAAAGACCTTGCTGTTCCGCTCACGTGGGTTGATCACGTCGATACGGTCGATCGGAATCATCCGGATCTCACCCGGCTGTGTGCGTGTGTTCATGCTGCTCTTCTCAGCTTTGCACGCTCTGCCATGTGATACAGGTAGTCCAGCGTGTCGAAGCGATAGCTCTCGTACTCGATGGCGTTGCGCTCGGCCAAGCGAATCCCTGGGCGTGCGAAGTCGAGACGCGGGAGCAGGTAGTAGTCCAAAGGCGCGTCGTTCGGCTTGTTCAGTCGGATTGCGACGGTGATGTCTGGCAGCAAACTCGTATCGAACCGGACCTTCCAGTGATACCCGCCGCTCTCTCTCGGCTGGCAGCGCGACAGAACGAGTGACACGGTGAACTCCTGATTAACGTCCAGGATGTCCGTGGCCGGGTCTCGAAGAACCGTACCGCCGAGATCTGCAATGGCTTGCTCCGCTTGCGACACGATCTTCGGATGCAGTTGCCGCAGGAATCGATTGATCTCCAGATAACGATAGTCCCGATCCGGCGTAAAACCCACCGCTTGGTAGGCGCGTATCAGGCTACCGAAGCGATACGCGTACGCCGCGGAGGAAGGCATGCCCTCGGTCTCGTCGATGATGAGGCCGGACAGAAAACCTCGATTCCGATACAGGTTGCGTAGCCGCTCAATGAGCTCTTCGCTGCTGTACCGACGCGCGCGAGCCCGGATGATGCCCTGAGCGGTATAGAACATGTCCGGCGCCACAATAGGCTCGAAGGCTCCATCCTTGCGGATCCACATCTCAGGCGCGTTCACGACGCGAGCCCGTGCGAGCTTGTACGACACACGGTTATAGACGTTGTTGCCGATGTATTTCTCGTTGGTGAGCACCTCCCTCACAGTTGCGCGAGTCCAGTCCCGGTCCAAATCCGTGCGCGCATGCATGCTGTTCAGTCTCGCGGCGATTTCGAACTCGTTTAGGGACTCATCGATGAACCAGCTGTAGACCAGATTGACAATACGCACCTCGCTCTCGGGACCCGGCACCAGGACGACGCGGTCGGTCTGCAAACTCTTGCGCTGGCCGCGGCAGAGCTCGGCTTTCACGAGGCCATGCTCATCGACCAGCATGCGACGCAGGCCATAGCCGGCAGGACCGCCTTGCCGAAACCCCAGTTCGATCAGCCGGCACTGGCCAGCGAAGACCTTCGCCGAGAGCTCGCGGCTGTATTCACCGGCCATAGCGCGCTTGACGCCCTTGACGATCGTTGAGACTGGCGAGCCGTCGTTCTCGAACTGCTCAGCACAGTAGATGACCTGGATGCCAGCACGCCGGCAGATGTACTCGTAGTACGCGCTCTCGTCGGCATCCTGGAAGCGCCCCCAGCGGCTGACGTCGTAGACCAAGATCGCCTGGAAGTCCGCGCGACCGTTGGTCACATCTCGAATGAGGCTTTGCAATGCCTCTCGCCCGTCGATCCGCAGGCCACTCTTGCCTTCATCGGCATAGGTGCGAACGACTTCGATGCCTCGTGACGCAGCGTACTCGCGGATCTTGTCGCATTGATTCTGGGTCGAGTACTGCTGGTGCTCAGTCGACATGCGCACGTATTCCGCAGCCCGAAGCGCAGAAGGCGCGATCGGCGTAGCGCACGTGTACTGATCGATTGCCATGGTGGTCACCGGCCAACGTGTGGCGCTGCTCTCCCGCGTCAGGAGGTGCCGTTTTGCTCCCCGGGGCAGCGCACAAGATCACGTTAGCAGGTGGCCGCACACCGTGCCTCACATCATCTCTTTGCAATCAGCCCTGGATGGCGCGCGTACCGGCGGCAGCATTACGATTTGCACCCTCCAGACGTCCATCTTTGCAATCCCGTCCTCGGACGCGTGCTGGAGCATGTAAGTGCCTGAAGGCAGAAGCGTTTTCGGAGCTGACGCGTACATCTTTGCAATCGCTCGTCGGCGGTCATTTCTCGCACGCTGCAGAACCCGGTTGCGCTCCGTGTAGGTCGGATGGGCTTCGCGATAGCCACGCCAGTAGTCACGGTGACGTCGGGTCCACCTATGCCGGGCTCGAGTCTGATTATCCCGATAGTCGACATCGGTCCGGAGGTGCTGCTTCTGCCATCGCCTTCGGCGTTCCCGCTGGCAAGTGGGCGCCGAGCAATATCGTTGCTTCGGCACCTGAGGGCGTGCGAGGAAGAGGCGGCCGCACGCGGCGCACTGACGGGCAGGTCTCATGACTCACTCCAGATGTCAGGGTGAGTATGCCGTTGCCCGCCGGAGCGCTATTAAGCAGGCGTAGAATACTTGCTGCCCACGCAAACACCCGCATCAGGGAGTTAGTCGATGAAGACCCGAGGACCTATCAAAGGCGCCATGTCATCTATTGTGTGACGTCGATAGGAAATTTCCATCTTTTCGGAAATTTCTTGGAATCCTAGTCGCAAAAAAATTGCGCAAGCCTTTGATTTGTATAGAGGGGGCAATCAGCTAATTTGTGAACCTACATGTTTGTAGATAGCCTCATAACCTGAGAAAAACAGGCCCATAAGTTGAGAAACTTATGGGCCTGTTTTTCTGATGGATTATGTCAATCCTCTTCCTCTCTTGACGCCAACGTCAGCTTTCCCGCTCGGCGAACCTAAGTGCGTGTGCCAATAAATAGTCTGGGCCGCAGTTGCCCGGAGGTCCTCAACGCATTAACAGGTTATGCACTACCAATAACTCCGAACGGGACATCGTAAGTCTCGAGAAGGAAATTCTCGGTGACACTCAGCAGAGAAAGCTGCTCGGGTGTCGGCGAGGAAGGCCACGAACTCCGCCGAGGTATGGCGCGTGGCCGTCTTACCCAGCACTTCGCCGGTCTTGGTGTTGAAGGCGGCGTACAACGACAGC
>JGI24511J20085_100205_pt1 | contig 26607 bp, 18 predicted proteins | sample LinPmetageLP31_FD_20085 | JGI IMG/M metagenome (IMG submission 20085) | reverse complement strand
TCGCTGCACCCATGGCCATGCCCTCCAATCGACAGCCATAGAGTCAGAGTTTCGCCGCTTTGGGAATCCCCCCGTGAGTCAGTATCATCGGAGGTTGGTATCAGACAATTTTGAACAATGCGTCCGGAATGTTCGAAGAAGAAACCCTCGACGACACAGAAGGACCAATGACTGACGTCCAGTCAATTTTCATGCGTCTTTTACCGCAAGATGCATAATTATTATAAGATAGTGAATTATAATGTGAAATTTATATGACGAAAGGAGTTTTCATATATCGTTCTGACTCTGACTATGCCGACGATCCAACCTCGCGCTATCAGTTTCCATCGAAGCTATACCTATCACGAGCCAGAGAACTGGTAGGTGATTGGGTTATTTTTCTTGAATCACGGCGTGGTGGCAAAAGAGGCTATTTTGCGACCGCGAAAATACAAGGTTTGATCGCGGACCCAGACGATCCAGCCAGACATGTCGCCCTGATTGAGCCGGGAAGTTTCCTTGAATTCGACCACCATGTGCCCTTCAGTGACGGCACAGGCCCACTCGAACGAGCGTTGCTGAAACCCGACGGCACCCAATCTGGCGGTAAGCAGTCATCGGTACGCCCAATTTCCGATCAAGATTTCAATCGTATTATCGAACGCGGGCTGTCAGACGGGACTGGCTTCCTTCCGCGAACTGGCGATGTTTCAATCGACGAAATATCAAACCGAGTTCTGGATAATAGAACCCCGTTCATCTATGAAGTAGAACGATCAAGAGTTGATATAGTCACCTCGCGCGCTATACGTGACCGCGCCTTTCGTAGAAACGTTCTTGCCGCATATGACTCGAGATGCGCTTTATCTGGCCTTAAACTAATCAACGGCGGGGGCCGAGCCGAAGTAGAAGCCGCTCATATCAGACCTGTTGAACACGGTGGACCCGATGCCATAGCAAATGGTTTGGCCTTATCGGGAACTGCACATTGGATGTTCGACCGCGGCTTGATCTCGTTAAATGATGACCTTACTATAAAAATTTCTCGCCATGTAAATGATCTTGAGGGCGTTCGAATCTTCCTTCAGTCAAGCCAGAGTGCAACCGCTCCAAGAGTCGCAGCTCATAGACCACATGTTAATTTTCTAAAATGGCATAGAGACAACATATATAAGCATTAGTTTTAATATTGTGCGCTTGCGAATTTTTATACGGTTTCCCAGCAAGATGACTTTATGAAGCGGATCCGCCGAAACGGTGGTGCCCGTGACCTGCTCGCCCCTAAAGGAATCGCAATTCTCTATTCGGAGACCGATCGCGCGCTGATGCACCAACTGGGCTTGCAGTTCGGATTTCGGGAATTTCTATCCGTTCAGGCAAAATCCGACGATCACTATCGCATCCTGAAAGCGGCGGGACATATCGATTAGCGTGCGCCGCTTGCGCGCTGCCCACACAACTCTCAGGGAATCAACCGCGCGGCTCGCAACTCCCGGAACAAGTCGAAAAACGCATCGTCGGTCGGCTGATAGGCCAGAAACCCCATCCGTCGGCTCTTCGACATGTCGGTGACGACTTCGATCGGCCGCCCGAGATCGGCATCGGTATGCCAGGGCGAGGCCAGCCGCGCCAGATCGGGTTCGGCCAGCCCATCGCGCTCCGCAATGCTGCGCCACACCGCCGCATCGTCCGCCATTTGCTGTTCCAGCGGCAGCACGGTGCCGTCGAACGGTGCGGGTTCGAGACCGAACCATTCGGCGATCCGTCCCCACATCCAGCTCCAGCGGAAGACGTCGCCATTGACGATGTTGAAGTCCTGATCGGCCGCCGCCGGGGTCTCCGCCGCCCACAGCAATTGCCGCGCGAGCTGGCGCGCGTCGGTCATGTCGGTCAGCGAGTTCCATTGCGCAGCGGAGCCCGGAAAGCGGAACGGCCGCCCAAGTTCGCGGCACAGCGTCGCATAGACCGCCAGCGTCGTGCCCATGTTCATGGCATTGCCGACGGCCTTGCCGATCACGGTATGCGGGCGGTGCACGCTCCAGGTGAAGCCGTCGCGCGCGGCGGCGGCGAACACTTCGTCTTCCTGCGCATAATAGAAATTGTCGACGTCGAGCCGCCCTTGCTCCTCGCGGAACGGCGTTTGCGGCAGCGCGCCTTTGCCATAGGCCTCGAACGGCCCGAGATAATGTTTGAGCCCGGTGACCAAGGCGACGTGGCGCGACCCGGTGGCACCGCGCAGCGCGTCCAGCAGATGGCGCACCATCGCGGCGTTGACGCGGATGTTTTCGGCCTCGCTATCCTGCCGCAGCCAGGTGGTGATGAACACCGCATCGGGGCGCAAATCGGCCAGCGCCGCTTGCGTCGCGGCGGCATCCTGCAGGTCGGCGGCGACGGGCAGCACACCGTCCTGCTGTGTTGGACGCCGCGCGAGGCCGTGTACGCGCCAGCCATGATCGACCAGCAAGGTCGCCGTCGCGCTGCCGACAATCCCGCTCGCGCCCACTACCAATGCCGTCTTGGTCATCATTGTCTCCGAAAGATTTGGAAACAGGCACGGCAAGCGCGCCCGATGCGGCGTTAGCGCAGCGCGCGCCGCATTGTTCCGTCCGCAATCGTCCGCGCGGTCAGTTCTTCATCCGCCAGCCGGTCTTGAAGATCCACGAGATCACGCCGAGGCATGCGACCAGGAACACCGCCGTCACGCCAAGGCTTACGCCGACCGACACATCGCCCTTGTCGAAGAACGCCCAGCGAAAGCCGCTGACCAGATAGACGACCGGGTTGAACAGGCTGACCGTGCGCCACGGCTGCGGCAGCATGTCGATCGAGTAGAACGCCCCGCCGAGGAAGGTGAGCGGGGTGATGAGCAAGGCGGGTACGAACGATAGCTGTTCGAATCCCTTGGCCCACACCCCGATGATGAAGCCGAACAGGCTGAACGCCACGCTGGTCAACACCAGAAAGGCGAGCATCGCAAAGGGGTGGACGATCTGCAGCGGCACGAACAACGCCGCCGTCGCCAGAATGATGAGCCCGAGCACGATAGACTTGGTCGCCGCCGCGCCGACATAGCCGACCACCATCTCCATCGCCGATACGGGCGCGGACAGCAATTCGAACACCGTGCCAGTGAATTTCGGAAAATAGATGCCGATCGAGGCATTGGAGATGCTCTGCGTCAGCAGCGACAGCATGACGAGGCCGGGCACGATGAAGCTGCCATAACCGACGCCGCCGACGGTGCTGATCTTGGAGCCGATCGCGCCGCCGAACACGACGAAATAGAGCGAGGTGGTGATGACCGGGGTGACCAGGCTCTGCCACAACGTGCGCAGCGCGCGCGCCATCTCGAAGCGGTAGATTGCCCAGATGCCGTGGAGGTTGATCGCGGGAGCCTTGCTTGCGGCAGCGCTCAAATTGCTCACGCGCCTACCCTCCCCACAACCGTTCGTGCTGGGCTTGTCGAAGCATTCCCCGCAACGACCGTCGCGCTGGTGGCGAGCGGTGCTTCGACAGGCTCAGCAAGACCGGAAAGAAGGTGTGTTTGGTCGCTCATGCCGCGTCCTTCCGCTCGACGAGATCGACGAAAATGTCCTCGAGCGAGCTCTTATGCGTTTCGAGATCGCTATAGCCGATGCCAAGCTCACCCAGCCTGGCGAGCAGGATCGGAATATGCTCGTTTTCGGAATCGAAAGTGTAGACCAGCGTCTTGCCCTCGTCGTCGAGCGCGACCGACCAGCCATCCAGCCCGGACGGCAACGACACCATCGGCGTTTGCAGCGTGATCGCCATACGGCGCTTGCCGAGCTTCTTCATCAGCGCGGCCTTGTCCTCGACCAGGATGATACGGCCCTTGTCGATCACGCCGACCCGGTCGGCCATTTCCTCGGCCTCTTCGATATAATGCGTGGTCAGGATGATCGTGGTGCCCTTGGCGCGCAGGCGGTGGACGAGCTTCCACATGTCACGGCGCAAAGCGACGTCGACCCCGGCGGTAGGTTCGTCGAGGAACAGGATGTCGGGTTCGTGGCTCAGCGCCTTGGCGATCAGCACGCGCCGCTTCATGCCGCCCGACAGCTCGCGGATTTTGGCGTCGCGCTTGTCCCATAGCGACAAGTCGCGCAGCACTTGCTCGATATAGGCATTGTCGGGCGCGCGACCGAACAGGCGACGGCTGAACTTGACGGTGGCGAGCACCGTCTCGAACATGTCGACCGACAATTCCTGCGGCACCAGCCCGATCGCGCGGCGCGCGCTGCGGAAATCCTTCTGCGCGTCATGCCCCAGCACGGTAACCGTGCCGGTGGAGGGCGTGACGATGCCGCAGATGATCGAGATCAGCGTCGTCTTGCCCGCACCATTGGGCCCGAGCAGCGCGAAGATTTCGCCACGCCGAATATCGAGATTGACTGGCTCGAGCGCGCGCTGGCCCGAGGCATAGACCTTCGAGACCCCGGCAACCGATAAAACAACGTCCATGAAGCCCCCGTTCCTGCGCGCTAGGTAGGGGGCCGGTTGCGCTGCAACAAGCGGTCGGCGGTTATTTCCCCGCGCGCGCCTCGGCGACCGCTTTCTGCAATTCCTCCAGCGGCAAGGCCGAGGACACGACCTTGCTGCCGATCACCCAGCTTGGCGTGCCCGTCAGCCCAAGCGCGCGCGCGATCGTTTGATTTTGCGCGATTTCGGCGTCCGCCTTGGGGGCAAAGGCCGCCGCGCGCGCCTGATCGACGCCAGCGGCCTTCGCCGCCGCCGCGATCGTCTGCGCCGACACTTGCCCACCGGCATAGAGCGCATCGTGGAATTGCTGGAACTTGCCCTGGTCGGCGGCCGCCAGGCTCATCCGCGCGGCATCGACGCTGCTTTGCGCGAGGATCGGGAATTCGCGGTAAACGATGCGAATCTTGGGATCGCTCTTGAGCAACGCCGCAATTGCGGGCAGGCTCGCCCGGCAATAGCCGCAATTATAATCGAAATATTCGACCAGGGTGACATCGCCCGCCGGATTGCCCGCCCAGGCGCTGCCGAACGGTTTGAGGATCGCGTCGCGGTTGCTGGCGATGGTGTCGGCATGGGCGCGGTCGCGCAGCCGGTCGAGCGCTTCGGGAATGATTTCGGGATGCGCCAGGACATAGTCATGCACCACGCCCTCGACGCGCGCGCGATCTCCGTCGGCAGCGGGCACCACCCGTTCGATTCCGGCAAACGCCGCCGCGCCAAGGAGCGCCGCGATCAGCGCGGTCGCAAAAACAGTCCAGCTCAGGCGCATCAGCGTCGCTTCTTATATTTCTTGGGGTTGTCGTCCATCTCGTTCTGCGCCGAGAGGGCAATGTCCTGCGCGCGGATCCAGTCGACGCTATTGGGCGGCAACCCCTGCATCGCGCCGCGCGCGCTATAGGCGGCCGTCCGGTGATCGCCGGTCAGGCTCGCTTGCTCGGCGGTGGCGAGCAGCGCGCGCGGCTGATCGCCCGAGGCCTCATACGCCGTGCCCAATTGATACCAGGCGAAGGGATTGTCGTCGTCGCGCGCCACCGCCTGGCGCAGCACCTTGATCGCCTCGGGATAATTGGCCCTGTCCTCGGTCGCGATCAGCGCATGGCCGAAGGTGGTCGCGATCAGCGGGGCGTTGCGCGATAGGTCGGTTGCCTCGCGCAACGGGGCCAGCGCCTGTCTGGGCTTGCCCGCTTCGAGCAGGATCTGCCCCTGAATTTCCAGGAAATAGGGGTCGTGCGGATCCGCCTTCAGCAATGCCGCTGCCTCCGCGTCGGCCTTTTCGGGATAGCCCGCTTTATGCCAGGCGTAAGCGCGCGCATAATGGGCGTACACACTCTGGTCTTGCTCGGGATAGACGTTCAGCGTGGTCTTGGGGTCGGCGACATAGCCAAGCAATTTGGCCTTCACGCGCTTGAAACGATCGTCCAGCGCAAGGTCGGGCTTGGCGTTGTAGAAGGGCGACGACGTCACGTCCGCCGTCAAGTTGGCGATGCGCTCGCCCGACAAGGGGTGGCTCTGCGCGAACGGATCGATGTTCTTCAACCCATAGGCATATTCTTCATTGGCCAGCTTCTTGAAGAAGCTCAGCATCCCCTTGCCGCTGATGCCCGATTCCCGCAGGAATTTTGCCCCCGTCGCATCGGCGGTCGATTCCTGCACGCGCGAGAAGGCCAGGAATTTTCCTTCGGCGGCAGTGGTGCCTGCCGACAGAATGCCCGCCCCCGCCTCGGGCGCACCCGCCGCGATCGCCGCGATGCCGAGCACCATGCTGAGGATCGAAATGCCCATTGCAGGACGCGCGCCCGCATCGATCAATACGACATGGCCATCGGCGACATGGCCCAGTTCATGCGCAATCACGCCCTGCACTTGATTGGCGTTGTCCGCCGCCTGGATCAGCCCGGAATTGACGTAAATTGTTTGACCGCCGGCGGTGAAGGCGTTGATCGAATCGTCGTTGATCAGCACGACCCGCACATTGTTGGGCGACAGGCCCGCCGCCAGGATCAGCGGGCGCGACATGTCGTTGAACATCGCTTCGGTTTCGGCATCGCGCAGGATCGACTGCGCCGCAGCCGGTTGGGCCCAGATCAGGAGGGAGGCCGCGAGTCCCGCGAAGAGCCGCTTCATGCCCGACCTATCGCCGAGTTTTCCGGCCGGGGCAACCGGCCTTGCGGTGCGGTGAAAGGGCGGAGCGGTAAGGCAAACCAACCGGCCCCTCGCCCACAGGCGAGGGGCCGGTCGTTGGTCACGCCCCGAAGGTACGCTGCCACCAGCCACGACGCGGGCTGCCGGCTTCGCCCGGATCGGGATCGATCGCGCGCGGTGCCGCGTCGCTCGCTGCCGCCGCAGACGAAGCCTCGTCCTGCGGTGCATCGGGTGCCGGAGCAGCAGGCTCCGCCACTGGTGCGACGCTCTGCGCTACCGGGGCTTCTTCTACCGGGGGAGTTTCCACTTCAACCGCTTCCACGGCTGCGGCCTTGGCCTTGCGGGTACGCTTTGCCTTTGGCTTGGGGGTGTCCTCCACCGGAGCTTCCACGACGGGTGCGGCTTCCGCCGGTTCGGCCGCCTCAACCGCCTTGGCCTTGGCACGCCGGGCGCGCTTCGGTTTCGCGGCCGGTTCGACCTCGCTTGCAGCTTCGACAGCCGGTTCGGCTTCCACCACCGCTTCGGCTACCGGAGCCGCCTTTGGCGCGGCATCGCGCGCACGCGGACGACGACGTCCCTTCTTCGGGGCCTCAACCTCGGGCTCGGCTTCCGCTTCGACCGCGACCGGCTCGGCTTCGACCAGCGCAGCGTCGACTACGGGAGCCTCGCCATCAGCGGCTTCGACAACCGCCTGCTCGCCGTCGCTGCGACGACCGCCACGGCGACCGCGACGGCCACGACGGCGACGACCGCCTTCGCTGCCTTCTCCCTCTTCCGACGACACTGCGGCCGGGGTCTCGGCGTCTTCGCGCTCGGCATCCTGCTCCGACGCGTCCTCGTCACCACCGCCGTCGACGACGGCTTCGCCCTCGGCGGCACCCTCACCCTCAGGCCGGTTGCGACCGCGACGGCCGCGACGGCGCCGACGGCGACGCGAGCCACCGTCTTCTTCGCTACGCTCGGGCCGTTCGCCGCGCTCGCGCGGTTCGCGGGCAGCGCGCGGCTGCTCCTCTTCCTCGACCTCGTCCTCGATTTCGTCTTCGATCTCGTCCTCGACGAAATCTTCCTCGATCTCCTGGATCGGCGCTTCGAAGCGCGGCGTGTAAGCAGGCGGCGGGCCGGACACTTCGACCGACATGCGCGCGCCTTCCTGCTCACCGTCGGGCGCGACTTCGATCATCACGCCATAGCGTTCCTCGATCTCGGCCAGTTCCGCGCGCTTGCGGTTCAGCAGATAGAAGGCCGCTTCCTGGCTGGCGCGCAGCAGCAGCTGCGATCCGCGCCCCTGTGCGGCTTCATCTTCCAGCAGGCGCAATGCCGACAGACCCGAAGAGGAGGCGGTGCGGACGAAGCCGGTTCCCTCGCAATGCGGGCATGGCCGGGTCGACGCTTCGAGCACGCCGGTGCGCAAACGCTGGCGGCTCATTTCCATCAGGCCGAAGGACGAAATGCGACCGATCTGGATGCGCGCGCGATCGTTCTTGAGCGCTTCCTTCATCGCCTTCTCGACCTTGCGGACGTTCGAGCCGTTGTCCATGTCGATAAAATCGATCACGACCAGCCCGGCCATGTCGCGCAAGCGCAACTGGCGCGCGATTTCGGCGGCGGCCTCGAGATTGGTCGCGGTCGCGGTTTGCTCGATCGAATGTTCGCGCGTCGACCGTCCCGAGTTGATGTCGATCGACACCAAGGCTTCGGTCGGGTTGATGACGAGATACCCGCCCGATTTGAGCTGCACCACCGGGTGGTACATCGCCGACAATTGCTCCTCGACGCCCGCACGCTGGAACAGCGGCACGGGATCGCTGTAATGCTTCACCTTGCGCGCATGGCTCGGCATCAGCAGCTTCATGAAGTCCTTGGCGTGGCGATAGCCTTCCTCGCCCTCGACGATCACTTCGTCGATGTCGCGATTGTAGATGTCGCGGATCGCGCGCTTCATCAGGTCGCTGTCGCCATAGACCAAAGCGGGGGCCGAGGAGGACAGCGTCGTCTCGCGAATCCCGTCCCACAGCCGCGCCAGATAATCGAAGTCGCGCTTGATCTCGACGCGGGTGCGCTGCAGCCCGGCAGTGCGCACGATGCAGCCCATCGAGGGGGGGAGCTTCATGTCGGCCATGATCGACTTGAGCCGCTTGCGGTCGCCAGCGTTCGAAATCTTGCGGCTGATCCCGCCGCCATGCGACGTATTGGGCATCAACACGCAATAGCGGCCAGCAAGCGACAGATACGTCGTCAGCGCCGCGCCCTTATTGCCGCGCTCTTCCTTGACGACCTGGACGAGCAGCACCTGGCGGCGGCGGATGACGTCCTGGATCTTGTAGCGATGCCGCAAATTGGTGCGGCGCTCGCGCAGATCGTCGGCGGCATCGTCCGATGCGGTGCGCTTGCGACGACGGCCACGCCCCTCGCCACCGCGGCTTTCACCCTCGGCGACGACTTCTACGTCGGGTTCGGCACCGCCATCATCCTCGAAACGCTCGATCGAGGCATCGTCGGCGGCCGAATCGCGTTCGAAGCCGTCGTCTTCATGCTCGTCGTCGTGAAGATCGTCCTCGGCCTCCTGCTGGGCGCGCAACGCGGCTTCTTCCGCCGCATGCTCGGCCTCTTCGCGCAACAGCGCGTCGCGGTCTTCCTTGGGGATCTGGTAATAATCGGGGTGGATTTCGCTGAACGCCAAAAAGCCGTGGCGATTGCCGCCGTAATCGATGAACGCCGCCTGCAGCGACGGCTCAACGCGCGTCACCTTGGCCAGATAGATATTGCCTTTGAGCTGCTTGCGCTCGGCGGATTCGAAATCAAACTCTTCGATTCGGTTTCCCTTGACGACAGCAACGCGGGTTTCCTCCCGGTGCCGTGCGTCGATCAGCATACGCGTGGTCATGTATTATTCTCCGGTCGCGCGGCGCAGAGCCAAAGGGCGCTGGGCGCCGTGGCGCTGGCCGCGCGCGATCAATGAAAGTGGCCGATCCGGCGAGAGTATCGCCTGGCTCGATCACATGGTGGTTTACGAAAACTGCCTCTGCTCGCCCTGCACGCCCCGCCTTCCGGCCTTGGGCATTCCGCGCGCTCGCGATCCCGCCGGTGGAAACCGGGCGGTGCGAGGGGCGGAATACATACATCATGCGAACGTCAACCTGGATAAGCCGCGCCCAAGGAACATGAGGGGCGGCCAGATGGCCCTCGCCGCGGTCGATACTAGGCCGCGATCAGGAACTGTTTGATGCCTAGCACCCCCGCTCGCGCGCAGCAACCGGCACGTTTTTGCCGCCCGACCGGCAATTCTATGCCTACGACCATATTAACCGCACCCCGAAAGGCTGTTTTGTCGTCTCCGGCCTAGTCCAGACGAATGAGCGCGACCTCCCGCCCTTTGGCAGCCCCTTTTCGCTTTACCGCGCCGCAGTCGCGACGGCATTACGGACGCGTGTCGTTCGTTTTCGCCTTGCTGGCCTGCTGGTTCGTCGGCGCTCCCGGTTGGGCGGCGTCGGTCGAGCGCGTCGAGGTCCAGCACGACCGGATCGTCGTGCGGTTCGATCAGCCGATCGCCGATGCGTCGAGCTTCGTGCTGGCCGCACCGCACCGGATCGCGCTTGATCTGCAGGGCGCGACCCCCGGCGGCAAGATCGCCGCGGGCGGGCCGGTATCGAGCGTGCGCCAGGGCGCGCACGGTGCCAACGGCACGCGCGTCGTGTTCGACCTTGCACGCCCGGCCCTCGTCACCGAAGGCGTGTTCGGCCGCGACGGACGCGAACTGACACTCGAACTGCAGACCGTCGACGATGCGACCTTTGCGCGCGCGGCGGGGGAACGGCGGCTGCATTTCCTGCCGCCGTTCAACATGGGGATCGTGCAAGCCCCCGCAACCTATGCGGTATCGGTGCCGATCCCGCCTGCGCCGCGCACGCCCGGATTGCCGCGCATCTATGGCGACGATGACAGCCGTCCGCTGGTGGTGATCGACGCCGGACACGGCGGAGTCGATCCCGGCGCGATTTCGCCCATCGACGGTCGCCGCGAGAAGGACGTGACCCTGAAGATCGCCAAGGCGATCCGCGACGAGCTGGTCAAATCGGGCCGGGTCCGTGTGGCGCTGACGCGTGAGGACGACCGTTTCCTCGTGCTGCAGGAACGCTATGGCATTGCCCGCAAATTGCGCGGCGACCTGTTCATCTCGATCCATTGCGACAGCGTCGGTTCCGGCAGCGCCAGCGGGGCATCGGTCTACACCCTGTCCGAAGTCGCGTCCGACAAGGAATCGGCCAAGCTGGCGGCGCGCGAGAACAAGGCCGACGTCATCGCCGGTGTCAATCTCGCGGCCACGTCCGCCGACATCTCCTCGATCCTGATCGACCTCACCCAGCGCGAGACGATGAACTCCTCGGCCAATTTCGCGCGACTGCTCGGCCGCGAGGCGCAGCCGCTGATCCCGGTGAAACCCAATTTCCACCGCATGGCCTCGCTGATGGTGCTGAAAGCGCCCGACATGCCCTCGATCCTGTTCGAGACCGGCTATATCTCCAACCCGCGCGACGCCGACTTTATCGACAGCGCCGACGGCCGCCGCAAGATCGCGCAGAGCATCGAACGCGCGGTCGAGGTGCACTTCGCACGGCGGATGGCGTCGAACTGACCTTTCACGGCCTCGCACCGCGCGCAGTTAAGGCGGCTGGCAACGCGCGGGAAAGTTGCTAGAGCCTGACACCCATATGGCCGCTTCTGATTCCACCGTGAATTTCCGCATCCGCCGCGACATTGGCGGCTTCCGGGGATACCTTCGAAATGCCTGGGGCCGGTGGTGGGTCAAGGCGCTCGCCGCATTGGGCGTGCTGTTCGTCATCGGCTATACGGTGTTTTACTTCCTGTTCGCCGCCGATCTGCCTTCGGTCGACAAATTGCGCACCTATGAGCCGCCACTGCCGACCAATGTGCGCGGCGTCGATGGTACGCCGATCCACAGCTATGCGCGCGAACGCCGGGTCGAACTCAGTTACGACGAATATCCGCCGCTTCTGGTCCGCGCGTTTCTGGCCGCCGAGGACAAAACCTTTTTCGAACATCACGGCGTCGATTATCTCGGCATCGCCAGCGCGGCGATCAACAATCTGACCAGCCACAAGCGCCCGGCCGGCGCATCGACCATTACGCAGCAAGTCGCCAAGAACCTGCTGATCGGCAACGAGACCAGCTACAGCCGCAAGATCAAGGAAGCGATCCTCGCGTACCGGATCGAGGACACGCTGACCAAGAAGCAGATTCTGGAACTGTATCTCAACCAGATCGCGCTCGGTCGCAACGCGTTCGGCGTCGAGGCCGCGAGCTACGCCTATTTCGGCAAGGATCTGAACCAGCTCGATCTCGCGCAAATGGCGTATCTGGCGATCCTGCCCAAGGGCCCGTCCAATTACGACCCCGTCCGCCACGCCGACCGCGCGCTCGTCCGTCGGGCTTATGTGCTGCGCGAAATGCTCAAGAATGGCTTCATCACCCAGGCGCAGCATGACGAAGCCATGGCCGAACCGCTCGGCACCGTGCCGCGCCAGACGCCCAAGACCGAAACTGCGGGCAGCGGCTATTTCGTCGAGGAAGTCCGCCGCCAGTTGAAGGACAAGTTCGGCGAGGACGAAAAGGACGGGCCGTACAGCATCTATGCCGGTGGCCTGTGGGTGCGCACCTCGCTCGACAACCGGCTGCAGGACTATGCGCAGACCGCACTGCGTGAGGGCTTGCTGCGCTTCGATCATGGCCGCGGCTGGTCCGGACCGATCGACCATAAGGACATTGTGGGCGACACCTGGCAGACAACGCTGCTCAACACCAATATCGGGCTCGATTACGACAATTGGCGCGCGGCGATCGTGACTGCCGTCGGCGCAAGCGAGGCGACGATCGGCTTTTCCGACGGCAGCACCGGCGTCTTGCCCCGAGACGCCGCGCAAATGCCGGTGCGGGGCGAGGGCGGCACCGCTTTCGCCGCGCTGAAACCCGGCGACATTATCGCGGTTGCGCCGGAAGGTGGGGCGTTTGCTTTGCGCTCGGTGCCCAAAATCTCGGGCGCGTTCGTGGTCGAGGAACCGCAGACCGGGCGCGTGCTGGCCATGCAGGGCGGGTTCGATTTCCGGGCGCAGGCCTTCAATCGCGCGACGCAGGCGATGCGGCAGCCGGGATCGACGATCAAGCCGATCGTCTATGCTGCGGCGCTGGAGGGCGGGATGACCCCTGCCTCGATCATCGTCGACGGCCCGTTCTGCGTCTATCAGGGCGCGCGGCTGGGCCAGAAGTGCTTCAAGAATTTCGGCAATGTCGGCGGGTCGGGCGCGCATACCATGCGCTGGGGCGTCGAGCAGTCGCGCAACCTGATGACGGTGCGCGCCGCCGCCACGACGGGGATGCCGCGGATCGTGTCGCTGATGGACCGGATCGGCGTCGGCAAATACGAACCGTATCTGTCCTATTCGCTCGGCGCAGGGGTGACGACCGTGTCGCGCATGGTCAACGCTTACGCCATCCTCGCCAATCAGGGCCGCTCGCACCCCGCGACGCTGATCGATTTCGTGCAGGACCGCCACGGCAAGGTGATCCTCCCCGAAAACTGGCACCCGTGCGACCGCTGCAACGCGCCCGACTGGAACGGCAAGCCGATGCCGCGCCCGGTCTCGCGCGGCAAGCAGATCGTCGATGCGATGAGCGCGTATCAGATGGTCCATATCGCCGAGGGCGTCATCCAGCGCGGCACTGCCACCGTGCTGCGCGACCTCGACCGGCCGATGTTCGGCAAGACCGGCACCAATACCGGGCCAACCGACGTATGGTTCATCGGCGGCACCCCGCAAATGATCGGCGGCCTGTATATCGGCTACGACCAGCCGCATTCGCTGGGCGGCGCGGCGCAGGGCGGCACGCTCGCCGCGCCGATCTTCAAGGCGTTCGCGGTCAAGGCCTATGAGGGGCTGCCCAAAATTCCGTTCCGCGCGCCCGCCGGCATCCGCATGGTCCGCATCGACCGCGCGAGCGGCAAGCCTGTGTTCGGCACCTGGCCGACCGACGATCCCAAGGCGTCGGTCATCTGGGAAGCCTTCAAACCCGAAAGCGAGCCACGCCGCGTCGTCCACCGCGACGTGATCGTTCCCGACCCGGCCGCTGCGGCCGCCGCCGCTGCCGCCAAAGCACGCGCCGACGCCCAGGCACCGAAGGACACGCGCCGCGACAGCGATTTCCTGCAACGACAGGGCGGTATTTACTAGCGGCGCGCCAACCTCATATACGGCAGGCACGCTATCGTTTTCCCGCCAACGGGAAGAACGACACGATATTTTTCTGGAAGGTTCTCCCATGCGCGCTGAAGCGCAGGCTCATATCGACTCGATCAAGGACGCGCTCGCGCTGCTCCGCCGGTTCCTCGACTGGGACCGCGCGCTGCGTCGGCTCGATGAACTCAACGCGCGCGTTGAGGATCAAACTTTGTGGAACGACCCCAAGGCGGCGCAGGCGGTTATGCGGGAGCGGCGCCGTCTCGATGAGGCGATCACCGCAACGCGCGCGATCGAAAGCGAGCTCAACGATACGGCAGAGTTGATCGAAATGGCCGAGGCCGAGGGCGATACCGAGATGGAGACCGACGGCCTCGCCGCGCTCGCCGATCTCGCGCGCCGCGCCGAACAGGACAAGATCAAGGCGCTGCTGGCGGGCGAAGCCGATGGCAACGACACCTATATCGAGGTCAATGCCGGGGCGGGCGGCACCGAGAGCCAGGACTGGGCCGGGATGCTCAGCCGCATGTATTCGCGCTGGGGCGAACGCCACGGCCTGAAGGTCGAACTGATCGACCAGCATTCGGGCGAGCAGGCCGGAATCAAGTCGGCGACGCTGCTGCTGAAAGGCGAGAACGCCTACGGCTATGCCAAGACCGAAAGCGGTGTCCACCGCCTGGTGCGCATCAGCCCGTATGACAGCGCCGCCCGCCGCCACACCTCGTTTGCCAGCGTTTGGGTCTATCCGGTGGTCGATGACAATATCGAGGTCGACTATAACGAAAGCGACCTGCGCATCGACACCTATCGCGCGTCGGGCGCTGGCGGGCAGCACATCAACACCACCGATTCGGCGGTGCGCATCACCCACATCCCGACCGGCATCGTCGTGCAGTGTCAGAACCAGCGCAGCCAGCACAAGAACAAGGCCGAAGCCTATAACCAGCTCCGCGCGCGATTGTACGAGCGCGAACTGGCGATCCGCGAAGCCGCGGCCAATGCGGAGAATGCGGGCAAGACCGATATCGGCTGGGGCCACCAGATCCGCTCTTACGTGCTGCAGCCATACCAGATGGTGAAGGATCTGCGCACCGGCGTGACCTCGTCGAGCCCGTCCGATGTGCTCGATGGCGATCTCGATGCGTTCATGGCCGCCGCGCTATCGCAGCGCGTCACGGGCGAGACGGTCGAGGTGGAGGACGTGGACTAGTGCACTTTCACGGTGCCCGCGCGCTGACCTTGGTGGCCGTGCTGCTGCTCGCCGCGTGCGACGGCGGCACGCCGCGCGTGCCCGATCATACGCAGGAGGCAGGCCCCTTCCCCGCCGCCGACCGCCCGGTCGCCAAGATCAGCTCGCCACGCTGGTCGACCGAGGAGGATCGCGACCGGCTGAACGAAGCCGGCGAGGTAATGACCAAGGCCGGAATCAAGCCCGGTATGACCGTCGCCGACATCGGCGCCGGCGAGGGCTATTACACGATCCGCGCCGCCAACCGCGTCGGCAAGACCGGGCGCGTGCTGGCCGAGGACATCGTAGCCGAGGTGCGCGATACGCTGGCGCTGCGCGTGTCGCGCGAGCGGCTGGAGAATGTCAGCGTGCGTCTCGGCGCGCCCGCCGATCCGCGGCTGCCCGATGCCAGCTTCGATCGCGTGCTGATGGTGCATATGTACCATGAAATCGCGCAACCCTATGAGTTCCTGTGGCGGATGCGCCCCTCGCTAAAGCGGGACGGGCTGGTCATCGTCGTCGATGCCAACCGCCTGACGCAAAACCACGGGACGCCGCCCGCGCTGCTCAAATGCGAATTTGCGGCGGTCGGCTACACCCAGGTCGCACGCTACGACATGCCCTCCGCGGGCGGGTATCTCGCCGCGTTCCGGGCGGAGGGGCCTCGCCCCGAACCGGCAGCGATCAAACCCTGCCGGATGACCTGATCCGCCGTTATGCCAGCCGACTTCGCGCTACCGCATCACCCGGCAGCGCGCTACACCGACCTAATGCAAAACCCGCTCGACCGGATCGAAAAGACGCTGCAACAGCGAACGACACGATGAACCAACTTGCGGGTATGAAGGCGTGAACATGCGGCACCCCGAACACCAATATCTCGACTTGCTTCAGCAGATTCTCGACCATGGCGACCAGCGCGTCGACCGGACCGGGGTCGGGACGCGCTCGCTGTTCGGCGCGATGATCCGGTTCGATCTTTCCGACGGAAGCGTGCCGATCCTCACCACCAAACGCGTCTACTGGAAGACGGCGGTGAAGGAGATGCTGTGGTTCCTGACCGGGGACACCAGCCTGCAGTCGCTGCTGCGCGAGAATGTGAAGATATGGACCGATTGGCCGCTCGCGCAGTACCGGCGCTCCACCGGACACGACATTTCTCAAACCGAGTTTGAGCAGCGTGTACTGAACGACGATGCCTTTGCCGCGCAATGGGGAGACCTGGGCCCGATTTACGGGAAGCAATGGCGCCGTTGGCAAGGCGCGGACGGGCGCGTGCATGATCAGATCGCCAGCCTTGTCGAGACGCTGAAGCACAATCCGGCCAGCCGCAGGATGCTGTTTCATGCCTGGAACGTGGCGGAGCTCGATCAGATGGCGTTGCCGCCGTGCCACATGGTCTATCAATTTCACGTAACCTCCGACGGGCGGCTGAACTGCGGCCTCTACCAAAGGTCGTGCGACCTGTTGCTGGGGGCCGCCTTCAATTTCACGGGTGCCGCCGCGCTGCAGCTGATGCTTGCCCAACAGGCCGATCTCCGCCCGGGAGAGCTCGTCTGGATGGGCGGTGACGTCCATCTGTATCTGAACCATCTGGATCAGGCGCGCGAACAGATATCCCGCGATCCGCGCCCGTTCCCGACCATGCGCCTCCTCCGCAAACCCGCTGATATCGACAGCTATCGGATCGAGGATTTTCAGGTCGAAGGGTATATGCCGCACGGTCCGATCAAGGCCGACGTCGCGGTGTGATGGAGCGCGCTTAGTTCGAGTATCTGCCGCTTTTCGGGCGCTCCAAAATCGAGTGCCATCGCGACGAACCCCGGCGGTCGCCACCGCCCTCCCTACAAAAAGCAGAACCGGCACAGGGGAATGCCCCCGGGTTATCCTCTGACGCGGTCGCAGTGTCCGGCACGGCGCTCGCTGCGGCCGCTCACCCTCCACGCGCCCCATGCCGGATGCAGCCGCGTCAAGTGGGAAGGGCTGCCCTGCGATCTCCGACTGGACCAGATCTTTAATTCACTCTGTAGAGAATGAGTGTTGATTCGGATCGAAAACTGGGGCATCCAGACCCCATCGCGCCGGAGAGCGTGTGTGGGTGAGGATGGGGAGGTTTATGAAGAGCTTTGCATTGTTGCTAAGCGCATCGGCGTTAGCATTCACATCGGGAAGTGCGGCGATCGCCCAGACCGCCACCACGCAGACGGGCGACGTCCAGCCAGCGGCGGCGACCGACAGCAGCCAGGACATCGTCGTCACCGCGCTCCGTCGCAACGACAAGCTATCGCAGACTCCAATCGCGGCTTCGGTCCTGAGCGGCAGCGACCTCGCCAACAAGGGCGTCGTCAACATCGACGCACTGCAGTTCGCGGTGCCGAGCGTGGTCGTCAACAATTTCGGGCAGGGCCTCGAGTTCAATGTGCGCGGCATCGGCAAGGCCGAGCACAATTCGCAAACCACCACCGGCGTCATCACCTATCGCGACGGCGTGCCCACCTTCCCTGGCTATTTCCAGGAAGAGCCGTATTTCGACATCGCCAATATCCAGATCCTGCGCGGGCCGCAGGGGACGTCGGTTGGCCAAAACGCAACGGGCGGCGCGGTCTTCGCCAACACCAACGATCCGATCATCGGCGGCGGTACGCACGGTTATTTCGCCGCGAGCTACGGCAACTATAACGACCTGAGCGGACAGGGGGCGGTCAACCTGCCGATCAGCGACACCTTTGCCGCGCGCGTCGCCTTTTCGGGCGAACGGCGCGACGGGTTCTACCACATCACCGGGCCGGGCGGGGCACCCTATACCGGCAATAACGGCAGCGTACGCTCGATCGCAGGGCGGATAAGCTTCCTGTGGAAACCGACCGATCGACTGTCGATCCTGTCCAAGACCGATCTCGATTATCTCGACATGGGGGCCTATCCGGCCGACCCCTTCACCAATCGCTTCAAGACGCTGACGCTGGCCGGCGGCACCGTCGCCAATCCCAACTACCGCGACCTGTTCGACATCACCGCCAACATGCCGCAGGAAGCACGCGACAAGTTCGTCCGCACCGTGCTCAAGATCGACTATGAATTCGTCGGCGGCATCAAATTCCGCTCGATCACCGGCTTCCAGAACGGCAACACGCTATACCGCGCAGATCTCGACGGAACCAATGCGACCGCCAACGTCGCCGCCACGCCAACCGCGCCGGCACAGAAGAATTACATCTTCTTCGACACCACCACCGAGACGCAGTTCAGCCAGGAATTCAACCTCATCTCACCCGATAACCAGCGCCTGACCTGGCTGATCGGTGCCTTCGGGCTGTGGAACACCTATTTCTGGCTGCCGCCCTACCAGTTCGTGATCGACGCTCCGGCGGCGGGGCAGCCGCTCGGCACGACCGCCGCGCAATACACGCTGCAGGGGCGTAACCCTGAGCGCTCGCTCGCGGTGTTCGGGCAAGTCGGCTTCAAGATCACCCCACGGCTGACGCTGGATCTCGGCGGACGCTACACCGCCAGCCAGTCGACCAATCATGTCGACATCAACCAGAACGGGCTACGGCTCCGCGACGACCAGCACATCACATCGGACAATTTCTCGTACAAGGCGTCGCTCGGCTGGGTGATCGACCGCAACAACTATCTCTACGGCTTCGTCGCGACCGGCTTCCGCCCGGGCGGAATCAACGTGCCGGTCGGCTCGGGCCTCGCCACCCCGCCCTTCCAACCCGAAAAGGTGCGCTCGTACGAAGCCGGCTGGAAGGCCAATTTCGCAGGCGGCCGCATCCACACGACGATCGACGGATTCTACAACGATTACCAGAATTTCCAGGTGATCGTCGGCTATCCGACGCTACCGGTGTTCGGTTTCGAGATCAACGTGCCGGGCACGACCAAGATCTACGGGTTCGAGGCCGAGGCCGATCTGAAGGCGGGCAACTTTACCTTCGACGCCGGGATCAACGTCCTGCACAGCGAGCTGGCGCAGTTTTACGCGCTCGACACGCGCACCGGCGGGTCGTTTGCGCCGTGTTCGCCAACCACCGGACCCGCCACTGCAACCTGCCTTAACCTCAAGGGGCGCGAGCAGACCTATGCGCCCAACCTCACCTTCAATCTCGGTGCGTCGTACGAGCATCGTTTCGCCAACGGCGACACGCTCACTCCGCGCGTCAATTTCGGGCATATCGCGGCGCAATGGGCGACGCTGTTCGAGAACGCCGCGCAGGGCGACCGGCTCGACGCGCGCAACATTCTCGGCGCGCAGGTGGCATGGCAGCACAAGACCTGGACGGTAACGGCTTACGGCACCAATTTGACCGATCAACACTATGTTGCAGCGCTCAACAGCGGGCTCGATTTCGCCGGACCGCCGCGTCAGTATGGCGTCAAGGTACTGAAAACCTTCTGACGCAACGGCGGCCACCGCCCGCGCGGGCGGTGGCCGTTGCCCATCCCGCCAACCACGAAGGCATCATGCAAAGCTACGGCCTGACAGTCGACAAATTCCTGGATCATGCCGCAAAGTGGTTTGGCACGCGCGAAGTGGTGGAAGCCGATGCCGGGCGCGTGTCGCGCCGGACCGGCTACGCCGATCTGCGCGCGCGCAGCAACCGCATGTCGGGCGCGCTGGCCTCGCTCGGCTTGCGGTTCGGCGACCGCATCGCCACGCTCGCGTGGAACACCCAGGCACATTTTGAGGTCTATTACGCAGCGATGGGCGCGGGGCTGGTGTGCCATACGCTCAATCCGCGGCTGACCGTACAGCACCTTGCCACGATGATCGAGGAAGCCGAGGACCGGGTCCTTGTCGTTGCAGCGGATCTGCTGCCGCTGTCACGGGCATTGCTGCAGTTGTGCCCGGCGATCGAACACGTCGTGGCAATCGACGCTGCGCTGCTGCCGGGCGAGACGCTCGGCGACCATCGGGCACAGCTGTGGGACTATGAACGTCTCCTCGACCAACATGGTGCCGCGAGCGCATGGGGGGACTTTGACGAGAACGTTGCGGCCGGGCTGTGCTATACTTCCGGCACGACCGGGCGGCCGAAGGGCGTCCTCTACACGCATCGCTCCAACTACCTCCACACGCTGCGCACCCTCCAGGCAGATTCGATCGCGCTAACCGCGCAGGATGTGCTGCTGCTCGGCGTGCCGATGTTTCATGCCAATGGCTGGGGGCTACCGTTTGCCGCGCCTGCGGCGGGCACCAAGCTGGTCTTGCCCGGACGAGCGATCGACGGAGCGAGCCTGGCGACCCTGATGCGCGACGAGGGCGTGACAATCGCGGTCGGGGTGCAGACCGTCTGGCTCGGGCTTGTCGACCATCTCGAACGCACCGGTGGCGAGTTACCCGATCTCAAGCGCATTCTGATCGGCGGCTCGAATTGTCCCGATGCGCTGATCAATCGCATCGAGCAGCGGCTCGGGGTCTATGTCCAGACGAGTTGGGGAATGACCGAACTGTCGCCGACCGGGACGATCGCGCCGCCCTATCCCACCGGGCAAGGCCGCGGTGCATCGGGGCGACCGCCGCTTGGGGTCGATCTCAAATTGACCGATGCCGATGGTGCGGCCCTTCCTTCGCAGCGCGAGGCGATGGGACATCTCAAGGTCCGCGGCGCAAGCGTTCTCGACCGCTATTTTCGAGCCGAGAGCGACGCGTTGGACGAAGAGGGATTTTTCGATACCGGCGACCTGGCGATGATCGACGCCGACGGCAACCTCACCATCTGCGGGCGTGCCAAGGATCTGATCAAGTCGGGCGGCGAATGGATCAACCCGACCGAGATTGAGGCGATTGTCGGCGGACATCCGGCCGTGCGTCACGTTGCAGTGATCGCGCGACCTGACGCCAGATGGGGCGAGCGTCCGCTGCTGGTTGTCGAAACTGCCGACGCGAGCGGAACCCCCGACAGCCTGATCGGAATGTTGCGCGGCAAGGTCGCCGATTTCTGGATCCCCGACCAGGTCGCCGAGGTCGAGGCGATGCCGCTCGCCGCAACGGGCAAGATCGACAAGCTCCGGCTAAGCGCGGACTTTGCTGCGGGGCAGATCAGCACGACTCACGTCGGGCGGTAATTTCCCCCTTTCACCCGCCCTCCGGCGCATCTCCCATTTGGCGCTGCTCACCGTCAGGGGCACCCCGCCCCTGCGGCCGGCAGCTTCGGTGCGGCCAGCCCGACATTCCAGTTCCAGCCAATCGTGCCCGTCGCTTTGCGGCGGCACATCACGGTCTCGTTGAACGCGTACATACCCGGCATCGGTTTCGCCTCGGCGCGCGGCACGTCGGCGACGTGGAGATAGGCTTGGCCGGTGCCAAAGGGTTGCCATATCGGCCCGTTCGCGGCCACGGGTCGGCCGTCACGCGTGAAGCTTGTCCAGTAATCGAGCAATGCGTCGGACACGGCGCGCTCTGCCGGTGTCTCCGGCACGCGCGGCCAGCGTGGCGGGGTGCGGTCGAAGGTGCCGAATACGAACGGCAATTCGCTCGCATGAAAGGCGTGGAGCCCGGCTTGATCTGCAGCGGGATAGCCGTGATCGAACAGATAGAGATAAGCCGGCTGGCCGAGCGCAGTCTGCATCCGCGCGAGCCGCTCGGCAGTCCAGCCATAGAGCGCATCGCGAGTCGTCGCCAGGATACTCTCCTTATAGGTGGCGGCCGGGTACAAGGTGAGGAACGTGTCGGCGAGATCGCCATAGCGCTCCCGGATGCCCTTCTCATAGTCGGCGGCGGTCGCAGGGGCTTTGGGCGCGAGCACCGTCAGCGAGCGGATCTCGCCCTGGTTGAAGCCAGCGAGCACGGGAACGGGTGCCTGCTTCCCTGCAGCGAACGTTGAGACCATCTGCTCGGGCAGCACCAGTCCGTCGACGGTTCCCCAGGGGCCGTATCCCATTGCAGCGGCGCTGTTGGTCAGCGTCTGCGCGTCCATTCCGCGTAGTGTCGCAAGATCGGGTGCCTGCAGCGCGGCAGCAAGCAGCTCCCCTGCCCCTTCGGCCGAAGGCGCACCGTAAACCGCCTTCTTGAGCTGCGGCATCGAGATCATATAGCCGCTTTCGACGATCGCTCGCGCGAACAACCCCCGCGCGAGGGGCGATTCGAGCAGGTACATCGCACTCAGCCCACCTGCGGATTCGCCCGCGATCGTAACCTTGGCGGGATCGCCACCGAACGCAGCGATATTGGCACGCACCCATTTGAGCGCTGCGATCTGGTCAAGCAGTCCGTAATTGCCCGAGACGTGAGCGACCGATTCGTGGCTGAGCGCGGGATGCGCCAGCCAGCCGAGCACGCCGAGACGATAGTTGATCGACACCACGATCACCCCGCGCTCGGCCATCCGCTTGCCATCATAGAGCGGCTCGCGCCCTGACCCGGCCACCAATGCGCCGCCATGGATCCAGAAAAACACGGGCGCATCGCTGGCGTTAGCGGGGGCCCAAATATTAAGCGTCAGACAATCTTCACTGACGGGCATTGGGTCGCCGCTGTAGATGGACGCAGTCTTCGCCTGTGGCTGGACACAGGCTGGGCCGAAAGCACCGGCAGCGCGCACGCCGCTCCACCGCGGCAGCGGCACAGGGGGGTGCCAGCGCAGCGCCTGCACCGGCGGAGCGGCATAGGGGATGCCCTTGAACACCTGAACCCCGTCCTCCACGACGCCCTGCAGCTTCCCGGCAGGCGCGGTGACGATCGGGGTGGAAGGGGCTTGCGCCGCAGACGCGGTGGCACCGGCCACGCCGAGCAGCGCGAGCGAATGGATCAGCAGCTTCATGCTATGTCCTTTCTGGGTAGGCTGCCACGCACACGCAACACGCGGGCGAGCCACAGGAACAGGGCGATTGCGACGAGATAGGCGGGCGCGAGGGTGTAGAGCGCCGCCTGCAATCCATGCGCGGAGCCGTGTGCGGTAAACCAGTCGCTCGCCGCGCCAACATAGGTAGGACCGAGCCCCAGCCCGATGAAATTCATCACCAGCAACAACAGTGCTCCGGACAGCACGCGTTGGTCGGGGCGCACCTCTTCCTGCACCAGTGCGACCGCAGCCGAGAGGTAGAAATAGTTGAGCAGCATCACCACAGTCAGCAGCACCAACGCCACTGGCCAGCCCGGTGCCCAGAGGAACGCGACATAGAAGGGCAATGCGATCGCCAGCGAAACAGCCGGCCCGATCGCATAGACTTTGCGCGAGCGCGGCAGCAGGCGATCGATCACGCGCCCGGAGGCCAGCATGCCGCCGCCCATGCCGATCGCCACTGCGATGGCGTACCACAGCGCGACCTCCCCCAGTGTCATGCCCTTTTCGCGGATCAGGAACAGCACCGCGAAGTTGCCAAGACCATAAGTGACAAACTGCGTTGCCCCGCTCCCGATGGAGACAAGCAGCAGCACCGGGTTGGCAAAGAACGCACCGACCGTTCCCCAGAACGGCACCGTGACATGCCCCCCGGGCAGCGCATCGTCGAGCGCCCCCCGCGTCGGCTCGCGGATCAGCAACCGCACAGCGATCGCGGTGACAATGCCGATCGCGCCGATCGCGATAAACGCATCGCGCCAATCAAACGCTGCAGCGACCGACGCACCGAATGCGATGCCGATCGCCGCGCCGATCGGTGGACCGAGGTTATAGATGCTGAGCGCCGTCGCGCGCCGTCCCTTTGGAAAGGTGTCGGTAATTATCGCATAAGACGGCGGCACTCCGCCGGCCTCGCCGAATCCCACTGTCATGCGCGCCAACACCAGCTGCGGGAAGGTCACCGCCAACCCACAGGCAATCGTAGCACCGCTCCAGATTGCGCAGGCCAGCGACACCACGGTGACGCGGTTGGTGCGGTCCGCGAACCAACCGACGGGGATCGCAATGAAGCAATAGAAAAGAGCGAAATACAAACCGCCGAGCAATCCAAGCTGGCCGTCGGTGATCTGCAGCGAATCCTGGATCGGCTTGGCAAGGATTCCGATCAACTGCCGATCGAGGAAGTTCAGGACATAGACAAAGGTCAGCACGAACAGGACCAATCCGCGCCTGAACGCCCCGCCCGGCCAACCGATCGCCCGCGTCGCGGCATCCGAGGCCGGAACTTCCATAAACCCTCTCCGTCGACGTGTTTTCGTCGTTGTCGCGATGATGCGGATGAGCGGCTCTCCTGTCAATAAGTCACTCTCTCGTGTGTGAATGATCAACAAGCGGCGATCGCTGCTTGACGCTCGCGTCGGGAGTCGGGAAGGACATTGTCGTGACCCAGGATATACCCGTACAGCGTCGCCCGCGCCGGGCCGAGCAACGCGCCGAAACGATGGAGTTGATCCTCGATACGGCCGAAGAGCTATTCTCCAAACACGGCCTGCACGGCGTGACACTGAAGGAGGTCGCCAAGCGAGTCGGCGTCCATCACACGCTGCTCAATTATTATTTCGCCGACAAGAAGGCGTTGTTCGACGCAGTATTCGCGCGCCGTGCGGTGGTAACCAGCGAACGCCGGATGAAGGCGCTTGACGATTACGAGTCCGCCGCCGCGGGCAAGCCGACCGTCGAGGGCGCGCTGCGCGCATTTCTGGATACCGATCTCGACCTCTATATCGATGGCGGCGAGGGCTGGCGTAACTATGCGAAACTCGGCGCGCAGGTCGCCAACACGCCGGAATGGGGGGCCGAGCTGATGGACACGCATTTCGACCCGGTCGTTCTGCGGCTGATCGGACTGCTCAAGCAAGCGCTCCCCGAGTGCGAGGAAAGCAAGATTTTCTGGGGTTATCATTTCGTCACCGGCGCGCTGATGCTGACGCTCGCGCGCACCGGGCGGATCGACAAGCTATCGGGTGGCATCAGCCGGTCGGACGACTTTGTGTCGGTAAAGGAGTATATGGCGACCTTTATGGCTGGTGGCTTTCTCGCGATCTGCACACCGCAGCCGACCGCCATCACCACTTAGAAATCTACACTCCGGCGACGGATCAAAGCCCGCCTGGAACGTCGTCGGTCCGGCTCGGCGCAGTGGGAAAGGTCGGCAATGTCCGATCTTTCAACGCCCGCTTGTGGTCACCTGTTCGAGCGACGCTGCCATTCTCGATGAACACCCTCTCACCGCGCTTTTGTGCCGAAGCGCGAAAGAGGGCGTGGGCCGTATCAAAGCGCGCAATCATTACGCCGCATGTGAAATAATATACAGATTTCGCCTGACGATCTGGGCGAACCCGCACGCGTGATTTCATTTGGCATCTTGAACAGGGAGCGATCATCGCCCTCGGCGTATATCGCAATCCTACCTTAATGCAGAACGCCGGTTATCGATCAGGGGCATCACCATCTAAAAACACGATCGATCTCCAGGACACGCAAGCATCTGTCCTGAAGCAATTTCTTTATTATTACATATTACAAAAATCAGCTAAGATCTTCTCAAAGTAAGCGATTCGCGGGCGGGGGAAATAATGGGGCAGTTTCGGACTGAGCGGGGGCGATTTCGTGCCTTCGCCGGATGCATGCGATCTGCACTTGGTACCTTTGCTCATCGCAATCGCATGCGCGAACTCGGCCGACGACGCGCCGCAGGGCATCCAAGCCGCCCTTTAATCGCGCTTTTTGCTTTTATGTTCGCCTTGATGCCCGCTTTTGCGGCGGCGGCTACATCGAAGGGCTGCGCCGACATCAACACCGGCCAGTATAATCGCACCTTTTCGATTCCATCGGCCAGCAATGGTTCACAGATACAAGATCAGGATATTACTTTTGGAGCTTATGCATCAACGTTAAGCGATTTCTATTTTAATAATGGAGATGTAGTTCAATTTACATTGACATCTCGCGTCGGGACAGGATATTTTTCCGCATTTGAATATGACGATACTGGATCCATTGTTCGCAGCGTCCTCAATCAAACAGGAAATTCTGCGACTTTCACAATCGGATCCAACAATTTATTCAGATATTATAATTACGCGCTTTCCAATTTTACATATACCGCAGGGGGAAGCGCCAACAACGACGCGACTGCCGCGCACTCCAACTCTTCGGCATTTTTAACCCTAACCTGTACCCCAGCGAGCGCGGGACCGACCGTAACGGCCGTTAGCCCGACCAGCGGCCCCGCTGCCGGCGGCACGGCGGTCACCATCACCGGCACCGGCTTTACCGGGGCTACCGCCGTCAAGTTCGGTGCGACCTCTGCAACCGGCATCACCGTTGTCAGCGCGACCAGCATCACCGCAACCGCTCCCGCTGGCAGCGGCACCGTCGACGTGACCGTGACTACCCCTGGCGGCACCAGCGCCACCTCGGCGAGTGACCGGTTCAGCTATGTCGCGGCCCCCACCGTCACCGCCATCTCGCCCAGCTCGGGCCCGGCGAGCGGCGGTACCTCGGTCACCATCACCGGCACCGGCTTTACCGGGGCTACCGCCGTCAAGTTCGGCGCGGCCTCTGCAACCGGCATCACCGTTGTCAGCGCGACCAGCATCACTGCAACCGCTCCGGCTGGCAGCGGCACCGTCGACGTGACCGTGACCACCCCTGG
>JGI24511J20085_100177_pt1 | contig 30178 bp, 28 predicted proteins | sample LinPmetageLP31_FD_20085 | JGI IMG/M metagenome (IMG submission 20085) | reverse complement strand
TCTGTTAGAATCGCTGTTTCCGACGCCGCTGTAGCTCAGTCGGTAGAGCAGCGCATTCGTAATGCGAAGGTCACCAGTTCGATTCCGGTCAGCGGCACCAGGAATTCCTTAAAAACCGGCCACTTAGGCCGGTTTTTTCTTTGGTCTATTGGGGTCAATTTGGGACGTTTTTGGTTCCGGACTGTCCCAAATTTGTCCCGTGCACTGGGACGACGAAAGTCGCGCCAGCTTGACTGGCATGGCTAGACCATACAGAATCCAAACATCCAGTACCCATGAGCCTTTACCCAGATCGGGAGATTTGGGGTTCGTTCGGACAAGCACCGTCCGCTCGGATTAACGACATGCAAGCCGACTAGTACGAACGGAGTCGGAGCGAAGCGAAACAGAGCCCGCATGCATGGCGAGGAACCCACTGAGGGCCACCCGGCCCGCCACGGACACAACGCTACTCCAGCGTCTAGGTCTTCGGCTGGTGCGCACGTTCGGTAGCTTGCACGTATTGACGTGTGGGCCGCCGGAGTTCGCCCATGTCTTCCCAGCATCAAGTCGAACTGCTGACGCTTAGTCAGCTATGTCCGCTACTCCACCGCAAACCTGCCACCGTCTACTCAGACATCGCATCAGGCCGATTCGATCGTCTGCCTCCAATCCTCCGTTTGCCGGGTCAACGCAAGCTGTTGTGGCGGAAGCAGGATGTTCTTGATTGGATCGAACGACATGTCCAGCCAGCTAGGGCTATCGCCGACGCTCAAACGGGCAGCACGAAGCGCCCTCAGGGCCTAGCGGTAGCAACTTCGCAAGCCAGGCAAGTTGGCCGGCCAACAAAGCGACAGCAGCTTGAGCGTCGCTTGGCAGGTGCAGAGGGGGCTGGCAAGTGAACCATCCCAAAGAAACTGCGGTCGCTTTGCCCCGCGCAGAGCGCTCCCCTCGCCAGAGCCGCTCGGAAGCTCTCATCGATGCCGGTGCTGCAATCGACAGGGCCCCACCAAAGGGCGATGACATCGCTTTCACCCACTCAATTTTCTGCCAGGTCGGCCTACCTCGCCGCCAAACCGAGGGAGCCTCCTTCAAGCGCCAGTTTGGTAACGCGTGGATTTGCGTAAGCGCCGGCTATCTTGATGAAGGACAGGGCCCAGTCCTGCAGCCCGTGCCATATGGGCCTGCACCGCGACACTTGATGGCGTACATGAATACCTACGCTATCAGGCATAGAACTCGGGAAATACCGATCGGCGAGGACATCACCGACCTTCTGCGGCTCATTGGGCAAGAAAACCAAGGTGGGAACCGGTATAAAACCGCCAGGCTCCATTTACACGCGCTCGCAGCGAGCAGGGTGCAACTCGGCTACCGGGGCCGCACCTTCAATGATCAACCCATCGAACAGTTCGATGCATGGTCGAGTGATGGCAGTACTCGAAACCGCCGCTGGCCGGGGGTACTCCTCCTCTCGAAGAGCTACTACGAGTCACTCAAAGGCGCGGGCGTACCGATTGATCGCCGAGCTTTGCGAGCGATTGGCGGTGCCGCATTGGATATCGACGTTTACACGTGGCTTGCGCACAGACTGACCCAAATCGATCAGCCACAGACCATTTCGTGGAGGGCGCTCCAAGATCAGTTTGGCGACGAATACAAGGACAGCAGCAATTTTCGTAGAGAGATGAACAGGGCTCTGAAGGTCGCCCTTGCCGTCTACCCCGAGGCTCGCCAAGCGATTGAGCCCGTCAGAGGCGGACTTCGTCTCAGGCACGCATCTCCCCCTGTTCCACCGAAGCGCGCCTCATGAAAAAGCCGGCTCAAGAACGGGATTTCATGAGCACGCGCGGCCAAAGGCCGGCTGTGGAGAAGCCTGTGGCATGCCTAAGAGATGGACTCGTGATCGAGATTACGGGTGCGAAGTGCAGCAACGCCAAGCAACCAGAACGCGGCCAACCGAAGAGGCGTTATGTATTCAAGACGCCAGTCACGGGGAAACCGCACCCAGCTCTCGCGGTCCTACTGTCGATGGCGGCCACAGATGTAGCGTCCAACGGAATCGGCCATGCTGCGGTCAGCCACGATGCAGACTACCTTTACAACTCAATCGTCGCCTTGGGCAAAGCCACGTTCCCAAAGATTCGGACTCGGATCAGCCCGTATTGCTTCCGCCACCAAGCCGCATCGGATCTCAAGGCCGATCCAACCTTGTCGCTGGAAGAGGCCGCACAGTTCATGGGACACCTATCGGATTACAGCATCGGGCGATACGGTCGCGCCGTCCATGGCAAGAGAGGAAGCGAGCGCGCCAAGCCAGTCATGGTCAAAACGTCGCGCTCAGTCAAGCATTCACCCAAGGTGGACAAACTTGCTCGCTTCAAGATCGCCAGCGCAAACCGGCGGAACAAACTGAAGCAAGGCTAGGAGTGCCCTGCCCATGGGAGCCAAAGATGCGTCAAGGCTGCGTCGATTCTGCGTTGATTTCGGCGCGTATAGCGCAAAGACAAGAGCTTGGCCGCCCCGGGTACGTCAAAGTTGCGTCGTTTTGCGCCCTCGCCTCAATAGCCCCTCGTTCAGTTGCGTCGATTTCGACGCATTGCCGGAGCTGAGTGGCAGACAATGCTGATGCAGCAGCGTCTAACCGAACAGACTCGCGAGAGCGTCGAAGCTTGGATGCGACAAGCAGGCTTGTACGCTACGGATTCCATTCGCTTCGAGTTAAGTTGGGCCAGGCGGAAAATCACGACAATCCGATGTCAGTACGTGAATTTCACGACATCAACAATAGAATTTAGTGTTTTTGCATTCACCCTTGGCACGGCGCTTCGCAGCCGCTTACTCTTGGCTGCGACGATGCGCCGCTTCTCTCTTCTCACCATCGTCCTTCAGACGCAGCCCTCGCTGCGTCTTTTCTATTGAAGCGCGCCGCCCCTAGGTCGATTCGTTTCCGTGCCAAGGAGAGCACTGGCTTGCCTGCCTGTTGATTTGCAGAGAGTCCTGACCCACCCGAGGTAGGTCAGGATTCCGTGCAAATCAATAGGTACCGGCTTTGCGCTGGCGAATTCTGTTGATTGGCATTAGATCCCACGATTCCGCTAAGTGGGCTCTCTTGACAGTGAATCTCGACACTTGCTAGGTCGCGCGCACGCCGATCACAGCTTCACAAGCAGTGGCCCCTTGAACGCTTCCTTGATCAGTGCGGCTGGTTGCCCGTGCGCAAGCAGTTTGCCCATCGCATTCATGGTCTGCGTGATGTGCCGGAAGTATTTGAGGTAGCCGGCGCAGAGGAAATTCAGTCCGGGCTCGCCGTCAACAGAGACCGCAAAGCGGTTCTTTGGACATTCACCGTGGCATGCGAAACGATATTCGCAACGACGGCAGACGCCTGGCAAGGCATCAGCCTTGGCGTTACCGAAGGCTTGTTGCTGCGCTGAGTTGAGCAATTCCGCCGCACCTCGTTCCTGCAGATTGCCCAAACGATATTCCGGATACATGAAGTGGTCGCAACTGTAGACGCTACCGTCGTGCTCAACGATAGCGGCACGGCCGCAGCGCTCGGAGAACAGGCAGACCGTGGCGGGTAGCTCGCACCACGCCGCCAATGCCCACTCGAAGTTCATCACGTGGATATCGCCAATATCGTTGCGCACCCATTCGTCGTAGATGGCGATCAGGAAATCACCCCAGGCTTCGGGAACAACGCTCTGCGTGCTCATCTCAACAGGTTGATCGATCGCTTTGCGCACGATTGGTGAACGGGAGAATTCTGGTGGTGCCGCGAAGTGCAGCCCGATAGCCTGTTCCTGTGCGCGCGGTACACGCTCAACAACCGGGTTGAACTGCATGTGCCGCACGCCCAAGCCCTTCAGGAAGCGATAGATGGTCAGGGGTTGGCACGAGACCGCATCCGACACAGTCACCAACACGTTGAACGGCACGTTGAAGCGTTGCAGAATGCCCAGCCCGCGCACCGTATCGTCGAAGCTGGAGCGGCCCTGCTTGTCGCGACGCGTCAGGTCGTGCAGCTCGCGCGGGCCGTCCAGGCTGATGCCCACCAGAAAGCCCTCGGCTGCCAGAAACGCGCCCCAGCGTTCGTCCAGCAGGGTTCCGTTTGTTTGCAGCGTGTTTCGGATGGTTTTGCCATTCCTATACCGGCGTTGCAACGCGACGGCCTTCTCAAAGAAGTCCAAGCCCATCAGCGTCGGCTCTCCACCCTGCCAAGTAAATTCGACCTCCGGTGTTGGTTGCGACTCGATATAGCGCCGAACGTAGACATCGAGCGCAGTGTCCGACATGCGGAAGCGGTGCCGCTCTTCATAGAGCGACTCCTTCTCCAGATAGAAGCAATAGCTGCAATCCAGATTGCACAGCGGCCCAACCGGCTTGGCCATCAGATGGAAGCCAGAGCCAGGCACCGAGTTCGTCGCATCATTTGTATGGCAGTTGGACATGGCAAAACCTCACCGTGATGGGCAAGCCCCCTTGCATTCAGGCAGCCGGCGGGCCTCACGTCTTATAAGAAAAAAGAGAGGGAGCAAGCTCCCCCCAATACCGACCAGAATGAAACGCACTGCACAGCACGCCCAATGGATTTGAGTGGGCCGGCCGTTCAGAACTTGTGACGAATCCCCAGCGCAATACCCATCATCGAGGTCTGACCAGCGCCAAGGGCATAGCTGTTGCCAAGCGAGAGGCTGGTGGCGTAGGCAGTCGCTGCAGAATCCAGCGTCAGACCGGCATTCTTTGCGTACGCGGTGGTTAGGTAGACATCGGTACGCTTAGACAGCGCATAGTCAGCAACGAGCGCCACCTGCCAAGGATTCGCATTCTGTGTGCTCCCGAACAGATTCCGGAGCTTGTCGTAGTAAAACTCGCCTGTCAGGGTCAATGCCGGCGCGACCTGATAGCTTGCACCGACCCAGTACATGTCATCGCGCAGCAACGTGGCACCGGTCTGGTCGATATTCTTACCCCACCGATAACCGCCCATCACCTTCACTTTGTCCAAGGTGTAGCTCGCCGCAATTGCCGCTTTGCGGAAGGACCCTGTTCCCGTGCCGATCGTCGGGTTGTATTGGTCGTAGCCGACAGTCGCTGCAAACGAACCGCTGTCGTAGGTCAAGCCCGTGCCATATGCGGAATCGCGGTGAAGTTGCCCCGGCACCTCACCATTGCCGCCAACCACCGTTTGCGGGGCAGCCGGGCTGGCCGGTGGCAGCGCCAAGCCAGCGCCAAACGACCAGTGCGCAACCGCCGTGACCGGACCGAACGTGCCCGTGTACTTGGCTGTGTTGTCGAGGCGGTAATTCGGCCCAACCTGCAAGACGGCGGGTTCATATTGCGTCGCGTAAGCCGTCGGTGAGAAGTTGGCAAGCCCCTCAAACATCGACGCGTACTGGCGCCCAAACGTAATCTGGCCAAACTGCGCGCTTTTCAGACCCACGAACGCCTGGCGGCCAAAAAGTCGACCGCTCTGTTGCAAGGAGCCGTTGTTCAGACCAAAGCCGCTTTCCAGCACAAACAGCGCGCTGAGCCCGCCGCCAAGATCCTCCACCCCGCGTAGCCCCCAGCGCGAACCGGCCAGACCGCCGGAGTCCATGCGAACCACATGGTTCGCCGGACCTGGGCTGTACTTGTTCGCAGCCTGCGGTACCGCGCCGACATTGTTGGCAAATTCCAGATTCACGTCGGTGACGCCATACAGGGTCACGCCTGACTGTCCCCAAGCTGTGCTCGCGCAGGCGAGCAGTGACGCAAACGCGATATGTTTCAACTTCATGCTGCAGTGTCTCCTCTTCTTGCGTTGTGATCCCGGGAGGCGATCGCATGCCCGGGAGTGGCTTACTGTGAGCCGGTGTAAAACCCAAACTGATTCAACCACTACGGCGAAGTGCAGCGTCCTCACGCGCAGCGACGCTCCATCCACGGTTGTTGCAAAGCGCGTGGCAACGCAGCGCAAGACGGCCTTCAACGCGTGAGGGGTTATACCTTCTTACGTATTGATTTCGATGCCTTCAGATTAGGAGGTCGACCCGCATCGAACTTGTCATCCGAGCGAAATCTCTTGTCTCACCCGGTGCATGTCGACACGAAATGCAAGGCCGCCCGTTGCGCCAACCGCGCTATCGCCCGACCGTGGTGGAGTGCTTGCAGCTTGAGCTGCGCATCAGGCGACCGCACTGTGCTCCAAGCCCAGTTCAGACGCGCTTGCTGGATCACTGCTTGGGCAGTGTCAGGTTGAGTGTGGCCGATCGCCAAGTAGGACGACGCGTACACCCGTGCGACTTCGTGGCTGTGGCGATGCAGCCATGGGTAGCATGGCGCGATGAAGAAGGCGAAATCGCTCGATCACGGCCACCGCTTCCCCGCAGCCGTCATCAGCGGCGCCATCCGCTGGCATCGCCGATTCAATCTGAGCCTGCGCGACATCGAGGAATTGCCGTTCGAACGCGGCGTGACTGTCAGCGACGAGACAATCCGCTGCTGGTGCGACGAATTCGGCGCGGACTTCGCCCCTCGGGTCAAGGCGGCCAACTTGACAACGCCGATCGGACCAACCGGCACCCTCTGCCTCAGTCGGCCCTCTGTCTGCCCTTCTGTCAACCTACCCGCTGAGCTTTTCTTCCTTGAGATAGCGCTGCGCAATCGGCCCTTCTACGCGTAGCGCGTGGCAGGTGCCGATCAGGCCACGCCTCGAGCGCGCGAAGCGCTCCACGTCGTGCGCATCGCGCGGGGCAATCATTGCCCGCCCTATCGGAATCGTTTGGAAGGCCGTGGTCGCGATCGGCAGCAACAGTTCAGAGAGGTGGGTGCAGCCGCCGGCGCCCCCAAACAGCGTTTTGATCTTGTGCGAAAAGCCGGGCGCAACTCGCTCCCCAATCAGCTTAGCGTAGGCCGGAGCTGCGCCACGGCATTCGCTGGTCGGCACGTTCGGCATCTGCACGGCGACGTCGCGGATGACGAAGTCGTCGTCAATCGTCAACCTGACCCACATGGCGTGATAAGGTTCTCCGGCTGCCACCACGCTACCCTCCGCAAGCGGCACCGCATGGGTTTTGGAATCGCTCAGCCGCCCCTCGATATCCCACAAGCCGTCCGGGCGCAGGTAGCTGACGCATTCGACGGCGCGTGTGTGGATACGGCGGCGCGTATCGCTGGTGTCTGCGCTGCTTTTTTCGCTCATGACCTATCTGTCTCTTGACCTATCGTTTTTACGGCATCCTGGGTCGGCAGACCACGTGCACATCTAATTGGGCAATGCAGAGAGACGCGGAGCCGACTGCGCGCCGGCCGCGTCGAATATCTTGCGCGCGGCATTGTGCGGGTGACAGCGCGCTTCTTCTAACGTCAACACTGGCGCGAAGCAGACATCTGTGCCTTCGAGCAGATCGCACCAGTGCCGGCGCGGCTGCGACAGGAACAGCGCCTCCAGCCGCGCCTTCAGCGCCGGCCAGGCCGCGGCATCGTATTGCCGTTTCGGATCGACATCGTCGATTTCCAGTGTTTGCAGCAGCAGCGTATAGAACTGCGGCTCGAGTGCGCCGACGGTGATATAGCCGCCATCTGAGCAACGATAAGTATCGTAGAACGGCGAATCGTGGAAGGCACTCGGGCGCTTGTCATTGACTCCGCCGAGGCCAGCGCCGGCGGAGATGAATTGCGCAATTCCGCCCAGCATCGCCACCACATCCGTGATGGCAGCATCGACCACGCTGCCCTGCCCGCTCGCGCGCGCATTCAGCACGCCGGAGACGATGCCGAATGCCAGGCCGAGGGCACCGCCGGCATCGCCCAACACGGTCGGGGGCACGATAGGCTTCTGTCCGTCGACTGCAGCCAGCGACAGCATGCCGCTCAAGGCGACGTAGTTGAGGTCGTGACCGGCTACCTGTGCCAGCGGGCCGTCCTGGCCCCAGCCGGTCATGCGGCCGTAGACCAGGCGCGGGTTCGCCTTGGCGCATTCGGCAGGGCCAAGCCCGAGCCGCTCCATTACGCCGGGGCGGTTGCCTTCGATCAGCGCGTCAGCCTTGGCGATCAAATGGAGCGCGTGCTGCACGTCGACCGGGTCTTTCAGATTGAGCTGCACTTCGCGCTTGCCAGCGCGCAGCGGATTGGGCCCGCCGTTGCCGAGCATGTCGGCCAGCCCGACGCCGCCCGGACGGGTGATCATCGTGATCTCAGCGCCGAAGCCGGCCAAGATGCTGCCGCACAGCGGTCCAGGACCGATGCCCTCGAATTCGACGATGCGGATGCCCTTCAGCGGCTTGATGGTGTTGGTCATGAACGATCCTGTTTATGCGGCGGCTTTCAGTCATAGCCGAGAACAACCATGCCTTCACACTCGTCCGGCTCAAGGCCCGGACGAGTCGAACGATTGCAATGCGGCATCAAGGTACTCCGCAAACGGGACATGCCGGCCGGCTTGAGATCGCAAGCGTGCGCTCTACCGATTGGCACCTCATGCCGCCGCAGAATGTCTTCTTCGCGGTTGCGCGGGATCATCCTTGCCTCCTCAGCTGAACACCTGGCGCGCAATCAGATCTTTCATGATCTCGTTGGTGCCGCCATAGATCTTCTGGATGCGGGAGTCCGCGTACAGGCGAGCAATCGGGTATTCCTCCATGTAACCGTAGCCGCCGAACAGTTGCAGGCATTCGTCTGTCACGCGGCATTGCTGTTCGGTGCACCACCACTTGGCCATGTAAGCGGCTTCGGCGTCGAGTTTGCCGTCGAGCAGGCGCTGCGTGCAGTCGTTGACGAAGCTGCGCACCACGTGGGCCATGGTGGCGCACTCTGCCACCTTGAAGCGAGTGTTCTGAAAATCGGCAATCGTCTGGCCAAAGGCTTTGCGCGTCTTGGTATATTCCACCGTCAATTCGACGGCGCGCTCGATCACGGCTGCGGCGGGAACGGCCAACAGCATGCGCTCGTAAGCGAGCTGGCTCATCAATTGCCCGAAGCCCTTGCCTTCGACGCCGCCGAGCAGGTTGGCGACCGGCACGTGCATGTTGTCGAACGTCAGCTCGGCCGTATCCGATGAATGCTGACCCAGCTTTTTCAGGCGACGGCCGACCGAGAAGCCGGGCAGGTTTTCAGTTTCGACCACCAGCAGCGAAATGCCCTTGGAGCCGGCGTCACTGGTACGCACCACCACCACCAGCAGGTTGGCGGAAAAGCCATTGGTGATGAAGGTCTTGGAGCCATCGACGACATAGTGATCGTCCACAAGCTTGGCGCGCGCGCGAATGGCTTTGAGATCGGAGCCGCAGCCCGGTTCGGTCATGGCGATGCCGGCCAGCATCTCGCCACTGGCGAGCTTGGGCAACCACTTCTGTTTCTGCTCTTCGGTGCCATAGTCGAGGATGTAGTGCGCAGCGATCGTGTGCACCGCAGTGTTGAGCGGCACTTCAGCCTTGGCCAATTCGTCTTGCACCACCAGTTGGTAAGCCAGGCTCGCTCCCGGCCCGCCATACTCTTCGGGCAACTCGGGCAACATGAAACCCATTTCGCTGAACGGACGCCATGCTTCGCGTGGGACATAGCCTTGATTGCGCCAGCTTTCAAGGTGGGGCACGAGTTCGGCGTGGATAAAGCGGCGAACCTGTTCGCGGAAGGCCGCGATGTCGGCGTCCATCCAGGGGTGCTGGTGAAGTTGAGGCAGCATAGTCAGGCTCCTGTCACAGTGCACCGAAGCCGCCGCCGCAGACGACGACCTGACCGGAGACGTAGTCAGACTCAGGGCTGCACAGCATGACGATGGAACCGGCGGCTTCGTCCGGCGTGCCGGGGCGGCCGACCGGGATCATCCGCTTCGACATTTCAGCCAGTTGTTCGCCGATGCCGACCTTGATCTCGCGGCCTTCGATCTGCACGGTCTTGCTCTCGTCGCCGGCCAACGGCACGGTCAGACGCGTTTGGATATGGCCGAAGGCGACGCAGTTGACGTTCACCTTCAAGCGGCCCCATTCCTTCGACAGCGTCTTGGTCAAGCCGACGATGCCGGCCTTGGCGGCCGAGTAGTTCGACTGGCCTGCATTGCCGCCGGCCGCGACCGACGACACGTTGACCACCTTGCGGAACACTTCCTTGCCTTCGGCCGCTTCGGCCTTGGCCGCAGCGGAGAACACAGGGTATGCGGCGCGCAGGATGCGGAACGGCGCAGTCAGGTGGCAATCGATGATTGCGTACCATTGCTCGTCACTCATCTTCTGGATCACGTTGTCCCAGGTGTAGCCGGCATTGTTGACGATGATGTCGATGCCCTTGTAGTTGTCCACCGCGGTCTTGATGAAACGCTCTGCGAAATCAGTCGCCGTCACGCTACCGGCGCAGGCCACGGCTTCGCCGCCGGCCGCCTTGATCTCGGCCACGACTTCATTGGCCGGATCGGCGTCGAGATCGTTCACGACGATGCGCGCGCCTTGCGCCGCCAGTTGCAGCGCCACGCTGCGGCCGATACCCCGGCCGGAACCGGTAACCAGTGCTACTTTGCCGTCCAATTTGCTCACTGCTATCTCCTGAAAATTAAGCGGCAAGCGCCACAACGGCTTCGCCAACGATTTTTTGGTCGCCGAATTGGTTTGCGGCGACGATGTTCACTCTTGCACAGGTCTCGCCGTCGACATCGAGCAGCTCAATCACTTGGCCCCTGCACGTGAGCGCGTTGCCCAGATGAGTAATGCCGCCAAAGCGCGCATCAAAGCGACGCAGGCGTGCCTGCGGCACCCATTGCGTAAGCAGCCGGCCCAGCCACGCCATGCCGAGCATGCCGTGAGCGAACACGTCTGGCATGCCGGCCTTGCGCGCAAAGTCAGTGTCGATGTGCAACGGAATGTGATCGCCCGAGGCACCGGCGAACAAAGCGAGCACGGTGCGATCAACGGGGGGCAGGCGCAATGCGGGCAGCGATTGGCCGACCTGGATAGGCGCAGACATGTCGTTCTCCTCAGTTCCGCACGACGAGCACGGCACGCAGTTCAGCCACCAGCTCACCATGTTGGTTGGTGACGCGCGAATCCTTGACGACGAATTCCAGTGCCCCACCCTTCTTGTTGTAGATGTCGGTTACAGTCGCCTCCACGGTGACCTTGTCGCCGGCATAGACGGGCTTGTGGTAACGGAACGATTGCTCCCCGTGCAAGATGCGCATCATGGGAATGCCCAAGTCCTTGAGCATCATCAACATCGCCCCGCTGTCGAGTTCGGCGGCAAACAGGAAGGTCGGTGGGACCAGCATGTCCGGATGGCCGGCTTCGCGCGCAGCGGCGCTGTCGGTGTAGACCGGGTCAGTTTCGCCGATGACCTTGGCGAAGAAGCGCAGGCGGGAGCGGTCCAGTTCCAGCGTCGAATCGGGTAGCTTGTACCCGATCCATTTCTTGTCGATCATGGGATTCTGCGCTCAGACTTTTCCGTACAGCGTAACCACGCAGGCGCCCCCCAGGCCGAGGTTGTGTTGCAGCGCGAGGCGCGCGCCTTCCACCTGGCGCTTGTCTGCCTGGCCGCGCAGCTGTTGAACCAGTTCCGTGCATTGCGCCAAGCCGGTCGCGCCCAGCGGGTGGCCCTTGGACAGCAAGCCGCCCGATGGGTTGGTGACGAACTTGCCGCCATAGGTGTTGTCGCCATCTTCGACGAACTTCTGCGCGCCGCCGCGCGGGCACAGGCCGAGCGATTCGTAGGTAAGCAATTCGTTGTGGGCGAAGCAGTCGTGCAGCTCGATCACGTCGACGTCTTGCGGGCCGATGCCGGCCGCTTCGTAGACTTGCTTGGCTGCGTCCTGGGCCATGCTGAAGCCGACCACTTCGCGCATGTCGCGCGCGTCGAATGTGACAGCGGTGTCGGTGGTCATGGCTTGCGCCAGGATCACGACGTCACTCCTGAGACCATGCTTCTTGGCAAACGCTTCCGAGCAGATGATGGCGGCAGCGGCACCGCAAGTAGGTGGGCAAGCCATCACGCGCGTCATCACGCCCGGCCACATCATGGGGGCATTCATGACTTCTTCATCGGTCACCACGGTCTTAAACAGCGCCAGCGGATTGTTGGCGGCGTGGCGGCTGGCCTTGGCGCGGATTTTCGCGAAGGTGTTGAGTGGCGTGCCGAATTCTTCCATGTGTGCTTTGCCGGCGCCGCCGAAGTAGCGCAAGGCAAAGGGAATCTCGCCGTTGCCGACCAGTTCGTTCGTCACCCTATTGAAACGTTCGAATGGGTCGGGGCGGTCGTCGAACACTGAGCCAAGCGCGCCCCGCTTCATCTGCTCGAAGCCGAGGGCCAGCACGCAGTCGGCGGCGCCAGACTGCACGGCCTGGCGCGCCAGGTACAGCGCCGTCGAGCCAGTCGAACAGTTGTTGTTGACGTTGACGACCGGGATGCCTGTCATGCCGACTTCATACAGGGCGCGCTGGCCGCAGGTCGAGTCGCCATAGACATAGCCGACGTAGGCTTGTTGGACTTTGTCGTAGTCGACACGGGCATCAGCCAGGGCCAGCTTGACGGCCTTGGCCGCCATCACGGGATAGGGTTCGTTGGCGCCCGGCTTGGTGAACGGGATCATGCCCACGCCTGCTACGCATACTTTATGACTCACACTGATGCTCCTTGATCTGACTTACGATTGTTTTGCAAATTACTCGTTTCGATGGATTTGGCCCGTCCCAGGAATATCCGGAGTGAAAGACGCTGGACAAGATTTCCGTACGGCGGCCTGAACAACCCAATCGGGAACCAGCGACGAACCGTGAATACCGATTTGGCGTGCGACAAGGCGCGAAAGCCTTCCGGTCCACGCCAGCTACCGATACCGGAATTGCCGGTGCCGCCGAACGGCAGGTCGTTTTGAAATACGTGCCAGGCCCAATCGTTGACGGTCATGCCACCGGCATGCACTTCGCGTGTCAGGATCTGCAATTCGCGGGCATCGTTGCCGTAGTAGTACAACGCCAGCGGGCGCGGACGAGCGGTGACGTGATGAACAGCCTGCTCGAGCGAATCGCAAGCCAGCACCGGCAGGATGGGGTTGAACAGCTCTTCCTGCAGAACGCGCATGTCGGGCGTTGCGCCCAGCACGATCTGCAGCGGAATAATGCGTTTGCCGTCACCCTCTCCGCAGGAAATCACCTTGGCGCCCTTCTGTTCGGCATCGGCCAGCAAGTCGCGGACCCTGTGCGCATGCCGGTCGGAGGCCATGCTGGTGTATTCGCGGTCCGGCACACAGTCCGGATACATTGCGCGAAAGGCCTGATTGAGCGCGTTGACGAATTCGTCGATTTGGTCGCTCGGCATCAGCACGTAGTCGGGCGCCACGCAGGCCTGGCCGCTATTGAATGCCTTGCCATGTGCGATCGACTTGGCTGCGGCAGCGATCGACGCGGAGCGCGAAACGATGGCCGGCGACTTGCCGCCCAGTTCCAGCGTGACCGGCGTCAGGTTCGCGGACGCCGCACGCATGATTTCCCGTCCGATGGCCGGCGAGCCCGTGAACACGATATGGTCGAGCGGCAATTCCGCAAAGGCGCGGCCGATTTCCACGCCGCCGCCAAACACAGCCACCTGATCCTCGGGGAAGATTTCTGCCAGCATGCGGCGTAAGACTTCTGTGCTGCGCGGCGAAAATTCCGACATCTTGATCATCGCGCGGTTGCCGGCAGCCAGCGCCATGATCAGCGGACCAACCGCCTCGATGATCGGGAAATTCCATGCGGCGATCACGCCGACGATGCCCTTGGGCTGGTACACGACCTTGGCGCTATTGGTGAGAAATAGCAGATCGGTTTTGCGGCGCTGCGGCTTCATCCAGCGCTTGACGTTGGCAAGCGCATGGTCGATTTGCAGCACCGGTTCGAGCACGTCGCACATCTTGCATTCAAACATAGACCGGCGACCAAAATCGTCGCTCATCGCCACCGCCAACGGCTCCTGGTAGCGCTGCAGAGCGGCGCGCAAGGCCTTCAGATCGCGGCGGCGCTGGTCAATGTCGGGGAATGGCGCGGCGAGGCAGGCGGCACGCTGTTTGGTTAATAGCGTGTTCAGGCCGTCGATAGTGTCGTTCATTTCTTTCGAGTATTAGTAAAGCTTCCTTGCTGCGATATTGCGAGGGAGGCACCCCAGTTGACACGCTTGAAGGAGCGGCTGAAGTTGGCGTTCGACGCTGCGAACCCTCTTCGCGTCGATTTGGCAACGGCCAGCGCGTCGCGACTCGCCACGCCGATTGAATCTGGGAAGTTGCCCAACGTAGCGAATGAGCGTGCCGGCATGAAGAACCGCGGGAGTTTCGCGATGGCCATGCAAATGAACCCTTCTCGCAATTGCTCCGGCATATCAACCCTGTTTGCGCTCGGCCCTGATCATGTCGGCGGCTTTCTCGCCGATCATGATGGACGGCGCATTGGTGTTGCCCGATACGATGTTGGGCATGATGGAAGCATCGGCCACACGCAGCCCTTCCACACCTTTGACGCGCAACTGCTCGTCCACCACGTCGAGCGGCCCTTGTCCCATGCGACAGGTTCCCACCGGGTGATAGGCGCAATCGGCATGGTCGCGGATGTATCGCTCGATTTCCGCATCGGTCTGCGCACGCGCGGAATTCTTTGATTCCCGGCCGCCGAGACTCGCGAGCGCCGGCTGCTTCATGACGTTGCGGATCAGCTTGAAGCCGCGCACCAGGCGGTCCACGTCGTCCTGCTCGGACAGGAAGTTGGTGTCGATGAGCGGCGGCGCCAGCGGGTCGTTGCTGGACAGCGACACGCTGCCGCGCGACTTCGGCCGCAACACGCAGCAATGCACCGAATAGCCATTGCCGAGCAAGATCGTGCGTCCGTGATTGATCAGCTTGACGATCAATTGCACCACCTGAACGTCGGGAACGGCTTCATTAGGAAGGGTTCGGATGAAACCGTTGCCCTCGGCAAAATTGGTGGTCAGCGGTCCACGCCGATGCCTGCGCCACGCGACCATGCCGCGCAATATCAGTGCGATGCTGGACCACGACACGCCGAACAAGCCCTTTGGGTCTTTGGCTTCGTAGCTGTGCACGATGTCGATGTGGTCCTGCAAATTCTTGCCGACGCCGGGCAATTCGTGGACCACCGGAATGCCGTGCTTCTGCAGCTCCTCTTTCGGCCCGATGCCGGACAGCATCAGCACCTGCGGCGATTGCAGCGCGCCGGCCGAGAGGATCACTTCGCGCGCCGCTCGCACTTGCTGCAGCTTTCCGTCGCCGTCGCGGTATTCGACGCCAACCGCGCGCTTACCTTTCATCAGGATGCGCGTCGTATGCGCCCGGGTGATGACCCGCAAATTCGCGCGGCCGCGGTTCGGCGTGATGAAGGCCTTGGCCGAACTACAGCGTTCGCCGTTTTTCTGCGTGACTTGCGTCAATCCGAAGCCATCCAGACTAGCGCCGTTGCAGTCGGGGTTGCGCGGATACCCCGCCTGCACGGCGGCTTCAACAAAGGCGCGGCTGTACTGACTGGGATCGATCAATTCGGCGACATTGAGCGAGCCGCCCGCTCCGTGGAATTCGCTGTCGCCGTAGGTTTCGTTGTTCTCGGATTTTTTGAAATAAGGCAGTACCTCAGCATAGCTCCAGCCCGTGTTACCTTCGGCCGCCCAGCGATCGTAGTCGCTGCTGTCGCCGCGGACGTACATCATGCCGTTGATCGAACTGGAGCCGCCCAGCGTCTTGCCGCGTGCCTGGTAACCGAGCCGGCCGTTGAGGCCGGGGTTGGGCTTGGTCTTGAAGGCCCAGTTGTAGATCGGGAGGGGGATCATTGCCGCCAGCCCGGCCGGGCAATGGATCAGCGCGCTATAGTCGGGCGCGCCCGCTTCGAGCAGGCACACCGACACTTCAGGGTCTTCGCTCAAGCGGCCCGCCACGACACAGCCTGCCGAACCGCCTCCGATGACCAGATAATCGAATGTATCGCTCATTAACAGTGCTCCATTGAGAAGTATCGACAAGCTATGCCGCAGGAATTGGAGAGAAGCGCGGCGCGGGCGCCGGATGCGTCGCGTCGGCAAAAGTCCCGCGGGCGACGTTATGCGGATGGCTGCGCGCTTCCTCGACACTCAGAACGGGGGCGAAACAGACATCGGTGCCTTCCAGCAGTTCGCACCAGTGTTGCCGCGGCTGCGACAGGAACAGCGCTTCCATGCGGGCTTTCAGTGCCGGCCAATCAGTGGAGCGGTACTGCCGGCCGCGGTCCACATCGTGCAACTTCAGCTTCTGCAGCAGCAGGGCATAGAACTGCGGCTCCATCGCGCAGATCGTGATATAGCCGCCGTCCTGGCAGCGGTAGGTGTCGTAAAAGGGCGATTCGTGCACCATGCTCGGCTTGTCCCCGCCCAGAGCGCCAGTTGCCGCGAGGAAGAAGGGCAAGCCGCCCAGCATGGCCATGACGTCGACAATGGCCGCATCGACCACACTGCCCTGCCCGGTCTTGACGGCGCGCAGCACGCCGAGGGTGATGCCGATGGCCAGGCCCAGAGCGCCGGCAGCGTCGCCCGTGCCCGGCGGAATGGCCGGCACCCGCCCGGCGATGACGGGCAGCGACAGCAAGCCGCTCAGGGCCACGTAGTTCAGGTCATGGCCGGCGGCCTGCGCCAGCGGGCCGTCCTGGCCCCAGCCGGTCATGCGGCCATAGACGAGGCGCGGGTTGGCTTTGGCGCACTCGGCGGGCCCCAGCCCCAGACGTTCCATCACGCCCGGACGGTTGCCTTCGATCAGCGCGTCGGCCTGCGCCACCAGCTCCAGGGCGCGCTGTACGCCTCCGGGAGTCTTCAAGTCGAGCGGCACGATGCGTTTGCCATCGGTCAAGGGGTTGGCCGTGTTTCCTGCGAGCGTCTCCACCAGCCCCCCTCCGCCGGAGCGGGCGATCAAGGTGACTTCAGCGCCAAAGCCGGCCAGGATGCGCCCGCACAGCGGACCGGGGCCGATTCCTTCGAATTCGACGACACGAAAGCCGTCGAGAGGTTTGATAGTCATTGCGATCACTTCCTGCATCTGTGGCCGAAGAGAGCACCGGCGCCGATTACGGCAAAGGTAGATTCGGCGCCACGATCTCGAATGCCAGCGCCTATCTCGTCGTCATTGCCTGCTTTGCTTCTTAACTGACCTTGCGCTGCGCGTTCTGCCAATACTTTTCCCTGACCGTGCGCCGCAGCACCTTGCCAACCACCGAGGTCGGCAACTGATCGACGAACACCAGCGACTTCGGTGCCTTGTGTCCGCCGAGCTTGGCCTTGACATGGGCGATCAGTTCCGCCGCTTCGACGGACATGCCTAGCCGCAGCATGACTTCGGCATGCACGGCCTCGCCCCAATCCGCGTGCGGCACACCGACCACAGCGGACATCAGGACGGCCGGATGCGAGGCCAGCGCCGCCTCGACCTCGACCGCATACACGTTGAAGCCACCGCTGATGATCATGTCCTTCAGGCGGTCGACGATGTACAGGAAGCCGTCTGAGTCGATGTAGCCGAGATCGCCGGATTTCCAGGCGCCGTCCACGAATTCGGCCGTGGTGGATTCAGGGTTGTTGTAATACCCTTTGATAACCGCCCGACTGCGGATGCGAATCTCTCCACACTGGCCTGCCGGCAACGGTTTGCCGTGTTCGTCGGTGATGAATACCTCGACGCCCGGTGTCGCCCTCCCCGCCGAAGACAGATGCTCCATTCCGTCTCCGGTGCAGTGTTCCGCCTTATCGAGCACCGATACGAACATCGGCACCTCGGTCGCGGCATAACCTTGCGTGAAAATCGACCCGAAACAGGCGATCAGCTCTTCCAGTTTGGACGGGCTCATCGGTGCTGCGCCGTAGATCAGGGTGGTCAGTGACGAGAAATCGCGCGGGTTGGCACGCTGCAGTTCAAGCAGCCGATACAGCACCGTCGGCACCAGGAAGGAATGCGTGATGCGCTGCTCCTCCACGGTTTGTCGCCATTGCTCGAGATCAAGCTGATTGAGGGTCACGTTGGCGCCGCCCGCATAGAACGTGGGGATGAAGGCGATCAACGTGCCGTGGGAAAGCGGCGCCACGTGCAGCATGCGCGCATTGCCGTTGAAATTGAAATCCGGGTTGATGAAGCAGCCGTCCCGGCAAGCCATCAGATTGTCGATCGAGTACTGCGCGCACTTGCCCTTGCCGGTCGTGCCACCGGTGAAGCGCAGCATGAAGATGTGCTCCTGGTCGTCGAGTTCAACGTCGACGTCAAGCTCGGATGCCGCTTCGACCAGCTTCCAGAACACGTGCACGCCCGGGCGGGCGGCTTGCTCATGCGTCGGCTCATCCATGACGACGATCTCGCAACCGGCCGCGCGCAGCATGGCGTAGTAAACGTCCAGCAGGCGCGTCTCGATAAACACCACCTTGGGCTTGACCATGTCAATCTGGCGCGCATGTTCTTCCGGCGCATCGCGCAGATTGGTCAGGACAACCGTCCCTTCCTGCTTGAGCACGGTCGGCAGCATCAGCAGGCTCAGGTTGTCGTTGTCCAGGATGAGTAGGAACTTGTCGCCATTACCGACCCCGAGCGGGTTACGCAACGCATCGGCGATGCGGTTGGTCAGCAGGTGATAGTCGTGATAGCTGTAACTGCGCTTGCGCTCCACGTTGATGATCGCCTGCCGGTCGCGGCAGCGCTGCGCCATGAGGCGCATGACACGGCTAAAGTTCATTTTCATTGCAGTCTCCTAGGCTTTTCTTGCCCACCCACTCCGTCGGAGAGCGGGATTATTGTTATTCCGAGTGGTTACCTCGGGGTCAACGTGCACGCAAGCGGGCCGCCGCGTCGAGGCGGATCGTGTGCGAGTTCAGGTAGGCGTTCTCGATAATGAAGGCGCAGCAGTGCGCGAACTCACGCATGTCGCCGAGGCGCTTCGGCGCTTCGATCTGTGCCTTGAGCGACGCGACAATCTTTTCGTCGAGCGACTTCACCATCGGCGTCAGGAACAGGCCAGGCGCGATGGCGTTGACGCGGATACCAACGTCGCCGAGTTCGCGCGCGGCCGGGCTGTTCATCCCGAGCAGCGCCGCCTTGGAGGCGGCATAGGCCATCTGGCCGATTTGGGCCTCATAAGCCGCGCCAGACGAGATGTTGATGACCACACCGCGCTCTTCTCCGGCCTCTGGCGCGTTCTTGACCATCTGCTCAGCGCACTTCGACATGACGTTGAACACGCCGTTGATGTTGACGTTAGTCACCATCGCAAACTTGCCAAGCGGCGTGGCCTTGCCTTCCTTGCCGAGCACCTTGCACGGCGCCGGAATCGCGGCGGCGTTGATGCACACGTGCACCGTGCCGAAGCGCGCGACGACGGCTGCGACGGCAGCTTGCACCGATTCTTCGCTGCTGACGTCGGTCTGCACGAACATGACATGCTCGGCGCCGATCTCTTCGACGGCCTTGACGCCGGCTTCGGCGTTCATGTCGAAAATGGCGACGCGCGCGCCCTTTTCCTGCACCATGTAACGGGTAGTGGCCAGACCGAGGCCCGAGGCGCCACCAGTGATGACGATGACTTTCTGTTCGATACGCATGATGTGGTGTCCTTTATGTGTCCGTCAGCGGTTCAATTTAGAAGGCCGACACACCGGTCAAGGCGCGGGCAATAATGAGTTGCTGGATTTCACTCGTGCCGTCGGGGATAGGCATGAGGATGGCCTCGCGGGCCAGGCGCTCGACGGGAAACTCTTTGGTCACGCCATTGCCGCCGTGAATCTGCACGGCTTGTCGGCAAACACCCACGGCCATCTCGGTGGCGTAGAGCTTGGCCATCGAGCATTCCATGTCGGAGCGCACACCTGAGTCGACCATGCTCGCTGCGCGGTGAATGAGCAGACGGGCCGCGTCGACTTGCGTGGCCATGTCGGCGATTTTTGCTGCGATCAATTGGTGGCCGGCGATGACCTTGCCATGCTGGCGACGTTCCTGGCTATAACGAATCGCCTCGTCGAGCGCGCGGCGAGCGATGCCTAGCGACTGTGTACCTACGTGCATCCGGGCGCGTTCGAACAAGGCCAACGTGTTGCGCAATGCTTCTCCTTCTTTGCCGATCACGTTGGTGACGGGCACTCGCACGTTGTCGAGGAAGATCTGGGTGGTCGATTGGCCGTTCAAGGCGATCTTGTCGATGCCACGCACTTCGTACGGATGTTCCTTACGGTCCAGCAGGATGTGGGTGAGGCCGTTCTTGGGGTCGTCGCTGGTGCGGCAGGTACAGATGAAGACGTCGGAATATTCGCCGCTGGTGATCCAGGTCTTTTCGCCATTGATGACGTAGTGGTCGCCGTCGCGGCGGGCGCGCGTCTTCACCTCCATCACGTTCGAGCCTACGTCCGGTTCGGAGATGCCGAAACTTGCGAACAGTTCTCCCTTCAGCAGTCCTGGTAGGTAGCGCTGCTTGAGGTGTTCGGGCGCAAGACGCTCCATCACCGAGGAGAAGACGGTATTAATGAGAATCGGAGAGCAGACGTCGAGCGAGGTATAGACCAGCTCCTCGAACAGCATCAGGTGCGTGAGCCAGTCCAGTCCCATGCCGCCGTTTTCTTCGCTGATCGGGGCCGTGATAAGCCCGTACTTCACCAGCTCGCGCATGAAACCAGCCATCATCTCGCGCGGGATGAACTTCTCGCCATGCTTCTTGAGTGCTGGCTCTACTTCGGTATCGAGGTAACGGCGCAAACCGTCAATGGCCATCTGCTGTTCTTCGGTTCTGAATACGTATCCCATGGCTGCCCCCTTATTGGTTCGCCAGAATGTTGATAGCCACGACCGCCTCTTCGATGCCATGCAGACCGCCGCCGTTTTCCTGGATTGCGACGCGTGCGCCTTGGACTTGGCGCTGGCCGGCTTCGCCGCGCAGTTGCATTACCAATTCATGGATCTGGCCGAGGCCAGTCGCGCCGATCGGATGGCCTTTCGATTCCAGACCGCCGGATGGGTTGATCGGGATACGTCCGCCAACCGTGAAATCGCCACGCTCGGCAGCAGGGCCGCCTTCGCCGAACGGCACCAGCATCAGTGATTCGGCATTGAGGATTTCACCCATGGCGGCGGCGTCATGCACTTCAGCGACGCTCACGTCCTTCGGCGACACGCCGGCTTGCTCGTAGGCTTTTTTCGCAGCCAGATGGGCAACGATCTTGTCGGACTCGTCGACGCCGCGCGTGGACCCTGTCAGGATCACGCTGGCCAGCACGCGTACCGCGCGGGACGTACTTCCCTTAAGACGCTTCAGGCCGGCGGCATTGCACAGCACCACTGCGGCGGCACCGTCACTGATCGCTGAGCACATGGCCGTCGTCAGCGGGTAAGTGATCGGCGGCGATGCCAATACTTGTTCGATCGTGAACGGCTGCTGGAACTGGGCCAACGGATTGTGGACAGAATGCTGGTGATTCTTGGCGGCGACCGCTGCAATCTGGCGCTGGGTGGTGCCGTAGCGTTTCATGTGGCTGCGGCACATTGCTGCATAGACATCCATAAACACGCTGTAGGGCCGCTCGGACGTTGTTCCCGGCGGCGGCACGATGCCTTCGCCCATGGCCAGCAGTGTTTTCTTGTTCTCTTCAACGGTCGAAACATCCCAGCCGGCGTCGAAGACGGAGAACATCTTGGCCTTGTCGGCGATGTTCATTTTTTCCGCGCCAACAGCCAGGGCCACGTCGCTGGCGCCCGCACGCAGTGCTTGCACGGCCAGGTTGAATGCCGACGAACCAGACGCGCAGGCGTTTTCGACGGTGAATACCGGAATGCCCTCGATGCCAATGCGGCGCATGGCGATCGGACCCGGAATGCAGGTCTGCCCCTGGAGCGAACCATTGGTCGCGGTGCTGTAATAGGCCGAACCAATGTCTGAGGTCTCGGCGCCGGCATCCTTCAAGGCGAGGCCGACGGCCTCGTCCACCATGTCATACACGCTCTTGTCGAGCAAACGGCCGAACTTCGTCATGCCGATGCCGGCTACAAAAATATCGCTCATGCGATCCCCGCTTTAGATTGAATTGGAAGGACGGATGTCTGGACTCAGCGGCCCTGGAATTGCGGTGCGCGCTTTTCGGCGAACGCCTGCAGGCCTTCCTGCATGTCGAAGCTGCGCAAATGGCGGCGCAGCATGACTTGTTCGTGCAGCAAGGCATCGTCGCGACTCTTGTCGGCGGAAGTGCGCGCGACTTCCCTCATGCGGCGCAGCGCAATCGGGCTCTTCTTGACGATATGTCCAGCCAGCTTCATGGCCGCTTCAGCCAGTTCGCCGTCGGCATGCACTTCTGCGACAAAGCCATAAGCCTTCATTTCGGCAGCCGACAGTGTCTTGCCCGTGAGCAGCAAATACACGGCGATGTTTTGGGGAATCAAGCGAGGCAAGACGGCTGCGCCGCCGGCGCCGGGGTAGACGCCGAAGTTCGCGTGCGCATCACCAATGTTGGCGCTTTCCGCAGCAATGACGATGTCGGCGCACATGGCCAGTTCCAGCCCGCCGGCCATCGTGACGCCGTTTAGTGCGGCGATCACAGGCTTGGGGAAATTGCGCAGGCGTGTGAAGGTGACATCGGCGCGGTCGAGGAAATCGGCTTCGCCGGGGGCACCTTGCTGACTCTCCAGCACCTCCTTCAAATCGGCGCCAGCGCAAAATGCGGGGCCAGCCCCGGTCAGCACCAGCACGCGAATGGATTCGTCGGTGGCGATTTCCAACAGACGTCGATCCAGCTCGTTCAATAGCGCAAGATTCAACGCGTTCATCGCCTTGGGGCGATTGATGGTCAGGCGGGCGACGGAGCCGGCGGCTTCATACAGCAATACGTCTTCGGACATGGCATCTCCTGATGACAATTGATTCTTTGGATGGAGTGCATCGTAGATAGGCCGAAGCTGCAGCGCCGTTCATTACAGCCAAAAATCTATGCCGCAGAACGAATTTTTAGGGACTAGCTCCTGCAAACACTGACTAGTGGAACGCTGGATGCCCATGAAACAAAGCTCATGGCCTGGACCTGAGCAGCGCGAGGCACGCGCAAGCGGTTATTTCCGGAGGAGATGGAGTGGGTGGTGCCGTGGCGGGAATTTTTTGGCGTCGATTGCGCCACATTCGACGATCAAGGCGACAGGCGGGCCGGCCGGCATTGGCATTGCAGAGCGAGAGCCTTCTCGAAGAATTTGAGAGCCATTGGCGTTGTTCACCGCCCTGCCAATTCAATTCCACGCCGGCGTTAGCTGCGACTCGATATTGGCGCCCTACGCAAGCATCGAGCACCATGCCTCCCATTCGGAAGTGGTGCCTCTCAACATAACGCCGCGCTCAAACAGCAGCTCCTCAATGACCGACCGAGCGAATTCGTTTTCATCCGCTCATGCCACTCCTCAAGAGCCCGCCCATCGTGACAACGACTTCCGGATGCGTACGAGTGGCGAAGACTTCGATAACCGGACTGCCCTGGACAGCACCGCTGAAGGCGGCATGCTAGGCACGGGTTGTTCGCTACAAACGCAAGCCGAAATCTTCGTGCGTCATCTTCACCGCTTCCTCGGTCACGCGGACGTTGGCCTGCGCCGTCGCGTACGGGCAGCGCTGCGGCGAGCAATGGCGCGCTTCTTCTACAGCCGGCGCAGTGTCGCCCATGCGCAGATGCGTCATCTGGCGATTCCATTGACTACGGTGCTTCGCTGTTTCTTGTGCCTCATTGCGGCTCGAGCGTGAACCTGCGCGCGCTCTTCCCGCTTCTTAGGTTTCTGTGCCTGACAGCCCAGACGAGCCCGCGCAGTGCCTGCTGATCGGCCTGTTGCACGACGGCTGTACACCGCTCCAGGACTTCCTCCTCGGGAAACAGCATGAACTCCGCCGCGCTACCCAGAACCAGCGCGATATCGAACGGCGAGCCCGCCGCAAGCGCGTGCCGCAGAAGGCTGGAAAGGCGGCGTTCGATGGCGGTGCCGTCTGCGGCGTCCATTCGAATCCTGGCCACTGATGCCCGGATCAAGTGGAGCAGTTCACCGGAGTCAGGCTGGCGCCCCCAGACGGCTGCGCTCACGCGGGAACATGAAATCATCGCTACTTCTCACTGCAAATGGCTGAACCTTCTGGTACGCACCGGCCGCTCGCTGCGACGGCTGGTATCTGGCGCATGGTCAGCTCACACTCCATCGCCCCCGTTCTGGCAGAGTCTGCGCGAGGGCGTAGGAGACCACATGGCAGGACCTTTACGCCTGCCTAGCACTGCGCTCCGGCCGCATGAGCCTACCCAATGATTCCAGCGTTGCCCGGTCACGCGACTCAAGGACGCGCCGGCAGGTAGACCACATGAACATCAGCGATGTGGCCGTTGAACTGGAATGGCACCCGATCGAAGTAATCGAGCGAAACCGGCGAGCCGGAATTTGCGCCAACATCGAACGTTTCGCTTGCACTGAATGCCAGGCTTGCCGTCATCTGCGTCGTGGCCTTCGCAACCTCAACGCTGTCGACGCGGAGGATCAAGTCTGCGGGCGCCGCGCGCTTCGCCGCCGTGATCTGCGTGTCCACCTCGATGCGGTGATGGCCCGGCGGGATCACTTGCGGCGATTGCAGCTTGGTGCGCGCCACCGCCATGGCGTTGTATTCGTAATGCAGGTGCCCCTGGTCAAAATAGAGCACCACGCCGCCGGCCGTGCCACCCACTTTGTAGAGTACGCCGCTGGCCTTTGCAGGCACATCGACTTCCACCGTCACGCGGTTGCTGACCGCGCCAAGCCGCGGCGCAACAAAATCAGGAAGCCGCCGGGCATCTTCGCCAAAGTGCCATTCGACCTGGTGGCTGCTGACGCGCTCAGACGGCTTCAGCATCGGCAACATACCCGCGCCAATTGGATAGACATTGTTGGCGCGTGCTTCCTCATCGAACTTGCGCTGCAGCTCCGCCAGCTTCTGTGGATATTGGTCCGCTACGTCGACCGCCTGCGAATAGTCGTGCGAGACATCATAGAGTGACCATTTGTCTTTTCGAGGGTCCCAGTTGATCAAACCTGCCAGGCTGGCAACCCAAGGGGTGCGTGGCCCGAAAACGGACGCAATCCAGCCGTCCTGGTACATGGCGCGGCTGCCGAAGTTCTCGAAATATTGGGCATGGCGGTTAGACGGGGCCGACGGATCAGCAAACGTGTTGCGCATGCTGACGCCATCGAATGGCATTTGCTCAACACCGTTGACGGATGTAGGCGGTTTGATGCCGATCACGTCATAGATCGTCGGCACGAGGTCGGTGACATCTTCGAACTGGGTGCGGATCGTGCGATCAGCCTTGATGCCTTTTGGCCAGGAGATGGCAAGCGGCGTACGCGTGCCACCAAAGTAGCCGGCCACCAGCTTGGTACCCTGGAACGGGCTTTCTGCCGCCCATGCCCAGCCCGCGTTGTAATGCTCCTCCAACTTGGGGCCGCCCAACGCCGCCAAACCGCCATACTGCTCGTTGAGCACCTTGATCTGCTGGCTGACAGGAATGTCCACGCCGTTGATTGTCAGCATCTCATTGATGGTGCCCCGAACGCCCTCGGCTGACGCACCATTGTCCGAGAGTTGGTAGATCACAAGCGTATTGTCGCGAACGCCTTCACGCTCAAGTTCGTCGATGACCTTACCCGCCTGTGTATCGACATGCTCCAGGAAGCCGGCAAAGACCTCCATTTCGCGCGCGTTAAAGCGTTTCTCTTCGGGCGTGAGACTGTCCCACGCCGGCAGGCTGTCCGGACGCGGCGTCAGCTTTGCGTCAGCGGGAATCCAGCCCATGGCACGTTGGTGCTCAAATGCCTGTTGGCGGTATACATCCCAGCCAGCGTCGAATTTGCCCTTGTACTTGTCAGCCCATTCCTTGGCGACCTGGTGCGGCGCATGCGTCGCACCAGGGGCCCAGTACATCAGGAACGGCTTGTTGCCGGCAAAGGTGTGATGCTGCTTCAGCCAGTTCACCGCTTGGTTGGTGAGATCTTCGCTGAGGTGATACTTCGGATCGTGTGGCGGCTCAATCGGCGTGTTGTCGTTGAACAGCCGCGGTGAGTACTGCGATGTCTCTGCGGCCAGGAAGCCATAGAAGTGCTCGAATCCGTAGCTCGTCGGCCAGTGGTCATACGGGCCGGCCGGCGAGGTTTCGTTGGCTGGCGTGTTGTGCCATTTGCCGAAAGCGGCCGTACTGTAGCCGTACTGCTTAAGCACCTCGGCAACCGTAGCCGCCGTCTTGGGCATCGTCCCTGTATAACCATCGAAATCGCTGGCGAACTCAGTGATGGTGCCGAAGCCCACGTGGTGCGGATTGCGTCCAGTCAGCAAGGATGCTCGCGTTGCCGAGCTGATTGCCGTGGCATGAAACGTGTTGTACCGGATACCGCTGTCGGCGATGCGGCTGAACGTCGGCGTATGCACCATGCCTCCCACAGTGTCGGCATGCGCGAAGCCTACGTCATCGAGCATGATGATCAGGACGTTTGGCGCGTTGGCCGGCAAATGGGCGGCTGCCGGTCGCCAATGATGTTCCGACTCATTCAGCGTGACGCCGGCCTTGCTCGCCGTGGGCGCGGGTGGAAAAGGCAGGTTGTCTTGGGCGTGGGCGCCGACAAAAGCGGTGGTCAGGGATGCGCCAAGCGACACCCAACGCAGTGAAGTGGAGGGAAATGCGGTATGACGGCTTTGTGCCATGACTGTCTCCTGAACGCGGCGGACCAAGCGCGGCGTGCGATCTTGGTGATGTATTTGGGAGCGATGCTAGGGCGCCGTGTCGGCAGGCGCTGGTCTTTTGCGCCAAAGCACAGGTCCCTACAGCGTGCTGCCGCGCAGCATTGACGTTCGTTGACGCCGCGTTCTCCGCCCTCGTAGAATTTTTGATGCCCCCTCGATCTTGGAACCTGATGTCGGCCCCGATACCCGGCGCGACTAGCACAACGTCTGCGCCCCTCGAACCCAACAAGCGCCTGAGCCAACCCTCGACGATCGGCGGCTATGCGCTCGCGATTGCGAAGGCGCTAGATCATTACGGGGTGGATGCTGAGCGCGTGTTCAAGGTGGTTGGCGTGCCAGTGGCGATCACTAACGATCCCATGTTTCGGCTGCCGGTCGACACCATGACCCAGCTCTATAGGGTGTGCGTGGATGTGACCCATGACCCCTACTTTGGTCTTTCCGTTGCGCGCTTCATTCATATTTCGAACCTGCATGCCCTTGGCTATGCGATGGCCGCCAGCAGCACCTTGCTGGACTTCTGCAAGCGTGTGGTGCGGTACTTCCGCCTGGTGTCTCAGACGGCAGAGATCGTGTTGGAGGAGGGCGATCGCACGGTGATCATGCGCCTCAAGTTGCATGCGGCCGTATCCGGTGAAACGGAGGACGCCTTTCTTGGCTTTCTCATTCTGTCGATGCGCCAGCTGCATAAAGCCAGCTTCAATCCGATCAGGGCGGAGTTCCACCACGCAATGCCCACTGACGGATCAGCGCCATACGAAAAGCTGTTCCGTTCGTCAGTCAGCTTCGGCAATCAAGATCTTGCCCTGGTGTTTGCGCGGGACGACCTCACCCAACCGCTTCTGGGCGCTTGCCCAGAGCTGGCTCAGTACCACGACAACATTGCGAACGAGTACCTGGCCAAGCTGGATAAGAATGACGTGTTGGCACTCGTGAGGCAGAAGATTATCGAGTTCCTGCCGACTGGCACATGTACGCGCGAGCGGGTGGCGCAAGCCATCTGCATGAGCCCGACCACCCTACAGATCAAATTGCTGAAGCGGGATACCAGCTTTCAAGAGGTTCTCGACGAAACCCGCAGGGAGCTTGCGTGCAGTTACGTGTTGCGAGCCTCTGGGTCCATTACGGAGATCGCGTTCCTGCTCGGATTCTCCGACAGCAGCAACTTCACGCGAGCCTTCAGACGCTGGACTGGCTTGTCGCCAAGTACGTTTCGTCAGCAGCAAGGGCATTCAGCGCCGGCAGCGTGAAGCACGATACGCGTCCGGTCGCGCATTGCCTCGCAATGTTGCAGCGAGCGGAGCTCAACGCGCAGCCCGTGATTTGACCTGCCATCGCTCCGCACTACCCTCAGGGGGCGCCGGATGACCGAAGAAGGTGGCCCTGCGCGACGTGGCACACCTTTGTAGCCAGCGGGGTAGCGACCTCAACCGATTCCCCCTCCGCCACAACCAGCATGCCAAGTAGCGGGCTCAGAAGGTTGCCCAATCCTGCTCTAAGGTGACCTTTTCCGATGGCATCGGAACCACTTCAACGGCCCCCGACTTCGCCGTTGACTGACGTTCGAATGTTGTTCCGTCCGATGGCAGGCGAGAGCGTGTCAACACGTTCTGCGTTATCGGTGGAGAAGCCGTTTCAAGTGACAGCCTGTCGGACGACGGTATCGCTGCCATCACCGAGAAGCCCGACGCCAGCTTGAATACTGCGACGGCCACATCGAGGTGGACCGCTTGATCTCGCAGCGACTGGGCAGCTGCCGCAGCCTGCTCAACCAGCGCGGCATTCTGTTGAGTCACGCTATCCATCTGCGAGATGGCATGCCCCACTTGCTCGATCCCTTTGCTCTGCTCCTCGGACGCCGCTGCGATCTCGCCCATGATGTCGGTGACACGCGCCACGGCATCACCAATCTCTTTCATCGTGTGCCCAGCCTGATCAACGAGTTCGGTTCCTGTGGTGACGCGGGCAACCGAAGTGCCAATCAACTCCTTGATCTCCTTGGCGGCGCTTGAAGACCGCTGCGCAAGCGCGCGTACCTCACTCGCGACTACCGCGAAACCTCGGCCCTGCTCAGCCCTTCGTACAGCCGCGAGGGATCGACCTGAAAGCCAAGAGGCGCGCAGCATGCGGATGATCGACTTTTCCTGCACAGCGCGCTGCAAGCTATCGTTCATACGTTTGAGCGCAGCCAGCAGTTGGCTAGTTTCATCGCTGCCCGTCACGTCAATGAGGGAGGTCAGATCCCCAGCAGCCACTGTCTCCGCAACCTTGAGCGCTTTCTCAAGCGGCCGAGTAATCGAGCGGATCAGCATCCAGCAAAGGATAGAAGTCACGCCGAGGGTCACGGAACGTCGTTCTCTCCGCTTCCGAGCTACTGACGAACCTCCCCCGGTCCATTTCAAGTTCAACTGATCTCGCCCATTTTTCTGCGTCGGCTCGAGTTGAAAATGTCTTGGACTGATCGGGGTAGCCCTTCCTCCGAATCTTGGCCTGCCACTGAAGGTCCCCGCGCTTGGTAAACGTTGCCATCAGATTGTTGCCTGGGAGGCACTGTCCCAAAATTGTCCCAAAAAGGTGTTTATCCGTCAAATATCCTTTTGATTTAGCCAGAGGCCTTCCGATTCGTAATGCGAAGGTCATCAGTTCGATTCCGGTCAGCGGCACCAGAACACCAAAAAGCCCAGTCTTCATCGACTGGGCTTTTTGCTTTGGGCGCCTTGAACTTCCTGAGCCGATCAGGCCGCCGGAATCCGTAGCTTCTGCCCCGGATAGATCTTGTTCGGGTCCGACAGCATCGGCTTGTTGGCCTCGAAGATCACCGGGTACTTGTTGGCATCGTCGTAGAACTTCTTGGCGATGGCCGACAGCGTGTCGCCGCGTTCCACCGTGTGCCACTGCGACTCTTCCGACTCGGTGTTGACCGACATCTGGTCGTCGACCGACTGGATGCCCTCGACGTTGCCGCAGCACAGGATGATCTTCTCGCGCGTGGGCTGGTCCGGCGCCACGCCGAACACCTTGGCTGCATCGCCATCCACCTGCACCGACAGCGCGGTGGCGGAAAGGCCTTGCTGGGCGATGTATTGCTCGATGGCCTGGCCCTTGGCCTGGTTGGCTGCCTCGGCATCTGCAGCACCTGCGTCAGCGGATGTATCGGCCGGAGCGGCGGCGGCGCTGCCGTGGAACAGCTTCTCGCCAGCCTCTTTGATGAAGTCAAAAAAACCCATAACGACCTCCATAAGTACACAACGGGGAACGGGACTGCATCGGGCGCGGGACAGCCGGGGCGCGCCCGTCGCCGCAGTGTAGTCGCTCGACCACGGTCTCTCCATGACAGGCACGGGGCAAATGCAAACTTTGCGCCCCGCCCGTCTCACATGCGACGCTGCGATTGCCCGGCATGCTGTGGCGCGGCGGGATCGCTGGCACAATGGTCCACAGTTGAAACCCGCGATGTGCCTGGGGGCGCGAACACCGCCGCACCCGCCCGCGCCATC
>JGI24511J20085_100166_pt1 | contig 32216 bp, 25 predicted proteins | sample LinPmetageLP31_FD_20085 | JGI IMG/M metagenome (IMG submission 20085) | reverse complement strand
TTGTCGATCAGGATGATCCCGACCTCGCCGTCACGCGCCATATGGACGACCTCACCACCCTTCGGGCTCACCGTGCCGCCCACGGCCTCCATGCCGGTCATCTCATGTCCCTCCCGAGAGATATGTCAGGCCGCCGACGAAAACACTCCACCAGATAAGCGCGGATCGGCGCGCGAAAATAAACACAGCTATTTGCTTTCATCATGCATTACTCGCGATTCTTCGTAAGCGACTAGCCCCCAGAGGATGGGAATTAATTCCTGTTCGAAGTTCCATATTTGATGATGTATCGGTTTGATCAGCCGCCAACGGCAGAGCGCAGTTCATTGTCGGTCAACGGCTCGAAGCCACCCGGATAACAAAAAGCTGCCTTGGTGAAATAAAAGCCCCAGATCACTTCAAGTGGATCCTTCGGCGCCAACGCATAGACGTCGTGACTTTTGTCTAGGAACTCCAACTTTGTGATCCTCACCCGCTCAGCACAGCGACCGATGGCTGGATACCGACCGCTGAAGAGTGTGGGTCCGACGCGCGTGATGTAGCGAAGGTGCGAACGGATATAATCATTGCCCTCGCGCCCGATTTCCACGGTCGTCCGGATGATGGGTTTGTTGGCGATCAGAGTCGTCGCGAACAAATTATCTCCGGCGACTTCAAGAACTGTGCTGCCGTTCGGACGGATCGGAACACCTGATTGAGCAGCATATTCGCTCATCGATTCACTTGAACTCCAGTAATGAGTCCACCAGCGCGCGGGCACATAGTCGCTGACGTCGAGACCTGTAACGTCCGCGCCGAGATAGGTGAGCGAATAGGCCCCAAGGTGCGAGCTTTGCTCTTCGCGATCGACGACATACTGATTGATAAAAACCCGTCGGTCATCAAAAGGCTTCAACTCTGCCGGAATGAGGCGGTCGACGGCTTGCGGGTCCTTCGGGACCCAACCGAAGTAAAGCATTTGCGAATCGATAACGAGTTGTGGAGGCAGTAGATCGCTCATAGTTTCCTCGCCTGATTTGTTATTTTACTTAATGCCCCACCGGCAGGACCTTGCTTCGCTGGAGAGGCAAACGCATGAGCTTTGCGCACGCTCACGCCTCGGTCGCGGCACTATGTAGAGGCATGGCCAAGCTCCGTGACATGTTTGGTCAGCTTCCCATTTGAGGACCGATCGTCCGCAAGTACGACACCGTCGTTCAAAAGCCCTTCGATCGATGCCTCATCATAGCCTGCCAACGCGAGAATCTCACGGGTGTCGGCGCCGAATCGCGGCGGTGCGCCGCGGACCGAACCGGGGGTCCTGCCCAGCTTCGCCGGAATGCCGGTGCCGCGATAGCCGTCACATTCCACGACCATCTCCCGATATGCCGTATGCGGGTGCTCGAGCGCTTCAGTCACGGTCCGAACCGCGCCGGCCGGTACGCCTGCGGTGATAAGCCTATGCTCGAGCGCGTGCGCGTCCATCGTCGCCAGGCGCTCGGAAAGCAGAGCTGTCAGAGCCGCGCGGTTCTCGATCCTGTCCGCATTGCTGGCAAAGCGCGGGTCGTTCACCGTCTCGGGCATGTCGAGAAGCACGCAGAGCTTAGCGAATTGCCCGTTGTTGCCGACGGCAAGATAGAGCGGTGTGGTCCGCGTGGGGTACATATCATAGGGCGAGATATTCGGGTGAGCGTTACCCGTGGCCACAGGTACCTTGCCCGTCATCAGCGCATTGGCTGCCTGGGGGTGAAGCATGCTGATCGCGCAGTCGTAAAGCGGTACGTCGATCTTCTGGCCGCGGCCCGATCGATCGCGCTCGACGACCGCAGCGAGGATCGCGACAGTGGCGATGAGACCGGTGCCGATATCGACGATCGGCATACCCATTCGGACCGGCCCGTGTTCAGGCTGTCCGTTGATGCTCATCAGGCCGGTCATCGCCTGCACGACGGCATCATAACCCGGAAGGCCGCCAAGCGGGCCGGTGTCGCCAAAGCCCGTAATGTGGCAATAGACGAGCCGTGGGAACCGGGCCTCTAGCACCTCGTCATAGCCGAGGCCCCAACGCTCCATTGTGCCGGATTTGAAATTGTGGACGAGGATGTCGGCCTCTTCCAGCAGGTGCAACAGGACATCGCGGCCCTTCGAGAGAGAGAGGTCGAGCGCAAGCGCATTCTTGTTGCGATTGGCCCCCGAAAAATAAGCGCTCAGGCCATCCCGGAAAGGGGGTCCCCAGCCACGCGTCTCATCGCCTTGTGGCGGCTCGATCTTAAGGATATCCGCACCGTGGTCACCCAAGGCTTGCGTACAATAGGGGCCGCCGAGCACCCTGCTGAGGTCGATGACCCGAAGACCGGCAAGTGCGCCCGTACTATAAGATGTCATGCTTGCCGTTCCTTCCAGGCGCTCGTCGTCAAAAGCGAAATCAGAGTATTTCGTGATAGAGACCGGCCACGTCATCGAAGTTCATGTCGCGCGGATTATTGACCAATAGTCGGGTGATGCCGACGGTGACTTCCTCGGCCATGCCTGGGATATCGGCTTCGGTGATGCCAAGCGCACCAAGCCGTGTTTCAAGGCCCGACGCGGCAAAGATTTCCGCCATGCCCTCGACCAGCGCCTCCGCCGCCGCACGCTCGCTGACGAAGACCCGTCCAGGCAGAAGGTGTGGAGCAAGCTCCGCATAGGCAGTTTGCGCATGGGGCAGGTTGAAACGGAAAACAGGTCCCATGACCAACGCGTTGCCGTGCCCATGCGGCACATGAAAATGTGTGCCGAGAGGATAGGAGAGCGCGTGAACGGAAGCGACCGAGGCATTGATGAAGGCGATGCCGGCCAGCATCGAGCCCTCCAGCATCGCAGCGCGCGCCGCGACATCCGATCCATCGGCAAGGACCGGGCCGATATGTCGGCCGAGCAAGGCGAGTGCCTTGGTCGCAAGCGCGTCGGAGATGACGTTCTTTCGTGTGCGACTGGTATAGGCCTCGATCGCATGCACCATGGCGTCGAGGCCCGTGGCTGCGGTGACGCGCGATGGCATGCCCAAGGTCAGCTCGGCGTCGAGAAGTGCGATGTCGGGCAGGAGTTGCGGGGCATAGATAGCCTTTTTCTGTCCCGTGTCATCGGTCAGGACCGATACCCAGGTCACCTCTGAACCGGTGCCTGCTGTCGTGGGCACCTGAATGAGCGGCAGGCGCCGTCCTCGCGCCAGATCCACTCCGAACAGCTCCTCGATCGACTGATCGATGTTGGCGAGAAGCGCCACGACCTTGGCGGTATCGAGCGAGCTGCCGCCGCCCAGTCCGATGATACCGTCGGCGCCAAAGGCGCGCGCCGCCTCGGCGGCGCGGCGCACGACACGCACCGGGGGATCCGCTTCGACCGCGTCGAAGACAAAAGGCGCGATGCCGGCATGGGAAAGTGCCGCGGTCGCGCGCTCCGCAAGGCCGCTTGCCGCAATGCCCGGATCGCAGATCACCAGCGCCTTATGAACACCGAGTCCGGCTATCAAATCTCCCACGCGGGAAATCCCGCCGATTTCGGAGATCACCTTGGGCGTTGTCTGGAACACAAAGCCGCTCATCCTGTCTTCTCCTTCGATTTTGACCACGGCATCGGCCGCTCCGGACAAAAGCCGCGCCTCATGGCGTCGCGGCTTCGCGCATCATGCCGCGCGCGATAACGAGTTGCTGGATCTGGGTTGTTCCCTCGTAGATGCGGAACAGCCTGACATCGCGGTAGAAGCGCTCTATGCCGTAGTCCGCGATATAACCCGCACCCCCATGGATTTGGACGGCCCGATCGGCGACACGGCCGACCATCTCACTGGCAAACATCTTGCAGCAAGCGGCCTCGGTGGAGACGTCGCTACCAAGATCCTTGTGGCGCGCGGTTTCGAACACCATGCATCGCGCGGCATAAGCTTCCGCGCGGCTATCTGCGAGCATGGCCTGAATCAGCTGGAATTCCGCGATCGGCTGACCAAACTGCTTGCGTTCGATGGCATAAGCAAGGCTGTCACGGATCAGCCGTTCGGCAAGTCCCACGCACACGGCCGAGATATGAAGACGTCCCCTGTCGAGCACCTTCATCGCGGTCCTGAAACCCTGGCCTTCGCGACCGCCCAGAACCGCCTCGGCAGGAATCCGGCAGTCGTCGAAGATCACGTCGCAGGTGTGCGAACCCTTCTGGCCCATCTTCCTGTCGATCGCACCCAACGCGATCCCCGGTGTGCCAGCCTCGACAAGAAATGCGGTCACGCCCCGCGCGCCCGGCGCGTCGGGGTCGGTGCGGGCGAAGACCGTGAACAGGCCGGCATGCGGCGCGTTAGTAATGAAACGCTTGGTGCCGTTGAGCACAAAGCTGTCGCCGTCGCGGCGGGCGGTGGTCCGCAGCGAGCCTGCATCGGAGCCTGCCTCGGGTTCGGTCAGGGCGAAAGCGCTGATGATTTCCCCGGAGGCCAGTCGCGGCAGATAGGCGCGTTTTTGCGTCTCTGTGCCATCCATGATGATGCCTTGCGAACCGATGCCGTTATTGGTGCCGATCAGTGACCGAAATGCCGGAGAGGTCTGGCCGAGTTCGAAGGCGACAAGGACCTCCTCGGCCATGTCCAAGCCCAGCCCGCCATATTCCTGCGGAATGGAGAGCCCGAAAAGACCCATGTCCCGAATATCCTGTTTGACGTCCGCCGGGATCGCGTCGTCTTCCGCGATCTTGTGCTCCAGCGGCACAAGCCGGTCGCGCACGAAGCGCACCACGCTGTCGAGCAGCTGATCGAGGGTTTCTGAATCAAGAGCCATTTTGCGAGGTGTTCCTAGGCGGGCCAGATAATGGGGAGCACGATTTCGACATGGCGAAGCCGTCGAGAGGATCCGTTCCGACGCCAGAAGAGGTAGTCGGGCCGGTGTCCTGAATTGCCTTGCAGGATGTCGTCATCGCTTGCATCAGTCGGGCAGCGCGTCGAAGCGGCTCACGAACTTCGTGTTAAGATAGCCGTCAAACGTCTCGGTACCGCCTTCGCTGCCATAGCCGCTATCGTTGATCCCTCCGAACGGCGCCTCCGGCAACGCCAGGCCAAAATGATTAACGCTGACCATGCCCGCGGCGAGCGCGCGCGCGGCATGCTCGGCGCGGGAGGCGCAGCGCGTGAAGACGTAGGAGGCGAGGCCGAATGGCAGGCCGTTCGCGCGCGCGATAACCTCGCCGAAACTTTCAAACGGCGAGACGATAGCAATCGGCCCAAAGGGTTCCTCGCGCATCAGACGGATATCGTCGTTTGAGGCGCGCACGACAGTCGGGGCAAAGAAGAAGCCCTCGTTGCCGAGCCGCTCGCCGCCGGTCTCGATCGACGCCCCATACCGACGTGCGTTCTGGACCAGATCCTCGATCGCCGCGACGCGCCGCGCGTTGACCAGCGGCCCCATCTCCGTCGTTTCGAGCAGGCCGCTGCCGACCTGCGTCGCGGCGATTCGGTCGATGAAGCGCTCCAGAAACCGGTCTGTCACGGCCTGTTGGACATAGAAGCGTGTCGGTGAGATACAGACTTGACCCGCGTTGCGCAGCTTCTGCGCGGCCAATGCGTCGGCGGCGGCGTCAATGTCGGCATCGTCGAAGACCAGAACGGGCGCGTGGCCGCCGAGCTCCATAGTGGTTCGCTTCATGTAACGCCCGGCGAGACCAGCAAGATGCTTGCCGACCTCGACGGAACCCGTGAAGGACAGCTTGCGCACGTGCTCATGTGCCACGAGGCGTTCGGAAATATGGGCCGGGTCGCCCCAGACGAGATTGAGACAGCCGTCGGGCAGTCCCGCCTCCTGCATCAGCCGTCCGATCGCCATCACAGCGGAAGGCGTCTCGCCCGGTCCCTTGATGACCATCGTGCAGCCGGACGCGAGCGCCGCCGCAACTTTCCGGATCGCCTGGCTGAACGGAAAATTCCACGGTGTTATCGCAACACAGACACCAACTGGCTCGCGCCACACCATCTGTCGCACGCGCGGATCGCGTGCGGGAATGATACGGCCGTAGATGCGGCGAGCCTCCTCGGCATGCCAGTCAGCATGATCCGCAGACGAACGCACTTCCGCGATCGCCTCGCCAAGGGGCTTGCCCTGATCGAGCGTGATGTTGCGCGCGATCGTTTCCACCTCGGCCCGGACAAGGTCCGCGAAGCGCCGCAAGACAGCCCCCCGTTCAAGAGGGGAGCGGTCTTTCCAATCCCGGAATGCTCGATATGCGGTATCGACCGCCATTTCGAGGTCGTCGTCGGTCGCCCTGGGGAGGCGGCCGATGGCCTGGCCCGTCGCCGGGTTGATGACATCGAACGGTTCGCGGCTCTCCGCATCGATCCATTTCGGGCCGATGCGCATACCCAGCGGCTCGTAGGCAATGGTCGGAGATTTGACTTCGTTCGGATGCATCGGACTTCCTGTCTGGATCAAGTGCGGGCGTTCTTGCGACAATGTCTCCAGCCTAGCCGGTCGCCAGCTTGACGCTTCTTCCCGTCTTGAAGAATTCCTCCACGTCGAACCGCGGAATTTCAGGGGGGACGAAATAGTTGGTGACCATATCGGGCCAGGTCGCGAGATAGGTGATGAAGCTTTCCCCCAGGCCCTCGGCGCGCAGATACTCCGCGGAGACCGGGAACGCCTGGGGGACGAAACCGGGATTTGACGAGAATTGCCTCGGCAGATCGTGATGCGCGATCGCCGCCCGGCCTATGACGACGAAGTCCGAGCCTGCCTCGAGACACCGGGTCGCATCGGCATGGGTTATGATTTTGCCGGCAAAGCCCAGCCGCACGCCCTTGAGCTGGAGGTCCGTGAAATAGGACATCAGCGAGCGCCCTTGATATTTGGGGTCCACCGGATCCTTGAAGACGTCCCAGAGCGAAATATCGAGATAGTCGATCTTGCCTTCGTCGATCAGTTGCTGGGCGAGGTCGCGGGTTTCGCCCACGTCCTGGCCGAAGCGCTCTGGCGACACACGGATGCCGATCTGGAAATCCGCTCCGCAGTTTCGGCGAATCCCATCGACGATCTCAAGCAGAAAGCGCCGGCGATTGGCGGGGGTACCCCCATAATCGTCGTCGCGTCTATTGTAGGTTCCACTCAGGAACGCGCTGATGAGATATCCGTGGGCGCCGTGAAGTTCGACGCCGTCGAAGCCGGCGCGCTCGGCACGCTGCGCGGCGGCGACGAAATCGTCGATTGTCGCGCGCACCTCCGCGATCGTCATCGCGCGTGCGCGATCTTCCGGTGCGGCGGATGGTCCCATGCGATCGGGCATGATCGACCGGATCCCGCCATGGTAGAGTTGCACGCTGGATACCGCTCCCGCGCTGCGGAGGGTGTTGGCGAGCCGCTCGAGGCCGGGAAGCAATGCGTCGCCATAGACGCCGAGCTCTCCGGGGAAACCCTGTCCTCTTGGATGGACATGCGAGCAACAGGTCATCACCAGGCTGAAGTCGCCCTCTGCGCGCATACGCAGCCAGTTCAGTTCGTCGTCAGTCAGCGTGCCGTCGTCACGTGCCTGCTGGTTGGTCATCGGTGCGAGAAGGAAGCGGTTCTTCATCGCGGGCCCGCGTGGCAATGTTAAAGGTTCAAAAAGCGACGCCATCGATCCATCTCCTGGTGACATGATTGGCCTTCCTTTCCCGGCTATTGCCGTGGGAGGACATGCAAGGTGTTTCGCGACTGGGCTACGCGGCCCATATGTTCAGCCGACCGATGCCATGGCGGCTGTCGACGCGGCCGGATCGGACGGTTGCAGCCGGAACCCCTGATAGTGGTCCGCGGCAACACCGTTGATGTGCTGGCGGTAAGCGCCAAGGCCGCCGAGGTAGAACAGAACCGAGCGCGTCTTTCCGGGGATATTTGCCCCGAATATCCACGAGGCCGCCTTGGAAAAGAGCGTCTGGTCCGCGATTTCCGTACATAGCGACGTCCAGCCGTTCTCCGCCTGGCCGGTCGCCTCGATGACGTTGATCCCGGCCTTGGAGGCGTACTCGACAAGATCGGCGATCCACTCGACCTGCACTTCGATGGTCGGCGGAAGGTTCGTGAACGGACCGTTCGGGCCCAGGATCATGAACATGTTCGGGAAATTTTCCGTCGCAACGCCGAGATAGCTCGTGGCGCCGCTCGCCCAATGATCGCGGATCGCGAGACTATTGCGACCGCGAATGTCGATGCGCGTGTAATTTCCGTCCACGGCATCGAAGCCCGTGGCGAAAATGAGAATGTCGAGATGATGTTCGACGCCGTCCGATGTTCTCACTCCTTTGGGAGTGACCTCTTCGATCGGGGTTGCCTTGACGTCGATCAGCGAAACATTATCGCGATTGAACGTCGCATAGTAGCCGCTGTCGCAAAGTGGCCGTTTGGCGTAAGCTTCCGTCGGCGTCAGCTTCCGCGCCGTCTCCGGGTCGTCCACGATTTCAGCGATCTTGGATCGGACGAAAGACGCCGCAGCCTCGTTCGCCGCAGGATCGGTGGCAATGTCGCTGAAGGTCTCGAACATGAACCTGAAGCCGCCGCCCTTGTCCCAGGCCTTCTGGAAAACCGATTGGCGTTCGTCTTCCGAAACGCTGAATGCCGGGACGGCGCTTTCCGCGAACCCGAAGGCCACGACCGAGTTGCGCACATCCTTCCAGATCTGGTCATATTGGCCCTTGACGGCCGCCACCTCCTCCGGTGCGACCGGCCCATTGCCGACAGGGACGCTATATTGTGGTGACCGCTGGAATACCGACAGGTGCTTGACCAGCGGCGCGATGGCCGTGATCACCTGAAGTCCAGTAGAGCCTGTGCCCAGCACGCCCACCCGCTTACCCGCGAAGTCAATGTGCTCGGGCCAGGCGCCGGTATGATATTGCTCTCCAGCGAACGTCTCGATCCCCTTGATGTCGGGTACATTGGTCGCGGAAAGCAAGCCAAGCGCGGTGACGAGAAAGCGGGCCGTGAAGGTTTCGTCTGTATCAGTCCGCACGATCCAGACATTGCGCGCCTCGTCGAAATGTGCAGCGGTCACGCCAGTGTTGAACTGGATATCGCGATGCAGATCGAAGCGATCAGCGACATGTTCGAGATAGGTGAGAATCTGGGGCTGCGTCACATAACGCGTGTCCCAATGCCAGTCTTGCAGGAGTCCTTTGTCGAACGAATAGCAGTAGACGAAGCTCTCCGTATCGGAGAGCGCCCCGGGATAACGGTTCCAGTACCATGTGCCACCCACTCCACTGGCCTTGTCGAACGCGCGCACACGAAGTCCCAGTTCGTTCCGGAGCTTGTATAGCATGTAAAGGCCGCCGAAACCGGCGCCGATGACGATCGCGTCGTATTGCGGAGCAGCGCCGACATGATCGGAACTGCGCTCCTGTTTCGATTGACTCATATATGCTCCTCGTGATGCGTGGCATCTGCGGCGGTAAGGTGAGTGGCCACCGGCTGGGAATGATCAGGTCCGCTGAACCATTCCGCGATGCGAATGATTTCCTGATCCGCCTCGAGCGCTCTTCCCGCGAGAAACGGGAAGACGTGCTGCATATCGTCCACCACCGATAGCGTCACATCGACGCCGGCGGTCTTCGCGCGGTCGTGGAGCCGCTGCGCGTCATCGAGCAGCGATTCTGCAGACCCGGCATTGATGTAGAGGCGCGGAAAGCCACTAAAATCACCATAGAGCGGATTGGCGAGCGGGTCGGTGGCCGAGCCCGTGTCTCCAAGAAACATGGATGACATCGCCTCGAGCAACGGCCTGGTGATCAGCGCATCGCTGGCGTCGTTGGTAATCAGCGTCTCGCCCTTGTGCTCCATGTCGAGCCAGGGGGAAAAGGCGATCACCGCGCCGGGCAAAGGCCGGGAGAGATCTTTGAGCTTGAGAACCGTTGCAACCGCGAGATTCCCGCCAGCGGAATCTCCGATGGTCGTGATATTCGCCGGCAGAATACCGCGATCGAGCAGTGCTTCATACACTGCGACCGTGTCCTCGAGCTGGGAGGGGAATGGATGCTCGGGTGCGCGTCGAAAATCGAGGACCAGCGCCAAGGTTCCCAGCGCTTTGGCGACATGACCGGCGAGCTTGCGGTGGCTCGACGAGGAACCGACGGCGAAACCCCCACCATGGGTGAACACCAGCACCTTGTCACGGTCAGCTGCGATCGGACAAGCCCAGAGAGCATCGACCCCACCGATTGTTTCGTTGCTGTACGTCACGCTCTCAGGTTCGCGTGTGGGCTGGTGCCAGTCGTCGAACAGGCTGCGCAGCATCGGAATCGTCATATGCGGATCCGCCGCCATGCGAGCGGACCAGTCCCGATAAAGTGCGCGCAGGAAATCTGCCTGGCTTGAAGCAGCCATGGCGCTAGGCGCCCATATCTTGCGACGGACGAAATCCCTGCGCAGCGGCGTCGCTTGAACAGGGATTGGTCGCTGACTGATTATACCTTCGCATCATTCATCCTCCTGTCAGCTTTCAAGCCGGGTGTTTCGTGGCGTTCGTCGCCATCGTCATTTCTGGTCAGAATAAATCGGTAATACAGTATGATAGTCTAGCTATCCTGCGGGGTATTGAACGATCGCCCGCGAACTTTTGACCAAACTTGCTAATTGCTTCACCGCGATTGAAGTTGGCGCTTGAAATCAGATCGGTGGGCGTCGGCTCCGCAATCATACTGGAGGGCCGGACATATGCCGGCCCCCTCATCCCGTTCAGAACTTGTACGTCGCATCGACGCCAAATCTGCGCCTGGCACCGGCTGCAATGAAGTCGCCGCCAAACTCAGGCGCGACGACCACATCCTCAACGTAGTGCTTGTCGAACAGGTTGGTCGCGAACGCCGAAACCGAGAAGTTTCCGACATCGACGCCCAGTCTCACATTGACGGTCGTGAACGTTGCACGGGTCGAGTTCTTATAGTTTGCGTCCACGCCAAAAATCGTGGGAACGGTATTGTTCTGCACGGTACTGAATGCCGTAGGGCCAGTGACTCGAACGTCGGTTCGCGCGTTGAGGGTGATGCGGTCCGTAAGCGGCTTTTCGAGCTGTGCACCGGCGTTGATCTGGAAATCGGGCGCGGCAGGATCCTTATTGCCCACCGTATACGGTCGAGCCGCGTTCTTCATAATGCGGCCATTGAGCGCATTGCCCGAAGCGAATACCGTCAGGCCCGGCATGACCCTGTAGTTCAAGGAAGCCTCAGCACCGTAGATACGGACCTTGTCGATGTTGGATGTCGCCCGGAGCAGGCCGAAATCGCCGACGAAGAATTCGAAGAACTGAACATTCTTTGCATCGGTGTAGTAACCGATCAGCTCAAAGTTCAGCGCGTTGAAGAGCCGGCCTTTTATGCCAGCTTCGTATGAGCTGTCGGTTTCCTTCTTGATGAGATCAGGCACGGTGATGCCAGCGCTGATACCCCCGGCGGAAGGTGGCGGATTGAAATAGCCATTGACTATCGCCGCTGTCCCGCCGCCGTTGAAGCCGCCAGCCTTGAAGCCGATGCCCCAGTCAGCAAATAACGTCAGATCCGAACTGAGCTTGTAGGAGATCGTGATCTTCGGTTCGAGTTGCTTGAACGTCGCCGATCGATCACCAATGATCCCGCTGGGATTATATGCTGGGTCGAGTCCAGGGTTCAGATAGTAGTTTGCCGGTGTGTCGGCAGTACCGATGGGGAAACCTGTTCGAGGATTCCCAACCCATCGTGTGCGTGCGTTAACCGGAACGTTGTTGAAGACCTTGCGCGCCTCGATATCGTAGCGCAGTGCAAGGCCCAGCTTCAGCTTGTCCGTCGCCGAATAATCCGCTGACGCAAATGCGGCATACACATTGGTCCGGTAATTGTCGTCCTGCAGGGCCTCGGTCGGGAACCTCGGGTCGGTTGAGTAGCATTTGCGGACACCGCCCACGCCCGTGTCGAGCGTCAGGTTGACGCAAACGCGCCGGTCGATGAAGATATAGCTGCCGCCTAGCTGCCACTGGAACGGCGTGCCTTCGCCGCCCGACAAACGAATTTCGCTGACGACGTCCTGCTGGGTGCGGCGATTGCCCTGAATGCCATCGCACGTACTGGGCGAATAGGGCATGGCAAAACCGAAGGCCCCATTATAGGTCGTGAAGGGCTCCTGATTCTGCACGCCAGATGTCGCGGCGCGCGACGCGATGCAATGTGGCTCGTTATTGAAAAAGCCGAATGCGCCGCTCGTGCCGCCGGCGATATATTCGTTGCGGTTGCTGCTATAGGCAACAGACGCGATGAGCGTGGCAAAGTCCAGCCGCTGACTGAGACGAACCGAGGCGCCATAAGTCGTCGCCCAATTCTTTGCCTCGGTGTCGTCAGTGAAGACGAAGTTATGGTTGCTGACCTTTTCGTTGAAGACCGGATCATTGAACGCGCTCGCCAAGCCAGGCAGCTGGAACGCTGCATTGAAGCTCAACGCTCCTCCACGATTGTGACCATAGTTGGCCTTGATATCGATTTGCGTGTCGTCGGAAGGCGTGATCAGAATGCGTCCGAAGAGATTGATCTTGTTGTAACTGTCGACGGAAGCTGGATCCCCGCGGTTGCCATAGACCGTCTGATGGAGGTCGGTTCCAACAAAGCTATTGCGGAAGAAGCCATCGGATTTTGCATATTCGGCGTTGAGAACAAAGCCCACCTGATCGGTGATCGGGCCACTCAACAAACCTGAAACCAGATAGGTATTGTCGTTGGCCACCCGCCCTTTCACATTGCCCTCGAGCCTGTCGGTTGGCTTTTTGGTGGTAAGGACGATCGCACCAGCAGAGGCATTTCGGCCATAGATGGCGCCCTGTGGACCTTTCAGGATTTCAACTTGGGTTATATCGCCTTGCGGCTCGTTTGTCGCCGCAATGCTGGTCTTGAGAATACCGTCCACGACTAGGGCGACATTGTTCTCCCCGTCTCGTGGGCTATTCAGCCCGCGGATCGATACCGAGACGTCAGACGGATCCGTGGTCCCGGTCTGGATGGTAACGCCTGATGTCAGGTTGACGAAATCGACCGCCACACGCGCCCTCGTCTGTGCGATCGTGTCTGCGGTCAGCACCGAGACGGTTGCCGGAACGTCTCGCAGGTTCTCATTTTTTCGGCGTGCAGTGACGACAATGTCGCTGACGGCGGCATCGCTGACCGCTGCGTCCTGTGGGGCTGCCTGGTCCTGCGCATAGGCGGCCGGCGCAAACAACGACGTCCCCACAAGAAGGACCGCCCTTAAACCAAGGTATTTCATCCACCTCTCCCATGTTAGGAGCGCGCCACTTCTTCAGCTGAGAGGCGTCACTCGATACGTTTCGGTAACCTGCTATAAAATTCTGGCTTATTGAAAGGCGCAGACGAGCCGTGCGCTCCGATGCCAAGCATTACGGACCTGAGTAATTCAGGGTGCTGGGATGGTTGCGATGGGCTGTCGAGTAAGTCGCGCGGGACAAACGCTTTGGACTGCCGGTATCCCAGACTGTTAAATCATCCTCCCTGGCAGTTGCCAATTATGTCTTTTCAGCCTTTAGCATCTCACTACGCGGCTACTTGGAGGCTGTATTCGTCTCTGTTAGGCACGCCGCGCCAGAGAGTATTGAACGGGGGGATTTTTGTTTGGAACAAAGTTGCTGCCGCCAGAGATGCATGGCAGGTCCGCCGCCACCTCGGCGGGCTGACTGCCAAGCGCTCGCGCCTTGCTTCGGCGCTTTAAAAATGTCATCTCTAGCAGCGAGCGCGTTCCGCTGATCCGCACAGCGGCACAGGCGGCGACGTGGCTAGGCGGAGTAGGTGGTTCGGTCGATCAGAGGTGCCGGTAGAGCACACGATGGAGAGGTGAATGAGTGAATTGATAACCCCGGATCAGTTACCGCGTTGGATTCCCGGGAATCTAATGCTCGATAGCGCGCCTTTGTCATGGGATGGAATGGCGCTCAAGGGGTATCGCTACGCCGATCAGGATGTCCTTATACCAGCCATGCGCGACTATATGATCGTCGTATACAAGCACGGCGAGGCGGATATGAGCCAGCGCTGCGGGGGGCCTTGGCATACCGAAAGGGTTGAACCCGGTGTTGTGTCGGTGCTCACCAGGGCGGAGATTTCTCAATGGCGGTGGAGCAAGCCGATCGAGGTCTCCCACCTCTACATGTCGCAGACCGCGATCGCCGACATAGCCGGGGATGTTTTCGAGCGCGATATCAAGGATGTCGAAATGCGCCATATGGTGAGATCAGAAGATCCCATTCTGGCGTCACTTGTGGAACGGCTTGCATTCGAGCTTGACGACGGCGGGCTGGGTGGGCGGCTCTACGCCGAGGCCGTTCGGAACCAGGCATGCATTCATCTATTGCGCCATTATGCCAGCGTCAGCTTTCGGGACAATGGAGCACACGGACGGTTTTCGCCGACACAACGCAGGCTTTTGATCGAGTATATCGATGAGAACAGATGCGAGAACATCTCGCTCAGCGATCTTGCAGGTGTGTTGAATTTAAGCACCTTTCATTTCACACGGAAATTTCGGGAGGAGTTTGGATGCCCTCCGCATGCGTATCTCATCCAGGAACGCATAAAACACGCAACGCGGCTACTGGCGCGCAAGGACGTCCCTCTCAAGGATGTTGCAGCCCGAGCTGGTTTCGCTGATCAGAGCCATATGACGAGGCTCTTCCGTCGCTTTCTCGATATGACGCCAGGAGATTATCGCCGGGATTCAACCAAACAGTAGTTGCCGTTCTAGTGAGCTTCCAAGCGCAGTCTCGGCGATTGGGGGCCGCGGCGAAATCTCCAGCTACTGGTACGATCGCTGTCTGGAAAAAGGCTAGCCAAGATTACTGTGCGATCTGTTCAAAATTTGGGAACCGAGCGACATAGTGGTCGATAAATGCGCGCAGTGCCGGCAACATGCCCTTCTTGCTGCTGAAGACCATGTGGATGTCGTTTTCAGATGCGTGCCACTGGGGCAAGATGTGAATGAGAGATCCCGCTGCTAGTTCGGCAATACAGCCCCGCTCAGCCACCAATGCAATCCCCAGACCGTTTACGGCCGCCTCGCGGATCACGCCGGAATCATTACTGCACAATCTGGGCCTGTAAACAGCATTGTGCGTTTGACCATCGTCCCGGATGAGTTCCCAGCGTTCGTGCTCAAGATGTTCGCCGCTACCCAGGATCGGCACCGCGTTCAAGCTCTCCACATTATGGATCGGCATGAGCTCCAAAAATGTTGGGCTGGCGACCAGAATGCGACGGGCTCTGCCCAACTGCCGCATGGTGAGCGACTGATCGGTTTCCGATTCGAGCGCGATACGAAGCGCGATGTCGAACCTTTCGTTGATGAGGTTCACTCTCCGGGTTGTAAGATGCATCCGGACGCGCACCAAGGGATAACGAATGAGGAAGTCGGCGATCACTTCCGAGCCGAGATAGTGAGCCAGGCCGGGCGGACAACTTACGTGCAGCGTACCGCTGACGTCAGTCCGCAATCGAGAGGCTATCGCTTCGGTAGCTTCGATGCTTTCTACAATCGTCTGGCACTGCTGATAAACTTCCGTGCCGACGTCGGTAACACGGAAACTGCGCGTAGACCGTTCGATCAGCCTCGCGCCGAGATCGTGCTCCAGGCGTGCAACACGTTTGCTCAGCCTTGCCTTGGTTTGGCCGGTTTCGCGGGCGGCGGCCGTAAAGCCCCCAAATCGCACCACTTGAGCAAAGCTTCGTAGATCTTCAATTTGCATTGATATCACCAACTGTTTCTCAAATGGAAACGATGTGTCGTTCGACCGCCTTCTACCGAAGGCGGCCATCAGACGCTAGCGGTCGAGTTGGTCGAGCACGATCAACACGGGGCAGATTTTATGCACTTTTATGGAAACAATGCTCGAGATGAGGCTGTCGACGTGGAGCGCGATCTCGCGCCATCTGTCCGCCACTGCCCCTTCGCGATCAATGAGCAGGCCGTGCTCAATCTCGCCGATCATGATACCCCGCGCTCGATCCCCAGGGAAAAGAGTTTGATTAATAAGTTGGGAGGCTGGCTGTTCGGATCCTCCGAACCAAATGCATTGGCAAACTACCGGCTGGAGACGCTTCGCCGCACCTGCATCGTTCTGCGGGAGCAGCAGGTCTTGGCGGCAGAAGATGTGGACACATGGCGCGATGCCGGATTTTCAGAGGAGCAATTGCAGTATTTATACCGTCGGCATGGCCTAAAAGCGCCTTCATCCTGGTTTTTAGGCACTCCATTGTGCGCGCTGCGGCCTCTGCGCGCCGCCAACGAGACAGCGTCGCCCAGCGGAGCCGGCGAACCCGAGTTTGAGACCGGCATCTCGAGAATGAGGGGACAGCAGAAGTCCGCGTTCGCATGACGGGCTGTTGCGTGCAGATGCCGGTATCGCCTGGCGATGACCCGGCGTGGGCCTATGATGCAGCCGTGTCAGCATCGGGACAGAACGCGTCCGCTACCAGCGTGGCCGCCGACGTGAAGCCACCCGTTGCGCCGGCGCCGCGTGCCACGATGACGGGTGACTGGGGAGGCGTGCGCACGAGGCTTGCCGACGCCGGGTTGGACATAGACGCCAACTACGTCTCGGAGACCATGTCGGCAATTGATGGCGGGCTCAGGCGCGGAACGACCTACGCGCAGACGGCGCGCCTTAACGCGCACCTTGACCTCGACAAAATCGCCGGCTGGTCCGGTGCGTTGGTGCATATCTCGTTGAACGACCGGAGAGGCGCCGGCATTTCATCCGACTTTGTCGGCAACAAACTGCAGATCCAGCAGGTGGCCGGCGGCTACTTTACGCGGCTCACCGAATTTTCCTACGAGCAGAATCTCGCGGGCGGCAAGCTCAACTGGCGGCTCGGCTATTTTTCCATGGGCAATGAACGGGCGAACACGGCGGCGTGGGGGTGCGACTTCCTCAATGCGACGTTCTGCGCCCATCCGGTGGCGCTGTCGGCCAACAGCGGCTGGTACAATTATCCAGCCGCGCGGTGGGGCGCAGGGATCCGCTATCGGTTGCGGCCTGATGTCGTGGTGAGCACCGGCATCTACCAGGTCAATCCGGAACTCAACGTTCTGAACAAGGCCATCGCCTTCAATCCGTTCGGCGGTCACACGATCGGCGCCATCATGCCGGCGGAGGTCGAATATGACCCCGGAATCCGGCCGAACAGCCACGTCCTGCCCGGGCATTACAAGATCGGCGCCTATTATGATACATCGCGGGTCGCTCGTCAGGGGAACGTTGGAACGGTACGCGGTCGCTACGGCCTCTATTTCCTCGCTGACCAGATGATCCTGCGAGGCAAGGGAGCACAAGGGCTCTCCATATTCTTCGAGCTCACAGTTGCTCCTAAGTCGACTGCGCAGGCCACTCGCGGGTATCAGGGGGGCATCTTCAAGGTCGGCACGTTTCGTGGTCGTGACGCCGATACGGTTGCACTGGGCTTCGCCTATGCAGAACTGAATCCCCGTTTGCGGCGTGTGCATGCTGAGTCGGAGCCAGTTGCCGGAAATAGCGAACTTCCAGCCGGAGAAACCCTGATCGAGTTGTCGTACGACATTCGGGTGCGACGCTGGCTGAGCATTAGGTCAGATGTCCAATATGTCCTTGACCCCGGCACGTTCGGCTACCGCGCGACGCAGAATGCGCTCGTGCTGGGCGGCCAGATCAAGGTGGAGCTGTGATCCTTGCCTCCGCCGGTTCGCTGCAAGAGCCGGTCCCACTAACGCAAGGAATTTGCGCGGCCTCAAACCTTCGTGCCGACAAGGTACCGATGCGGTCCTTTTTCCAGCGTCGGCAGGCGCTTCGTGTCCCCAAGGAATCAAACACACCGGCAGTTGACCAGAAATATATCAATACATTGACATGGTTTTGAGCGGCGACTAAATATGCGGTCGAGAGAGGAGCGACAATGGCTTTAGATATTCCGACTCGCGATTCGCTGCTGTCCGCACTGCGGAGATTCGTCGAGGAGCGGTTGATCCCCGCCGAGGTAGACGTCGCCAAATCTGACGACATCCCGGCACCGATCGTCAGCGACATGCGTAATCTCGGTTTGTTCGGGTTGTCGGTTCCCGAGGAATTTGGCGGGCTTGGCCTGTCGATGGAAGACGAGGTCCGGGTCATGTTCGAGCTTGGCCGCGCGTCTCCGGCGTTTCGCTCGCTGATCGCGACGAATGTCGGCATCGGTTCGCAGGGCATCGTGATCGACGGCACGCCTGACCAGAAGGCCCGGTTCCTGCCAATGATCGCCAGCGGTGATGTGATCGGCTCCTTCGCGCTCACCGAACCCGAAGTGGGCTCAGACGCCGGCTCGGTTAGGACGTCCGCGCGGCGATCGGGCGATCATTATGTGCTCAACGGCACCAAGCGATACATCACCAACGCTCCCAAGGCCGGCCTGTTCACCGTCATGGCGCGTACCGATCCAGACAAGCCGGGCGGGAGCGGTGTTTCGGCCTTCATTGTTGAAGCCGGATCGCCGGGTCTGAGCATCGGCAAGCCTGAACACAAGATGGGCCAGCAGGGCACGCAGGTCGCCGATGTCATCTTCGAAGACTGTATCGTTCCAGCCGACAATCTGATTGGCGGCGTTGAGGGGCAAGGCTTCAAGACCGCCATGAAGGTTCTCGACAAGGGCCGGCTCGGTATTGCCGCGGCCTGTACCGGCTTTGCCGATCGAATCCTGAGCGAGAGCGTGGACTATGCCAATGGCCGTATCCAGTTCGGCAAGCCGATCGCTGACTATCAACTCATCCAAGCGATGATCGCGGATTCGCGGACCGAAATCTTTGCGGCCCGCGCCATGGTGCTCGAAGCCGCGCGGGCCAAGGATGCAGGCGAGGATGTCGGCACGCTGGCATCGGCTTGCAAGCTCTTCGCTTCAGAGATGGTCGGGCGAGTCGCCGATCGCAACGTCCAGATCCATGGCGGCGCGGGATATGTCTCCGATTACGCCGCCGAACGGCACTATCGCGATGTGCGCCTCTACCGGATCTACGAAGGCACGTCGGAGATTCAACGATTGAAGATCGGACGCGACACGTTGCGCGCCGGCAAGGTGGGATGAGCGAGATGAATATCCAGACGCCCCATGAGGAGCGGCCGCTTGGCGGCGTGTCGTCGACTGGATTTACCGAAGAACAGGAAAGCTTTCGGGAGACGGCGCTGCGCTTCGCAGCGGATGTGCTGGCTCCAAATTCGAAGGCCTATGCCGCGGCTGGAGGCGTTCCGGCCGAGGTGCGCCGACAGATGGGCGAACTCGGCCTGATCGGCATGGAGTTGCCGGAAAGGTTCGGTGGGCTCGGTGTCAGCTATGTGACCAGCGGCGTCGTCACCGAGGCGATCGCCGAGGGCGATCTCAGCACGAGTTATATCCAGCTGCTGGCCTCGCTGTGCGGCCAGATCATTGCCCAACATGCAAGCGAGGATATTGCGACGGAGATCCTGCCCGCTTTGTGTCGCGGGGAAACGACGATCGCGCTCGCGCTGACCGAGCCCAGGGGCGGATCCGACGCCGCATCGTTGCGGTTGCGCGCGACACGGGAGGGCGATCATTATGTCCTCGACGGCGAGAAAACATCGATCTCCATGGCCGATCAGGCGGACCATGCCGTCGTCTTCGCCCGTACCGGCACAGACGCGGACCGGGCGCACGGCATCTCCGCTTTCCTGGTCGATCTTCGTGTCGCAGGCGTCAGCCGGACGCGCTTTACCGATCTCGGCCAGCATGCGATTGGCCGGGGGTCGCTGTTCTTCGACAAAGTCGCGGTGCCGGCGACCCATCGCCTCGGTGCAGAAGGCAAGGGCTTCGTGCAGGTCATGCAGGGGTTCGATTTCAGCCGTGCCCTGATCGGTCTGCAGTGTCTCTCGCTCGCCCGTATCTCGCTCGCCGAGACCTGGCGCTATGTCGCTGAGCGCGAGGCGTTCGGGAAACCCCTGTCGGCGAACCAGGGCGTGACCTTTCCGCTCGCCGAAGCCGAGACCCATGTCGAGGCGGCACGGCTGCTCTGCTATCGCACGCTGGCGCTGAAAGATGCACATGCGCCGCATACGCGGGAGGCCGCGATGTGCAAATGGCTCGGTCCCAAGCTCGCCTTCGATGTCCTTCAGCAATGCCTGCTGCTGCATGGCCATTCGGGCTGGAGCGTCGAACTCCCGTTCGAACAGCGCCTGCGAGACGTGCTTGGTTTTCAGATCGGCGACGGCACCGCCCAGATCATGAAGATGATCATCGCCAGGGAGCATCTCAAAGCACTCTGAGCCAACGAAAATAAAATGAGAGAGGTTCGACATGGATGAGGAGTTTGCGTGGCGACGCGACGCCATGGTCGGGGCGGGATACTGGCGCGATCGGACATTGCTGGACTATCTGGAGGAGGCGGTTTCACGGACACCGGACAAGGAAGCGGTGGTCGCCTTCAAGACGGAAACGAAGCAGGAAACCCGCCTCACGTACCGCGCGCTCGATGAGATCTCATCGCGCATAGCGGCGAACCTTCGGAAACTGGGGATCGGCACAGGCGACGTCGTTTCTTTCGAACTGCCGACATGGTGGGAATTCACCGCGCTCCATATTGCCTGTCTCAAGATCGGCGCGATCAGCAATCCTTTGATGATCATCCTGCGCGAGCGCGAACTCAAATTCATGCTCGCTCAGGCGCAGACCCGCGTGCTGATCGTGCCGTCGACCTTCCGGGGCTTCAACTATGGCGAGATGGCCCATGGCCTGCGCGGGGACCTGCCGGACCTGGCTCATGTCTTCGTGATTGGCGGTGATCCCGAAGACAGTTTCGAGCGGCTGCTGGCGCCGGAAGATCCCGGCGAGCGATCGGTCCCGGCCGCAGCGCTCAACCCCGATAGCGTGATCGAGCTCCTCTACACGAGCGGAACCACCGGTGAAGCCAAGGGGGTCATGCACAGCTCGAACACGATGCTGTCCAATCTGCTGCCCTTCGCCGAACGCCTTCGCCTCGGCGCGCAAGACGTCATCCACATGCCCTCTCCCCTCGGGCATCAGCTGGGCTTCATGTACGGATTGGTGCTGCCGGTGATGCTCGGGGCGACCGCCATTCTCCAGGACATCTTCGATCCCGCGGAAATGGCGCGCCAGGTCATCGCGGAGCGCGCGACCTTCACCATGGGGGCCACGCCTTTTCTCAACGACTTCGTCGAATGTATCGAACGAGACGGCGCCGAAACCCCAAGCCTGCGGGTCTTCGTGTCCGCGGGCGCCCCGATCCCGCGCGACCTGGTGACGCGGGCGCGCTCTATCCTTGGCGCCGCGATCGTCTCTGGTTGGGGGATGTCCGAGAATGGCGCTGTGACGACCACGCGCCTCGACGATCCGGAGGAGTTGGTGACAGGCACCGACGGCTGCGCCTTGCCGGGAATGGAGGTCCGCGTTCTCGACGAGGCGGGTGAATGCACGCCGCCGGACGAGCCGGGTGAACTCCATGTTCGCGGTTGCTCCAACTTCCTGGGCTATTTCAAGCGGCCAGGTCTGGCCGATATCGACGCCGATGGCTGGTTCAAGACCGGCGACATCGCGCGCATCGACGCACAGGGCTATATCCGGATCACCGGGCGATCGAAGGATATCATCATCCGCGGTGGGGAAAATATCCCGGTCGTGGAGATCGAGGGGCTGCTTTATCGGCATCCAGCGATCGCCGCGGTCGCGATTGTCGGTTTTCCGCATCCCCGCCTTGGTGAGCAAGCCTGCGCCTTCGTCGTCCCACGCGAGGGTGAAGATTTCATATTCGCCGACATGGTGGGCTATCTGAAAAGCCAGCGAATTGCTGTTCAATATATTCCCGAGAAGCTTGAGATCGTGGCCGAGCTGCCGATCACGCCGAGCGGCAAAGTCCAGAAATTCAAGCTGCGCAACAGTTTGCTCGCAACACGCACGGCGCTTGTCTAGATGCTGTGCGTGCTACCATCCAGCAGCGGCTTACATCTCGCTCATCCGGTCCTTGAGCCGATCGAGGAGCCGGTAAAGCATCAGCTGTTCATCAAGCGCGAAGTTCGCGAGCGCATCGCGATAAAAGGCCTCGATCGGAACCTGCATGCGGTTCCAGATGTCGTCGCCGACTTCGGTCAGGCGCACGCGGCGGCTTCTGCCATCCTCCTCATCCTTGACCCGTTCGATCCAGCCGCGATCCTCGAGCCGGTCGAGCAAGGGCGTGATATTCTGTCGGCTCACCATCAGGAACTCGATCAGCTCCTTGACGGTCATGCCGCGCACGCGGTCGAAGGGGCGCGCGAGGGCGCCCAACACCGCCCATTGCTGGGTGGTGGCGCCGAACTCGGCGACCGAACGCGTTCCAACCTTATGGAGCAGGTTCGACGCCTGGTAGAGGCGGAAAAACGCCCGGTTCGCAACGTCGAACTCCGCCGCGCTCGGGCGTTCTCCCCGGACTTTCTGGGCGGATCGTGCAGCCATCGTCATTCCTTATGCAAATATATATCAATGCATTGATGTTTATCACATCCCGACATATCATTGTCACGTTGAAAGAGAAAGCGAGCAGAGTCCATGACTGGTTTTGAAACACGGCACGTAATCGTCACCGGCGGTGGCGGCGGAATCGGTTCAGCGACCGTGCGGCGCTTCGTCGCACAGGGTGCGCACGTGTCGGTGTTCGACCGCGATCTTGCCGGCGCCACCCGCGTTGCAGACGCTGTTACGGAGGCTGGAGGAACCGCGAAGGCGTTCGCCTGCGACATCACGGACCGGCCGCAGGTCGAGCAAGCCGTAGCCGCTGCGATCGACGCGTTCGGCCCGGTAGCGGTGCTCGTGAACAATGCCGGCTGGGACATCTTCCGCCCCTTCCTTAAGACGACGCCCGAGGAATGGCAGCAGCTCATCGCGATCAATCTCGTCGGCGCGCTACACATGCACCATGTCGTCCTGCCCGGCATGGTCGAGCAGAGATATGGCCGGATCATCAATATCGCGTCCGACGCGGCGCGCGTCGGTTCGTCCGGTGAAGCGGTTTACGCCGCCTGCAAGGCCGGGCTGGTCGCCTTGTCCAAGACGCTGGCGCGCGAGCATGCGCGCCACAGCATCACCGTGAATGTCGTGTGCCCCGGCCCGACCGACACCGCGCTGTTTGCCGATTACAAGGAAGGCGCCGGCAATCCGGAGAAGCTGGTCGAGGCCTTCCGCCGCTCCATTCCGCTGGGGCGGATCGGCGAGCCGGAGGATCTCCCGGGCGCCATCGTCTTCTTCGCAAGCGATGCCGCGTCGTTCGTGACCGGTCAGGTACTGAGCGTATCGGGCGGCCTCAGCATGGCGGGATGATCATCCCGCCCAGATCCCGACACCAGACAATCAGGAGCAAATATCATGACCACGACCTATGAGGACATCCTTTACGAAGAGCGCGAAGATGGCGTCGCGAAGATCACCATCAATCGTCCCGCCAGCTACAATGCTTTTCGCGGCCAGACCGTCGATGAACTGATCCACGCTTTCCAACGCGCGGGCTGGAACAAGAAGATCGGCGTGATCGTGCTGACCGGCGCGGGCGACAAGGCGTTTTGCACAGGCGGCGACCAAGGCGCGCATGACGGGCAATATGACGGCCGCGGCACCATCGGCCTACCGATCGACGAACTGCAGAGCCTGATCCGGGACGTGCCCAAACCGGTGATCGCGCGCGTGAACGGCTTCGCCATCGGCGGGGGCAACGTGCTGGCGACGATCTGCGACCTGACGATCGCGTCGGACAAGGCGCAGCTCGGCCAGGTCGGCCCAAAAGTCGGATCGGTCGATCCGGGCTTCGGGACCGCCTATCTCTCGCGCATCGTCGGCGAGAAGAAGGCCCGCGAGATCTGGTATCTGTGCCGCCGTTATACGGCGCAGGAAGCGCTCGCGATGGGCCTCGTCAATGCGGTCGTTCCACATGACGAACTCGACGCCGAGGTCGACCGCTGGTGCGCCGAACTGGTCGAGCGCAGCCCCGTCGCGATCTCTCTCGCCAAGCGTTCGTTCAACGCCGATAGCGAAAATATCCGTGGCATCTCCAGCATGGGTATGGCGGCGCTCAGCCTTTATTACGACACCGACGAGTCCAAGGAAGGCGGGATCGCGTTTCGCGAGAAGCGCAAGCCCGACTTCCGCAATCCAGCGCGCGCGGTCGACGGCGAGTAAGGACAGTGCGCGCGGCCTTCCTGACCGGTCATGGCGGTAACGAGGTCGTTTCCTTCGGGGAACGACCGACGCCGCATCGCACCCCTGGCGACGTGCGGGTCGCCATGAAGGCGGGGACGCTCAACCGCGTCGACCTCTACATGCGCGACAGCGGCGCCGGGATCACCCACAGCCTGCCGCAGATCATGGGCGTCGATGGGGCGGGCGTGATCGAAGAGGTCGGGGGCAGCGAGGGATTGCTGCGCAAGGGCCAGCGCGTGCTGCTCTATCCGGCGATCGGTTGCGGGCGCTGCGAATATTGCCAGCGCGGCGAGACGATGTTCTGCCTGACCGTGCGCTATCTGGGCGAGCATCGCGACGGCACGTTTTGCGACTATGTCAGTGTGCCGGCCGCAAACGTCCTGCCGCTTCCTGATGGCCTGGATTTTGCGCAAGGCGCGGCGCTTGGCGTCACCTATCTGACCGCTTGGCGGATGCTGTTCACCAGGGCGCGGCTGATGCCGTGGGAGACGGTGCTCATTTTCGGGATTGGCGGCGGTGTGTCACTGGCCGCGTTGCAGCTCGCCAAGATGACCGGCGCTACCGCCCTGGTGACCTCGCGCAGTGACGTCAAACTAGCGCAGGCGGCAGCGGTTGGCGCAGACATCGGGATCAACGGTGCGACCCAGGAGATTGTCGCCCAGGTCATGGAGGTGACCGGCGGACGGGGCGTTGATGTTGTCATCGAAAACGTTGGCGAGGCGGTCTGGCCTGCGGCGCTGCGATCGCTCGCGCGCGGCGGCCGGATCGTTACTTGCGGTGCAACCAGCGGCGATCGTCCGTCCGCTGAATTGCGACGGCTGTTCATCCGCCAGATTTCCGTGCTCGGATCGACGCTGGGTACGATTGGAGAGTTTCGGGACCTGCTTGGCGTCTGCGCGTCCGGGAAGCTCAGCCCAATCATCGACTCCCGCCGTCCCATTGAGGCGATCCATGACGCTTTGGCCAGCCTCGAAGCCGGCGGCCAGTTCGGAAAGATCGCTATCGAAATCGAACCTGGCGTCCCCGCAGAAGGATTGGACGCGCATTTCGCTGAAAGGTCGAAACCATGAAGATCCTGGTCCCCGTCAAGCGGGTCATTGATTATAATGTGAAGCCGCGCGTCAAGACAGACGGCTCCGGCGTCGACCTGGCCAACGTCAAGATGTCGATGAACCCTTTCGACGAGATCGCGGTCGAGGAAGCGATCCGGCTTAAGGAAAAGGGTGCCGCGAGCGAGATCGTCGTGGTGTCGGTCGGTCCGCTCAAAGCGCAGGAAACCTTGCGCACTGCGCTCGCCATGGGCGCCGACAGGGCCATACTGATCCAGACCGACGATGTGGTGGAACCGCTCGGCGTCGCCAAGATTCTGGCGAAGATTGTCGACGAGGAGGCACCCGGCCTCGTGATCCTGGGCAAGCAGGCGATCGACGACGACAGCAATCAGACCGGGCAGATGCTCGCTGCTCTGCTGGGCTGGGGTCAGGGTACCTTCGCCAGTAAGGTCGAGGTCGCGGGCGATAGCGTCAATGTGACGCGCGAAGTCGATGGCGGACTGGAAACCGTGGCGCTGAAGCTTCCCGCCATCGTCACCACTGACCTGCGCCTCAACGAGCCACGTTATGCGTCGCTGCCCAATATCATGAAGGCGAAGAGCAAACCGCTCGCGACGAAGACGCCTGCCGATTTCGGTGTCGACACGACGCCGCGTCTGGAAACGCTCAAGGTCGCCGAACCGCCGACGCGCTCGGCCGGGATCAAGGTCGCCGACGTCAACGAACTGGTTGCGAAACTCAAGGCATTGGGAGTGGCAGCATGAAGACGCTTGTCTGGGTCGAGCATGACGGCGGCGTCCTCAAGGACGCGACCCTCGCCGTTGTCACCGCGGCATCGCAACTGGGCGAAGTCGATGCCGTCGTCGCGGGCAAGGGCGTCGACGCGGTGGCTGCCGCCGCCGCCAGGATCGGCGGGATCGTCAAGGTGTATGTCGCCGATGACGACAGCTATGATCACCAGCTCCCCGAGAATGTCGCGCCGCTGATCGTCGCGCTGATGGCCGATCATGATGCGTTCCTCGCGCCGGCGACCAGCGCGGGCAAGAATATCGCGCCGCGCGTCGCCGCCCTGCTCGACGTCATGCAAATCAGCGACATTCTCTCGGTCGAAGCCGAAGACATTTTCACCCGGCCGACCTACGCCGGCAACGCCATTGCCACCGTGCGTTCGAAGGACGCCAAGAAGGTGATCACCGTGCGCGGCACCGCGTTCGAAAAGGCCCCGGACGAAGGCGGGAACGGTACGATCGCAGCGGTCGCTGGCGCGGCCGCAAGCCCCGGTCTTTCCCGATTCGTCGGCGCCGAGATCGTGAAGAGCGCGCGGCCCGAACTGACCAGCGCAAAGGTGATCGTCTCGGGCGGTCGTGCGCTCAAGGATGCCGCAACCTTCGAGAAGGTCATCTTCCCGCTCGCCGACAAGCTGGGCGCCGCGGTCGGTGCGAGCCGCGCGGCGGTCGATGCGGGCTATGTCCCCAACGATTATCAGGTCGGCCAGACCGGCAAGATCGTGGCGCCCGAAGTCTATCTGGCGATCGGCATTTCCGGCGCCATCCAGCACCTCGCCGGCATGAAGGACAGCAAGACCATCATCGCCATCAACAAGGATGAAGACGCCCCGATCTTTCAGGTCGCCGACATCGGCCTGGTCGGTGACCTGTTCACCATCGTACCCGAACTGGAAGCGGCGCTATGACCGCGGATACAGTGACCCAAGAGAGTGGCGTCGTTGCCGAGACGTCGCCCGCAACCGCCAGACTGGTATCCTTCCGCCAGGATGGCGGGATCGGCACGATCCTGTTGCAGCGTCCGCCGGTCAACGCGATCAGCGACGTGCTGATCGGGCAATTGGACGCCGCGCTCGACGAAGCCGAAGCCGCCGCTCTTCCTATCGTCAGGTTGCGCAGCACCGCGCGGGCGTTCTGTGCCGGGGCGGATTTGCGTATGGTCGGCGGCCGGGTCGGCAATCCCGAAGGTGCCGCGGCGATGGAAGCGACGGTGCGCAGCTTCCATCGAGTATTCGGCCGGCTGGCCTCGCTGCCGGCCGTGACGATGGCGGAAATCGGCGGTGTGGCGCTGGGCGGAGGACTGGAACTCGCGCTTGCCTGTGATCTGCGGCTCGTGTCGACGGAAGCGCGTCTCGGATTGCCTGAACCGGGCGTCGGCCTGCTGCCCGGCGCTGGCGGCACTCAAAGGCTGACGCGGCTGTGCGGCGCGGGCATCGCGGCGCGGATCATTCTCGCGGGCGACCAGATCGACGGGGCCGAGGCTGTGCGTCTCGGTCTTGCCCATTGGTGCGTGCCGCTTGGCGACCTGGAAGCCGAAAGCGACCGGATTGCGGCACGGATTTCCGGCTACTCGGCCGAGGCGCTTCGCCTCTCGAAACGCTGCATCGAACTGGCAGGTCTTCCTGGTCCCGGCGGGGCCGATGCCGAAATATCCGGGATCGTCCGCCTGATGATGGCGCCCGACACGCATGAGCGGGTCACCGCTTTCCTTTCGCGGTGAAACATGCCGCCCTGCCATGAACTGGAGTTGATGAGATGAATGCGCAAACCCCGATCGGGACGTTCGTCTGGGACGATCCGTTCCTTCTGGAAACCCAACTTACCGACGACGAGCGGATGATCCGCGATACCGCGGCCGCCTTCGCCGCCGACAAGCTCGCGCCGCGGGTCGAGCACGCCTATCTGACCGAGGAATGCGATCCGGAGATATTCAGGGAGATGGGCGCGGCCGGCTTGCTCGGCATCACTGTGCCCGAGGAATATGGCGGCGCGGGCGCGGGCTATGTCGCCTATGGACTCGTCGCCCGCGAAGTCGAGCGAGTGGATTCTGGCTATCGCTCGATGATGAGCGTGCAGTCCTCGCTCGTCATGTACCCTATCCAGGCCTATGGCTCGGAGGAACAGCGCCGTGAAATACTGCCCAAGCTCGCTTCCGGCGAATGGATCGGTTGCTTCGGCCTCACCGAACCCGATGCCGGCTCCGATCCCGGCGGGATGCGCACGCGCGCCGTCAAGACCGCGAGCGGCTATCGGCTGACGGGCACCAAGACCTGGATCTCCAACGCGCCGATCGCGGACATCTTCGTCGTCTGGGCGAAATCGGAGGCGCATGACGGCGCCATTCGCGGTTTCGTGCTGCGCAAGGGGATGGCGGGCTTGTCCGCGCCCAAGATCGGCGGCAAGCTTTCGCTACGCGCCTCCATCACCGGCGAGATCGTCATGGACGGCGTCGAAGTCGGCGAGGATGCGCTGCTACCCAATGTCTCCGGCCTCAAGGGTCCGTTCGGCTGCCTCAATCGCGCGCGCTACGGTATTTCCTGGGGCGTGCTCGGCGCGGCGGAAGATTGCTGGTTCCGCGCGCGTCAATATGGCCTCGATCGCAAGCAGTTCGACCGTCCGCTCGCCGCAACCCAGCTCTATCAGAAGAAGCTGGCCGATATGCAGACCGAGATCGCGCTCGGTCTGCAGGCGAGCCTGCGGGTCGGACGATTGTTCGAGGAAGGCGCGATGGCGCCCGAGATGATCTCGATCGTCAAGCGCAACAATTGCGGCAAGGCGCTCGATATCGCGCGCCAGGCCCGCGACATGCACGGCGGCAACGGCATCCAGATCGAATATCAGGTCATGCGCCACGCGCAGAATCTGGAAACGGTCAATACCTATGAGGGCACGCATGACGTCCATGCACTGATCCTCGGCCGTGCCATAACCGGCATCCAGGCCTTCTATTGAGCGGCCGGGAGCCACGATCATGACCGAAGCCTATATCTGTGATTATATCCGCACGCCCATAGGGCGTTTCGGGGGAGCGTTGTCGTCGGTACGGGCGGACGACCTGGGCGCGATTGCGCTGAAGGCGCTGATCGGGCGCAATGCGGGTGTCAACTGGGAAGCGGTCGACGATGTGATCCTGGGCTGCGCGAACCAGGCGGGCGAGGACAATCGCAACGTGGCGCGGATGGCGGTGCTGCTTGCGGGCCTGCCGGTGGCGCTGTCGGGGACGACGATCAACCGGCTGTGCGGGTCGGGGATGGATGCGGTGATCGCGGCGGCGCGGTCGATCAAGGCGGGCGAGGCGGAGCTGGTGATCGCGGGCGGCGTGGAGAGCATGTCGCGCGCGCCGTTCGTGATCCCCAAGGCCGATACGGCCTTTTCGCGCCATGCCGAGATCCACGACACGACGATCGGCTGGCGCTTCGTCAACCCGCTGATGAAGGCGCAATATGGCGTCGATTCGATGCCCGAGACCGGCGAGAACGTCGCCGAGGACTATCAGGTCTCGCGCGAGGACCAGGACGCCTTCGCGCTGCGCTCGCAGCAAAAGGCGGCGGCGGCGCAGGCGAGCGGCCGGCTGGCGCGCGAGATCACGCCGGTGGTGATCCCGCGCCGCAAGGGCGATCCGGTGGTGGTCGACAAGGACGAGCACCCCCGCGCGACGACGATCGAGGCGCTGGCGGCGCTTGGCACGCCGTTCCGCAAGGGAGGGTCGGTGACGGCCGGCAATGCATCGGGGGTCAATGACGGGGCGGCCGCGCTCATCATCGCCTCGGGCGAAGCCGCGCGGCGCCACGGGCTGACGCCGATCGCGCGCGTCCTCGGCGGCGCGACCGCCGGCGTGCCGCCGCGGGTCATGGGGATCGGGCCGGCGCCGGCGACAAGGAAGCTGTGCGCCCGGCTCGGGCTTTCGCCTGGCGACTTCGACGTGATCGAGCTCAACGAGGCGTTCGCGTCGCAGGGGCTCGCCGTGCTGCGCGAACTCGGGATCGCCGACGATGCGCCGCAGGTCAATCCGAACGGCGGGGCGATCGCGCTAGGGCATCCGCTGGGCATGTCCGGGGCGCGGATCACCGGGACGGCGGCGCTCGAGCTGCGCGAGCGCGGCGCGAAGCGTGCGCTCGCCACGATGTGCATCGGCGTGGGTCAGGGGATCGCGCTCGCGATCGAGGCGGCCTGACGATCTTTTTGGAAGGGTAATGACATGACCGGCATGGAGGCCGTGGGCGGCACGGTGAGCCCGAAGGGTGGTGAGGTCGTCCATATGGCGCGTGACGGCGAGGTCGGGATCATCCTGATCGACAACCCGCCGGTGAACGCGCTCGGGGCGGCGGTGCGGGCGGGTCTGGCGCACGCTTTGGAAAGCCTCGATTCCGACCCGGCGATCGCGGCGATCGTCCTTGGCTGCGCCGGGCGCACCTTCGCGGCGGGCGCCGACATCACCGAGTTCGGCAAGCCCAAGCAGCAGCCCGATCTCCAGGCGGTGGTGGCCGCGATCGAAAGCGCATCGAAGCCGGTCGTCGCGGCGCTGCACGGGACCGCGCTCGGCGGCGGGCTGGAGCTGGCGCTCGCCTGCAGCTGGCGCATCGCCGACAGCCGCGCGAAACTCGGGCTGCCCGAGGTGAAGCTCGGGCTTATCCCCGGCGCGGGCGGTACCGTGCGGCTTCCGCTGCTGATCGGTCCGCGCAGGGCGCTGGCGATGATCCTGTCCGGCAATCCGGTATCGGCCGCAACGGCGCAGGCCGACGGGCTGGTGGATCTGGTCGTGGAGGGCGTCGGCGGGGACGACCTCATCGCGCAGGCGGTCGCGTTCGCGCGGTCGCGGCTTGCCGAAGGTGGCCCCTGGCCGTCGATCCGCGACCGCGGCCCGGATCGCTTCGAGACCGAACGGGAGGACCTCGAGGCCGATGCCGCCGGCTATGCGCGCAAGGCGCGTGGCCTGGACGCGCCGGTTGCTGCCGTCACGGCGGTGCGCAACGCGCTCACCTTGCCGTTCGACGCGGCGCTGGCCGAGGAACGCCGGCTGTTCGAGGGGCTGGTGGCCGGAGAGCAATCGCAGGCGCAGCGGCATCTCTTCTTCGCCGAACGGGCCGCTGCCCATGTTCCCGGTGTCGGCAAGGAGGTGGCGCCACGCACCATCGGCCGGGTCGGGGTCATCGGCGCGGGGACGATGGGCGGCGGGATCGCGATGGCGTTCGTCAATGGCGGCTTTGCCGTGACGATCGTCGATCTGAGCCGCGAGGCGCTCGACCGGGGCCTGGCGACGATCGTCAGGAACTACGCGACATCGGTTGCGCGCGGTTCGCTGACCGAGGCGGAGAAGGACCGGCGGCTCGCGCGGCTGGAGGGCGCGACCGCTTTCGACAGCCTGGCGGGGTGCGACCTGATCATCGAGGCGGTGTTCGAGGATATGGCGGTCAAGAAGGAGGTGTTCGCCCATCTCGATCGGGTCGCGCGTCCCGGCGCGATCCTGGCGACCAACACCTCCTATCTGGACGTGAACGCGATCGCGGCGAGCACCGGCCGCCCCCAGGATGTCGTGGGCCTGCACTTCTTCTCGCCCGCCAATGTCATGAAGCTGCTCGAGATCGTGCGCGCGAAGGAGACCGCGCCCGACGTGCTGGTGACGGCGCTGGCGCTGGCGAAGCGGATCGGCAAGATCGCGGTGGTGGTCGGGGTGTGTCACGGGTTCGTGGGCAACCGCATGCTCGCCGCGCGCGGCGCGGAAAATGAGGCGCTGCTGCTGGAGGGTGCGTCGCCGACGCAGATCGACAGGGTGTTCACCGACTTCGGCTGGCCGATGGGCCCCTTCCAGATGGGGGACCTGGCCGGGCTCGATATCGGCTGGCGCAATCGCAAGGCGCTGGGCAGGACGGCGCCGATCGCCGACGCGCTGTGCGAGCAGGGCCGGTTCGGTCAGAAAACGGGCAGCGGCTTCTATCGCTACGACGCGGGAAGCCGCACGCCCGTGGCCGACCCGGAGGTCGAGCAGATGATCCTCGAGACGGCAGCGGCGCACGGTATCGCGCGGCGCGCCATCCCCGACGCGGAGATCATCGAGCGCACCCTCTACCCGATGATCAACGAGGGCGCCAAAATCCTCGAGGAAGGCATCGCCGCGCGCGAATCCGACATCGATCTCGTCTGGGTCAACGGCTACGGCTTCCCGCTCGCCAAAGGCGGCCCAATGTTCTGGGCACGACACCACCGCATCGCAAA
>JGI24511J20085_100123_pt1 | contig 39838 bp, 41 predicted proteins | sample LinPmetageLP31_FD_20085 | JGI IMG/M metagenome (IMG submission 20085) | reverse complement strand
GTGCTGCATTTCACGCCCGGCATGGACGTGAACCTCGCAACCGCCACGCCGGCGCCTGCCATTGCCGCGAGCGTGGAGCCTGTCGCCTATACGCCGGCGGCACCGTCCGCTGGCACGGCAGCGCCTGCCGCTGCGGCGGTCGCACAGGCCGGTCCGGCCCCGGCTGCCGGCTGGGATACGCTGTCCAAGGTGCCCTCCGTGGCCGAGCTGGCCGCGCAGATCCCGAGCACGCAGGTTGTGCGTGACGCGCGCGAGTCGGCCACGGCCGGCACACCGCGTGAGCAGGCCGCCGTGGCGGAGTACATCGCCCGCAAGTACCGCGTGGCGACCACCGCCACCGGTCAGCTGGTGAAGGCGGCCTACCAGACCGGCAAGGAAGTCGGCCTGGACCCGCTGCTGATCCTGGGCGTGATGGCCATCGAATCGAGCTTCAACCCGTTTGCGGAAAGCAATATGGGCGCGCAGGGCCTGATGCAGGTGATGACCAAGGTCCACCAGGACAAGTACGAGGTGATGGGCGGCGTTGGTGCCGCGCTCAACCCGTACGCCAACATCAAGGTCGGCGCGCTGGTGCTCAAGGATTGCATCGCCCGTGCCGGCTCGATCGAAGGCGGCCTGAAGCTGTATGTCGGTGCGGTCACGCAGGGCGACGGCGGCTACGGCGGCAAGGTGCTGCAGGAGCGTTCGCGCCTGCGCTCGGTGGCGACCGGCCACAAGTCGCCGGGGTCGATGGCGGCCGAGCGCGAGCCCGTCAAGGCGGCTGCGCCAGCGGAAACGCAGACGCAGGCTGCCAAGCCCGCCGCCAAGCAACCGCCGGCGGCTGGTCAGCAGGAAGAAGCCCATCTGGATGACAAGGCGCACAGCGCAGCGGCACGTCAGGGCCAAGCCTGACCGGATTTCGCTTCTATATAGAAAAGGCCGTCATTGCGACGGCCTTTTTCTTTGGGCGGAGACAGGGGGAGCTCAGCGCCGGAACAGCTTGGCGAGCCGCGCCACCGCCTCTTCCAGATGGTCCATCGACGTAGCGTAGGACAGGCGGATGTAGTGGTGCGCCGTATGTGGGCCGAAATCCAGGCCGGGTACCAGGACCACGCCCGCATCGTTCAGCATCGATTGCGTGAGCGCGTCGGCGTCGTGGGCGTTCGGATGGTTCACGCCGCGGCAGTCTGCATAGACATAGAACGCGCCGTCCGGCTTGACCGGCACCTTGAAGCCGAGCGATTCCAGCGCCGGTACGATGAAATCCCGTCGGCGTCGGAATTCCGCCTTGCGCTCTTCGTAGATGGCCAGCGCTTCCGGCTCGAAGCACGCCAGCGCCGCATGCTGTGCCACGGCGGAAGCGCAGATGAACAGGTTCTGTGCGACTTTCTCGAACTCCGGCACCAGCTCGGTGGGTGCCACCAGCCAGCCGAGCCGCCAGCCCGTCATATTGAAATACTTCGAAAAACTATTGATCGTGACGACATCGTCGCCGAACGATAGCGCGGAGACCGGCGCCTGGTCGTATGACAGGCCCTGGTAGATTTCGTCGACGATCGAGAAGCCGCCCTGCGCGCGTACCGTCTGCACGATGCGCTGCAGCTCGTCCGGCAGGATCGACGTGCCGGTCGGGTTGGACGGGGAGGCCAGCAGCACGCCCTGCGTGCGCTCGCTCCAGTTGGCGTCGACCTGGGCGGCCGTCAACTGGAAGCGCACTTCCGGCCCCGATGGCACCAGCTTCGCCGCGCCATCGAAGGCAGCCACGAAATGCCGGTTGCACGGGTAGCTCGGGTCGGGCATCAGCACCTCGCCGCCGATCTCCACCAGCACCGCGCACGCCAGCAGCAGCGCCGCCGACGCGCCGGCCGTGACGATGATGCGCTCGGGCGCGATGTCGAGGCCGTAGGTGGTCTGGTAATAGCGGGCGATTGCCTCGCGCAGCGGGCGGATGCCCAGCGCGCCGGTGTACTGCGTCACACCGCGCCGCATGGCGTCAGCCGCGGCGCGTACAACAGGCTCGGCCGCCGTGAAGTCCGGCTCGCCGATGCCCATGTGGATGATGCTGCACCCCGCCAGTTCCAGCTCACGGGCTTGCTTGGCCAACTCCATCACGTGAAAGGCGCGGATATTGGCCAGCCGGGCGGCTGTCTGCAGGCGGTGGGCGTTCATCGGAGCACGGAACGGTGAGGGGGAAGCGAACAGCCAAACGTCAACGGAGGGCCGCGATCAGCGGCGGGCGGCGACCTCGACGGCACGCACTTGCGCGGCCAGCTTGTCCAGCACGCCGTTGACGTACTTGTAGCCTTCCACGCCGCCGAAAGTCTTGGCCAGTTCCACGGCCTCGTTGATGACGACCTTGTAGGGGATGTCGACGCAGTGCACCAGCTCGTACGCGCCGACCAGCAGGGCCGCACGCTCGACCGGCGACAGCTCGGCGACCGGACGGTCCAGGAACGGCGTAAAGGCTTCGGTCAGCGTCGCTTCTTCGCGGATGGCGCCGTGCAGCAGCGCATCGAAGTGCGCGCGGTCGGCCTTGTTGAAGCCTTGCGCGTCCTGCAGGTGCGCCTCGACCACGCCCGGGTCGTTGCGGTTGAGCAGCCATTGGTACAGGCCCTGCAGCGCCAGTTCGCGCGCACGGCGGCGCGCGCTCTTGGCAGGCGCCTTGGGTTGCTTGGCCGGGGAATTGTCTTGCGTCATGGGAAAAGCCTTTGCGTGAATAACTGCGCTTATTCGCGCATTTACTCGTTTTCGTCGTCTTGGCCGTGGTCCTGCAGGCCGTCCAGGGCGGCGGTCAGGTTGGCCATTTCGACGGCGGTGCGGGCACAGTCGCGGCCCTTCTCGCGGGTGCGGGCGTGGGCCTGCGCGTCGGTGTCGGTGGTCAGGATGCCGTTGGCGATGGCGATGTTGAAGTCCAGGCCGACGCGCGTGATGCCGGCGCCGGACTCGTTGGACACCAGCTCGAAGTGATACGTCTCGCCGCGGATCACCGCGCCCAGTGCGATCAACGCATCGAACTGGCCCGATTCGGCCATCTTCTGCAGCGCCAGCGGCGCTTCCAGCGCGCCCGGCACCGTCACCAGCAGCACGTCTTCACCGGCCACGCCCAGTTGTTCGAGTTCAGCGACGCAGGCTTCGCGCAGCGCGTCGCACACGGGCTCGTTGAAACGCGCCTGGACGATGCCGATGCGCAGGCCTTCGCCTTCGAGGTTGGTCGGGTAGAAGCCGTGGTCCATGGTGGTGTCCGGTTGGGGTTGCCGGGTGGGGCAACGTCAGCAATCAAGAAAGAAGAAAACCAGCGCGGCAGCCTGGGCTGCCGCAAGAAACCTTAGTGCGTGGTGGCCGAAGCCGCTTCGGGCGCATCCGCCATCGACTGATAGGCCGTGACCTCCAGGTCGTAGCCCGTCATGCTCGGCAGCTTGAGTGGCGAGGCCAGCACACGCATCTTGCCCACGCCCACGTCCTTGAGGATCTGCGCGCCGATGCCGTAGATACGCGGGTCCGGCTTGCTGCGCGGGCGCTCGTGCGGGGCGTCCAGCGCAGTGAACTGGGTGAACAGGCGATCGGCCGAGTCGCCGCAGTTGAGCAGCACCACCACGCCGGTCGGAGCGGCGTTCACCGCACGCAGGGCAGCCGGCACGCTCCACGAGTGCGTGGTGCGCTGGCATTCCAGCAGGTCCAGCACCGACAGCGGCTCGTGCACGCGCACCAGCGTTTCGGTGGTGGGCGTCGGATTGCCCTTGACCAGCGCCAGGTGGGCGCGGCCGGCGGCGCGGTCGCGGAAGGCCACGGCACGGAAGGTGCCGAACTGCGTTTCCATGGTGCGCTCGCCGATGCGCTCGACAATGCTCTCGGTGCGGCTGCGGTATTGGATCAGGTCGGCAATCGTGCCGATCTTCAGGCCGTGCTTCTTGGCGAACTCCACCAGGTCCGGCAAGCGCGCCATGGTGCCGTCGTCCTTCAGGATTTCGCAGATCACGGCGGCTGGCGTCAGGCCGGCCATTGCGGTCAGGTCGCAACCGGCTTCGGTGTGGCCGGCGCGCATCAGCACGCCACCCTTCTGGGCACGCAGCGGGAAGATGTGGCCCGGATTCACCAAGTCCGCGGGTTTGGCGTTCTTGGCTGCGGCCACCTGGATGGTGCGAGCACGGTCAGCGGCGGAAATGCCGGTGGTCACCCCTTCGGCTGCTTCGATGGATACGGTGAAGTTGGTGCCGAACTGCGTACCGTTGCGGCTCGCCATCATCGGCAGGTCGAGCTGGTCACAGTGTTCTTCGGTGAGCGTCAGGCACACCAGGCCGCGCGCGTGCGTGACCATGAAGTTGATCGCTTCCGGTGTGACGTAATCGGCTGCCAGGATCAGGTCGCCTTCGTTCTCACGGTCTTCCTCATCAACCAGGATGACCATCCGGCCGGCGCGGATTTCGGCAATGATTTCTTCGACTGTGGCGATCGACATGGCGTAGCTGGAGGCGCGCCGCTGGTCAGCCCCCTGTTTGGGAACGTTGGCGACCGTGCGACTGCGTAAATGGGAAGCCCGCTATTGTACGCCAAGGCGGCCGAGGCGACCCCCTTGGCCGGGGTTCAAACCGTGGCGGGCTGGGCGAGGGTGGTGTGGCTCAGCATGCGCTCGACATACCGGGCGATCAGGTCGATTTCCAGGTTGACCTGGCTGCCCGCTTTCAGGTGCTTGAGCGTGGTCACGGCCACCGTGTGGGGGATCAGGTTGATCGAGAACTCGCAGCCATCGGCGTCGTCACGCACGCTGTTGACCGTGAGCGACACACCGTTGACGACCACCGAGCCCTTGTAGGCCAGATACTTCCCCAGCTCCGTCGACGCGCGCACGCGCAGTTCGTGCGATTCGCCCACCGGCGCGAAATGCGTGACCGTGCCCAGGCCGTCCACGTGGCCGGACACGAGGTGCCCGCCGATGTGGTCGGCCAGGCGCAGCGCCTTCTCCAGGTTCACCTCGCCCGGGCGCGCCAAGCCGACCGTCTTTGACAGCGATTCGCGCGACACGTCCACGTCGAAATGCGAGTCCGTCTTGGCCACCACCGTCATGCAGGCGCCCTGGATGGCGATCGAATCGCCCAGCGCCACGTCGCCCAGCGGCAGGCCGCCCGAGGCGATGGACAGGCGCACGCCCGCATCGGCGTTGGCGCCCAGCGGGGTGACGGCTTCAATGCGGCCGATGGTGGCGACGATTCCAGTAAACATAGAGGGTCAGTCAGTCGGGTTGCGGCGCGCCAGGATGCGGAGGTCGCCGCCGACGCGCGAGATGTCATGAAAGAAGAATTCGGCCGCGCCCTCGAGCGATTGCAGCGGCCCCATATTGAACATGCCCTGGCCCGAGCCCAGCACCTTGGGCGCCAGGTAGACGAGGATCTCGTCGACCAGCCCCTCGCGCAGCAGCGAGCCGTTGAGTTTGAAGCCGGCCTCGACGTGCAGCTCGTTGATCTCGCGGCGGCCGAGCTCGCGCAGCATGGCGGGCAGGTCGACCTTGCCGGCGGCGTTGGGCAGCAGGATGACCTCGGCGCCGTGTTCGGCCAGGGCGCGCATGCGGCCGGCCTCGGGCTGGGCGGCGAAGATCAGCGTGGGCTCGTGGTGGCCGTCGGCGGTGAGGATGTGGGCGTCGAGCGGCACGTCCAGCGCCGAGTCGACCAGGATGCGGCGCGGCTGGCGCGGCGTGGGGATGGCGCGCACGGTCAGGCGCGGGTTGTCTTCGCGCACCGTGCCGATGCCGGTGAGGATCGCGCAGGCGCGCGCGCGCCAGCGGTGGCCGTCGTTGCGCGCCTCGGTTTCCGTGATCCACTGGCTGATGCCGTTGTCGAGCGCCGTGCGGCCGTCCAGCGAGGCGCCCACCTTCACGCGCACCCACGGCGTGCCGCGCGTCATGCGCGAGACGAAGCCGATGTTCAGCTCGCGTGCCTCGCGCTCGAGCAGGCCGCAGCGTACGTCGATGCCGGCGTCGCGCAGCTTCTGCAGGCCGCGCCCGGACACGGTGGGGTTGGGATCTTCCATCGCCGCCACCACGCGGGCGATGCCGGCTTCGACCAGGCGATCCGCGCAGGGCGGGGTGCGGCCGAAGTGGCTGCACGGCTCCAGCGTCACATAGGAGGTGGCGCCGCGCACGTCGTGGCCGCGCGACTGGGCGTCCTTGATGGCTTGGATCTCGGCATGGTCCTGGCCGGCGGGCTGGGTGTAGCCCTCGCCGATGACGGTGTCGCCCTGGACCAGTACGCAGCCCACGCGCGGGTTGGGCGTGGTGGTGAAGAGCCCCTTCTCCGCCAGCGCCAAGGCGCGCTGCATCATGGCGTGATCGAAATCGGAAAACATGGGGCAGTGAAACGGGAAGTGAGGTTAGGGGGCGTCGTCGATGCCGTCGGTGCCGCAACTGCTGTCCGAGGCCGGGTTGCATATGCGGGCCCGGCCGGCTCGGTTGATGCGCACGCGGCGCACGTGCGGGCCGGAAGCGACGGTCAACGTGCCGTACAGCTGTGCATCATTGCTCGTCCGTGAGTATCCCACAGGTGCATACGAAAGGGTGTCGACGCCTTTTTGCGATGACTTGAACGTAAGCTCCATCGCTGGCACCCCGGGCGGCGAGACCGAGAGCAGCACGTCCTCAGCGCCCGGTGCGAGCGGTGTGGTTTGTGTTTGCGGCGAGGGCGTCATGTACAGCGCCCATCCGGATGACCAGCCTTCCCCCGCATCTAGCGGGCCGAGGTGGACCCACGCGCGCCGGTTGCGCGCGGTGACCTGCGCCAGTGAGACGGCACTGGCAAACCGATCAGCCAGCACAATCACCGTCTCGCGCCGCCACCAGTCCAGCGCTGCGGGTGCCGCGAACACGGCGAGGACCGCCAGCACGGCCACGACGACGATCAGCTCGGCCAACGTGACGCCCGCTTGCGGGTGCGGGCGCGTCATGGCCAGCATGCTGGTGGCGCCGGCTCGCGTACGCCTGCAGCCTGAATAAAGCGCTCGCCGGTGCTGCGCAGGATCAGCGTACCGCAGCGTGTGTCCGGGCGAGCGGGCTGCGCGACAACTTCCATGCATTGCATCAGCGTACGGCCATCGCACCACTGGGCGGACAGTGCGTAGCCGGGCGCGTGTTCCGAGATACCTGAGAAATCGGCGTAGCGGCCCGAGTGAGCATGGCGCCGTTCCTGTTCCGCCATGGCCGCAACCAGCGCGGCGCGCGCTGACGCCAGCTCGACGCGGTCCCGATGCCGGGTCCACGCCTGCATCGCCATCACCGTCAGCACGGCTGCGACGGCCAGCGCGATCAGCAGCTCGATCAACGTGAAGGCAGCGGGGCGGCGCATCAGCGAGCCCCTTCTTCGATCAACTCGCGCCAGCTCAGGCGGCCGAGCTTGCGCGTCTGCGTGTAGGTTTGCAGGGCCTTGGGCTGGTTGCCGGGCGCGTGCCAGAGCGTGGTCTGGACGACCTGCGTGCTGCTGCCGTCCTGGCGTGCGTTGGGCGGCGCGGCCTGCGTCGTAATGAGCGGCGCAGACGCCAGGACGTGACCGGTGCGGCGGCCCTTGTCGGCGGGCAGGCCGTTGCGCGGGTCAAGCAGATAGGCGCGGATGAGGCCGTCCGCATCGCGGGTGGTCAGGAGCAGGCTGCCGGAGCCGGCGCTGGTGAGGTCGTCTGGGGTGTGACCGGGTGGCAGATCGATGTGCCAACCCTTGGCGGGCGTGCCATCACTGTCGGGGCGCAGCACCACGCCCTCTGCGACATCAGCGGCGCTGCGACCGGCCAGGTCGCTACGCGACAGGTTGCGCTGCCCGTTGTCTCGATCGGCGACACCGTAGAGCGTGGCCGATCCGTCGGCATCGACTGCCGTGAACACGAGCAGTGGCCCGCCGGCGGTGGCCGCCAGCAGGATCGGCCCGACGATGTGCTGCAGTTGACCACGTTGCGACTTCGCGGTGAAGAACGGTTGGCGCCGTTCGGTTTCGTTGCGGCCGAGCGCCTGCGGCCAGGGCGGTGCGCCGCGCAGGTCAAAGCGCCAGATCTGGCCGTGAGTGTCACCGGCATAGGCGAAGGTGGCGCGGCCGTCGGGGCCGAGCGCCACAGCTGGCGCCCCCAGCCCGCCGAGGCTGGCGTCTTTCGGCACGGCGATGGTGAAAGCGGTGCGCCCTGGCTGCCATGCCGACGCGGGCGGCTGGTCCAGCGCCAGTAGCAGCAGGCGGCTTTCCACGCTCGCGTCGCTGCGGCCATTGCCGCTGATGGCAAACCAGCGCGACTGTATGCCGCTGTCGTCGGCCAGCGGCACGATCGGGATCGGGTCTTCCAGATGGCCGACGGTCGGGTCATCGGTGGCGTCGTAGGCGAGCAGGGCCCTGGGCGCGGTTGAGGCCGGATCGGACACGTCGACGAGGAACAGGCCCGGTGCCATGGCCCCGTTTGCGCACGCGAGGATGGAGTGCCAGCGCGTGCCGGTCCAGGCATCGGCGGCGAATGGGCGGCGGCAGACCGGCGCCGGCGGCGATTGCCCGGGTGATGCATCGCGCGCGGCAACGGGCAGCACTGCATCGGACATGACGGCAAAGCGCTCCTGGCCGGTCAACGCGTCGAAGCCGTGCAGCATGCCGTCGTTGGCGCCGAGGTAGACCATCCAGGGCCGCCGGGCCGCTTGCTGCCGGAACGCGGCGTGCCGCGCGTCGAACGCGAAGCCGGGTGGCCCGAGCAGTTGCACGCGGGTGCCACGCATGGCGCCGAGTACCGAAGTGCGCGGGCGCAGGCGCGGAGGCTGGGTTTCGTGCGTGCGCGCGCCGCGCAGGTAGTCGAGCCGGATGGCGCCGTTGCCATGGGGCGCATCCAGCGCCGCCTGCTGTGCCGGATCGAGGGCAGCCCAGCGGAGCGGGATGGCGGTACGTGCCGGGGTATGCCCGTGGCCGAACGTCCAGAGTTGCCGCGCATCGGGCGGCAGCGTGTCGAGCAGGCGCGAGGCTTCCCACAGGTCGGGTGGCAGCGGCGCCTCCAGCGTGCCAAGTGTCGGCGCAAACTGCAGGGCGCGCAGGCGGCCGCTCCAGGCGTCATCGCCGGGCGCGATGAGCAGGTGCGTGGGCAGATGGCCGGCGGGGGAGTCCGCCGCTGCGGCGGGCATGATGCCGGTCAGCGCCACCGCCATCCATGCGCAAGCGACTCGCCGGCACGTCATGGGCTGGATGCCCCGGGGCGGAACACCGTCTGCAGCACCACGCTGACTTCCGGATCGGCGCCAAAGCCTGCGGCCGTGATGCGGAACAGGCGGGGCTGCGGCGCGGCGCCGGCCTGTATCCACTGGCCCGGCCGCGCATCGGGAATCGGCTCGATGACGTAGCGTGCACGGTGCGCGGGATGCCGTGCGCCGACGGCCGAGCCCGTGTCGACTTCCACGCCATGCGAGGTGGCCTCCAGCAGTGTCGCGAGCGCCCACAGCGACTGGCCCGTCAGCGGTTGACACAGCCCGCGCGCCACACCCTCGCCACACGTGCCGGCAACGAAGCCCGACAACGTGACCGGGTTGAGTGCCGCGATGCGCTCGGGCGAGGGGCGGGCGGTGCACGGGGCGGCTGAGGGGGTGCCAGTGGCCACGGACAACTCGCATTCGGCGTCCGCCAGCGCCTTTTCAGCGGCCTGCTTGGCGAGCGCGTGATCGATCGTCAATCCAGCACGGCGGCGCTGGTCGAGCGCGAGGTGGAGCGCGGCCATGGTCAGCAGGCCGAGCAATGTCACGGCCGCCATCACGATCACCAGCGAGAAGCCGCGACGGCGGGCGGCCGCGTCATTCAGCATGCGTCGACCTCGCAGGACAGCGGATTGCGCACGCGGATGTGGCGTTGAAGGCGGCGCGGCGGCGTTGTGTGTTGAATGGGGTGAACTGCCGATCTTGCTTGGTTTCGCCCTCCGCCGGGGGAAGCGCGGGGAAGAGCTTGATTGGTGCTGCGGGTTCGCCTGCGGCGCTCGGATCGTTGTAGTCACCGCGCACCACGAGCGCGACATGCACGGCCTGTACGCGGTGCCATTGCGTGCGATCGAGCGCGCGGGCGGAGGCGATTGTGGCCGGTGCGCCGTCGGCCCCGCTGACTGTATACAAGAGCTGCAGGGTTTCGACGCCCCGGACCATGCCGAGCGCGGGCGCGAAATCGGGCTGGAGCTGCTTCTTGTCGCGCCTGTGGGAGCGGCACATCAGTTGTGGCTCGCTGCTGCCGCTTGCCTGATAGATGTAGAGCAACATGAACCCGGCGCGCGGATCGTCCCCGCCGCCCTGGATGCGCTCGGGCACGCCATACCCGGAACAATCGATGACCGTGGTGCCATCCGCGTACCGGCCGTCGGCCTGGCTGCTGCGGCCACTGAATCGCACCAGCAAGGCATCGCTTGCTCCGACGACGCCGCGTCCGCAGTGCAGATCGTCTACGGAGAGAGGGGGGCCGCAGTTGTCTGCCCCGAGCAGCGAGGGCGGCGCACCCGCGTCAGGCCAGCGCCGCATGGGCGACCATGCCGGCGTGTCGGTAATCCAGCCGGCTTGTTGCACCGCAGTGGTGAACAGTTCCAGCGCCTGCGTGCCGCGATCCTCGATCAACGCTTCGTCAGCAATGCGCTGGTAGCGTGCGCGGGCGAACAGCACAAGTTGCAGCGCAATACCGAGCACGATCAGCCCCATCAGCATGCCGACCAGCAACTCGACCAGCGAGGCGCCGCGCGCGGGGCGGAGCGGGCGGCACACCTTAGCGGACGCTTGCGGTTTCAATGCGTGTCACCTGCGCATGAGCCTCGCTGGACAGCTCGCGGACGGTGTGGACGGTGTGCTCCAACTGGTCGAACGCGACGAAGGTGCCGGCAGCACACAGTGAAAGCAGTGTGAGCGCGACGAGCGATTCAAGCAGGATGGCGCCGTGCGCCGCGCGGGGATGGGGCGTGCGCGGCGGGCGTTGCGTGGGGCGGCGTGGCGGCATGGGCGGTTTGGGCGCGGAGGCATCGCAGAACCGCCTTAAGTTAAAAAGAATCGTGCCGTTTTAATGTCATATCTGGTCAATAGACTCCGGCGGTGCGCAGTCGGCCAGGGGCAACTGCTTTAGCACCGCATGGCGGAGCGTTGTGGCGGCCGCGATCGGTGGTTTTTAACCAACGACCGGTCCGCGGAATGCAACCGTTTGCCGGGCGCAGTTGACACATTTTGATGAATTCCCCACTATTCTGGGGTTGCACTCTGTGCGCGATTCGTCGCAGCGATGCAAACCGTGCCCCGGGTGTGGCGCGGGTCCAAGAAATAGAACTCAGCAAAAAACCGGCAGGGCGGACGCAGCCAACTGCGCCGTGACTGCCGAATAAAACCGTCGGGGGTTACATGGACAGGGATATTCCGCCTTCAGGGCGGTACGGGCATTTCGTCGGGCGCTTGTCGCACTGACATGGCGGCGCCGGTCCGCACTCACGTTACCGCGCATCAACTTCAATCGTCACGCAGCCTCCGGCATCCGCGCCGGGAGGTGGGACGTGGCGATGGCGTCAGCGTTCGTCCTGACGGCGTGTTGCGCGACAGCCAACTAGAGACAACCATGTGGCACCTCAACGGGCGAGGCGGCGTGCGGGGGCGCGCCGCTTGCCTGCATTCGCATCGCATCCACGGCGTCTCGATGGTCGAGCTGCTGATCACGCTCGCGATCGTGGCCGTCCTGGCCGTCATCGCCACGCCGTCGTTTGTCGGGATCATCCAGAAGGCCCGGCTGCAGGCGGAGGTGAATTCGCTGGCCAGCGATCTGCAGTACGCCCGCGCCGAGGCGATCAAGCGTGGCCAGCCGGTCAGCTTGTGCCCGTCGTCCAACGGCACCACGTGCAATACGACCAATCCCACCTACTGGGAAGCCGGCTGGATCGTCTTCAACGATGTCAACGGCTCGGGCACGACCGATTCCACCAACGATACGCCGCTGCGCGTGCGGGCTCCGCTTGCGAGTGGAGATACCTTCCGACCCACCCCGTCGGCCCCGGCCTCGGCGGTGACGTATAGCCGCGATGGCTTTGCAACCAACCTGGCCAACGGCACCGTCACGATGACGCTGCACAGCTCGCCGCTGAACGACAACGCGACGCGCTGCGTGGCGATCAACCTGGTCGGGCGCCAAGTCGTACAGACAAAGGGGACTGGCTCATGCAACTGAGTATGCAACGGCGCCAGGCTGGCGGGTTCTCGTTGATCGAGGCGCTGATCACCATCGTGGTGGTGGGCGTGGGGCTGATCGGGCTGGCGAAGATCCAGGCGGCGGCGGTGGGCAATACGCAGATCTCGCGTGTGCGTTCGCTGGTGGCGCTGCAGACGGAGAGCCTGGTGGCCGCCATGCACGGCAATCGTGCGTTCTGGGCGGTGGCGCTCACGGCCCCAGCAACGTTCAGTGTGAGCGGCACGACGGTCACGGATTCGAACAGCGTGCTCAGCACGACCGTCACGAAATGCAAGGGCAGCAAGTGTTCGTCCACCGAGTTGGCCGCCTATGACGTCCAGCAGTGGGCAAAGACGATGAACGCGAACTTTCCGGGCTACACCGCCACCGGCAACTGCACCACCGTCGTGCCGGTGAACTGCAACATCACCGTGACCTGGATCGAGAAGTACATCGCGGTCAACAGCACGACAGCCTCGGCGGCGGCCGCGGCCCAGCCGACAACCCAGCAGAGCTACACGGTCTACGTCCTACCATGAGCGGAAAACCGATGACTCCCCGAGTGCAATGGGCGCGCAGGCAGGCCGGCACCAGCCTGATCGAGATCCTGATCGCCATGGTGATCGCGCTGTTCATCATGGGCGGCGTGGTGGTGGTGTTCGTGAACATGCAGAAGACGTTCACGAGCCAGGATCAGCTCTCGCAACTGCAGGACAACGAGCGGCTCGCGCTGACCATCCTGACCAACACGGTGCAGACGGCTGGCTACTTCCCGGATCCGCTGCACTACACGGCGGTGACGGCGCTACCCGCGTCGGGCGTGCTGGCGACGGCCCAGGTGATCTCCGGTACGACCGGTACGGGAACCGGCAGCAACAGCGATACGCTGACGGTCCAGTTCGCCACGGCCAGCGGCGACGGCAACATGAACTGCCTGGGCCAGACCAACACCAGTGGCAAGGCGCAGCCGCAGGTGTTCATCAATACGGTGTCCGTCAGCCCCAACAACGAATTGCAGTGCTCGTTGAATGGACAGGCAGCGGTGCCGCTCGTCAGCGGCGTGTCTGGCTTTCAGGTGCTCTACGGCATCGATAGTGGTCACAACGGAACGGTCGATTCGTATTGGACCGCTGCGCAGGTCGCGGCGGCGCAAGGGGGGACGGGCGACTGGTCGTCGGTCCACACGGTCCAGGTCACGCTGACGTTTGCCACGCAGTTCGGCAACCTGGGCGGGTCCACGCAGAACACGCAGTGGACGCAAATGATCAGCCTGAAGAACCAGCCATGAGTGGGACGATGCGTCTTTACAGGATGTCGATCCGCCGAGAGCGTGGGTACACGCTGATTATCGGGCTGCTGCTGCTGCTCGTGCTGACGCTGTTTGCGGTGGGCATGTTCCGTAGCTCTGGTTTGCAGGAGCGGATTGCCGCTGCCACGCGCGACAAGCAACGCGCGGTCGAGGCGGCACAGAGTGCGCTGCAGTATGGCGAGTGGTGGCTCCAACTGAACAATGGCGGGGCCGCCGTCAACTGTACGGGCATGGGCGTCAACAGCGCGAACACGCTGGCCAACATGCGGGTGTGCTCGACTGCGCTGGCCACGCCCACCACGCTGCCCTGGGGCGTGGGATTGGCCTACCAGCCGCCGGCCATGACGGCCAACGGCGGCGGTGGCATGGCCGGGGCGAGTTCGCCGGCAGGGGACATCAACTACGCGGGCATGCCTGGGCTGTACATCAACTATCTCGGCACGGACCCAACCGGACTGGCGCAGCTTTACCAGGTCACTGCTTATGGCTATGGCGGTGATGCAACGACAGGGGCAGTGGTGCAGAGCACCTACAAAATTACGCCGGGCACCAAAGATTTGGGGCAACAGTGATGAAGAAAAACCAACGTCTCGTTCTGCTTGCGACTGCCGCGGTGTTGCCGGGTGTCTCGCACGCGCAGCTCGTCATCAGCGATACCCTGACGGGAGCCTCGTCTTCCTACAACTGGCAGGCGCTCAATGGTGCCTGCCTGACGGCGGGTGACGGCTCTGGCACGATTCCGGCCTGCGTGGGGCTGAAGTACTACAGCGGCAAGACGCTGGTGGGCGGCACCGGCGGCCGGTTGCCGGATACCGCGGGTTCGGGGGCGCTACGCCTGACCAACGGGGACACCACGACCGGCACCAACGGCAACAACCAGACCGGCGCCGTTGTTTCCAACTTCACCTTTCCGACCAACCAGGGTTTGCAGGTCACGTTCACCACGGTGACGTATGGCGGCAATGCCTATAAGAACTCTTCCGGCACGCAATCGGGCGCCGACGGCATCAGCTTCTTCCTGGCGGATGGCTCACAACCGGCAACGGTCGGCGCGCTCGGCGGCAGCCTGGGCTACAGCTGCTCCAACGGCAACTCTACCTACGACGGCGTCGTCGGCGGCTACATTGGTTTGGGCATCGACGAGTACGGCAACTTTTCCAACTCTGGCGACAACACCAATACCGGCCCCGGTGCCACCCCCGGCCGTATCAGCCTGCGTGGTGCGGGCAACACCAACTGGGCCAACCTGTCGACCAACTACTCGCAGTACTACCCGACTTCGGGTATGAGCACGTCGCAGTCCAATGCCGTGCAGAGGACCTGCCGGGCGGGCTACCTGTACAACTACAGCGGCTCCGGGACGTACGACGCGACCGGGAGGTGGATCAACGACGGCGGCAGGACGTACGAGAAGATCCCTTACAACTACAACTACATTACGGGCGACACGCTCAGCGGCGTGACGCTTTACAGCCAAGAAGCCACCAACAACCCCGTGCGCGGATCGGCAACGCCCATCACCTACGGGCTCACCATCACGCAGGACGGCTTGTTGAGCCTGTCATACAGCGTGAACGGCGGGACGGCGCAGCCCGTCATCACGAACCGAAGCATCACCGCGTCGAACGGGCCGCTGCCCTCGTCGTTCCGCTTCGGCTTCTCGGCCGGTACGGGTGGCGGCAGCAACGTGCATGAAATTACGTGCTTCAAGGCTGCGCCGGTCGGGCAGTCCAGCAGCTCCGCCGGTACCAACGTACAGCAGACCGCGCGTATTGAAGCGGGTACCCAGCTCTATCTTGCCTACTATCACGCGAACAACTGGTGGGGCGAGCTGACCGCGCAAACCATGGGGGTGGATGCGAAGACGGGTAAGTTCACCATCAATACCGCGGCAAACTGGGACGCAAGCTGTACGTTGACGGGGGGGGCTTGCCCGGCGATGAGCTCGACCGCTACCGTTACCGCGCAAACACCCACGGCGCGCCAGATCCTGACCTGGAGTGGCGCCAGCGGGGTTCCCTTCCAATGGGCGAGCCTGACCTCGGCCCAGCAAACCGCGTTGACCGCCGGCGACGCCAGCGCCACTGACGCGCGTCTGCAGTATCTGCGCGGCGACCGCACTTACGAAGTCAACAACGGCGGGTCGTTCCGCACCCGCACCGGCGTGTTGGGAGACATCATCAACTCCAGCCCCACCTGGGTGGGCGGGCCGTCGGCGCCCTACACCGGCACGTGGAAGGATTCGCTGTATCCCAAAGCCGGGGCGGCCGAGAGTAGCTACGCGAGTTTCAAGACCACCAATGGGCAGCGGCTGAATGTGGTGTACCTCGGCTCGAACGACGGCATGCTGCACGGCTTCCGCAGCGGCAGCTACGACGCCAGCGGCAACTTCGTCGCCAACGCGACCACGCCCAACGACGGGCAGGAAGTACTGGCGTACATGCCAGCCGCGATTCTGAACACCATCCATAGCGGTACGAGCACCAAGCTGGATTTCAGCTCGCCCTCGTATGCGCACAGCCTGTATGTGGATGCCACGCCCGGCACCGGCGACCTCTACTACAACGGGGCCTGGCATACGTGGCTCGTAGGCGGCTTGGGCGGTGGCGCGAATGCAGCCGGCCCGATCGGTGACAGCACCAGCACGGGCGCGGGCGCGATCTACGCCCTCGACGTGACCGACCCGACCACCTTCAATGAGACCAACGCCAGCAAGTTGGTGATTGGCGAGTGGACGCCTTCGACGATCTCCTGCGCCAACTACACCACCACCAGCTGCGGCGGCTACCTCGGCAACACCTATGGCACACCGGTCATCCGCCGCCTTCACAATGGTAGCTGGGCGGTGCTGTTCGGCAACGGTCTGAACAGCCAGAACGGAACGGCCGGGATGTACATCATGCTGGTCGACTCGACCAGTGGGAACGTCACGTTCCGCTACCTGGATACGGGCTATGGTCCGAGCCAGGACCCCACCGGCAACAGCAACAAGAACGGCATCGCGTATGTGACCCCCGCCGACTTGGACGGCGACCACATTACCGACTACGTCTACGCGGGCGACGCCTTTGGGAACATCTGGCGTTTTGATCTGACCTCGCAGGACCCCGCGTTGTGGAGCGTGTCGTCGGGGCCCCTGTTCTCGACATCGGCGGGTCAACCCATCACCAGCAAGGTCGTCGTGGCGTCGATTCCCGGTGTCGGTTCGGTTTCCGCCTACCCGCGTGTGCTGGTCAGCTTCGGCACCGGCCAGGCCTTCCCGGCGACCCTCACCAGCCCGGCCACCTATGCGAGCACAGGCCAGGCCCTCTATGGTGTCTGGGACTGGGACATGCAGGCCTGGAACGCGATGGCTCCCGCGGGCGCGCGATACACATCGCTCGCTGGGCCGCAAAACGTAATCACCGCGTCTTCGCTGTTACAACAAAGCATCACGGCCGACGTAGCGGCCACGGCAACGACGGTGGCGCAGCGGGTTGTGAGTAGCTACCCGGTGTGCTGGCAAGGGTCCACGGCGTGCAAGGGGGTGAACAATCAGTGGGGTTGGACATTGCCGTTGCCCACCGGGAAAAACGAGCAGGTGGTCTACAACCCGGTCCTGCAGTTCGGCGTGTTTAACGTCAATACGATCATCCCCGCCGTTCAGCAGATACTGTCCTGCAGCGCAACGCCGGCCTCCGGTTACTCAATGGGCGTCTCCGTTGCGAACGGCGGTGCGACAACCAACCCGTATTTCCTTGACGCCAACGGCAAATACCTTACCGTGAACGGTACTGGGGTCAGCGGCGTCGGTTTCAGCGGGACGGGTACGTCGTCGTTTGTGTCTATCGGTAATGGCCAGTATCAGATGGTGACGCAGAGTGCGGATAACACGCCGAAAAACATTGGAGTCAACCCGAACGCCGCCGGTGTGGGCTCGCGCCTGAACTGGGTCAAGCTGCGCTAATCATGAAACGACATTCGACGTCCGTGCTCTCGAAGCGCACCACCGGCTTCACGCTGATCGAGCTGATGATCACGGTGGCGATCATCGCCATCCTGGCCCGCATCGCCTATCCGTCGTACCAGCAATACATCCTCAAATCACACCGCGCGGATGCGAAGACGGCGCTGCTGGATCTGGCGACGCGGCAAGAGCGGCTGTTCACGCTGCAGAATACCTACACCACCGTGCCGGCTTCGCTGGGCTATGCCGCCGCCAGCTTCCCGTTTGCCATCCAGTCGGGCACGCAGTCGTACTACCAGCTGTATGTCACGCTGACAGGCACGCCGGGCGGGACAGGCGCTTCAGCGCCTGGCTATTCCGCCTCGGCTGTTAACGTCGGCCCGCAGACGGCAGACGGATGCGGGGCGTACACCATCAACCAGCTCGGCGTGCAAGGCAATACCGGCATGGCCACCGGCACCACCACTGCGCAGTGCTGGTAAAAAAAAGGGCCCCGAGCGGGCCCTTTTCTTTTGCTGCAGTGGCTTCATTTACGCGCCGGCGTGGCCGCAACCTCATCCAGCACGTCGCGAAACTCCGCCAGATCCTCAAAGCTTCGGTACACCGACGCAAAGCGGATGTAGCCGATCTTGTCCAGCCGTTTGAGCTCACGCATCACCAGTTCGCCCACGCGGTCGCTGCCGATTTCCTTTTCGCCGTGGGCAAGCAGTTTTTCTTCGATGCGTGCGATGGCCTCATCAATGGCCTCGGCGGACACGGGCCGCTTGCGCAGCGCCAGGCGCATGGAATCCTTGACCTTGTTGCGGTCGTAATCGACGCGGCTGCCGTTCTTTTTGACGACGGCGGGGAAGAACAGCTCGATGCGTTCGTAGGTCGTGAAGCGGCGGTCGCAGGACTCGCAGCGGCGGCGCCGGCGCACGGTGTCGCCTTCCTCCGACATGCGGGTATCAATCACCTGGGTGGCCGCGTGGCCGCAAAACGGGCATTTCATGCCGGTCTCCTGGGAAACCCCAAAGAACGCACTTCACAAAAGAACAACGCCGCGACGGCCCAAGGCGGGCGCATCGCGGCAGGGGTAGCACTACGGGGCCGGTTGCCCGGCCACGGCTGATGAATCAGCGATAGACCGGGAAGTCGCGGGTCAGCTCGGCCACCTTGGCGCGCACGGCGGCAATGTTCGCTTCGTCATGCGGATTATCCAGCACATCGGCGATCAGGTGGGCGACCTTCACGGCCTCGGCTTCCTTGAAGCCGCGCGTGGTCATCGCCGGCGAGCCCAGGCGCACGCCCGAGGTCACGAACGGCTTTTCCGGATCGTTCGGGATGGCGTTCTTGTTGACGGTGATGTGCGCGTCGCCCAGCACCTTCTCGGCTTCCTTGCCGGTGATCTGCTTGGCGCGCAGGTCGACCAGCATCACGTGGCTTTCGGTACGGCCCGAGACGATGCGCAGGCCGCGCGCGATCAGCGTTTCGGCCATGACGCGGGCGTTCTTGACCACTTGTTCCTGGTACGCCTTGAACTCCGGCGTCAGCGCTTCCTTGAACGCCACCGCCTTGCCGGCGATCACGTGCATCAGCGGGCCGCCCTGGATGCCCGGGAAGATCGCCGAGTTGATGGCCTTCTCGTGCTCAGCCTTCATCAGGATCACGCCGCCGCGCGGGCCGCGCAGGCTCTTGTGGGTCGTCGTCGTCACGAAGTCAGCGTGCGGCACCGGGTTCGGGTACACGCCTGCGGCGATCAGGCCGGCGTAGTGAGCCATGTCGACCATGAAGTACGCGCCGATCGACTTGGCCACCTTGGCGATACGCTCGAAATCGATGCGCAGGGCGAAGGCCGATGCGCCAGCGATGATCAGCTTGGGCTTCTTCTCTTGCGCCAGGGCTTCGAGCGCGTCGTAGTCGATATCTTCCTGGGCGTTCAGGCCGTAGCTGACCACGTTGAACCACTTGCCACTCATGTTCAGCGCCATGCCGTGGGTCAGGTGGCCGCCTTCAGCCAGGCTCATGCCCATGATGGTGTCGCCCGGCTTGAGCATGGCAAAGAACACGCCCTGGTTGGCCTGCGAGCCTGAGTTCGGCTGCACGTTGGCGGCTTCGGCGCCGAACAGCTGCTTGACGCGGTCGATGGCGAGCTGCTCAACCACATCGACGTATTCGCAACCGCCGTAGTAGCGCTTGCCCGGGTAGCCCTCGGCGTACTTGTTGGTCAGCTGCGAGCCCTGCGCGGCCATCACGGCCGGGGAGGTGTAGTTTTCGGAGGCGATCAGCTCGATGTGGTCTTCCTGGCGCTGATTCTCCTTCTGGATGGCGGCGAAGACTTCGGGGTCGATCTGGTCGATCGTATAGCGGCTGCGTTCGAACATGGCGAGTGTCTGGTCTGAAACGAAACGGAAATGGCGGAGATCGGGCGAGGCGGGCGGGCTTCGGGAAACGCGCGCGGCTTGGGGCGCTGCTCCCGCCCTGACGTTCAGGCCGGTGGCAGCGGGTGTCCAAGTCACCCTGCTTCCCATTCGCTGCCCAGGCGAGCGGCAGGCGTCGTTGTGCATGACGCCAGAAACCTTGCGCTTCCTCGTGGTCGGTGCCCACTAACTAAGGGCCGCTGCTGCAGCCCCAGGATTCGCCAGTCGCGCAAGGTGGAATGGTTGCCCGCGAGTGTACGACAGCCGTATGGCCGCCGCAAGGCACGGGCGCGGCGGGGCGCACATGGCGGCGCAGCGGGCCACGGTGCTCGGTTACACTCTTGCACTTCGCTGATTGCTGTTCTTTGGCTCGGAGAGACCTCCATGATCGTATTCGTGACCGGCGCGACGGCCGGCTTTGGCGCAGCCATTGCGCGGCGTTTCGTGCGGGAAGGGCATCGCGTGATCGCGGCCGGGCGCCGCCAGGATCGCCTCGATGCGCTCAAGGCCGAGCTGGGCGATGCGCTGCTGCCGTTCATCCTGGATGTGCAGGATGCCGCCGCCGTGGCCGCGCTGCCGGGCTCGCTGCCCGAGGGCTGGCGCGAGGTCGACGTGCTGGTCAACAACGCCGGCCTGGCGCTCGGCCTGGAGCCGGCCCAGCGCGCCGACCTGACCGACTGGGATCGCATGATCGGCACCAACTGCGCCGGCCTGGTGCATATGACGCGCGCGCTGCTTCCAGGGATGGTCGAGCGCAACCGCGGCCATGTCGTCAACATCGGCTCGATCGCCGGCTCGTATCCGTATCCGGGCGGCAATGTGTACGGCGCCACCAAGGCCTTCGTGCGCCAGTTTTCGCTGAACCTGCGCGCCGACCTGACCGGTACCCGCGTGCGTGTGTCGAACATCGAGCCCGGCCTGTGCTCCGGCACCGAATTCTCGAACGTGCGTTTCAAGGGCGATGACGGCCGCGTCGACAAGGTCTATGAGGGCACCGAGGCGCTCACCGCCGACGACATCGCCGAGACGGTTTACTGGATGGCCGCGCTGCCGGCGCATTTCAATGTCAACGCGATCGAGATCATGCCCGTTTGCCAGTCGTTCACCGCCACGAGCGTGACGCGGAACCTCGCCTGAGGCAATTTGGAGCAAACCGCAAGCCATCGTCCGGTCGGGCGATGGCCGGCTGTCATTTAACCCTTGGTAAAATCCGAGGATGTCCACTTTTGACTGGAACCTGCGCGTGTATTGGGAAGATACCGACGCAGGCGGCGTGGTGTTCTACGCCAACTACCTGAAATTCTTCGAGCGCGCCCGCACCGAGTGGCTGCGCGCATTGGGGGTCGACCAGCTGGCGCTGGCTGACACGACCGGGGCCATCTTCGTGGTGCGTAGCACCGCTGTGGACTACCGCGCACCCGCCCGCCTGGACGACCTGTTGCAGATCCGTTCGCGTATGGAACGGGTCGGACCGGCATCGGTCCAATTTGCCCAGGAAGGCTGGCGCGGCGACGTCCTGCTCGCCTCGGGCACGATTCGTGTTGGATGTGTCGATCGGCTCACCTTCCGTCCGACCCCGATTCCCGCTCCCGTACTCGCAACCATCAAAGCTGCCGCATGAATCCCGTCGAGGTCACACAAGATCTGTCGATCGTCTCGCTGGTGCTGCACGCCAGCGTCCTGGTCCAAGCCGTCATGGCGTTGCTGCTGGTGATGTCCCTGTTCTCCTGGACATACATCTTCCGCAAGGCCTTCGCGCTGCGCGCCGCGCGCGCCAAGACCGAATCCTTTGAACGCGATTTCTGGGCCGGCGGCGATCTGCAGGCGCTGTATCAGAGCGCGGCCAACAACCGCCACCACACGGGTGCGCTGGAGCGCATCTTTGAAGCCGGCATGCGCGAATTCCTCAAGGGGCGCGAGCAGCAGCGTGGCGTCGGCGACCCCAGCGCGATTCTCGACGCCTCGCGCCGGGCCATGCGCGCCGCCTACCAGCGCGAGATGGATTCGCTCGAATCACACCTGCCGTTCCTGGCCTCGGTCGGTTCGGTCAGCCCGTATATCGGCCTGTTCGGCACCGTGTGGGGGATCATGAACGCCTTCCGCGGCCTGTCCAACGTGCAGCAGGCGACACTCTCTGCCGTGGCGCCGGGCATTGCCGAGGCGCTGGTGGCCACGGCCATCGGCCTGTTCGCGGCCATTCCGGCGGTGATCGCCTACAACCGCTACGCCACCGAGATGGACCGCCTGGCCAACCGCTTCGAGAGCTTCATCGAAGAGTTCTCGAACATTCTCCAGCGCCAGGCGGCGCGCTGAGGGCCGCAACAGCATGGCAACCATCCAGCGAACGCGCCGCCCCCGGCGGGCCAAGGCCGACATCAACGTGGTGCCCTACATCGACGTGATGCTGGTGCTGCTGGTTATCTTCATGGTGGCCGCGCCGGTGGTGAACCCGGGCGTGGTCAACCTGCCGACGGTCGCCAACGCCACACCGCAGCAGACGCAGCCGCCCATCGTCGTGACCATCAAGGCCGACGGCACGCTGCTTGCTCGTATCAAGTCCAGTTCAGGCGCCACCGAGCAGAAGCTGGCCAACAACCAGGAGCTGCGCGCCTTCGTCAAGCAGCGTACGGATGAAAACCCGGAGCAACCGGTCGTCATCGCGGCCGACAAGACGGTGCAGTACGACAAGGTGCTGACGGTGATGAGCGTGCTCAAGGGCGACGGCGTCAAGCGCGTCGGTCTGATGGTGAAGTCGCAATGAGCGCCCACGTGTGCATGATCGTGAACGCCCGCGAGGCGGTCTGACCGGCATGGCTACGACCTCGGTGCAACGCTACGAACCCGTCCGCGAGCGCGGCACGCTGCGGGCGTTCAGCTTGGCGGTGCTGATGCACCTGCTATTGCTGGCGTTCCTGTACTTTGGCGTGAAGTGGCAGAGCAGCACGCCGCGCGGCGAAGAAGCCGAGCTGTGGGACGAGCAGGCGGTGCAACAGGCGATCCAGGCCATACCGGCACCTGAGCCGAAGCCGGAGCCCGTCATCAAGGCGCCGCCGGCCAAGGTGGAAGAGGAAGCGGACATCGCACTGGAGCAGGCCAAGCGCAAGCGTGAGCAGGAAGCTGCCGCCGCGCGTGAAGCCGAACTGGCCCGCCGCGCCGCCGAGGAGCGCGAGGAAACCAAGCGCCAGGCGCTGCTGAAGCAGCAGAAGGAGCAGCAGGCTCACCAGACGGAACTGCAGCGCAAGGCCCAGGCCGAACAGCAGGCCAAGGAAAAGGCCGCTGCCGAAGCGCAGGCGCGCAAGGAAGCGCAACTGCAAGCCCAGGCAGAGGCCAAGCAGAAGGCCAAGGCTGCGGCCGAAGCCAAGGCCAAAGCCGATTCGGAGCGCAAGGCGACGGAAGCCAAGTCGAACGCGCAGCGCAATGCCAACCTGCAGCACCTGCAGGCCATGGCTGGCGGTGCGGGGACGGGCGCGGTGTCGGGCTCTGGCGGCGGCGTCGGTACCGGCATGGGCACCGGCGGTACGGCGTCGGCGGGCTATGCCGAGCGCGTGCGTGCCAAGGTCAAGCCGAACATCGTGTTCGACCCCGAGGCCGTCAGCGGCAATCCGACCGCGGTGGTGGCGGTACAGATGGCGCCGGACGGTTCGATCATGTCGCGCCGACTGACCAAGTCGAGCGGCAACGGTGCCTACGACGAGGCCGTGCTGCGCGCGGTGGACCGCTCCGACCCGCTGCCACGCGACACCAATGGCAAAGCGCCGTCGAGCGTCACCCTGACGTTCCGGCCCAAGGAATAACGCGCTGGCACTGCAGCGGCGGTGCCGGCACCCAGTTCAACGATTCGACTACGGACAAGGAAGATGATGCGCAAGATGTGGATTCCGATGCTCCGTCGCGCAGCACAAGCGTGGCTTCTGACGATGGCCTGCGTGGGCGTGGCCCATGCCCAGCTCAATGTGGAGATCTCCGGCGTCGGCTCCAGCCAATACCCCATCGCCATCGCCCACTTCCAGGGCGAGCAGCAGGCCCAGCAGAACATCACCGCCATCGTCCGTGCTGACCTGGCGCGCAGCGGCCGCTTCTCGAACGTCGACGTGGCCGGCGCCGTGGTGCCGGAGACCCCGGCCCCGGACCTGGGGGCGTGGAAGAGCAAGGGCGCCGCCGCCTTCGTGGGCGGCACCGTCACGCGCAACGGCGACCGCTATGACATCCGCTTCCGCCTGTACGACACCGCCAAGGGCGAGAGCCTCGGCGGCCTGTCGCTCACGCGCGGCGAAGGCCAGTTGCGCCTGGCTGCGCACGAGATTGCCGATTACATCTACCAGAAGCTGATGGGCGAGCGCGGGGTGTTCGCGACGCGCCTGTCCTACGTGGCCAAGGTCGGCCGCCGCTTCCAGCTGCAGATTTCCGATTCGGACGGCGCCAACCCGCAGATCGCGCTGACCAGCAACGAGCCGATCATCTCGCCGTCGTGGTCGCCGGATGGCTCCAAGGTCGCGTACGTGTCGTTCGAGAGCAAGAAGCCGGTGGTGTACGTGCATGACCTGGTGGCCGGGCGTCGCACCGTCATCTCGAACCAGAAGGGCAACAACTCGGCGCCGGCGTGGTCGCCGGATGGCCGCCGCGTGGCGGTGGCCCTGTCGCGTGATGGCAATACGCAGATCTACATGGTCAACGCCGACGGCTCGGGCCTGCATCGCCTCACGCGCAGCAGCGCGATCGACACCGAGCCGGCCTTCTCGCCGGATGGCCGCTCGATCTACTTCACCAGCGACCGCGGCGGCGCGCCGCAGATCTACCGCATGTCGGCCGAAGGCGAGGGCGACAGTGGAGCCCAGCGCGTGACCTTCAAGGGCGGCTACAACGTCAGCCCGCGCATTTCGCCCGATGGCAAGCTGCTGGCCTACATTTCGCGGGTGGGCGGCGCGTTCAAGCTGTATGTGCAGGACATGTCCAACGGCGATGTGACCGGGCTGACGGACACGTCCTACGATGAGTCGCCGAGCTTTGCCGCCAACGGCAAGTTCATCCTGTATTCGACCCGCGTGGGCGGGCGAACCGTGCTGGCCGCGGTGTCGACCGATGGCCGCACGCGTCAGGTACTTTCTCTCCAGGCTGGCGAAGTGCGTGAGCCAGCATGGGGTCCTTTCATGCAATAACGCATCCTTCAGGAGAAATCGGACATGTCCAAGTCCCAAACCATGATCAAACTGGCGGCCATCGCCGCACTGCTGGCCCTGGGTGCCTGCAGCTCGGGCGTCAAGCTCGATGACACCGCAAAGAACGCCACGGGTGGCGCCAACGCCGGTGGCGATGCAAACAAGGTGGCCACGGTCGACGTGACCCGTGATGAGCTGACCGATCCGAACAGCCCGCTGGCCAAGCGCAGCGTGTACTTCGACTTCGACAGCTACTCCGTCAAGTCGGAATACCAGGGCCTGCTGACCCAGCACGCGCGCTACCTGCAGTCGCACGGCCAGCGCAAGGTGCTGATCCAGGGCAACACCGACGAGCGCGGCACCAGCGAGTACAACCTGGCCCTGGGCCAGAAGCGTGCCGAGGCCGTGCGCCGCGCCCTGTCGTCGATGGGCGTGCCTGAAGGCCAGATGGAAGCCGTGAGCCTGGGCAAGGAAAAGCCGCAAGCCACGGGCCACGACGAAGAGTCGTGGGCACAGAACCGCCGCGGCGACATCGTTTACTGATCGCGCTTGCTGATCAGCGACGTGTGAAGTGGAACGCGCCGGCCGCGAGAGCGTGGCCGGCGTTCTTACGTGTGTGATGACATGAATACGATGATGAAACAGCGCGCTTGTGGGGCCATGCGTCGGGCCATCCTGATGGCGACGCTTGTCGCGAGTGGCGCCCTGACCCTGGCCGGTCCGGCGGCAGCGGGTGTGTTTGACGACGATGAGGCGCGCCGCGCCATCATCGACATGCGCGAGAAGTTCAACAACTTCCAGTCGACGGCTGCCCAGCGCATCGATCAGAACGGCAAGAACATGATCGACGCGCAGAACCAGATCGAGACGCTGCAGTCCGAGGTGGCGCGCCTGCGCGGCCAGAACGAGGTGCTGCAGAACCAGGTCGATACGCTGACCAAGCAGCAGAAGGACTACTACGCCGACCTCGATGCGCGCCTGAAGAAATTCGAGCCGCAGCAGGCCACGGTGGAGGGCCGCGAAGGCATGGTCCAGCCCGGCGAGAAGGACGAATACGACGCCGCGCTCAAGATCTTCCAGACCGGCAACTTCAAGGGCGCGGGCAACCAGTTCTCGGCGTTCCTGAAGAAGTACCCGCAGAGCCCGTACGTGCCGCTGGCGCAGTTCTGGCTGGGCAACGCCCTGTATGCGCAGCGCGACTACAAGGGCTCGACCACCGTGCTGGAGGGCATGGCGCGCGCCAACCCGCAGCACCCGAAGGCGGCCGATGCGCTGCTGCAGGTGGCGACCAACCAGGGCGAGTCGGGCCAGAAGGCCGCGGCACGCAAGACGCTGGAGACCGTGGTGGCGCAGTATCCGGGCTCGGAGCAGGCCAAGACCGCCGCCAGCCGCCTGAAGACGATGCGCTGATCCGCACCGCTTCCTTTCGTATTGACGCCCGCCCGTGTTCGCACCGGCGGGCGTTTTTCATGGCGGGCCACACATGCCGGGTATGCGTGCGCGCGGGCACGGGTAGGGCGGCGGCGCGCTAAAATGCGAGCCTTCCATCGATCGATCCGCAAGGCTTTCCCCATGAAAAAACGCGCCATCGTCCTGCTCTCCGGCGGGCTGGACTCCGCCACCGTGCTCGCCATGGCCAAGGCTGACGGCTTCGACACCTATGCGCTGTCGATGCGCTATGGCCAGCGCCATTCGTCCGAGCTGGACGCGGCCAAGAAGGTGGCGGCCGCGCTGGGCGCCGTGCGTCACGAGATCGTCGATCTAGACCTGCGCAAGTTCGGTGGCTCGGCGCTGACCGACGACACGCTGGCGGTGCCGACCGAGGGCGTGCACGAGGGCATCCCCATCACCTACGTGCCGGCGCGTAACACCATCATGCTGTCGCTGGCGCTCGGCTGGGCCGAGGCCGTGGGCGCGCGCGACCTGTTCTTCGGCGCCAACGCGGTCGACTACTCCGGCTATCCGGATTGCCGCCCCGAATACGTGGCCGCCTATGAGACGCTGGCGAACCTGGCCACGAAGGCCGGCGTGGAGGGCGATCGCTTCCGCGTCAACGCGCCCATCATCGCCATGACCAAGGCGGAGATCATCCAGGCCGGCGCGCGCCTGGGCGTCGACTACAGCCTGACCGTGTCGTGCTACCAGGCCGACGATGAAGGCCGCGCCTGTGGCGTCTGCGATTCGTGCCGCATCCGCCGGGCCGGCTTCGAGGCCGCGGGCGTGCCCGATCCCACCCGTTACGTTTGATCCTGCGCGCGACGCCAATGCCTGACATCGATCTTCATGCGCTGTCCCACACCGTGCTGTGGGCAACCTTCGCGCTGACTTTCCTCTTCGGTGCCCTCCTGCAGCGTACGCACTTCTGCACCATGGGCGCGGTGTCCGACGCCGTCAACATCGGCGACTGGAACCGCCTGCGCATGTGGGTGCTGGCCATCGGCGTGGCGATGATCGGCACCGGCGTGCTGAGCTGGCTGGGCCTGATTGATACCAGCAAGACGATCTACACCGCCAGCCGGCTGCTGTGGCTGTCGGCGCTGGTGGGCGGGCTGCTGTTCGGCTTCGGCATGGTGCTGGGCTCGGGCTGCGGCAGCAAGACGCTGGTGCGCATCGGCGGCGGTAACCTGAAGTCGGTGGTGGTGTTCGTCTTCCTCGGGTTGTCGGCGTATATGACGCTCAAGGGTGTGTTTGGCGTGGTGCGCGTGGCCACCGTGGACAGTGTCGCGGTGGCGCTGCCGACCCCGCAGGATCTGCCGAGCGTGCTTGGCCACGCGCTGTCGGTGGAGGTACGCACGCTGCGCCTGGCACTGGCGCTGGTGATCGGTGGGGCCTGCGCACTGTGGGCGCTGCTGGGTCGCGACTTCCGCACGCGCGACAACCTGGCGGGCGGCATTGGCGTCGGGCTCATCATCGTGGCCATGTGGTACGTGTCGGGCCACCTCGGCTACGTGGCCGAAGATCCGAACACGCTGGAAGAGGCCTTCGTCGCCACCAACAGCGGGCGCATGGAGGCGCTGAGCTTCGTGGCGCCGGTGTCGTACACGCTGGAGTGGCTGATGTTCTTCAGCGATACGTCGAAGGTGCTGACGGTCGGCATCGTGAGCGTGCTGGGCGTGATTGCCGGCTCGGCCATGGTGGCGCTGGCGAGCGGCACGTTCCGCTGGGAGGGCTTTGCCAATGCCGAGGACACCGGCAACCACATTGTCGGCGGCGTGCTGATGGGCGCGGGCGGCGTGACGGCGCTGGGCTGCACGATCGGGCAGGGGCTGTCGGGCGTGTCGACCCTGGCGATCGGCTCGTTCATTGCGCTGGCCGGCATCCTGATCGGCGCGGTGCTGGCGTTCCGCTACCAGATGTGGCGACTGGAGCGCGTGGCCTGATGTGCGTTGACAGGATTGCGGGCATCTGCCTATAATCGTCGTCTTTGGGGTCTTTAGCTCAGTCGGTAGAGCAGTAGACTTTTAACCTGTTGGGTGCGCGAGACGCACAAGCCTAAGAGTAAGCGCCTACAAGGGTTTCCGACCAATTGGCGGTTCTTCTCAAGGCCCTAAAATTCGTTAAGCTACGTATAGGCTACAGATTTTAGGTGGCTGTACCCGGTAGTTTGTTGTACTTCGAAGTCGAAAGTTTTTCGGGATGGTAACTCAGTTGGTTAGAGTATCTGACTTTTAATCAGAGAGTCGAGGGTTCGAGTCCCTCCCATCCCACCATAAAATCAAGGGCTTAGCGCATGCTAAGCCCTTGTTCATTTGGGCTGCGTTTCTGTTAAGCTACAAAAACTACTCATTAGGCTACAGCCCCGCCCAGTTAATGTTCTCTGGGTAGTGCACACTGCTGTCCCAAGGCTGTTCTTGCACGGGGGCTCCATTTTTCGATTGAGTACGCAAGCATCTGGCATCCTTCCCAACCTGCCAGATGACCATGCATCCATCCGAGCTTCTCTTCAGACTTAGGCAGTTGCCTCAGGACGCTGCCGCTACCATTGGGCAGCTCGCTGTCGCGGTGGAGTGTCTCTCCGCTCAATCTCAGCAGATTCAACCTTCCGCTCCTGTTGCATTTACTCCCGATCAATTGATCACGGAGGAGGAGCTGGCAGACTGGATCAGGGAAAGCCTGAGCACCCTAAGGAAATGGCGGGTTTCAGGCAAGGGACCAAAATTCGTTCGCAAGCCAAGGCGTGTCGCCTACCTTGTCAGGGACGTTCAAGATTGGCTGGACGGTCAGAAGGTATCGTCCACGGCAGAGGCTGATGCTCGCCGCGATCAAAGGACGAAGAAGTAGCCTGTAACGAAAATCTCGCTCCTACCGATAGACGTGCGATCGCTGTCCTTGACTACAGTGGCGCGGAAAGTCCCTACCGCATGGCGAAATAGTTAAATTGTGATAGCCGTCAGTATTATCGGCGGTAGTCGACGCGCCCACTCAATAGGTTATGCCTCGCGGCATTCTGTTTCGATATAGAAAAGTAAACGACATTGACCTCGAAAGTTGAGCAAAGTCCCGAACTGAATTTTCTTGCACAATAAAATTAAGGCTTTACCAACACCAGTCAATATGATTTACGAGAAAATAGAACAAGTCCAGTCAGCTAGATATTCATACAAAAAACATAAAAATATGCAACCTCCCCAGGAAATATACCCCACAAATAAATATAGCCAAACGACGGCAATTAAAGCTCATCATTAAGCCGATTTCTTATCTAAAATAGGCGCAATGCGATATAATCAAGTTTATCGCTCAACAGCCCCTCCCACCAATGACAAAGTTCGTCAAACACTTTGGTCCCAATTCAATCGGGCGAGATTTTGCCGTGGGCGACATTCATGGTTGCTTCTCTCGCTTGAATAGTGCATTGAATACTATAGAGTTTGACCCATCCAAAGATAGGCTGTTCTCAGTTGGTGACTTGGTTGATCGAGGCCCCGAATGCCATTTGATTCTTGAATGGCTTGAAATGTGCTATAGTCTACTCCAGACTATTGTGCGACCCATGTAACCCCGTTGGAGCATTGACAAGCACCACTCAGTTTCATACATCTATTCAATTGGTTGGGGATTGAATATGGATGAATTTGAGAAGGTAGTGGATTGGTTGTGGGACTTCTTAGTAAGGTGGTTTAAGATTGGAATAACAGTTTCCTGTCTTGCTGCAATCCTAGTTGGCTCCATGATGTTTGGGATAGGTGGGGTAATTTTACTAAAGACACTAAGTTTTGATGTAAAGGCGGTAGAATATGTCTTGGTGGGACTCCTCTTCATGATTGTCTGTCCTATCTTCATTCATAGAACATGGTCTGGTAGGTGGTTGTTCTTCACTAGATGGGTTGCAAAAAGAAAGCTCTCTCAGCAAAACTTTATTCAAGATAGACAGTAATCGCTTGAAAACTCAATAAAATTTGCTTTTTCTTAATTTGTACGGTAGTGTACAATTAGTGCTTGACAAATTTAACGATTTGTGGATCTAAAGGAATAAGAAAAATGAGCGACTTTTTGAAAACTATCGGAACCTTGAGTGTTTTGGATAAGGTGGGTGAGCAGGGCCGCACCATTGATCGTCAAGGCCGTGCGCTTGATGATATGAGCGATGCCTTGCGGGATGCGAAAGACGATGTATCGCGTGCTAAAGCTGGTGCGGAATTTCAACGTAACCGTGCTAATGAGCTTGAAGCACTTCTGTCTAAGCCAATGGCTGAGATCGCTGCAAAGAATGGTCGTTTCCGCGAAACCTACGATAAGCAGCAAGAGATGTTGGCTGACTGGATTTTGTCCCAGCGTGCCTTCAAAGAATTGGCTATGAAGTATGGTAAGTTGGCTGGCAAGACTCCTGAAGAGATTCAGGCTGAAGGTATGGCAACCAAGGAAATCATTCTTGATGGTCAATCGCAGTTCGGAAACACAGTAACCGAAACCGAAAAAGCTAACTTGCAACGCAAGAAGGCTCGTGAAGAAAAGCAGGCTCAAGCAGCACAAAACAAAGCCACTCATTCCGCCTAAAAAGAATAAATTTACAAGGAAGACTATCGGTATGGATATCCCAATAAAAGCACCTTCGGGTGCTTTTTCTTTATCTTGACATTGGGTTCGTGCTTTGTATGATCTTCTCGTAAAAGGAGAAGATTGTGGGTATAAGAAGGATAAGAAAAAGAATTTGCTTAAAAGTTCAACATTGGTTCTTGATAAAGAAGATCATGCATACCTATCGCCGTGTTCGGTTGACGCCTAGCAAAGAAGTTATTGTTGTAGAGGAGAATGAGCCTATCAATCCTCCTGATCTAGAAATGTGGGCTGTCTATAACCCTAAAGGCGAGCGAGTTGGCTTGTATCTATCAGATGAAGAGGCAGCGGCTGAATGCCTAGATAGAACCAAAAAAGCAAAGAAATTTCAGAATGGAGTCAAGGCAACCAAGGCCAAGAAGAAGAAATAATGTTATCACATTGACATCCACACTAGGCTTTGTATTCTCATGAGAGGATATGGAGTCATGAAGTGGATATTGATATCATAAGAAGGGTACAGTTTTTCTGGCATAGAACCATTTGCAAGATAAAGTCTTTCTACAACAAGCTGGTGCTAATGGGGTTCAATATGAGTGATTTACCTACCAAGACAGTTGGTAGTGATACTTTCATTGATAACGAGCTTGTTCTGCATGCTGAAGTCTGGGTAGATCCAGCTACAGATATACCACTCACGATTGCGATAGTCGTCAAGGGGATTGGCTTGTTATGGGTTGTATGGTCTGCTGGGCTTGAGAACTGGCTAAATAAATCAAAAATAACAGTCTCTATCAGACAAGGTACTGTTGGGACAAAGCTTGATGAAGTAACCAACATTCCCCAGAAGTTCATTGAAGAAGCCAAGGTGGATTCTGACTTTATCTATACAAGGCGAAATAAACTGTGAAAAGCACCTTCGGGTGCTTTTGTCGTATGCTGATCTAGATATTGACATCCATATAGGACTTTGTATGATTCTCAGATAGAGAGGAGACATACATGAGCATAAGAAGAATAAAGAAGGCCATTTATCGTAGATTCAAACTAGTTCTTGCAAAGAGAAAAAAACCTATGCTTCCTCGTAAAGACGGTCAGTTGGATGCATCAAAGATTGAGCGCATTGTAGTTTTGACTTGGAACGGAAAGCCTTTCTTGGTAATCGCCTATCCAAGTGGCGAAGGTGCTCCATTTCATGAGCCATACTCCGCTGAACTCAACTCTCTGATCATTGGCTCAGGATTGCCTTGGGGACAAGAGCCTGCACCGGGTGCTCAGGAATCTCTGCAAGAACAGAATCATGTTGATGATCCTTCTGTATCACCCAAAAATAAGCAATAAGACTAGTGTATTAAATTGATAGAATGAGCTTTCTAGTTCGTTGCTTCCTCTTGACATCTATGTAGGGCTTTGTATGTTGCTTTTAAACAGGAGCAACATATGTCACTATCATATACACTACCGAGCGGAATATTTTCTTCAATCGCCTTCGTCATTAAGGATGTCTTCGTGACCCAAACTATCACCCTTGTAGGTCAGAAGCCAGCAACACCTATTGAGTGTCAGCAGCTCATGGGATTTGGGCATGTCACGGTCCGAACACTACCCAATGGCACCAAGTTGTTGTATCTCACAGTAGGTGCCTCGCTTTTCACTGCACCTGCCACACCAGAAAATATTAGAACTCTTGCTGCCTTTATTCCTGTTTGGGAAATGACTCCTGATTGTGACGAAGAGAACCCACTTATCGAGGTTGAGGAAAGCAAGGGTTTGGACAAGGCTAGAACAGTTAAGCGAGTACGAGCTGCCGCAGAGATCGATAAAAAGTACAAGAATTCTGAAAACTCAAGTTCCTTAGATTATGAGTGATGTAAGCTGTGTTAGTGGGCGCTTTGGGTTTATCTTGACAACCACATAGGACTTTGTATGATCTTCTCGTAAAAGGAGAAGATTGTGGGTATAACAAGAAGAACGAAAGCCCTTTGCGATAGGTTGAGCTATTTTCTAGAGCGACAATACTGGAAGGTCCGAAAATTCATCATGAGCAACATTGTGTTTGATCTGACTGACGGTTCTACCAAGACCGTAGATTTCGCAGACCTTGATGCAATTCATGTCAAGACGGTCAATGGTAAGATTTATATCAGTATCGTTGTGAAGGGGGGTTCCATTCCTGTTTCATCGAGTCCAAACAATATCCATCTGGCGAAGATGTACCATGCCGATATCATTGCTCTTTTGGATAGCATGAAGCCAGAGTTAGCCCCTCAAAATACCCCAGATACCTCAGATACTTTGGACTATGAATAAGTCAAGCTATACCTGTATGACCCTCAACCACATGACTTGGCGAAGACGTCCAACTTCATGTGAGCATCACCATGGAACCGTCTTTCAAAACGAGTAACCCCTATATTCAGTTTCTCTTTGAGAATGAGCAACCATCCTTCTTTGTCGACACAAACCTCACCCTCGGTGATATCTTCATCGCCTTGGCATATCCGAGCCTATATGTGGAAGTAGACGGGCAGAAGATCGTTATTGACTGTCAGCAGCAAGGCTTTCATGCCGAGCCTGATGAATACCCGTTGTATGCGTTCCTGAGCCTCTACCCGCAGTTTGCAGAACAGATTGTTCGTTGCCACCCAATCCTCTCAGCATTGTTTCAGCAGTACATGGAGAAGCAGTGGGATGAGCTCACAGGATCGGGGGACAGCCAAGAATTCCTAGACGGGGAGGCACGGCGTGTTCGCTGCATTTACTGCCTGCCAGAGCCAAAGAAATACAAGTAATGCAAAGCACCTTCGGGTGCTTTTCTTTTTCGAGGAGATGACCGTGAGCATGAGCTTCACTAGCCGTATCAAGAAGGAGATGACCGAAGGCATCGTCAGAGCCATCTTGGAAGACGCTCAGTATCGTGTCATTGACAGCGGGATAGAGAAGGTGCTCAGGGAGCTCTCGTGCCTTACCAGTGCCGAGTACGGGGCTCTTGGCTACCCAGACGCGATGAGCCACCTCCCTGACTTCACGGTCATGAACCGGGAGCAGACCACCAAACAGCTTGTGGAGGTCAAGTATCGGACTAGCTGGAAGAAAGAGCTACTGCTGGAAGTGGAAGACCAGGTGAAGATCTTCGGGGAGATCGTGCTGGTGTCCGTGAATGCCAAAGCTCCCGATCCGAACGGCCACAACCTGCCAGCTCGCTTCTTGCGTTGTTGCAGGCTCAAGTACGATGGGGGGATCTACAAGGTGGAGCTCAACAGGCAGAACAAAGACAAGAGCACCTACCAGGTATGGGAGCCAGTGAAGGCGCTCAATGATGGCACCTGGTTGTGGTGGGCAATGCGGCCGCTACATGAAGTTTTCAACCAGCTCAAAGAGGACAGCAACAAAGATACCCTTTCCCATGCGGTAGAAGCTCTGGCAGGCATCCTTGAACAGTAAACAAAAAAGCACCCAAAGGTGCTTTTCTGCTTACAATGCAGCTTCCGCTTCCAAGTGTAACCGCCTACTTGGATTCCATAGTGAAAACTATGCAAACCAAAGCGGAAAAGGAGAAGGTCATGAAGAACAAAATGACCCGCCTTCTAGTATGGATAGCTCTTGCTATCTTGCTATTGGTGTTAGCGGCACCAGCTTATTGACGAAAATCCAAGCACTTGTATAGCGACGGACAAATGTCATAAGGCCATTTCAAGTTAGCGCTTGAAGTGGCTTTTTCATTATACGAATAAAAATGCCTGTGTCAAATCATGGGCAAAAAACACTTCCCCGAGTGCCTTCTTGCGGATATTTTACGAGCTCCCGCTCATTGCCTCTCTCTCGCCACCACTCATAATAATGACAAGAATGAGCTTGGCAATTACCAGAATTTCTTTTGCTTCACTGGAGGACTATAGACTGGAGCATGCTCATAGATGTCTGGTCCTGCTTTGATAGTGCTGATCATGTCTAGATCCCCGCCGTACGTGTTTGCAAGATACTCCAACATTTGAGGATCGGCTGTATAGACTTGGGGGGTTTCGTCAACTTCCATTGTTACGCAAATAGAATTTCCCACTCTCACTGCTCTAACGTCTTTGACTCTGGTTGTGTCAAAGATTCCCACTCCAGCGGATTGAATAACGGGTATTCTGTTCATTCCTAACATGCGGCTATCTCCTTGAGTTATTTGTTGCGTTGGTCAGATTCGCGCAACTGGTATCTATTAAGAAATATTTTTCGGATAAATCAACTATCAAATTTGATAGTTGACAAATTCGATTCTTCAGGGAGGGGTGAGTGGTTTAGATTTTTCGGGCTTTGTGTTTGAATGACGATGGCTCGCGGTTTCTTAGCTCAGCCATTCTTTTTTTGACGTTTTCTAGGCCTGCGCTGTAGGGAATATCCACGACATCCATTAGCGCGAGGTTTGTATTTGTTTTCCGCTGATATTCTTTGTTGCTTATTATGGAGCGTAGATCATTGTCGGTGAGGATTGACACACAGAAGCCGGGCAACCTGTTCTTCAGCGCAAGAAAGTAGCTAGAGACGCCATGTGTCTTCTCGTAGGCGACGACTTGATTTATGTTCGGGTCGCCAGCCAAGATCTTCCGCACATGGTACTCATCCAGCTTGAAGTCTCGGGCAAACGATCTGAAGTGGTTCAGACAGGCGTCATTGGTTCTCAGCTCTCGGAGTAGGGCCGCCACGCTTCCTGCGATCACTGCACGCTGTATGTACTTCTCCAGGGACTCCCGTTGCGCAGCGCCAGGCGCAACGAAGGGGATGCTAAATACATCCCTTCCACTGGCAACAAGCGACGATACTGCCTTTCCCAGGTATTCGGGAGCCTTGACATTGAAATTGGAATGTATGAAGTGAGGTTCCTTTTCTCGATTCTCTCGCTTCATCTCATGATACCGTTTGGACCGGATCTCTGTAATTTTATTGAAGACGGCAGCGTCACCCGTCTCCTTATAGAGGCATAGAGCGGCATAGCAGTCCGCAAATCCCTCCTTGAACAACTCCTTCATGAAGTTGTTTATCTTGTTGGGGACGGCTGAGCCATTGAATAGATAATGCAGGTCCGCATGATCCTCTTTGATATCGACAGTTTGGCCGTTTGTGATCCTGGATATTTGAACCGCGTGTCCAAATTCGTGGTAGGCAATGAATTTTTGATAGAGATCATCGCCAAATTTACGCTTTAGTTGATTGAATATGGGAAGCTCAACATAACGATCTTGCAGAAAGATCGTTTGTCCCGCTTCGTTTCTTTCGTGTCTTGGATTTTTCGTGTTCGAAATGCTGATCGTCACATGGTCCAAGTTATAGAGCGAGTCGGAAACAGCTATCGCGGCTCTGATCCGCTCTTCGCTCTTGGGATCTGCCCCAAATGTTACTAGTTTTCTAAGGTTGCCAACTTGCTCGATTTTCATGGTTGAATTGATGTTAATTATTCTATAATTATATCTTCAATAATAGAATATTCAACACTGCTTTCGTCTTCGGATAGGATGGCTAAGAGGATAGTCTTGTCCCTTTCTATTTGAGCTTTTAGCTGGGTAGGATCTCTAGTGAGGTTGAGGACGTAGTGATACGTATCTCCCATAACGTCGATGTATATGATGTTGCTGTAAAGATAGATCGAGATATGATGCTTGTCGTGATTTCTGAGAATATCAGATAGGGGTTCGCGGTTGTGTAGAAGCACTCCAAGGTATCTTCCCCCATGTGTCCTCGTGTCCATTTCACCAATGCCGTTTCCGAATAGGAAAAGCTCTTTGCCTTCTATGGTTTTGCCGTTGTTGCTGACTTGTATTCTCATGATTGACTCCATCCTTTTTTTATCCATAACAGATGAAAGGGTGAAGTCAAGAAAAAAGCACCCTAAGGTGCTTTTGATTATTCCTCTTGTGAGCCGCTTCCTATGTCGCCGCTCCCCGAAGGAGGTGTGGGTTCAATAGGTTTAGCTAACTCTTCCTTGTAGAATGCTTCTGCTTGCTTCATAAGATCGCCTCCTGAGGCACCACTTGCAGAAGCACTGCGACCCAAGACCTTGGACGAGGTCATTGGGCAATCTCACCTGCTGGGGGAAGGCAAGCCTCTGCGTTTGGCTTTCGAGTCGGGCAAGCCGCATTCCATGATCCTATGGGGGCCGCCTGGTGTTGGGAAAACCACACTGGCACGACTGACCGCCACTGCCTTCAAATGCGAATTCATAGCCCTGTCTGCTGTCTTCTCCGGTGTGAAGGATATCCGTGCCGCCATGGAGCAGGCCGAGCAGAACCTAGCTATGGGTAAGCACACCATCTTGTTCGTGGACGAAATTCATAGGTTCAATAAGTCCCAACAAGATGCCCTGCTTCCCTATGCCGAATCGGGACTTGTGACCTTCATTGGTGCCACCACCGAGAACCCCTCTTTTGAGGTCAATTCAGCGCTGCTCTCACGTGCTGCTGTCTATGTCCTGAAATCCCTCACAGAAGACGAGCTCAAGCAGCTTGTAGCCAAGGCCCACCAGCAGGCATTGTCCCACCTTCAGTTTGAAGATGTTTCCGTGGATACCTTGGTGGGTTATGCAGACGGCGACGCTCGCCGCATGCTCAACCTTCTGGAGCAGACCAGCACTGCCGCCAAGGCAGCGGGCATCACCACGATCACCCCTGAATTCATCCAGAATGCCCTCACCCTGAACGCAAGGCGTTTTGATAAAGGTGGGGACAACTTCTATGACCAGATTTCAGCCCTGCACAAATCTGTTCGTGGTTCCAACCCTGACGCTGCCTTGTATTGGCTGACACGCATGTTGGACGGTGGTGCAGATCCCCGCTACCTATCACGTCGTATTGTGCGCATGGCATGGGAAGACATTGGGCTTGCTGACCCACGTGCTATGCAGATAGCCAACGACGCCGCCTTGACCTATGAACGCCTTGGCAGTCCTGAAGGTGAGCTGGCACTTGGTCAAGCCGTGATCTATCTGGCTATCGCAGCCAAAAGCAATGCTGGTTACAACGCCTTCAATCAGGCTATGGCATTCGTGAAGCAGGACAAATCAAGAGAGGTTCCTGTCCACCTACGCAATGCGCCAACCAAGCTCATGAAAGAGCTTGGGTATGGTCATGAGTATCGATATGCCCATGATGAACCCCATGCCTATGCAGCAGGTGAAACCTATCTTCCAGAGGGTATGAAAGAACCCCATTGGTATCAACCTGTGCCACGAGGTTTGGAGAGTAAGATTGGGGAAAAAATGGCCTTCCTAAAAAAGCTTGACGAAGACGCCGCAAAATAAAATACAACTGAGGAGCCTCAATTGAGTCACGGAAACTGGCCAAAAGAACTTGTTGCAATGCGAACCCGCTATTGGGCGCAGTTGGTTAAACAAGCAGCAGGCTTTGAGGGGAAGAAGGATCAGGAATTCATTGATGCTTGCAAATATGGACATACCAATCTAGTTGAGTTGGGTGGTATGACTTGGGCAGGGTTTCTCTCAGGCAAGAACAATCCACTCTACAAGTCCATTGACCTAGTGGAGAAGGTGTTGCCCGACACAGCAATGAATTTCTACAAAGGCCCAAGAGGTTTAGAGCTTTGGAAAATTATTGCTGATTCTGGGAATGTAGAAACAGCGGAAGAACTGTTTAACAATACTCTTGTTGAAGAGTATGGGAATGAAGTTAATAACTGGGATCTTTCGCAGAAGGTCTTCTGGTTCATTCTTCCTATCCTAGCCTTCCCTGTTGCTCCATTCGTGGAGAAAATGACCAAGGAAATAAAGATTGTTGGGGATAAGAAAGTGCCCCTTATCCAAGAGGGCGAGGAGTTGCCTTGGTCCGATATCCTGCACCTTATAGATCGAGGTACGATCAATACACCCTTGAATGGTGAGGAAATTTTCCTGTCCTCGCTGTTAGCCGTGTGTGACGATACAAGAAAAATCTACACCTTGGAGAATACGTTTTCCACATTCGGCCCCAAGTTGATCAGTTATGCCTTTGATCGATACAAGCAAGGTGCTGACCTCGGCTTCTCCGCTACCTTCATTGTTGCGGCACTGGGATTGATACCCTTGACCAAGAAGGTGAATAACAATAGCCTGCAAAATATAGCCAAATTGCTGGTTGAAGGACTTACCTTGGGTGCCATTGATTATGAGGTGCCAGAGGTAGGTGCTGACCTCACTGACTATGTAAGGGGAAGATGGCTTTGATTACACCGGTAGGGCATGCCACAGGCAGATTTCCTAAAAGCCTGCACGGCGATTGAGTGCATCAGAGATCGATTGGGATAACTTGGCTTTTGAGCAATCGGGAAGAAGTTGCCATGAGTGAAGCGCGCAAACCGTTAAAAACATGGGCGGCCCGTCAGGCTGTCGCCATACTTGCTGTGGACAATATCAAGGTGTCTGATTTTGGCTATGACCTGCTCCGTCGCAGGGAAGAAGGCTTGATCACCTATGAGCAAGCACGTGAAGAAATTCGCAGTCGTGCTAGGTCTATGGCAGCTAACAAGATCAAGGGCAGGTAGATTAAAGAAAAGTTTCCGTGAACTACCCACAAGCCCTCAAATAAAAAGCACCCATTGGGTGCTTTTTTTATACCTCATAGTCCGCCTTGATTTCTTTAAGGCTTCGTCCTAATGGAAATGCCGTGATAGCGAAAAACAAAATCAAGAAACCTACCAAGACGGGTGTCAGCACAACTCCACAAGCGGCTAAGATTAGCCACCAGAACCACGAGAATTTCAGCTTATAAACTTTCTTTTCTGCGGTTTCAATTCCAATTATTGCATTCTTGAATTGATACCGTGCCACATAGATTTTCTGGTCTCCACGAGCATTTACCTCGCCACGAAGAATGGCGTCAAGCATTGGGTTTACCTGTACATTCTTAATGACATGATTCCCAATC
>JGI24511J20085_100106_pt1 | contig 45118 bp, 42 predicted proteins | sample LinPmetageLP31_FD_20085 | JGI IMG/M metagenome (IMG submission 20085) | reverse complement strand
CGGCCTTCATCACTACATCCGGCGCGTTTCGTACCGGATTGGGGACCACCAGGGCGCCATGACACCTCTCACACGTGATAATCCGCCATTATCACGTATTAGATTCAAGAACCAGCGATCCACGTTGACGCCGCAATTTGGTACGTATATACATAGTACGTAATACGGTATCAAATTGTAGGAGCACCATGGCCCGGGCCGGACTGAGTCGCCTCGATGTTAAACGCGCCCGCGATTCACTTCTGGCGCAGGGACACCACCCGTCCATCGATGCAATACGTATCGCGCTGGGCAACACCGGCTCGAAAACGACGATCCATCGCTATCTCAAGGAGCTGGAAGAAGAGGAAGGCGCGGCGCTGAACCGCGCTGGCTCGACCTCCGACGCCATCCTGGATCTGGTGGGCAGATTGGCGGCGCGGTTGCATGAAGAAGCGCAGGCGGTGGTCGATCAGCAGGCGGCGGCCGCCACGGCCCAGCGCCAGCTCGTTCGTGCCGAAGTCGACAAGCTGGCCACGGATGTGGTCGCACTTCGCGCCGAACTGGAACAGGCGCAGAGCACACTCGCCAGCGTGCGGGCCGCGCACGCTGACACGCAGACAGCGCTGCAGCAGCGCGCGATTGAGGCTGAACGCTCGGCACAGCAGGTCCAGGACCTCGGCACCCGGTTGGCAGAACATGAAAGTTTTCGGCGCTCGCTGGAGGACAAGCTACAGCACGCTCATCAATCACTGGAGCACTTCCGCAATGCCAGCAGGGAACAGCGCGATCAGGATGCGCGCCGGCATGAGCAGCAGGTCCAGCAACTGCAGGCGGAAGCCCGACAGGCCAATCAGACGCTGATCATCAAGCAGGGGGAGATCACGCAACTGAACAAGGACAGCGCTCGGCTGGTCGCGGAACTTGCCGCCTCGGGCAAACGCATCCGAGAATTGGAAACGCAGGCAGAACAGGCTCGCGTCAACCTGAACCAAGCGCGCGTCGATCAAGCGCGCACCGAAGCGGAACGAGATGCGCTGCGATCTGCGGCGCAACAGCAGGCGGATGAACTAGCCACCGAACGCGCCGAACGCGAACGCCTGGCCGGCGAGTTGGCCAAGGGCAACGCCCGACTCGAAGCCCAGCAGGTGTTGTTGACTGAATATCGGGCGAGGCTCGGCCTGGCCGATGCGGCAAACTGATGATGTCCGCCTCCGCCCGGCGCTCCGAAGTGAGACGGTGGCCCAACTTTCGCTGAAACCGGCTTATTTACTGCGCAGTGAATATGGCACCTGCAGCGCCGAGCCGTGTCGCCACGACGCAGGGAAACCGCCAGATTTCGCACGAAAAGGACAGCGCCCAGGAAAATGCTGAATTCCCAAGCCGTTGATCTGAAAGGGAAATCCCACCTAAACCGCCAGATTTTGCACGGAAAGGACGACTACCCCTACGCAGAAGCTCATGGATGAAGGCGTCGAGCGCATCCTGGAGGTGGCCGAGCGCGCTGCCGACATCCACCTGAAGGACAAGTCCAAGGTGTTCAACACCGCGCGCGTCGAAGCGCTGGAAGTTGCCAACCTGGTGGAAGTGGCGAAGGCAACGATGGTATCGGCCGCTGCCCGCAAGGAATCGCGCGGCGCACACGCCCACAGCGACTTCCCGAACCGCGACGATGAAAACTGGATGAAGCACTCGCTGTGGTATTCCGAAGGCAACCGCCTGGACTACAAGCCCGTGCAGTTGAAGCCGCTGTCGGTGGAATCGGTGCCGCCCAAGGCGCGTACGTTCTAACGGATAAGAAGGACCCGCAAAAATGAAGCGTATTTTTGAAGTCTATCGCTACGATCCGGACAAGGACGCAGCGCCCCGCATGCAGACCTACGAGGTTGAACTCGACGGTCACGAGCGCATGCTGCTCGACGCGCTGGTCAAGCTGAAGAAGCTCGACGAGTCGATCGCGTTCCGTCGTTCGTGCCGCGAAGGCGTGTGCGGCTCCGACGCCATGAACATCAACGGCAAGAATGGTCTGGCGTGCCTGACCAACATGCGTGAGCTGCCCGAGAAGATCGTGCTGCGCCCGCTGCCGGGGCTGCCGGTGGTGCGCGACCTGATCGTCGACATGACGCAGTTCTTCAACCAGTACCACTCGATCAAGCCGTACCTGATCAACGACGAGCCGCCGCCCGAGAAGGAGCGTCTGCAGTCGCCGGAAGAGCGCGAGGAGCTTGACGGCCTGTACGAGTGCATTCTGTGCGCGAGCTGCTCGACGTCGTGCCCGTCGTTCTGGTGGAACCCGGACAAGTTCGTCGGCCCGGCCGGTCTGCTGCAGGCATATCGTTTCATTGCCGACAGCCGCGACCAGGCCACCAGCGAACGTCTGGACAATCTGGAAGATCCGTACCGCCTGTTCCGCTGCCACACCATCATGAATTGCGTCGATGTGTGCCCGAAGGGTCTGAACCCCACCAAGGCTATCGGCAAGATCAAGGAATTGATGGTGCGCCGCGCGGTGTAAGGAGGCCGGCGCTCACGGCGGCCTTGTATAGGCGTAAATGCGACAGTAGCGCGAAGGGAGGTTACATGACTGCGACGTTGCTCGGCACTTCAAACAGTGTCGAGCTGAGCTGCAGCAATGAAGTTACTCACGCAGAGATAGACGATCTCACTACGTCTCATGCATCGCGCCCTTGCCCACCACAGGACCCGTCGCTTGGCCCGTCGGAGAGCCTCCTTTGGGCTCTACCGAAACAGCCAAAGCTGAACGGGCATTGAGTTTGGCGGCATTTTCCTTCGACAACACAATTGAAGTTGAGCGATTGGAGGGGAAGACTCCCAACGAGATCGGTTTGCTATTTTCTGGAATCAGCCAGAGCTCAGTCGAAGCGCTGTCCGAGACCTGAAATGCGACAGCCGGCACGACGATGATCTCGCGCTTTGCTTTATCGACGGTCGCGGTCCAATGCGGCACGCCATCGTCATCTGCAATCGCCGCCGCAGCATAAGCTGACTTCAAACCAGACGGCGCCTCAGTGGGCGCTGCGAGGAAAAGATTCACCGCGACGACAGCAACCATTGCAAACGTCGTTGCAAGCGCCAACGTGCGCCAGAACCGAATGCTGTTCCAAAAACGCCGCATCTGTGCCCCTGCTGGCAGAGTCGTAGGCGCGCCAGTTCGCTCTACAAGCCCCAGATCGGCCTCGATTCGCCTCCACACGCGCGCAGGTGGCTGCCTGGAAGTGACGGCTTCACCAAGGGGAGAAAGACGAGACTCCCAAGCATCGACTGCTGCCTGTAGGGCTGCATCTTCATGCAGTGCACGCTCCACGGCGCTGCGCTCCCCGGTGTCCAACAAACCGAGAACGTATTCAGCGCATTCCAGATCACGATCTGGCGTCATGACTGCTGCTCCAGACACATCTTCAGTTGCAGCAGGCTGCGTCGCACCCAACTTTTCATCGTACCGACCGGCACGCTCAGACGCGCTGCGAGTTCAGCGTAAGTCGCCCCTGTATAGAACGCTTCCACGATCACACCACGCTGGCGACCCTCCAGCTTGCGAATGCAACTCTCCAGGCGTCGATGCTCCTGGCTCATGTCCGCCACTTCTGATGGCGTTGCCCGTTCATCGACGATCTGGCCCCAGTCCGCCTCGTCACCGGTGGTCTCGCGCGATTGCCGAAGACGATCGATCGACTTGTTCCTCGCCAGCGAGATCAGCCATGTCATGGCGGTCCCCCGATGAGGATCGAATTGGTCGGCGCGTTGCCAGATGGCGACATAGATATCCTGCAGCACGTCTTCGGCTTCACCTGAGCTGCGCAGGATTCCGTACGCCAACGAATAGAGTTTGGGAGAAGTTAGCGTGTAGAGCTCTGCGAACGCTGATTTACTTCCTTCGCCAGTTTGCTTGAGCAACTCAACGAGCCGTTCCCGAACGGCTTCCTGGCGCGCTGATATCGTGCCCTCGGCTTCGGGCAAAGATGCTCCGACAACGTGCATATGATTTCGCGTGCCTCGGTTGCCCATGACGGGATGTGGCAAAGGTATACCACCGGCGTTGTTCCCGCAACGAACGTCTTGAGCGTAGCGAAGTTGGGATGACATTGCCTTTCCTCTCGTCATAGTCCGAGCGCGCGAGGGCACTCGCCCCCGCGCTTCACGGGAAGGATTACGGCATCAATACCTTGTCCACGACGTGAATCACGCCGTTCGACTGGTACACGTTGCCGATGGTGACCATGGCGACCCCGCCCTTGTCGTCGGTGACGGTCAGATGGTCGCCCTTCTGCATGACGGTGAGCGGATCACCTTCGACGGTTTTGAGCATCGCCTTGCCGCCGCCATCGGCGACGGCCTTCATCAGGTCTTGTGCTGTGAGCCGGCCGGGCACCACGTGATAGGTCAACACCTTGACCAAGGTCGGCTTGCTTTCAGGCTTGAGCAACTTATCGACCGTACCGGCGGGCAGCGCCGCAAAGGCTTCGTTGGTCGGTGCAAATACGGTGAATGGGCCTGCCCCGGACAGCGTATCGACCAAGCCGCCTGCCTTCACGGCAGCAACAAGCGTGGTGTGATCCTTCGAATTGACCGCATTTTGAATAATGTTCTTGGACGGATACATCGGAGCGCCGCCCACCATGGTGGTCGCTTCGCTATCGCCCATTGCGGCCGCCGCTACGGACGCATAGCCGCCAGAAATGATTGCGAAAGAAACCAGAACACCAGACAACCCTGCGAGTTGATACCGTTTCATCGTTGACCTCTATCGTGGCGCTTCGCAATGTGGAAGCAACCGATATACGAGCCCAACCGGCTATCGGATGCACAAACAGATCGTGCGACAACGCATTGGCAGTTCACAGAATTGAGTTGGCTTTGCATCAGAAAGATCGTCGATATCCTCCGAGCCGATGGTTGCCGACGCTCAGAGCGTCGTGCGGTCGCAGATTGGGGTTGTTGATCGCGGCTATGCTCGCAGAACTGGAGGGGGACGCTACATGAACGCCGGCTACCGTGCTGATGGCGGATCGGCGCACGCTGGCAGAACAGCGGGGTCTGTGTTGGTCGCTGCCGCTAGAGCCGGATCGACGTGTGGCCAAGGGTCACGCCTGGAACGCGTGGAGCGCATGAATGGGGTGCTGGCTTGATCCATTCTGCATCCGAAATCGCCTGGCAGACGTATATCAAAACAGCGCTGCGCAGCCCTTGAGATAAACCGCGCAGTGCCCGATCCATACCCTGCCAAAGGAGATTGACCCATGAAGCGAGCACTGCTACTGGTTTTGACCTTGACTACCGCAACCTTGAGTGCATGCGGAGGGGGCGATGACACGCCCATGGCGATGGCATCAACGGCGTCGACAGCACAATTTCCCCAAAACGCCGACATGTGGGCCGGGCTTGGTGGAGATGCCAGCGCACCGGCCGCCATTTCAAAGGTGGTCGACGATGCGGTGTCCGGACTGCTTGCGGACCCCAAAGAAGCACCGTACTTCGCAAACATCGGTAAGCCGGGACACGATACGGTCGGACGTCTCAAAGCCTGCCTGAACCTCCAGTTCAAAGCGCTGTTTGGGGGCCCCTTCAGCTACCCGGGGCAAGTCGCGGCGGATGGCACTACCGTGATGTGTGACGACATGGCCACTGCACACTCTGACGTTGGCATCCCTGGCTGTGTGTTCGATCAGTTCATCACCGATGCCGCCGCTGTCATGAAGACCGATGGCGTTCCGGATGGCTACATCTCTCGCGTAGCACCCGTGCTCACCGGCCTCAAGTCGACCATCGTGTCGACCATGCCTCAGTATCTGGGCCCTAACACCGCCCAGAACTGCAAGTGAGCCCGCGAAGCGGGTTGCGCCGCTACGCACTGCCCAGCATTGCAGCCTTTACGGTTGCAATCGGTCTGGTCGGTGCAATGCACTTGAAGGCGGCTCGTCCTGTGCTCGCGATGCTTGGCGTTCCGTGCCCCGTCGACAACACCACTGCGGAGCAAGTCAGCGCGCTGCGCGCCAGCGGACTAGCGCACCTCCGGGCTGTGAAGTTCGCGCCAGCTCGCCCCGTCCCCGGCGGGTTCGTACTGGATGCCACGACCCCCGAGGAGGCCCGCCAGTGGGCACACGAAAATCGCATAGCCTGTGAAGATGTCAAGCACGGCTACAGCTATCTTCGTTGTCGCGGCGTCGACGCCAATAAGCTCGGTCTTGCCGGTCCGCCCGTCAGCGAGTTATGGCTCAGCTTCGGTCCAAATGGCCATCTGATCGGTGTGGACGTCTACCGGCGGGGTATGAGCGCCAACGACACAACCGCCGCCTGGGACGGCGCTAGTTATGCGCTGCGAGATGTGCTCGGTGTGCCAACGTCGACAATGGGTGATGCATCGCCAGCGGTACTGGGCGGATCGCCACTGCAGACCGCACGTTTGCAGTGGCGATTTTCCGACTACGTGGCAATCGTCACCGCGAGCAACCTGCCTTACGCCGGGCTGGCGGTCCGGGAACAGTACATGTCGTCTCGCCTTTGATTTGAATTGACTCTGCAATACCTTGGGGCCGGCAAATTCGCCGGCCTCCACTTAAGTAACTGCGTGCGCATGAACGGCTGAACAGCGCATCAGCCAGGCTTGTGCGACTTTTGTATGGTCCCCGCCGAATCCACGCCACCTGCCCCAACCTCCCTCCTCCACAGACCAAGCCGCAGCGCTTGACATGCATCAATGGCCGATTGTGGCGAGCCTCTACATTGGCAGACAGTGCGGGTATCCGCCGCACATCACACGCAAGGTCGCTCATCATGGCAAACAGTCGACGTACCCTCATCGCAACCGCCTCGACCGCGCTACTGCTCGCGTGGAGTTGTGCTGCGCCCGCCGCCGGCCCATCCAAGGAGAAGAAGGCATCGCCGCCAGCCGCGACGACTGTGCAGCAAGGCAATGCAGACTTTGACGCGCAGATTGCCCATCTGCGCGCCATCAGGGAACGCATGGCACGTGCCGATACCCCAGAAGAACGACAGGCGCTGATGAACGAGCGCATGAGGGTCATGCAAGACATGATGGCCGGCATGCGACAGATGGGCGACAGGCAACCGGCGACAAGAAGAGGCCAAGCCACTCAGATGGCCACGTGTCGGGGCATGATGGAACGGAACACCGCCGTGATGCAGGAGATGATGCAAATGATGATGGACGATCAGGGCACGGGAATGGGCATGGGCCGCGGAATGGGTCCGGGTACGGGCGGCATGATGCAGAAGTAGATTCGGCAGGCCAGCTTGCTGCTGTCTCCCATGACCGCGACGCTCGCGATGAGCGTGAGTTCGGTTTCGGCGGTATCCAATGCGCTGCGTCTGCGCCGCGTAAGCATCTAGCCTCCGTGCAATCAGCGGGCGTTCAGGGGGCGCACGCTCATGCTGTCACTGAGCGTGGTCGGAGGATAGACGACCACGGTGTCGTGGTCCTGAAGCCCATCGAGCACCTGGGCTTCCTCCGCGTTGCGCTGTCCGATCTGAATGATTCGCTGTACAGCTTTTCCGCTCTTAACGATAAACGTGCACCAGTTACCGCCGCAGCGGAATAACGCGCCAATCGGCAGCTTCAGTACGTCGGGTTGTTCCCAGATGACGATGCGGCCTTGTACGCGGTACCCATCATTCAACCTGCCTGGCGGGTCGACAAGATCCGCCACAATATGGACGCGCTGTTCTTCAACCCCGAGCGCCGACACCTTGGTAAACGCCCCTGGACCTACTGTCCGGACCGTGGCGTTGACGGCCAACGGACCGCCCCACTCCACTACCGATACGCGCATGCCAGGACTGATCTTGACCGCATCGGTCGATAGCACGTCGACGACGAGTTCGTAGCGCGATGGGTCGGCCAGAAGCATCAGGGCCGCGCCTGCAAGCACCACGCGCTCACTTTGTTGCTCGATGCGCAACAGAACGGTATTGGTCGGGGCACGAACTTCAACGGGTTGCCCGGCTTCCAACGCCTTCAAATTTGCCATGGCGACACGAACGTCGGCGGCGGCGGACGTTTCTCTTGCGCGTGCTGCTGTCAGATCGCTGGCACTTGAGGCAGCCATGGTCCGCATCTGCTCCACTTCCTGCCTGGACATGGCACCGCTGCTCAAAAGCGTTTCGCCCCGGTCCAAGTTTCGGCGCGCTTGGTCGTAGTCTGCCCGCGCATGCGCGGCCCGCGCCTGGGCCTCACTGAAAATTGCCTCTGCCGCATCAACACGTGCGCGTTGGGCCGCTCGTTCTCCCGGAGTCATCGGCACCGGCACCAGAACGGCGATCACCTGCGCTGCCTTAATCTGATCGCCTTCATGCAGTTCAACGCGAAGCAGTCGGCCTGTGATGGGCGCAGTGATGACGTAACGATCATGCGCACGGATTTCGCCGTCTTCATCGATCGTGACTTGAAGCGGCCCACGGGTGACACGCCCTGTGTCCACGGCCGCAGGTACCGGCCAGAGTGCGTACGTGAGCGCCAATGCCAGCGCCAGCGCAGCACTTGCAAGTGCGAGCGTCTTTCGCAGGTCACCACGCTTCATGATTCTCTTGCCTTGAGCACTGCGACGATATCCAACCGTCTGATCTTGGCCGCCACCAGCAGCCCCGAACACACGACCGCGCCACCGGCTACAACGAATGCGTAAGCGAAGGTCGCGGCGTGAACCACGAGCGGAAGGCGGTACAAGTCGGTTGCCAGCCGAGTAGAGAGGAGACCGCACACGCAGTAGCCGAGCAGAAGTCCGGCTGGCAGCGCAATGGCGGTGAGCACAAACTGCTCCCCGAGCAGAATCCATGCGACTTCGGCCTGCGTGAACCCGAGCACGCGCAGGGAAGCCAACTGTTGAACACGTTCCGAGTAAGCGATGCGCATGCCGTTGAACGCCACACCAAACGCGATCACACAGGCAAAGGCGAAGTTGATGGACGTGGACAGACGAACGCTCTCGTCCATGATCTTGCGGAAGCTGGCGATGACGGACTGGCGAACCGCCACTGCATTCACCGCTGGCAGACGCTTGAGCGTCGCATACAGATGGGCAGCCGCATGCTGATCGACGGACAGCCTCGCACCTGACCAGTTTCCACTCTCCCCAAGCAGCTTTGCCAGTGCATGCTGGTCCATGTAGGCCGCGACGCCCACCAGATCTCCGGACAGCCGCATCAAGGTGACTTGCCTGGTTTGACGCTCTCCTTCAAGCACTTCGATCGTGATCGGATCACCAGGTCTTATGCCAAGCACGGCGGCGAGTCGGGCCGAAACCACCAAGCCGTCCGGGGGCATATGCAACGGTCTGCCCTCATCATCAATTAGCCTGTGCAGATCCGCCTTCTGAGCGATCCCACTCAGCGAGACGCGCCGAGACCGATACCCCGCGGATAGCTTGACCGGTACATCGCGGAACCCCTCGACCTTCAGCACGCCGGGCAGACGCTCTATTGCGTAGATGGCTCGGTGGGATAAGGGTTGAGAAAAGGCCACCGTCACATCCTGCCGCTCGATTTGCTGGAACTGGGTATCGAAAAGGAAATCGATTGAATCGAAGAAAAACCCGCCGACGACAAGAATCGCGCTTGCGCACGCAATGGCCAAAGAACCAAGGAGCGACTTGACTGGCTGGCGCGCGATATTGCGCGCAATCATTCGCCACACCACGCTCATTTGCCGGTAGATGCCCGCACGCTCTACCCAGCCCACTGAAAACGCTGGCGGAACGACCGCGCGAAGCGCCTCGACGGGCATCAATCTCATGGCTTTCGCAGTGCTCGCGATGGCACCGCCAACCGCCGTTCCAAAGCTAATGAAGAACGCCCAGGCCATCGTCGAAAAATCGGCGCGAAACTCGAGGTGGGCCAGCCGGTAGTACCGGGCGTAGAGGTCGGTTAGATATGTCCCTAACGCCAATCCCCCTCCAATACCGACAACGGTGCCTGCCGCAGCAACGACGCATCCGAGCTGCAGGTAATGCAAACCGACTGAAAGGTCACCGTATCCAAACGCCTTCATCAAGCCGATCTGTGAGCGCTGTGTGTCGATCAGTCGGGTCAGGACGTTCTGCAGCAGAAACATTGCGACCAGAAAAAAGATGGCTGGCACATAGGTGGCAGTCACGCGGTTCTGTGCGATCTCGTCGGTAATGAACCGATTCGATATTTGGTGATCGCGGCTGATTGTTCCAAGTCCGCCGTACGGCAACAACGTTCGATCGATTTGCGCGATGACGTGCGGCGCGGGCACGCTGCCATCGAGAGACAGCACGAGATCATTGAAAGCGCCATCCATGCGGAACGCTGCCGAAACCGCATTCACTCCCATCCAGACTACGCCGTAATGGCGGTTGTCCGGGAAAATGGAGCCCGCGCCTGCCTCGTAGACATACTCCGGCGAGATTGCAAGACCAACAATGTGCAGGCGCTTCCAGCGGCCGTTCAGGATGGCGCTGAAGTACTCGCCCGCTCGCAGGCTGTTGGCATCTGCGAAGGCCGCGCTGACCAACACCTCATCCTCTCTGCCCGGCGCAATGTATCGGCCGCTTTGAAGATGCAGCAGGTTGAGCGCGGGCCAACCGAGCTCCGGGATGGAAACGAGGCGCGCCATGGCTGGCTCGGAAAGGCCAGGTATGTCGACCGTGACATCTGACACTACGCGTGCGTCCACATGTGACACTCCAGGCAATCCAGCAACGCGCGAGGCAATCTCCAGTGGTGCGCGCTTCAGATGCACGAAGAGATCGGCAAAACGGTATGACGCGTAGTAGTCCTGCTGGGCGTTCAACAAAGCCAGATAGGTGCTGCGCATCGCGACAAACGTGGCGACACCACATCCGACAACGAGGACTGCCGCCAAGACCTGCGCCCGCATTTGCCAGAGGTCTCGCCAGAGTAGCCGGACAAGCATGCTCACCATGCCAGGTCTCCGACTCGGGCACGCTGCCCGTTTCGGCGGTGCTCGACAATGGTGCCGCTGCTCATACGAACGACACGATCCGCCATGTCGGCGATGACGGCGTTGTGCGTGACGATCACGATCAGGGTGCCGAACTCGCGGTTCACCTGTTCGAGCACCTCCAGCACCAGTTGCCCGGTCCGAAAATCCAGTGCGCCGGTCGGCTCATCGCACAGAAGGACATCTGGCCGTTTTGCGACCGCGCGGGCGATGGCAACGCGTTGCTGCTCACCACCCGACATCTGTGAGGGAAAGTTATCCGCAAGCGTCCCGATCCCGACCCTGTTCAGAGCCTCAGTGGGATCCAGCGGATGCTCCGCGATGTCCGTCACCAGTGCGACGTTCTCGCGGGCAGTCAGGCTTGGAATCAGGTTGTAGAACTGAAAGACGAATCCAACATGTTCCCGTCGGAAACGCGTCAGGCCCCGGTCTCCCGCGTGGGAAAGATCGTGGTCCCGATACACGATGGAACCGCTCGTTGGTGTATCCAGCCCGCCCATCAGGTTGAGTAGCGTGGATTTTCCGCTACCCGACGCCCCGAGCAGCACAACGATTTCACCCGGCCCGACTTCCAGGTCGACGTGTTCCAGAGCGCGCACGCTCACGCTCCCCATTGGGTAGACCTTGCTGACGGCCTGAATATTGAACACCGTTTCCACGACACACCGGGCTGCTAGGAGGGCGGGCGAGTGGGCCGCTCAGATGTTTGGTGCTGCGCTGAATGCGACGTCCAGCGTTCTGCAATCGCCCTCCCCACCTGCATGCCTGTCGCAATGGCAACATCCACAGAATCAAAATCCGGAGAGACGTGGTGGAAACGCTCCAGTTTCGGATACTCCAACGCGGCTTGTTTTGGCGAGCAGACAAAGCCGGTGTAGGCGTACTTGAATCCATCGCAACGCCCAACGACCACCAGAATATGAATGGAGCAGCCACGGTGCTGTTCAATTGCCCAGGCCGACATATCGATCTCCTGCAAGGCGCTCGGGGTCGTAGTGCATGCCTGACTGATCAAGCTCTGCCGCCCATGTCTTGGCATGGTTTGCCGGGCGAAGAAGAGAGGGGCAACGCACTGGTTCTTTCAGGCTACTTGTATTCGCCCGCAAGGCGTTGACGTACCTCAACCACTGCGGACGCGATCCCTGCGGGCCCAGCGTGTCGGCAATACGTCTCAGGCTCGTTGCCAATGCACCCTGCTCAGCGTTCGACCTTTGTCCGTGTGTCTTTGGCGGAAGATGCAATCGATTCCCGTCGCCGCCATCGCAGGTGCTTCGTTTGCAACAAGTGCTGCCAATCCAGTTTGGCAAACCCATAGACGAGCGCCAGAAACACGACCTGCGACACGACGAAGTACACACCCATATACGCCCCGTCGATCTCCGTTTCCACATCCAGATAACGGGCACCAATCTGGGCAATGCGCGTCCAGGTCAGGTAGCTTATCCAGCGGCCAACGAAGAACGGCAGGCCGATCAACCAAAGCCGCATCCCAGTCAAGCCGTAGGCTATGAAGATGTAGTTGGATGGGAACGGGCTGAAGGCATACGCGAGCATCAGCCCGACCGTCATACCTTTGCGGTCTTCCAGCCAGGCACGTACAACGTCGATGTTCTGACGATCCGCCTCGCGCATCCAGCGGTTGCGTACGAGCGTGCAGGATAGCCGCGCCAGAACCAGGCGGCCGAGGGTTGCTGCGCAAGCGGCAATGCCCGCAAGAAGCACCGGGTTGGCATCAGGCCGTGAGAAGCCCACCCATGACATCACCATCCATGTGGGCGGTGCGAAGGCCGGCATCACATTCAGCAGCAGGATGGTCGCGAACAATGCGAGCAGGTTTGTCATGACGATCAAGCCTCTCCTCCGAGCACATGGAACAGTTCGTCTTCTTGTGCGCAATGCAGCCGCAGAATGGCATCGAGCCCATACAGCAAGCGTTGCAGCTCTTGCGTCACAGCGGCATCGGGGCCGTCGGCGGAAACATCCGCCACGATCCGGCCCAACAGGTTCGTCACGCGGAATATCTCGCGATGCATGGCGCTCATTGCCGCCATCGGGTCGTCTCCTCCGAGCAGGCGGGCGACGTCCGGATAGAGCTGGGTATCGTCTCGGCGCTCATGTGGCACCAGGACGTCAGCCAAGGACTGGTTGAGCGACAGCAGCGCGCCTTTTGCGGCACTGCCTCCCATATGGGGCAGTGAGTCTGCGACCATGCGGATCCGGCTCAGAATGGGCTCCAGCTCCGCGTGTTCAGCCTTGAGGCGCTCGACGTCTGCGCAGACGAGTGAACGGGTCGCTTCATCTGGCGTGGGCAATAGCGCTCTCAACGCGCTGGCGATCGCTAATACATCGATGAGCTCCTGCAGCATGGCGCCCGCCAACGGTGGTAGATGGCCCAGCGCTGCGACAACCATGGCTGCCAGCGACAAAGACATGCCAATCATCACGCTCTGCAGTGCCACGCTGCGTGTACGGTGCGCTATTCGGACCGCGTCAACGAGCCGATCCAGGCGGTCGACCAACAAGACAATGTCTGCAGCTTCCGAAGAGGCCGCAGCGCCGCGCGCACCCATTGCCACGCCAATGTCCGCCGCGGCGAGCGCAGGTGCATCGTTGACGCCATCACCGACCATGATCACCTTGCCGTCGGCGCGGGCGCCCCGAATCACCGCGAGCTTGGCCGCTGGCGACAGGGCCGCATGGACCTCCGTCACCCCCAACATGGATCCAACCGATTCGGCAACATCTGCCCGATCCCCGGTCAACATCGCTTGCCGTTTGATGCCCTCTCGACGCAGGAGTCGGAGCGCACGAGGCGCCTCAAGGCGAACGCGGTCAATCAACTGCAATGCGCCCACGAGTTCACCATTGACGCCGACAAAGACAGCCGACGCACCGGCATAGCTCACGCGCTTGGCGAACGCTTCCACCCAGGACGGCTCGGCGGACGAGCCCAAGACATAAGGCAATGAGCCGATGGAGACGACATGCCCGTCAACGCGGCCGCAAACGCCAGCGCCCGGACTCTCGACAACCCCACTTGGCAGTCGCAGCTTTGCACCCTGTTCGCGCGCAGCCTTGGCGACGGCTTCTGCCGTGACGTGATTCGATGCCTGTGCGATTGATCCGGCCAGGCCCAGCACAACATCGGACGCGTAGTGCGGTGCGCATTCAACATCGACCAGTCGTGCAAATCCGCTGGTGAGCGTGCCAGTTTTATCGAAGAACAGCGTGTCGGCCAACGCCAGCCGCTCGAGCGCGCCGCCGCCTTTGACCAGCACGCCTCGCTTGGCACAACGCGACAGCCCTGAAACGATGGCGACGGGCACTGCCAGGATAAGCGGACACGGCGTAGCCACGACAAGCACGGCAAGACAACGCGCCGAATCACCCGTGAGAATCCAGCTTGCCCCAGCGAGGAGAACGGCGACGCCCCCAAAGGCAAAGGCGTACCGGTCAGCCAGCCTTACGGAAGGACTGCGCTCGGACTGCGCCGCACTGACTAGCCGGACAACGCCTGCAAACGTGCTCTTTTCGGCGGATGCACTCGCGATCATCTCGAAAGCGGCGCCCACATTCAGCACGCCGCTGCAAATGGCATCTGCCGTCAAACGATGGCGGGTGAGCGATTCTCCTGTCAACGTGGATTCATCGAGATCGGCAGGCCCGGACAAGGTGCCATCCACCGGCACGACTTCACCGTGCCGCACCAGCAACCGGTCACCCGCTTGCACCTTCTCCAGACTGACTTGGTGCCACTGCCCGTCGGCGAAGCGATTGGCCCGCTTGGGTGCATGGCCGAGCAACGCGGTCATCTCGCGCTGCGCACGCGCTTGCGCGAAGTCTTCCAATGTGCGCCCCGTCGCGAGCATCAACGCAATGACCGCTGCGACCAGCACCTCGCCGGACAGGAGCGCAAAGCTGATCGATATCACTGCCAGAACATCCACGCCGGCCTGCCGTCGCATCAGTGACCGAACAATCGTGACGACCAGGGTTAGCCAGTTTGGAACGACACCAATCAGCCAGAGTTGCCACGCCAGGACATCGGCACCGAGGTACCGTGCCCACAACCCGGCCGCCAGAGTCAGCGCCGACACGGCAAGCAATGCTACGTTGGCGAGCAAGCGCGTGGAGTGCATCATTGAGCCTCTTGTCGGCGCAGTTTTCATGTGCGCTAGATCATGCGGCGCAGCAGCCGATCCTTCAGGATGAATTCGTGCCAGAGCGCCGCGGCGGCATGCAGCCCCACCGCGATATAGACCAGCGTGGCGCCCGACTCATGCACCTCCTTGGCCAAGTGCGCCAACGTCTTGTCTTGTGCAACCGCCAGCGGCAGATCCAGCCCGAACGGTTGGATCGGCTTGCCACCCCAGGCCAGTGCCAACAGGCCCAGAACGGGCATCCCAACCATCAGTGTATAGAGCGCGCCATGCGTAACTCGTGCTGCAAGCTGCATCAGCGGTGTGCCCGGAACGGGAGGCGGGGCCTGCGTGGCCACCCGGGCCAATAGGCGCAACACCATCAAAGCGAGCAAGGAAAGCCCCGCCGTCTGGTGAATGATGAATAGCGCTGCGCGCTCGGCACTGCCTTTCGGGAAGAAATCCATGATTTCGATGGCCACGACGGCGATCAACACCGCCAGGACCACCAGCCAATGGAGCGCGCGCATGGTGAAGGAGTATTTCAGTTCGGATTGCATAGCGTTATCCAGGATGTGTTGAGTAAGAGGTCAAGCGGCAGCAGATCAATCGTCGAAGTCCCACATCCGATGCAGATCGAGCTGGAGACGGCTGTCTGCCTCCAGCAGGTCGACGCGGGCGAGCCTCTCGGCCAGTTGGGCCTCGGCCAGACTACGGCGCGCGGCCAATAGCTCAGTCAGGCCCGACTCCCCTGCGCGATACGCGCGCATTGCCCGGTCGGAAGCGCTTTTTTGCAGCGTAGCCGCTTCCATCTGCGCTTGCGCGCTCGCCCGCTTGCCTTGCAAGTTGCCATAGAGCACATCGAATTCGGCACCGAGCCGCCGCTCGGCACCCAGCCTGCGCCGTGCCGCCGTTTCTGCATCGGCAGCGGCCGCCACCGCCGTTGAGCGACGATGCGCAGAACCGATCGGCATGGCAACGCTCACACCCATGATGCGTTCGGCACCGCCGCGCTCCACCGTAACAAACATGCCGACGGTCGGGTCGGGCCGACGCTCCAGATCGGCGCGCTTGGCCATCTGCTGCGCCTGCGCCTCTTCTGCCATGGCAAGCCGGTATTCGTGACTGTCCTGGATGTACTGGGTACGCAGTCGGTCTGGTGGATCGTGTGGATCTCGTTGCAACGGGGGTAGCGCGGTATCGGCGCCGAACGCGGGATGGCCCAGCCCTGGAAACCGGGCTTGCAACTCCGCCTGCGCAGTCTGTTCCGCTGCCGCGGCTGTCGCCAGCATGGCTTGCGTGCGCGCGCGATCAGCTGCGGCCATTTCGGCATCCAGGCGTGAGGCATCGCCCACTTGAACCCTGCGGGCAGTCAGCGCCGCCAGATCGGCAGCTGCCTTGGCATTTTCCAGCGCGGCCAGGCGTGCCTGGCCTGCTCGTACGGCACCAAACCACAGAGTCAGAACCTGGCGCGATGCCTCATGGCGTGCGTCCTTGACGGCAAGCTGGCCCGCCTCGGCGGCCGCGTCGGCGAGCTGCGCATCGGCTTGCGCTTTGCCCCATAGCCGTAAGGGCCGCTCCACAGTGATCTGCCCTTCGGCATGGCGCTCGGAAGGGTCGCGCACCTGGCGGCGTTGGCCAATCGCACGCACCACGGTTTCCGCCGTGCCGGCGCGGACGCCTTCAGCCCGGGCCAGTACGGCATCGCGGCGGGCCTCCGCCGCCAGCACATCGGGCGACAGCGCGACGGCCTCGCGCACGGCGTTCTCGGATGGCAGATGGCTCGACGAACCTTGCGCTTGCGCTACGGCCGTCCAAAGCACCAGCGTGCCCGCTCCCGCCAATACGATGCGAAACAGATCCAACCTCATTGTGAATCTCCTTGCCCGGCAGCCGCACGCGGCCGAGGCAACCCAAAGCGTTCAAACAGCAGGGGCAGAAGAAGCAGCGTCAGCGCAGTCGAAGAGATCAGCCCACCTGACACGACGATCGCCAGCGGCCGCTGAATTTCTGACCCTGGCCCGCTGGCCAGCAGCAGCGGAATCATCCCCAGCGCGGTAATGCAGGCCGTCATCAGGACGGGCCGCAGGCGGTCTCGCACGCCGGCGCGTACGGCTTGCGCCATGCCCAGGCCGGACTCCAGCAGCGTGTTGAAGTGCGAGACCAGCACCACGCCGTTGAGCACCGCGATCCCGAGCAACGCGATGAAGCCCACGGAGGCGGGCACCGATAGGTATTCGCCCGATATCCGCAACGCAGCAATGCCGCCCACGAGCGCGAACGGAATGTTGGCGACCACCAGCACGGCCTGCCGCACCGAGCGAAACGTCAATATCAGCAAGAGGAAGATTGCGCCCAGGGCCAATGGAACAACCAGCGCAAGGCGCGCTGCGGCGCGTTGCTGGTTCTCAAACTGGCCGCCCCACACGACGCGCAATCCTTTTGGCAACGTGCCAATGCCGCCGACTGCTGCCTGGGCTTCTTGCACGAAGCCGGCCAGGTCCCGACCATCGACATTGGCCTGGATCACGGCAAACCGGGCGCCGTCTTCATGGTTGATGCGCACAGGCCCATCCACGCGCTCGATATGCGCCAGAGAGGTGAGCGGCCATGCTTTTCCGTCGGGTGCCGTCACCAGAAGGCTGGTCAGATTTTCGGGTGCCTGCCGCAAGCCTGCTCCGCCACGCAAGATCAACGGCGTGCGGACGATGCCCTCGGGCACCACGCCAATCCGGTCGCCCTCGATCAGCGCCCGCAGTTGCGCCTGCAGCGCGTCGCCGGAGAAGCCAGCCTGACCGACGGCCGCCCGGTCCAGCGACACCTTCAGGTACTGCACGCCGCTGTTGCTGGGCGCAATCACCTCTGCCGCACCCGGGATGGTGCGGACCTTGGCAGCGATGGCCTGCGCCGCTGCATCGATGGCGGCAAGGTCGCTGCCGAAGAGCTTGATGGCAACGTCGCCGCGTGTGCCGGTCAGCATCTCTGAGACACGCATCTCAATGGGCTGCGTGAAGCCGTAGATCACGCCCGGGAAGCGCTCCATGACGCGCCGGATGGCTACCGCGATGTCTTCCTTGCTACCGCGCCACTGATCCTTGGGCTTGAGCACCAGGAAGGTGTCGGTTTCGTTCAGGCCCATCGGGTCCAGCCCAAGATCATCCGAACCCGAGCGCGCGACGATCGAGCGTATTTCCGGCACCTCCTTGAGGAGCGCCTGCTGCACACGTTGATCCATGTCGAGCGACGCAGCGAGCGAAACAGACGGGGCCTTCTGCAACTGCACGATCAGATCGCCCTCGTCCATCGTCGGCATGAAGGTCTTGCCGACCGACATGTACAACACCACGGCCAGCGCCAATGCTGCCCCGGCCAGCCCGAACACCGTGCGGCGATGCGTTGTCGTCCATGCCTGGATTCGCGCGAAACCGCTCGCGACCTTCCGCATCAGCCAGGGCGGTTCATCCGCATGTGAAAGCAAGAGCAAGGAAGCGAGGGCCGGGACCACCGTAAAGGCAATCACCACGGACGAGGCCAGCGCCAGCACGATGGTCAGCGCCACCGGCCCGAAGAGCTTGCCCTCCAACCCTTGCAATGACAGCAGCGGCAGAAACACGATGGCAATGATCGACACGCCCGACAGCATGGGTACCGCTACCGTTGCCACTGCATGGCGGATGACCGCACCGCGCAGCGCCGGATCTGTCTTGTGGTCTTGCGCGCGCGCCATGGCCGTCTCGATGTTCTCGACCACGACGACGGCCGCATCGACGAGCATGCCCAGTGCAATGGCGAGCCCGCCAAGGCTCATCAGGTTGGCCGTCAGACCCACATAGCGCATCAGGAGAAAGGTCGCCAGCATCGACAGCGGCAGAGTGGCCGCCACGACCAGGGCTGCCCGCACCCCACCCAGGAACAAATACAGCGTAATGACGACCAGCACGCTGGCTTCAATCAACGCGCGAACCACGGTATTGGCCGCACGGGTGACCAGCTCGCCGCGGTTGTAGAAGACGTGGGTCGACATGCCCTTTGGCAACTGCGGGCCGAGCGCATCGAGCCGCGCCTGTACCGCCTCGACCAGCTTGCGGGCATCGCTGCCGCGCAGGCCCAGCACCAGTCCTTCAACCGCTTCGCCGTTGCCGTCTTTGCTGACAGCGCCGTTGCGGGTCGCCTCGCCCAGCCGCACGGTTGCCACATCGCCGACCGTGACCGCAGGCGCGGAAGATAGGCCCTGTGCCGGCACCACGACAATCGCACGCAGATCATCCAGCCCGCGCACGCCGCCTTCTACACGCACGACCCAATGCTCGTCGCCGCGATCCAGCCGCCCTGCTCCGTCGTTGCGGTTGTTGGCGTCCAGCGCCTGGCGCAATTGGTCAAGGGTGACAGCGCGTGCGCGCAACCGCGCCGGGTCCGGTGTCACCTCATAGCTGCGCACCTCGCCGCCGAGGGCGTTGACGTCGGCCACACCCGCCACGGTGCGCAGCGCTGGCCGGATCACCCAGTCCAGCACGCGGCGCCGCTCGGCCAAGGAATAGCCATCGCCCTCCACCGTGAACATGAACATCTCGCCCAGCGGCGTGGTGATGGGCGCCAGGCCGCCCACAGCCGTCGACGGCAGATCGCGCGCCAAGCCGGCCAGACGCTCTGATACCTGCTGGCGCGCCCAGTAGACGTCCACCCCCTCTTCAAAATCGACGGTCACATCGCTGATGCCGTATTTGGACACCGAGCGCACGATCGTCTTGTGCGGCAGGCCGAGCAGCTCCTGTTCGATCGGCGTCGAGACCCGCTGCTCGACCTCCTCAGGCGTCATGCCCGGCACCTTCAGCACAACCTTGACCTGTGTCGGCGAGATATCGGGAAACGCGTCGATCGGCAGGTTCAGATACGCCCAGACGCCGGCGGCAGCCAGCACACCGGCCGCGATCAGCACCAGCACGCGCTGGCGCAACGAAAACTCAATCAGGCGGGGCAACATCACTGCTCTCCCGCCAGCAAGCCCTTGAGCGCACCGACACCTGTCACCGCTACGCGCGTACCGGCTGGCAAGTTGGCACGGATGATGGCGATGGCGTCGTCTGTACTGGCGACAGTGACATCCTGGAAGCGGAAGCCCTTATCGGTCGCGACGAACACGCCTGGCACGCCCCGCACGTAGACCAACGCGGCCACAGGAACCCGCAGCAGGCCAGAGGCGCTTGCATCGGCCTGGCCGCGCAGCTTGAGCGTGACATTGACGCTCTCCCCGGCACGCAGGTCTCCACGCCGCTCCAGCGATGCGCGCACACGCACGCCTGCAGTGCCATCACCGGAGGGCGCAACACCAATGACCGAGCCCCCCGCGCCGCGTTGCGCGACCTCGACGCGGTCACCTGTGGCCGGCACCGGTATATCGCGGCCGACGAGCAGGTCCAGTTCCAGAGCGGCCGGGTCAACGATCCTGAAAAGGGGTGCCGCCGCTTCTACGCGCGCCCCCGGAACGGCGTTGACTTCGGACACCACACCGCCACGGCTGGCAACCAATTGCGCCTCACCAACCGGGCCGCTGAATGCGATGCCCGCGGAGGCCAGCTCTGCCCGCCTCGCCTTGACCATGGCGCCGGCTTCAGCGGCCCTCGCCTGCGTTGCCTGCCAACGGCTTGCAGCGATGATGCCGTCGTCATACAGCGCCTTGTCGCGTGCGAGCGATTGCTGCGCGAGCCGCGCCTGCGAGTTGGCTTCCGTCAGTGCGCGGCTGGTTTCGAAGAGCTGCGGGCTCAAAAAACCGGCCAGCGGCTGGCCCGCCCGGACGGTTTGCCCGACCGACACCAACACCCGGGGCACCATGCCCCCGTATGGGGCGGCCACCACATATTGCGCATCCGGCTTGAGAACGACACGCGCATGCGTGCCGACCTCCAGCCCTGAAGCAGCGGCGACTGGGCCGAAGCGCACGCCGAGGGAGCGCGCCTGCTCAGCCGATAGCGGCACCACTTGGGCGCCTGCTTGGGCAGCGGCCTGCTCAAGGGGAAACGCGATCAGCGCAATACACGCACTGGCCGCGACGATTCGTTTGAAAGACATGCCTGACTCCAATCCTCGGAGGCGACGCCACGGACGCCACCTCTGATTGCCGCGCATACGCGAGCGAGCTCAAGATCAACCGTCGCTCAGCATTTCCATGCGACGCGAACGACAAACTCTTATGGTGGATGGCCCATGGAAAGCGGAGTTGCTACCGCCGCGTAGCGTTAGGCGTGCGCAATGCAGCAAAAGACAGCGCTTTTGACACATTCATCATCGCCAATGCAGACACGAGAGGCTTGTTGCAAGTCAACAAGTCACGGAGCAACGCGCACGCCGGCCGTCAACCGGGTACGGATCAGAACTTCAGCGGGGGAGCTTGGGCCGGAGGTGGCCGATTGATGCGATCGCGCCAGCGCGCTCGAACAGGCGCTGGCTGATAGGCGGGACGTAATACAGCGGCGCCGGCAAGCGCCGCAAGGAGAAGGAACGTCAGCGCGGATACGCCGGCGGCGGCCGCTGCCCAAAGAAATGCGGCAAGGTCTGCCGGGCCAATGGCAGGCTCGACATCCACCTCGAAGGGTTCCTGGCTCGTCAATGCCCAGTCATGAAGACGGGGTGCGACCTCCGCAATAGCGGGAGGACGGTGAGCAAACGATACGGATTGGAAATGAGAATCAACCGCGGCGGGAAGCGCGGTGTGCACGTGCAGGCCAGATTGTTTCGGTGTTCCGAGATGGCCGTGCAGAAGCGGGCTTAGCAGCTGCATCAACACGATGGTCAACAACAGCATTGCCCGGAGCGAGAGGCTTGCGGTCGCACGTGACATTTGCGAATTGTAACGCAATGTGCCTTTCGTTTGGCGGCACCAGGCCACTGGCTCCCCAGAAAACTCTGGCCGCCAAGCGCTTCGTACGTGCATCGTGAGATGTCCCGAAACAGCAGCCGACGGTGCGGCAATCAAGCTCAACCGATTCCCATCGGAGACAGTCCCACCACAGCATGCGTCAACGCATATGCCGACGAATACTCCAGCTCGCCCGAGGCCTGCGCGTGGATCGTGAACAGCGGTTGCCCAACATTCACTTGATCCCGCAGTCGCACACGCATCTGTACGCCCGCGACTTGACGCATCGGCGCGCCCGCAAGCTTTGCAATGCGGGCAAGGTGGCGGTTGTCGATGTGGGTGACGATGCCATTTTGCTCGGCAACGACGTCGCGGCGGAACACGGCTTCTCCGGGGATGCGCAAGCCACCCTGCGCCTCGCAGATCGCTTCGAACTTTCGCCATGCAGCACCGCTGTCCAGCAGGTCGGTTGCCATGACAAGCCCCGTTCCGGCAACAGCCGTACCGCAAAACTCCAGCAATGCGCCGGCCAGCAATAGAGACCGTTCCCGCAAGTCGAACGGCGCGGTAGGGGTCCGTTGGAGTACAGCCAGAACGTCTCTTGCTTCCAGCGCAGGGCCGATCCCGCGGCCAACGGGCTGCGCGCCATCCGTGCGCACCATCAGCACCTGCACCCCAAAAGCTTGCGCCACACGCTTGAGCAGCATTTCAAGGCGTTCAAGGTCTTCGACACTGCGGACTTTGGCCGTCGGCCCCACAGGCACGTCGATCAACACATGGGTGGACCCGGCCGCGATCTTCTTGGAGAGAATGGACGCCACAAGCTGGGCATCGCTGTCGACGTCCAGTGCCCTTTCCACTCGAATCAAGACGTCGTCCGCCGGGCTGAGACTCAATGCCCCGCCCCACGCGAGCGATGCCCCAACCTGCCCCACAACGCATCGCAACTCTGCCGCGCTCAGGTTGACGCGGGTGAGCGTTTCCATCATGTCGGCGGTGCCCGCAGGCGAGGTGATGGCGCGTGACGACGTTTTAGGCAGCAGCAGCCCCGCCGCCGCACAGATGGCAACGACGATAGGGCTGGTGCGATTGCCGGGCAGACCGCCCACGCAGTGCTTGTCTGCCACGACCGCGCGGTCCCACTGCAGACGCTCTCCGGAGTCGACCATCGCTTGTGTGAGGTCGATGGTCTCCTTGATGGTCATGCGACCAGATGCGCAGGCACTCAGGAATGCCGCGATATGGACATCGGCATAACGCTCATGCGAGATGTCAGCAATGATCTCCTGCAATTGCTTGGCGTCCAGATGCCCGCCATAGATCTTGGCCCGCAGGGCGCGCAGCGACTCAAGCGACGGCGCGTGCCTGACGCAGACTTCGTCACCCGGGCGCGCCATCAACGAATCGACCGCGCTGGCTGACAGGCTCACCTCATGCTTTTCCAGCAACCCCGAGCCCACGAGGTTCAGCGTGGCGATCAGCGATCGCTGCCCGATCTGGACTTCTACGCGGGCCTGCGCGGCAAAGCCCTCGGACCGGCAGATCGCGCTGTCCGGGTGCATGTAGATGACGTGCTCCTGCCACGTGTCAATGCCAAGCGCCTTGAACCTGAGGCATCCCGGCGGCGCAACGGGTGCGTCAACCGAGGGCATGGAGATGGTGGTCATGACAGGCACGTCAGCCAGCGAAACGGAAGTGCCCGCTGTGCAGCGTGATCTCCTTGGAACCTGTTTGCTCGAACAGAAGGCGTGCAACTTCTTCGATATCTCCGCGGTGCACCTTGAACGCGCTCAGCAGATCGTCCGACCGGCAGGAAAGCGCACCAAAATGATCCTCGAGGGCTTCCGCCGTGATTGCGTAGCTTGCGGAGCAGCCATCGACCGACGCGCGGCATTGCAGGCGCGGCCCTGCTGCGCAGTATGTCGGGTCGTCAGGCAGGAACCTGATCTGTTTCATGATGGCCTCCAGATACGAAAGCGCCCCGGTCAAACAAGCATCTGTTTGCTCAAAGGCAGGGGTAGATCAAACATGCGTGAAATGGCATCGACCAGCGGCCCTGTCAGTGCAATCTGGTTCGAAGGATGCGGGATCGTGTCGCACGTGACCACCTCGGCGCTGGCCGCACACAGCTGGCTGTACGCGTCGGCGGCGAACACAGCATGCACTCCTACGCATACCGGCTGCGGTTTGCCGGCGCGCTGCAGCAAGCCTGCGGCCGCAAGCATCGTGCGCCCGGTCGAGATGATGTCGTCGACGAGTACCGGCACACACCTTGGTGGAATGTTCGGCAACTCAGTCACTTCCACGTGCCACGCACTGTGTCGCGTCTTGGTCAATGCTGCCCATGGGGCCCCGCACATGCCTGCTACTTGCTCGACCCACTGCCTGCTTTCCTCGTCAGGCCCGATCAGGAACGGCGCCTGTACATGGGTCTGAATCCATTCGGCAATGGCAGGGGCGGCTTCCACGGCGACCGTCGGCACGCGATAGACCTCCGACAAATGCGAAATGCGATGCAAGTGCGGATCCACCGTGACAAGCCAGTCGAACACGGGATTGAGCAAGGCGGCAAAGTGTTCCGCAGCGCGAATCTCGCCCGCATTGAAGATGACATCCTGCCGCATATACGGCAGGTACGGCGCAATCAGGCCAACGCGGCGCGCCCCGCCCTGGCGTGCGGCAATTGCCAGCCAGAGCAGTGGCAAGAGCTTCTCGTCGGGATGATCGAGTGTGCAGACAATGGCCACTTCTGCGCCGTGCACGGGCGTGTAAAGCCGCACGTACGACTCTCCGTCGGGAAAGTGGGTCACTGCGGCATGCCCCAACTCCGCGCGCAGCGGAATGGCAAGTCGCATGGTGGCGGTGTCGCAGCCGGGCATGGCAATGAGCACACGCTGCGGGTCCAGGGCAACGGTCGGGGCGGTCATGCACCCTCCAGTTCGTAGGACTGGCGGTACTCCGGCATGCGGACCGGCCACTGCAATTCATGCTCGATCCGCTGGCGCAAGGCGTCGCTGGCGGCTGGCTCGCCATGCACGATGAAGGTCTGCTGTGGCGGCCGCGTGAAGCCCCGTAACCAGGTCATCAGTTCATTGGCATCCGCGTGGGCGGACAGATTCTGGATCTGCTCAACCGAGGCTCGGATGGCAACCTCGCGTCCGTGCACGCGCAACGCCCTTTGACCGGCCAGCAGCGCGGCGCCCCGCGTGCCGGCGGCCTGGAAGCCCGACATCAGGATGGCGTTGCGCTTGCCGCCGCCAAAGCTCTTGAGGTGATGCAGCACCCGCCCGCCGGTTGCCATGCCGCTTGCCGCAAGAATGATCTTGGGCGCGCGATCGTTCCCCAGATGCCTCGACTGTTCAGGGCTCTGCACCGGAATGGCCAATGCACAGGCGGCCTGGCAGTCGGCAGCCTCGATATGCAGATCGTCAATATGATGCGCAAACACCCCCGTCGCCAGTTCGGCCATCGGGCTGTCGAGGTAGATCGGCACATGTGGAATCCGATGCTCGCGGATCAGCATGTAAAGGCAATACAGAAGCTCCTGCGTACGCCCCACAGCGAAAGCCGGAATCAGCAGCGTGCCGCCCTGCCCGATGGTCCGCTGCACAACCTGCTCGAGTGCATCGAGCGGGTCCCCCTCCGGATGCACGCGATCGCCATAGGTCGATTCGACCAACAGGGTATCGGCCTCCGCAATGGGCTCGGGTGGCCGCATGACGGGATCGACCTGCCGCCCCAGGTCGCCGGAGAAGACAATGCGGCGCCCCTCGGTCAGCAATGTTGCCGTGGCCGCACCGATGATGTGTCCTGCACGGTGGAACTCGGCTTCCACGCCGTCGGCAACGGAGAAGCGCTCGCCATAGCCGACGGGATGCAGCCGGCGTAACGCCCTGGCGGCGTCCTTTTCGTCATAGAGCGGCAACGCGGGATGATGGCGCGAGAACCCTTCGGCATTCGCGTACTGTGCATCCTCCTGCGCAAGCCGAGCGCTGTCAGGCAGCAGGATGTTGCACAGTTCAGCCGTGCCTTTCGTGCAATAGACCGGACCATGAAACCCATTGCGCACGAGCAGCGGCAGGTAGCCGCTGTGGTCGATATGGGCATGCGTGAGCACGACCGCATCGATGTGATGCGGGTTGACGGCAAGCTTGTCCCAGTTGCGCAGACGCAGCGACTTGTAGCCCTGAAACAGCCCGCAGTCGACCATCACACGGTGCGCGCCGGTCTCAAGCACATACTTTGAGCCCGTCACCGTGTCGGTTGCGCCGAGAAATTGCAGCCGCATGCCACAGACCCCTGGCGCCTAGCGAATCGTGATGCGCTGCTGTGGAGAGGCGTCCTTCTTGGGCAGCGTCACACGCAGCAGTCCGTTTTCGTACGTGGCGTCGACCTTGCTCTCATCGACTGCCGCATCCAGCGTGAACATGCGCTGCATGGTGCCGCTGTAGCGCTCGCTGCGGATGATGCGTTCGCCTTCCTTCTCTTCGGAAGTGCGCTCCACCTTGGCCGAGATCATGACCGTACCGCGATCGACCGTCACGTCGATATCTTCCTTTTTCGCACCCGGGATTTCTGCGACAACGCTGTATGCCTTGTCAGACTCCGTCACATCCACCTTGAATGGCAGCACGCTATCCATGCTGCCGCGAACCGAGCGCAGAAGCCCCTGGAAGATATCGCCAACCGGTTCAATGGCGAACGGGTCATAACGCTTGAGTTGACTCATGACTGCCTCCTGATGAGTGATCCCAGGGTTCCTGGGGTCAATAGATTCATCGTGGCACGGCAGTGCCGGAGCGCCTTGCGGCAGATCAACGGTGGCGCACGGTAGCCGTCGCAAGCGCGGCCTGGGACTCGCATCAAGCACATCGCTTCTGAGGTGCCGGCTGCCGTGTCAGGCTTTCCTGACATGGAAACCCGCGGCTCCGACAGCATTCTCAGCGCAGCCTGCATGACGCCGGCGTGTGCACTGCCAATACTGGTGGCACACCACCAAACAGCGCAGCATCTTGTCGCATCGCCCCCCTAGAACTCGACAACGCCCAGCCAGTACAACGGAGCGCGCCATGAGCCGGAACATCGAATGCATCGCCCTGTGGAATGCGCCGCAAGACCTCGCCGCTTTTGACACTGCGCTTCCTGTTGGCGCACACCTTGTAGCGGACCGCCATGGGTACGAACACCACGGCATCTATGTCGGCAATGGGCAGGTCATTCACTACGCCGGCTTCTCGCGCCGTCAGCGCCGCGGGCCGGTGGAGCGCATCTCCATTGGCTGCTTTGCATGCGGTTTTGCAGTGACCATCCAGCGCGACGCCAGCCCCTGCTACGACGGTGAAGAAGTCGCCCGCCGTGCCGGTTCACGCCTGGGGGAGCGCAATTATCGGCTGCTGACCAACAACTGCGAGCACTTCTGTTCGTGGTGCCTGTTCGGAGAATGCCGCAGCGCACAGGTGGAGGCGTGCCTGAAAAGCCCCGTGCGAGCTGCGCGCACGCTATTCAAGCTGATGCTGCTGGCGCTTTCGACCGAATGTCGGACCGCACACCCGCAGGCTCGGGCCGCGTGACACCGGAGAACTCCATGCCCCAATGCAATACCTCGTTGCGCGAGCTGGTCACCAAGTGGTTTGGCCTGAGCGATATGCCGCATCTGCGAATCACGCGCCTGCATTGCCCCGGCGTCGATTGCGGCTGCGTGCGGGCGGAGCTGACGACATCCGCCCGCCCGCTTGCCATCGTCTTCTTTCGTCACCAGGCGGGCTGCTGGAGGTTGTTTCCGCCATCGCCCACACGCCGCCGATAGTGGCAACGTAAGTTTTCCTGCTGTAAGCCGACCCCAACTTGCGGGTGGGTTGATCCGCATCAACCGTCATTCCGGCTCAGGCACGAACATCAAGGTTCGATCCGGATGCCGGTTGACGCACGACCAAGCGAAGGTGAACACGTGAAAGAGAGTATGCAGCCACGGCAGCAAAGGTTCTCGCTCTGGTACGCCGTCATCGTCGCGTTGACCATGCTGGCGTTCCAGACGCTGTTCATGTCCGAGCAGGTCGACACACTCCCCTACAGCGACTTCAAGGCCCTACTGCATGCGGGCAAGATCAAGGACGTCGCCATTGGTGACCAGGACATCACCGGCACGTTCTCGACGGAAGGCGTCGAGGCGTTGCTGACGCAGCAGCAAGTCGATGCCATCCACCGTACGGGCAAGGGCGACCATCCTTTCCAGACCCTTCGCGTGAATGACCCGGCTCTTGTTCAGGAGCTGGAGGCGGCAAAGGTGCGCTTTGTCGGTCGGCCGGACAACAAATGGTTGAGCACCCTCTTGTCGTGGGTTGTGCCTGCGCTCCTGTTCTTCGCGGTTTGGAACTTCCTGATCCGGCGCATGGGCGGGGCCGCCGCCGGTGGGCTGATGGAAATCGGTAAGAGCAAGGCAAAGGTCTACATGCAAAAGGAAACCGGCGTGACCTTCGCCGACGTTGCCGGCATCGATGAAGCCAAGGACGAGCTGTCGGAAATCGTGAGCTTTCTGAAAGAGCCACTGCGGTATCAGCTCCTGGGCGGCAGGATTCCCAAGGGCGTGTTGCTTGTGGGGGCACCCGGCACGGGCAAGACGCTGCTTGCCAAGGCAGTTGCCGGTGAAGCAGGCGTGCCTTTTTTCAGCATGAGCGGGTCGGAGTTTGTCGAGATGTTCGTTGGTGTAGGTGCCGCACGCGTGCGGGATCTGTTCAGCCAGGCCGAATCCATGGCGCCATGCATCATCTTTATCGATGAACTCGATGCCCTGGGCAAGACGCGTGCGTTCAACCTGGTTGGTGGCAATGAAGAGCGCGAGCAGACGCTGAACCAGCTTCTGGTCGAAATGGACGGCTTTGACAGCAACAAGGGCGTCATCATCATGGCCGCGACGAACCGGCCCGAAATACTTGACCCTGCGCTGCTTCGTCCTGGCCGGTTTGACCGTCATGTCGCCCTGGACCGTCCGGACCTCAAGGGGCGAGAGCAGATCCTCAAGGTCCACGCCAAAAACGTCACGCTGGGGGCCGATGTCGACCTAGGCAAGATTGCCGCCCGAACACCGGGCTTTGCCGGCGCCGACCTGGCCAACCTCGTCAACGAGGCGGCGCTTCTTGCGGCGCGCGAAGGTAAATCCGCCGTCGAGACCACCGACTTTGACCAGGCGCTTGACCGCATCGTTGGCGGCCTGGAGAAGAAGAACCGCGTGATGAACGCCACGGAAAAGGAGACCATTGCGTACCACGAAGCCGGCCATGCCATCGTGGCCGAGCACCGCCCCCTGGCCGATCGCGTTTCGAAGGTTTCCATCATTCCAAGAGGCATCGCGGCCCTGGGCTACACGCAGCAGACACCTACGGAGGACCGCTATCTCCTCAAGCACAGCGAATTGCTGGACCGGCTCGACGTGCTGCTGGGCGGCTACGTTGCCGAGCAGATCGTGTACCACGATGTATCGACCGGTGCGCAAAACGACTTGCAACGCGCCACTGACATGGCCCGCCAGATGATTACCCAGTTCGGCATGAGTGAACAGCTCGGACTGGCGACCTATGAGCAGACGCCCAACCCGCTACTCGCCGGCACAGGCTTGATGCAGCGCGAGCGCAAGGAATATAGCGAAGACACAGCCCAGTTGATCGATGCGGAAGTGCGCAAGGTGTTGTCCGATGCCAGCGCACGCGTGACCGCAACACTGGAAGGCCAGCGTGCCAAACTGGACGCTTTGTCGCGTATGTTGCTGGACAAGGAGGTGGTTGACCGCCACGACCTCGACATGATTCTGGCTGGCAACGTGACCCCAATGCCGCCCCCGAAGGCAGAAGCGGGCTCCCCCGCCAGCGTTCCAGCGCTAGTGCCCGCGCAACAGCCGCATTCACGGTAACAGCGCCGTGGTCAATGGCTCGATGGCGGAGGTTTCGTCCAGATGGATCAGCGCGTCAAACTGGGCACCGATGGCGGCATCGAAGTAGTGCGAGGCGTACTCGGTTTTCGGCAGGTACAGCACACCGATTGCCCGCTCCAGCAGCGGCTCATGGAACACATCTGCCGCCGCATCGCCAAGCGGCAGGAGGAAGCGATCCAGCCCGGTGCTATGGAACACATGTTCCCAACTGTCCGGCCGCGCGGGGCGCACCCATTTCCGCTCGGCCTCGCCGCCCCACTCGGATGCGGCGCATACATGGCCCGTATAGGTGGTAAAGCCGACAAGCAATGCGGCGCCTCCCACCCGCTCACGCACGAGCTGTCCAAGGTTCCACTCATGCCGGCTGGCGGACTCCGTTGCCCGCGCATCGCCCACATGCGAGTTGTGCGCCCACACGACGACCCGTCCGTCGCCGCCTCGGCGCTGCCGGTATGCAGCCAAACCAAACAGCGTTTGTGCCATGTGCGCATCGCGCAGGTTCCACGTATTGACGCGGTGCCCGAATGATTCGCGGTAGTACGCTTCTGCGTTGACGACAACGATGGCGTTCTGCTCGGCAAAGAAATGCGAGTCGATGGCAGCGATCCCGTCCTGCTCGATCAGCCTGGCCTCGCTTGCCCGAAGCCGACGCAGTTGCTCGACCACCTCGCGTTGCGCTGGCAGCCTCAAACCTGCGGCGGCTTCGTAGCCGTACGTCATGGGTTCACGCACATGGTCCAGTGCCGCGTAGTGCATGCGCGCCACCGCTGCCTGCTCGGGGTCGGTCTTCTGCAGGTATTCGATGACGGCCTCGGCAGACCGGTACAGGCTGTACAGATCCAACCCATAGACGCCCACACGTTCTGAGGCAGCAAGGGCCGTATTGTGCTCATGCAGCCAGGTGATGAAGTCGAGCATCTCCGGGTTGCGCCACATCCACTCCGGAAAACGCTGGAAATCGCCTAGCGCCTCGGTAGCGGTGTCTGCGCCCTCGCCCTGGACATAGCGGTTGATGCGCCACACGTCCGGCCAATCCCCCTCGATGGCGACAGCGTCAAAGCCGCCTTGCACAATCAGCTGCCGTGTGATGTCTGCGCGTGACTGATAGAACTCGCGTGTTCCGTGCGTAGCCTCGCCAAGAAGAACGTAGCGCTTTCCCTTTGCCATCTCCAGCAGGGGGGCGTAGTCGGCAGCGCTTCCGGTGAGGCGGCTGGCCGCTTCGCGGACACCAAGAAAAGGCGTGAGAGGGGCAGACATGGGCGACGGACTCCACGGATGCAGCGGCAGTATCTGCAGTCTAGGCAGCGCTGATACACGTCGATTGCGCTATCTCAAGCGACGATCCACTCGGCATTGCGGCGCAACTCGACTCGAGTCTGGCCCGATGAGAGCTGCTGCACGCAGAGTTGATTCAGCCCAAAGTGCGCCGCGCTGCGGGAGGTACTCTGAGAATTGTCCACCGCGACTGCGTTGCAGATTCTGGTCTGCAGCAGGCCGGAGGAACTCGCCCTCATAGGAGTCAACATGAAACAACGCTCTCAATCCGAACGAGTGCGGCCGGCACGCTGGAGCCCATTTGCCGTCGAGCCGATCCACAACCGGTATCGGCAACCAGACAAGGCACCCGCGGCAAGCTGCTGCCCAGTCTGCGGTGCTGTCTACCTCAAGGGCCGCTGGTTATGGCGCAGTCCACCGCCCGGAGCCACTTCGTTGATCTGCTCTGCATGCCAGCGTGCCGCCGACCAGATGCCTGCGGCTAGAATCCACCTCTCGGGGGACTTTGAGGCGGCCCATCGGGAGGAGATCCTGACACTCGCACGCCACCGCGAGGCAGATCTGCGGGCAGATCATCCGATGGAGCGCATCATGGCCATCGAATCCACGAGCAGCGGCACTGACATCCTGACGACCGGGTTTCATCTGGCGCGCGACATCGGCCACGCAATCCACCATGCATTCCACGGGCACCTGACATTTGACTATGGCAACGCCGAAACCGAACTGCACGTGAAATGGAGCCGGTAGCGCCGAGGGGGCGTTCCGTAGCGCCCCCAGCCGCCTAGCCGACAGACCGATCATCCATACAACGGATCATCGCCGGCCTTGCGAGCCAAGCGGCGCTTCAACAGCGGTCAATCAGGCCGAGGCAGGTGCGACTCAAGTCAATGAGACCTCTGCGAAGCGCTGCTCGATTTCGGCGGCGCTGCCAAGTTCGGTACCGGCATGGCTCAACGCGGCTGCGGCGGCGGCCATGCCGTACCGAAATGCCTCTCGCATGCCTGCATCGCGGTTTAGCGCCCACACCATTCCGCCCACGAAGCTGTCACCTGCCCCAATCGTGCTGAGAATTGACGTTCCGACAGCACCCGAGCGGACAACCTCTTCCTGCGTGACGAGCATGGCGCCGCCCGCACCCAGGGTGAGCGCGACCACCTGCGCGTGCCCCTTGCGGACAATCTCCCGCGCAGTCTGCATGCAATCCGCTTCCGTCTCCAGCGCGTGCCCCGTCAGTTGCCGAAGCTCGTTCAGGCTCGGCTTGATCAGGTATGGCGTATGCGGCAACGCAGCACGCAATGCCGGACCGGCGGTGTCCAGTACGACGCGGCTACCGCGCGCCTTGGCCCTGTCAATGACCCATGCATAGAAATCGTCGGCAACCCCAAGTGGCAGGCTTCCGCTCAGCACCAGGTAGCGCGGCGCTGGTTGCAGCGCATCGAGGTGGTCCAGGCAGCGCTGCCATTCCGCCTCCAAGACGACCGGCCCCGGCATGACGAACCGGAACTCCCGGTGGCTGCACAGTTCCGTCACGGAAAAATTCTCTCGCGTCTCTCCTTCGATCCCGAGGGCTGCGAACGATAAGCCCTCTGCCGACAGGAGACGCGCCAATCGCTCGGCCACCGGACCGCCGGCAAGGTAGATGGCGAGGCAATCCCCGCCCAGGCGATGGACAACGCGGGCGACGTTGATTCCGCCCCCTCCAGGGTCACAGCGGGCCGGTGCGCAGCGCATCTTGTGCGTATCCGTCAAGCGCTCCACCGACGTGGCGATATCGATTGCGGGATTGACCGTGAGCGTGACGATTTCCGGCATTGCACACCTCCAGGGGGCACGACTGGCAGCATGACAGTGCCAACGTGTCCAGGCGATTTTTCTGGGCGCAGGGTAATCGGCCCTCGTTTGATACGGCACAAAACCAGCGCCATCCATCATGCCAGTATTGATTCGACTGGCCGAGTCACCCTTGCTGCTTGTCGTCCCAGGTTAGGGATCGGCTTGAAAATATAGGAGACGCAATCGCCATGAAGACCGCATCACAAAACCACGGGCACCTCACCGCGAAAGAGATCAGAGAGATCATCGGCCCGTTCGAGATGGAGGTGTTGACTCGTATTCTTGCGATTGATCCGACCATCGAGGATGTGCAGATCGCCTACAAGTGGCTTCGCTCAGACGAGCATCTCGTTCGCGGCATGAATATCGAACTCACTGGTAAGGCCAAGACGATCTATGAGCTCCTTGACGCCGAGTTTCCGGACTTCGACGCATTCGGGCATGGCGCCTAGGTTCCTCTTGCAACAATCCGTCGAACCCGCACCGAAAGGGAGGCCGTCATGGTCAACGACACCGCGCACGTTGTCTGGCTCGAAAATCTCCGGCGGACCGATGTTCCACGGGTCGGCGGCAAGAATGCGTCGCTCGGCGAGATGCTGGCCAACTTGGCGGGACGGGGCGTCAACGTTCCGCCGGGCTTTGCACTGACAGCCGATGCTTTCAGGCAATTCATAGAGGCAAATGATTTGCAGCCGGTCATCTTCTCGGCGCTCACCGACCTCGATGACAGCAAGCTTTCCCTGGCCGAAGCGGGACTTGCCATCCGACGCGCCATGCTTCGCGGTGAATGGCCAAAAGAGACGGCGCGGGCAATCCGTCTTGCTTACGATGAACTGAACCGCCGAACAGGGCAATCCGACTTGGACGTTGCCGTGCGATCCAGCGCAACGGCCGAGGATCTGCCAGAAGCAAGCTTCGCTGGGCAGCAAGAGACCTATCTCAACATCAAGGGCGAGCGCGCCCTGCTTGACGCCTGCCGGCGCTGCTACGCGTCGCTTTTCACCGACCGGGCGATCAGCTACCGCCAAGCGAAGGGAATCGACCATCTGAAGGTCGCGCTGTCGGTCGGTGTCCAGCGCATGGTGCGATCGGACCTTGGGGGCGCCGGCGTCATGTTTTCCATCGATACCGAGACGGGCTTTGACAAATCGGTCCTGATCAATGCGGCCTGGGGTCTTGGCGAAAACGTGGTTCAGGGAGAAGTCGATCCCGATGAATATGAGGTCTTCAAGCCGCTGTTGTCGGAACCGTCGCTATCGCCCATTGTCGGGAAAAAGCTTGGCGGAAAAAGCCTCAAAATGATCTGCACAACCGACAACGAGCAGCCGACGAAGAACGTCCCCACCTCGAAAGCCGAGCGTGCGGCTTTCGTCCTGAGCGACCACGATATCCTGGCTTTGTCTCGCTGGGCCTGCGTGATCGAACAGCACTATGGCCAACCGATGGACATTGAATGGGCAAAGGACGGGCTCACCGGCGAGGTGTTCGTCGTGCAAGCCCGCCCGGAAACGGTCGAGTCACGTCGTGAAGCCAGTGCGGTAAGGACGTGGCATATCAAGAAGGCAGGCCGCAAGATCCTCTCCGGTGTCAGCATCGGCGAAGCCATCGCCGCCGGCAAAGTCTGCATCATCGAAAGCCCCAGCGACATGGGGCGTTTCGTCGACGGCGCCATCCTGGTCACCCAGACGACGGATCCGGATTGGGTGCCCGCCATGCGGCGGGCGGCTGCCATCATCACCGACCAGGGGGGACGCACATCGCACGCAGCGATCGTCAGCCGAGAGCTGGGGCTTCCAGCCATCGTCGGCGCCGGTAACGCGACGCATCTGCTGCATGACGAGCAGGAGATCACCGTGTCATGCGCAGAAGGCCGAGAAGGATTCGTCTACGAAGGCATTGCCGACTTTGCGGTCGAGGAGATCGACTTTGGCAATATCCCTGCGACGCGCACCAAGGTCATGCTGAACCTCGCCAACCCGGCGGCGGCGTTTCGCTGGTGGCGGATACCCGCCGACGGTGTCGGGCTCGCGCGAATGGAGTTCGTCGTGAGCAACCATATCAAGATCCACCCGATGGCTCTGGCCCGTTTCGAGACACTCAAGGACGAAGGTGCCAGGCAAGCCATCGCAGCGTTGACGACTGGCTACGAAGATCGCACGGAATATTTCGTCGATCGCCTTGCGCGTGGATTGGGACGGATCGCAGCGGTCCAGTATCCGCACCCTGTCATTGTCCGCATGAGCGACTTCAAGACCAATGAGTACGCGCATCTGATTGGCGGCGCGGAATTCGAGCCTAAGGAAGACAATCCCATGCTCGGATTCCGTGGCGCATCGCGGTACTACTCCCCACGCTACCGGGAAGGCTTCGCGCTCGAATGCCGCGCCATTCGACGCCTGCGCAATGAGATGGGCTTCACGAACGTCGTGGTGATGATCCCTTTCTGCCGTTCAACAAAAGAAGCGGACCGCGTGCTTGAGGTCATGGCTGACAACGGCATCCATCGTGGCGAAGCCGGTCTCCAGGTTTACGTGATGTGCGAGATCCCATCGAACGTGATTCTGGCAAAGGCCTTCGCGCAACGTTTCGATGGCTTCTCCATTGGCAGCAACGATCTGACGCAACTGACGCTGGGCGTTGACCGTGACTCGGCCGATCTCGCGGCGCTTTTCGACGAACAGGATGACGCCGTCAAGTGGATGATCCAAAGCGTCATTGCGAGTGCTCACGAGGCGGGTGCACATGTCGGTCTGTGCGGTCAGGCGCCGAGCGACCACCCTGAGTTTGCTGCCTTCCTGGTCGAATGCGGTATCGATTCCATATCGGTGAGTCCTGACAGCTTCATCGCGGTCAAGCGCAGTGTGGCTGCCGCGGAGAGCACTGCCGCGAAAGCGCCGTGATACGGACGTCACTCAAACTGGTCCTGATCAGTTGCAGCGCTTTTTCACCCGTACCGCAGTCACCTTATATTCGGGCGTATGCACCAGCCGGTCTCGCACGGGAGAGGTCAATCGGTTGACCAGGAGATCGGCGCGGTGAAAACTGCAGAACAATTGTCCAATCTGCATCGCATGGCTGATATGCAACGGCAGGATCGCGGAACCATACCGGCTTGATACCTCGACCACATCACCTTCGGTAAAGCCGTGGCGTGCTGCATCCGCTGGTGCCATGTCCAGCGTGTCCGACGGCCGTAGCGCTGCGTTCGGGGTGCGGTAGCTCATCGTGCCGGCGTTGAAGTGCTCCAGCACGCGACCTGTGGTCAGAAGAAAGGGATAGTCATCGTCTGGCCGCTCGGGCGTCGGCACATAGGCGACCGGTATCAGAGCGGCCGTCTTGCCGCCGGAAAAACGTTCCCTGTGGAGCACGGGTGTTCCGGTGTGCGTTTCGTCAGGGCACGGCCAATGCAGGTTTTCGCCGTCCAGGCGCGAATACGCCAAGCCGGCGCCCTCTGGCCAGAGCGCGCGCACTTCATCCCAGATCTGCTCGGGGCCGTCAAACTCGAAGCCCTTCGGCTTGCCCATGCGAGCAGCCAGCGCCTGGATAATCCACCAGTCGGTCCGTGCCTGCCCAGGAGCCGTTGTGACAGCACGAACACGCTGTACGCGTCGATCCGAGTTCATGAAGGTGCCCTCTTTCTCGAAGGCCGATGCCGCGGGCAGAAACACCGTACCGAACGCCGCAGCCGTCTGGTTGATAAACAGGTCCTGCACAATCACCAGATCCAAGGCGCCAAGCGCGGCAGCCGTTGCGGATGCATTGGCCAGCGAGAGATAAATGTCGTAGCCCATCACCCACAGCGCTTTGAGCCGACCCGCCTGGGCTGCATCCATCATTTCTATGACATTCAGCCCGCGCGTGGCGGGCAGTTTGGCACCCCACACCTGTTCAAAGCGCGCGCCCGCCTGACCAATTGACTGGGCGCCGGTGAGGGTAGCCGGGTCGCATCCCATCTGTGCTGCGCCCTGTACGTTGTTCTGCCCACGCAATGGATTGATGCCGCTGCCCGGCCGACCGAGATTGCCCGTTAGCAGCGCCAGGTTGATGAGTGCCATCACCGCTTCGCTGCCTTGCAGGTGTTCGGTTACGCCCAGGCCATGAAAACACATGGCGGGCTGCCCTTTGGCGTAGATTCTGGCGGCGGCACGAATGGCCGGAGCCGACACGCCACATCGTTCGGCAACGCTCTCAGGAGCGTAGTCCGCGACATGCGCAGCGAAGGTATCGAAGCCGATGACCCTCTCGGACAGAAACGTGCGATCAACCCACCCTTCCTCGATGATCGCGGCGGCCAACGCGTTGAACAGCAGCATGTTGCTGCCAGCGCGCACTGGCAGATGCACGTCGGCCAACGCCGCCAGTTCGGTACGGCGCGGGTCGATGACCACAAGCTGCGCTCCCTTCAACACGGCCTGCTTGATGCGCGCTCCGACGACCGGATGATTCTCGGTCGGGTTCGCGCCGCAGATCAGGAACGCGCTCGCATGCTCGATATCATCGAAGGTGTTGGTGGCTGCGCCAATGCCAAGCATCGTCTTCAGCGCTTTCGCACTGGGGGTATGGCAAACGCGGGCGCAACAGTCGACGTTGTGCGTGCCCAGCACCACGCGGGCGAACTTCTGTGCCAGGTAGTTCTCCTCATTGGTCGCACGTGACGATCCGAGTACGCCAATGGCATCCGCCCCGTTTGTGGCGATGATGTCTTGCAGCCGTGACGCCGTGAAGCCAAGCGCCTCATTCCACCCCACCGCTTGCCACCTTCCATTACGCCGCAGCATCGGTTGGGTGACACGGTCTGGGGCGTGGTTGTATTCGAACGCATACCGCCCCTTGAGGCATAGATGCCCGCGATTGACGGGGCTATCGGCAGGGCGCACCACGACTACGCGGCCACCGGCCGTTCCGACTTCCATTTGGCAGCCGACTGCGCAGTATGCGCACGTCGTACGGGTCCAAGCCGTAGGCTTGACGCCGGACCGTTTGTCGAACAAGGCTCCGCTGGCACAACTGTCTACACAGGCGCCGCAACTGACGCACCCCGCTGTGAGCAACGTAAGCCCCTTGCCGATTGCAATGCGCGTCGTATCGTCGCGCCCGATCGTCTCCCAGATGAATTGCCCTTGCACTTCCTCGCAGATGCGTACACAGCGGTCGCAATGGACACAGCGTTCCATGCCGACGCCAAGGTAAGGATGGCTGTCATCTTTGAAAAATCCGTCCTCGTGCTTGCCCCCGGGTGGCACGTCGTACTCGGCCAACAGACGGTGGAACGGGTGCTTCGGGTCTGCGGCATACGCCGTTCGCGGATAGCGCGCGGCGATGAGCTCCAGATTCGTGCGGCACAGTGTGTCGAGCGCGTGGCTGCGCGTCTGCACGACCATGCCTTCAGCCACTTCGGCTGTGCAACTCGCAACCGGCCGCCGTTGGCCTTCGACCTCTACGAGACACAGGCGGCACGCGCCAGAAGGCACCAGGCGTTTGTCGTGGCACAAGTGCGGAACTGCCTTGCCCGCCGCCGACAGCGCGTCGATCAGCAAGGCGCCTTCCGCCACCTCCAATGGGCTGCCGTCGATCGTCAGTCGCACCATGCTTGCAGCTCCGACGGATAGTGGCGGCGCACAGACTGGACAAACTCGGCCAGCCCCCGGCCATGTCCGCACAAGCTGGTCGCCGCCAATGCGTCAATCAACCGGCGAAAACGGTCCGCATCAACTGGCAGACGGTTGGCCGCCGCATCCGCCATCGCTGCAAGAATGGGCGTACCAAGATGACAGGGCGTGCACTTGCCGCAGGACTCGCGAGCGCCGAAACGCAAGACCTGGGCAACGATGCGTGGGATGGACGTGTCGTCGGCAAACGCGATGACGCCGCCATGCCCCACGGCGCAATCGATGGCCTGCATCTCTTCGTAGCCGAGCCGGGTGTCGAGCAATGTCGGTGGAACGATGCCGGCCAACGGCCCACCGACCATCAGCCCATTCAGCTTGCCCCGACGCAACCCTTGCCCGAGCTGCTCGACGACATCCGCCAGACTGATGCCGAACTCGACTTCGTAAAGCCCAGGGCGGCGAAACAGAGAATTCAAAGACAACAACTTCGTGCCTCGGCTGTTGGAGAAGCCGAGGGCGGCATACGCGGCGGCGCCATGGGTCACGATCCAGGGGATCGCGCACAAGGTCTCGACGTTGTGTACCAGCGTGGGGGCGCCAAACAGTCCGCGCTCGCTGATCTGCGGAGGCCTTGGCCGCACTTCCGGACGGCGGCCTTCCAGCGCGTTCAGCAGGGACGTCTCTTCTCCACAGATGTAGGCGCCCTGCCCCACGACCAGCTCGAGTTCGAGTGTCGGCCCGAGCCAGCCAGCCACACGCGCCTGTTCCAGCGCATGCGACATGACCCGCACCGCATCCGGGTACTCCTTGCGGATGTAGATGTAGCCGCGTCGCGCGCCTACTGCGTGTGCGGCAATCGCAGTGGCCTCAATGAGGCGAAACGGATCGTCCTCCAGCAGGAACCGATCAGAGAACGCGCCCGGGTCACCTTCGTCGGCATTCACGACCACATACTTGGTTTCGGCGCATGCGCTGGCAACGGCTTGCCATTTGATGCCTGCGGGGAATGCGGCGCCGCCTCGCCCTCGCAATCGGGACGCCGCCACCATGTTCACCAACGCTTGTGGCGCCATCCGTCGAGCTTTCTCGAGCGCTGCCCCGCCGCTGCAATAGGTCGGCAGATCGCGCACGCCACCGCGCAGCACGTTGCCCAACAACACGGCTCGGCTCGCATGTTCGCCCACGTGCGGTCGAATATCGTGCGCGCCGTCACTGGGTGCGTCATAGCACTTGCCAAGGCAGTAGAGCACCGGTGTCTGCGTGGCTGCGGTCTGCCAGCGGTCCGGTCTATCGGCGCGGGCGGCAAAACATGCCAACCCCGCACAAGCGCACTCGCTGATCGCCGTGTGCTCAAGGTGATAAAAGCCGATTGGAGCTGGATGCCGTTGCCTGGGCATCGTCACGGTCTCGCTGGCGCCTCGGTTCGTAGGCGACGTCGCCGCTAGGGTAGACACGACGTCGCTGCCATTAGCCTGTTCCGCATCCCTACCCCGCTTATGCCGATGCAGGCGCCTGCGCAGGACGTCTCGTAAGACTGGCTTCATGTTCGTGGCCGCAACGGAAGGACAGAATCATTGTTCGCCAGCCGCGCGGGCGCAGCTTGATGCCAGTCAAGCCGCCGGTTGATGCCAGGCCGCCATGGCGCTCAACATCGGTTGGATTGGCGCTTCGCGCTGCACTTTTCTGGGGGATCGGGCAGGGAGCAATATGCCCCCCGAGGAGCCGTCGATACTCACCCTTGCTCTGACAGAAGCGCCCATGCTGCCGTGTCTGTGCGGAGTTGAGATTCTCGTCTATGCGCGCCTTATCACGTTGGACGATGTCGTAGCGTATCTCGTGAGGCAACGAGAAGCTTCCCATGACCGATAGACCGGGTCTGCTACGCATCCGATAGTCATGCAGCGCAGCGGCGTTTCGATCCCGCGGCTCTTACCATGGCAGGTTTCCCCTGTCCGTGCTCCGTCGATGTAGTGGGCAGACAGCCGCAGGAAGCTTGCTACGTGGATTGCCTTGATTTCGCTCGACATGAAAATGGACTCGCGTTTATACAGCGGAAACGTGCTTACAGCCGGCGGCTATCTTGGGGCTCAGCCGGTTGATCAGGCAGCGATCGTGCGCTCGACTTCATTGATCGCTTGAGGACGACCAACGCGATATCTGCGCTGCCTCATATTGATACGCTCGCTTGCAGGCTAAGGTTGAACACTACAGAGGCGAGTCAAGGCGTGTACGCCTGATAACGCTCCGCATGTCAGGAAAGCCTGACAAGTTTCGGTGCCCTCGCAGAGACGTCCAGCACCACATTCCGTGTGCGAGCGCGCCGCGCGCACCGGTTCCAGTTATTGGAGAGTGATCTTGAGCGACCCAGGGAGCAATCCCCGCATCTTCCTGTCGACCGTCTTGCCCCGACCCAATCAGCAGCGCCTGGTCACGGCAGTGATGCTGGCGTCCGTCGTGGTCTTTGTGGCCGTATTGCCGTTTGCTCAATGGCAGCTGGCGCCGGTCTGGGGGTTCATTCCCGTCTATGAATCCGCGGTCGTCATCAACGACCTTGTCACCGCTGCGATGCTGGTCGGGCAGTTCACCCTGCTCCGCTCTCCAGGATTGCTGGCCCTGTCATCGGGCTACTTCTTTACCGCCACGGTCGCGGCGGTGCACATGCTCAGTTTCCCTGGGCTGTTCTCTGCATCGGGGCTTTTGGGTGCGGGCCCGCAAACCACAGCGTGGCTTTACATGTTCTGGCACGGAGGGTTTCCACTGTCCCTGATCGGCTATGCCCTTCTGCAAGAGAACGAGCGAATACGGCGTATCAGGTTGTCGCGCGCCGTCTCTCCCGTTCTATGGGCTGCCGGCGCCGTGCTGCTTTTGGCTTATGGGCTGACTGCGCTGGCGACCCACCCGTCTCTCTTGCCGGCCATCATGCGCGGGAACGGATATACCGGCGCCATGTCAACGACAGTCAGCATTGTGTGGATGCTGAATGTGCTGGCCGCAGCAATTCTGTGGCGGCACCGCGGCCACTCGTTGCTGAATCTATGGTGTACGGTGGTCGCCGTCACCTCGGCATTTGAGGTGGCACTTTCTGCCGTGTTCAATCACGGGCGGTTCGATCTCGGTTTTTACGCCGGCCGCGCCTATGGTCTTGTCGCTTCCGGCTTTGTTCTGGTCGGGCTGATCATCGAACATGCCAGGCTTTACGCCATGCTGGTGAAAGCACTGGATAACGAGAGCGCGGCGCGCGCAGGCGCCTTGGAGAAAACGCAACAGCTGAACGCGGCGAACGAGCATCTCGAGCAGCGCGTCAAAGACCGCACCGCCCAACTGAGCGCTACGAACAGCGAGCTTCGACAGGAAATCACCGAGCGTAAGCGTGCCGAGCAGGCGCTCGAGCGCTCGAGAGAGGAATTGCGTGAGCTGGCAGCGATCAGCTCAAGGGCACGTGAGGAAGAGCGGCGGCGCCTTTCACGCGAGCTTCACGATGAGCTTGCCCAATCGCTGGCAGCGCTTAAGGTCGACATGCAAATGTTGGAGCACAAGCTTGATGCCACGAACGCGCCGGTTGCCGAACGCTTGAGCGCAATGGAACACGCCGTAGATGACATGATCCGAGCGACACGTCGTCTCGCGTCCGATCTGCGCCCCTCCATGCTCGATGATCTCGGCCTCGTACCTGCGTGCAGATGGCTTGTCGAGTCGTTTCAACGGCGGCACCGCATTCATTGCGAACTGAAGATCGTACCCGGGCACTTGGAACTTCCCGAGCCTTTTGCATCCACCGTATATCGTGTCCTGCAGGAGTGCCTGGCCAATGTAGCGCGCCATGCCGGCGCGTCGGCTGTACATGTACGGCTGCTCTATGAGGCGTCCATCGTCCAGCTTTCCGTGCAGGACGATGGCATCGGTTTTGACCCCGCGCATCCGAGAAAGGATCTGTCTTTCGGGCTTGTGGGCTTGCGTGAGCGCGCCTATCTTGTGCGCGGCAGCTTAAGCATCGAATCGTCGCCAGAATCCGGAACGTTGATCGAACTCACCATTCCGCAAACGATGGTCACATCTCCGCAATTGCCGCTGCCAGCTCCCGGTGCCGAGCCCAAGGCAATGTAATGACATCGCCGCGGCGCTCGCTCCGGCCAGCCTCATGCCAACCCGTGGCTGAGTGCGTACCGAATCAGGGCGACGTCATTTGGCAGGTTCATCCTTTCAAGAATGCGAGCCTTATAGATGCTGACCCTCTTCTTGCTGATGCAGAGATCGTGCGCGATCGCTCAGGATCCGACCCAATCCCTCACGAAAGACGGCATGGTCGTCCGCTATCAGCACCTTGATCATCGCGTGCCCCCTGGATCTGTGCTTCCACTCTTGCATCGTAGGTGGCACGGCGAATCCCATCCAACGCTTGGCACATGGCCTTCTGATCGAGGTCAGGAACGTGAATGCGCGCTGTTTTGGTGGCCCGACGGGACCAAAGCTCTCGTCAATACCGCTCGGGCAAGGGCGAGATCGTTTGCGTGATCGCCGGTGAAACGCAATGCGCACACGGGCCATGAGCCGAAACATCGACGGCATAGAACGGTTGATGCCCATCAAGATGTTGTTCGCATCTGCGTCCAGAATGGTTTCTCCCCGAACCCGCATAGGAGAACGCATCATGGCTGAATCCGATACCAAGCTTCCCGTGAAGACCGGCACGGAAGCATCGACCAAACAAGCCGGTGGCATGCAACCCTGGCGCGCATTCGACAACCTGCGGCAAGAGGTTGCACGTGTCTTCGATGATTTCGACCGCGGATTTCATCTCTTTCCGTTTCATCGCGCGGCGCTGGATATCGCGCCGTTCTGGCGGCGCGAATGGGCATTGACGTCCGCGCCCGCAGTAGACGTTGTCGAAACCGACAAGGCTTACGAGATCAAAGCCGACCTGCCTGGCATGGAAGAGAAGGACGTCGAGGTCAAGCTGGTCAACGGCGGCTTGACCATCAAAGGCGAGAAGCAGGAAGAGAAGGAAGAAAAACAAAAGGACTACTACCTGCATGAACGCCACTTCGGGGCGTTCGAGCGGTCATTCCGCATGCCAGACGGCGTCGATACAGACAATATCCAGGCCAGCTTCAAAAACGGCGTATTGACGGTGACGCTGCCCAAGACGGACGCGGCGCAGGCGGCTTCCAAGACCATCCCCGTAAACGGGGGCTGATGTAACGGACGGCATATCGCAAGAACGGCGGAGGACGGATGGCTGCAAATCGCTGCACGATTCGCCGATTCTCCGCTGCGCCGATCCTGGTCTTACTCGCGGCCCGCGCGCCTACGCTCGGGCCGCGTCATCCGGTTGACAGGATGCGACCTTGAAGTTTTCTGCTGCCCTTGAAGACGTGGCAGCGCCCGACATTGGGTCAAGGAGTGCGAGCGTGACCTTGCCATTGGACATTTCATTTCGGGACTTTCCTTACTCCAAAGCGATCGAGGATGCTGTCATCGAACAGGCGAACAGCCTTGCCAGGTTTCAAGCGGAGATCGCACGTTGCCGCGTCAAGTTGATTCAACTGCCTCGACAGCAGACACCCATCCAATCCATCAGGGTTCACATTGATGTGATGACACGCCACGATAGCCACCTCTCGGGCCATGCCTCCGGCGAGGACGCCCGAGCGGCACTTCGCGAAGCGTTCAGAGAAGTCGAGTTCGCGTTGCGACGCGAGATGGTACGTGGGCAATCGAAAGCAACCATCGCAGCCAAGGGGGGCATATGAGCTTGACCGTTCAAGCCGGGCGGGGTTGGGTGGATGTTCGTACAAAGCGGCGAAGCGACAAGCGCTGGGAATGCGAGTGCCGGTTCGTGTCGCCCGGTGGAAAATGCTCGTCCTGGATTTCCGCCGCTAGCGCTGAAGGCTACGTTTCCCGCGAGCTTGCCTTCAGCGCGGGTATCTTGCTCGGCCGGGAGCTTGCTGCGCGCTATGCCGTATTGACTCCGGTTGAAACCACCACGTATCAATGAAGTGGCAGGGCGAAGAATGCCGGCGCCATGCATGCTTCGCCATCCTGAAAAACACATCGTTTGCCGACGTCGCTACCGAGTCCTTTGGCGGGGCCAAGTCATCGTGCGCACGATCGCTCCATGTGCCGGCACCACAAGCGTGCCCTGACGTACCACGCCGTTATAAGACGCACTGACTTGGTACTTGCCACGCGGCAGGCGAGCGTAGAGCAGCGGGCCTTCCGTTACGACCACCAGGGACACCGCCCCGTCTGCGGAACGAATACGGGTGTCGACATCTGAAACGTACGCCCCACCTTGCTCGATGAACGTCAAGCGCAGGTTGTAGTTCGCTGCAACGCCACGCATTGCATCCACCGCATCCTGCCCGACCCCACCTGACACATAAGCCACGCCTCCTTGCACATGTGGCATGGGACGCACGGCAGAAGCATCTTCATTCAGACACCCCTCCTCGTACATGGCCCGCCACGATCGCCTGTTCATCGTGCCGCCGGGCATCCCTCCTCGTGCCCGGCCGCTCATCCGATCCGACTCGTTCAAGCCGT
>JGI24511J20085_100010_pt1 | contig 121147 bp, 100 predicted proteins | sample LinPmetageLP31_FD_20085 | JGI IMG/M metagenome (IMG submission 20085) | reverse complement strand
GGCGATGTGTCCCGCCCCGAGCCGATGACGGTCGAGTGGTCCAAGTACGCGCAGAGCCAGACGGCCAAGCCGATGAAGGGCATGCTGACCGGCCCGGTGACGATGCTGCAATGGTCCTTCGTGCGTGACGACCAGCCGCGCGAGCAGACCGCGCTGCAGATCGCCCTGGCCCTGCGCGACGAGGTGTGCGACCTGGAGACGGCCGGCATCGCCGCCATCCAGATCGACGAGCCGGCTTTCCGCGAGGGCCTGCCGCTGCGCGCATCGGACGTGCCGGGCTACCTGGAATGGGCGGCGCGCGCCTTCCGCGTGTCGGCCTCGGGCGTGCGCAACGACACGCAGATCCATACGCACATGTGCTATTCGGAGTTCAACGACATCCTGCCGGCCATCGCGTCGATGGATGCCGACGTGATCACGATCGAAACGTCGCGCTCGAACATGGAGCTGCTGGACGCGTTTGGTGAGTTCGCTTACCCGAACGAGATCGGCCCGGGCGTGTACGACATCCACTCGCCGCGCGTGCCACGTGTGGAAGAGATGGAAGCGCTGCTCGACAAGGCCGCGCAGGTGGTGCCGGTGCAGCGCCTGTGGGTCAACCCGGACTGCGGCCTGAAGACGCGCGGCTGGCCGGAGGTGGAAGCGGCGCTGCAAGGCATGGTGGAGGCGACGCGCCGCCTGCGTGCCAAGCATGCCAATGCTGCCCACGCGGGTGCGAAGGCCTCGCAGTCGGAAAGCGCTGTCGCTTGAGTCGTCACGCATGAAAAAACGCCAACCGGATCGCTCCGGTTGGCGTTTTTCTTTGGCCGCAGCCGCTTAGTCCATCCCGTACTTCGGCGAACGCGGACCGTACAGCAGACTGCCCGGATGGCCCGCCGACAGCAGACGCGCGCTGGTCGTGCCGGCCACCTTGTAGCCCGCATCGGTGGCGCTGTTGATGATCTGCGTGACCGCCGCCGTTACCAGCATGCCGATGATGCCGCCACCGCTGTTGTTGTTGCCTTCGTTGCTCGAGGCGCTGGCACGGCCCGTCCACAGTGTCTGACCGCTGCGCAGGTCCACCAGCTTGGCATCGGCAGTCACCACGGTGGCGCTGCTGATCACCATGTACTTGGTGCCGTACTGCGTGATGTTGACGTACAGCGCAGCATCCGCACCAAAGATGTCGTGCAGCTTGGCCACCGGCACGCCATGGATGTCACCGGCGGCGGTCAGGCCGTTCTGACGGAAAGTTTCATCAACCAGCGCGACCGGCAGCACGTAGTAACCAGCCTCAGCCAGCGGCACCGTCACTTGCGACAGCATGCCGTAGGTGGCGCCCACGTCCGGCGATTCATTCAGCGGCGGCAACACCACGATCGAGCGCGGCTTGCTGGCCTTGAAGGCTGCATAGTCAACGTTCTTGGTCGGTGCCGCGCAACCCGCCATCAGGGCCACCACGCCGGCCACGGCCGCCAGTTTCAAAAAGCGCTTGGCCATCAGTTGGTCCCCTTCTTCACGTTCTTCATCAGGAAGTCGATGTACGAGGTCGACTCCGGAAACAGTGCCTTCTCGCTCTGGAATTCCTGCACCATCTGGTCGTCCTTGCCCAGACCCGAATACAGCAGACCCAGCTGGGCGTGATAGCCCGGTGGCACCGCGCCGTTATTGGACTTGATCTTCTCCAGGCCGCGCTCGAGTTCTGCGACTTGCGCTTCCTTCGCTTCGCCCTTGAAGTAGCCGTACACCTGCGGTTGGTAGCCTTCCCACTGGTACAGCGGCTTCGGGCCGGCACAACCGGCCAGCGTTGCACTCCCGACGGCCACGCCGGCCGCCACACGCCACATCGCAAACAGCTTGCTCATGAGTGTTGTTACCCCTGTCTGATTTTTCGTTTTGTTGTGTTACTGCGCGCCCGGCTTCCAGGCGCCGCTGTCGATCGCGCTGGTCAGCTTGTTCACGGCTTCGCGCATGGCCAGGTCCAGCACCTTGCCGTTGAGCGTCGAGTCATAGCTGGCAGTGCCGCCAAAGCCGATCACTTCACGGTTCGACAGCTTGTATTCACCCGCGCCGCCCACCGAGTACACGACTTCCGAGGTCGAGATGTTGACCACGTTCAGGGCGACCTTGGCGTAGGCCACTTGCTCCTTGCCGCGACCCAGGATGCCGAACAGCTGCTGGTCGCCGGTTTCCTTGCGGCCGAACTCGGTCACGTCGCCAGTCACGACGTAATCGGCGCCCTTGAGCTTCTGCGCGGTGTTCTTGATGGTCGCTTCCTGCTTGATCTCGGCCATGTTGTCGCGATCAAGCACGTTGAAGCGGTTGGTCTGCTGCAGGTGCGTGATCAGGATGGTCTTGGCCTGACCGCCCAGGCGGTCCACGCCGTCCGAGAACACGCCGCGCATGTAGGCCGAACGGTTGTCGAACTTGCCCACGGCGATCGGCGTGCGCACACCGGTGTATGCCTGGCCGGCCGTTGCCACCTGCTGCACCGGCAGCGCCTGCGACGTTTCGGTCGCGCAGCCGCCGAGCATGCCCAATGCCAGCGCAGCCGCGCCGGCAAACACCACTGTCGAGATTGCCTTCACTCGATTTCTCCCCTTGAAAATTTCTTAAGTCAGTATTCCAAAATACTTACATCTACGCGCGACGCATTTGCGCAAATTGCGCAAAAAGCATCGGCGCAGCGTGTCACGCGCATCAGACAAACAAGGAAGAGAACGGGATGACGCGCCGTGCATGAAGACCGGCGGATGTCTGGCAGCGCAAGCCCGCAGCAACGCGCTGGCGACAAGGCGCGCCCGACGCTGCAGCGCAAGCCCGCGACGTGGCACACCACTCCCAACAACTACCCCTGAGTACCTGCTTATATTTTTGACGACACCCAACCCGCTGGCGCCGAACGGTGGATTTTACCGTTAATCGGACGTTATTCAGAAAACTTAAAACCGAGCGAAAGCTTTTCCCCCGAATTGCGGGTTGACTTTTAAAAATTGAAAGCAATCAACTTAACTCGACTGCCCGTGCCGCCCAGCACCTGCTGCAAACCGGGCCGCACCGGCCACGCCTTCGGCAAACACCATCGGTGTGCCACGCGCGCCCTCCTGCTGCAGCGCTTGTGCCAGCGGTAGATCCCACTGCCCGTAGGCTGAGGCACGATCGGCCAGCATGCATTGCTGCGGAAACGCGGCGATCTCGCGGGCGAGCTGCTGTGCGACGACCAGCGCTTGCCCCGTCTCGACCACGCGGCTGGCGAGGCCCATGGCGAGTGCCTCATCAGCTTGTACCGCACGGCCGGTCAGGATCATGTCGAGCGCGCGCCCCATCCCAACGATGCGCGGCAAGCGCACCGTACCGCCATCGATGAGCGGTACCCCCCAACGCCGGCAGAACACGCCAAACACGGCATCGTGCTCGACCACGCGCAGGTCTGCCAGCAGCGCCAGTTCCAGCCCACCCGCCGCGGCATAACCGCTGACCGCCGCGATCAACGGTTTGGACAATGCCATGCGCGACGGCCCCATCGGCCCGGGGGCCGCGCCGTCAGGGTCGAGGTGATTGCGTCTGGCGGGATCGCCAACAGCGGTCAGGTCCGCCCCGGCACAGAAGTGTCCGCCCGTGCCGCCGAGCACCGCCACCCGCAGCGCGTCATCCGCCTCAAAGCGCTCGAACGCCGCAAGCAGCGCGGCGGCGGTTGGCCCGTCCACCGCGTTGCGGCAGTCGGGCCGGTTGAGCTGGATCGTGCAGACCGGGCCATCGGTCTGGAACAACACGGCGGCGGGCATCGGCGGTCTCCTGTTGCGGGTCGTTCTGGCTGGCCGCCCGATGCTACACCTGCGGCGAGGAGGGTTTCGAAGCGGGTTTCGAAGCGGGCTCCGCCTTGGGCGCGTGATGACGCGCACCACGATATTTGCGCCACGCCCATTCCTTGATGTCATCCACCTTCTCGAACACCACCGGCACCACCAGCAGACTCAGGAATGTGGACGTCAGCAACCCGCCGATCACCGCCACCGCCATCGGCGCACGAAAGCCCGCGTCGCCCTCCAGGCCCAGCGCCATCGGCACCATGCCGGCGGTCATCGCCACCGTGGTCATCACGATCGGGCGGGCACGCTTGTGGCACGCATCGAGGATGGCCTCGGTGCGCGACATGCCGAGGTCGCGCCGCGCCACGATGGCGTACTCCACCAGCAGGATCGAGTTCTTGGTCACGATGCCCATCAGCATCAGCAAACCGATCAGCGCCGGCAGCGACAGGCTGAAGCCGAACAGCGCCAGCAGCCCGAACGCCCCGCCCACCGACAGCGGCAACGCCGCCAGGATCGTCACCGGCTGCGTGAAGTCGTGGAACAGCAGCACCAGCACCGCATACACGCACAGCACCCCCGCGAACATGGCGAGCAGGAAGCTGCCGAACAGCTCCTGCATGCCTTCCACATCCCCCGCGGCGATGCGGTGCACGCCCGGCGGCAGGTTCTTGATGGAGGGCAGCGCCTCCACCGCTTGGTTGGTCTCGCCCAGCGCCCTGCCCTCCAGCCCCACGCTGATGGTGATGTTGCGGCTGCGGTCATAGCGGTCGATCTGCGCGGGGCCACTGGCCAGCGAGATGTCGGCGATGTTCGCCAGCGGCACAGCCCCATCGCGGCCGGGCACGCGCAGCTGGCGGATGGTCTCGATCTGGTTGCGCGCCTTCGGGTCCAGCTCGACGCGGATGTACACCTGCCGCTCCGGCAGGTTCATCTTGGGCAGGTTGACGTCGTAATCGCCGGCGGTGGCTACGCGCACGGCCTGGCCGATGGCCGCGGCCGTCACACCCTGCTGCGCCGCGCGGGCAAAGTCCGGGCGAATGATGATCTCCGGCCGCAGCAGGCTCGCCGACGACGTGACGGCCCCCAGGCCTGGCACCGTGCGCAGGTCACGGATCACGTCGCGCGCCGCGTTCTTCAGCGTGGACGGATCGTCGCCGGCCAGCACCACCTGCAACTGCTCGCCCGAGCCGACCGCCCCAAACGAGATGCGCACGCCCGGCACGCTCTCCAGCTGTTCGCGCAACTCACGCTGGATCTGCTGTTGGCTGGCGTGACGACTGCGCCGGGGGGTGAGCGAGATCGTCAGCGTGGCGGTACGCACCTCGCCGGCGCTGGAGCCGGGCACGCCGGCCATCACGCCAGAGCCGATGGCGGTGTATACGCGGTGCACCTCCTTGTGCTGCATGACGACCTGGCGCACACGTTCACTGGCCTCACGCGTCTGCGCGATGGTGCTGCCGGGCGGGGCTTCCACCGTCATCTGCAATTGCGCCCAATCTTCCGGTGGCAGGAAGGTGGCTGGAATCAGGCCGATGATGGCGACCGACGCAACAAAGAACGCCGCCGCCATGCTGCTGGTCTTCCACGGATGCGCCAGGCACCAGCGCGCCGCCTTCAGGTAGCGCACCATGATCCAGCTATCGCGGTTGGGCTCGGCCAGCGGCTTGAGCAGGTAGGCGGCCATCATCGGCGTGAGCAGCCGTGCGACCAGCAGCGAGGCCAGCACCGCCAGCGACGCCGTCCACCCGAACTGCTTGAAGAACTTGCCCGAGATGCCGCTCATGAAGGCCGTCGGCAGGAACACCGCCACCAGCGTGAGCGAGGTGGCGATCACCGCCAGCCCGATCTCCTGCGCGGCCTCCATCGCCGCCTCGAATGGCGGTTTGCCGTTACGCAGGTGGCGCACGATGTTCTCCACCTCGACAATGGCATCGTCGACCAGGATGCCGACCACCAACGTCAGCGCCAGCAACGTGATGCCATTGAGCGTGAAGCCCAGCAGGTCCATGGCCGCGAAGGTCGGGATGATCGACAGCGGCAGCGCCACGGCCGAGACGAACGTCGCCCGCCAGTCGCGCAGGAACAGCCACACCACCAGCACAGCCAGGATGGCACCCTCGTACAGCGCGTGCATGGACGCGGCGTAGGCATCCACCACCGGCTTGACCATGTTGTAGACCTCGGTCATGTGCACGTTGGGGCGCTCGGCCTGCAGCTTGGCGATGGCCGCACGCACCTCTTCGGCCACCGAGATCTCGCTGGCGCCGCGCGAGCGGAACACCTGGAAGCTCACCACCGGCTTGCCATCGAGCAGCGCCATCTGGCGCGGCTCGGCGGCGGTGTCGCGCACGTCGGCCACATCCGACAGGCGGATGCGCCGACCATCCGACAGCGGGATGTTCATCTGCGCCAGGTCGCGCGCGCTCGTGACGGTGCCGAGCGTGCGCACCGCCTGTTCCTGCCCGCCGATGTTGCCGCGCCCGCCCGGCGCCTCCTGCTGCATGCCGCGCACCTGCACCGAAACATCGGCCGCCGTGGCGCCCAGCGCCTGCAGCCGCACCGGGTCAAGCTGCACGCGCACCTCGCGGTCGACGCCGCCCTGGCGCGTGACCTTGGCCACGCCTTTCACCGACAGCAGCCGTTTGCTGACGGTATTGTCGACGTACCAGGACAGGTCTTCCGCGTCCATGCCCGGCGCTTCCACCGCATAGGTCAGCACCGGCAGGCTGGCGAAGGTCACGCGCGAGATGACCGGCTCCTGCACGTCCGATGGCAGCTGCGCACGCACACGGCTGACGGCATCGCGCACGTCGTTCACCGCCTCCTGCACGTCCTTCTCAAGCTGGAACTCGACCATCGTGACCGACACGCCGTCGTTGATGGTGGAAGTGATGTGCTTGATCGCGCCGATGCTGGCGATGCTGTCTTCGATCTTGCGCGTGACCTCGGTCTCAAGCGTCGTGGGCGTTGCGCCTGGCAGGCTGGCGGTGACGGACACCGCCGGGAAGTCGATGTCGGGAAAGTTCTGGATGGAGAGCATCCGGAACGACACCAGCCCCGCCACCGTGATCAGGATGAACAGCAGGATCGACGGGATGGGCTTGCGGATGGCCCAGGCGGAGAAGTTCATCGCGCGGCCCCTGCCGGCGCCGAAATTGGTCCACTCACGGCTTCGCCAGCGGCGGCCACGCGCACCATATCGCCATCGGTCAGGAACGCGGCACCGACGGCGACCACGGCGTCGGCCGCGCCGATGCCCTGCGTGACCTCCACCTGCCCATCCTGGCGGCGGCCGATCGTCACCTTGGTCTGGCGCACGTGGTTCTGCTGGCCGATCACCATGGCGTAGTCGTAGCCGTCGCGCGAGAAGACAGCAGTCTCTGGCAGGGTCGTGGCGGGCGCGTTGCCCAACAGCACCTCGCCGGAGAGGTACATGCCGGCCTTCACGCCACCGGGCGCGCCAGCATCGGGCGGCAAGTCGACGTAGACCAGGCCGTTGCGCGTGTTGGGGTCCACCGTGGGCGCGATCTGGCGCACGCGGCCCGTCACGACGCCGCCGTCCATCTTGTGCAGACGCACCGTCTGGCCGGGCTGGATGCGCGGCAGCAGATCGCCGTGCACTTCCGCACGCCACTCCAGGCGGTTCTTGCGGATCAGCTTGAACAACTCGGTGCCGGCCGACACCACCGCCCCCACCGTCGCCGAGCGCGCGCTGATCACGCCATCGTCCGGCGCCACCACGCGCGTGTAGCGCAAGCGGATCTGCTGGCTGTCGAACTGCGCGCGGGCCGAGGCCAGCTTGGCGGCCGCCGTCTTGGCCTGCGTGTCGTACTGAGTCAGGTCCTGCTGGCTGATGGCGCCGCTCTTGTCGAGCTCGTGCGCACGGTGCGCCTCGCCGGCAGCTTGCGCGGCGGCGGCCTCGGCTTCGGCCAGCGCGGCGCGCTGCGCGGCCAGGTCCGTGCGCACGGTCTCGTCCGACAGGCGCGCGAGCAGTTGGCCCTGTTTGACCACGTCGCCCACGTTGACCAGCACGTCCGCCAGCTTGAGGCCGCTCACCTCGGCGCCGATGCTCGCCTCCTGCCATGCCTGCACGGCACCGCTGGCCATGGCCGTACGCGGCCAGTCACGCTGGCTCACGTGGACCACGTTGACGGTCAGCGCTGGCTTGGCCGCTGCGGCCTTGGCGTCCGGCCCGCGCTGTCCGCATGCGGCAAGCAAACCCGCCAAGACCGAAGCCACTGCGGCCATCCAAACTCGTTTTGCAGTCATGAAGCGTTTCCGGAGGTCGCGCTGCGGCTCGCAGCCGGCGCCGAAGCATTGGGGGAAGTCGTGGTCGACGGGATGGCGACGCCAGCGTCATCACGCCAGCCGCCGCCCACGGCCTTGTACAGCGCGACCCACGCCTGCGCGCGTTCGAGCTGCACCGCCGCCAGCGATTGCGATGCGGACAGCGTGGTGCGCCGCACATCTTCGAGTTGCAGCAGGCTGCCAGCGCCAAGGCGATAGCGCGCGCTGGCGGCCTCCAGCACCTTGGCGTATTGCGCGTCGGCGACGGTCGCCGCATCGAGCCGGCGGTCCGCCGCATCCAGGCGCACCAGTGCATCCTCGACTTCCTGCACGGCCTGGCGCACCTTGGCACGGTAGCCCGCCAGCGCCTGGTCGTAGCGGGCACGCGCGGTTTCCACCCGCGCGGCACCGGCACCGCCGTCGAAGACCGGCAACGACACCGACGGCCCGAACGACCACGACTTGGTCGTCAACGATTGCCCGCTGATGCGGAATGCATTGATGCCGATCGAGCCCGCCAGCGTGAGCGACGGCAAGCGGCTCGCCACCGCCACCCCAATGTCCGCACTGGCCCCCGCCACCGCACACTCCGCCGACGATACATCGGGCCGCTGCGACAGCACCTGGGCCGGCACCTCGGGCGCGCCGGCATCGGGCGGTGCGGGAATGCGGCCGCTGCCCGGCGCCAGCCATGCCGCCATCGCTGCATGGTCGAGACCGGTAAGCGTCACCAGCCGGTCGAGACCCTGCGCGCACTGGGCGCGCTGGCCCTCCAGCACGTTGGTCGCATCGGCCACGGTCGCCTGTGCCTGCGCCAGGTCGGCCGGGGCGACAAACCCAGCGCTGAACTTGCGCTCGGTCAGCTGCAGGGTCTCCTGGCGCGAGTGCAACGTGGTCTCGTCGATGGCGACCAGCGCCTCGCACTGGCGCTGCTGCAGATAGGTGTTGGCCACCTCCGCCGACAGCGTGACGCGGGCATCGTGCCAATCGGCGAGGCTGGCATCGAAGCGCGCGTCGGCGCCTTCCAGGCTGCGTCGCTTGCCGCCAAAGAGATCGAGTTCCCACGACGCATCGGCGGTCGCGGCCAGCGTGGTGAAGGTGCCGAGCCCCAGCGTCGGGCTCAGGCTGGTAGAAGACACCCCCGCTCCGCCCAGCCCGCCCGTGAACTGACTGCCACCAAAACCGCCTTGCCGGCTGGCTGAGCCGCTGCCTTTCAATTGCGGAAACAGCGCGGCCTGGCTGCTCGACACCGACGCACGCGCCTCGCGCACGCGGCCGACCGCCTGCGCCAGCGTGGGGCTGGTGGCATCGGCCTGTTCAATCAGTTGCGTGAGGGCGGGATCGCGGAACTGCTCCCACCAGCGCGCGAGCCGCATGCGATCGCCGTGATGCGGCAGCGTCGCGTGCCAGCCGGTGGGCGCCTCGGTGCCGCCCAGCTGGGGCGTGCGGTAATCCGGCCCGACCGCGCAGCCGGCCAGCGCCAGCAACACGGGCGCGGCGCATCGGGCAAGGCCGCCGTACAACCGTGTGCCGGCGGGTCGACCTGATTCCATGGGCTCATCCTTTGGACTGCGCCTCGCGGCGCTGGCGGAATTATGCCCAGTCGGGTAGGGCCGGGACGCATTTCCCGGCACGAGGGGGTCCGTTTTCATCGGCCCAGATGATGCATCAATCGTAGGGGGCTGCGTGTTACGACACGATAAGGTGGTTCGGTGCATCAGTCGATCGTCAGCCGGTCCGCTACGCCTCGCCCGGCGGGGTGGCTAAGCCTGTCCACGTCGCTTAGCATCCCCCGTTTCTGCTGCCAGCAGCCTTGGGGGGCGGCCTAACGCGCTGTCGGTTAATTGCATAGTGAGCGCTCCCCGCGACATATGATCCGGGCGTTCCTTTTCAGGTGGTGGATATGGTGGCTGCGTCTGCGGTGGAATCGCCGGTATCGGTCGGATGGATTGGCGCGGGGCGGCTGGCGCGCGCGCTGGCGGAGCGCGCGCACCGCGCGGGCGTACGCAGCGTAGCGGTCGCGAGCCGGACGCAGACGCATGCGGCCGCGCTGGCTCAGGTGCTGGCGGCACAGCCGCTCGACGCGCAAGGCGTGGCCGACCGCGCGGACTGGGTCTTCATCACCGTGCCGGACGATGCGATCGCTGCGGTGGCGGCGAGCGTGCGGTGGCGGCCGGGCCAGCTCGTCATCCATTGCAGCGGCGCAAGCGAACGCGACGTGCTGGAGCTCGCGCGGCAGGCCGGCGCCGCCACGGCCAGCTTCCATCCGCTCTTCCTCTTTGCGGGCCTGCCGGACGATGCCGAGCGCCTGGGCGGCGCCTCCATCGCCATCGATGCCGATGCGCCGCACGACGCCGCGCTGGCCGATCTGGCCCGCCGGCTCGACTGCAAACCGCTGCGCGTGCGCGCCGGCCAGCGCGCGCTGTACCACGCGGGCGCCAACTACGCCGCCAGCTTCCTGCTGTGCGCGCTGCACGAGGCGGCCACGCTATGGCAAGCCGCCGGTATCGACCGCGATGACGCCATCGCCGCCATGTGGCCGCTGGTGGACGGCACCCTGGCCGCCGCGCGTGCGCGTGGTCTGACTGGGGCGCTGTCTGGGCCGGTTTCGCGTGGCGATGGCGGCGTGATCGATCGCCACGTGCAGGCGCTGGATGCGCTCGGCGCCGACCATGCCGCGCTGTACGCCGCGCTCACGCGTCGCGCCCTGGCCCTGGCCGCCGAGCGCGGCAATCCTCCGGCAGCGGTCCTTGAGGACCTCGCGGCACGCCTGCCCGGAACGCAATAGCAATTCCGGCAGCGTGGCGATTGGCGTGGCCGCATGCACCATTACGGCGCGCGCGTTACCATCGGCGGCTGATTTGCCTCCATTGCCGCCATGTCCCGCCAACCGCAGCCCACCGCCTCTCCCCTCCATGACACTGCCAGTGTCCGCTCGACAAGCGCACTGGCCCTGTTGGTGGTGGGGCTCGTGCTGGTGGGGGTGAACCTGCGGCCAGCGCTGTCGAGCCTGTCACCGGTGCTCAAGCAGGTGGCGGCGGGGACCGGGCTGTCGGGCGCGACGGCTGGCCTGCTGACAACGCTGCCGGTGGTCTGCCTGGGCGTGTTCGCGCCGGCGGCTGCCGTGCTGGCCCGCCGTTTTGGCGCCGAACGCGCCGTGGGCGGGTTGCTGATTGCGCTGGCCGCGGGCATCGCCTTGCGCAGCGCGGGCGGCGTGGTGCCGCTGTTTGCCGGCACGCTGGCGGCAGGCGCATGCATCGGCGTGACGGGCATCCTGCTGCCGGGCATCCTCAAGCGCGATTTCGGCCGCCAGGCGGACCTGATGACCGGCGTCTACACCATGGCGCTGTGCCTGGGCGCGGCGGTTGCCGCGGGCGCGAGTGCGCCGCTGTCCGTATGGCTCGGAGGCTGGCAACCGGCGCTGGCGTTCTGGGCCATTCCGGTGCTGCTCGCCTTTGTCGCCTGGTGGCCGCACATGCGGCATGCGCACGGCAAGGGCTCAGCCGCGCGCATCGAGCGTGTCTCGCTATGGAACAAGCCGATCGCGTGGCAGGTGACGCTGTACATGGGGCTGCAGTCGTCGCTGGCGTACTGCGTGTTCGGCTGGGTGCCGGTGATCCTGCAGGACCGCGGCCTGTCTGCCGTGCAGTCGGGCATGGTGGTGGCCGTGTCGATCATGGTGCAGCTCATCACCGCGTTGGGTGGACCCTTCGTGGCGCGGCTCGGGCGCGACCAGCGGCCCGCCGTGCTGCTGATGATGCTGATGTGCTGGGCTGGCCTGCTCGGCTGCCTGTATGCGCCGCTCTCCACGCTGTGGTGGTGGGCCGTGCTGCTGGGCCTGGGCCAGGGCGGCAACTTCAGCGTGGCGCTGTCGCTGATCGTGCTGCGCTCGGCAGACGCGCGCGTGGCGGGCAGCCTGTCGGCGATGACGCAGGGCATTGGCTACACGGTGGCCGCAGCCGGGCCCTATCTGATGGGCGTGCTGCACGACCTGACCGGCAGCTGGGCGGTGATGGGCTGGCTGTTCAGCGCGATCGCGCTGGCGTCCATTACAGCGGGCATGCTGGCCGGCCGCAATCGCACGTTGCACGCCGACCAATAGGCACCCATCAGGCGCCCGTTATTTCGCCTTCTTCGATTTGCCGGCCCGGAAGCAGCCGGCTTCGTGGTCGTCCACCATCCCGGTCGCCTGCATGAAGGCGTAGCAGATGGTCGGGCCGACGAACTTGAAGCCGCGTGCAATGAGCGCCTTACTCATCGCCTTGGAGGTATCGGTGGCGGCGGGCGCGTCACGGTAGCTCTCCCAGCGATTGACCACCGGCTTGCCGCCGACGAAGCCCCACAGGAACGCATCGAGCGAGCCCACTTCGTCCTGCACCTCCAGCACCTTGCGCGCGTTGATGACGGCCGCCTCCACCTTGGCGCGGTTGCGCACGATGCCGGGGTCGGCGAGCAGCTTCTCGATGCGCGCGGGCGTGAAACGCGCCACCCGCGCCGGGTCAAACCCGTCGAACACCCCCTGGTAGCGCGCCCGCTTGCGCAGGATGGTCTGCCAGGACAGCCCGGCCTGCGCGCCTTCGAGCACGAGCATCTCGTAGAGATGGCGATCGTCGTGCGAGGGCGTGCCCCATTCGGTGTCGTGGTACGCGATCATCAGCGGGTCGTCGTTGACCCAGCAGCAGCGGGACATGCGAAGTCTCCTGAATCTGCGCGGCTGAACGCAGTCAGCGCGCTTCGGCTTGATCGGTCTGGCCTGCAGCCGGAGCGCCGGCCGCACCCGGCAACAGCGGCACCTCAGCGATGCGCGCCTCGATCTGGGCCAACGCCTCGGACAGCGCGTGCACGAGATCGTCGGGCAACCCGTCGAGCGTGGCATTGAGGAAAGCGACACGGCGCGGCATGCATTCGAGCACGATCGCCAGGCCGGCATCGGACAGGGAGACGTTGGTCAGGCGGTTGTCGCGCGCGTCGGTGGTGCGTTCAATCCAGCCGAGCTGGTCGAGCACCTTGAGCTGGCGGGTGAGCGCGCCGGGGTCCATCTGCAGGCGCTCGGCCAGCTGCTTCTGGGCGAGGCCGCCGCCGGACTGGTCGTGCAGCGCCAGCAGGATGCGCCAGCGTGGCATGGGCTGGCCGACGTGCACCTCGAAGGCGGCCATGAACGCACGGTAGGTGCGGCCGAACTGGTGCATGACGGCGAAGCGTTCGCGTTCAGAGGTCATCGATCAGGCGTGAAATTGCGGGAATGCGCGCATCGTAACCGGTTCGGGTCACGAACGTCTTAGAAACGCTGTCAAGATGATGTGAAGTCATTTCGCCGGCCTAGCGCCGCTGGACCGCTGGGATCACCTTGAGCGCGTTGCTGAGTCCGTGTGTTGGACGGGCTCCACGTGATGCAGCACCACCGGCGGCACCCGGCGCACGCGCCACAGGCCGATGGCCGCCACCACCGTCGCCGCGATCAGGCCAATGTGGATCGCGCCCACCAGCACATGGCGCGCCACCTCGAGCAGCGCGGCGCCGTCGTGGCCGGCCGCGTGCATCTGCGCGAGCAAGGCGGTCTGCGCTTCATGGTCAATGAGAATTTCCGGATCGGACAGGCGGTGCAGCCACTGCGTCGCATTATCGGCGCGCAGGGCATCGCCCACGCCGGAGGCAAAGCGCTCGCTGACCAGCGTGCCGACCAGCGCGGTGCCCACCATGCCGCCCACCATGCGCAGCGATTGCAGCAGCGCCGTGGCGATACCCAAATGCGCGCGGCCGGCGCTCTGCTGGGCAAACACCGTCAGGTTGGGCAGCACGAAGCCAAGGCCCAGGCCCGCCAGCAGCATCAGGAAGGTGAGCATCCCATGCGACGTCGTGCGCGACGAGACCGACATGCCGGCCAGCGCCAGCGTCAGCAGCACGAAGCCCGCGTACAGCATGACATTGGGCTTGGGAATGCGCGTGACGATGCGCCCGTTGATGATGCTGCCCAGCGTGATGCACACCACCAGCGGCGTGATGACCAGCCCCGCCTCCTGCGGCGACATACCGAAGCCGCCCTGGAACAGCAGCGGCGCATAGAACAGCACCGCGAACATCGAGAACCCCGACAGCATCGCCAGCATGAACAGCGCTGCCAGCGACGGGTTGCGCAGCATGTCGAATGGCAGCAGCGGCTGCTCGGCACGTTGTTCCCACCACCACAGGCCCACAAAGGCCACCACCGACAGCACCAGCCAGCCCAGCATCGGCAGCGACAAGCCATGGCGCGGCAGCCATTCAACGAAGAGCTGCAGCGCGCCCAGCGCCACGGTGATCAGCACCGCGCCCTGCCAGTCCAGGCGGATGCGGCCAACGTGCGCGTTCTGGCGCAGATGCGGCAGGAAGCGCCAGGCAAACCACAGCCCCAGCACGCCAAACGGCACGTTCACGTAGAACACCGAGCGCCAGCCAAACGCCTGCGTCATCCACCCGCCCAGCGTCGGGCCGATGGCATTGGCGATGCCGAACGAGGCACTGAGCATCACCTGCCAGCGCAAACGTACGCGCGCGTCGGGAAACAGATCGGGAATACAGGCATAGGCCGTGCCGACCAGCATGCCGCCGCCGATGCCCTGCAGCGCGCGCGACCACACCAGGAAGGTCATGCTGCCCGCCATGCCACACATCACGGAGGCGAGCGTAAAGACCACGATGGAGGCGATCACGAACGGCTTGCGCCCGTAGAAATCGCCCAGCCGTCCAAAGATCGGCACGGTCACGACGGACGTCAGCAGATAGGACGTCGCCACCCACGCATAGAGCTCGAAGCCCTTGAGCTCAGCCACCACTGTTGGCAGCGCGGTGCCGACCACGGTCTGGTCCAGCGCCACCAGCACGACGACAAAGCAGATGCCGAGCATCGCCAGCAGCGATTCCTTGAACGGCAAGACCTGGGTATGGGAATGCGGTAGCGCGGTGTGGACGGCCATGGCGGGGGAGACAAATGATACATCAACGATTGATGCGTCAATCATTAGTCTACCGGAATCACTGACGTTCTGCTGGCGAGTGATCGCTAAAAATAAAGTCGGTCGGATGAAAATAAAGTCTGTCGGAGCGCCAGCGGGTGGGCGGCCATATGACACGTTGCTCAGCACAATACCCGGCAATGAGAGCTAATTGCCCTCCCCCTTTAGTTAGGATCCTTTGTTCAGCTGTACCGTTAGAGAACCCAAGGTAGTCCATACCGCACTTCTGACAGCACAAAGCCCAATCCCCCGATGCTTCAATCATGGCGGCCAGCACTCCTTTTGTAGTCGCTTGGCCTAGCGCAGCAACGCCCCTCAACTGCTCATGCTTCCGTCGGGTGGCGCCGAAACATGACCTCCTCCCCACCGGCCTGACCGAGATGCTGGTCATGTCATTGCTGGTCGTCCGAGCTGTTCCACGATTTTTGGGTATCTCTGTGCATCGACTTCGCTCTGCGCTTCCCCAGACAATGGGTCTAGTTGCAACCGAATGGCGCACCGATGAAAACCTACCCTGCATTTCGGGCGGCGGCCTGTCACGTCGCCCCGTATTACTTCGACACGCCGCGCACGATCGACAAGGCTTGCGCCTTGATCGCGGAGGCTGCCAGCCATGGTGCTGCACTCGTCGCGTTCCCCGAGGCCTTCGTGTCATGCTTCCCCGTCTGGTCGGGCGTCTATGCCCCCGTCGACGTACATAATTTCTTCCATCGGCTGGCCTCGAGTGCAATCGAAGTTCCCGGGCCAGAGGTACGGCAGCTGCAGGAGGCTGCTCGCCGCCACGGTGTCGTCGTGTCGATTGGCATCAATGAGGGGACGCCAATCAGTCCAGCGTGCATTTGGGACACCAATTTGCTCATTGGCGAGGACGGCCGTTTGCTCAATCGGCACCGCAAACTGGTGCCGACGTATTGGGAAAAGCTGACTTGGGCCAATGGCGATGGCAGTGGATTGCGCGTGGTCGACACGTCCGTCGGCCGCGTCGGCGCACTCGTCTGCGGCGAAAACACGAACTCGCTTGCCAGATTCGCGCTGCTGGCCCAAGGCGAAAGCGTCCACATCTCGTCCTTTTCTCCGCGCTGGCCAACTCACCCGCCCGGAGAGTCTGGCTATGACCTCGAAGGCGCCATTCGCTTGCGTGCAGGGGCGCATGCATTCGAGGGCAAGGTATTCAACATTGTCGCTTCCGGATTTTTGCCGTCGCAGGCTATCGACCTTGTCGCCCGCGACAACCCACGTGCGCGGCAACTGCTGGAGGAGTCACCGAAGAGCGTCTCGATGATTTTCGGTCCTGATGGCCGAGTCATCAGCGACACGCTGCGCGACGACGAGGGCATCGTGTACGCTGATATTGACCTCGCCCGTTGTGTGGTGCCCAAGCAGTTCCAGGATGTAGTGGGCTACTACAACCGCTTCGACGTCTTCAATCTGCAGGTCAATCGTCGTGCACTCACCCCCGCAGGATTCGCAGACGATGCCTCAACGTTGCACGCCAACGACGTGCTTTACGCACCCTACACGCCCGATGGCGATACTTACGGCCAAAGCAATGAGCCCGTACACAGCAGTCTTTGATGACCACGCGATGATTGACCTCTACAGCGACACAAAGACAAAGCCCACCACAGGCATGCGCGAGGCAATGGCTTCTGCCGTGGTGGGCGACGAGCAGGCGGACGAAGATCCGACCACGCGAGCACTGTGCGCGCACGTCGCGTCGTTACTAGGATATGAGGCCGCACTCTTCATGCCTTCGGGAACGATGTGCAATCTTGTCGCCACGCTCGTGCATACGCGCCCTGGCGACGAACTTATCGCCGACGCCGGCGCACACATCTGCGCGACCGAAGGTGCTGGCGCGTCGGCAATTGCAGGTGTGGCTATCGCCCCCCTCACGACGCGCAATGGGGTGTTTTCCGCAGAGCAGTGTCGCTCAGCAATCCGAGTGCCGTCCCGAACGGCACCAAGATCTGCAATGGTATCGGTCGAGCAAACGACCAACTTCAGCGGTGGCGCTGTTTGGCCAATCTGTACGCTCAGAGCGGTTCGCGATGTCGCACACGACGCGAGCCTTTTCACTCACATCGACGGTGCGCGCTTGCTCAACGCATCGGCGGCCACTGGAATCGCTCCCGCCGAATACACGGCAGGCTGGCATAGTGCGTGGATCGATTTCAGCAAGGGCCTGGGTTGTCCCGTTGGCGCCGTACTGTGCGGAAGCGAAGATTTTATCCAGGATGCGTGGACGTGGAAGTACCGGCTTGGTGGCGCTATGCGTCAGTCGGGTGTTCTTGCTGCAGCCGCGCTCTATGCGCTTGAACATCATGTTGAGCGACTTGCAGACGATCATGCGAACGCGAAGCTGATTGCCGGCCTGCTTGCGAATAGTCCCTACTTTGCTCTCGATACGGATCCGCCGCAGTCAAACATACTGCTCTTTCGCGTGCAGAACCTGCGGATCGATGTGCGAGCATTCGCGGACCATGTACTTGCACGCGGGGTACGGGTGCGGGTGCTCGACGACGGCAGGATTCGCGCGACGACACATCTGGATGTGATGCGCGAATCGTGTGAACTGGCAGCAGCCACGCTTATCTCTGTCGCAGAGGAATGGACTTCATAGAGAGCGCTGGCGCCAAACTCTTTCTCGTTGATGTATTCACTCGGCGTGCATTGCGGGGCAATCCCGTAGCCGTAGTGATCCCGCAGACTGAACCGGACGCCGGTACGATGCAAGCGGTCGCCGAGTGGATCGGAATGCCGGAAACCGTCTTCGTGATGCCACACGTGGCCGATGTGCGTGCCGATTACCGAGTGCGCATCTGGTCCCCCATGCGGGAGCTCCCGTTCGCAGGGCACCCATCCATCGGCGCCGCGCGTGTCCTGATTTCGAAGGGCATCGCAGTGCCTCATGACGGGGGGCTGCTGCAAGAATGCCCGATGGGCCTGGTACCGATGCGCACGTGTGATGCGTCCTCCGGGCGCATCGCGTTCGAAACACCCGCGCCGCGCGTCATACCGTTTGGTGTGGACGATACTCGCGCCGTGACAGCGGCACTTGGAGCCGATGCCGCTGGTTGCGCCGTCTCGTTCGTGGACGCTGGTGCGCGCTGGCTTGTTGCGCTGTTCGACCGCCCGGACGCTATCGATCGTCTGACGCCTGACCTGCGTTCCATCGACGGCCTAAGCCGCGTTCACGATGTCTCGGGCATCACCGTCGTTGCGCGCACCGATCGCGCAGACGCACACTATGAACTGCGCTCGTTTGCGCCAGCCATCGGGGTTGCCGAAGACGCTGCGTGCGGAGGTGGAAATGCATGTGCGGCCGCTCTGATCGCGTCACGGAATGGATGGCGCGAAGGGTCGGCGAATGCCATAGCAACCCAAGGCCGTCATGTTGGCCGCGACGCAAGCATCTATTGGCGTGGACCAGATGGCTTGAGACGGATCGAGATTGGCGGATTTGCCGTGATTGTCTCCGAAGGCAATCTTTGCCTTTAGTGGCGAGAGATGGAATCTGGCGCAACTTCTCGGCTTCACAAGAATGGCAGGCGATGTACCCACGATCGGTCGCTGAATCTTTGCATCGCGATACCAGCCCCACGCCACAGACATCAGCCAACCATTTCGCGCATCAAATTGATCAGACGCCCCAACGCGGAGCGCCGACGCTCGTCGAGCGGATTGCCGCAATTGAGTCGTATATGGTCGTCGAAGGCCCCTCCCGGAGCGAACAGCGGGCCGGGCGCAACGGTGATGCCCTCCCGATAAGCGCGCCGAGCAAGTGGCATCGCCGACAAGCCGCTCGGCAGGCGAATCCACAACAAATAGCCACCGTCCGGCTCGCGCACGAACGTGCCTCGCGGCGCATGCTCACGGATGTATTCGACCGTCTCCCGAACTTGGATGCAGCACTGCTTTCGCAGCCGCCGCAAATGATGCTGGTAACTTCCGCCCTCCAGAAATTCGCCTATCGCCTCTTGAATGATCAGAGGCTGGCCAACGCTCATTGCGCGCTTCAAGGAAACGATTTCCCGGTGACGCTGCCCGCCGGCGACCCAGCCGACACGCAATCCTGGCGCAAGCGTTTTGGACAGAGAGCTGCAAAGGAGCACATTGCCAGTACGATCGTATGACTTTGCCGCGCGCTGCACGGCGTTGAAATGCAGATCGCTGAAAGTCGCGTCCTCGATCAACGGAATCGCCAGGGATTCGAGCAGCGCCACAAGTGCCTGGCGAGTCTCGTCTGTCATGCTCACGCCGGTTGGATTGCTCACCGCCGTCGCAGCAAGACAGGCTGCGACGCGGTGCTCACGCGCTATCTGCGCCACCTCCGTCAGGGCTTCGGTCTCGCGCCCATGGAACCGTACGGGCACCGGATACATGCCGAGTTGTGAAATTGTGGAGAGGTAGCCGTAGTAGGCAGGCGATTCGACGATGACCGCATCGCCCGGCTTCCCCACGGTCTGGAGACACAGACTGAAGGCTTCTACGCAGCCGTTCGTAACCAGGAGGTCGTCAGCCTCTAGCTGGCAGTTCCAGTTTGCCGCGTGTGACGCAAGGCTGTTGCGCAGTCGCTGTGCCCCCGGTGAAAACGACACTGTGGAAAGAAGCGCGCTATGACGCCGCACGGTCGCGGCAATACAGCGGGCGAGTGCGCCCGCAGGAAAGAGTGCTTCACCGCATAGCGCCGTACCGAATGACACCACTCCTGGCAGGTTGTCCATCCCGTTAAGCGCGTCGTGCGTAGTCGGTCCATCAGCCTGCTCCAATGCTACGGCGGAATTGTCGGAACACCTGCGTCGGCGCGGCCCCGAACTCACGAAAAAACCTTTCTTCGAACGGCTTTCGATCAGCCGCCGGTCTTCCAGTGTTCGATACGCGGCCAGCACCGTCGTGATGCTGACACCATGGCTACGGCTCAATTCGCGCACCGACGGCAACCGCTGCCCAGCGACCCAGAGCCCCTGCTCGATTTCGTCCGCTAGACGTGCAGCCAGCGCGACGTGCAAGGCAAGTGATGGAGTTCCCATGATTTCGATCGTTGGGTGGATTCACGACGCGCCCGAGCGTCCCATGTTCGTATCCCGACTTGGCCAACGCTGCATAGATGCACCTGTCAGCGACATTGCAACGTATGACACAGCAAAAATGAGGCGGAGCGCAAGAATACGCACGACTGGATCCATCGCTTTGGACAGCTGTTAGCCCCGCGCCTCATCGACGTCACTCTTTGAATAGCGCCCGGGCGGCATGCCGACGTGCCGCGTGAACGCCACGCCGAAGGCGCTGACCGAGCTGTAGCCGACGTGCTCAGCAATCTCCGCCATCGCGCGTTCACGTTGCCGCAGCAACTGCTTCGCGAGTGCCATGCGCCATGCCAGCAAGTATTCCATCGGTGCGACCCCGACGGCGCGGCTGAAGCGCTCGAAGAAGGCAGAACGCGACATCGCTGCCTCGCCTGCCAATTGCGCGACGCTCCACTGGGCCGCAGGGCGCTCATGCATGCAGCGGAGCGCCACCGCAAGTCTAGGATTGGCCAACCCGCGCACCAGACCCGGCGCCTCGGCCGTGCTCGCTGTCAACCGGAGTGCCTCGATCAGCAGCACCTCAAGCAGACGGGCCATCACGATGTCGCGCGCGGGCCGATCGGCGCGGGATTCGTCGCCCACCATCTGCACCAGTGTCGACAAGCGATGCTCGCCACGCACGTGCACATACTGTGGCAGCAGTGACACCAGCAGGGCCGAATCCGGTGACCCGAACACGCAATTGCCCACCAGCATGCGCACGTCCACCGCGCCGTCCGGATCGCCTACGCGCGCACCGCCAAGCATCGGCGCAATCGGCGTGGTGACCGTTTCCCCTTCGCGCGGTGGCTGCCGATCAAGGCTGGACGTCGCAAAGCTACGCGCGGCGGGAATCAGCGCAAAGTCGCCTTCGCTCAGCGTGATCGTCTCGCTGTGCGTCGGGCCGTCTACCGTCAGATGGCAGCGACCTTCGAGTACGACGAAGTAGAACGGGCGGCCCGTCTCGGTGCGGCGCACCGCCCAGGGCGCCGATGCGACGACGAGCTTCGAGAATGGCGCGCCGGGCCGCAACAACGACACGACTTCCGCCAGTGGGTCGGTCATCTTGGACGATCTCAACAAATAAACGGACTTTAGATTATAGATGGTCCGGACTCTCGCCTCTATCGTAGAAGCACCATCAACCCCAAGGAGTTCCCAATGTCCCCCACTCCCACCATCCTGATCACAGGCTGCTCTTCCGGTTTCGGCCTCGAAACGGCGCGACTCTTCCTCGACAAGGGTTGGCGCGTCGTCGCGACGATGCGCACGCCACGCGAAGACCTGATGCCGCGCTCGGACCGGCTTCGCGTGCTACCGCTCGACGTCACCGCCGCCGAGAGCATCCGCCGCTGCGTCGAGGCAGTTGGGCCGATCGACGCCTTGGTCAACAACGCCGGTGTCGGCCTGCTGAAGCCACTGGAAGGCGTCGCGCTGGCCAGTGCTCGCGAGGTTTTTGAGACCAACGCGCTCGGCACGATCGCGATGACGCAGGCCGTACTGCCTCAGTTCCGGCAGCGTCGCGCGGGCGTTGTCGTGAATGTGACGTCAAGCGTAACGCTGAAGCCGTTGCCGCTCTTGTCGGTCTATACGGGCAGCAAGGCGGCGGTGAATGCGTTCACGGAATCGCTCGCGTTGGAGTTGGCCCCCTTCGATGTCCGCGTGCGACTCGTGTTGCCGGGGCGGGCGCCGGGAACGAGCTTCGGCGACAACGCCCGTCGGCTGATTGGTGACAGCGCGCCCGACGCCTATGCAGACTTCACGCAACGTGTGTTCGCCGCCGTGCAGGACAGCACCACACCGGTTACGCACGCACAGGATGTCGCCGAGGCCGTGTGGCGCGCGGTCACCGATCCCGCAGCGCCAATGCGGATACCGGCGGGTGCCGACGCGGTCGAGCTTGCGGGGGCGTGAGGGCGCCGCGAATGCTCAAGCGCCAGCTTCCGCATGGACCGCCCTTTGGCCCATCGCGGCAAGCCGGCAATGTCTGCCAACCAACCCAAAGAGCGGCCTATGAACCTGCTGTTCACGCAGGTCCTCATGTCCCGAGACTCAGGGGGCCGCTCCAATCCGCATCAGGAGTGCTTTGTGGCTCTCCGCTCAATTGTCGCCCGCCATTTCATCAAGAGAGCTCAATTGCTTGCCCTCTTGGTCGAAGTTTTTGGGATCCAGCCAACGCTCGAAAGCACTCCGGCGTGCGGGCCATTCAGCATCAATGATTGAGAACCACGCAGTGTCTCGGCTCCTGCCCTTGTAGACGACAGCTTGGCGGAATACACCCTCGAACTGGAATCCGAGGCGCGCTGCCGCGCGTCGGGACGGCTCATTGAAGGCATCACACTTCCATTCGTATCGGCGGTATTGGAGATCCTCAAAGACGTACTTCATCAAAAGGTACTGCGCTTCAGTTGATAGAGGCGTGCGCTTCAGCAACGGCGAGAACATGACGCTGCCGACCTCGATGACTCCGTTTGCGACATCGATCCGCATGAGCGCCAACGTACCCACTGCTCGCTGAGTCGCGATATCCACAACGGCAAAGTGCATGGGATCGGAGCTGCTGACGATGGATTCGACGTACGAGCGGTAATCATCCGCGCTCCGAAATGGGCCCATTGTCATGTAAGTCCAATCTTGATTGTTCGTCGCGAGCACATAACCGGTGTGCAAGTCCAAGGCATGTCGAGCCGCGTCAAGAGGCTCCACCTTGCAAAGTCTGCCAGTAAGGGTAACCCGCTCGGGAGGCCGGCGAGCTGTCCAACCAGGTAGAGGGGTGCCGATGGGTTGCTGGAATTCATTCAACAGGATAGACATAAAGACTCCGCAGTTCAGAATCAGCCGCCCCATTGCGATGGATGCGGCTGCGAGAGGTTGTAAAGAAACTTACTGAAGATTTAGACGACGCCTTGCGCCCCAGATAGCCCAGCCGCTGGCGATTGCCCCAAACATCACGTAATAACTTGGGGAAAGCGGGTCGCCTGTGATGGAACCCAGACCTGTCAGGACGAATGGAGCGAATCCGCCGAATAGCGTCACGCCGAGGTTGTAGCTCAGGGATAGCCCGCTCGTGCGCATGTTCGCGGGAAAAATTTCCGCCATTAGGGCAGGCAGTGGAGCGAAATAAAGCGTAATCAGCAGGCCAAGGAGGCTCTGGACCGTGATCAGTGTTGCCAACGAAGGAGATTGCTGGAGCAGCGCAAAGGCCGGATACGCCAGCAGGAATGTGGCAACGGCACCGGCAATCATGGTCTTCGTTCTGCCGATGTGGTCGGAGAGTAAGCCAATCAACGGGGAGAGCAGAAAAATGACCCCACCCGTCATGACTGTTCCGACAAATGCCGTAGCGGCGTCGACATGAAATTGCTTCGCAGCATAGGTCGGCATGAACACCGACATCCAGATCGTGATAGTGGCCACGATGATCAAGCCGGCCGAAATCAGGACACGCACCTTCTCATACTTGAGCATCGCTGCCATAGGGTGCTTTGCCGGCTGGATCCCCGTGAACTCTGTCGATTCATTGGTGGCGCGACGGATGTACATGCCGAGCGGACCAAGAAGGGCGCCGAAGACGAAAGGGACGCGCCACCCCCAACTGCTGAATTGGTCCGGTGTGAGCGACCAGGCCAGGAGCGCGCCGAACCCCGACGCCATCATCATGGCAAGCCCCTGCGTTGCGGTTTGCCAGCTCGCGATAAAGCCACGCCGATGTGGATTGTGCTCAGCCAATAGCGCCGTCGCGCTTCCGAACTCTCCCCCCGCCGAGAAGCCCTGCAGCATGCGCCCGCCAACGATCAGGATGGGAGCCGCCACGCCAATGGCGGCGTAGGTGGGCGTCAGCGCGACGATCAGCATGCCCACTGTCATGAACAGCAGCGATAGGCTCATCACCTGCCTTCTGCCGAGACGGTCGCCGAGATTGCCCAGATAGATGGCACCCAACGGCCGCATAACGAACGTGACACCAAACGTCCCAAGGAACAGCAGCAGGGATGCAGTGTCGTTGGTCGCCGGGAAATACAGCTTGGCAATGGTCCCAGCCATGATGCCGTAGATGTACAGATCGAAGCACTCCAAGATGTTCCCCAGCGTCGCCGCGACGATGGTGCCTCTTGCAGTGGTTGAGCGTGTCTGGATTGCTCCAAAGCAGATGGTAGCTTCGGCCGTGTTTCCTCCTTTGGGAACGCTCCCGCGCGCCTGTGGGTTGCGTGTGCGCCCTGTCGTTATGCGTAAGTCGAGAAGCGGCACGTCCCGCTCGTCGCTTCTCGTCTTTGAGGCTGATCTCTGTAAGCCTTCTGCGCTTTAATTGCTCTTTGCCGGCGCAAACATGCCTGGGCCGTCATAGTTCACGACCGTTTCCCCTTCGCCAACGCGAACGAAGACGTAGTGGACGCTGTCCCCGCCTTCCAGAATCTGGCATCGATGAATGGCTCGGCGGGGGAAGTACGCGTAGTCGCCTTTGCCGATCTCGAAGGACTGCACCCCGTTTTCGCCGTAGTCCACGCGAATGCGCCCGGACAGCATGAACATCACGCTGTCGAACTCTTCGTGGTGGTGCCATTGGCTTGGTGCATCCAACGCCGTCACGTGGCATTGGCCAACCCACAGATCCCCAACTTCCAGTGCTTTCTTGCGCACTTGGCCTGGCGTGTGCGGACCCATCTCCAACTGGTCCGCTTTGATAAAGCCAATCTCCTTGAACAGTCCGGTGCTCATCGCTCTCTTTCCTCACAGTGGTTGAACGTTCCTGCTTGCATCTGGAACATGGCAACCTTAAGCTGTTCATTCGGAGATAACTGGCCAATTTCTATCGCCAATGAGACACACCCAAGTGCCCCCCTTCGAGAGCGCCCGGCGCCCCATTGTTGGGTTCGCTTGCGACTACGGGTCGGGTACGTCATCCGGTTTTCACAATCACGCGAGAGCGCAGCTGCTGTATGCAATCTCGGGGGTCATGCGGGTGGAGACCATGGGTTCGAGTTTCATCATTCCGCCGACGACGGCCCTGTTCCTGCCCGCAGATGCCGAGCACGCCGTGAGCATGGATGGACCGGTCGCCATGCGCGAGCTTTTTCTCAGGAAGGACGCCGCGGCCAAGATCGGGACCGAGCCCAAAGTCATTGCCGTGTCCGCGTTGCTGCGCGAGGTCATTGTTGCTGCTTGCGCCGAACCTTATGAGTGGGCGCCCCGGGGCAGGGGGTACCACCTGGCGGCACTGGCTCTGGACGAGATCGCGAGGGCCACGCCGCTACCGCTTGCATTGCCATTGCCCCGCGATCCGCGACTACGCAAAGTTGTTACCGCGCTTCGAGAACGACCTGACGATGCTAGAACGTTTGAAGAGTGGGGGGAGCTGGCCAATGCTTCGAGTCGAACGTTGGCGCGGAAATTTCGCGTAGAGACAGGACTGAGTTTCCGTCAGTGGCGACAGCAAGCTCGCCTCACAGAGGCCCTAAGTGCATTGACGGTGGGTGCTCCTCCTGCGAAAGCAGCCGCGATCGCAGGGTTCCGGAGCGTGGCGGCCTTTGGTGCCGCATTTCGGGAGTTCTTTGGCCTTACGCCAGGGCAGGCGCGGCAACTCGGTACCGAGACGCGTCACATCGAAACATAGCGACACTACCGGCAAACTCACGCCATGTCCTTGCTCGAGCCCCATGCGCGGCAGGGCGCCACGCTGGAGACGCTCTCTCGCAAATCCGACACGAGCCAGGCGATCCTCTATGCGCTGATTCGGTGGGAGGAGCTCACCCGCTATTGCGACGACGGGCGCCTAGAAGGCGACAACCTACCGGTCGAGCGCGCGCTGCGTGGAGTGGCCATTGGGTCCCGAAATTACCTGTTCGCAGGCGCCGACTCCGGTGGTGAACGCGCGGCTGCCATCTACAGCCCCTGATTAACACGGCAGAACTCAATGGCATCGACCCCGAGGCGCATTCTCCTCGCTCAATATCAGAACCTTCTGGAAGTTCAACCGCGTGTAAGGAAAGGCCGATCGCTCCGTGCTGCTTGAAGAGAGAGGCAATCGGGCTGGATAGCGAGGTGCTGCGGCAGTCCTCCGCGTAGCTGCTGGTGGCGGCGGGAGTGTTGCTGCTGCCCGCTCTGCGGCGGCGCTTCGTGGCCGCCACTGTAGGAGTCTCCAACGCCGGGCAGACGTGGTTGTCTGGTCTCGACGTAGATGGGGTGCGGGGGCAGTTCATCGGTGGGCTCTGCCCTTGCTCGCTCGGCTTGTCAGCGCCACCGCTATCTCGGTATGCCGCGACAGGCAGCTCGCCGAAATTTGACCATGTGAGACGTCGGATTTTTATACAAATCAGTAGCTTGGCGGGGATGTGGCGGATGATTTACGAATAGCGGCCGACCCTCGTAGGGGACGGTCGAGGCGCTCGATACCGGACATACGAACCCATTGCAGTGCGTCGAGCACTACAAGGATGTCGGCAACGTTTTCGCAGCTGCCTGCAGGATCTTTGCCAATGCTTTTGGATTCCCAAGTCGGGCCGTTGGGCCGGCAACCGATATCGCTCCGCGGACCTGTTCTCCGCTCATCACCGGCACCGCAACGCACGTCAGGCCGTCGATCAGCTCTTCGGCATCCAGCGCATATCCTTGCTTGCGGATTTGCGCCAGTTCTGCCTGGAGCTGCTCTTTTTCAACGATCGTGTTTCGCGTGAATCGCTCCAGTCCCTGATCGCAAACTCGCGAAAGCAACTTCGCTTCTGTCGAAGCAAGCAGGACCTTGCCCACACCGGTTGCATGTAGCGGTCCGCGCCAGCCGATCTGGGAAAACATGCGAATGGGATGCGGGGAATCGACCTTCGCAAGGTAGACGACGCGATCGCCGTCGAGCGCGGCAAAGTGAGCCGTTTCCCCCGTTGCATTCACCAGGCGATGCAATAGCGGCGTCACTTGCTCGGCCAAAGCCGCCTGCGCGCCCGCACTAGCGCCACGAAAAAGCCCTGTCAGGCGAAAGCTCAGACGATATGTTTTGTCGTCCTGAATGACCCACTCCCGCTGGGCCAACGTCTTGAGCAGCCGATAAACCGTCGCCCGCGGCAGTTCAAGAGACTGTGCCATCTGACTGACGCCAAGAACGTTCTCCGAACTGGCCATCAACTCGACGAGACGGATGGCGTGGTCAACGCTATTGACTGTCGCAATCTCTCCCATCACCCCTCTCCTCAACAGTAGACGCAAAAGAACACGCGCCACTTGCCTAAGATCGGGCAAGCGCCTACCATGTTCGATACTGATACTATCATGTTCACTACTGATACACAAGGAGATAGCAATGAGTGAGTCGAACATGGAGGCGCCATGGATCGCTTCCGTCATCCAGGGAACGCCCATTCCTTTTGACCAACGCCGAACCTTGGCAAAGGTCGACGATCTGGTTGCTTCTGCCGTATCCCGAAGCGCCAGGCTGGTCGTTTTCCCGGAAGCGTTCGTGGGCGGTTATCCCAAGGGGCAAGCGTTTGGATCGTACGTTGGCGGACGCAGCGACGAGGGGAGGGACGCCTATCGCGAGTATTGGGAATCGGCGATCGACGTACCAGGGCCGTGCGTGGACGAACTTGCCGCAATTGCAGGGCGTCACGGCGTTCATATGGTGATCGGCGTGATCGAACGCGATGCGGGAACGCTCTATTGCTGTGTTCTTTTTTTCGGTCCGACCGGGGATTTCCTCGGCAAACACCGCAAGCTGATGCCGACCGGTTCCGAACGTCTTATCTGGGGTTATGGCGACGGCTCAACGATGCCCGTACTGGACACCGCACTTGGAAAACTCGGCGCCGTGATCTGCTGGGAGAACTACATGCCGATGATGCGCACCGCTATGTATGCCAAGGGAATTCAGCTCTACTGCGCCCCGACGGCCGATTCCAGGCCGAGTTGGGTCGCGTCGATGCAACACATTGCAATCGAGGGCCGATGCTATGTCCTTGCCAGCAATCAGTTTCTCCGGCGAGGCGATTTCCCTGACACCTACACAAGTCTGTTCGGGGACGATCCCGAAACGGTGGTTCAGGCTGGGGGAAGCTGCATCATCGATCCGTTTGGGCAAATTCTGGCAGGTCCAGCGTTCGGCGAAGAAGCCATTCTCACGGCAGAAATTGATCTGCGAAACATTGCACGGGGCAAGTTTGATTTCGACGTGACAGGCCACTACAGCCGCCCGGACATTTTTCGTCTGACGGTTGACGAGCGTCGTCAGGCGCCGGTGACTGTCATCCCTTCGACGCGCGAACATGACGCCAATTGAGAGGATCTGCCCAAATGATCACGAGTGAAGACATCCGCAAGGCCGCGCAGCGTATCGCCCCGTACATTCGTACCACGCCCGTCATCCGGCTCGAGGACAGTTGGTTCGACGTTCCCGGCGACACGTTCCTGAAGCTCGAATCTCTTCAGGTCACCGGCTCGTTCAAGCCACGTGGTGCGTTTAGTCGTCTGCTTAGTGAGGCGATTCCTCCTTCGGGCGTTATCGCGGCGTCTGGTGGAAACCACGGCATCGCCGTCGCCTACGCGGCGCAAAAGCTCGGCGTCCGTGCGGAGATCTATGTGCCGAGCCTTGCGACTGCGCTCAAGCGGAAGATGCTGACGGATCTCGGTGCGCAGGTCGTTGTAGCCGGCGATACCTATGTCGAGGCACTCGCGGCCAGCGAAGCGCGCGCCGCTGAAACGGGCGCTCTGAGCGTGCATGCGTTCGACCATGCCGCGACGGTAGCAGGGCAAGGAACCATTGCGATGGAACTCGAGGCGCAGCTACCAGACATCGACACCGTGCTGGTTTCCGTTGGCGGTGGCGGCTTTATTGGCGGTATCGCAGCGTGGTTTTCTGGGCGGGTAAAGGTCGTCGCTGTCGAACCGGAGCAATGTCCAACATTGAATCGCGCATTGCAGGCTCGCATGCCTGTCGACGTCGAAACGGGGGGCATTGCCGCGGACTCTCTCGGGTGCAAGCGTATCGGCAATGTGCCGTTTTCCGTTCTTCTTCCGGCCGTGAGCGATTCCGTGCTGGTGTCGGATGAGCAGATCCGCGATGCGCAGAGGGTTCTGTGGGAAAAGCTCAGGATCGCCTCGGAGCCCGGAGGCGCGACCGCTTTCGCGGCGCTGGTTTCGGGCGCTTATGTTCGCTCGCCCGGTGAGAAAATCGCCGTGATCATCTGCGGAGGCAACGCTGATCCAGCGTCGTTCGCATAAAGAGCATCCAGACGACATTGGCTTTCGCGATTTGCTGAGGGCGGCAGACGGAGACCTGCATTTCAAGCACGCGGACCAGCATTATCTGCAAATGACGGGGCTCAGATCGGCAGACCAGCCGCCAGCATCCTGTCGCGCAGCGCTGCGGCCCGCACCGGTTCGAGCGAGTTGCTGAACAACGCCTTGATCTCAGCCGGCTTGGCGTCGAACTGTTCCACCAGGCCCTTGATGCGGTAGCCGTGGCGCGTCAGTGTTGGCTCCAGATCGTCAAGCTGGCGCGACAGCACCGATTCGACCAGCGCGGCCGATACCGGTTTCTCGCCCGTGCCGTATCACTTCAAAAATTGCTTCGACCTCGACAGATGCATTGAACGGAAGCACGTTGACCCCAACAGCGCTACGCGCGTGCTGCCCCTTCTCGCCTAGCACCTTCACCAGCAGATCTGATGCCCCATTGATCACCTGAGGCTGCTGAACAAAGTCCGCAGAGCAGTTCACGAATCCGTTCAGCTTGACGCATCGAGTGATCCGCTCGGGATCGCCTTCGCAAGCAGCGACCAGGTTACGAAGCAGGTTGACCGCACTAGGCCGTGCGGAAGTAGAGCCTCCTGCCTATCGAGCGTTTCACGATTGCCGTTCCAGATGTGGTCTTGCCCCACTTTGGGTGCTCGGGGTGGCAACAAACGATCAGAGTGCGCATGGGGCACTCCCTCAATCAGGCTTCCCGGCAAAGGCTTGCCACGCCTGGCCTCGACAGACTATTGCTAAATTTCTCGCGATCCACAGAGCCAAATAGAAGGGTCCCGACAGACTTTCTGCCTCTTTTTTAAGCACAGCAACCCATTAGAAATCAATGAGTTAGGAATCTCCTTCCAGACAGACTTTATTTTTACGGATCAGAGTGATCGTTAAAAATAAAGTCCGTCGGAGCGACAGCGGATGGATGACCGTATGTGCGCGTTGATCAGCAAAACGAGCGGCAATCCGCTCTCAATGGCCAGCGGCTGAAAACGGCTTGACCACAACAGCTCACACGTTCCCCGTTTCGGCGGTCTTGACACCTACGTAGCGAACCGCCGGTGACAACTTTATTGCGGTCTACGACGGACCGCTTGCCGCTCAATGGTGATCGAGCACTTCGAACCGATAGGCGATCTCGGTCGGCCGCTGCGCGCTGATCGACAGCGCAGTCGGCACGCCACGTGCGTTGATCGGATTCGGTGCGAGCGATGCCGCACAGCCAAGCTCGAATGCGCTCGCAACAGGTTCGACTCCGACGCACAGGTTGCGTCCGTTCCAGGGCGCATACGTGCGGCCACGATTGCTGATCCAGAGCAGCAGCGACGGCAGTTTGTCGGCGTCCCAACTGAGGCGATACGCGGTGCCCGCAACATCGTCGGTGAGTGTGACGGCGCCGCCGATCCCACAGAGCTGCACGATTTCTTCGGTCGCAGCGCAAAGCGGCAGACGGTCGAACGCGCCGGTGCCGCCATCGCGTAGCGGCACGCTGTCGAGCGCGTCGAAGGTCGCGCCTGCGGCAGCGCGCGACACGCCGCGCTCGGGGCCGCCCGGATGGACCATACCGAAGCGAAACGCGCCTGGCTCGATCCTGAACGCACCGGTCAGCGCGGGTAGCGCGAGGTTCGGATGCAGCCCCATGGGGCGGCGAGCGTCGACGCGTGCGTCGATTCGTAGCACGATATCGAGCGCAGGACGCTGCGGATCGGCGCGGATGACACGCGTCAGCCGGGTGATCGGCGAGCCGTCCGGGTAGTCGAGCGCGATCTCGATCTCATGCGCAGTCTGCCGCACGAGAGCCCATTCGCCGATGCAGCCGTAGCCATGCTGAAGATCATCGCTTGCGTCGAGCGCGGTGTCCTGCGCGACAACCGGCGTTGCAACCGCCTCGCGCCAGCCGGCCGGCAAGCCGTCGGGCAAGTACGGCACCCCAAACGGCACGCATGGAAACTCGTTGCGCATCACGCCGAGCAGGCCAGGCGGCTGCGGCTCGGGCTCGCCGAGCCAGGGCGCTTCGTAGAACGGCCGGATGACGCGCCCGCCAACCATGAACGCGGCGCCGCCGAGCATGCCGCCCTTCGCGTAAACATCGAACGCGCCGTGCGTCCATTCGAGATGCCAGACAGTTTCCATGGTCGATTGGCAGAACGTTTTTTGTGATTCAAGAATTCGCGCGTCAGTTTTGCGTTTGCCGCCGCCGAACGCACCCATGCAAGCACATCACGCGACACGCAGGCACATTGAAGGAATCCGGAGCCGGCCTGGACCCGGCCAACTCCGTCATCCCTACCATTGAGGCTCAGATCAGAACCAGTGCATGATCCCGGTGTAGACGCCTTGCTGGCTGGATCCCGGAGTCGGCTTGCCACCGCCCGCCTCCACCGAGAACGACGCGTTGCTGCCATTGATCACGGTGCCGATGGTGCCGTACAGCAGCGTCCGCTTCGAGAAGTAGTAGTTGACGCCTGCCGTCAGCAAGGTGCCATTGCCGGCGCCTTGGTTGCGGTTGGCCCGGAACGCGCCGCCAATCAGCGTCACAGCCGGGCTGATCTGGTAGTTGGCGCCGAGCCAGTAGGTCTGCTGCCGCGTCGCGCCGTTCGGGTTGTCCGCGTCCGCCACGGTTTGGCTGCCAGAGCGCATGATGCTGTAGCCGCCAAAGAGCTTGAGGTCGCCGATCTGGTACGTGCCGCCCGTCGTGAACAGGCGGGAAGCCGTGTACAGCCCGGTGAACTCTCCATTGGCATCACGAATTTCTTCGTAGAACGCCTTGAGCATCAACGGGCCGCTCTGGTAAGCCACCGCGCCAGCGAGTTGCCGGCCAGCGTTGAAGTTCCCTGCCGTGCCGTTCAGGCCAGCCTGCCCGCGGAACGAGAAACCGCCCCAGGTCGGCGAGTTGTAGGTGATCGCATTGGTGCGCGAGCCCCAGGTGCGGTTGGCCTGCAGGGTCGCTGCGCTCATGTTCTGCAGACCCATCGGATCGATCGACCACGTTTCGCCATCGGGAATGCCCATGGCCCGGCCCAGCAACAACGTGCCATACGTCGTGCTCGACAGCCCCACGGCGGCGTAGCGATTGAAGAGCGCGTCAGATCTGCCCGTGCCCGAGTTGAAGCCGTTCTCGAGATTCATCACAGCGCTAAGCCCGCCACCCAGATCTTCGGAGCCCTTCAGGCCCCACATGCTGGTCCCCCATTGATTGCCACCGTATTGCAGGTTGCCGGCGGTACCGTTTGGCGTTGCAATCTTGTTCGTATAGTCGACGCCGCCGCCCACTCGGCCATAGATTGTGACGCTGCTCTGTGCTGCCGCAAGGCCGCTGGCGCCTGCCAACAGTGCCGCGATGGCAGCACTCATGACCAGCTTCCTATCGGCGATTCGCAGGGTTCGATTCGTCATACGCATTGACTCCATCTCCTCTAATAAGCAGGTAATCCGCCTGCCTTGCGGTAGCGACGCATCGTCGCTAAATCGTGCTAGTGCGCCGCTCGAACGGCAGCGCAGTCGAAAAACGGGCATGGCTCCGCCCGCCGCGCGATGCATTGCTGCATCACGCGGACTGCACAACAGAAAGTCGTTTGCTAAGTCTTAAATCGGCCCGCGCTCAACACGGAACCGGAACGCCCACCCAAATCGCCCCGCCGTGTTCGAGTCGGCCATGCATGGGGTAGCGTGCTGCATGGCACAGTGTTGTGGGGGATGGGCCGGTGCAAGGTCGAAACTAACCCTCCTCTTCAACCCAGCACACACCAGCGCGCGCAAGCAGTGCGCTGGCCGGCGGTGGTCCCCACGTGCCGGCCGCATATGGCTTTGGCGCGGTTTTCACATCGAGGATCGGAGCAACCCAGCGCCACGCAGCCTCCTGCTCGTCGCGCCGCACGAACAACGCCAGCCGGCCGGCAATCACGTCGAGCAGCAGCCGCTGATAGGCCTCCATGCGATCCTGCTGGAAGAAGCGGTCGAACGCGAGATCGAGGTGGACGCCCTGTAGCGTCATCCCGAGCCCCGGCTGTTTCGCGAGCGTGTTGAGTCGGATCGTTTCGTCAGGCTGCAGCCGAATCGTCAGACGATTCGAGCCGAGACGTAGCGCCGCAGGCCCGAGGGCGGAATGCGGGACCGGGCGGAACGTGACAACGATCTCGGCCATGCGCTCGGCAAGCCGCTTGCCGGTACGCAGAAAGAACGGCACGCCGGCCCAGCGCCAGTTGTCGACTTCGGCCTTCAACGCGATGAACGTCTCGGTCGTGCTGTCGGGCCGGATGCCCGGTTCTTCGTGATAGCCTGGCACCGCCGTGCCGCGGATTGCGCCTGCACGATATTGGCCTCGCACGACGCACTGATGCAGCGCGTCTTCCGACAGTGGCTTCAGCGCGCTCAGCACCCGCAGTTTTTCGTCGCGTACGGCATCCGCCTCCATCGATTGCGGCGGCTCCATCGCGACGATCGCGAGCAACTGCAGCAGATGGTTCTGGATCATGTCGCGCAGTGCGCCGGTCTGATCGTAGAACGCTCCGCGGCCACCGACGCCAAGCTCTTCCGCGACCGTGATCTGGATGTTGTCGATCCATTCGCGGCGCCACAACGGTTCGAACATCACGTTGCCGAAGCGCAGCGCGAACAGGTTCTGCACGGCTTCTTTTCCGAGATAGTGATCGATCCGGTAGATCTGCTCTTCGGTGAAGATCAAGCCGACCGCATCGTTGATCGCGGCCGACGACGCGAAATCGTAGCCAAGCGGTTTCTCCAGCACCACGCGCGACGACGGCGTCACGAGGCCGATTTGCGCAAGCGCGCGGCAGATCGGCACAAACAGAGACGGCCCCGTTGCAAGATAGAAAATGCGTCCGTTTGGCATGCGCTCCAGCACGTCGCCCAGGCGCGAGAACGCGTCTGGCTGACTCGCGTCGAGTTCAACGTAAGTCAGCCGCTCGATGAACCCCTGCCATGCAGATTCGTCGCCTGGGAGGGCTTTTACGTGCGCTCTGACCGATTCGTTGACCCAGCGCAGATAGCCGGCCTGGTCGTGCGGGTTCTGCGCGACCGCAACGATCCGCCCATCGGGCGCGAGCAGCCCATCACGGTGCGCGGCGTACAGCGCTGGCAAGATCTTGCGCATCGCGAGGTCACCCGTACCGCCAAAGAGCACGAATGCGAACGAGTCGAGGGAACTGGAGCGGGCTGACATCGTGTTTATCGCGTCAGATGGGTGGAGGGGCTCGCCGGGTCGAGTAGGGACGCCACCTCGGCAGCGGTGGGCGCGTACGCGCCGGGATTCCCGCAGACGACCGCCGCACACGCGGCTGCATAGCGCAGATGCTCGGCCGCAGGAGCCTCCGGGTGCGTGAGCAGACTCGCCATCCAGCCGCCGACGCTTGCGTCGCCGCAGCCCACCGTATCGGCGACCACGGTCTGGAATGCTGGCTGGAACAGTACGTTGTCGCCTTCAAAAAGCGTCATGCCCGACGCGCCGCGCGTCACGAGCACGCCCGCACCCGGCGCCCATTCGCGGAGTTGCGCGAGTGCGGCGGCTTCATCGAGGTCGGGGAAGAGGCCGCGCAGATCCTCGTCCGAAACCTTGATGTGGCTGGCAAGGCCGGCCATGCGCCGTAGCGTCGTGCGATACGCCGGTTCGGCCATTGGCGCGCGGAAGTTCGGATCGAACGAGATCCGCTTGCCTGCCGCACGCACGGTCTGCGCAACTTCGATCAGGCGCGAGGCGAGCGGCTCGCGCACCAGGCCGAGTGAGCCGAAGTGCACGATTTCGGCCGCATCGAGCGCGCCTGTGGGCAGTTCGGACGGATCGAACGCGAGATCGGCGCTGTGCTCGCCGATAAAAAAATACTGGGGCGGCTGCTTCGACACGACCATCGCCAGAAGCGGTGGGCGGTTGACCTGCCGGATGAAGCGCAGGTCGAGGCCGGCCTCGGCGCTCTTTTGCATCAGCTCGTCGCCGAACACGTCGTTGCTCACGGTCCCGGCAAAGCCGGTGGGCACGCCGAGCCGCGCGCCCACGCGCGCGACGTTCCAGCACGAGCCGCCGGCAAGGCTGCGCCAATGATTAGCGTCGTCGCGGATAAAGTCGGTCAGCGCTTCGCCGAAGACGAGCAGTCGAGGCAGGTTCATTGTTGTGTCAGACAAGTCAGGCAGCGGCACGGCGCCGCGCCTTGAAACGGTTGATCAGTTGATTCGTGGAGCCATCGTGTGACTCGACCGGGCCGGGCGCAGCAAGCTCCGGTTCAATCGCGACCGCGAGCTTCTTGCCGAGTTCGACGCCCCATTGGTCAAACGAGTTGATGCCCCAGACCACGCCCTGCACGAACACCTTGTGCTCGTACAGCGCAATCAGCGCACCGAGTGACGCGGGGTCGAGCGTGTCGAGACAGATCGTATTGGTCGGGCGGTTGCCTTCAAAATTGCGATGCGGTTCGTCGGTCGCACGCGAGCCGTTCATCAGCGCCTCGGTCTGCGCAAAGCAGTTGGCGACGAGAATGTCGTGATGCGCGTCGAGCGTGTGGTGCGGCCGCATAACGAGGATGAAATCGGCCGGAATCAGCGCCCTGCCCTGGTGCAGCAATTGGAAGAACGCATGCTGGCCGTTGGTGCCAGGCTCGCCCCAGATCACCGAGCCGGTCGCATGGTCGACGCGCTTGCCGTCGAGCGTCACCGACTTGCCGTTGCTCTCCATGTCGAGTTGCTGAAGATATGCGGGCAGTCGGTGCAGATAGTGGTTGTACGGCGCGATGAGCTGGCTCGTCGCACCAAGGAAGTTCTGATGCCAGATGCCGATCATCGCAAGCAGCACCGGCAGATTGCTGTCGAGCGGCGTCTGGGCAAAGTGGCGGTCCATCGCGTGCGCGCCATCGAGCAGCGATTCGAACGCATCCATGCCGATCTGCACCGCGATCGGCAATCCGATCGCCGACCACAGCGAGTAGCGTCCGCCGACCCAGTCCCAGAACTCGAACATGTTCGCGGTATCGATGCCGAACTGCGCCACCGCGTCCGCGTTCGTCGACACCGCGACAAAATGCTTTGCGATGGCGGCCTCGGGCGCCCCTGATGCGAGCAGCCAAGCGCGTGCGGAGCGTGCATTCGCGAGCGTCTCGCGCGTCGTGAACGTCTTCGACGACACGATGAACAGCGTTGTCTGCGGGTTCAGGCGTTTGAGCGCCTCTGCGATGTCCGCACCATCGACATTCGACACAAAGTGCATCGACAGCCGCTCATGCGCGTACGGCTTCAGCGCCTCACAAACCATCTTCGGGCCGAGGTCCGAGCCGCCGATGCCGATGTTGACGATGTCGGTGATCTCGCGGCCGGTGTGGCCGCGCCACACGCCGGCACGCACGGCATCGCAGAAACTGCGCATCCGGGCGAGCACGGCCGCGACCTGTTGCGCTACGTCGACGCCGTCGACGATGCGCGGCTGACCCGACCGATCGCGCAGCGCAACGTGCAGCACCGAGCGGTTCTCGGTGCGATTGATCCGCTCGCCCGAGAACATCGCGTCGCGATAGGCACCCACGCCGGCTTCGCGCGCAAGCGCGATAAGCGACGCAATCGTATGCTCGTCGATCAGATTCTTCGAGTAGTCCACGAAGAGCCCCGCTGCCTCGTGCGAAAACTTTGCCGCGCGTTCCGGATCGCGCGCGAACAACGCGCGGATGGAGATGCGGGACAGCGCGTCACGATGGCTAGCGAGCGCTTGCCACGCAGGCATCTGGGTCAGTAAGGGCATGGTCGTCTGAACGTCTAGCCAGAATGCGGCTTGTGATGGGTTGCAAGCGTTGTCAAAACGCTGCAAAGCGGTTCTGGCGGGCCGACGGAGCCGCAGACAATACCCGTCGCCCAGAAAAAGCGCCGCAGCACCGCCAGAATCATTGGCTAGCGTGTCTTAGTGCGCGCTCCAGCCCTTGTAGGTCTTCACGTTGTCGCGCGTGACCAGCTGCGGATCGAGCAGAACCATCGGGTCGGCAGGCTTCTTGCCGTTCATGACGCCGTAGCCAATCTCAATGGCCTTCTGCGCCATTGCCCACGGATCCTGGCTGGCTGATGCCTGCACGAGCGTATTGCTTTGCAGCGCGGTCTCGATGTCCGGCGCACCGTCGACCGACGTGATGACGATGTTGCTGCGGTTGAGCTGCTTAGCGGCGAGATCGCTGCCGATGGCCTGCGGATCGTTGATCGTGAATACGCCGTCAAGCTTGGGGAAGCGTGTCAGGTAACCCTGCATCGCGCTCATGCCGCCTTCGCGCGACCCCTTGCCATCCTGGTCGGAGGACAGGAGCTTGATGCCCGGATTCTTGGCAAGCACCGCTTTGCAGCCGTTCACCCGATCGATGACGGCGGACACTTGCGGGCCGTTCTCGATGATCACGTTGCCCTTGCCGCCCAGCTTCTTCGCCAGGTAGTCGCACGCCATCTCGCCGGCCTTCACGTTGTTCGTCTGCACGGTCGCGTCGGCGCCGGCAGCCGCCACGTCGACCGCGATGACCGGGATACCCGCTGCCTGCGCCTTCTTCACGGCCGGCTCGATCGCCTTCGCATCGGCCGCGTTCAACAGGATCAGGTCGACGTGCGCGGAGATGAAGTTGTCGATCTGCGTGAACTGCTTGTTCAAGTCGTAGTCCGCCGAGACGGTGGTGACTTTCGCGTTCGGGTTGATTGCCTTCGCGCGCGCCTCGGCCCCCTTTACAACGGTGACGAAGTACGGGTTGCCGAGGGAGCCGACCGTCACGCCGACCGACTTCAGCGGCTTATCTGCCGCGTGAGCGCCGGCGCCCGCAAACACCATCGCGCATGCGATGCCAGCTTGCAAAACCTTACTCTTGAACTTGTGCATGTTGTTGTCTCCGGATCGTCCATGGTTAAGACGCACACGTGGACGTGCGTGGGCGCCGGTATTGAAAAAATTGGGCAGTCGATCAGGTGCGAGCCGATTCGCGCCGACGGTAGCGGTCCAGCGTGACCGCGCCAATGATGACGAGGCCCTTGATGATGTATTGCCAGATGTCGGACACGCCCAGCAGCACCAAGCCGTTCGACAGCACGGCGATGATCAGCGCGCCGACCAGCGTGCCGACGATCGAGCCGACGCCGCCGACGAAACTCGTGCCGCCGAGGATCACCGCAGCGATCGCATCGAGCTCGTACGACTGGCCGAGCTGCAGGCCGTTTGCCGCATAGAGGCGGGCCGCCGACATGAGCGCGCCGAGCCCGGCGAGCAGGCCCGACGTCGCATAGACGAAGAGTTCGATCGCCCGCACGTTGATGCCCGCTAGGCGCGCGGCTTCGGGGTTGCCGCCGACCGAGTAGATGCGCATGCCGAGCACGGTGCGGCGCAGGATGAACCACGAGCCCGCAACCACCGCGACGGCGATCACGACGAGCCACGGCACGCCCAGAATCGAGTCGTTGCCGATGAAAGCGAACGGCAGTTTCGGGTTAAAGATGGTCGTGTCGTTGCCCATCAGGCGTGCGATGCCGCGTACGGCGGTCAACGCACCGAGGGTGACGATGAACGGCGGCAGGCGAAGGAACGCAACGAGCACGCCATTGACGAGCCCGAACCCGAGTCCGACGAGCAGTGCCGCCGGCACCCCAAGGCCGCCCCAGCCGGGGATGTTCGACGCGATGAGCGCGGCGACCGCGGCGGCCGAGAGGACCGAACCGACGGACAGGTCGATGCCACCCGTCAGGATCACAAAAGTCATGCCAGCGGCAAGCACGATATTGATCGACGCCTGCTGCGTGACGATCGACAGGTTCTGCAATGTGAGGAATCCGTCGGTCATGACGCCGAAGCCGATGCAGAGAATCATCAGCACGGGCAGCATGCCGGCCGTGCGCATCAGTGATTGCATGCGAGCACGATGCGTTACAAGGCGTGCTTGCAACGCACGGTCGGGGGCCGCGGCGGCGGGCGCGGGCGCGGGCGCGGGCGCGAGGTCGCGCTGCTTGATCTGATTCATATCGTTCACCTGTAGGTGGGATGGCGCTTCGCGGCGCAATTCAGTGCGCTTGCGCCAACGCTGTTTGCGAGCCGGTGGCCAGTGCGATGATTGCCTCTTGCGTGATCGGCTGGCCGGTATAACCGCCGAGCTCGCCGGCAATCGTGCCTTCGCGTATCACGAGCACGCGATCGGCAATGCCGATCAGCTCGGGCAATTCGCTGGAGATCACGATCACGCCGACGCCGGCGCGCGCGAGTTGGTTGATGATTCGATAGATTTCCGATTTGGCGCCGATGTCCACGCCGCGCGTCGGCTCGTCGAGAATCAGCACGCGCGGCTTCGTTTCCAGCAAGCGCGACAGCAGCACCTTTTGCTGATTGCCGCCCGACAGCGCGCCAGCGTTCACATTTGCATGCGGTACACGGATCGACAGCGATGAGATCGCATCGCGTGCGCGTTCGGCGCCGCGTGCGAGGTTGAGTACGCCGCCTTGCGCATCGCGGTTGGCGACGGAAATATTGATGTTGTCGCGCACGCTCATATCGAGGAACAGGCCCTGGCGCTTGCGGTCTTCCGTCAAGTAGACGAGGCCTGCATCGATCGCATCGCGCGGCGAATGTGCGCCGAACGTCTTGTCGCCCAGCTTCACCTCGCCGCGCGTGCGCGGTTGCCCTCCGAAGATCAGGTGCGCAAGCTCGGTACGGCCCGCGCCGACCAGGCCCGCGATGCCGAGCACCTCGCCAGCGTGCAGGTCGAGGTCGCAGCCACGCACGCGGGCGCCGTCCGCGACGTCGCGCACGGACAAGAGCAGGTGGCCCCGATCGTACGGTGCGTGTTCCTTCTTGTAGAAGCCGGAGATGTCGCGGCCGACCATCATGGCAACGAGCCGCTCGGCCGACAGCGACTCGCGGTCCAGCGAGCCGACGTAGGCGCCGTCGCGCAGCACCGACACGCGGTCGGACAATGCGTAGATCTCGTCCATCCGGTGGCTGATGTAGATGATGGCGAGGCCTTCGACACGCAATTGGCGGATCAGCGCGAACAGGTGTTCGGTCTCGCGTGACGATAGCGGCGTCGTGGGCTCGTCCATCACCAGCACACGCGCCTTCGTGTGCACCGCGCGCGCGATCTCGACCAGCTGCTGCTCGGCGATCGACAGCGTACCGACCAGCGTTTCGGGCCCAAAGCTCGCGCCCAGGCGCTGGAGTACATCCATGCAGCCACGCGCCATCGCGGGGCGGTCGATCATGCCCCAACGGCTGTTGCCGCGACGCAGTTCGCGGCCAACGTAGATGTTCTCCGCCACGGTGAGGTTCGGCGCGAGACAAAGCTCTTGGTAGATCACCGCAATACCGGCGTCGCGTGCGGCGAGAGGGCCGTCAACGACGAGCGGCTTGCCGTCGATCATGATTTCGCCGCCCGGATCGGCCTGGTATGCGCCCGAGAGGATCTTCATCAGCGTCGACTTGCCGGCGCCGTTCTCGCCCATCAGCGAATGCACTTCGCCGGGGTAGACGGTCAGGCTGACGTTGTCCAGCGCGCGCACGCCGGGGAACGTCTTGCTGATCCCCCGCATCTCCAGCAAGGGGCGCAGCGCCTCAGAATGCAACATAGCTGACCTCCTGCGTTTGCACGCTGGCACCTTGGAGGATGCCGGCACGCGGCGAGAAGTTGAAGAACATCGGCAGCGTCGCGGCGCCAATCGCGCCGGCGTCCGGGCCAAACGAACCGCGAACGAATTCCGGCATGCCGCGCGCTTCCGGCGTGATGGCCGCAAGCGCCTCGAACAGGCGTCGCATCAGCGTGTCGATCAGGCCCGCGTCGGTGTCGGCGTCGAACACGACGACCGACGAATCGATCACCGACAGCACCGAGCGCAGCGCGGGGGCAAGCGCGTCAACGCAGTCGTCGACCCATTCGTCGACGGCCCGCGCGCCACGCGTGATGCATGCTTCGAGATCCGCGCGGGTCTCGACAGTCTCGCCGCAATAGCGCAAATGGCGAATCAGCGCGCTCAACGAACTGCGGGTGAGCAGGATGTCCCACGCGCCGGTTGGCGCGGGAGCGGACGGCAGGCAGCTTGGCAGCACGGGCATCACCGCGAAGTCGCCGGCGTTGCCGGTGCCCCCCCGCAGGCAATCGCCGTCGACCGCAATGCCGCCGCCGATCACCGGTCCAAGGAACAGATAGACGAAGTTGTCGTGCTGGCGGCCGCAGCCGTAGAACAGCTCGGCAATCGCGGCTGCGTTGCCGTCGTTCTCGCTGAACACTGGCAACGCAATCGCACGGCCAAGCTCGGCGGCGAAGTCGACCTCGGCCCATGCGCGGAACGCGTCGGCCGGAAGGCCGATCTCGCGCAGCCAGCTGCCCAGGTTGTATGGCTGCCCGACACCGACGCCGGCGAGCCGCTGGCGCTCGCTCGCGGACAGCAGTTGCTGCATTGCGTCGATGTCCTGGCGTACGATTTCGAGCACGGTGGCGGGCGACGGGAGCAGCGTATCGTGCGAGCGGCATCCGAGCACTTCGCCCACGAAGTTGACAAGAACCGTCTCGATCCGCATCCGGTCCAGACGCACGCCGATGCCAAACGCGCCGCGCGGATCGAGGCGGATCAGCGATGCAGGCTGGCCGCGCTGGCCTTCGACGCGGCGGCCGGTGAATTCGATGAGCTTCGCGTCAACAAGTGACGTGATGATGCTGCCGACCGCAGTCCCGGTGAGATTGGCCAGGCGCGCGAGGTCAGCCTTCGACGCGCTGCCAGCGCGCCGCAGCGCCTTGAGCAGCAGGCGCTCGTTGTAGCGGCGCACGTTGACTGAGTTGCTGCCCTGGCCGATGTGCGGACTTCTCATGCTGTCTCCTCCGGGCCGCGCCGTTTTCCGGCATCAATAAATAAATCATCTTGATTTATTTAATTACATATCGACACAGATGTCAGCCTAGGGGAATCCCGGAAGGGGGAGACGTCTCACCAACGCCGGCCAACGCGACGCTGAACGTTCTGGAGACCTCGCCCCACCGGCACATGAATTGACGGCTTGGCCGAGTGGCACGTATCCCGTTACGTTTGCCAAACTTGTGGATGGTCGTTGACCAGCCACCAGACGCGAACGGGCTCGAGCACGAGGGATCTTTGGGTCACCAACATGCGCCGTCGGCGAGGCGCATTTCTGGGGTATGGACCGACAGCCTCGATACAGGATTCTTCAACCATCGCCGCCATAGCGGAGTCGCGTCACTGGCCGCTGCGCGCCTGGTGTGCCGGCGCGTCGTCACGCGACGCAGGTGCGCGTTATTGCCCCGATGCACTGGGCACAGGCCGGTCGGCGCGCGGCGCTCGGGGAGTGTCTGCTGGACCTGCGGCGGCGGGAGCCGCCCCTCGACCCAGCGATCACGACTGTCGCTCGCGGCGGGACACACTGATCGGCGACGTCGCGCGGGCCTTTGCCGCCGTCATCGGTCGGGAGGGTATGGCACGGCAGGCGCCGCACGCTCGCGCTGGTGGCCTGGGTCCCACCGGCAACGGCATCCTGGTGGCTCATGGCCAAGTTTCCCGCGGCCAGCATGCGGTCGCCTGCCGCCTGCGTGACGCTGCCGCTGCCGGTGGAGACTTCCTGCCCCGCTTCGGACACCCGTGGTGGCAGCAAACGCTCAGAACGCGAAGGAGGGGCACTTTCTCAATCGTGCTTCCCCGCAAAGGCTTGTCACGCCTAGCCTCGACAGACTATTGCTACATTTCGCACGGGCCACGGAGTCAAATTGAGAGTGCCCGACAGACTTGTTGCTTTTTTTTGGGCACGGCGACCCTTTATAAATCAATGGGTTAGAAATCCCCCTCCCGACAGACTTTATTTTTACGGATCGTGGTTGGGCCAGCTTCGGACCTTCATGCAGCGTTCAATGAAGTCAGCCTCTCAGCGGCCGACAGGAAGCTCCGGCTCGCGCAATCGATAGTCAGCCACACCACCCCCACCCGAGCCAACGCGTCGATTTGACCAGGCAGCGATCGCACGGCAGCCGGAGGACGCGCGATGCGCATCGAGCCCGACACGCCAAACTTTTCCCACGACCGTTGCGCGCGAATCTATAACGTCTGAGCAGGTTGCGCCCACGACGCGGCCGACGCGTTCCGTGACGTTCGCACCTGCAATCTCCGTTTCATCCGGGAGGCGAATATGGACAAGAGATTGAGCAACGAAGGAATGGACCTTGTGTTTCGTGAGGCACGCACGCACAACAGCTGGCTGGCCAAGCCTGTCAGTGACGACACGCTGCGCGAACTCTACGAACTGATGAAATGGTGTCCGACCAGCGCCAACTGCAGCCCGGCACGCATTCTGTTATTGCGCACAAAGGAAGCGAAGCAACGGCTTTTGCCGGCACTGGCACCCGGCAACATCGACAAGACGATGAGCGCGCCGGTGACCGCGATCATCGCGTATGACGGCAAGTTCTACGACAAGCTGCCCAAGCTTTTTCCGCACGTCGACGCGCGCGCCTGGTTTGCCGATACCCCGGAACTGGCCGAAGTCACGGCACGGCGCAACAGCTCGCTACAAGGGGCTTATTTCATCCTGGCGGCCCGCTCGCTCGGACTGGATTGCGGTCCGATGTCGGGTTTTGACAATGCCAAGGTTGACCATGAGTTCTTTCCTGCGAGCGGACAGGCGGGCGCCTTCCAGCAGGAGTACTTCCCTGACAGCCACGTCAAGTCAAACTTCCTCTGCAATCTGGGCTACGGAGATCCGGCAGGATTGTTCCCGCGCAGCCCACGCCTGGATTTTGACGAAGCCTGCAAGTTGCTCTGACCACAAGGAAATCTCGGAGCACATCGTCTGCCGACATGTCCTTCCCGTGCCAGACGCCACCGCCAGCGCGCACCCATTCGACGCTTCAGTAGCCGATCGATCGCCACACAAAAGGCAGCAAAAGACCCACACCGCGGCGGACCCTGTCGTGATCTCGACGCGGCTCACCACCCGTGGAATCGGCTCCAGGTCTCGATACTGCCGCGCGCAGACAGCGCGCGATATTCCGGAAACTGCGCCCCCGTAGCGCACGCGTGGTTCGGCAGGATGCGCAGCCGCGTCCCCACCGGGAAGCGCGCGGCAAGATCCCCCTGCGCAACGCCATCACGCGCGGCCAGGATGCCGTGCTCCTGGTTGGCGCCGATCAGCACGAGCCCGTCGAACGGCGTGCCATCGAGCGCGCAAGGCTGGCCGTAGCCGAAGTCGTGCGCCTGCTTGGCCGTGCCCCGATCGCGGCTCATGGCCATCCAGCCGGCGTCGACGATGACCCAGCCCTTGTCCGGCTGGTGACCGATCACGGTGGTCAGCACGCTCAGGGCGATCTCATCCAGCGCGCAGACGCCCACGTTATGCATGACCAGGTCGAAAAAGACGTAGACGCCGGCGCGCACCTCGGTCACGCCCTCCAGACGCTCCGCCGCCAGCGCGGTGGGCGTGGAGCCGACGCTGACGGCCGCGCACGGGATGCCCGCCTCACGCAGCCGTTGCGCCGCGCGCACGCAGCCGGCGCGTTCCTGTTCGGCCAACGCGGCCACCGCAGGCTGATCGCTCAGTTCATAGCTGGAACCGGCATGGGTCAACACCCCACCGACACCGATGCCGCCCGCCTGCAGGATGCGGCCAACCTCCAGCAAGGTGCCCTCCTCCGGCGTGATGCCGGAGCGGTGGCCATCGGTGTCGACTTCGATCCAGACTTCAAGGCTTTCGCCGGCGGCCCGGCAGGCATCGACGACGGCCTGCGCCGCAGTGGCGTTGTCCACCACCAGCTTCAGGTCGCAGCCCTGCCGGCGCAGCGCCATCGCGCGCGGCAGCTTGGACGGCACGATGCCGACCGCGTACAGGATGTCGGTGATGCCAGCGGCAAAGAACGCCTCGGCCTCCTTCAGCGTCGACACGGTGATGCCCCGCGCGCCGGCCGCCACCTGCGCGCGTACCACGTCGAGGCATTTGGTGGTCTTCACGTGCGGGCGAAACGTCACGCCCAATGCGTTCATGCGTTGCTGCATGCGCGCGATGTTGTGCTGCATGCGAGGCAGGTCGATCAGCGCAGCGGGGGTGTCGATCGATTCAAGCGTGTCCAGGGTCATGGTGGTTTCCATCGTTATGCGTGACCTGCGTAAAAACGGCGGGCCCACGGCAACAGCCCATCCAAGGTCTGTAGTTCGATCTCGGGCCGCTGGGCGCCGTCCACCAGCGCCAGGCCGATACGGTTGTGCCAATACGTGCGCAGACCGACCGCAGCGGTGCCGAACATGTCGTAGCTGGAACCGGCGACGAAAGCCGCATCGGCTGCCTCCACCCCAAGCTGGTCCAGTGCCATCCGGTACGGCTTCGGGTGGGGCTTGTACATGCCGGCCTGCTCGGCGGTGACGACGGCATCCCACGTGACGGGCAGCAGCGCGGCCGCTTGCCGCCCAAGGCGCTCCGAGCAGTTGGTGACGACGGCCAGCTTGCAGTGTGGTTGCAGCCGCGTCAGGACTTCGATGGCGCCGCTCCAGGGGGCGAGTTGCAGCCAACCGGCCTCCAGCGCATCAGGCGCCGAGGCGGGCAGGCCGACGTTCCCGGCGGCCTGCCGCACCAACGCTTCATAGGCGACATACGCGCCGCAGCCATACGTCAGCCGCAGATACTCCGCGCGCCAGGTGCGGCCCGCCTGTTGCGAACCGGCGGCGCGGTCCCACAGCGACCACGAATCGAGCAGCGCGGTCAGCAGATCGAACAGGATGGCCTTGGGATAGCCGGAAGAAGCACGGGAATGGGTCACGCAATCACCTGCAAGCGACGTTCATCGATGCAGCGGATTGTAGGCAGCGCGACACGGCTTTCGGTTTAACCGGATTGATTCAAAGATTCAGTCTGCCTGCATCATGCGCGCCACGGCGGCTGCGGCTTGAAGCGGCTCTGCAGCACCTGCATGAACCGGCGCGTGCGCTGCGGCAGCCCCGCGCGGTGGTGTGTCAGCGCAATCACGTTTGCGTCAGGCGCCTTCCAGCCGGGCAGCAGCCGCACCAGGCGGCCGGCGCGCAGGTCGTCGGCCACATCCCACTCGGAGCGCAGGATCACGCCGCGCCCCTCGCACGCCCAGCGACGGATCACGTCGCCGTCGTTGCAGCCGAGCTTGGACGACACGCGCACGCTGCGGCTCGTGCGGCCCTTGCTGAAGTGCCACAGCGTCACGTCTTCCTTGTTCTCGCGCAGCACGATGCACGGCAGCGCGGCCAAGTCCTCCGGCGCCTGCGGCAGCCCGAAGCGCTGAACGAACTCCGGCGACGCGCAGACGAAGCGCGCATTCGGCGCAATCGCGTAGCCGACCAGGTTGGACACCTGCAGCGCGCCAATGTGCACGACCACGTCGAAGCGGTCGGCGGCCTCGGTCATTGGCTCGTCAGACAGCGTCAACTCGATGTCGACCTCCGGGTAGGCCTGCTGGAAATCGCCGATGACGGGCGCCAGGTAGCGCCGCCCAAAACCCAGCGGTGCGTTGATCTTGAGCGTGCCGACCAGACCGCCGCGCCGCGTCTGCAGATCCTCCGCCAGTGCATCGAGTTGCCGGACCAGCTCGGCCCCGCGCTCGCACAGCAACGTGCCCTCGTCGGTAAAGCGCAGGCTGCGCGCGGTGCGGTCGACCAGCCGCGTCGCCAGCTTCTTCTCAAGCTGCTGCAGCCGCTGCGACACCGCCGACGGCGTGAGCCCGAGCGCCCTGGCCGTGGCGGCTAGGCTCTGGTTATCGCGAATCGCCAGCAGAAAGCGCAGGTCGGCCGAGTCGGTCATGGCATCACTGGCGGGTGAACCGGCCGGCTGCGGCGATATCAAGGCGTGCCGCAGGCAAAACGGTCAGGCCTTGGCGATGACGTTGATGCGCAGCGCTTGCCCACCGGCCGCGATCGCGAGCAGACGGTCGACGTTCGGGTGCGCCCCCGGGCGGTTGCGCGCATCGGCCGTATGCTCGGCAAACACCGCGAGGCCGTGCTCGGCCGCTTTGGCATCCAACTGGCCAAACGCCTGCTGCAGGTAGTGATACACCGCCAACGATCCCTGCTTGCCGGGCATGTTCTCGATATCGGCCACCACGGCGCCGTTGCCGTCGACCAGATCGATGCGCTCGATGCCGTCAATGGCGGGCAGCTGGGCGAGGTTGTCCTTGAATACGTTGCTCGGCTGAATCTCGGAAATCACTGAAAACACTCCGTGGGTTGGTCGGTGGACTTGGCGGGCCGTATGGTATCCGCTCGGGCATGACTGCAAAAGAGCATCGCGCATGCACGGCCACGGATCTCGCGGCACCTGGGCCCCTCAAGCATCCACTTCCGCCAACGCCCGCAGCCCCACCGAGAGCATCGCCAGATCGGCCGACCCGGCGGCCACCTGGTCGGCGACCACGCGGTTGTAGCGTGCCAGCGCTTCCTGCCGGGCCGCCCGCCAGGCTTCGACCAACGCCCCGGCACTGGCACCAGCCGCTGCGTCATGCAGCACCGAGCTGGTGAGCCGCCGGCGCAGTTGCCCCAGCTCTTCAAGCAGGGTCGCGCGTGCCAGCATCTGCCAATGCGTCTGCGTCGGCAGGGCGAGGATGCCGCCCTGCAGCCAGCCGTAGCCGAGCGGCTGGTCGAGCGCGAAGTACACGCGCGCGGCCAGCTTGGCATCGCAGCCGCTCGCAACGGCAACTTCCGCGATATCGAGCAGCGATACACGCGCCGACACGCCAGCCGCCGCCCGTGCCAGGGCTTCGGGCACCCCGGCGTCCACGAACGTCTGCTGCTGTTGCGCAGCCGCGTGCCCGGACTCCTCCGCCTGCAAGCCATCGACTTCGGGCGCGAGCGCATCGACCGCCGCGCGGAAGCGCTCCACCGTGGCCGGCACATCAGAGACGCGCTGCCGCAGGAACCACAACGTGGCACGCTCATGCAACTGCGCGAACGCCGCAAACAAGGCGGCCTGCATCTCGTGCGGCACCTGCGCATCCAGCCCATCGACCTCTTGCCAGAGTGGATCGAGCCGATACACGGCGCGCGCCACCAGGCTCGCCCACACCACGGCCAGCGGCTCGGCGCCGGTTTCCTCGGCGAGCCGGTGCACAAAGGTCACGCCGGCACGGTTGACGAGCGCGTTCGCGTGCATCGTCGCCAGGATCTCGCGCCGCAGCGGGTGCCGCGGCATGGTCGCGCCGCAGCGTGCCTGCAATGGCTGCGGGAAGTACGCCGGCAGGCCGTCGGCCACGAAGGGCTGGTCGGGCAAGTCGCTGGCCAGCAGCGCGTCGTACAGCCACATCTTGCTGTAGGCCATCAGCACCGCGCGCTCGGGCGTGGCGAGGCCGCCGCCGGCGGCGCGACGGGCGTCGATGTCCTCGTCGGCGGGTAGGAATTCGATGGTGCGGTTCAGGCGGCCGGCACGCTCCAGATACCGCATCAGCCGCGCCTCCGGGTCGAGCCACTGTGCCATGCGCGTGCGCGCAAGCGACAGCGCCTGCGTCTGGAAATAATTGTCGCGCAAGACCAACTCGCCCACCTCGTCGGTCATCTCGGCCAGTAGCACGTTGCGCTGCTTGAGCGTCATCTCGCCGTCGCCCACCACCAGCCCCAGCAGGATCTTGATGTTGACCTCGTGGTCCGAACAGTCGACACCGGCCGAGTTGTCGATCGCATCGGTGTTGATGCGCCCGCCGTGCTGCGCGTATTCGATGCGCCCGAGCTGCGTGCAGCCCAGATTGCCACCCTCGGCCACGACCTTGCAGCGCAACTCGGCGCCGTCCACGCGCAGCCCGTCGTTGGCGCGGTCGCCCACCTGGGCGTGCGTCTCGGTGCTGGCTTTGATGTAGGTACCGATGCCGCCGTTGTAGAGCAAGTCCACGGGGGCCTTGAGGAGGGTATGCAGCAGGTCGTTCGGCGCCATCTCGGTCGCCGTGACGCCAAGCATCGCGCGCACCTCGGGCGAGAGCGCAATCGCCTTGGCGGAGCGCGGGAACACCCCGCCGCCCGCGCTGATCAGCGCCTTGTCATAGTCGGCCCAGCTCGAGCGCGGCAGATTGAACATGCGCTCGCGCTCGGCAAAGCTCGTGGCGGCATCGGGCGATGGGTCCAGGAAGATATGCCGATGGTCGAACGCCGCCAGCAGGCGGATATGGCGCGAGAGCAGCATGCCGTTGCCGAACACGTCGCCCGACATGTCGCCGATGCCGACCACGGTGAAGTCGGTGGCCTGCGTATCCACGCCCATCTCGCTGAAATGCCGCTTGACCGATTCCCACGCGCCGCGCGCGGTGATGGCCATCTTCTTGTGGTCGTAGCCGACCGAACCGCCGGAGGCGAAGGCATCGCCCAGCCAGAAGCCGTATTCGCCAGAGATGGCGTTGGCGTAATCCGAGAACGTGGCCGTGCCCTTGTCGGCGGCGACCACCAGGTACGGGTCATCACCGTCGTAGCGCACCACGTCGCGCGGCGGCACGAGGCGGCCCTCGACGTAGTTGTCGGTCAGGTCGAGCAGCCCGCGCAGGAAGGTCTGGTAGCACGCCACGCCTTCAGCCAGATAGGCATCGCGATCGCTCGCCGGCGGCGGCTGCTTGACGACGAAGCCGCCCTTGGAGCCGACCGGCACGATGACAGTGTTCTTGACCATCTGCGCCTTGACCAGGCCGAGCACCTCGGTGCGGAAATCCTCGCGCCGGTCCGACCAGCGCAGCCCGCCGCGCGCGACCTTGCCGCCGCGCAGGTGCACGCCCTCGACCCGCGGTGAATACACCCAGATCTCGAACATCGGCTTGGGCTCGGGCAAGCCTGGCACGCGCGCGGGGTCGAACTTGAACGACAGGTACGGCTTGGACTGGCCAGCCTGCCCGGCTTGCCCAATGCCCGGCAGGCTCTGGAAGTAGTTGGTGCGCACCGTGGCTTCCAGCACGCCGAGGAACTGGCGCAGGATGCGGTCTTCGTCCAGGTTCGGCACCTCTTCGAGCGCCTCGGCGATCTGCGCGCGCAGCGTATCGCTGCGGCGCGTGCGCTCAGCGTCGTCCGTCGCCGGGTCGAAGCGCACCAGGAACAGATGCACCAGCGCCCGCGCGATCGACGGATTGCCGGTCAGCGCACTCTCCATGTACGCGTTGCTGAAGGTCGAGCCGATCTGGCGGATGTAGCGCGCGTAGGCGCGCAGGATCCGGATCTCACGCCAGGTCAGGCCGGCCTGCAGCACGAGCCGGTTGAGATCGTCGTTCTCGACGTCGCCATTCCAGATGCGCGCGAAGGCATCTTCAAAGCGCACGCGGGCCTCGTCGAGGTCGACCTCGCTGCCGTCGACGGTGACCATGCCGAAGTCATGCACCGAGATCGGTGCGGCGTCGGCCGGCTCGATGCGATAGGGCCGCTCTTCGTTGACGCGCACACCGAGGTGCTCGAGCATCGGCAGGCTGCGCGAGAGCGCGATCGGCTGGCCCGTGCGGTAGATCTTGAAACGCAGCGCCCCGGCGGGTGCCTCGAGTGGCCGGTAAAGCTGCATCGTGAGCGCGCCGCCCGCAGAGGCCTCCGGAGCCTCCACCGCGCCTGCAGCGTCTTCGGCCAGCAGCGGCTCCATCAGTTCAATGTCGCGCACTGCAAGGCGCGCCGCGTAGTCCTCCCGGAAGCCGGCGGGGAAGGCATCGCCATAGCGGCGCAGCAGGCGGTTGCCGCGCTCCTCGCCGCCGCGCTCGAGCAGCGCCTCGGCCAGGTCGTCCTGCCAGCGCCGCGCCGCCAGCACGATGCGCTCTTCCAGCTCGGCCACGTCCACCTCGGGCACGTTGCCCGGCTGGGTGCGCACGGTGATGTGGATGCGCGCCAGCATCGATTCCGACAGCAGCGGCGTGAACTCCACGCTGGTGCCGTGGTAGGCCGCCTGCAGCAGGCCCTGGACGCGCACGCGCAGGTCGGTGTTGAATTTCTCGCGCGGCACGAATACCAGGCACGATACGAAGCGGTCGAACGGGTCGCGCCGCACGAACAGACGCGTGCGTTGCCGCTCCTGCAGCCGCAGGATGCCAAGCGCGATGTCGTGCAGCGCCTCGCTGTCGATCTGGAACAGCTCGTCGCGCGGATACTGTTCGAGGATCGTCACCAGCGTCTTGGCCAGATGCCCCTTGGGCAGGAAGCCCGTCCGCCGGATCACGCTGGCAACCTTGCGCCGCACCAACGGGATGTCCTCGGCCGGCACCATGTAGACGTTGGACGTGTACAGCCCGAGAAAACGCCGCTGACCACACACACGCCCCTCGGCGTCGAACAGCTTGATGCCGACATAGTCGAGATAGCCGGGCCGGTGCACGGTGGCGCGTGAGTTGGCCTTGGTCAGGAACACCGGTGCGGGCTCGTCGATGATCCTCGCGGCGCCCGGGGCCAGCCGCGAGATGTCGGGGGCGGCGGGATCGCGCAGCGCCTCGCGCAGCACGCCAAGCCCCGTGCCCTGCATGCCCTGCAGGTAGAGGCCGTCGTCCTGGGTGACGAGCGCATAGTCGCGATAGCCGAGGAGCGTGAAATGCTGTTCGAGCAGCCACGCCAGGAAGGCCTGCGTCTCGGCGATCTCCGCGCGTTCGGCTTCGCCCGTCGATGCTTGCGCGGCGCGCACACCCAGCGCATCGATGGCGGCCTGGGCCGCGCCCTGCATCGGCTTCCAGTCCTCCACAGCCGCGCGCACGTCACCCAGCACGCGCACCAGGCCGTCGTGCAGCGCCTGCACCCGCTCCGGCTCGGAGAAGCGATCGACCTCGATGTGGATGTACGACTCGAAGCGCATGGTGCCGCCGCTCCCGTCGTCTGGATCGGCCTCGGCGGTGGTCGCGCGCTTGTCGCCGGCGAGCGCCGCTGGGCGCTGCACGCCGCCGCCGGCCGCCACGGCCACACGCGTGCCGGACGCATCGCGCTGCATGCGATAGACCGGATGGAAGGCCGAATGCAGCGCAAGACCCTGCCGGTTGATTTCCATGGTCACCGAATCGACCAGGAACGGCATGTCATCGTTGACGATTTCGACCACCGTGTGGCCGCAATACCAACCGTGCTGCTCAAGGCTCGGGTTGTAGACCCGCACGCGCGGCTGGCCGGTCACGAACTTCTGGCCGAGTTGCCAGTGCGCCATCGCCGCGCCGTAGAGATCGGCGACGCTGCGCGAGACCACGTCCTCGGGGTCGGCCAGCTCGTAGTAATGCCGCACGAATGGCTCGAACAGCACGGCGATATCGGGCGCACGTCCGCGTGCGAGGGCCACTACATCCGCCATGTGTTGGCGGACCTTGTCTTCGAGCTGGGCAGACATGGAGCGTCTCCCGAAAATGGGCCTCCCCATGCTACGCCGCGTGCCCATGGCTGGCAATGGGGGCAACCTGGGCTTCAGCCGCCCCGGCAAGTTTTGCCGATACGCTCCATTTGGCCGGGATGGATGCTGCCCGCCTCGGCAGGCCGCAGCCGGACGATCCCCTCCCGATATCGGGGAAAGCCACGGCGGCGAAACCCTCCAGGCAGCGTTTCGAACGCGGCATCCGCAAATTGGTGCCGGCGCACCAGCGCGTACCGCCTATCGCGTGATCTGCACACCCAGATAGGCCAACACCTGCCGCCGCTCATCGGAAGCCGCGCCAAACTCACGGCCCACCGCGGCCAGCAATGTGTAGGTGTCGTTGAGCTTCCAGTGCATACCGAGGTTCAGTAGCGTCACGCGCGCGCCGGGGCTCTGCGCCCTGCGGACCTCGACAATGCATTCGCGCCCATCGCCGCACTCGTGGCCGGCCACGACGCCGGCGATCCACTGGTTGTCCGCACCGCCCGAGATGAAGTTGCGGCCGAACTCGGTTGATACCCCGAAGCCCCCGACTTCGGTCGCGATCTCGACCGGCAGGAAGAACTCGTGCCCGCCGCCGGTAATGCCGCGCCGGGTGGAAGAATCCAGCACGCTGCGGCTGTACTGCGGGTAGGTCGACATCGCGAACCCCGCCTGCTCCTGGTCGATGAAGCGCCATTTCACACCGAAGTCGCCGGTGCCGACGCCGGACTTCCAGCGCTGGCCATCCTCGCGCGCAAACGTCCAGGGGATATCGACCTTGAGCTGCACATGGTCGCCCCAGCCGTAGTTGATGTCGGCATCGGGCGCGGCCAGCTCGAGCCGGCCGTGCGTACGCGTGGCGATGGCACCGAGATTGATCTCCCAATGGCCGTCGCCGGGCGTTTCAGGGTCGTCGGTGACCATCGGCGGCCCGCCTTGCGCGAGCGCGGGGCCGGCCATCGCCACGGCCGCGGCCAACGCCAGCCAGCGCATGGCGCGGCCGGCCGGAATCTGCTTCTGCATAAACGTCTCTCGAAGGGTTCTTGGAAAGCCGGCGCGCTCCGGCTCCAGCATCGGTGCCGAGCGCGCCGTGGCAGGCCCGCGCTACTTCGCGTCGGCGGGCATCACTTCGTATTGCAGCAGGCCGGCCTTGGTCTGCGCCGAGCCCCCCACCGCCACATACAGCCGGTGCAGCTCGGGCACCAGGAAGGCCGTCTTCGCCCCCTTCTCGGAGGGCACGCGCGCGATCTCCTCGTAGTGATCGGCATCGCGCTGGCGGAACACGGCAACGTAGTCGTCGCCGGCGGCGTAGATGCGCCGGTTCTTCGCGTCGAACATCATGCCGTTGGTGCGGGCGGGCGCGTCGAAGCTCGCCACCGATTGCCCCGTCTCCGTGTTCACCACCACGAGTTTGAACGGCTTGCGCGTGATCAGGAACAGCCGCTTGTGCTTCTCGTCGAGGTCGATCTGCGAGTTGTCCTGCCCTTCCTTGATCGGCCAGGTGGCGAGCAGCTGGCCCGTCCGCTTGTCGAGCACGGCAACCTCCGCCTTGCCGGCCACGTTGACGAACACGCGCGAGCCAGCCTGCTCGGCCACGATACCTTCGGTGAAGTCGGTGTCGAACGTGGTGGCGCCGAGCATCTTGCCGGTGTCGACGTCCACCCGCGCTACCGTGGTCGTCGCCATCTTGGTGGGCGCATTCTTGCCGCCCGTGACGAACCACAGGCGGCGCGAGGAAGCGTCGTAGCTCATCACGTCGGCGCCTGGCGCCAGCTTGACGGTGTCGAGCACGGCGTAGCTCTTGCCGTCGAGCACCTTGCTAAGGCTGGCGCCGCTGTTGCTGACGAACAGGCGGTTCGTCTTCGGCTCGTAGTGGATCGCGTGCGGCGTCTCCATGCCCTCGACGGTCTTCAGATGCGCGCCGCTGCGCAGGTCGAAGACCTCCAGCGTGCCGCCGTCCTCGCCGGCAAGGAACAGGCGGTTACCCTTGACGTCGGCCCCGAAGTGGTCGAAGTCGCCCTGATACGTCGGCAGGTCGGCGCGGCCAAGCAGCCGCAGCGGTGCGGTGTCGGCAAAAGACAGCATGGGCGCCGCCAGCACCAGCGCGGCGACCAGCGCCCGGATGTTCGTCTTCATTGACGTCCTCTCTTCTGGATGTTCACACCGGGCGAACTGTCACTTGGCTTCGTCGAACAGCGCGTTGTAGCTGGGGATCTTCTTGGCCAACGCATCCCGCAGTGCGTTCGACTTCTTCAAGAAGGACATTTCCTGGCTGCTGGTGTTCGGGTTGGCCGGCGGATTCTTGAACGCGTACACGACCAGACCGATGTTGTTGCCCGTGGCGTCGCGCATCGGCATGAGCACAACGAACTTCTTCGGGTTGTCCTTGGTGCGGTTCCAGCGCGGGTCGACGATGGTGATGCCCTTCTTGATGACGTCGATGTCATCCGGATCATCAGCATTGCCGATGCGCTCGGGGTACGAGCCCGCGAACATCGTGAAAACGTCAGTCGCGCCCGGGGGCGTGCCGTGCAGCGTGATGCTCAGCAGCTCCGGATGCTTGGCCATGGTCTCGTCAGACAGCTTCTGGCCGTAGATCTTGTGCGTCGGCGGCGTCCAGTTCTTGTCCGCGGCCCAGGCGGCGGTGCCGCCGAAAGCGGCAGCGCCGGTGATGACTGTTGCCAGCGCGCACTTGAGGAACTTGCTCATGGGTTGTCTCCGTTCTTGGGGTTGGAATCTTGAGATGGGATTCGTCGCATCCGTTAGGGGAAGCGTGAATGGAGTCTAGAAGCGGACTCTGTACGCTTCCTGTAGTGATTCTTAAAATTCGTTCAGCCAGCTGGCGGCGCGATCGCATAGCATCACGAGACCACGCATTGCCTCAACCGGGCGCGAAGGATCGTCGCCGCGCCAAGAGACGGGAGCCACCGCATGAAGTCGATCGGCAGCCGCATCACCCTCTGGTATGCCACCACGCTCACGGCGACGCTCGCCTGCCTGTTCATCGCCGGCCACTTCCTGCTCGACCACTACCTGCTCAGGCAGCTCGACGAACTCAACGAGGCGCAATTCAAGCATCTCAAGGCCACGCTGGGCCGGGACTACGCCAAGCTGACGCCGGTGGAGATCGACGACCGCATCCGCCAGGCCACCGAATCGGCCTCGTCGCTGTTCTACATCGACATGCACGGCCCGATGACGAACCGCTTCTTCAAGTCGAGCAACCTGCATGGGCAGGCCATCCCCGACATTGCCGGCGAGCGCGCGTATTCGGTTGCCATCGACAACATCGGCGAGGTGCGGGTGAGCGAATTCCAGCTCGCGCCGTTCGATGTCATCGTGGCAACGCCGCTCGCGCCGGTGCGCGAACTGATGACGGGCTACCGGCTCGTCTTCTTCGGCCTGCTGGGCACGGCGCTCGTGCTCAGCGTGGTGGTCGGCTACGGGCTGAGCCGGCTGATCCTGCACCCGGTGCGCGTGATCCAGACCACCGCCAACCGGATCCGCTCCGACAACCTCAGCCAGCGCATTCCGGTGGGCAACGTCAAGGACGAGGTCTCGCAGCTGGCGGCCTTCCTGAACCAGATGTTCGACCGCCTGGAGATGTCGTTTGCCGAAATCCGGCGCTTCGCGGCAGAGGCGTCGCATGAGCTGAAGACGCCCATGTCGCTGGTGGCGCTGCATGCCGAGCGGCTGCTGGTCAGCGAGGGGCTGACCCCGCAGCAGCGGGATTCGGTGGCCGTCATCCTGGAAGAGCTCGGGCGCGTGAACCGCATCATCGACGAGTTGCTGTTCCTCTCACGCGCGGACGCCGGTGCGGTGCTGGTCGAGCTTCGGGCGCAGTCCCCGGTGGCGCTGCTGAGCGCCTTCGCCCAGGATGCGTCGGCCCTTTCCGAGCATGACGGCAAGGTCTTTGCCTGGAGCCACCGCGGCAACGGCGAGGTGAACGTCGACGGCCCACGGTTGCGCCAGGTGCTGCTGAACCTGTTGACCAACGCGCTCAGGGTGTCGCCGCGGGGCGGCGTGATCCACCTCGATTCGACCCTGGCCGCCGGCGTATGGCGCGTAAGCCTGGTCGACGAGGGGCCGGGCCTGACCCCGGAGGAGTGCGAGCGCATCTTCGAGCGGTTCGTGCGCCTGCCCTCGCCGATGCAGGACCAGCGCGGCAGCGGCCTGGGGCTGGCGATCTCGCGCAGCATCGTGTCGATGCACAAGGGCAGGATCTGGGCGACCAGCCGCGACGTCGGCCGCGGCCTGCGTGTGGTGATCGAGATTCCTGCGGCGCCCCCGGGGTAGCGGGCATGTGGAGCCCGCGCCCGTCCCGTAGCGCAAAGCTTTGCGGGACGATTTTCCCCGTCCCCCTGGGGAAATCCCCACCTCAATCCGGTGCGACCTGAACGCGCTTTCAGGAAGAGTTCACGTTCGAGCAAGGCTCGGTGACTAGTGTATGACCACGGTCGGGATGAACCGGCCAGCACCTGACACCTTGCAACGTAAGGACCCAGAACTCATGAAAATCCGAGACAAACTCCTGCTGTGTTCCGCTATCGCCAGCATGATGGCCGCAGCCCCTGCCGCGCAGGCGGCCGACAAGGTCACCCTGATGGTCGGCGGCTACGAAAAGATCATCTACCTGCCCGCCAAGCTGGCCGAGGGTCTGGGCTACTTCAAGGAAGAAGGCCTGAACGTCGAGCTGCTCAACGAAGGCGCAGGCGTCGATGCCGAGAACGAGATGCTCGCCGGCGCCGTGCAGGGCGTGGTCGGCTTCTACGACCACTGTGTCGACCTGCAGGCCAAGGGCAAGTACATCGAGTCGGTGGTGCAGCTGGCACACGCGCCGGGCGAGGTCGAGCTCGTGTCCAACAAGTACCCGCAGGTCAAGGGCATGGCCGACCTCAAGGGCAAGACGCTGGGCGTCACGGGCCTGGGCTCGTCGACCAACTTCCTCACCCAGTACCTGATGGTCAAGGCCGGCGTGCCGATGGGCCAGTTCACCTCGCTGCCGGTGGGCGCGGGCACGACCTTCATCATGGCGATACAGCAGGACAAGATCCAGGGCGGCATGACCACCGAGCCCACCATCACGCGCCTGCTCAAGACCGGCGAGGCGCGCGTGCTGGTGGACCTGCGCACCGCCGAGAAGACCAAGGAGGCGCTCGGTGGCACCTATCCGGCCGCCTCGCTGTACATGCCCACCGACTGGGTCGAGAAGAACAAGCCCACCGTGCAAAAGCTCGCCAACGCCTTCGTGAAGACGCTGCGCTACATCAACACCCATAGCGCTGCGGAGATCGCCGAGAAGATGCCCAAGGACTTCTACGTGGGCGACAAGGACGGCTACATCAAGGCCCTGGACGGCGGCAAGGGCATGTTCACCGCCGACGGCGTGATGCCCAAGGGTGGCCCGGAAACGGTGCTGTCGGTGCTGAGCACGTTCTCGCCGAACGTGAAGGGCAAGAAGGTCGACCTGGCGAAGACCTACACGACCGAGTTCGTCTCGAAGGTGAAGTGATCATGGGCGCAACAACGGCAACCACCTCCACGCCAGCCATCGAGTTGATCAACGTCAGCCGTCGCTTCCTGACGCCCGACGGCAAGTCGATGACGGCCATCCGGGATTTCACGATGACCGTCGAACGCGGCGAGTTCGTTGCCGTTGTCGGCCCGACCGGCTGCGGCAAGTCCACCACGCTGAACCTCATCACCGGCCTGGCCAAACCCTCGGCCGGCGAGGTGCGCCTGTTTGGCGGCCCGATCAACGACATCGACAGTCGTATCGGGTTCGCCTTCCAGACCGATGCGCTCTTTCCGTGGCGCAGCGTGATCGACAACGTCGTCGCCGGGCCGCTGTTTCGCGGCGTGTCGAAGGAGGAAGCGTATGCCAGCGCCCGCCAATGGCTGGCGCGCGTGAACCTCGCCGGGCACGAGACCAAGTTCCCGCACCAGCTCTCGGGCGGCATGCGCAAGCGCGTCTCGCTGGCGCAGACCTTCATCAACGGCCCGCAGATCCTGCTGATGGACGAGCCTTTCTCGGCGCTGGACGTGCAGACCCGCGTGCTCATGCACGACGAGCTGTTGCGCCTGTGGTCACAGTCGAAGGCATCGGTGGTGTTCGTCACGCATGACCTTGAGGAAGCCATCACCCTGGCGGACAAGGTGTACGTGCTGACGTCCGGTCCGGCCACGGTCAAGTCGGTCTACACGATCGACATTCCGCGCCCGCGCGTCGCCAGCGAGATCCGCTACGACGAGAAATTCATCGATATCTCGCGCACCATCTGGAATGACCTGCGCGAAGAAGTGCAGCGCGGCGCCTCGCAAGAGGAAACCCGCGTTGCGGAGGCTGCAGCATGAACAATCAAGTCACCCTCAAGCCCCCGGTTGGCATCTCTGTTCCATCTGCGGCGGAGATCGAAGCCGCCGCCGCGCACAGCGCCAAGCGCCGCAGGCAGACGGTCTACTTCTGGCGCTACTTCATTCTCATCGTCTTCCTGGGCGGCTGGGAGGTGCTGGTCCGCACGAAGCTGATCGACGAGTTCTTCTTCTCCAAGCCATCGGACATCCTCTCGCGCCTCTACACCTGGCTGACCGAAGGCACGTCCGACGGCCCGCTGTGGTACCACCTGTGGGTGACCATGGAGGAGTCGATGCTGGGCTTCATCACCGGCGCGGTGGCCGGCATCATCGCGGGCATCGCGCTGGGGCGCAACCGCATGCTGTCCGACATCTTCTCGGTCTACATCAAGGTGATCAACTCGGTGCCGCGTGTGGTGCTGGCGCCCATCTTCATCATGATCTTCGGGCTGGGGCTGACCTCCAAGGTGGCGCTGTCCTTCGTGATGGTGTTCTTCGTGGTGTTTGCCAACGCCTTCCAGGGCGTGCGCGAGGCCGACCGCAACTTGCTGGCCAATGCGCAGATCCTTGGCGCGCGCGGTTGGCAGCTGACGCGCTCGGTGGTGATCCCGTCGGCCATGAGCTGGATCTTTGCGTCGCTGCACGTGAGCTTCGGCTTTGCCATCGTCGGCGCCATCGTCGGCGAGTTCGTGGGCGCGCGCTTCGGCATCGGCCTGCTGATCAACATCGCGAAAGGCTCGTTCGATGCGGCCGGCATGTACGCGGCCATCGTCATCATCATGGTCGTCGCGCTGGCGGCGGAGTACCTGATGACGCTGGTCGAGATGCGGCTGGCCAAGTGGCGTCCAGCGCCGCTGCAGGACACGCAGTGAGCCCAATCCGCATGATCCCGCGTGCGACCCCGCGCCCACCGCAGGAATCGACCATGATGATCGACAGAAAAGGCCCCCGAGCACTGGCGGCGTGGCTGCCGAGATGCGCCTTTGCCGCCGTGGCGATACTCGCCGCCTCGGCCGTGCACGCGCAGGCAGGCGCCCCGCTACCAGTGAAGATCTACGCGCAGGAGCTGGTCGACCGCACCGTCGCGCAGCATCCCGACCTGCGCGCGGTCATGCTGCACGTGACGCCGCCCAACGCGGCCGACAACGTGGTCATCGCCTCGAGCATCGGCCGCATCGGCAAGCCTGCCGACAACGATGACCTGGACGTGATCTCCACCGGCAAGACGCGCATTGCCATGGACCGCGGCAACAAGCGCATCGAGGTCGAACTGCCGCTGCACGATGTCGGCGGCCAGACGATCGGCGCGCTCGGCCTGGTCTGGCGCTACCCGGTCGGCGGCAACCACGACGAGTTCGAACGCATCGCCGGCACCATCCGCGACGCCCTGGCGCGGCGCATCCTCAACCTCGCCAACCTGATGGACCCGTACCCCTACTCCCCGCTGGTGACCACCAAGTCGCGCGCGCAGACGCTGGTGGAGGAGGCGCTGCAGCGGCATCCCGAGGTGACGGTGCTGGCGCTGCGCGTGCGGGTGCAGCCGAAGAACGAGCTGGTGCTGCTGGGCTCGACCTTCGGGCGTCACGGCAAGAAGGCGGATGCCGACGACGCCAAGGTGCTCGACGCCCGCGCGCCCATCACCGGCGTCTATTCCAACGGCAAGCGCTTTGGCGTGGACCTGCCCATCCGCGACCGCAGCGGCATCGCCATCGGCACCATGAACGTCGGTTACGCCTATGGCGGTGCCAAGGATGCCAAAGCGCTGGTGGCGCATGCCGTCGCGCTGCGCGACGAACTCCAGGCCAGCATTGCCGCAACGCCGGCCCTTGAGGAGATCGACCCATGATGCCGACTTGCCGTGGCGCGATGGGTCCGCTGCTGCTGGTTGCGCTGCTGGTTGGCGTCGGCTGCAATGCGCTGGCCGAAGCCGCACAGCCAGGCGCCGAACCCGCGACGCTGTCCAGCGTTGGCAACGGCGCCATGGGCCCACTCATGGATGCCTGGATGCAAGCGCTGCACCAGCAGCGGCCCGATATCGCCCGTGGCCCACGCTGGCGGCATGTGGGGGACGAGGCCGCCATCGGCGCGTTGATGTTCGAGCTGGCAGACGTGGCGCCGATGTCCCGTCCGCCGTTGCCGGCCGAGGTCGCCCCCTATGCGCATCAGTTCGCCGGCGACATGATGAAGGCGCCGGTGCTCGTGCGGGTGGCGCTGCGCGATGGCAAGCCTGTCTTCCTCGCGTTCAACAAGCGGCCGGACTCGCCAGTGCCACCCGCTGTGCTGGAGTTCGTCCGCTTCGCGCTGAGCCCGAGCGGGCAAGACGTGGCCTCCCACCAGGCGGGCTTCGTTCCGCTGCCGCCGGGCGAAGCGGCGCTGGAGTTGCCCAAGCTCGACGGGTACCGGGCAGCGCTTGATCCGGCACTACCGCGCTACACGGCGGGCGCCCCGCTGCAGGGGGATATCCGCAGCGTGGGCAGCGACGGCATGAAGTCGCTGATGGAGCGCTGGATGCACGACTTCCGCGCGCTGCAACCCGGGGTCCGCAAAGGTGATCGGTGGGAGCATCTCGGCACGCTGAACGGCTTCCACGCGCTGATGGCCGGCGAGACCGATCTGGCACCCATGGGCCGCGAGCTCTGGCCCGACGAGGCAGCGGCATACGCCAACCTGAACGCGGGCCGCGAGCCAATCGAGATCCGCGTGGCACGGGGCGGGTTCAACACCCAGCAACGCACCACCGCGCAGGCGGTGTTCGTCAACGCACGCAACCCGATCGAGCGCATCACTGTGCAGCAACTGGCGGCCATCTTCGGCCGCGCGCCGACCATCACCCGCTGGGGCCAGCTCGGTCTCACCGGCGAATGGGCCGACCGCCCGATCGAGCTCGACGTGCCGCCGCTGGTCACGCCCAACGCCATGTCGATGCAGACGATGGTGCTGCGCGGCGGCGCGTGGAACACGACCACGCACGAGGGCTCCGTGGTTGACACCGCCAAGGCCATCGCGGCCAACCCGGCAGCAATGGGCTTCGGCGGCTTTGAGGACGGCGGGCCGGGGCTCAAGCCGGTGCCGGTCGCCCGCGATGCTGGCAGCCCAGCCGTCATCGGCACCCATGAGACGGCATCGAGTGGCCGCTACCCGCTCACCCGCTACATGTACATCCGCCTGCGACGCAACCCGGGCGAGCCGCTGCCGGCGCCGATCAAGGCGTTCCTGCGCTACGTGCTCAGTCGGCAGGGCCAGGAGCCCATCCTGTATTCCGGGTACTACCCATTGACGGCCGATGAAGTGAAAGAGGAACTCACCAAGCTCGAATGAGCCGTCAGGCCGACACGCACATTCCAAGAACAACATCAGGAGACCAAGACCATGAAGAGGTCCATCAAGACCGCAATGACAGCATTGGCCGCAGCCGCAGCGCTCGCCGCGCTCGTGCCCGCCCATGCACAGGCGCCGAAAGCCATGACGCCGATGCTGACGTGGGTCACCCCCGCAACGGCATCGAACAAACCGCAGACCGAGGCGCAGGCGAAGGAAGGCCAGGAGAAGGGGCGCGAGCTGCCGTCGCCCGAAATCCTGCAACCGATGCTGGACACGCAGCTTCCGGCCTACCAGCCGCGGCGCGACATCAAGATCAGCGGCACCTTCAAAGGCGCCGCCTCCGATGTGCTCGTGGTCCTGGCCCAGAAGTGGATGGAGAAGTTCAAGACCTACTACCCGGATGTCCAGCTGTCGATCTCGCCGCCGTATGCCGGCAGCCTGGGCGCAATCGAACTGGTCAAGGGCGACCTGGACTTCGTCTTCGTCTCGCGCGAGCTGAAGCCCGACGACATCAGCAAGTTCAAGACCAAGTTCGGCTACGCCCCGCTGAGCGTGCCGATCTCGGGCGGGTCCTACCGGCACTTCGGGGCGCTGGACACCGTCGCCTTCTTCGTCAACAAGGACAACCCGATCGAGCAGCTCACCTTCAAGCAGCTCGACCAGATGTATTCGTCCACGCATGCGCGTGGGGGTGCTGCCATCACCAAATGGGGCGACCTCGGCCTGACCGGCGAATGGGCCGACAAGCCGATCAACCTGGTCGGCATTCGCCCCTGGAACGGCTTCGAGGAGTTCGTGCGGCAGCGCGTGCTCAGCGCAGACGGCAAGCGCGGCGAATGGCGCGACGGCATCAAGTTCGAGAAGGTCGTGTTCCCGATGGCCAAGGACATCGCCGCGGACCGGTACAGCATCGGTTACTCGGGCATGGCCTATACGGATGCCCCCGTCAAGCTCGTACCGCTTGTCGAGAAGGAAGGCGATGCCCCGCAGGCACCGACCTACGATAACGTCGCCCTCGCGACCTACCCGCTGAGCCGGCTGATCTACTTCAACACGAACAAGGCACCGGACAAGCCACTGAATCCGGCCCTGGAGGAGTTCCTGAAATTCGTCCTGAGCCGGGAAGGACAACAGGTGGTGCTCGACCACGCGCGCTACGTACCGCTGCGGGCGTCGCAAGCGGCAACCGCCCGCGCACAGCTTGGCGAGCACAGCCATTGATGGTGTCGCTTGCTTGCAGACGCAGACCGGTGCCGCGCCGTCAACGTTAGGGGTGTGGAGAAACGCGGCATCGATCAAGCGGCACCCTGATGCACCAGGCCGAAATGACAGGCCGGGCAAAAAAGAAGGAGGAGACAACGATGAAGCTGGCCAAGACAACCCTGGCCCTGGCCATCCTGTTGGCGTTCCCGCTGGTGCGGGCGCAGGCGGCGGACGCGCAGGCGTCCAGCGCGCAGGACAGCCAGGTCGATCGCAAAGGTGGTTCCTATACTTACGCGCAGTATCTGGTGGACAGCTTTGCGCGGCTGCATCCGCAACTGGCCGGCATCGATCTGCACACGACGCCGCCGGGCGCGTCGCAAAGCACCATCGTGGCGTCGAAAACGCCGGAACTCGTGGGAACACCCTCCAGCGCCGAGGACGTTGCCGTCTTCCGCACGGGGCAAGCCAGGACCGAGATCAATCGCAAGGGCGACCTGAACGCCGAAGTCGCGCTGCCGCTGTTCGACATCTTCCGGCGGCCCATCGGCACCGTGAAGCTCACCTTCCCCTACGTGGCCGGCACGGACGAAGACGCGCTGATCCGGCAGGCGGCGCAGTATCGCAACGCGTTGAGCCGCCGCATCCTCGATCCGGAGAGCCTGAGCGCACCGACCCAGCTCGACGAGCGCATCTCCACCCAGACTTACGCGCAGTTCCTGATCGACGACACGTTGGCGCAGCATCCGGAGGTGGAGGTCCTGGCGCTGCATGCGCGCACGCCAAAGACGGCGGGCGACTATCCCATCGTCGCTTCCAACGTGGGCCGATTCGGCAAACCGGCTGAGGCCGGTGACCTCGCGGTCATTGAAAGCGGAAAGCCCCACGGCGCAGCCGATGCCCGTGGCGCCCGCTACGAATGGAAGATGCCAGTCGCGGACGCGTCGGGCACCACGATCGGCGTGCTGGCCGTCGTCTTCCCGTACTCCGCCCGCACGGATCCCGAGGATCTCCGGAAGCAGGCCGAACGGATCGCCGCTGCCGTGCGCGAGCGCATCCCTGCCGCTGACAGACTTGACGGCCCGTATCCGGCCACGCGCACGGCCGAGCGCAACGACGCCATGAGGGAGTACAACAAGCCCGAACTCGCCAACGAGCAAAGCCTGCCGATGACGAAGGAAGTCTCCTCCGGCCAAGCGCTGAGCCAGACCCAGGAAGGCTATTCAGAGGCCATCAAGAACGTGGCCGGCGTGGTGTCGACCAACTCGGCGGGCAGCGCCAACGATGCGTTCGCCATCCGCGGCATCAAGCTCAACCTGTTCTCGAACTACCGCCTGGACGGAGGCCTGCCGGTCACCGGCGTCATCACGAACCCGATCGAGAACAAGGAGCGCATCGAAACACTCAAGGGGGCGAATGCGCTGATGTTCGGCATTGCCAGCCCGGCGGGCATCATCAACTTCGTCACCAAGCGCGCGGGCGAGCGCGATGTCACCACGGTGGGCCTGGCCGGCAATTCGTTCGGCCAGTACGGCGCCAGCATCGACATCGGCCGGCGGTACGGCCCGCAGAAGCAGCTTGGCGTGCGCCTGAACGCATCGGCCACCCATTTCGAGAATGGCGTGCGCGGCCTCGGTGGCAATGGCGAGTTCGTCAGCCTCGGCCTGGACCTGCGCGCCACCTCGCGGCTCACCTTCCAGAGCGACTTCGAGTACTACCGTCGCGAGGTACCCGAGCAGGCAGGCATCTCGCTCAAGCCGGCCGTCAACGGCGTCGTACCGATCACGCGGGTACCGGACCCGAGGAACCTGCTCTCCGGCCGATGGGATCTCTACACCCCGGAGACCTTCAACTGGCAAGGCCGCGCCGATTACCAGATGACGGACGACTGGAAGGTCTTCACCCAGGTCGGCTATTCGAGCTCGCACCGCCACCGCACGACCGTGCGCATCTCGGGCTATGACCTGAATACCGGCGCCAATGGCCTGGTGAACGTGCAACCGGTCACCAACGAGTACCGCAACGTCTTCTTCCGTACCGAGGTGCTGGGGCACTTCACCACGGGGCCGTTGGCCCACGACCTCACCATCGGTGCATCGAGAACGTCGCGCTACTCGCTGGCCACGGATGTGCAGAACATCACGCTGCCGCAGCGGCAGAACATCTTCGACCCGATCGTGCTCAACCCGCCCGTCTACACCAAGCCCGGCACGTCGAACCCGCCGCAGACCAGCACCGACGAGGCCTTGTACACCTACGACACGGTCGCGCTCACCAAGCGTCTGAAGCTGCTGCTGGGAGTGCGCACGGTGCATGACATCGAGGACGTCGGTGCCGTCCGGTCCAAGAATCACGTGCTGTCGCCCGCCTACGGCGTGCTGTACGACGTGCTGCCGACCACCACGCTGTTCGCCAGCTATATGGAGGGCCTCGAGGCCGGCGGCACCGCGCCCGCGAACGCCGCGAACGCGAACGTCGTCCTGGCGCCGGCCGTCTCCAAGCAGAAGGAGATCGGCATCCGCGATTCGTACTTCAAGGGGCTCTCGGTCAGCGCGTCCTACTTTGAAATCGTACGGGGCAATGCGGTGACCGATCCGGTCACCAACATCTTCGGCTACAGCGGCGACCTGACCTACAAAGGTGTCGAGGCGACGGGGACTTACGAGATCAATCGCAGCTGGCGGGTCCACGCCGCAGTCCTCTATCTGAAAGCGCGGCAAGACTCGCCAAGGCAGCCCCTGATCGACGGCCGGGTGCCGGAGAACACTCCAGACTGGAACGGCAACCTCGGCGTGTCATACAGCCCCGCCGCAGTGCCCGGCCTCACGCTCCGGGGCGGCGTCGCGCTGATCTCGAAGCGGCCGGTCAATGCGCAGGACCAGGGCTATATCCCGGGCTATGCCCTCTTCAATGCGGGGGTCAGCTACAGCACCCGCATCCAGGGGCGCCGGACGACGTTCCAACTCGCGATCGACAACCTTGCCAACAAGCGCTACTGGAACTCCGTCACGACCGGCACCTATGGCATCGGCATGGACCGCAGCATCAAGTTCAACGTCAAGTTCGACCTCTGAGCGCACGCCGCGCGCGATCCTGAACGAATCTTCAGGCGCTGTTCAGCCTGCGTTCGGCTGGCACGCATAAGGTAGAGGGAGTAAGAAACGCTATCAAAATGAAGCGAAGCGGTTCTGATGGTTTGGCGGCGCCGCAGACAGTACAGGCAGTACGGCAAGGCGCCGCCGGACCGCCAGAATCATTTTGATAGCGTTTCTAACGCCGCTGGTGAGCATCGACATTTATACAAGGAGACAACCATGAGAAGGACGCTCAAGCTGACCGCCGGTATCGCCACGGCAGTCTGTGCGCTGTGGACGGTACCCGGACACGCGCTGAAGTACGCCGAGCCGGAGCACGCGCTGAAGGCCGATCCGTCGATTCCGAAGTGGAATCCGGGCCCGGTCGCCAGCGAGCCCGAGGAGGAGCTGAACATCGTCGGCGCCGACATCATGGACGAGATCGTGCTGGGGTGGACCAAGCTTTATCGCAAGCAGTATCCGCGCCTGTCGCTCACGCTGGACCTGCGCGCCTCCGGCGCGGGCGGGCCGGGCCTCGTGTCGGGCAAGGGCCAGTTGGCGCCGGTCGGCCGCGAGATGTTCCCCGCCGAGCGCAAGGCCTTCATTGACAAGTACGGCTATGAGCCGCTCGAGATCAAGGTGGCCACCGGCAGCGTCGGCTCACTGGGCAAGACCGCCGCCAGCGTGATCCTGGTGGACAAGGACAACCCGATCGACTGCCTGAGCCTGCCCCAGCTCGATGCCATCTATTCCAAGACGCGCAAGCTCGGCTACAAAGAGGTGAACAACTGGGGCGATGTCGGCGCCACGGGTGAGTGGGCGAGTCGCCCGATCCACCTGTACGGGCTGAAGCCAGTCAACGGCATCGAGCAATACTTCAAGGCCGTGGCGATGAACGACGGCGAGTACAAGGACAACATCCAGTTCGTCAAGGGCAAGGGCTTCACGCACGCCTTTACCGTGGCGGCGGAAGACATGGCGACGCATCCGGGTGGCCTGACCTATGCGCTGCTGGCCAACGTCACCCCCAACGTCAAGGTCGTCAAGCTCGCATCAACGCAAGGCGGCACGTGCTACGCGCCGACGGTCGAGAGCGTCTATGCGCACAAGTATCCGTTCAGCCGCTACGTCTATATCTACGTGAACAAGGCGCCGGGCAAGCCACTGCCGCCCAAGGTCAAGGAGTTCCTCAAGCTGGTGCTGAGCCAGGAAGGCCAGCAGGTGGTAGCGGACGAGCGTGTGTTCATCCCGCTGCTGCCGGAGGTCGTGAAGGAGGAATTGAAGAAGCTGGACTGACGCACCGCCCATGTCGCCTGCGGAACCTATTCAGCACACGCTGCACAGGCTCCGCAGGCGGACCGTCCGAGCATCAGCGCGGAGCGGCGAACACACCAACCTCGGCGAGAAACGCATGAGACCCGCGTGCACGATCCGGCGATCCCTCAGGAGAGGCTGGATTGCAGCAGCCCTCGGTGCCGTGCTGATTGCCGTGGGCATCCCGGCCATGCCGTCGGAATGGCCGCCCGCGGTCAATGATCGCTTGCCGCATTTCGAACCTGCGCCGCTTGCGGTTCCCACCGGCGTGCCCTACCAGAACGCCGATGGCGCGATACGCATCGTCGGCTACAACGACATGCGCGGCATCCTGGCCAGGATCAACGCGCTTTTCCAGCGCGCCCACCCCGAGTTCAGATTCGAACTGATCCTCAAGGGCACCCGCACCGCGCCGGACGCGCTGGCCCAGGGCACATCACTTCTTGCGCCGATGGGCGCGGAGTTTTCAGACGCCGAGCGCATCGACTACGCCCGTCTCACCGGGACGGCCCCGATCCTGTTTCGGGTGGCCCATGACTCCTTGAATCCTGCTGCCCTGTCTGCGCCACTGGCCATCTTCGTGCATCGGCGCAATCCGCTGGCGCGGATCAGCATGGAACAGGTTGCGCGGGTATTGGTGGCGGCACCCGACGGCATTGCCACGTGGGGGCAGCTCGGTCTGGGCGGCGAGTGGGCATCCCGTCCGATCCATCTGTGCGGCTTGGCACCGTCAACGGCGCTCGGGCGTTTCATGCAGCGCCGTCTTGGCGGTCGGCCTTTCGCGGAGGGGTTCGCCGGCTTCCCGCAATCGCGGGAGGCGGTGGCGTGCGTTGCCGCAGATCCGCTCGCCATCGGTTTTGCTGCGATGAATCGAGGGGTTCCCGATGTGAGGGTGGTGCCGCTGTCGGAGCGCAATGGCGACGCGCCGTCGGCCGGCACGCAGGAAGACATCATGGCCAACCGCTACCCGTTGGATCGGCACCTCCTGATCTATCTGCGCACCGACAGCCAGGGGCGGATCGACCCCGTGGCCAGGGAGTACATGCGCCTCGTGCTGTCGTACGAAGGCCAGCGGGAGATTGCCGATGAGCCGCTCGGATACCTGCCGCTCAATGCACGCGAGTGCGCGGAGGCACTTCAGCGCCTGTCGACGTTGAAGTGACATTGCCCGCATCGCCTGCTGGGGCGATGTGGCCCCTTCCGCGCGTCAAAGAAGCTGGTAGCCGACGCCGCGCACTGTCTTGAAAAGCGGCTTGCCCGGTACTTCAAGCTTGGCACGCAGGCGGCTCATATAGACGTCGAGCAGGTTGGTATCGACGTCATAGTGCGCTGACCAGATCTTCTCTGAGATCAGCGTGCGCGGCAGGATGCGCCCCTGGTTCTGCATGAACACTTCGAGCAGCGCGTATTCGCGGCTGGTCAGGTCAACCGCCTGCCCGTTGACGGTGACGGTGTGGCTGAGCAGGTCGAGGCAGATGCCGGCATGTTCGAGCACCACCTGCTTGACGGCCGAATGGCGCCGCACCAGAGAGCGCACGCGCGCCAGCAGTTCTTCCAGGCTGAACGGTTTGGGGAGGTAATCGTCTGCGCCGATGTCCAGGCCCTTGACGCGGTCCTGCACACCGTCACGTGCGCTCAGGATCAGCACGGGCTCCTTGAAGCCGCCCTGGCGCCAGCGGCGCAGCAGGTCGAGCCCGTCGCCGTCCGGCAGCCCCAGGTCCAGGATGATGACGTCGTAGGAGGTTTCCACCAGTGCGTCGGTCGCGGCTGCGCAAGTCCGGGCCAACGTGACCGTGTACGAGCATTCCGTCAGTCCTTGCTGGAGGAACCGGCCCAACCGATCCTGGTCCTCAACAATCAATGCCTTCATACAACACCCTCATCGACACGAGACCTGTTCGATCGCTCACGCTTGGTGCAAGCAGAGAACAAAACCGAATCCACCGATGATGAAGACTTGGCGTGCAAATGCAATCGGGTCTGTTACTTAGAGGGAAAATCGGCCGGTTGGTTGTGTGCCACTGACAGGTGCGGATGCACGTCGCCCAACGGATCCGCGCGAGCTACGCCCCCGGTGCGTGAAGCCCCGGCAGCTCGGGAATGCGTTCGGCCATGAACTGCAGGAACGCGCGCGTACGCAGCGGCTGGAACCGGCGCGACGGCGACACGAGATGCACGTCATGGGGTGCCATTTCCCACTTGGGGAGCAGCCGAACCAGCCGGCCGGCGTCGATCAAGTCTTGAACCAGCCAGGCGGGGGCGCTGCCCAGGCCGATCCCTTCGAGAAAGCATTCGCGCAACGCCAGCGAGCTGTCGACGCGGTAGCGGCCTCGCGTGGACACGACGACCGTTTCGGCACCGTTGCTCAACGCCAGCTCCGGGCCGATGCTGGCGCGGGCATAACGCAGGTATTCATGCTTGAGCAAGTCTTCCGGCCGGCGGATCCTGGGGGTCCGCTGGATGTATTCCGGCGTCGCCACCAAGACACGAGGGGACCAGGCGATCTTGCGCGCGACGACATTGGGCGGAAGCATATTCCCGATGCGGACGGCCACGTCGACGCCCTCCTCGACCAGATCGACCACGCGATCGGTCAGGTGCAGTTGGACTTCGATCTCGGGGTATTGCGCCAGAAACGCGAGCACGAGCCGGTTCAGGCGCAGCTCGCCCAGCCCCAGCGGCGCATTGACGACCAACGCGCCGACCGGCCGCTGCGTCTGCCCCCGCACGTCCGCCACGGCATCGGCGTATTCCTCGATCACCCGCTTGCAGCGCTCGTAAAACCGTTTGCCTTCGTCGGTCGGGGTGAGGCTGGTCGTCGTCCGTTCAAGCAGGCGGACGCCCAGGTCTTTCTCCAGCGCGGCGATGACCTTGCTCATGGTCGGTTGGCTGATGTTCTCCTCGCGGGCCACCGATGAAAAGCTGCCCAGCTCGACCGCGCGCGCAAACAGCCGCATCGATTGAAGCGAATCCAAGTCATTCCTCCCTGGCATGGGTCATATGCGATTTTCACACGTTCCATTGCCAGACAGAATGACTTAAGGTTCGGCGACTTGCACGCCTTTGAAGAGACAACGCCATGAACATTGCATCGAAATCCCTCCTGCACGGCACCCATGTCGTCGTGTTTGGCGGCAGCTCTGGGATCGGCCTCGCGGCAGCCGCAGCTGCCAAGGCGAGCGGCGCCGACATCACCCTAGTTGGCCGGTCGCAGACGAAGCTCGAAACCGCTGCCCAGTCAATCGGCGGCGCGCGCACGGCGGTCGCCGACATTGCAAGCAGGGAGGCCGTCGAAGCGGTGTTCCGCCCCATGACCCGCGTCGACCACCTCGTGATCACCGCCGGCAGCTTTACCGCCGGCAAGCTGGCCGATACCGATCCCGACCAGCTGCTCGACGCCATGCGCGAGCGGATCGCGGGGCCGGTTTATGCGATCCGGGCCGCGCTGCCGCTGATGCCGCCGACGGCCTCGATCGTGTTGACCGGCGGGCAGTTGTCCGACCGCCCGTCGGGCCATGGGACGTCAGTGATTGCCGCAGCGGTACGCGGCGTCGAAGCGCTCGCCCGATCGCTTGCGCTCGAGCTCAAGCCGATTCGCGTGAACGTCATCTCGCCAGGCTTTGTCGACACGCCGCTGTTCGATACGTTCGGTCCGGAGAATCGCGCCGCGGTCCTTGCGCAAGCTGCCGCGGCCTTGCCCGGCGGCCGTATCGGACGCGCCGAGGAACTCGGCGAGGCCATCGCCTTTCTGCTGGGCAACCGCTACATCAATGCCGAAATCCTGCATATCGATGGTGGCGGCCGCTTCGTTTGACGCGGGTACCGTGCCCGGGCTGCGCGACCTCTTCTGAAGATCGGCGGTGATCTTCGCCGTGATCGCGCGCTTGATCCGGAGACCCGGCCGGTCAAGGCGCTCTCCGCTGGCACCGGATGCCGGCGGAGGTTGCACAGCGTCTGATCCGCCAAGGTCAACCTAGATGGCGCACGACTCCACACCCAGATCGGCCAGCGGGTGCGCATCGCTGCGCCACGGCGACGAGAGGAAGTGCCGTACGCGCTCGGGGCGCACTTCGCGCAGCGTGGCCGGCGCCCAGCCCGGGCGATGATCCTTGTCGACCAGGTGTGCACGCACGCCCTCGCAGAAGTCGCCCTCCTCGATGGCGCGCGCCACGATGCCCAGCTCCATCTGGAAGCACTCGGCCAGCGTCATCTGCCGGCCGCGCAACAACGCCTCGCGCGTGACATGCAGCATCGTCGGCGAATGCGTGGTCATGGCGTCGAGCGTGGCCTGCAGCCACTGCCGGACTTCGCGCGACGGATCACGTTCCAGGCTCTCACGCAGCGTCGCCACGATCCTATCGATGGTGGAGCGGGCGTCGAAATAGCGAAGGATAAACGACGCCTGCAGCGCCAGTGCGGCATGCGGGACGATGTTGCAAGGCGGCTCGAACACCCGCCGCAGCGCTTGCGTCAGATCGCCGTCGTGCGGCATGCGCTGCAGCCGCTCTTCGAACGACCCAAGCCATTCGGCCGGCACGCACAGGTCCGCCAGGTGGCAATGCAGCGCGTCGGCGCCGGACAGCGTCACGCCGGTCAGCCCGACATACAGCTCCAGCTCCGGCGACATCACGCTCAGGAAGCGCGTCGCGCCCACGTCGGGCAGAAAGCCGATGCGCGTTTCCGGCATCGCCATCTTCGTGCGCTCGGTCACCACGCGCAGGCGCGCGGCCTGCCCCAGCCCCATGCCGCCGCCCATCGTGATGCCGTCGAGCAGCGCCACGATCGGCTTCGGGAACTGGTGCAGCGCATAGTCAAGCCGGTATTCATCGATGAAGAACTGGAGCCAGCCACCCTCGCCGCCCATGCGGTTCTGCTGGGCAATCTGGTAGAGCGAACGCACGTCACCGCCGGCGCAGAAGCCCTTCTGGCCGGCGCCGCGCAATACCAGCGCGACGATGCCATCGTCATGACGGCATTGCTCCAGCAGCACGGCCAACTGCCGCACCATGCCGTGCGACAGCGCGTTCAAGGCGGACGGCCGGTTCAACGTGATGATGGCGACGCGGTTGACCACGCGCATCAGCACTTCGGGTTCGGCAGCCACCGCTTCAGGCTGCGCCACGGGCATCTGGACGGCGCTCATTGCAGCGCCTCCGATTCGGGTGCGGTGTGCCAGCGCGGGGCACGCTTCTCCAGGAAGGCGTTCACGCCTTCGCGCTGGTTCGGATGGTCGAACAGGTCGACAAAGCGCTCGCGCTCGATGGCCAGGGCAGCCGAGCGCGGCACGCCGTTGCGCGCCTGGTGGATCAGGTGCTTGCTGTAGGTGACGCCCTGCGGGCTCAGCGTCGTCACGCGTTGCGCCATGGCGATGGCGGCGTCGCGTGCGGCGCCAGTCTCCACCACCTCTTCCACCAGGCCGATGCGCAGTGCGGTTTGCGCGTCGACGCGCTCGCCGGTCAGGATCATGCGCTTGGCCCAGCCCTCGCCCACCAGCCACGGCAGGGTCTGCGTGCCGCAGCCGCAGCACAGCAGACCGACAGCCGTCTCGGGCACGGCCAGCTTGGCATGCTGCTCGGCAATGCGGATGTCGCACGCCAGCGCGCACTCCAGCCCGCCGCCCATCGCAAAGCCGTTGATGGCAGCGATCACCACGGGGCGCGCGTTCTGCAGCGCCTCGAAGGCGGCGCCGAAGCGCGCAGCGGCTTCGCGCGCCACGTCGCGGTTGCCGTCGGCAAAGGTGTTGAGGTCCGCCCCGGCGCTGAAGAACTTCGGGCCGTCGCCGGTGATGACCAGGGCGCGCACGCGCGGGTCGGCGTTCAGCTTCTCCACGGTGGCCTGCAGTTGCAGCAGCCCTTGCGGCGTGAAGGCGTTGGCCGGCGGGCGCTTGAGCGTGACCAGCGCAACGGCATGGTCGTCGTTCACGTAATCGAGTTCGATCATCAGGCGCCCCCTTCCTGACCTTCGTGACGATAGAGCTTGATGACGGCGGAGAAGTCCAGCTTGCCATCACCCTGGCTGCTGACGGTCTGGTAGAGCTGCTGCGCCAGCGCGCCCAGGTAGACCGGCTGGCGGACCGCCTTGGCGGCGTCACCCGCCAGGCCCAGATCCTTGAGCATCAGGTCGGTGCCGAAGCCGCCGGTGTAGCCGCGCGAGGATGGCGCGGTCTCGATCACCCCGGGAAACGGGTTGTACGTGTCCGAGCTCCAGCAGCGGCCGGTGGACGTGTTGATGATGCCGCCCAGCACCTTCGGGTCGATGCCCAGCGCTTCGCCCAGCGACATGGCCTCGGCCACGCCGGCCATGGTGATGCCGAGCACGAGGTTGTTGCAGATCTTCGCGCCCTGACCGGCGCCGGTGTCGCCGCAGTGCACGAGGTTCTTGCCCATGGCGGAGAGCACCGGCCGCACCTGCTCGAACGCCGCCACGCTGCCGCCCACCATGAAGGTGAGCGTGCCGGCTGCCGCGCCGCCCGTGCCGCCCGAGACCGGCGCGTCGATAAACGTGTTGCCGTGCTCGGCCGCCAACGTGGCACACGCCTTGGCGCTGGCCGGGTCGATCGTGCTCGAATCGATGATGGGCACGCCCTGGCCGATACCGGCCAGCACGCCGTCCGGCGCGGTCAGCACGCTGCGTACATGTGCCGCAGCCGGCAACATGGTGATGACGATCTCCGCGCCAGCCACGGCCTCCTTGGGCGAAGCGGCAGCCGTGGCGCCGGCTTCCACCAGCGACTGCACCGCCTGCGCGTTCAGGTCAAACACGCTGAGCGCATGGCCCGCCTTGAGCAGGTTGCGCGCCATCGGGGCGCCCATGTTGCCCAGGCCGATGAAAGCGATCTTCATGACAACGCTCCTTGGTCGATCAGCGCAGGCTGATGGTGGTGTTCACGCCGCCGGCGTCCACCGCATCGTCAAACCAGCGCGCGGTGACGGTCTTGGTCTGCGTGTAGAACTGCACGACCTGCTTGCCGTACGGGCCCAGGTCGCCCAGCTTGGACCCGCGCGAGCCGGTAAAGCTGAAGTACGGCACCGGCACCGGAATCGGGATGTTGATGCCGACCTGGCCGACGTCGATCTCGCTCTGGAACTTGCGCGCCGACGCGCCGCTCTGCGTGAACAGGCCCACGCCGTTGCCGAACGGGTTACGGTTGACCAGTGCGATGGCCTCGTCCAACGTCGGCACCGTCACCACCAGCAGCACGGGGCCGAAGATCTCGTTGGTGTAGATGTCCATGTCGGTGGTCACATCGGTGAAGATGGTCGGGCCGACGAAGTTGCCGTCTTCGTAACCCGCCACGCGCACGTTGCGGCCGTCCAGTGCCAGCGTGGCGCCCTGCTGCACGCCAGATTCGATCAGGCCGAGGATGCGTTGCTTGGCCGCGCGCGAGACCACGGGGCCGACATCGGTGCCCGGCTCCACGCCTGCATTGACCTTGAGCGTCTTGGCCTTCGCGATCAGATCCGGTACCCACTGCTGGGCAGCGCCCACCAGCACCACCACGGATGTCGCCATGCAACGCTGCCCAGCCGCGCCAAAGCCCGCGCCCGCCAGCGCGTTGAGGGTCTGCTCCCGATTCGCATCCGGCAGCACCACGGCGTGGTTCTTCGCGCCCATCATCGACTGCACACGCTTGCCGTGCTCGCTACCGAGGCGGTACACATGCGTGCCCACAGCAGTCGATCCAACGAACGAAATCGCTTTCACGTGTTCATGCGTGCATAGCGCATCGACCACATCCTTGCCGCCGTGCACGACGTTCAGCACACCAGCCGGCACACCGGCTTCGAGCGCCAACTCCACCAGCAGCATGGTCGACAGCGGGTCCTGCTCCGAGGGCTTCAGCACGAAGGTGTTGCCGCACACGATGGCCATCGGGAACATCCACAGCGGGATCATGGCCGGGAAGTTGAACGGCGTAATGCCGGCACACACGCCGATCGGCTGGCGCAGCGTGTAGGTATCCACCGCGCCGGCCACGTTCTCCAGGAATTCGCCCTGCTGCAGCGAGCCCACCGAGCATGCATGCTCGACCACCTCCAGCCCGCGGAAGATGTCGCCCTCGGCATCGGGCAGCGTCTTGCCCTGCTCGGCCGTGAGCGTGCGGGCGATGCGCGGCATGTGTTCGCGGATCAGCGCCTGGAACTTGAGCATGATGCGCATGCGCGCGCCCACCGGCGTGTGCTTCCAGGTGGCAAACGCGGCATGCGCGGATTGGATGGCCGCGTCGACTTCCTCCGTCGTGGCAAACGGCACGCGTGCCAGGACTTCCTGCGTGGCCGGGTTCACCACATCGCGCCATTCGGCCGAACGCGATTCGACAAACTCGCCGCCGATCAGCAGCTTGACGGTGGGCACGCTGTCCTGGCGTGCGGCAGGCTGGACTGAAGAGAGGGAGGCAACGGCGCTCATGGGGGGTCTCCTGTACGAATCGATGGCGATTGGGATGACGACGGGTTTCAGCGGGGTTCGGCGAAATCTTCTTCCCAGTACTCGCCGGGCAGGCGAGCCGGGTCGGGCGTACGCTCCAGTTCAAGGCGGCGCAGTTCCACCCGGCGGATCTTTCCGGAGATGGTCTTGGGCAGCTCGCTGAACTGCAGGCGGCGGATGCGCTTGTAGGGCGCGAGCTTCTCGCGCGAGAAGCTGAACACCGCGCGAGCCAGCTCGGGGCCAGCCTCGTAGCCTTGGCGCACCGTCACGAAGGCCTTGGGCACCGACAGGCGCAGCGCGTCGGCGCTGGGCACCACGGCGGCTTCAGCGATGGCCTCGTGCTCGATCAGCACGCTCTCCAGCTCGAAGGGGCTCAGGCGGTAGTCGGACGACTTGAACACGTCATCTGTGCGGCCGATGTAGACGAAGTAGCCGTCGTCGCGGCGCAGGGCGACGTCGGACGTGTGGTAGTAGCCGTTGCGCATGGCATCGGCCGTCGCTTTGGCGTTGTTGGCGTAGCCCTGCATCAAGCCCAGCGGGCGATGCGACAGCGGCAGCACGATCTCGCCTTCGCTCGCCGGTTGGTCGTCATGGTCGACCAGTTCGACACGGTAGCCCGGCAGCGGGCGCCCCACCGAGCCGGGCACCACCGGCTGGCCCGGCGTGTTGCCGATCTGGCAGGTGGTCTCGGTCTGGCCGAAGCCGTCGCGGATGGTCACACCCCAGGCGGTGCGCACGCGCTCGATGATCTCGGGGTTCAGCGGCTCGCCTGCGCCAACGATCTCGCGCAGCTTGACCGCGTACGACGCCAGCGGCTCCTGCACCAGCATCCGCCACACGGTGGGCGGCGCGCACAGCGTGGTCACGTTACAGCGCACCAGCACGTCCAACGTGTCCTTCGGCACGAAGCGCGCGTAGTTGTAGACGAACACGCAGGCCTGCGCATTCCACGGCGCGAAGAAGCAGCTCCACGCATGCTTGGCCCAGCCGGGCGAGCTGATGTTCCAGTGCACATCGCCGGGCTGCAGGCCGATCCAGTACATGGTCGACAGGTGCCCGACCGGATAGCTCTGGTGCGTGTGCTCGACCAGCTTGGGCTTGGACGTGGTGCCCGAGGTGAAGTACAGCAGCAGCGGATCAGTGGCGCGCGTGGGGCCGTCGGGGATGAACTCGGCGCTCGCGCTGTAGGCGCCGGCCAGATCAACCCAGCCGTCGCGCTGCGCCCCCACGGCGATGCGCTTGACGCCCGCATCGACCGTCTCGAACTTGTGCAGCTCCGCCGCATCGACGACCACGCCGGTCGCGCCGCCCAGCTCCACGCGGTCGCGCACATCATCGGGCGAGAGCTGCGTGGTGGCGGGCAGGACGACGGCGCCCAGCTTCATCGCCGCCAGCATCACGTCCCACAGCTCGACGCGGTTCGGCAGCATCAGCAGCAGGCGGTCGCCACGCACGATGCCGAGGCCGCGCAGGAAGTTCGCCATACGCGAAGACCGTTCGGACATCTGCGCGAACGACAGCTTCAACCCGGGCTGCTGCGGATCATCGACGATCCACAGCGCCGCGTTGTCGTTGCCGCGCGCCATGACGTCGAAGTAATCCAGCGCCCAGTTGAACTCGCCCAGCACGGGCCAGCCGAACTCGCGGTACGCGCGATCGTAGTCGGTGCGATGGCGCAGCAGGAAATCGCGCGCTTCGACAAAGTCCTTCGAGCCCTTTGCTGCAGATGCCACTTCGTTCATCGTCGTCTCCTGGTCGGCGCGTATGCGCTCTGTGTGTTCGGTCGCGATTTGTCGACCCATTCGGCGCAGGGCGTGCTAGACGTGCCGCGCGATCACCATCCGCTGGACTTCGCTGGTGCCTTCGTAGATCTGGGTGATGCGTGCGTCGCGGTAGTGGCGCTCGACGGCGTAGTCGGCCAGGTAGCCGTAACCGCCGTGGATCTGGATGGCGTTGGAGCAGATCTCCTCGGCCAGTTCAGACGCGTAGAGCTTGGCCTGCGAGGCTTCGGACAGGCAGGGCTTGTCCGCACTGCGCAGCCGCGCCGCGTGGTGTACGAGCAGGCGCGCCGCGTTCAGGCGCGTGGCCATGTCGGCCAGCATGTTGGCGATGGTCTGGTGCTCGCGCAGCGCCTTGCCGAACTGGATGCGCTCGTTCGCGTAATTGCGGGCAGCGTCGAACGCGGCGCGCGCGATGCCTACCGCCTGCGCGGCGATGCCGATGCGCCCGCCTTCGAGATTGGACAACGCGATCTTCAAGCCCTCGCCCCGCTCGCCCAGCAGGTTGGCTTCAGGCACGGCGCAGTCTTCGAGCGAGATCGGGCAGGTGTCCGACGCACGGATGCCGAGCTTGTGCTCCGGCCGCCCGACGTGGAAGCCCGGCGTATCGGTCGGCACGATGAAGGCGGAGATGCCACGCTTGCCGGCCTCAGGGTCGGTCACGGCAAACACGATAGCGAGATCGGCCCGCGCGCCGTTGGTGACGAACTGCTTGCTACCGGTGATGACCCAGTGGCCGTCGCGCAGCACGGCACGCGTGCGCAGGTTGTTGGCCTCCGAGCCCGCCTGCGGCTCGGTCAGGCAGAACGCGCCGATGGCACGGCCGGTGGCCAGGTCCGGCAGGTAGCGCGCCTTCTGCTCGTCCGTGCCGAACTTGAGGATCGGGCCGCAGCCGACCGAGTTGTGCACGCTCATCATGGTCGCGCAGGCGGCGCAGCCGGCGGCCACCTCTTCGAGCGCGAGCGCATAGGCCACGTAGTCCGTATAGGAGCCGCCCCACTCGGGCGGCACGATCATGCCGAGCAAACCCAGGTCGCCCATCTGCTTGACCACCTCGTCTGGCAGCTGGGCGTCGCGGTCCCACTGCGCCGCATGGGGCGCTAGGCATTCCGTGGCGAAATCGCGCGCGGCGTCATGGATCATCCGCTGTTCTTCGGTGTAGAAGTCGTCCATCGCTTGTCTCTGCTCTTGCTGCCGCCATGGCGCCGGGGGTGCGGGCGCTTTACACTGTGGCGCCCCGCGTGCCGCTCATGTGCTGCCGTCGCGGTCCGGGTCATTCGATTGGGAACGAGTCTAGGCATCCGCTGGCGTGGCTTCGATGCCCGTCACGATCAATCTGCGTGAGCGGATTTGCCATGCCGGATGCCGTCACCCGCCATGCGCGGGTTGCTTGCTACGACGATGAAGAAAAACGAAAAAGGCACCATCTCCATGCGCCTCGTCGAAGAGACGCTGGCGCTCGCCCGCGCACGTGGGCTCGACGTACAGCCGATGGCGGCCGCCGCAGGGATAGCGCCGCAGATGCTGGCTTCGCCCAAGAGCCGTATCTCTTCCGCGCAATACGGGGCGCTGTGGGCAGGCATTGCGCAGGCGCTCGACGACGAGTTTTTCGGCCAGGACTCGCACCCGATGCGTAGCGGCAGCTTCATCGCCATGACCCAGGCCGCCTTGACCGCGCGCACCGGCAAGCAGGCGCTGCAGCGCGCCGTCGGGTTCATGCGGCTGGTGCTGGACGACCTCGCCGTGCAGGTGCAGGTGGATGCCACGCGCGTGCGGCTCGAATTCGCGCATCGCCCGGGCACGCCCGCGCCAAAGATGTTCGCCTACGCCACGTGGTTCATCATGGTCTACGGCCTGACCTGCTGGCTGGTGGGCCGGCGCATTCCGCTCATCGCGGCACGCTTCCAATGCTCGGCGCCGCCGGCCGAGCAGGAGTACCGGCTGATGTTCTGCGATGACCTGACGTTCGATCAGGATGCATCGTATGTCGACCTGCAGCCCGGCTTCCTGGCGCTGCCGGTGGTGCAGACGGCGAAATCGATCAAGGCCTTCCTGCGGGATGCGCCGGGCAGCTTCGTGGTCAAGTACCGCAACCCCGATTCCTTTGCCGCGCGCGTGCGCAAGACGCTGCGCGCGCTGCCGGTCTCGGCATGGCCGGCGTCCGACGCGATGGCGCTCAAGCTGAACGTGGCCGAGGCGACCATGCGCCGGCGGCTGAAGCTGGAGGGCCACACCTACCAGTCGATCAAGGACGACCTGCGGCGCGACATCGCCATCGCCGAGTTGCAGGACACCGACCACACCATCGCCGACATTGCGGCGGCGGTCGGCTTTGCCGAGCCCAGCGCGTTCCACCGCGCGTTCCGCAAGTGGACCGGCATGCGCCCAACCGATTACCGGCTGGCGCACCCGCTGTAATATTCAGTTACAACTTTCAATGTCGTGTTTGTCGATTTCGCCCAGCCGTCATTCGACGTGCAAATAGAGGCGCGAACATCTCGCGACTTCCCCATCCCCAAGGAGAAACAACATGCGATTCATGGTTCTGCGACTGGCTGACAAGGACACCGAAGCCGACGTAACGCCCACCGAGGAACTGTTTGCCGCGATGGGCAAGTACATGGAAGACCTCGCCGGCGCCGGCGTGCTGCTGGGTGGCGAGGGCCTGCACCCAAGCTCGCGCGGCGCGCGCGTGGAGTTCAAGGGCGGCAAGCCGACCGTGATCGACGGACCGTTTGCCGAGGCCAAGGAGCTGGTGGCCGGTTACGCCATGCTGCAGGTCAAGTCGCTGGAAGAGGCGCTCGAGTGGGTCAAGCGCTGGCCGGCGCTGGATGCCGGCGGCAATGTGCGGCTGGAGATCCGCCGCGTGTTCGAGGCGGAAGACTTTGGCGCCGCCTTCACGCCCGAAGAGCGCGAGCGCGAAGACCGCCTGCGCGCTGAATTGGCGGCCAAGCAGCAGTAAGCATCCGCCCGGGCCATGGCCGATTCGACACAAGCAACAACAGCCACGGCCGCCATCCACCGCACCATCGAGGCGGTGTGGCGCATCGAATCGGCCAGGATCATCGCCGGACTCGCCCGCCTGCTGCGCGACGTGGGCCTGGCCGAAGAGCTGGCGCAGGACGCGCTGGTGGCGGCGCTGGAACAATGGCCCGCGACGGGCATTCCCGACAACCCGGCCGCATGGCTCACCGCCACCGCCAAGCACCGCGCCATCGACCGCCTGCGCCACCACACCCTCGCGCAACGCAAGCACGAGCTGCTGGCGATCGAGCTGGCAATCGAGCAGGAGCTCGCCCAGGCGGATGCGGAAACCGCACGCGACGATGACATCGGCGACGACCTGCTGCGCCTGGTCTTCATCGCCTGCCACCCGGTGTTGCCGCACGAGGCTCGCGTGGCGCTCACGCTGCGCCTGCTGGGCGGCCTCACTACTGATGAAATCGCGCGCGCCTTCCTGGTGCCGGAGCCGACCGTCGCGCAGCGCATCGTGCGTGCCAAGCGCGCGCTCACGGCGGCGCGCGTGCCGTTCGAGCTGCCCGAGCCGCAGTTGCTGCCGGAGCGGCTGTCCGCCGTGTTGCAGGTGATCTACCTGATCTTCAACGAAGGCTATGCCGCCACCGCCGGCGACGACTGGACCCGCCCCACCTTGTGCGAAGACGCGCTGCGCCTGGGCCGCATCCTGGCCGGGCTGATGCCGAATGAGGCGGAGGTGCACGGCCTGGTCGCGCTGATGGAGCTGCAGGCTTCGCGCCTGCGCGCCCGCGTGGGCCCGGGTGGCCGGCCAATCCTGCTGCTCGACCAGGACCGCGGCCGTTGGGACCATCTCCTCATCCAGCGCGGCTTTGCAGCACTGGCCCGCGCGGAAGCCTGCGGCCACGGCCTGGGCCCCTATGGCCTGCAGGCCGCGATTGCCGCCTGCCACGCCAGCGCCCGCACCGCCGAGCAGACCAACTGGGCGCGCATCGCTGCGCTGTACGACGCGCTGGCGCAGGTCGCGCCCTCGCCCGTGGTCGAACTCAACCGCGCCGTTGCCGTGGCAATGGCGTATGGGCCGGCGGCCGGGCTGGAGATCGTCGATGCACTGCTGGCGGAACCCGCCTTGCGCGACTACCACCTGCTGCCCAGCGTGCGCGCCGATTTCCTCGCCAAGCTCAACCGCCTGGACGAGGCCCGCGCCGAGTACGAGCGCGCCGCTGCCCTGGCACGCAACCGGCAGGAGCGCGCGCTGCTGCTTGAACGTGCCCAGCGTTGCCGGCCGCCGGGCTGAACGCGCGGCACGCCGATTGCTGAGAGACGGGGGTTGCCGATGCCCCACCGGCGGCAATCACACCCGCCACCCGTTCTCGCGTGAACCGTTCTTCCGATTCCCTTCAAAGCATCCAGGCGCTGCGCGGCTTTGCGGCGCTGTATGTCGTGGTCTTCCACTCCGGGCTCGCGCTCGCGCATCCTGACTTCCCTGCGCTGGCATGGCTGACCACCTATGTGATCAAGCGCGGGTACGTTGGCGTGGACGTGTTCTTCGTCATCAGCGGCTTCATCATCGCGTGGGTAGCGGTGGTGGGGCCGAAGGGGCCGGAGACGCCGGGCGCGTTTCTCGTCAAGCGCGCATTCAGGCTAGCGCCGCCGTATTGGTTGATGACGGCGCTGCATTCGGCATGGTTCAACCCGGTATCGGCGGGCGTGTTGGCGGCCTCGCTGGCGTTCCTGCCGCAGGCCAACGCGGATGCGCCTTATCTTGGCTATCCCGCGCTCTATGTCGGCTGGTCGCTGAACTACGAGGCGTTCTTCTATCTGCTGTGCGCACTCGGGCTGGCGCTGCTGGGCCGGCGTGCGCTGTGGCTGGTGGCGCTGGCGCTGTTCACCACCACGGTCATCTTGCCGTTCTGGCACACGGGTGCGGTGCTGCGCGATCCGCAGGCGATCTACCCGTGGGCCACACCGATGCTGGCGCTGGCCGCCAACCCGCTGGTGCTGGAGTTCCTGCTCGGCGCAGGCCTGGCGTGGCTGTACGCGGCGCATCGACACCGCCTCACGCCGGCACGCGCGCGTCTGCTGCTCGCGATGGGCGCGGCCGCGTTCGTCGCCTCGGTCATCGGACCGGTGCCCAAGTTCGATCTGCTGGCGCGCGGGTTGCCCGCGGGTGCGCTGCTGGCCGGGCTGGTGGCCGCGGAATACTGCGGCACATTGCGCGTGCCGCGCGTGGCCGTGTGGTTGGGTGAGCTGTCGTACGCGCTCTACCTTGTGCACCCGACCGTCATCGAAGCCACGCATCGGCTGGTGGGCGTGATCGCACCGGAGCGGATCGGTGCGCAGCTGATGCTGTTCGGCGCGAACCTGGCGCTGACGATCATGCTGGCCATGCTCCTGCACCGCTACGTCGAGCAGCCCGCCATTGCCTGCGGCCGCAAAGCGGTCAGCTGGATGCGCGGGTGCGAACTCGCCTGGCGCGCACGGCTGGGCATGCAGAAGCCCTGAGCCGATGCGCCCTGCAACGCTGCTACCATGGCGGCCATCCACCCGATGTGCCGCCCCACATGTCCCGCGTCAAGAACGAAGACGAATTCGAGCTGCGCCGAGAAAACGTGCTCGATACCGCCGCCGAAGCCTTTGCAGCCGACAGCTACCCGAGCGTGTCGATGAACCAGCTCGCCGCGGCGTGCGGCGGCTCGAAGTCGCGGCTGTATCACTACTACGAAGGCAAGGAAGCGATCCTGTTCGACCTGCTCGACCGCTACACCAAGCGGCTGGCCGACCTGGTCGAACGCGCCGAGCGCGATGCGCGCCACGCCAAGCTCTCCGCCCGCGCCACGCTGCACCTGCTGATCCGCACCTTCCTGGCCGAATACGCCACCTCGCGCACGCGCCATGTGGCACTACTCAATGACGTGAAATACCTGTCGCCGGAGCAGCGCGACATCGTGCTCGCGCGCGAGCGGGAAGTCGTCGCAGCCGTGGGTCGGCAACTGGGGGCGGCGTATCCCGACAAGGTGGACGACGCCAACCGCACGCCCACCACGATGATGCTGTTCGGCATGATGAACTGGACGTTCACCTGGCTCAAACCCGATGGCCCGCTCTCGTACGAGGGCTACGCCGAAATGGTGATCGACATGCTCGATAACGGGCTGGGCGGCGCGCCAGCCTGAGCTACGCCGTCGAACGCGTCAGACGCATCGACACCGAGAAGCCGTCGGCCGGATGCACCGTCACCGAGGCCTCGAACATTTCCCCGTCCGCGTCCAGATACCGGCGGACGATCTTCAGCACGGGGTCACCTACGTTCAGGGTCAACGCCTTCGCAATGCGCACATCAGTCAGCGTGGACGCCCGCACGTCCTGGTGGATCTCCGCGATCTGCCGGCCGTAGCGTGACTCGATCAGCGAGCTGACCAGCGTGCTGGGCGATTCGCGCACCATGTCGCCGATCTCCGCGTAGGCCGGATCGATGTAGACGTCGGTCCAGCCCATCGGGGCGGCGTCCTTGCCGCCTTCCATCCGCAGGCTGGAGATACGCAGCCAGCGTGCGCCGCTGGCGCAGCCGATCTCGTTGGCGACATCGGCAGGCACCGCCACCGCCTCCACGGCCTGCACGGCACGCAGGTGCTCCGTGCCGAACTGCACCAGGTCTTCCACCGACGCCAACGTGGGCCGGAACACCGCTTTCGGCTGCGCGGCTTCCACGCGCGTGCCCACATTCTTGCGCCGCGAGACCAGCCCGAGCTGCTGCAGCTCCTGCAGCACCGCCCGCACGGTGTAGCGGCTGGCCTGGAACTGCTCGCACAACTCGAATTCCGTCGGCAACAAGGTGCCGACCGGAAAGCGCCCGGTAGTGATGCCGTCGAGAAGCTGCCGGGTGATGTCTGTCGAAGTCGATTTGCTCATGGATGGCTGTTTCGTCACATTAGGGCGAGCGCGGGTTAACCCGCCTTTCGTCAATATGTTCGAACATATTTAATATCGATATGTTCGAACATATTAGCCAACCCGCCTCGTTCACACAAGCTAGCACCATGTCCATCCAAGCCCTGTCTCCTCACACGATTCCGGCGGCCAGCACCGTCATCGATTCCGCCCTGTTCCGCGACGCCTTCGGCACCAAGGCGATGCGCCAGATGTTTTCCGACGGCGCGCTCGTGCAGCGCTACATCGACGTCGAGATCGCGCTGGCCAAGGCCGAGGCGCGCGTCGGCGTGATCCCGGCCGAGGCGGCCGCCGCCATCGCCCGCGAATCGCGAATCGAGCGCATCGACTTCGACCACATGCGCGAGGAGACCGACATCGTCGGCTACCCGATCCTGCCGCTGGTGCACCAGCTCGTGGCGATGTGCGGCGAGGCCGGGCGCTACGTCCACTGGGGCGCGACCACGCAGGACATCATGGACACCGCCGTCGCGCTGCAGGTGCGCGATGCGCTGGACAGCATCGATGCGGACATCCGCGCGCTGCGCGGCATCCTGGCCGATCTGGCTACCAAGCATCGCAACACGCCAATGGCCGGCCGCACCCACCTGCAGCAAGCTTTGCCGGTGACCTTCGGCTACAAGGCCGCGATCTGGCTGGCGATGTTCGACCGCCACCAGCAGCGCGTTGCCGAACTGCGCCCGCGCGTGGCGGTGGTGGAGTTTGCCGGCGCGGCAGGCACGCTGGCTTCGCTCGGCGGCCAGGGCGACAACAAGGGCTTCGACGTGCAGCGCGCGCTCGCCGAAGAACTCGGCCTCGGTGTGCCGGCGACGACGTGGCACGTGGCACGCGACGGCTTTGCCGAAGCGGTGAACCTGCTGGCACTGATCACCGGGTCGCTGGGCAAGATCGCACTCGACATCATGATCATGGCGTCGACGGAATTTGCGGAAGTCTACGAACCCTTCGTCAAGGGACGCGGCGCCAGCAGCACGATGCCGCAGAAGCGCAACCCGATCTCCAGCGAACTGATGCTCGCCGCTTCCAAGGCGGTGCGCCAGCATGCGGGCCTGATGGTCGATGCCATGGTGCAGGACTTCGAGCGCGCGACCGGCCCGTGGCATGCCGAGTGGATCGCGATTCCCGAGAGCTTCATCCTGACCGCCGGCGCGCTGCATCAGGCCAAGTTCGCGCTGGGCGGGCTGATCGTCGACACCGATCGCATGAAGCACAACCTCGGCATCAGCCGCGGCCTGATCGTGGCCGAGGCGGTGATGATGCAGATGGCGCCGTTCACGGGGCGCCAGCAGGCCCACGACATCGTGTACGACGCCTGCCGCACGGTGAACGAACACGGCGGCACCCTTGCCGACGCGCTGGCAGCCCTCCCGCAGGTCACGCAGCACTTCAGCCGTGAGGCGATCGACCGCATGACCGATCCGGCCAACTACCTGGGCCTCGCGCCGCAGATGGTCGACCGGGCCATCGAACTGTCCAGCCAGATCTGATTGGCGACGGTGGAGGAGCACACATCATGATCAACGACCAAGCCTCACGCCAAGAGTCGATCGCCCCGGCCGCAAAGCGCCCCTGGTACAAGAAGCTGGGCATGCAGGTGCTGGCGTCGCTGGTGCTGGGCATTGCCGCCGGGCTGCTGTTCCCGAAAGTCGGCGCGCAGCTCAAGATTCTCGGCGACGTCTTTCTCGCCCTCATCAAGGCGGGGGTGGCGCCGCTGGTGTTTCTCACCATCGTGCACGGCATTGCCTCGGCGGGCGACGTCCGTAGCGCGGGCCGCGTCGGCTGGCGTTCGATCGTCTACTTCGAGCTGGTATCAACCATTGCGCTGGCCGTGGGCCTGCTGGCCGGCAATCTGTTGCAGCTGGGCAAGGGCATGACCGCCGTCACGGCGGGTGCCATGCCGGCGATAGCGGCGAAGGCGGCACCGCAGGGCTTCCACGAGTTCGTCATGCACCTTGTGCCAGACAACTTCATCGGCGCGTTCGCCAGGGGCGAGCTGCTGCAGGTCGTGGTGCTGGCGGTCATGGTCGGCATCGGCATTCTCGCGATTCCAGAAAGCCGGCGCGTGCGCATCACTGCAGGCCTCGACCTGATCTCCGAGGTGCTGTTCTCCTTCGTCAACCTGGTGATGAAGCTGGCGCCGCTGGGCACCTTCGGCGCCGTCGCCTTCGCCGTGGGCAGCAACGGGACCACCGTGCTGATCGCATTGGCGCAGCTCGTGTTGAGCTTTTATGCGGTCGTCGCGCTATTCATCGTCGTGGTGATGGGGCTGATTGCGCGGCTGGCGGGCTTCAGCATGTGGCGCTTCATGCGGTACATCAAGGACGAGATCCTGATCGTACTGGGCACCGCCTCGTCGGAGAGCGCACTGCCCCGCCTGCTGATCAAGCTTGAACGGCTGGGCTGCGCCAAGCAGACCGTCGGGCTGGTCTTGCCGACAGGCTATGCGTTCAACCTCGACGGCACGTCGATCTTCATGTCGATGGGCGTGATGTTCATCGCCCATGCGTACAACGTGCCCATCACGTTCGAGCACCAACTCGGCATCCTGCTGCTGATGCTGCTGACCTCCAAAGGCGCGGCGACGGTATCGGGCGGGTCGTTCGTGGTGTTTGCCGCAACGGTGACGTCAACCGGCATCCTGCCGGTGGAAGGACTGGCGGTGATCTTCGGGGTGTACCGCTTCATGTCAATGGCGATCGCCGCGTGCAACACGATCGGCAACAGCCTCGCCACCGTGGTGGTGGCCCGCTGGTCCGGCACGTTCGACAGCGCGACAGCGCAGCGCCACCTGTACCCCGAGCGCTATCCCCTGACTGCACGCGCCGACGCTGGGCTGGATGACGGCAATCTGCTGCCGGAAGACACCAGCGAGGCCAATCCTCACCCGCCGGGCATTTCACTCAAGAATGCCGGGATCTCGCACTGAACGCCAGACAGCGTCTGAGCGCGACCACGCTCGGCCGCTGTTTGCGACGGGCCCTAGCGCTCGTCGTAGCTGACCACCACGTGCTGCGTGAGCGGCCGCGCCTGGCAGGTCAGCACGAAGCCCTGCTGGATCTCCCAGTCTTCCAGCGTGAAGTTCTTCTCCATCTCCACGCGGCCTTCCAGCACCTTGGCGCGGCACGTGCAGCAGACCCCGCCCTTGCACGCGTAGGGCAAGTCGAGCCCGGCGCCCAGCGCGCTGTCCAGCACCTTGGCATCGCCCGCCATCGGCACATGGTGCGACTTGCCGTCCAGCACCACCGTCAGGTCGATCTCCCCCGCGATGGCCGCCTTCCTGCGCGGCGCGGCCGTACCCGCCGCGCCAACAGGCACGCCAAAGCGCTCCGCATGCACGCGCTCGCGCGGCACGCCGGCGTCCAGCAACGCGGCCTCCACCGCGTCGATCATCGTCGACGGGCCGCAGACGAAGGCGGCGTCGATGTCGTCGGGCGGGATCAGCGTGGACAGGAACGCGCGCACCTTGTCGGCATCGAGCCGCCCGTTGAACAGCGCGATCTCCTGCGACTGGCGCGACAGCACGTGGTACAGCGCAAACCGATCGAGGTAGCGGTCCTTCAGGTCTTCCAGCGATTCGGCAAAGATGATGCTGTCGATATCGCGGTTGCCATAGACCAGCGTGAAGCGGCTGTGCGGCTCGGCGGCCAGCGTGGTCTTGACGAGCGACAGGATGGGCGTGATACCGCTGCCGGCCGCAAAGGCGACGTAGTGGCGCGCGCTCTCAGCGGCCAGCGGCACATAGAAGCGGCCGTCGGGCGGCAGCACGTCGAGCGTCTGGCCGACGCGGATGCGGTCGTGCAGGTGGTTGGAGAACACGCCCGCGTCGACACGCTTGACGGCTACGCGCAGCTCGCCGTGGGCGTCATAGTCCTGCACCGCGCAGCAAATGGAATACGAGCGCCGCACCTCGCCCTGATTGGGCACCTGCCCTGCCGGCACACGCAGCGTCAGGAACTGGCCTTGTGTGAAGCGATAGGCGTCGCGCAGGTCGTTCGGCACGTCAAAGCGTACGGAAATCGTATCGACGGTCTCACCTCGGACTTCAGCGACGCGCAGCGGGTGGAATTGCGGTGTCATGGCGATCCCGGTTCAGTAGGGCTTGAAGTAATCGAACGGCTCGCGGCAGGCGCGGCAGCGGTACAGCGCCTTGCAAGCGGTGGAGCCAAAGGCGGAGACCAGCACCGTGTCGTGCGAGCCGCATTGCGGGCAGGCCACGCGCTCGGCCTCGGCGGGTCGGATCAGCTTGATCGGCCGCGCACCACCTGCCGCCACTACATGCGCCGGCGGCGCGATGCCGAAGTCGTGGAGCTTGCGCCGCCCTTCCGGCGTGATCCAATCGGTGGTCCACGCCGGCGACAGGACCGAGCACACACGGTAGGCGCCCACGTCGGCTGCCTGCAATGCGCGACGCACGTCATCGGCAATCTGGTCCATCGCCGGGCAGCCGGAATAGGTGGGCGTGACGGTCACCACCAGCGTACCGGTGCCGTCGATCGATACGTCGCGCAGGATGCCCAGCTCGGCAATCGTGACGACGGGGATTTCCGGATCGGTCACAGCTGCAAGCGCCGCGTACGCACGCGCCAGCCGGGCGGCACCCGGCTGCAGGCCGCCCGTGCTGGTGGCGATAACAGGCTCGGCTACCACGATGCCCCCGGGAATTGGTGGGCGAGGCCCTGCATCTCTGCCAGCAGGAAGCCCATGTGTTCGGAATGCACGCCATGCTTGCCGGTGCTGACATACGGCCCAGCCTCCGGCCACGCTAGCGTGGCTTCGTCGAGGGCATCACGCACGGTGGCCTCCCAAGCTGCACGCAACTCGGTCGGCCGCACGCCGATGCCGGCTTCGGCAACGGCATCCTCCACGTCGTCCGTGGTGAAGAACTCATTGGTGTACGGCATCAGCCAATCCAGCGCGGCTTGCGCACGCGCGTGCGATTCCGCCGTGCCATCGCCAAAGCGCACCAACCAGTCGCGCGTATGGGCCAGGTGGTAGCGCATCTCCTTGACCGACTTGGCGGCGATGGCGGCCAGCTCGGCATCGGTGGAGGCCGCGAGCGCCTCCCACAGCGGCACCATCAGGGCCGCATACAGGAAGTGGCGGACGATGGTGACGGCGTAGTCGCGTTGGCTGGCGGCGGTGGCGCTCAGCGGACCGGCGTGCGGCAGCTCCAGCAGCGTGTAGTTGCGGAAGGCGGCCTCCGCGCGCCAGTAGGCGTAGTCGTCTTCCGTGCGCGGCGTGCCGGTGAGCGCGGCTTCAAGCTGGCCCGCGTGCGTGTAAAGCAGGCGCGCTTGGCCGATCAGGTCCAGGCTCAGGTTGGACAGCGCGATGTCCTCTTCCAGCACGGGGCCGTGGCCGGTCCATTCGGCGTTGCGCTGGCCGAGGATCAGGGCGTTGTCAGCCAGGCGCAGCACGTACTGCAGATGGGCGTCGGTGCTCATGGCCATCACATGTGGTTGACTTCGTCCGGCAACCGATAGAACGTCGGGTGCCGGTAGATCTTGTCGGCCATCGGGTCGAACAGCATGGCCTTGTCGTCCGGCTCGCTGGCGGTGATGGCGGCCGAGGGCACGACCCAGATCGAGATGCCTTCCTGCCGACGCGTGTACACGTCGCGCGCCATCTGCAGCGCCTGCTTGGCGTCAACCGCATGCAGGCTGCCGCAGTGCTTGTGCTCCAGGCCCTGCTTGCTGCGGATGAAGACTTCCCACAGCGGCCATTCGTGTTGATGCATGGTGTGCTCCTTCGGCTCAGGCGGCTTGTTCGGCGGGTGGGTTGTCGCGCTCGGCGCGCTTGCAGGCATAGGCGAGCGCGGCTTCGCGCACCCATTCGCCTTCATCGTGCGCACGCTTGCGGGTGGTCAGGCGCTCGCGGTTGCAGGGGCCATGGCCGTCCAGCACGCGCTTGAATTCGGACCAGTCCAGCGGTGAGAAATCGTAGTGACCGCGCGCCTCGTTCCATTGCAGGCCGGGGTCGGGCAGCGTCACGCCCAGCACGCGCGCCTGCTCGACAGTCGCGTCGACAAAGCGCTGGCGCAGATCATCGTTGGAGATGCGCTTGATGCCCCAGGCCATGGTCTGCGCGCTGTTGGGCGATGCGGTGTCGGGCGGGCCGAACATCATCAGCACCGGAAACCACCAGCGGTTGACGGCGTCCTGCACCATGTCGCGCTGCGCCTGGGTACCGCCCATCATGGTCAGCAGCGATTCATAGCCCTGGCGCTGGTGGAACGACTCCTCCTTGCAGATGCGGATCATGGCGCGCGCATACGGCCCATACGAGCAGCGGCACAGCGGCACCTGGTTCATGATGGCCGCGCCGTCGACCAGCCAGCCGATCACGCCCACGTCGGCCCAGGCCAGCGTCGGGTAATTGAAGATCGATGAATACTTGGCGCGCCCCTCGTGCAGCGCGTCGATCATCTCGTCGCGCGTGCTGCCGAGCGTCTCGGCGGCGGAATAGAGATAGAGGCCGTGGCCCGCCTCGTCCTGCACCTTGGCCAAGAGGATGGCCTTGCGCTTGAGCGACGGCGCCCGCGTGATCCAGTTGCCCTCGGGCAGCATGCCGACCACCTCCGAGTGCGCGTGCTGCGAGATCTGCCGCAGCAGCGTCTTGCGATACGGCGCGGGCATCCAGTCCTGCGGCTCGATCTTCTGGTCGGCGCCGATGCGCGCGTCGAAATGCGCCTGCAACGCCGCCTCGTCCTGGGCGACGTCTGCCAGTTCCTGTGCTGTGGGTACGCCGCCAGGAAGATCCAGGCTTTGGGTATACATGCCGTCCTCCGATCGCATTCAGATCATGTGCTCGCAACGCTATACGGGCACACGTTGTGGGCGCATCGATTATAAGCCGTCCGACCGGTCGGTCAATAACGGGATATCCCCAGCCAGCCTTGCCTAGAATGCACAGACGGATGGAACCCGGCCTACCAAAAGTGCACAATGCAATACTTTCAATAGGCCGGTGGTTCGACCAGAATCCACGTCGTCGCCACGGCACCGCCTGTTACGGCCACCGCCTCGTCCGGCCGAACCCGGCTCCACTCGCCCCCAACCGCTCCTATGGAGAATGCATACCATGCTCAAGATCATCGCGATCGTCATCGTGGTCGCCATCGTTGTCGTGCTCGGTCTGGCCGCCACGCGACCGGACACCTTCCGCATCCAGCGTGAAGCCGACGTCAAGGCGCCGGCCGACAAGGTCTTCCCCTTCATCAGCGATTTCCACCGCTGGACGGCCTGGTCGCCGTGGGAAAAGCTCGACCCCAGCATGAAGCGCAGCTACGGCGGCGCCGCCAGCGGCAAAGGCGCGACCTATGCGTGGGAAGGCACCGGCAAGGTCGGTGCGGGTCAGATGGAGATCACCGATGCGGCGCCGAACCTCGTGAAGATCAAGCTCGACTTCCTCAAACCGTTCGAAGCCCACAACACGGCGGAATTCACACTGGAAGACCGCGGCGGCACCACGCACGTGACCTGGGCGATGTATGGCCCGAGCCCGTTCATGTCCAAGGTGATGGGCCTGTTCTTCAACATGGACGCGATGATCGGCAAGGACTTCGAGACCGGTCTCGCCAATCTGAAATCCGCTGCGGAGTCCTGAGGCACCGCTGCGCTTCATCGGAGCTTTCATGACGCATGGCATCGACGAACGCAAGCGCTGGCTTGCCCTCATCGTGCTCTGCCTGGGCGTGCTGATGATCGTGCTGGACACGACCATCGTGAACGTCGCGCTGCCGTCCATCCGGGCGGATCTGGGCTTTACCGAGACCGCGCTGGTGTGGGTGGTCAACGCCTACATGCTCACCTTCGGCGGCTTCCTGTTGCTGGGCGGACGGCTGGGTGACCTGTTCGGCCATCGGCGTCTGTTCCTGCTGGGGATCACGCTGTTCACGTTGGCATCGGCGGCTTGTGGGCTGGCGAACTCGCAAGGGTTGCTGATCGCCGCGCGCGCCGTGCAGGGGCTGGGCGGGGCGGTGGTCTCCGCCGTGTCGCTGTCGCTGATCATGAACCTGTTCACCTCGCCGGCCGACCGCGCGAAGGCGATGGGCATCTACGGCTTCGTGTGCGCGGGCGGCGGCAGCATCGGCGTGCTACTGGGCGGGCTGCTGACCAGCACGTTGAGCTGGCACTGGATCTTCCTGGTCAACCTGCCGATCGGGGTGGCGGTGTATGCGGCGTGCGTGGCGCTGCTGCCGGCGGGGCAGCCGCTGGCGGATCGCGCCAAGCTGGACGTCGCCGGCGCTATCGCCGTCACCGCCTCGCTGATGCTGGCGGTGTACGCCATCGTGCACGGCAACGAGGCGGGCTGGGCGTCGGCGCAAACGCTGGTCCAACTCGGCATCGCCATCGCGCTGATGATCGCCTTCCTCGTCATCGAGTCGCGCGTGTCGCATCCGCTCATGCCGCTGCACATGTTCGCGCTGCGCAATGTGGCGACGGCCAACGTGGTGGGCGTGCTGTGGGCGGCGGCGATGTTCGCGTGGTTCTTCATCTCTGCGCTGTATCTGCAGCGCGTGCTGAACTACAGCGCGATGGAAGTCGGCCTGGCCTTCCTGCCGGCCAACATCATCATGGCGGTGTTCTCGCTGGGGCTGTCGGCCAAGCTGGTGATGCGCTTCGGCATTCGCGCGCCACTGTCGATCGGGCTGCTGGTGGCGGCGGTCGGGCTGGTGCTGTTTGCGCGCGCACCAGCGGACGGCAGCTTCGTCATGCACGTGCTGCCCGGCATGGTGCTGCTGGGCTTGGGTGCCGGCGTGGCCTTCAACCCGGTGCTGCTGGCGGCGATGAGCGATGTCGCGCCGGATGAATCGGGGCTGGCTTCGGGCGTGGTCAACACGTCGTTCATGATGGGCGGCGCACTGGGGCTGGCCATCCTTGCCAGCCTGGCGGCGGCGCAGACCAACCGCCTTGCGGCCGCCGGTGCGGACGCCAATATCGCCCTCAACGGCGGCTATCGCCTCGCCTTCCTGCTGGGGGCGATTGCCGCCGCGCTGGCCGCAGTCTTGGCCGGGGTGTTCGTGCGCACGCGTGCGCATGATGCGACCCACGGGCATGCCGGCGCGGAGCAATCGCCCTCCGCGCCAATCTGAGCGCGCAGCGCCCCGCGAAGCAAAACGGCCACCCGAAGGTGGCCGTTTTTTTCTTGCGCGTTTCGCTTACATCGGCTTCGGTGCAATCACCATCCAGCCGACGCCAAAGCGATCGACCAGCATGCCGAACGCATTGGCAAAGAAGGTCTCCGTCAACGGCATCGTCACTTGACCGCCGTCGCCCAGCGCCTTGAACGTGCGCTCGGCCGCGGCCTTGTCGGCCACGTCGACGGACAGCGAGAAGCCCTTGAACTCGGACTTGCCCGAGACCATGCCGTCGGACGCCATCACGACGGCATCGCCGATGCGGAAGGCCGCGTGCATGACCTTGTCGGCCGGAGGCACCACACCGCCGCACTGCTCAGCCTTCGGTTCGGCTCCGGGGGGCGCGTCCTTGTAGCGCATCAGCATGTCGACTTTCGCGCCGAGCGTCTTCTTGTAGAACTCCAGCGCCTCTTCACAACGACCTTCAAAGAACAGATAGGGTTGAACAGACATCACAGCTCCTTGGTGGTGAACAACGCAGGCCGCGATCGGTCACGGCCTTGGGGGAAAACACAACATCGTGCAAAGCACGTCATGCGCCGACGGTTTCGGAAACCGGCATCGGCACCGAAGCGTGCTCATGCACGACCAGCCAGCGCCCGTCGATCTTGCGGAAGCACGCGGTGGCGCGCGTCTGCGCGTCGTGCCGGGTGCCGTCGCGATATCGCGCGCGCAGCCGGTTCACGCTAAAGCAATAGGCCAGATCGCCACCCACCGCCAGTTGCAATTCGACGAACTGGAAATCGACAGGGCCGTCGTCGAGCGCGTCGAACCAGTCCTGCCAATTGCAGCGATACGGCTCGGCACCCTTCACAAACAGCGGCGGCATCACATCGAACACCACGACGTTGGGTGCGTAGTGGCGCATCACCGCGTTCACGTCCTTGGCGCGCACGGCCGCGGCCCATTCCTGGATCAGCGCGCGAATCTGGGACTCGTCGTCTGCTGCAGTTAACACATCCGTCATGTCAGCCTCCTGAAAAAGCTTGGCAATTCACATCGCCAACGACTACGGTGTAATTGTGAACACTGTCCACAAACAATAGCAGAGATAATGGACAGTGTCCACATGGAGATGGCATGACCCAGGAGCCTCCTCGCCCGCCCACGCGGGCAACCTATCGCCACGGTGATCTGCGCCGCGCACTGCTCGACGCCGGCATCGAACTGGCGCGCGCCGGCGGGCCAGACGCAATCGTCTTGCGCGAAGCCACGCGGCGCGCCGGCGTGGTGCCCAATGCGGCCTACCGGCATTTCGAAGGGCGCCAGGATTTGCTCCAGGCCGTGCGCGCGGCCGCCCTCGCAGCCCTGGCGCGCGCGATGGAAACCGAGCTGGCACAGATCGACCCGACGCTCTCCGACGCCGATCAGGCGCGTGGCGCATTGCGCGCGGTCGGCGTGGGCTACCTGCGTTTTGCGCAAATGGAGACCGGCCTGTTCCGTACCGCATTTGCCGTGCCCGACGAGGTGGAACACGACGTCGACCCTGACAAGGCCGGCGACAGCGGCCTCAACCCGTTCCAGCTGCTCGGCTCGGCACTCGATCAGTTGACCGCCGCGGGCGTGCTACCGCTGGAGCGCCGCTTTGGCGCCGAATACCTCGCATGGTCTGCCGTGCACGGGCTCGCTCTGCTGATCATCGACGGCCCGTTGCGCGGCCGCCCGCCCGAGCAGACCGGCGCCATCGCGCTGCGGCTACTGGCCATGGTGGAGAACGGCCTGTAGCGCAAATCGGTGTCGGCGCCCCCTTCTAACGTCATGCGCAACGCTTCGTTTGCCTGCGCAAGGTTCGATGCAACGATGACGGCCTCTGTCGCGCAACGCCCACCCGGCGTAAGCGCGACGCATATCCATCGGAGCAACCTTCCGCCACGAGGCCATCACCGTGACCCAAGCCGATCTCGACATTGCCCCCGTGCGCTACTCCGGCGCGCTGGAGAAAGCCCTCTTCGACCGCGTCGCTGCCGTGCACGCGCCGCACCTGCCGCCCGCGCGCGTTGACCCGCCGCGCGACGCGCAAACATCGGAAGAGCTGGAAGGCGTGATCGACTACGCCGTGTGGAATGCCGCGCACGACCTTTTCATCGTGCAGCTGGCGAGCGCCGGGTTGGACCGCCTGTTCCGCGACGACCCCGATTTCCAGCTCGCCCTGTCGCGCCAGATCGGCGATGACGGCTTTCATGCCGTGGCCTCGCGCGAGCGCATCCGCGTACTGTCGGGCCACGACCAGATCGAGCGCATCGCGCAGGACGTGCGCCACCACTGGGACGTACTGGGCGACACCCCGCTCACGAGCTGGGCCGCCTTTCTCGCGTGGGAATTTCATTACGAGCACCACATCCTCGCGCGCCTGGCGGTGAACCGCCGCACCTCGCGCGTGCTCGACCTCGCCAATCGCGACTTTGCCGAGAACCGCATCATGCCGGACGAGGAGGTGCACCGCATCCTCATCACGGAATGGTGGCATCGCAAGCTCGATGGCGCCTCGCCGGCGCAACGCGAGCAATGGACGGGCGAGGTGCTGGAAGCGGACGAACACCTGCAGACACTGCTGGGCGACTACCTGCGTGAATCCTGGGCGCTCAACGCACGCGCGGCGGGCATCGACACGCGCAACCACGCGCCGCTCTATGACGCGTGGCGACGCGAGATCCTGGGCGTGCTGCTGCAGCGCCCCGCCGACAGCCTGCCCACCCTCACCAGCCTGGCCGCATAACCGGGCCACATGCGCACGATGGCGAAGAAACCGATCCTGCTCAACGCGTTCAACATGAACTGCGTCGGCCACATCAACCACGGCCTGTGGACGCATCCGCGTGACCGCTCCGTCGACTACCGCAAGCTCAGCTACTGGACCGACCTCGCCAAGCTGCTGGAGCGCGGCCTGTTCGACGGCCTGTTCATCGCCGACATCGTGGGCGTGTACGACGTGTATCAGCAGTCGGCCGACGTGACACTGCGCGAGTCGATCCAGTTGCCGGTGAACGATCCGCTGATGCTGGTCTCGGCCATGGCGGCCGCGACCGAGCATCTGAGCTTTGGCCTGACCGTCAACCTGACCTATGAACAGCCCTATCTGCTGGCGCGGCGGTTCTCCACGCTCGACCACCTGACGGACGGGCGCGTTGGCTGGAATATCGTCACCGGTTATCTGGAGAGCGCCGCGCGCGCGATGGGCCTCACCGGGCAGATCGCGCACGACGAGCGCTACGACCGCGCCGATGAGTTCCTCGATGTGGTCTATCAGCTCTGGGAAGGCAGCTGGGAAGACGATGCCGTGCTGCGCGACCGCGCCGCCCGCGTGTTCGCGCAACCGGACAAGGTGCACCGCATCCGCCACCATGGGCGCTACTACGACGTTGAGGGCTACCACCTGAGCGAGCCCTCGCCGCAGCGCACGCCGGTGCTGTTCCAGGCGGGGTCTTCCGCGCGCGGGCAGACCTTCGCAGGCGAGCATGCCGAGTGCGTGTTCCTGTCCGGCCAGAGCACCTCTGCCACGCGTGATCAAGTGGCGCAGTTGCGGCAAGCCGCCGTGCTAGCCGGACGCCGCCCCGGTGACGTGAAAGCGCTCATGGGCATCACGGTCGTGGTCGACAAGACGGAAAAGCTTGCCCGCGAAAAGCTGGCTGAGTACCAGCGCCACGCCAGTGCGGAAGCGGGCCTCGCCCATTTTTCAGCCGGTGCCGGGGTCGACTACTCGACGTATGCGCTGGACGACCCGCTGCGCGCGGTGAAGACGAATGCGATCGAATCGTCGGTCCGCCGTGCCACCGGTGGCGACGCGCAGTTCACCGTGCGGCACCTGCTCGGCCAGCTCGCGCTCGGCGGCCGCTACACGACCATCGTGGGCGACCCGCAGCAGGTGGCCGATGCCCTTCAGCACTGGATGGACGAGACCGACATCGACGGCTTCAACCTGGCACGCACCGTCACGCCGGAAAGCTATGCCGACTTCATCGACCTGGTCGTGCCGGAGTTGCAGAACCGTGGGGTCTACAAGACCGCGTACGCGCCGGGCACACTGCGTCGCAAGCTGTTCGGCGACAGTGATCGGCTCCCGGCTGCGCACCCGGGCGCGCAGCGCCGCAGGCACCCGTCGCCAGAACTCGCCGATCAGCCCTGAGGGCCGTTCGCGGCCAGGGGCCTCAGCATGCGCTGGAATAGCGGGAACAACGCCTCGTAGGTCGCCAGGTACGTCGTTGAACCCGCATGGCGGGACGCCCTGGCCGCGCAGAACAGCTCGTTGCGCAAGTCGGCAATCGATGCTCGCCTGCGTTCGCGCGCGGCGCTGGTGCAGGCCTCGAACGAGCCCAGCTCCTCATAGCCGTTGAACGACATGGCAAAGGCGAAGACGCCCGAGACATCTGCCGGGTCGGGCAGGTCCTGCCAAGAGATTTGCTTCTTCATGATGCTCCCCACTGCATGCCCTCGCCGATCCCCTCACGCGACCGGCACCTCCTGCACGCTGACCGCCACGTCCACCTGATGCTCGCCGCCGCCGAGGATCATGCCGCGCAGCAGCGAGACGTCGCTGTAGTCACGACCGATGGCGAGGGTGACGTGGTCCAGGTCGGCCAGCACGTCGTTAGTCGGGTCAAGATCGACCCAACCGCTTTCCGGGCAGAACACCGACACCCACGCATGCGAGGCATCGGCGCCGATCAGGCGCGGCTGCCCAGCGGGCGGCTCGGTGCGCAGGTAGCCGCTCACATAGCGCGCGGGCAAACCCAGCGCGCGCAGGCACCCGATCATCACCTGCGCGAAGTCCTGGCAGACGCCCCGGCGCAATGCAAAGGCACGCGCAGCGGGCGTGTCGAAGGCCGTGGCCGTCGGCGCATATTCGAAATCGGCATGGATGCGATGCATCAGATCGACCGCGCCCGCGACGACCGGCGTGCCCGGTGCGAAGCTCTGCCGCGCATAGGCATGCAGCTCCGGGGGCAATGCGATATTGGGCGAGGCAAAGCAAAACTCCGCCTCCGGATAGAACGCCGAGCCCACCTGATAGCGCAGGCGCTGCGCCACGGTTTCCCACGCGGGCGTGGTGTCGGGGTCCAGCCCGGCCCAGCGCGGCAGCAGCCGCACCGTGGTTTCGCTGGTCATGCGCAGGCTGTCGTGCGGCGTGTCGAGCGAGAAATACAGCACGTCATTGCCGAAACCGTCGACGCGGCTGGTGACGTACGACGGCGCCGGCTCGATCTGCTCCTGGTGGACGACGATCTCCTGCCAAGCGCACGCGCGTGGGCGGATGGTGGCCAGGTGCTGAGCCGTTTCAACCGGCGTCGCATAGCGGTACAGCGTGCTATGTGAAACCGACAGCAGCGTCGCTTGCGCTTGCCTGGTCATCAGGCCACCTGCGCGGTCGGGGTGCTGGCGTGGCTGAAATAGCGCGCGCTGATTTCGTTGGAGGCCGCCCCCACGTAGTCGCCGATCCGGTCGCACATGTCGATCAGGTTGGCGTGCTTGCCGTCGGCATCGGTCTCGCACAGGGCTTCGAGCGGCAGCAGCGTCTCGACCACCGGCATCATCTCGGCAAACGGCGTGCGCCGCGTATCGGTGGCGGCGCGTTCGATCTGCTCCAGCTTGGTCCGCAAGCGGGCATACACGCCATACAGGCCGCGTGGGTTGGTCTGCTCCACCACCAGCAGGTCCAGCAGTGCCGGCACCTCCAGGCGGCCGGGGTAGAGCGAGCGGTACGTGAGCGTGCTGTCGAACAGCTGCAGCAGCAGATCGAAGCCCTCCGGCGTGGCCAGCGTGCCTTGCTCGGCCACCACGCGCAGGAAGGTCGTCATGGCCCACACGCGCTCGATATGGCGGCCGGCGAACAGCAAGCGCCAGGCCTCGTCGCGGGTCATGCGATCGCCTTGCGCGCCGCTGACGGCGGACAGCTGGGTCGACAGGGTTTCGAGCAGCGCGACCAGCGCCACGCGATCATGCCCACTGCCTTCGGCGGCGAGGTCGCCCAGTCCATCGCGGAAGTCATTGCGCGCGGCCAGGATGGTGCGCCAGTGGTCGTTCGACAATCGGCCGCGCACTTCGCCCGAGGCGCGGGCCTGGGCGGCGAGGCAATAGCCGATGCCGGTGGTGCCGCTGTGCTCGCCCAAGCCGGCCACGAGCGCGCGCTCGAACGCATGCGGCGTGCTGCGTGCGAACACGTCGATGCTGTGGATCAGCCCGCACTGCGCCGCCAGCTCGACCAGCGTCGGGAACATGGTGCCGGCGTCGCCGCCCTCCAGCGAGCCGAGCAGGATGCGGCACAGCCGCACGTTGTTCTCAGCGCGCTCGCCATAGCGGCCGGACCAGAACAGGTTCTCGGCCGCGCGGCTGGAGATGGTGCGGTGCTTGCGCGCGAGGTCGCCCGGCTTCATCGGCGAGGGCAGCAGCGAGAACGTCGAACTCTGCTGGCTCGACAGCACCCAGGTGTCGACGCTGCTGCCGCCGAGCTGCATCGACGCGGTGGCCTGGCGCTCGCCGGCCAGACGCGTGAAACCGCCGGGCATGACGTGCCAGCCGCCGTTCATGTCGGCGATGGCATAGACGCGCAGGACCGAGGGCCGGCCGGTAAGCATGCCGGCTTCGTATCGGGGCGTGCAGGAATAGGGCAGCGGCGCCTGGATGGTGAAGGCGTCGGGCGCGCGCTCGATACGGTCGCGCCAGGCGGCCAGCGCTTGCGGGCCCTGTGCCATGCCGGGCGCGCCATCCGGCCGTTCGCCCGGCCAGGTCGGCAGTAGCAGCGCCGAATCAATCTGTGCATGCGCCTCGCTGAGCGCGGCCTCCTCGCCGCACCACCAGGTCGGCACGCTCGGCAGCGCGAGCGGCGTGCCCAGCAGTGCCTCGGCAATCCCCGGCAGGAAGCCCAGCATGGCCGGCGATTCAACAAACCCGGCGCCCGGCACGTTCGACACCATCACGTTGCCCGCGCGCATGACCTGCAGCAGGCCCGGCACGCCAATGGTGGAATCGGCGCGCAGCTCGACCGGGTCGCAGAACACGTCGTCGAGGCGGCGCAGCACGGCGTGCACGCGCTCGAGCCCGTTGAAGGTCTTGAGGTAGAGCTTGTCGCCGCGCACCGTCAGGTCCTTGCCTTCGACCAGCGTAACGCCCAGGTAGCGTGCCAGGAAGGCCTGCTCGAAATAGGTCTCGCTGAAGGGCCCGGGCGTGAGCAACACGATGTGCGGCGAGTCGTCGCCCTCGTCGCCATGCATGGTGGTGCGGGCGGCGGCGGCCAGCGTGCCGATCAGTTGCGAATAGGTCGGCGCCAGTCGGGCCACGTGCAGCTCGCGGAACGGATCGGCGAACAGGCTCGAGACGATCAGGCGGTTCTCCAGCGCGTAGCCGAGGCCGGACGGGGCCTCGGCCCGGTGCGACATGACCGTCCAGGTGCCATCCGGCGCGCACACCAGATCCGCTGCCACGATCTGCAGGTACTGCCCGCCTGGCGGGGTGAAGCCGCGCACGGCGCGCAGATAGCCGGGGTGGCCGAACACCAGCGCCGGCGGCAGCAGCCCGCGCGCCAGCAGCGTCTGCGGGCCGTAGACGTCGGCCACGATGGCGTTGAGCAACTGCGCGCGCTGGGCCACGCCGTGCTCGATGTCGGCCCACTGCGCCTCGTCGATCAGGAAGGGCAGCAGCTCGAGCGCCCAGGGGCGCGGCTCGCCCTTGTCGGCGTAGACGTTGTAGCTGATGTCGTTGTCGCGCACCTGCTGCGCCACTGAAGCGCGCGCATGATCCAGCCCGGCGACGCCGGGCTCGCCGAGCAGTTCGAAGAAGCGCCGCCACGGCGCGCGCAGCGCGCCCGACGCGGCGCGCAACTCATCCCAATGCCCCTCCCGTGCCGGCAGCGTACGCAGCAAGGCGAGGACATCCGCATGAACGCCAGCGGTGTCGAGCGGGAGGGTCGACTGGAAGGACAAGATCGGCTCGGTGGGTAATCAATAGCGACGCAGATCCAGTGTGAACGGAAACTCCAGACTGCGCTCGGCCGCCTGCACTTCGAGCGGCCCGGGCGTATGCCCTGTCGTGAAGAAACGCGCGCGGCGCCGGCTCTCGGCCTCGTACGCATTGACCGGAAAGGTCTGGTAGTTGCGTCCACCCGGATGCGCCACATGATACTGGCAACCGCCCAGCGAGCGGCCGGTCCAGGTGTCGGCCAGATCGAAGGTGAGCGGCGCGTGCACGCCGATGGTCGGGTGCAGCGCCGAGGACTGCGACCACGCCCGGAAGCGCACGCCCGCCACGTGCTCGCTCACGCGGCCGGTTGGTTGCAGCGGCAAGGGAATGCCGTTGACCGTCACCACATGGCGGTTGTCGTTCAGGCCCAGCACGCTCACCTCCAGCCGCTCGACCGACGAATCGACATAGCGCACCGTACCGCCCGCCCCACCCTCCTCGCCCATCACGTGCCAGGGCTCGAGCGCGCCGCGCAGCGTGAGCGAGATGCCGGCCGACTGCAGCTCGCCCACCAGCGGGAAGCGGAACGCAAAGTGCGGCGCAAACCAGTGGCGCTCGAAGGCGTAGCCCGCCTCGCGCAGGTCGTCCAGTACGTCGTCGAAATCCATCTGCACGAAGGTGCCGAGCAGGAAACGGTCGTGCAGCTCGGTGCCCCAGCGCGTCAGGCGCGTGGTGTACGGCGTTTGCCAGAAGCGGGCCACCAGCGCGCGCAGCAGCAGTTGCTGCACCAGGCTCATGCGCGCATGCGGCGGCATTTCGAAGCCGCGCAGCTCCAGCAGGCCCAGCCGGCCGGTGGGGCCGTCGGGCGAGTAGAGCTTATCGATACAGAACTCGGCGCGGTGCGTGTTGCCGGTCACGTCAATCAGGATGTTGCGCAGGATGCGGTCGATCAGCCAGGGCGGCACCTGTGCGCCGCCGTTGCCCTCGCTGCCGAATGCGCCCAGCCGATCGAGCTGGCGCTGCAGCTCGGCAAAGGCGATCTCCAGTTCGTAGACCTGGTCGTTGCGCGCCTCGTCCACGCGCGGCGCCTGGCTGGTCGGCCCGATGAACAGGCCGGAGAACAGGTACGACAGCGACGGATGGTTGTGCCAGTACGCGATCAGGCTCGCCAGCAAATCGGGCCGCCGCAGGAACGGACTGTCCGCCGGCGTGGCCCCGCCCAGCACGAAGTGGTTGCCGCCGCCAGTGCCGGTGTGGCGGCCGTCGAGCATGAATTTCTCGGTGCTCAGGTAGGTCTGGTGGGCCGATTCGTACAGGTACTCTGTGTGGTCGACCAGTTCGCCCCAGTTGGAGGCTGGGTGGATGTTGACCTCGATCACGCCGGGGTCGGGTGTGACCTGCAGCAGCTTCAGGCGCGGATCGCGCGGCGGCGGATAGCCCTCGATGACGACCTGCACGCGCAGCTCGGCGGCGGTGGCCTCCACGGCGGCCAGCAAGTCGAGGTAGTCGTCGAGCGCGGTCAGCGGCGGCATGAAGACGTGCAGCAGGCGCTTGCCGCTGCCAAAGGTCTCGGCCTCGACCTTGGGGCCGGCGGCGCGGGCGGGGTCGCGCGCTTCTACGCACAGCGCGGTGCGGCGCGTCCATGCGGCCGATTCGCCGCGCGCCGGCATGCGATCCATGACCGGTTGGCCGGTGCCCAGCGAGGCCGACGTTCCGGGCGTACCCCCGGCGGCCACGCCGGCGCCTCCGGCCTCCTCGCCCTGGTACTGCATGCGCAATGCTGCCGCCGTGCGTAGCGGCGCGGCCGGTCCGAACGGATCATGCGCGTGCTGGTATGGATAGTCCCCTTTGCTTACCCACGGCAGCGAGTCCAGCGGCAGGCGATAACCCATCGGCGAATCGCCCGGCATCAGATACATGCGCGCATCGCGGAAGAACCATGGGCCGGTCACCCAGCGCGGGCCGGAGAGCGCCACGTCATGCTCGCGGGCCAGCGGCAGCACGTAGCCCGTCACGGCAGACAAGCCGGCATCGAACACGCGGCGCAGGCGCACGCGCTCCAGCTCGTCGTCCAGACGCGCGTCGAACGGATCAACGTTGACGGGCAGCCGCCGCTCGCGCCACAGGTAGTACAGGGTGTCTTCATAGGCGGGCTGGATGCATTGCGCATCAACCGACAGCTTGCCTGCCAGACGGTGGAGGAAGCGCTGCGCATCCTCGGCGGTGTAGGAACCCGGGGTGCGCTCGTCGGCAAACAGCGTGGGGTCGCCCCAGCAGGGCTGGCCGTCGGCGCGCCAGTAGAGCGACAGCGCCCAGCGCGGCAGCTGCTCGCCGGGGTACCACTTGCCCTGGCCGATGTGCAGGAAGCCATTGGCGCCGTACTGCTGGCGCAGCTTGTCCATCAGCCCGACGGCGTAGCTGCGCTTGGTGGGCCCGAGGGCATCGGTGTTCCACTCGGCCGCATCGCGGTCGCGCACGGCCACGAAGGTGGGCTCGCCGCCCATGGTCAGCCGCACGTCCATGGCCGCGAGTTGGGCATCGACGTGCGCACCCATCTGCACCACGTCGGCCCAGTGTGCCTCGGTGTAGGGCTTGGTCACGCGCGGGGCTTCCAGCACGCGGGTGATCGACATGGTGTGGCCGAATTCCACCTCGCACTCGTCGACCGCGCCCGCGATGGGCGCCGCACTGCCCGGCTCCGGCGTGCAGGCCACGGGGATATGCCCTTCGCCAGCCAGCAGCCCGGAAGTCGGGTCCAGGCCGATCCAGCCCGCGCCCGGCAGGTAGACCTCGCACCAGGCATGCAGGTCGGTAAAGTCGACCTCGGCGCCGCTGGGGCCGTCGATGGCCTTGACGTCGGGCACGAGCTGCAGCAGGTAGCCGGACACGAAGCGCGCCGCCAGCCCCAACTGCCGCAGCGCCTGCACCAGCAGCCAGCCAGTGTCGCGGCACGAGCCGGAGCCAAGTTCGAGCGTCTGTTCCGGCGTCTGCACGCCGGGCTCCATGCGGATCAGGTAGCGGATCTCCTGCTGCAGCCGCTGGTTCAGCTCGACCAGGAAGTCGATCGTGCGCCGCGGCGTGCGGTCGATGCTGGCGACGAAGGCGGCAAAACGCGGCGTCATCTCGCGCTTGACGCGGTAGGGCGCCAGCTCTGCAGCCAGGTCGTCGGCGTAGGTAAACGGAAACTGCTCGGCTTCGGGCGTCAGGAAGAAATCGAACGGGTTGTAGACCGCCATCTCGGCGACCAGGTCGACCGTGACCTTGAACTCGCGCGTCTTCTCGGGAAAGACCAGCCGCGCCAGGTAGTTGGCAAAGGCGTCCTGCTGCCAGTTGATGAAGTGCTGGGCCGGCTCGACCCGCATCGAATACGCATGGATGGGCGTGCGGCAGTGCGGCGCCGGCCGCAGGCGGACCACCTGCGGACTCAGCTCGACGAGCCGGTCATAGCGATAATGGGTGACGTGGTTCAGCGCGACTCGGATCGACACACGGACTCCTCAATGGCTCGTTGTTCCGCGCCGGCTCAGGCAACGCCAGCGGGCGGGCGGTTCAAGCAAGGTTCGTGCCGTTGGCATGGCGGCGCCGGCCCGTGCTGCCCGCCATTGTCGGCACCGGCGTTGGACCTGTGTGTGACAAGAAGGTGAACAACCTCGCTTGCCCGCCGTCCAACCGCACAGACCCCAGCTTGCCCGGGGACCCCACCGTTTTCCATCCATGAAAACCTACCACTGCAACCGTTGCCAGCAACTGGTCTTCTTTGAAAACGTCCGCTGCGAGCGCTGCGAGGCGCTGCTGGGCTACCTGCCCGAGGTGGGCGAGATCAGCGCGTTCGAGGCGGCCGGCGACGGGCTCTGGCGCAGCCTGCATCCTGGTGCCAACGGCGGGCTCTACCGCCAATGCCACAACTACGCCGTCGAGAACGTCTGCAACTGGATGGTCCCGGCCGAGGCTCCCGATACGCTGTGCCGCGCGTGCCAGTTCACCGGCGCCATTCCGAACCTGGAGGTGCCGGGCAACCGCCTGTACTGGTATCGCCTGGAGACCGCCAAGCGCCGCCTGCTCTATACACTGACGGCGCTTGGGCTGCCGCTCGCCTCTCGGCGCGAGAACCCCGAAACGGGGCTGCAGTTTGATTTCCGGGAGACCACCGGCGACGGGGACGCCGTCATCACCGGCCACGACCGCGGCCTGATCACCCTCAACGTGGCCGAGGCCGACGACGCGGCGCGCGAGCAGGCCCGCACCGCACTGCATGAACCGTATCGCACGCTGCTGGGCCACTTCCGCCACGAGACCGGCCACTACTTCTTCGACCGCCTGATCGCGGGCACACGCTGGGAGGCGCCATTCCGCCAGCGCTTTGGCGACGAGCGCGCCGACTACGCCGAGGCCCTCAAGACGTACTACGACAACGGCCCGCCCGCCGACTGGGCGCAGTCAACCATCAGCGCCTACGCCACCATGCACCCGTGGGAAGACTGGGCCGAGACCTGGGCCCACTACCTGCACATGGTCGATACGTTGGATACGGCCGTGTCTTGCGGGCTCGCGCTGCTGCCCGGCCACCCGCAGGAACCCGAGCTGACCGACCAGACCCCGGTGGAGGAAGCCGGCTTCGACAGCCTGCTGGGGCGCTGGTTTCCACTTACCTACGCGCTCAACAGCCTGAACCGCAGCCTGGGGCTCGCCGACGGCTACCCGTTTACGCTGGCCACACCGGTGATCGACAAACTGCGCTTCGTGCACCGGGTCATCACAGCCTCGGCAACGAAAGCCAGCTGATGGCACCAATTCAGTGCGCATCACCGTGGCGGATGGAATATTTTCCCCACATGCAGTGTTTACTATCGAGGCGGGGCACACACGGCCCGCGTCGACATTGGAGGATGGCCATGCAGATACAACTGGGCAGATGGATCGGCGCGGCTGCGCTCGCGCTCTGCGCCTGTGCGTCGCTGGAGCCCGTCCAGACCGCACAACAGATGATCGGCAAACCCGAAAGCGCTGTGCGCGAGACCTTTGGCACCCCCACCGAGACCTATCAGCTTGCCGGCGGCACCCACCGTTGGATCTACTCGAGGCAGCCGATGGGGCACGAGGTCTACGCCGCGGATTTCGATGCCAGCGGCAAGCTCACCAACTTCCGCCAGATGCTGACCGAGCGCGAAATCTACGAGGCGCGCCCTGGCGTCTGGACCAAGCGTGACGTGGCCGAGCGCTTTGGCATGCCGCGCGAGCCGACGCAGTACTACCCGCTCATGAAGCGCGAGGCGTGGTCCTATCGGATGTTCGTCACCGGGTATCAGCAAGCCCATTTCAGCGCTTACTTTGACGACAGCGGCGTGCTGGATCGCACCATGATCATCGTCGACCCGCTAGGCGGCGATCATCACAGCCCCCACAAATGACACGGGGCAAAGCGTTGCAGCACAACGCTTTGCCCCGTCGCCACGGAAACCAGAACCCGCTGGTGTTCAGCCCAACGCCGAGGCAATCGCCTGGGCCAGCTCGTTGGCCTCAAACTTGGCCACGTAGCCGTTGGCGCCGACGCGACGCACGTGGTCTTCATTGGCCGAGCCCGACAGCGACGAGTGGATCACCACCGGAATCGACTGGAACGCCGGCTCGGTCTTGATCTTGCGCGTGAGCGTGAAGCCGTCCATCTCGGGCATTTCCAGGTCGGTCAGCACCAGCGCGATCTTGTCGCGCACGGTCTTGCCTTCGCGGGCGGCATCACGCGCGATGTTCTGCAGCGTGTCCCACGCTTCCTGGCCACTCTTGGTCATCACGAAGGGGGCGCCCATCGCTTCCAGGCCGTTGGCGATCAGCGAGCGGGCCAGGCCCGAGTCATCTGCCACCAGCAGCTTGGCGCCCGGCGGCAGCTTGATCATGCGATCGTCGACGTCAGCGGGGGCCAGATCGGCGCGGCGGGTCGGGAACACGTCGACCAGGATCTGCTCGACGTCGATCACCTGCGCCAGGCGCGAGTTGTCGGCATTGCCGTCCAGGCGCGCGAGGCTGGTGATGTTGTTGCTGCCCACGCTGGCTTCGGCCGGGAAGATCTGGCTCCACTCCAGGCGCACGATCTCGTCCACCTCTTCCACCGCAAAGCCCTGCGTGGTGCGTGCGTACTCGGTGATCAGCAGGATGTTGGCGTTGCCGTTCTTGCAGCCGATCACGCTGGCCAGGTCGATCACGGGGATGATCTGGCCGCGCACGTTGACCGCCCCCAGGATGTGGGCGCCGGCATCCGACACGTGCGTCACGGGCGGCATGACCATGATCTCGCGCACCTTGAACACGTTGATGCCGAACAGCTCGCGCTGGTCGGAGCGCTGCGATTCACCCAGGCGGAACAGCAACAGCTCGAAGCGGTTGTTGTTGATCAGGTTGCTCCGTTCATCGACTTCGTGCTGCGACATCTCATCCCCCGTTCACACACGTTATGTGGCGGTAAACGGCACGCTGGGGCGCAACTTGAAGCGGTTTTCGAATGTGCGCGTGGCGCCATCCATGGAGCGGAAAGAAATCGGCCTAGGCAACCTTAACGTGCGCGACGAGAAAGTCGAGAAACGCCCGCACGCGCGCCGGCAGATGCGCGCCGTGGCCAAGGTAGACGGCGTGGATGTCTTCGGTCTCGCCGGCATCGTAGTCTTCGAGCACGGGCACGAGGCGGCCCGCATCGAGGTCGGCGCGCACCTGGAACGCCGCCAGGCGCGCCAGGCCCAGCCCGGCCACCGCCACGGCGCGCAGGGCCTCGCCATCGCTGATCTGCGTGTTGCCCTGCGGCATGAACTCGGTGCGCCGGCCGCGTTGGATGAAGGGCCAGCCATTGACCGCGCGCGTGTAGCTGAAGGCCAGGCAGTTGTGCTGCGCCAGGTCGTCCGGCGTGCGCGGCGTGCCGGCGCGCGCCAGGTACGCGGGCGAGGCCACCACCATCAGCCGCGTCTGCCCCAGCTTGCGCGCCACCAGCCGCGAGTTCTTCAGCGGCCCGCTGCGCAGCGCCACGTCGGTGCGGTCTTCCATCAGATCAACCACCCGATCCGTGAGTGCAATGTCGAGCGACACCTGCGGATGGCATTCGAGAAACAGCGGCACGATCGGCAGCAGCAGATGCGTGCCGACCGGCACGTTGGCATTCACGCGAAGGCGCCCCTCCGGTTGCGCACCAGCAGATGCCTCACGCTCGGCCTCGTCCAGATCGGCCAGCACGGCCACGCTGCGCTCGTAGAACGCCGTGCCCTCCGGCGTGAGCTGGAAACGCCGCGTGGAGCGGTTCACCAGCCGCGCGCCAAGGCGTGCCTCCAGCCGCGCCACCAGCTTGCTCACTGCCGATGGCGTCATCCGGCATGCGCGAGCAGCGGCCGAGAAGCCGCCCTGCTCCACCACCCGCACGAAGACTTCCATCTCGCCAAAGCGATTGACATCGAGCCGCGCCATTGTGATTTGAGTTCATAGATGTTGTGCTTGTCGGCAGTCTATCGCACAGATCTGGCACACCACATACTGGCTGCCCCCCCATCTCCCGACCATCATGACAACCCGCATCAAGACCGCGCTTGTGGTAGGCGCCCAAGGCGTGATCGGCCGCAACCTGATCGGCCACCTCGCCACGCTGGACGACTGGCGCATCATCGGCCTGTCGCGCCGCGGCGGTGAATCGACGGAGCACGTCCGCCACATCGCCGTCGACCTGCTCGACGCGGCGGACGCGCGCGCCAAGCTCGGCACGCTCACCGACATCACGCACGTCTTCTACGCCGCCTATCAGGACCGCCCGACCTGGGCCGAGCTGGTGCCGCCAAACCTCGCCATGCTGACCCACGTGGTCGACGCCATCGAGGCCGCATCGCCCCGGCTCGCGCACATCAGCCTGATGCAGGGCTACAAGGTCTACGGCGGCCACCTTGGGCCCTTCAAGACGCCTGCGCGCGAGACCGATGCGCACTTCATGCCGCCCGAATTCATGTTCGACCAGCAGACCTTTCTGGAAGCGCGCCAGCACGGCAAGGCGTGGACGTGGTCGGCCATCCGCCCGGCGGTGGTTGGCGGCTTTGCGCTGGGCAACCCGATGAACCTGGCGGTGGCGATTGCCGTGTACGCATCGATGTCGAAGGAACTCGGCCTGCCGTTGCGCTTTCCCGGCAAACCCGGCGCCTACGACCATCTGCTGGAGATGACCGACGCCGGCCTGCTCGCCCGCGCCACCGTGTGGGCTGCCACCGACCCGCGCTGCGCCAACCAGGCCTTCAACATCAACAACGGCGACCTGTTCCGCTGGAGCGAGATGTGGCCCAGGATCGCGCGCTACTTCGATCTGGAAGTCGCCCCGCCGCTGCCGCTATCGCTCGAAACCGTCATGGCCGACAAGGCACCGCTGTGGCAGAACATGATCGCCAGGCACGCCCTGGCCGACACGCCGTATCGCGACGTATCGTCGTGGCGCTTTGCCGACTTCGTCTTTTCGTGGGACTACGACATGTTCGGCGACGGCGCCAAGGCACGTCGATTCGGCTTTCACGACTACGTGGAAACGGAGGCGATGTTCTATCGCATCTTCGACGACCTGCGGCAGCGCAAGATCATTCCGGGCTAGAGCGTCCGGATGCCTCGGCGGGCCCGGTCGACAATCCAATTGGGCTAGGGGGATGTCCTGACTCGGGTTCCCTCAAAAAGGGCCGATATAGTAAAGGCGGGGCGGTAGCTCATGGGTCGAGCAGCGACGGTTTGCCGCCGCAGGCAGGCAGGTTCAAGTCCTGTACGCCCCACCATTTTCTCTATGGACCGCGCTGGGTCTGAACGGCACAAAGCGCGGTATTTCAAGGCTTTGCGGGCCAGGCGCCTCCGACCGGATCGGACCGGCGCCAGGCCCGCTTTGCGTGCGCGTTGTGCATTCGAGCGGTGGGCTGTATCGTGTCGCCGATTCTCCGCGTGATGCTTTTTCAGTCGCGCGCCATGGCTCCCCCGATTTTCGCAATTCGCCCCGTGACCGATCACCCCACCCTCAGCTGGACCGACGCCGAAACCGCCACCGCCCACACCGCCCAGTGGCGCTCCGAAGCGGGCAACCCGCCGCCCAAGCGCGTCACGATCGCTGACGACCGCACCACCGCCGACGCCGCCTACCGCCAAGCGTGCGAGGGCGTCGCAATGCTCTGGCAAGGCGACTTCCAGAACGCGCGTCAACTGCTGCAAGCGATGTCCCGCCGCGCCGATCGCAAACCGCGCAAGGCGGCCACCTCGCCCCTCGATGCGTTCAACCTGCATCGCCAGGCCCAATCGCAGCGCGCCCGCACGCTCGGCATGCTGCTGATTCCGCTCGACGCCGACTACACGATCCCGTTGCGCCGCGCGCCCGACGTGCGCGACGCCTGCAACGAAGCGTACGGCGCAGGCGACGCACCGTCGGTCGTCTCGCTCCGTGAACTGCTCGGGCTGATCGGCGCGCATGAATGGCGCAAGAAAGGTGTCGAAATTCCGGCGCTGGATGGTGAGCGCATTCACCCGTACTACGGTGTCTTTTCACCGGTGCGCGGTGAATACATCGATCTGGTTGCGCAAACGCCCTTGCCGTCGCAGGCGCTGGCATTCGACGTTGGCACGGGCACCGGCGTGTTGGCGGCGGTGCTTGCGAAACGCGGCGTGAAGCGCGTCATCGGCACCGATCAGGATGCGCGCGCGCTCGCTTGCGCTCGCGAAAATCTGACGCGCCTCGGGCTTCAATCCCAGGTCGAAGTCATCGAGGCCGATCTCTTTCCCGAGGGCCGCGCGCCGCTCGTCGTGTGCAACCCGCCGTGGCTGCCGGCACGGCCCAGCTCGCCGATCGAACGGGCAGTCTATGATCCGGACAGCCGCATGCTCCGAGGCTTCCTGGATGGTCTCGCCGCGCATCTGGAGCCGAACGGCGAAGGCTGGCTGATCCTGTCGGATTTCGCCGAGCATCTCGGCTTGCGCACGCGGGATGCGCTGATGGCGATGATCGATGCCGCCGGTTTGCAAGTCGTCGGCCGCGACGACATCAAGCCGAAGCATCCGAAGGCGTCGGATGCGGAGGATCCGCTCTATCAGGCCCGCGCCGCCGAGGTCACGTCGCTCTGGCGCCTGAAAGCGCGCTAGCGCAGTTGCCGTCGAGTGGCGCGCGAGCGTTTCATCTGCCTGCCAGATACGCGAGCACGCCATGCCCGGCGGCGGCGCCGCTCGCAAAGCACGCCGTCAGCAGGTAGCCGCCCGTCGGGGCTTCCCAATCGAGCATCTCGCCCGCGCAGAACACGCCGGGCAGGCGCGCAATCATCAGATTCGCATCGAGCGCGTCGAACGCGACACCGCCCGCGCTGCTGATTGCCTCATCGATCGGCCGGGCACGCGTGAGCCGCAGCGGCAGCGCTTTGATCGCAAGTGCGAGCTGCGCGAGATCGGCGAACGCGTCTTTCGACAGGCATTCGCGCTGCAGCCCGAGCTTCACGCCCGTGATGTTCAACTTGCTCTGCAGATGGCTCGACATCGAGCGCGCACCGCGCGGGCGCATCAACTCATCTGCGACGCGCTGTGCGCTCCAGCCGGGCGCGAGGTCGAGCCAGATCGTGGTTTCACCACCTGCCGCGAGCGCATCGCGGATCGGCGCGGACAACGCATACACCAGGCTGCCTTCGATGCCTGTCTGTGTGACGACGAATTCACCCTGGCGGAATTGCAGTGCGCCATCGTCGCCGGACGCGACACCGATCGCGACGGACTTGACTGGCTGCCCCGCGAAGCGCTCCTGGAAATACGCACTCCAGTCTGCGTCGAACCCGCAGTTGGCGGGCTGGAGCGGTGCCACCCGCACGCCGCGCGCCTCCAGGCGCGGCACCCAGGCGCCATCGGAACCCAGGCGTGGCCAGCTGCCGCCGCCCATGGCGAGCACAACGGCGTCGGCGTGCACGAGGCGCTCCCCATCGGGTGTTTCAAAGCGCAGCGCCTCAGGTTGCTCAGGCAGCGCACTCCAACCAACCCACCGGTGCCGCATCTGCAGCTTCACGCCGGCTTCGCGCAGCCGGTGCAGCCACGCTCGCAGCAACGGCGCCGCTTTCATGTCGGTCGGAAATACGCGGCCCGAGCTGCCGATGAATGTCTCGATCCCAAGCCCGTGCACCCACTCGCGCAGCGCGTCGGGGCTGAAGCGGCCGATGAGCGGCGCGAGCTGCTCACGGCGCGTGCGATAGCGCCCTAGAAACGCGTCGAACGACTCCGAGTGCGTGATGTTCATCCCGCCGATGCCCGCCAGCAGGAACTTGCGGCCGGCCGACGGCATGGCGTCGAACACCTCGACGCGCATGCCTGCGCGAGCCAGGACTTCGGCGGCCATCAGCCCGGCGGGGCCTGCGCCGATCACGGCGACCAGGGGAGCGTTGTGGGATTGGGACATGCAGCAGTGGGTCGGAGAGAGATGCGGTGACGCCCGCCGCATGCGCGTTATGACACGGCGCGGGTGACGCGCATGGCACACGGGCGGGGCGCTATTGTCCCATCCCGGCTTGACTCGGGCAAACGAACGATACTGCCCGTTGCGCGCTCACGCGGCGGCCAAGCGTGACCTCACCCGCTTTTCGGTAAACTGACGCCATTGTTTCCGTTCCTCCGCAGGCGGTCGCACGTATCGATGCGAATTGCCGCGAAGCTGTTTTGACGATGTCCAATAAAACCCACGATATCCGCCCCAACCAGTCGATCGAGTTGCTGAAGGAGCTGCACATCCTGACGCGCGACGGCAAGATGAACCAGGACAGCCGCCGCAAGCTGAAACAGGTCTATCACCTGTTCCAGTTCATCGAGCCGCTGCTGGACGACGTGCAGAAAGCGAAGGGGCACGTGTCGCTCGTCGACCATGGCGCGGGCAAGTCCTACCTTGGCTTCATCCTCTACGACCTGTTCTGCAAAGAGCAGCCCGGCGATGGCGCGTCGCACATCTACGGCATCGAAACCCGCGAAGAACTGGTGACGAAGTCGACCGAGCTTGCGACCCGGCTGGGCTTCAAGGGGATGTCGTTCCTGAACCTGTCAGTGGCGGATTCGATCACGTCGGAACGCCTGCCGCCCACCATCGACGTCGTCACCGCGCTGCACGCGTGCAACACCGCCACCGACGACGCGATCCGCTTCGCGCTCGAAAAGCATGCGCAGTACATCGTGCTCGTGCCGTGCTGCCAGGCGGAGGTGGCTGGCGTGCTGCGCCGGAACAAGGGCAAATCGCTTGGCAACGCGCTGACAGAGATCTGGCGTCATCCGCTGCACACGCGCGAGTTCGGCAGCCAGGTCACGAACGTGCTGCGCTGCCTGCAGCTCGAGGCCCACGGCTATCAGGTGAGCGTGACGGAGCTGGTCGGCTGGGAGCATTCGATGAAGAACGAGCTGATCATCGCGCAGTACAAGGACTTGCCGCGGCGGCGCCCGACTGAGCGGCTCGCCGAGGTGATCAGCACGCTCGGCCTTGAGGAACTGCACGAGCGCTTCTTTGCGCCGGCTTGAGCGGTGGCGGGCGTGCTCCGCGTCAGTATCCGCCGGCGCTCCCAGAAGCCCGCGTTTGGGGCCTAACCGAAGCGTGCGGCGGTATCGTAAAAGCCCCGCCAGCGCGTGACCTTGCCGTGGCGCACGGTAAATACGTGCACCCACTCCGACTCGAAGGTCGTGCCCTCAACGCGGGCGGTGGACCGTTCGAAGCCGAGCACCACCACGGATTCGCCGGCGTCAATGAACTCGCGAGGCTCGAACACATGAATGTCGTCGGCCTGCGCGACTTCCTCGAAAAACCGCGCAACCTCCTGCGCGTTGCGGCGCAGTCCCGAATACGGGATGCGAGGCGAGCCCACGAATTTCCAATCGACCTCATCGGCCAGTAAGTCCAGCAACGCGGGGATGTCTCCCCGACCGAAGGCCTGGTATACCTCCTGGACAATCGCAAGCGGAGAACCCATGGCTGCCTCCTGATTTGTCGCGACCCGCTCGGCGATCAAAAAAACACGCCGCCTTGATTCGACGACGGCGCTGGCGGATCACGCGGGGTCGCGATGCAACGCAGGGCCGTCGGCGCCGGTGGATTCAAGCTATGACAAAACCAGGGACCGCGCAAGGCGCTGCCGGCAGCGGACAGCGAACGCATGACCACCGAACAGCGTAGAGACCACCGCGACACCAAAAGCGCTTGCCATGCCAACCGGCGGCACCCGCTTTATTGGCCGTTCTCCTGCCCGGCAGCCGCCACAGGGGCGGCCCCTCTTTGCAACGCCACGCCCCACCCCGCTGACACATCCCCACCCAACCGCCATTCCCGGATCGGCCGCCGCGCCGCCAGGATCGCCACCAGCCGCCCATCCCGCACGCGGGCGTAGTACGGCTCGGCCCAGGCCAGTTCATCCTGGAACGTCCACGCAAACAGTTTCTGCTTGACGGGCGACACCTCGGCAAACGTGCCGATGTCCTGCACGCCGCGGATCACCAGGTTCGCCAGGCGTCCGATCGCGCCCTGGTTCTCGTGGTACAGGTCGATGCCGCGCCGCTGCGCCAGTTCGGCGGTGAAGACCAGTGGCAGCAGCGCAAAATCGTGATAGTGCAGCGCCAGGTCACCCCGTTTCAATTCACGCTGCAGCTCGCCGTGCGGGCCGATGTCGTGGATACCCTCACGGGCGCGCGCGATACCGGCATCGATCAGGTCGGGGCGCTGCGTGACAGTGCCGATGGCAGCCAGGTTCAGGCCGGCCCAGTAGACGAGGTTGTTGTGCAGGTGGTTGATCGCATCGGCATCGCGTGTGGCCACGGCGATGCGATCGAGCCAGGCGCTGATGGTGCGCATGCGGTCCGGCGCGGGCTGGCTGCCCTTGGGCATGCGCAGCAGCACGAAGGCGAAGTCGGTGCCAGCCCAGGAACGTTCGTAATAGCCCTGGTAGCCGGCGATCGGCCCCATCAGCGCGTCCGCCTGCGCCCAGGCGGAGAGCAGATCGGAGACGCAGCTCCACTGCGCCTTGTCGGCGGCCTGGTTGAGCTGGCTGATGAAGCCGCGCATCGGCTTGACGGCAGCCTCGTAGCCGGCGGGGTCGTCGTAAAAGCCGGGCGGGTCGATGGTGACGACCGGCGGCGGCACGGTGCATGCGGTTGCGGCCCGAACCGGCCCGGCAACCCACCCAATGCCGGCAACAACCAGCGCCCCAACCAAACCGATCACCCTGCCAAACCTGCCGCGCCGCGCCATGTCGAACCCCACGTTTTCAGGATGCGGGGATTATGCCTGCAGGCGAGGCGCCTAGTGGCCTGCTCAACGACGCGCCATTTACCCGGCGTTCGGGCCAGGCGAGCTGTATCGCCCAGCATCCGCGCCTCGCGCATTCAATCTTGCTTTAAGCGATTTTTGTAAGAAGCACTCGCCGTCTCCAAAAGGACGCGCGCCTCACTCAGCAAACACGTAGCAATTGCATGGGCTTTGCAATATGCGCATGCCGGCTCGCCTCCAGCCTGTTTGTTTGCTTACGCCACCTTTCCGAATTGCAATTGCTTATGCGCTATTTGAGCGTCGAGATTTAAAAAACTTCGTCTCGATCCGAGAAACTTTTCCTCCAGAATCCGTGCATCCCGTGACGGCCCGGTGACTTAAACCGCGCAATCACGGGTGATTTCCTGTCCCGATTCGGCGGCCCGCCCCCCATCTTCGAGCCGGGGTCGCCGATTCGCTTCCACCTGAGGAGAGATGCAATGCGGGATTCGATTCTTCCCCGTCGGACGACGACCACCCAAGGCGCAACCGTTGGCAAGCGGCACACATTCCGGCTGGCGCTGGCGGCACAAGCAGCCGCCGTGATGATGCTGGCCGCATGCGGCGGCGGCGGTGACGACACACTCAGCCCCGCCGGCAGCAAGCTGGGCGCAGACGGATCGCAGCAGCAGGCCAACGTCGGCAACAACAACGCGCAGGCGCCGGCGGTCGATGCCTCGGTGCCGCCGGTCGAGTTGCCTGATTACATCAAGCCGATCAACTACAAGCTGTGGTTCCGCCCGGGCGCCGATCTCAACAGCTTCTCCGGCCGCGCCGACGTGGAAATCAAGGTGACCAAGCAGACCGGCGAGATCACGCTGGCCGCGCACAACATCAAGTTCGACCCGACCCGCGTCACCCTCACCTCGTCGGCCAACAACACCACGCAGGTGCTGGTGCCGATCCCGCAGTCGCAAGGCGACTTGTACGAACTGCGCGACCCGAATAGCAACATCAAGCCCGGCAACTACGTGCTGCACATGGAGTGGACCGGCACGATCAACTTCACCAAGGCCGAGGGCATCTTCAAGCTCGGCCTGCAGGCCGCGACGGGTGAAAGCTCCGATGCCATCGTCACCCAAGGCGAATCCAACCTCGCCCGCCAGTGGTTCCCCGGCTGGGATGAACCCGCCTTCCGCAACACCTTCGAGCTGACCGCCGAAGTGCCGGGCGAATGGAAGACCGTTGCCAACGGCAAGCAAACCAGCACCACCAAGCTACCCGACGGCTTCCAGCGCGTGACCTTTGCCAAGACCCCGTCGATGCCGTCGTACCTGATGTTCTTCGGCGGCGGTAAGTTCGACATCCTGGAAGACCAGTTCACCAACCCGCTGGACGGCAGCAGCATGCGCCTGCGCTGGTGGGTGCCGCCTGGCGAGGCGCACTCGGCGGTGGCCGGCATGCAGTACACCAAGGAAGCGCTGAACCACTACTACAACTACTTCGGGATCCCGCTGCCGTTCGACAAGATGGACACCATCGTCGCCAACGACAGCTACAACAACAAGAATGCCGGCTTTGGCGGCATGGAGAACTGGGGCGCGATCTTCGAGTTTGCCGACCAGGTGCTGGTGCCGCCCGATGGCGCGCCGACCACCGTCCACTCGATGGGCAAGGCACGCTCCTTCGTGGTGGTGTCGCATGAACTCGCACACCAATGGTTTGGCGACCTCGTCACGCTCGACTGGTGGGATGACATCTGGCTGAACGAATCCTTCGCCAACTGGTTCGAGAACGTCACCAAGATCACGCTGCACCCCGAGTTCCCGGGCAATACGTGGGATGGCTATGCGGCGGTCAAGCAGCGCATCTACACGCTGGACCTGCAGCCGACCTCGGTGCCGGTGCAGCACAACCTGAGCGACGCCGGCTCGATGGACTTCCTCGACCGCTTTGCCTACAACAAGGGCGGCCACGTGCTGCAGATGCTGGAGAACTACGTCGGCAAGGACGCCATGCGCCGCGGGCTGCAGTCGTACCTGACCAAGTACAAGTTCGGCAACGGCACGCCGCCGCGCCTGTGGGCGGAGCTGGAAGCCGCCAGCGGCAAGCCGGTGGGCAAGGTGGGCGACAGCTTCGTGCGCCAGACCGGCGTGCCGCTGGTCACCATCGACGCGCAATGCAACCCCGCCACCAACCAGAACGTGCTGACCATCACGCAGCGCGCCATGCCGAACAAGAACATCTACTCCGGCTATCAGTGGAATATTCCGCTGACCCTGGCCTACGGCGACAACCTGGCGCAGACGCAGACCATCGTGCTCGACCAGCAGACCGCGCAGGTCACGCTGCCGACGTGCTCGGCGGTGCTGGCCAACCCGACCGGGCTGGACTACTACGTGACCAACTACAGCCCCACGCTGTGGAGCGCGCTGCTGGCGCAGGCCGGTTCGATCAACAACAAGGCGGCCACCACCAACATCGCCGGGGATGCGACGCAGCTGTATAACGCGAGCCTGATCAGCCAGGACCAGTACAACCAGATCGTCGCCATCCAGCACTTCCAGCCGGCGCTGAAGACGCTGCAGGCGCAGGCGGTTGCGCCGGCCGGTACGCTGCGTCCGCAGGCGCTGCAACAGGCGCAGGCGCTGGATCGCCCGATCCACAGCTTCAAGTACCAGGGGATCATGAAGCATCTGAGCGACTTGAAGCGGTAAGCGCAAAGCCAACGGGCCGCTTGTTGTGATGCGGCCCGCTACCCGGTTTGAGAGCGGCGGACACTGTCCGCCGTTTTTTTATTTTTGCCAGTCAGTCGAGCTGCCCCTGGCAAACGTACTTGGTGTGGAGGTAGTCATCCAGGCCATGCGTGGAGCCCTCTCGGCCGTAGCCGGATTCCTTCACGCCGCCAAACGGCGCCGCCTCCGAAGCCAACGCGCCTTCGTTGACGCCGACGATCCCGCTCTCGAGTGCTTCGGCCACGCGCCAGATGCGGCGCACGTCTCGGCTGTAAAAATAGGCAGCCAGCCCGAAGGGTGTGTCGTTGGCCGCCGCAATCACCTCGTCTTCCGTAGTGAAACGCGTGAGCGGCGCCACGGGGCCGAAGGTCTCTTCGCAGGCGCAGGACATGGTGGCATCGGCGCCGGTCAGCACGGTGGGTGCGTAGTAGTTCCGGCCCAGTTGCGTCAGGCGTTCGCCACCGGTCAGCACGCGCGCGCCCTTGGCAACGGCGTCCTGCACATGCCGCTCGATCTTCTCGACGGCGCGCGCGTTGATCATCGGGCCGATCTGCGAGGCCGGATCACTGGCCGGGCCGACCTGGAGCGCAGCAACGCGCGCGGCGAGCTTGGTCGCAAACGCATCGTGCACAGCGGTGTGCACGAACACGCGGTTGGGGCACACGCAGGTCTGCCCGCCGTTGCGGAACTTGGCGGCCATGAAGCCGTCGACGGCAGCATCGATGTCGGCATCTTCAAACACGATGAAGGGCGCATTGCCGCCCAACTCCAGCGACAGCTTCTTGAGCGTGTCGGCGCTGCGGCGTGCCAGGTGCTTGCCCACGGGCGTGGACCCCGTGAACGTGATCTTGCGCACCCGTGCATCGTCCAGCCACACATCCACCACTTCGGGCGTGCGCTCACGCGAGGCGGTGACGATGTTGAGCACACCGGGCGGCACGCCCGCCTCCTGTGCCAGCCGCACCAGCGCCAGCGATGTCAACGGTGTGTCTTCGGCCGGCTTGCAGACCACGGTGCAGCCTGCCGCCAGCGCCGGGGCGATCTTGCGCGCGATCATCGCGGCCGGGAAGTTCCACGGCGTGATGGCGGCCACCACACCCACCGGCTCCTTGAGCGCGAACATGCGCCGGCCCGGCACGGGCGCGGGAATGGTCTCGCCGTTCATGCGCGTGGCCTCTTCGCCAAACCATTCGATGTAGCTGGCGGCGTAGGCCACCTCGCCCTTGCCTTCAGCCAGGGGCTTGCCCTGCTCCAGCGAGATCAGCGTGCCCAGGTCATCCTGATGGGCCAGCACCAGGTCGTTCCAGCGCTTGATGATCTGCGCACGCTGCTTGGCCGGCACCTTGCGCCACGCGGGGAAGGCAGCGTGGGCTGCGTCGAGCGCGGCGCGTGCCTCGGCGGCCCCCGAGTCGGGCACGCGGGTGATGAGGTAGCCGGTGGCCGGGTCGGTCACGTCGAGCAGCGGGCCGGCAGTGGCAAGCCATTCGCCGGCAATGTAGTTGGCACTGCGGATCAGGTCGGGGCGGGTGAGCGTAAGAGGCATGGCTTGGCGAATAAAAGCAGCAGTTCAGGGATCAAGCGGCAGCGACCAGCGCGGCAATCGCCTCACCCACCTGCGTGGTGTTGGCCGAGCCACCCAGGTCGGGTGTGCGCGGCCCTTCCTTGAGTACTGCCTCGATGGCCGCGACGATGGCATCGTGCGCCGCACGGCCCGCGCCCTGCCCCTGCGTGAGGAAGTCCAGCATCAGCGCTCCCGACCAGATCATGGCGATCGGGTTGGCGATGTTCTTGCCATAGATGTCCGGCGCCGAGCCGTGCACCGGCTCGAACAGCGACGGGAAGCTGCGGTCCGGGTTCAGGTTGGCCGAGGGTGCGAGTCCGATGGTGCCGGTGGTGGCGGGGCCCAGGTCGGAGAGGATGTCGCCGAACAGGTTGGTGGCGGCCACCACGTCAAAGCGGCCCGGCTGCAGCACGAAGCGCGCGGTCAGGATGTCGATGTGTTGCTTGTCGAGCGTGACCTCCGGGTAGCCCTGCGCCACCTCGTCGGCGCGCGCGTCCCACCAGGGCATGCTGATGGCAATGCCGTTGCTCTTGGTGGCCAGCGTCACGTGCTTGCGCGCGCGGCTCTGCGCGAGGTCGAAGGCGAACTTGAGCAGGCGCTCGGCGCCCTTGCGCG